>Ga0307416_100000003_pt1 | contig 509060 bp, 458 predicted proteins | sample DK1Cmetagenome_2_FD_203821 | JGI IMG/M metagenome (GOLD analysis project Ga0307416, IMG submission 203821) | Maize rhizosphere microbial communities from greenhouse at UC Davis, California, United States - DK15-C-3 | ecosystem: Host-associated > Plants > Roots > Rhizosphere > Soil | place...
CAGAGCATCATCAAATCAACCTTAACCATCACCGGGCCGGGGACGATGCGGAAGCCTGTGCAAAAATTGCCCTGCTCGCTTTTGAAAAATTAATCATCACTGAGAATGAAGAAATACATGATTCTTTCTTAAATAAATATATTAAAAAACTATAGCCTGAAAGAAGGGCCCTTACTTACGGCTGCTATTTACATCAGTATTTATTTTCTACAACCTCAAAAGGAATATTCCTAATTGCTTAACACTTCAGAAAGCAGGTTGAACTTTGGAATCTCAATTTCAAAAGTTTCCTGAGTCTCCATGTTTTTAACCAGGTATTTTCCGCTCATATTTCCTACTCCGGACCGAAGCATTACATTAGAGAAATAAGCGAAATTTTCGCTTATAGGAATCTCTGGTGTCAATCCTATTACACCATCACCTATTATCTCAGTATATCCGAAACCTACATCGAAGATCAGCCATTTTCTTTTCAATACTTTAATCGGAAAGCTGCCGTCGTTTTCTATTGTAATATTATACTTGAAGACATAACGGTTTTCAGATGGATAACTGTTTTTACTATCATATTCAGGTATTACTGAAACTTTGATATTGGAAGTCATTTTTGAGAACATCATCTTAGTATTTCTTTAACAGATACAAAAATCTCGCCTTTTTTAAGGCGAGATTGTAAGTTATAGTAGAATTTTAATAAAATCTATAATCCAAGGCCTTTTCTTTCGTCACCACCCATCAGTAATTCAACAGGGTTGTCGATACCTTCTTTTACAGCTACAAGGAATCCTACAGATTCTTTTCCGTCAATAATTCTGTGGTCATAAGACATAGCCACATACATCATTGGTCTGATCACTACCTGCCCGTCAACCGCTACCGGTCTCTGGATAATGTTGTGCATTCCAAGGATAGCAGACTGTGGAGGGTTGATGATTGGTGTAGACAACATAGATCCGAAAGTACCACCGTTTGTAATAGTGAATGTACCGCCAGTCATTTCATCAACTGTAATTTTACCGTCTCTTACTTTGGTTGCAAGATCTTTGATATTAGCCTCAACTCCGGCGAAAGACATGTTTTCAGCATTTCTCAATACCGGAACCATTAATCCTTTAGGACCTGAAACTGCAATTGAGATATCGCAGAAATCATAATTGATCTTGTAATCACCGTCGATAGATGCGTTAACATCCGGATACATCTGTAATGCTCTTGTTACCGCTTTTGTAAAGAAAGACATAAAGCCCAGTCCTACTCCGTGCTTCTGAGCAAATTCTTCTTTATATAGTTTTCTTAATCTGAAGATTTCAGACATGTCAACTTCGTTGAAAGTTGTCAACATAGCTGTTTCATTCTTTACAGAAACCAATCTTGAAGCGATTTTTCTTCTTAGAACTGAAAGTTTAGTCGTCGTTGTAGTACGAGCTCCTGTTGCAGTAGAAGGGCTTCCTCCTAAAGCAGGAACAGCAGCTAGCTCTGCATCAGTCTTAGTGATTCTTCCGTCTCTTCCGCTTCCTGAAACCTGTCCAGCCTCAATACCTTTCTCATCAAGAATCTTTTTCGCGGCAGGAGATGGAGCTCCTGTAGCATACGTTTGTGGAGCCGGTGCCGGAGCGGCTGATTTTGGAGCTTCCTGTTTAGCAGGTTCAGCAGCTTTTGGCGCTTCTTCCTGTTTTGGAGCTTCCGCAGCCGGTGTGCTTGCGCCTTCAGGTCTTGCAGCATCCATATCAATTAAACAAACTACCTGGCCAACCTGTACTACATCACCCTCTTCTGCTTTTAACGTGATTATACCGCTTTGTTCTGCAGGCAATTCAAGAGTTGCTTTATCTGAGTCTACTTCTGCGATTGGCTGATCTTTTTCTACATAATCACCATCTTTCACAAGCCAAGTTGCAATTTCAACTTCTGTAATGGATTCTCCCGGTGAAGGAACTTTCATTTCTAAAACTGACATATTGAGTATTTTTTATTTTTTTAATTGGGTATTATTCTTAATTACGCTGTAACGGGTCTTTTTGCAGGAGCATCATCTCTGTCGAAAACTCTGTTGATCACTGCATTCTGGTTTTTCTCAAACATTTTATGGCTTCCCGGAGCCGGTGCACCGCTTGGTACCGGAGCTACTACCTGGATTCCTGTATCTCTGAAATTTCTCAGGATATAAGACCATGCTCCCATATTTTCAGGTTCTTCCTGAGCCCAAACCAATTGTGTTCTGTTGCCATACTTGCTGAAGATTGTTTCCAATGCATCTGCCTGAAGCGGATACAGCTGCTCTAATCTTACCAGGGCAATATTTTCACAGTTAAGTTCTTCTTTCTTCGCTAATAATTCGAAGTATAGCTTACCTGAACACAATACTAATTTTTCCACTTTTTTAGGATCTGCTGTAGGATCGTCCAATATCGGCTGGAATGAACCGTTTGCAAAATCTTCTAATGGAGAAACCACTTTCGGATGTCTCAACAGAGATTTAGGGCTCATTACGATCAACGGCTTTCTGAATGTCCATTTAAGCTGTCTTCTTAATAAGTGGAAATAGTTGGCCGGTGAAGTGATATTGGCTACCACCATATTTTCGTTCGCACAAAGCGTTAAGAATCTTTCTAATCTTGCTGAAGAGTGTTCTGCTCCCTGACCTTCTGAACCGTGAGGCAGTAACATTACCAATCCGTCCTGGATCTTCCATTTTTCTTCTGCAGCAGCCAGATACTGGTCAACGATGATCTGTGCACCGTTCACAAAGTCTCCGAACTGAGCTTCCCAGATCGTCAGCGTATTAGGAGAAGCCATGGCATATCCGTAGTCGAAACCTAGAACTCCATATTCTGAAAGGTGAGAGTTGTATACATCAAATCTGCTTTCTGATACATGTCTTAGCGGGATATACTCTTCTTCTGTATCTTCAGTTTTTACCACCGCATGTCTGTGAGAGAATGTTCCTCTTTCCACATCTTCTCCGGAAATTCTCACGTTGTGTCCTTCTACAAGAAGTGTTGCATAAGCCAACCACTCTCCAAGAGCCCAGTCTAATGAATTTCCTTCGATAGCCTTAACACGGTTATCAAACAGTCTGGTAATTTTATTGATGAACTTTTTATCAGCCGGAAGAGATGACATTTTAATCGCCAGCTCTTTAAGCTTTGCCAGGTCATATTTTGTATCTACAGGAATCTGAACGGCACCTCTTTTTCCGATCGGATAATTGGTCCAGTCTTCTGCCATGAAAAGATCCATTGCATTTTTTTCGATCTCTTTGGAAGCATCAAAGTCTTTATCTAAAAGTGCTTTGAACTCTGATTCCATTTTAGCAATAAGATCATTGGATGTAATGCTGTCCTTAAGTAATTTATCTTTATAAATTTCTCTTGGGTTCGGGTGCTTAGAAATTAGTTTATACAGATTAGGCTGCGTAAATCTAGGTTCATCACCTTCGTTGTGTCCATATTTTCTGTATCCTAATAAATCGATATAAACGTCTTTTCCGAATTTTGCTCTGAAATCTGCCGCAAAATGCATCGCATGAACTACCGCTTCAGCATCATCAGCATTCACATGCATTACCGGAGATTCGGTAACTTTTGCAATATCTGTACAGTATGTTGAAGATCTTGCGTCCGCATAGTTCGTGGTAAATGATACCTGGTTGTTGACAACGATGTGAACAGTTCCTCCTGTTCTGTAACCTTCTAAGGTCATCATCTGAGCCACTTCATAAGCAATTCCCTGACCTGCAATAGCACCGTCACCGTGGATCACGATAGGAAGGATTTTAGATCCGTCTCCTTTGTATTTGTCGTCTATCTTAGCACGGCAGATCCCTTCTACAAGAGCTGCTACCGTTTCAAGGTGAGACGGGTTCGGTGTAAGGTTGATGGCTACTTCTTCTCCGGAAGCGGTTTTCACTTTTTTAGATGATCCTAGGTGATATTTAACATCTCCTGAGAATACATCTTCTTCAAATTCTTTTCCTTCAAATTCTGAGAAGATCTGCTTGTAAGATTTTCCGAAAATGTTGGATAAAACATTCAGCCTTCCTCTGTGGGCCATTCCCAATACCACTTCATCCACTCCAAGCTGAGAAGATCTTGAGATCAGCTGGTCCAGTGCAGGAATTAATGTTTCACCTCCTTCCAGAGAGAATCTTTTCTGTCCTACAAATTTTGTGTGAAGATAGTTTTCAAAAGCTACTGCCTGATTTAACTTCAATAAAATCTCAGTTTTCTCATTGGCAGAAAGGCTTGGGTGGTTTTCGTTTACCTGAAGCCACTTCTTAATGAAATCTTTTTCTTCAACATTGTTGATATACGTATATTCTACCCCGATAGAATCGCAGTAGATATTTTCCAAATGCTTGATCAGATCCTGTAATGTAGCAGGCTCTTTCATTCCTGTTTCAACAGCACAGTTGAATTTTGTATTTAAATCCTCCTTGCTCAAACCGAAGTTTTCGATGTCTAAAGTAGGTGTATAATGCCTTCTTTCTCTGACAGGATTTGTTTTTGTGAACAGGTGCCCTCTTGTTCTGTAAGCCTCGATAAGGTTTACTACCTTGAACTCTTTTTTGATGTGCTCAGGAACTTCTCCGCCGGCTACTGCCTGAGAGATCTGCTGTACTGCCGGAGCAGCATTGGCCGGGGCCTGGATGTATTGGATGTTATCGTCATCTCCATAGTTCTCCAAAGCAAAATCAAAGCCTTGAAAAAAGGCTTTCCATGATGGCTCTAAAGAATCCGGGAATTTTAAGTACTGTTGGTATAAATCCTCAATTAACTGAGAATGAGCTGCGTTTAGGAATGAAAATCTGTCCATTATTACAGTTTATCTATTATTAAAATTTATTTGTAGAATTAATCTTCAAATTTAATAAAAAAAACCGAGTTAAGACAGCCTGAAACCGTTAAAAAAAATTAAGAAAAAAATAATCGAAAAAAAATTACTTAAACACTGATAATGAGAGCTTAATATTCACCTCCTGCCCTTCAATGGGACGTTCAATAAAGGTCTGACGGATATCTCCGAAGCGCATCTCGTCTTTTTTCGCCTTCTGAATCAGCTGCTGAACTGCCCGTATTCTGCCCTCATAGCTTCCTTTGTAGTACATCACATAATTTTTGGAAGGGTTTACAGTCCGGAAATTGAAATTGTTATCCGGAACTCCTATCTTTTTGGAAAGGGGAATTCCCAGGAAATAAGAAACTTCTTTGTCTTTGTAGTTATCGGCATCGGTAATCAGGACCGGAAAGCCGAATTCATCGTCTTTTTTACCAAGATCCATAGTAACATAGTTATAAACCTTGCTGTAATTCATAACGATGTTTTTATACAAAGCTTCTTTTTTGTTCGATGCACTAACGTTGATGCCCAGCAACAGCTTATCTTCCTCATTTTCCACCATGAGGCTGTCATATTTGATGGACGCCATCTGGTTGTCTTTTTCCACTTTATTGCCCAGGACATTTTTCAGATTGACCATACTTTTATTGATATTTTCGGCAAAGCGGTCTTCCGTCCAGAAATTTTCCACTCTTCTGAACACAGAAAGTTTTGGCGTGTGCACATACCATGTAATCTTTGTTTTATCTGCAGAAACTGGCTTGAACTGAACATCCACCACTGTTGGACTTTCATTTCTGTCTTCAAAAAGCTGATATCTCAAGCTTTTAGCGGGGTTTTCATAGCGGATGAACATTTCCCCGTCCGTATCGTTTTTCGGGTCTACATAGCTTATTGCACTTCCCTGACCTTCATAAGGGGTATAATAATCGATATCAATAGATGGTGAACTTGTAAAAAAATTGTTCCAGCGGGTAAAATGCTGAAGATTATTAAACTGGGAAAAGACTTTATCTATAGGATAATCTACTTCTTTTTCTATCTTAAAATCCTTGTTTTCGTCCACGAAAAAATACATGGAAGCAGCATAGGCTCCTACCACAAGAACAAGAATTACGGCTATAATTTTAAAAAAACGCATCACGCAAAAGTAAGACAAATAAAAAAAGTAACCAATATCTCAGTTATTTTGAAAAAGATCATTTCAAAAAAATCACCTTATAAAAAAGTGAATTATTCAAATTACATCTTTTTAAAAAAGCTCATTATTATTAGCAATTTTAATTATTAATATGTTATTTTTTTAAAAATAACTCCACTTTTAAATATTGAAATAACGGTATATTTTTTGATGCGTGAAAAGCCTAAAATTAAATATTTTTCTATGAAGAAGTTATTTGTATTTCCTTTTATTTTACTTTTCTCAACGGGCTTTTCCCAGTATTCAATTTCAGAAATCCCAGAAGACGGTTATCTCAAAGATTTTGACATTGCAGTTGACATTATCCAAAAACAACATCCTAATCCTTACAGGTTTCACAATAAAGAAACCATTACCAGAAAGCTGGATTCCCTCCGTAATGAAATTAAAAAAAATCCGGGCTATATCAATTTGCTGATTAACAACCCTACAAGAATAATTGGTGATGGTCACAGTTCTTTTGGTACTGATTCCAATTATTTTGAGGATGTTATGAACTCCATCTCCTATTTCCCTCTTTCAACGTATGTACATAATGGTGCTATATATGTAAACGGAGCTAACAAATATGCTATTGAAACGGGCAGTGAAATCACTGAAATTAATGGATTAAGCGCAGATACTATTCTGAAAAGAATTCCTAAAGCTGCAGACGGAAATATTAAAGTGGAAGATCTGGATATATCTTTCAATATTCCTTTTATTTTAAAAAACCGCACCAATGATTATACTTTAAAATATAAAGCTTTAAACGGAACGCAGAAGACAGTGAAAGTAAGTGGTATACAATATCCTCAGTATTATTACGAAACCAAACATGCTGTACTTCCCATTGACTTAGTTTCGGAAAACTACGGAATTTACGGTTATAAAATAGATCCGGAAACGTATTATTTATCGGTAAAATCTTTCTCCTACGATGAAAGCTTTTTTTACGAAAGATTGAAAAAATATTTCCAGGAAATAAGGACTCTGAAATCTAAAAAACTTATCATAGATATCCGTAATAATTCAGGTGGTGCCATCAGTAACGTAGCTTTATTATATTCTTTTATAGCAGCAGAGAAAAGCTTTAATAATGAGTACAAATACGGAACTAAAGTTGTTGACATCAATTACACCAACTATCTGATAGATCCTCAAACCAACCAGTATTATTCAGATAAAGACATTACGGATCTGAATAATTTTATGAGACAACGCTTTGACAAAGGAGAAAAAGGAGACTATTATTTTGGAAATTCAAGGCTTGATAACACTTATATAAAAAGCTATCCAAGAGATGGATTGTTTTTTGACGGCAAAACTATATTGCTAACCAATAACCGCACGTTTTCCGCTGCCACATATTTTGCTTCTTTATTCAAAACTGAAAAAAGAGGGGAAATTGTAGGAAAGGAAACTGGCTCATGCAGTAATTTTACCACTGCTGCATGGTTTCTCTCTTACAGACTTCCTAATACTAAATCCACCCTTTCCATTCCACGGACGGAAATTTTCTTTAATAATAATGATAAAGAAAATGTTGCGAACTGTACAGGTGTAATTCCTGATCATACCATTAAAAGCGACTATTTTTTAAAATCATTAAAGGAACAGAAAGATCCGGAGTTAGAATACTCCTTACAACTGCTTTCTCAATAAAAGAATGAAGTTTACTATATACAGAAAGAGGAAACCTTTGCCGGTTTCCTCTTTTTTATCTAGGACTGGTCAAACTAGTCAGTTAACCATATCTTTTTTTAACCTATATGGGTTCCCGAAGGAAGCACAGCTCCTTTTTTCACCACTACAATTCCATCCTGAACGGAATAGGTTCCATAGTCGCCATCCGGGATATGTTTTCCACCAATGATTTTCACATTGTCGCCGATATAACAGTTTTTATCAAGAATAGCCATTTCAATATAACAATATTTCCCGATTCCCATATTCGGATACCCGTTTCTGTCATTGAGTACAATTTCGGTCGTATTCTGGTAAAAATCGGCTCCCATCACGTAAGAATTGACGATGGTACTTCCTTTATCTATTCTGGTTCTGTTTCCGATCACGGAATTTTCAATCTTATCGGCCATAATGATACATCCGTCCCCGAAAACAGCTTTGCTTACGTAAGATCCGTTAATTTTGGACGGCGGAAGCATCCTTGCTCTCGTATAAATGGGTGAAGAGGAAAACAGATTAAACTGTGGAAAATCCTGACACAGATCCAGGTTGGCTTCGTAGAAAGATTCTATGGTTCCGATGTCTGTCCAGTAGCCTTCATACTGGTAGCTCAGTGTTTTGTATTTTCCGATAGAATTTGGAATGATATCTTTCCCGAAATCATCCCCGGCTCCATCTTCGAACATTTTTTTCAGAATGGTTCTTGTAAAAATATAAATACCCATCGAGGCCAGATATTCTTTCCCTTTACGTTTATTTTCTTCTGAAACTTCAGATTTTAAGCTGTCCAGAATCTCATATTCCGGTTTTTCATAGAAGGATGTGATATTACCGTCGTCATCAGACTTTAAGATCCCGAATCCTGTAGCATCTTTTGCCACCACAGGAATAGTCGCAATGGTCACGTCGCCCCCGTTTTCAATATGGAAATCGAGCATTTCCCTGAAATCCATCTGATAAAGCTGGTCACCGGAAAGGATCAGGATATAATCGTAATCATATTTTTCCAGATGCTTCATCGACTGGCGGACCGCATCTGCAGTTCCCTGATACCAGCTGTCGTTTTCCACATTCTGCTCTGCTGCGAGAATATCTACAAATCCTTTGCTGAAAATATCAAAGTGATAAGAATTCTTGATATGTGAATTTAAGGAAGCTGAGTTGAACTGCGTTAAAACCAGGATCTTATTCAGTCCCGAATTCAGACAGTTGGAAATAGGAATATCTACCAGCCTGTATTTTCCTGCAATAGGAACTGCCGGTTTCGATCTTGAATATGTTAACGGGAATAATCTTGTCCCTCTGCCGCCTCCCAAAACAATGGAGATTACATTTCGTTTCATAGGTATCTTGCGTTTTATTGAATTAAATTTACTGTTTTTCTCTTAGTATTTACCGCTACTCTAAAGCACTCTTTATTTTCATACGTGAGTTCATTATTATACACAATGACCCTGAATTCATCTTCATTATTTAGTTCAAACACTTCTTTGTCTACATTATAAATTTCTATATAATGTTTTTTAAGTTCATCCCTGAATAATTTATTCGTAATCAGAACATCCATGACATCTACTTTCTTCATTACGAAATCATCAATATCCTTGTTGTATTTTTCTTTCCAGTTCTTCCCGAATTTTTTTTCAATTGCAGTGTAGGTCTTTTTATTTTCCGCATCTGCCTTATACATCTTTTTTTGGCTGATCGTACATCCTGAAACAGCATAATATTTAATTTTCCATTTTTCAGAGATGCCTTCCGCTGCCTCATAAAAAGCCATTCTCGGATATCCGTAAGTATAAATCCAATAATATCCGCCATGACAATTTCCCTCAACTTCTTTGCATGAAAAAATCATGATCATAATCAGCAAAAGAAATCCGGAAATTTTCATGGCATCAGTTATTATATAAAGCTATATATTTTTCTGCAGATTTCTCCCATGCAAAATCAAATTTCATATTAGCATGGATAAGATCTTCCATCACTCCTTTTTGGTTATAGATCCCCAATGCCCTGTTCATGGCATGTACTATATCATCTACTCCCGGATAGGTAAAGTTTAACCCTGCCCCTCCGGTTGAAATATCTTCCACTGTATCTCTGAGGCCTCCGGTATATCTTACGACGGGAACGGTCCCATACCTCATGGAATACATCTGGTTCAGTCCGCATGGCTCCACTCTCGACGGCATCAGCAGAAAATCTGCGGACGCATAGATCTTATGGGAAAGATATTCTTTATATCCCAAATCCAGTGCAAAATTGGTATACGTGTATGCATATTCTTTAAGCTTATTTTCAATATAGGTATCTCCTGAACCCAGGATCATAATATTCAGTGCACCATAGCTCTGCTTAATACTTTTCCAGACCACGTCCGGCAGAAAATCGGCTCCTTTTTCGGTGGCAAATCTTCCTATAAAGGCAAACAGAGGAAGCTCCGGCTTTAAACCATATTCTTTGCAGAGCTTTTCTTTATTTTTTTTCTTTTGGGCTACCGCATTTTTAATATTAAAATTAAAATCCAGCATCGGATCAGTCTCCGGATTCCATATTTCCGTATCAATCCCGTTGATGATCCCGTATGCTTTTCCGAATTCCTGGCGCACCAGGCTTTCCAGTCCGCGGAAGCTGATGAACAGCTCTTCAAGATAGCCTTCAGAAACGGTTGTAAAAGCATCCGCACATTTAATCATGCTTGCCAGTGGATTGATCAATCCGTTCCAGTCCATCAGTCCCCATTTGTAGGAATCAAAAAGAGGCATATAATTCGCCATATTCCAGCTCATCATTCCCTGGTACTCTCCATTGTGGATGGTCCCGATAGTTTTCACTCCTCTCAAAAATTCAAATTCAGGACAGTGTTGTGTCATAAAAGGCACCAGACCTGTATGATAATCGTGGCAATGCAATACATCCGGACGAATCTTCATAGCACTCAGCCAGTGAAGCACTCCATGCTGAAAAGCTAAAAACTGGAAGCTTTCATCCTGATATCCGTAAGGATTTTCCCTGTCTAAAAGCCCGGGAATCTTCACCATATACAATTCAAATCCCAAAGCATCTGTTGTCTCCTTCATGACCTGAACCTGAAGCATATTCTCTCCCTGATGAATAAAACCATCAAAAACTATGTCAAACTCATGATTATGAATAAAAGATTTATTGTACCAGGGCATTACAACCTTGGCTTCTATTCCCTTTATTTTATTCTGATATTTCGGCAGCGCGCCCACCACATCTGCAAGACCACCTACTTTTGCTACCGGATAACATTCTGTACTTAAATGATATATTACCATAATTTCACTGTCATTTGTATTTCATCAAACCTTGTTTTAGTCCTCAGCATCTAATGATTATTTCTTATGTTGCTTTATTCTCTGTAATTTATATTTTTTATCTTTTCTCTGTCTCAAAATAATTCCTGCCATTGGCGGAAGTTTGAGTGTGACAGACTTTGGACGCCTCATCCATTCTTCCTGTTTTTCATTCAGAATATCAGCATCTACACCGCTTCCGCCATATTTCTGATCATCAGAATTAAAGATAACCTCCCAGTGGGTTCCTGCATTCACTCCGATGGTATATTCCAAAACCTGTGGAATCATGTTGAGAACAACCATCAATACATCGTCTCTTCTTTTACCTTTTCTGAGATACACATACACCGAATTCTCGAGATCATCTGCTTCCACCCATTCAAATCCGTTTTTATCAAATTGATTTTCATAAAAAGCAGTCTCCTTCCTGTACAAATGATTCAGATCTCTGATGAGTGTCTGCATTCCTTTATGAACCGGATACTGCAGCAGATACCAGTCCAGGCTCCTGGTAAAATTCCATTCACCGGTCTGTGCAAATTCGTCTCCCATAAAGAGAAGTTTGGCTCCGGGATGACTGTACATATAGACATATAGTGTACGGAGATTGGCAAATTTCTGCCATTCGTCACCCGGCATTTTATAGATCAGACTCGCTTTTCCGTGCACTACTTCATCATGCGACAGCGGCATCATATAATTTTCATTATACATGTACACGGATGCAAAAGTGATTTTATGGTGGTGGTATTTTCTGTTTTCCGGGGCTTCTTTAAAATAATCCAGTGTATCATGCATCCATCCCATCATCCATTTCATTCCGAAACCTACTCCCCCATCATGAACAGGTTTTGTAAGCATAGGGAAATCTGAACTTTCCTCAGCTATCGTAACAATACTGTCTCCAAATTCTTTATATACTGCTGTATTGAATTCCTGCAGGAAAGCCTTGGCTTCAAGATTTACATTCCCCCCTTCAATATTGGGCTCCCATTCTCCTTCGTTTCGTGAATAATCAAGATGAAGCATAGAGGTGACTGCATCTACACGAAGTCCGTCGGCATGATAACGCTCCAGCCAGAACATCGCATTGGAGATCAGGAAAGACTTCACTTCATTTCGTCCGTAATTGAAAATATAAGACTTCCAGTCGGGATGAAATCCTTTTCTGGGATCTTCATGCTCATAAAGATAAGAACCGTCAAAACGGTGAAGCCCGTTGGCATCTCCCGGAAAATGAGACGGCACCCAATCCAAAATAACCCCAATATCATTTTTATGAAGTTCATTAATCAGAAACATCAGATCCTGCGGTGAACCGAAACGTGAGGTAGCTGCATAAAACCCGGTAATCTGATATCCCCAGCTCGGATCGTACGGATATTCCATGACAGGCATGAACTCTACATGGGTAAAACCTATTTCCTTTACATAAGGAACTAATTTGTCAGCAATATCACGATAATTCAAATATTTTTCCGGAGCATCACTTTGTCTTACCCAGGAACCTAAATGAAGTTCATACACAGATATCGGCGCATTCAGGCTGTTGCTTTTCCAGCGTTTTGCCATCCAGTCTTCATCACTCCATTCATACCATGTTGTGGACACCAGCGAGGCTGCCTGCAGATTTTGCTCCCAGCTTAAAGCATAAGGATCGCTTTTCTCCAGAATTTCACCTCTGGCAGTTTCTACAGCATACTTATACAATGTACCCCAGGTAAGTCCGGAAATAAATCCTTCCCAGATTCCCGAGCCGTCCCACCGCGGAAACAGAATATGATCTTTATGATTCCAGTTATTGAAATTTCCTATAACAGAAACTTTTTTTGCATTGGGAGCCCAAACCGAAAAATAGACGCCTTTTACACCCTCTTTTTCAACAGAATGTGCTCCAAATTTCCCATACAGCTTATAATGTCTGCCTTCTTTAAAAAGGTAGATATCATGATCCGTGAACAGCGTATAGGTTTTAACAGAATTCATCAAGATATAATTATACTTTATTTTTCTCTGAAACTACGAAAATTCCCTGCAATAACGATTAATAATTGATCAAATAATTATTATGTTAATTTCCCTCTTTTGTGCATAATTATCAAATATATTATTTTTTATATTTATTTTTTTATGATTTTAAAACAATCTTTTTTATAAATTTAGCTTCAAAATTATATTAAACACATAGGATGAGGTTTGAACTTTATACTGAAGAAAGCGACGACAGAACGGTATACATCACCGGAAATTTCAACAACTGGAACCCCAGAGATTACAATTATCAGCTTAAACAGCTGGATCCGCACAATTATTTCATAGAGATTGACAGCGAAATACTTCCTGATACCGTAGAATACAAATTTACAAAAGGAGGCTGGGAAAATGTGGAACTTGATAAATACGGAAACATCACTCCCAACCGTAAAGCTGAAAAAGCAAAAGAAAAAACAACTGATGTCATAGAAAAGTGGAGGCTCAACTGGGGACCTTTTAAAAAAGAGTATTTTCCCATTGCAGAAGTTATTTCCGATGAATTCTATATTCCGCAGCTTGAACGTTACCGGAAGGTCTGGGCCGTGCTGCCTTATGATTATTATGTATCCGATAAAAGCTATCCTGTGCTTTACCTTCAGGACGCCCAAAATCTCTTCAACGAAGGAAGCGGGTACGGAAACTGGGAGATCGACAAAAAGCTGTCTATTCTGGCGGAATACGGCCGTGGCGATGTTATTATCATTGCGATAGAACACGGCAGTGAAGAGCGTATTAAGGAATATATCTTTGACAATGACAATATTGCGAACGGCTCGGAAGGAAAAAAATACATCCGCTTCATTACGGACACCTTAAAACCTTTTGTAGATGAGCATTACCGCACAAAGAAAGACCGCGGCAATACAGGGATCGGAGGCAGCTCTTTAGGCGCACTGATCAGTATTTACAGCGGATTCCTCTATCCTGAAGTCTATTCTAAACTGCTGATTTTTTCCCCTTCACTCTGGGTGGAACCTAACAATAATTTCCCGATGATGAGCTTCAGGGTGCCTTTTAAAACTAAAATATATCTGTATGGAGGTGGCCAGGAAGGTTCCAAAATGGTAAAAAGAATTCATGTTTTTGAAGAATATTTAAAACGTTGGGAAAAGAAGAATCTTTTTGACTTTGAATTCAGAACCAGCATCAATCCGGAAGGAACCCACAGTGAATTCTACTGGTCTCAGGAATTTCCAAGAGCCATTGAGTGGCTGTTCTATGACAACACAGAAAATCCGGTAGAAGTAAAACCACAACAACAGAGCATTAAAAATTAAGCTTATGAAACTGATCAACAAAAAAAATAAAAAATATACGCAGATCTTCCAGCTTTTCACAGAGGAAGAATGGACAAAATCCAGCAAGAATTACAATAAAAATATTTCTTCTTTTTTCTCCGGAAAGAAATATGAGGTTTTCATTCATACTGATGAGGAAAATATCATGTATCTGATTGGGTTGGGGAAATCTACGCTGCAGAATTTCGAGGTTCAGCAGGTAGCTGTTAAATTCTCCCAAACACAAAAAGAAAAATTTCAGGCTGTTCCCAGTCTCGTTTTAGCAGATTTTCTGAATGAGAAACAGTTTGAAGAATTCATAAAAGGCTTACTTTTAGGAACGTACAGCTATCCTTTTGATAAAAAGCATGCTTTCTGGAATCCAAAACTGGAGATCCATTTTGAAAACCTAAGCCAGAAAAAACTGGATGCTATCAGTTCAAAAGCTGTGGCATTGGCCAACGGACAAACAGCCTGTCAGGAGTGGCTGAATAAGCCTGCCAATTTAAAAAAGCCTGATATCTTAAGCCTGTTTCTGAAAAACCTGGCCAATAAATATGAATTAAAATATACCGCATTCAACAGAAAAAAATGTGAAGAGCTTGGCCTTGGCGCTTATCTGTCGGTTAACCAGGGTAGTGCCTATGATGCCGCTTTTACCATTATAGAATACAAAACAGCCGTTAAAAATGCCAAAACATTCGGGCTGGTAGGAAAATGTGTCCTCTTTGATACAGGAGGTATTTCCCTGAAAAATCCGGACAATATGCATTATATGAAATCTGATATGGGCGGTGCTACAGCTGTTATCGGAGCCCTTATCTATGCCGCAGAAATGAAACTTCCGGTGAATATTATTGCCATACTTCCTATTACCGACAATGCCATTTCTGAAAACGCTTTCCTTCCAAGCGATGTTATTACAGCTTATAACGGAAAAACCATCGAAGTCCTTAATACGGATGCAGAAGGCAGAATGATCCTTGCTGACGGACTTTCTTACCTTGGTAAAAACTATAAAACAGATCTTTTGATAGACCTTGCCACTTTAACGGGGAGCTCTGTCCGAATGTTCGGTGATACCTGCGGAGCCATGTTCTCCAATCATGATGAGCTGAAAAATCTTCTGATAAAAAGTGGAGACAATACCAACCAAAGACTGTGGAATCTTCCTTTGTGGGATGTATGGAAGGATGATATACAGTCTGATGTCGCAGACCTGAAAAACATTTCTATGAAACCTATCGGTGACTGTATCATTGCTGCTAAATTCCTGGAACAGTTTATTGAAAACCACCCTAAATGGGCACATCTGGATATTGCAGGTGTTGCCTTCGGAAGTACCGGATATTCAAAAGAAAAAGCAGCAACCGGCTTTGGGGTGCAGCTACTGGCCGATTTAATTGAAAATTATCATTAAAAATTAGTTTTTTAGAAAAATTCTCTGTATACTTGATTGTATATTTTCAAAAACGCAGTATATAACGGTTATTTAACATTAATTAATCAATAAAAAATTGCTTTTATTTTTGATAATTTACCAAAAGATAAAAAACATTATATGGAGGAGAAAACAATAGTATGTATTTCGTGCTACTACAAGGGGTATGACTTCATGGACGAAATGAAGAAGCTCGGTAATAAAATCATCTTGGTAACATCAGAGGGCCTTAAAGAAAAAAACTGGCCATGGCACGCTATTGATGAGGTATTTTATATGGCTGAACAAAGACCGTCTGTCTGGAATATGGAACATCTGGTACAGGGATTTTCACATCTTATGAAAACCAGGAAAGTAGATGCTGTAGTGGCTCTTGATGATTATGATGTAGAAAAGGCAGCACTGATCAGAGAAACGTTCCGGATTCCCGGGATGGGGCAGACTACCCACCGGTATTTCAGGGATAAGCTGGCCATGCGCCAGAAGGCAAAAGATTCGGGAATCAGTGTTCCGGAGTTTACAGCAGTTTTTAATAATGATGAAGTAAACAGCTTTGTCGAGAAAGTTCCGGCTCCATGGGTGCTAAAACCCCGGTCGGAAGCATCAGCATCGGGAATTAAAAAGTTTTCATCCAAAGATGAACTTTGGGACGAACTGAATGCCCTGGGTGAAGAACGTCATCTTTTTTTACTGGAAAGCTTTAAGCCGGGAGATGTTTATCATGTGGACAGCCTCACTTTTAATAAAGAAATTGTATTTACATCAGCTTCAAAATATCTTGCCCCTCCTATGCAGGTTTCTCATGAAGGCGGCGTATTCAGATCCAAAACACTGGGAAGATATTCTGATGAATTTAAAGCCCTTGATGATGTCAATGCTAAAGTACTTTCAAGTTTCGGATTGCTAAACGGAGCTACCCATACTGAATTTATCCGTGGGAAAGCGGACGGGAAATGGTATTTCCTTGAAACATCCTCCAGGGTTGGCGGTGCCCATATTCCGGATCTTGTAGAAGCTTCCAGTAATATCAATATCTGGAGGGAATGGGCAAAAATAGAAGATGCTCTTCTGCGTGGAAAAACTTACCAGGCTTCAAAGCCCACAGGCTACTATTCAGGCCTGATCGTTGCCCTGATCAAGGACAAAGATCCTGATTACAGTGTTTTTGACAGTGAAGAAGCCATAAAATATCTTCCTATTGATTATCATGTCGGAATTGTTTACAAATCTACGGATCCGGACGTTATACAGGAAAGATTAGACAGTGCTGCCGAAAAGATCCAGGCAGAAATGCTGAATATTCTGCCTCCTAAAAGTAAATTAACAAGCTAAACACAGTATAATAAAAGAAATTTATCGATGCCGCATATAGAACATACAGATTATTACTCCAACATATTAGGAACAAGTCTTAAAGTAGAAGTTACCGGACATTACGGACATCCCATCATTATGTTTCCCACTTCTCAGGGGCAGTACACCCAAAATCATGATTTCCATCTTAACGGAAGCATCAACTGGTTTATAGAGCAGGGAAAAGTAAAACTTTACAATGTTCAGACCATTGATGCATGGAGCTTTTATGATGAAAAGATTTCACCCCAGAAAAGGATAAAAAATTATGAGCTGTATATGCAGTTTCTGATCCAGGAATTTATACCGTATATCCAGAAGCTCCATAAAACGCACCGTGTGGCGGTGGCCGGCGCAAGTTTCGGAGGTTATCATGCCGCAAATTTTGCTTTCAGATTCCCGGACGTGGTTTCCCATCTGTTCTGTCTTTCCGGAGCGTTCAGTATCAGAAATTTCATGGACGGATATTCGGATGAGCTTGTTTATTTTAACTGTCCGAAGGAATTTGTAAAGAATGATGAAGCCTGGAAATATAAGCATATGCACATTGTCCTAAGTACTTCTGACCAGGATATCTGCAGAGATAAAAATATTGAAATGGCAGAAATCCTAAGCTCGAAAGGGATTGATTTCTGGTACGATGAGAAAAAATGGATCAATCACGACTGGCCGTTATGGAGGATGGTTTTTCCAACATTTATAGGAGCTTTTTTCTCCTGAAAACAGTATATTTAAGAAGATAAAAAATACATTTACACCAATTTAAAAACAGAAATTATGGCAAAAAAAGTGGGAATTCTATTCGGTATGGAAGATACATTTCCTTGGGCGTTTATTGACAAAGTAAATGAGCTGGGTGGTGGAGAAATCATTGCTGAAGCAGTTAATATCGACAAACTGGAGCAGGGAGCTGATTATGGTTATGCAGTCATTATCGACAGAATTTCGCAGGATGTTCCTTTTTACAGAGCTTATTTGAAAAATGCTGCTCTTAACGGAACTTATGTAATCAATAATCCTTTCTGGTGGAGCGCTGATGAAAAGTTTTTCAATAATGCACTGATGTCAAAACTTGGGATCCCTCTTCCTAAAACTGTACTTCTTCCTTCGCATGAACGACCTACCGACACTTCGGAAACATCATTCAGAAACCTGAAATTTCCTCACGACTGGGAATATATTTTCAATTATGTAGGATTTCCTGCCTATATGAAACCTCATGACGGCGGCGGATGGAAAAGCGTGTACAGAGTGGAAAATCCAGAGGATTTATGGGAAAAGTTAAGTGAAACAGAACAGCTGGTGATGATGGTTCAGGAAGAAATTGTTTTCGATGATTATTACAGGGTTTACTGTCTGGGCAAAAAATATGTTCACATAATGCCTTATGAGCCACGTAATCCACATCATCTAAGGTACGCTACAACGCATCAGACCAAAGGTGCGGAACTTGAAAAACTGTTAAAAACCATCCACGATTATACGATTACCATGAACGAAGCTTTGGGCTACGATTTCAATACGGTAGAATTCGCCATCAGAGACGGAATTCCATATGCTATAGATTTCTGTAATCCGGCTCCGGATGCAGATAAAAACTCAGTAGGTGAAGAAAACTTTGCATGGATTGTAGAACATTCGGCTAAACTGGCCATTGAAAAAGCAAAAGAATACGTTCCGGGGAAACCTAATATCTCCTGGGGAACTTTTGTAAAAGACTCCGTAAAATAACCATTAAGAAATAAAAAAACACGAAAAAAAATGCATCAGTTTACTATAGGAATCGAGGAAGAATATCAGATCATTGATGTTGAGAGCAGAGACTTAATATCTCATGTTTCAAAGATCATTGAAGGTGGAAAGGCTGTTTTAAGTGAAAATTTAAAACACGAAATGCATGAATCAATGATTGAAATGGAAACCGGCATCTGCCAGAATATCAAAGAAGCCAGGACGGAACTGACTAACCTGAGAAGACATTTAATCAACACAGCTCATGAACAGGGCCTTCGCGTAGCCGGAGGCGGAACCCATCCTTTTTCAAATTGGGAACATAATACCATTACTAATGGTGAGCGTTACAATAAGATCGTGGATGATATGGGAGATGTAGCCCGCGGAAACTTAATTTTCGGACTCCATGTCCATATAGGAATTCCCAACCGTGAAGAAGGGGTAAGGATTCAGAATGTGATGCGTTATTTTCTTCCTCACGTTTATGCACTTTCCACCAACTCTCCTTTCTGGATCGGAAGAAATACAGGTTTCAAGTCTTACAGGCAGGAAATTTTTGTTAAATTCCCAAGAACCGGTATTCCCAGCTATTTCAATTCATTAGCTGAATTTGACAGTTATGTGGAGCTTCTGGTAAAAACCGGAACTATAGATAATGCTAAGAAGATCTGGTGGGATCTGCGTGTGCACCCGTTCTACCCTACCATTGAGTTCAGAATCTGTGACATGCCTTTAAGGATAGAAGAAACAGTCTGTATGGCAGCCATTATGCAGAGCCTGGTGGCAAAAATCTATAAGCTTCATCAACAGAATTTAAGTTTCAGAAGCTACAGAAGATTACTGCTGAACGAAAACAAATGGAGAGCGTCTAAAAGCGGTATTGAAGCCCATCTCATTGATTTTGGGAAAGAAGAATCTGTTCCTTACCCACATCTGCTGAAGGAACTTCTGGAATTTATTGATGATGTAGTAGATGATCTGGACTGCAGAAAAGAGGTTGAATATGCCTGGACTATCCTGGAAAACGGAACAGGAGCCGACAGGCAGCTTAAGGTGTTTAATGAAACCGGAGATCTTACCAAAGTGGTGGATTATATGATCTCTGAAACAGAGTACGGCATAACACATGGAGAAACAGCTTCATAATATTTTTGGTAACTTTACAAAAAATATGAAGTAGTATGAAAGATATTCGAATCGCATTGATAGATATGAACAACAACCATGTCAATCAAGGCTTTAGAAATATTAAAGAGATTTCGGAAGCATTCCAACAGAGCTCAGAAGAACATGTCACTATCGAAACATTTGATGTAAGGTTTAAGAATGAAATGCCTAACATTGAAGATTTTGACATCTTTATTTCTTCAGGCGGACCTGGAAATCCACACAGAGAAGGACTGGAATGGGAAGACAGGTATGCTGCCTTTCTGGATGCTGTTTTAGAGCACAATAAACATAATGAAGATAAAAAATATCTGTTCCTGATCTGCCATTCATTCCAATTGGCAAGCATTCACTGGAAACTTGGTAATATCTGTAAAAGAAGATCTTATTCTTTTGGGGTAATGCCGGTTCACAAAACAGAGGAAGGCGAGCAGGAATTTTTATTTAAAAATCTTCAGGATCCTTTTTATGCTGTAGATTCCAGAGCATACCAGTTCGTTGAACCGGATATGGACCGTTTTGATGAATTGGGAATGAAGATCACGGCTATCGAAAAATTCAGACCGCATATCAACCTGGAGAGAGCTGTAATGGCTGTACGTTTTTCAGATGAGATATTCGGAACACAGTTTCATCCTGAAGCTGACCCTAAAGGCATGATCGAAAATCTTAAAGACGAAAAAAATAAAACAGCAATGATTGAGAACTTCGGAATGGAGAAATATCTTGAAACGGTAGACAGAATAGATGATGAAGACAAGATTATCCTTACCAGAAACCAGATCTTACCGAGATTCCTTCTGTCTGCAAAAAAAAACATTTTGAATGGAAATGAAGTTTTAGCTTAAAAGAAAAAACGCGGATTTAAAAACAAATTGATTTAATATAAAACCACAAAAGTCACAAAAGTTTTAGACACTTAAGTGGAGGTAAGTAATCCAACTGCTGAGAAGAACACTTAAGTTTTTCTGAAAATCAAAGATTTTCATCTTATGTGAACTTTATTATCCATCCTATTTAAACTTTCTTAAGTAATCTAAAGTGCCTAAAACTTTTGCTCCTTTTGTGGTTAAAATCTATCTAAGATTTTATTATTAAACTTTATTTCGGAATCACGTTAGAAATTTTAAAGTATTAAAATCGGACAGAAATGTTCGATTTTTTAAATCAAAACCACAAAGAAAAAATATGATCCCAAAATACAGAAAACAGTTCAACCAGGAATTTTCTCAGGAAAAATATAATCAGCTTAAAGAAAGTCTTACCAAAAAAGGAAATATTGCACCGGCATTCAGAATTTCAGAAAGCCCGCTCTTTCTTACTAATGAATTTAAAAACAAGCTTCTTGATGCCAGCGAAAGTATTATTGACCAGATAAAAATCCTTCCTGCCGAAGTACTTTACAAGGCTGTTCCGGATAGCTGCCGAGTACCTAATGACACACTTCAGCCTCACTTTTTTACGATTGATTTCGGGATCTGCCGAAGCGAAAACGGAGAAATTGAGCCTCAACTGATCGAGCTGCAGGCTTTTCCTTCGCTGTATGCCTTCCAAAAGACTTTTGAAGATACATTCTGTGAAGTTTACCCGTTTCTTGCCGAGCTCCGGAATACTATGCCCCATTCTGAGTTTAAAAACCATTTAAAAGAATTGATTATCGGAAATGAAAACCCCGAGAATGTCATTCTCCTTGAGATATATCCTGAGAAACAGAAAACAGCAATTGATTTTGCATTGACTGAAGAATTATTGGGAATAAAAACTGTGTGTCTGACCAAAGTAAAAAAAGAAGGCAGAAAGCTGTTTTATGAAAACAACGGAAAACCTGTTGAAATCAAAAGAATCTATAACCGTGTTATTTTTGATGAGCTGGATAGGATTCCGGATCTGAAAGCCGGGTTCGATTTCCGTGATGATATTGATGTAAAATGGATTACGCATCCCAACTGGTTCTTTAAGATTTCAAAATTTCTTCTTCCCATGCTGAAGCATCAATTCGTTCCGAAGAGCTATTTTCTTCACGAATTCCCGGAATCCGAAAGTCTGGATAATTTTGTCCTGAAACCCCTGTTTTCATTTGCAGGAAGCGGAGTGAATTTAAGTCCTACGAAAGAAATTACAGAAGCTATTAAGGATAAGGAAAATTATATCTTACAGAGAAAAGTAACTTACGAGCCTATTTTTGAAGACATAAACGGAGAGTTTTCAAAAGCAGAAATCCGACTGTTGTATATCTGGCACGAAAATGATGAACGTCCTGTTCTACTGGAAAATCTGGGAAGAATGACTAAAGCGGCAATGGTAAACGTGGATTTTAACAAGAAAGATGCTATCTGGATTGGGAGTTCTAATGCGTTTTTCGGAGAGGAATGATTTGACAAATCAACAAACAGGATAAACAAAAACCTGATTAATACAACAAATCCTTCTGAATCCAGAGGGATTTACTATTTTTGTAATGTAAGATTTCGATGCTAATCTTTATATCCGATAAGAACTCATTGGAACAATAAAAACACTATTCATGGATCTTAAAAATGTTGATGAACTGATCTTTCAGCCACTTGGACTGAAGCTTTTAAATCTAGAAGAAGATACAGAAGCCAAAAAGTATTCAGGTTGCAGTTTTGTTCTAAACCATTTAAATATTAAATTCCGTACAGCGAAGATAACACCGACAAAAACCGGTCAGTTTGTAACCATCTGGAAACGTAATGAAAAGGGGGAAACGTCTCCGTTTGATTACAATGATGTTTTTGATTTCTATTTAATTTCAGCTTCCACAAATAGTAATAGAGGAATTTTCATATTTCCTAAAGAAGTTCTGATAGAAAAAGGAATTTTGTCCCATGATAAAAAGATTGGTAAAAGAGGAATCAGAGTCTATCCATGCTGGGACCTTACGGAAAGCAAGCAGGCTAAAACGACCCAAAAATGGCAGGCAGAATACTTTCTTGATCTTTCACAAAATACTGAATCGTATCTTCAAAAGACAAAACTACTGCTTGATTGAAAATAATTAATCTATATATTTTTTAACGCAAAGTTTTACAATAATTATCCATATTTAGGGCTGCAAAGGCGGAATCAATTGCATTGATTCGACTAAGGGAACGTTTTATTCATACAGCTTCATCAGCGGCTACGCCTCCTCCCTTGCATTCCTTTAAAGTAAAATATGCTTATAAAACTTTGCGTTAAAAGAGATTCTGCTGATACTTATTTGTCGGAATATAATTAAAAATTAAAATGGAGATTTTGCTTAAAAATAAAAACGGCTGAAAATTCAGCCGTTTTTGTATAGATTTTTTATTTTATGAATTTTTATCGTCTTCCAGAAGCTCGCGTGCCTGGTATTCCTGTACCAAATCGATTGCATTGGAAATAACATCACTTAAAGCAGTAATGAAGGTACCGTCTTCAGCCATTCCCATGGCATGTTTTAAAGCTTCAATTTCTTTTGGAATAATTTCATAGCTGATATCCCTTCCGGAAGATTGCATTCCTTCAATGATTAATCCGTTAATTTCCTCTTCAGTTCTGCCGCGAAGATGCTTTTCATTTCTGATAATAATATGATCAAACATTCTTCCTGCGATTTTTCCGCATTCTCTGATATCATTGTCACGGCGGTCACCAACCCCGGAAATAATACCTATTTTCTTGGCAGATTCTACATTTTTCAGATAATCTTCAATGGCTTCATAGCCTGAAGGATTGTGTGCAAAATCAATAAGAACTTTAAAATTTTTGAATTTAAAAATATTTAATCTTCCCGGTGTAAGCTGTGCACTTGGAATAAAAGTTCTTAAAGAGTTGGAAATATCTTCGATCCCGAAACCATAAAGATAACTTGCCAAACTCGCAGCTAAAACGTTTTCGATCATAAATCTGGCCTTTCCCTCCATGGTGATCGGGAAATCTTTAGCCTTTCCTATTCTGATCTTCCAGTCACCTTTTTTAATCGTTACAAAACCTTCTTCATAAATGCAGGTAATTTTCCCTTCTTTGGCAAATTTTACGATATGAGGATTATTTTCATCCATACTGAAGATCGCAACATTACTGTCAAGATCATTAATGATCTTCATGGAATATTCGTTATCAGCATTCAGGACGCTCCAGCCGTTTTTCTTTACGCTGTCCAGAACAACCCTTTTTACTTTTGTCAGGTCTTTTAAATTATGAATATCATTCATTCCTAAATGATCCTCTTCAATATTCGTTAAAACACCGATATCACACTGGGAATACCCTAAGCCGGAACGCAGGATTCCACCTCTTGCAGTTTCCAGAACAGCAAATTCTACCGTAGGATCTTTCAGGACAAATTCAGCAGAAAGCGGTCCTGTAGTATCTCCTTTGGAAAGCATTGTATTCTGTATATAAATACCATCAGAAGTCGTAAAGCCTACTCTGTAGCCGTTACTTTTTACAATATGGGAGATCAGTCTTGTTGTCGTTGTTTTGCCATTCGTTCCTGTTACTGCAATAATCGGAATTGTAAATGGTTTTCCCGGAGGATACAGCATATCTACCACCGGAGCAGCTACATTTCTTGGAAGACCCTCACTTGGTGCCAGGTGCATTCTGAATCCGGGGGCAGCGTTCACTTCTATAATAGCGGCGCCGCTTTCTTTAAGTGGCTGTGTCAGGTTTTCTGCCATGATATCAATACCGCAGACATCCAGGCCAATGATTTTGGAAACTCTTTCAGCCATGGTGATATTCTCAGGATGCACCATGTCGGTAACATCTATGGATGTACCACCCGTAGAAAGATTAGCAGTAGATTTCAAATAAACAACCTCTCCTCGTTGCGGAACGGTTTCAAGGGTATATTGAAGCTTTTCAAGAAGTTCCAGTGTATCTTTGTCTACTTCTATTTCAGTAAGGACATTTTCATGGCCATACCCTCTCCTCGGATCTTTATTTTCCTTATCTATCAGCTCCTGAAGGTTCAGCTCACCGTCTCCAACAACATGGGCAGGCACTCTCCTTGCTGCAGCAACCATTTTATTGTTAATGACCAAAACCCTGAAATCATATCCTGTAATGTATTTTTCTACAATGACTTTTCTGGAATATTTCTGGGCATGCTCCAATCCTATTTTTGCGGCTTCCCAATCGTTTACATTAATGGAAGAGCCTTTTCCGTGATTTCCGTCTAACGGTTTTAGTACAATGGGATAGCCTATTCTTCTTATAACGCTGTCCAGGCCTTCTTCATCCACTACCAGATCTCCGATAGGAACGGGTATAGCAGCATCATGAAGCATTTTTTTTGTCAGTTCTTTATTGCATGCAATATCTACTGCAATTGAGCTTGTTTTTCCTGTTATAGTAGCCTGAAAACGTTGTTGATTCACACCGTACCCAAGCTGCACCAAAGAGTTTGTTCCCAATCTTATCCATGGAATTTTTCTGGAAACAGCTTCTTCCACGATACTTCCCGTAGAAGGCCCCAGGCGGACACGTTCTCTGATCTCCTTCAATTTCTGTATACAGGCATTAATATCGTATTCTTGATTATCGATTAAAGCCCGGGCAATATTTACCGCTTCTTCAGCAGCATAGATACCTGCGTTTTCTTCAATATAATTAAAAACAACATTGTATACTCCCGGTGACTTTGTTTCACGGGTTCTCCCGAAGCCTACGTCCATGCCCGCAAGTGTCTGTATTTCGAGCGCTATATGTTCGATGACATGTCCCATCCAGGTTCCGGTTTCTATCCTGTGAAAGAATCCACCCTCCACTCCTTCTGAACATCTGTGGGTGAACAGAGAAGGGAGCAGCTTTTCAATTCTTTCTCTGAAACCATCGATTTTATTCGTAGGATAATTTTCCATTTCTTCAAGATCCAACCTCATCTGTATCAGCTTCTTTCTTCTGATACTCCAGATGTTTGGACCTCGCAGTGCCTGTATCTTCTCAATTTTCATAATCTATTTGCATTTCTATCAGTTAACAATAACTCCTTCAAAAACCAAAGATAATGTAAAACTCTAAACCAAACTATACCACATTTAAAGATTCCCCAAAAAAGAATTAAAATAAATTAACAATTCTAAAACATTAAAAATCATTAAAATGTGGCATGAATTTCGTCAAATGTTAATTATTTTTTAAATTTGCACACTATGATGAGACCCGTTGGAAAATTAATTATTATCGGAGGAGCTGTAAACAAAGGAAGCTTTGCAGAAACCGATTTCGACCAGAACATTGAAAAAAACCTTAATTTTTTTGAAAGAGGAATCTTAAGAAAGATCATTAATGAATCTAAGCTTAAGGAAAATTCTGTCATCGAAATCGTAACCACCGCCTCCCAGATCCCACAAATTGTAGGCACAGAATACAAAAAAGCTTTTGAATTTCTTGGCGCCAAAAATGTAAATATCCTTGACATCCACAACCGTGAAGAGGCCAATTCTGACGCTATGGCTGCAAGAGCCAATGCAGCAGATGTCGTGATGTTCACCGGTGGAGATCAGCTCAGACTGACTTCTATTCTTGGCGGAACGAGATTTCATGATACCATTTTACTGAAATATCAGGAACAGGATTTCATCTATTCCGGAACTTCTGCTGGAGCCGCTGCGGCTTCTGAAAATATGATCTACCAGGGAAGCAGTTCCGAATCTCTTTTAAAGGGCGAAATTAAAACAACTCAAGGGCTGGGCATGATCGATAATGTAATTATTGACACACACTTCGTACAGCGCGGCAGAATCGGACGTCTTTTCCAGGCTGTCGTCAACAATCCGAGAACATTAGGAATAGGACTTGGTGAAGATACCGGACTTTTTATCCATAATGATATTATGACGGCTGTAGGTTCTGGCCTTGTGATCCTGGTGGACGGAAGATTCATTAAAGATACCAACCTTACGAATATCAATCTGGGTGAACCTATTTCAATTGATAATCTTACGGTACATGTCATGTCTATGAATGATCATTACGACCTTACCACGAAGAAGCTTACGATCGAAAACTCACAGTTTAATCCTATCCCACAGGATAAATAAAGTAAGGAATGGTAAATAAGAATTTCACCAATTATAATTATTATACTTAACTTTAAAATTGACAATTGACTTTTCACAGTTGACAAAATATAATCCTATGAAAATTATTATCCACGGCGGTTTTTTCTCTGAAAGCGATCAAAGTCATGAAGTAAAGACGGCAAAACAAAACTCTTTAAAACAGATTGCCCAAAAGGCTTTTGAATATCTTCAGACCCATTCTGCTTTTGATACGGCAGCTTATGCTGTTTCTCTTCTGGAAGACGATCCGTTATACAATGCTGGTATCGGCTCTCAGATACAAAGTGATGGTGTGATCCGCATGAGCGCAGCGATTATGGATGGAGAAACGCAGAAGTTAAGCGGGGTAATCAATCTTCAGGATGTAAAGAATCCAATTTTTGTAGCGAAAGAGCTGATTAATGAGGATGACAGGGTGTTGGGTGGAAAAGGTGCTAAGATTTACGCTTCTGAACACGGTTTCGAAAATTTCTCAACGGAAATCCCTCAAAGAAGAAGTGAATATGAAGCCAAACTTAATACTGGCGGAAAAGGAACGGTAGGCTGTGTAGCTCTTGATAAAGATGGAAAGCTGGCCGTAGCAACCTCTACCGGCGGAAAAGGCTTTGAAATTCCGGGAAGGATTTCAGATTCGGCAACTGTGGCGGGAAATTACGCCAATTCGGTTTGTGCAGTGAGCTGTACAGGCGTAGGAGAAGATATTGTAAGCAATGCCACGGCCGCAAAGATCGTAACAAGAACTACCGACGGAATGAGTCTAGAGCAGGCATTTCATAAAACATTTGAAGAGCTTAAAACAATAGATGGTTTTGCGGGGGCTATCGCTATTGATAAAGACGGAAATATCTATCATCAGGATTCTTATCCTACTATGGTCTTTGCAAGTTTTGATGGAGAGGATTTTCAGGTTTTCCAATAATTTAACATTTTTTTATTATCTCAATTAATTTTTTGGCACGTATTTTACATGTTTATTAGTAATAAGTTTTAATATAAATCATTAAAAATAAAAATCATGGGAAATAAAACAAAAGGGCTATTGGCCTTACTAGGGGTAGGTGCTCTAGCATATTGGAAATACAAGAATTCTACACCTGAAGAAAAGCAGGCTGTAAAAGATAAAATCAATACGGCAAAGGACAACCTGAACAAATGGGGAAATGATGTTAAGAACAAAGCCAATGATGTTGCTTCCCAGGTTCAAAATAAAGTAGATGAAGCTAAAACAAAAGCTGAAGATTCTTTCAACTAAAAGCAGATTAGTTTTTTTAACATTCATATATGAAAAGTCATTGTAATCTCAGGATTATAATGACTTTTTTATGTTATTTTATAAATACAGGCTTACAGTTTATTTTTTCTGTCCTTTTAAGGCATAAACCATAGGTAATTTATTACCGAGCTTTGAAATTCTCCATTTCCCCTTTTCAAATTCTTCCACATGGTTAAAACACGGATAAGGTGACCAGTCAAATTCCTGAAAGATCTCCAGCTCTATATTATATTTTATAAGATTCTGAAGAACCTCAGCTAAAGAATGATTCCACATCACATACTGCTGAACAATATCTGCAGATTTATCAGCATAGGTTCCTTCGTAAGTTTCAATAATAGGTTTTTCATTAAAATAATTGTAGTCAATTTTTGTAAAATCATCATCAAACATCCAAACTGCGGGATGAAATTCTGCCATTATAATTTTTCCGCCCGGTTTTAAAAAATGACTGATGACACTTGCCCACTTATCAAGGTCAGGAAGCCATCCTATCACACCATAGCTTGTATAGACCACATCAAATTTCTGATCAAGAGTATCCGGAAGGCTGTACACATCCGAACAGATAAATGTTGTATCTGTACCGCATTTCAAAGCAAGATCCTTTCCGGTTTCAATTGCTTTATCAGACAGGTCTATACCTGTGACATGAGCCCCCATTCTTGACAGGGAAATAGAATCCTGCCCGAAATGACACTGCAGATGCAGAATATTTTTGCCTTTAATATCTCCCAAAAGTTCCAGCTCTATTGAATTGAGGGAGCTTTTTCCTTTTAGAAACTCATCAACAAAATAGAAATCCGATTTCAGGTGCGGATCTACTTTGGCATTCCAGGAATTTTTATTGATTTCCAGGTAATTTTCCATGGTATTTGTTTAATGCTAATTTAGTAAATGTTTTTAAGATTATTTTTACTTTATACTTCTGTACAAGCAATCAAATTCCGGGAATAACAATAGATGTATAAGAACTGTAAAGCTCCCATCCCATTGTTTCATAAAGTGATTTCCCCTGCTCTGTTGCCACTAAAAAATTGTTGTGGATACCATTTGATAATGCAATTTTCTCAAGTTCGTGCATCAGAAAAGTAGCGAGTCCCTTTCTTTGATGGTTTTCTTCTGTTACAATCCTGTCATATACAGCCAGATCATCTACAAGTACAATCCGGCCTATACAAGCGAGCTCCCCGTTTTCATCAATAATCGTAACTGCTGTTGTGGAACTGTACTTTTCATATTCAAGCCGATAGCCTTCGCACAGGTTTTTCCCGGAAATATTCATTGGCCTGAAACAGCACATCATATATCCGGAAGGCTGGATGATCCAATTTTCTGATACCCTTTTTTTTACCTCATCTGAAGAAGCGCAGACTTTGAGATAAATCCACGGTTCATCAATCTGTTTCGAGAGTTCCACGAAATCATCATTGATTTCAGGAAAAACATATCTTAGTTTTTGCTTTTTCCCACCTACTTCTACTTTAAAACCGGATTTGTATCTTACCGGAAGAGGAAGCTTTCTCGATAAAGACCATGCCTTCAACCACTTCTCTATAATATCATAAGATACGTTGTTCATCATGATTGATTATTATTTACGAAAGCTGATCCAGCAGTTTCTTTTTCTGTTCTGCAAATTCTTCTTCACTTAAAATTCCACTTTCTCTAAGCCTTCCCAACTGTTCCAATTGATCTAAAACCGTAGGTTCTGATTTACTTTGAAAATATTCTTTAGGCCGGGCCATAAAATCTCTTACTTTTTCACAAAACAGTTCTGCGTAGTATTTTCCAACATTATCGATTTCAAGAACATTATCCGAAATATGAATATCTATGGAAGCCAGCATTAAGGATTTCTCATATTGTATGGAGCTTACTTTATCGTAAGAAAAATCTTCTACTTTCAGTCCATACATGAATTCTTTATCTACAAAAATTAATCTCCTTTCAGTAGCCACTAAAATGATATGGTGGCTGGTCAGTTTATTTCTTCCCTCAACCAGGTATACAATTTTTTCATTATCCGAAAGTACATCCGGTAATGCATGAATTTCTTTTCTGGCAAAAATGGTGGGATTAATATCTAATATTTCCAGTTCATCTTTTATTTCGTCAAGTCTTGATTTTTCACTCATTATTTGTTTTTTATAAATGGTAGATAATACAAATTTAATTTTTTTCTAAAATACGGAAAGTCTGTTATTTTATTCTAATCATTTTATAAGCAATTGTCTTCTTATCACAAAGGCAAACAAAGTATTTCATTCAGCAAAGTAATATAATTATACATCCCTTGTATTGCTTACCAATAAGGGAACGGCTTTGTATATCAAAAATCATCTGAATGTTTATCATTACCGTTTAAATCTTTATCTCGAACTCATGCTAATATAGTAAACGCAAAAAGCATTATCGTCTGATAATGCTTTTTAATTTTATATTTTCCAGAATATTATCCTAAAAATTCTTCCAGAGAAACTGTTTTCTGTTCTCCGGCAGCAAGATCTTTAAAAGTAACCGTTCCGTTTTTAATCTCTTCTTCTCCTAAGAAAACAAGATTTTTAATTCCTTTCTTTTCAGCGTACGTGAACTGTTTATTCAGCTTTGCATTTTCGGGGTACAGCTCAGCAGAAATTCCTTTTTCTCTCAGCTGCATGATCAGTTTTAAAGCTTCTACCGTTTCTTCTCCTCCGAAGTTAGCAAACAGATATTCTACTTTCATAGAAGCTTCTTCAGGGAAAAGATTAAGCTCCTCCATGACCAGATAAACCCTGTCCAAACCAAATGAGATCCCGATTCCCGGAATATTTTTAACTCCGAAAACCTCTGTAAGATTGTCATATCTACCGCCACCGCCAATGGATCCCATTGCCACCTCATCCGCTTTCACTTCAAAAATAGCTCCGGTATAATAATCTAAACCTCTGGCCAGCGTGATATTGAATACAAGGTTATTCACATCTACTCCAAGATTCAGAGATTGGGTAAGAACAAATTCCAGCTCTTCCACCCCTTTCAGTCCAATTTCACTGTCAGCAAATTTTTCTTTTAACTGAAGAAGATTTTCCAGCGCATCATCTGACTGATTAAATAAGAATTCCAGCTTATCAATAGATTCCTGAGAGATTTCTCTTTCCAGTAATTCTTTAACGACTCCTTCTCTTCCTATTTTGTCAAGTTTATCAAGAGCTACAGTAAATTCAATCAGTTTATCTTTAATACCTGCATATTCTGCCAGACCGGAAAGAATTTTTCTGTTGTTCATATGGATAGTAACAGGAATTCTCAGATCGGAAAATGATTTCAGATATAGCTGAACCAAATCCACTTCCTGTAGTAAGCTTTCACTTCCTACCACATCGGCATCACACTGGTAAAATTCTCTGAACCTTCCCTTCTGTGGGCGATCCGCTCTCCATACCGGCTGAATCTGGTAACGTTTGTAGGGAAATGTCAGCTTACCATGATTCATCGCCACAAATCTTGCAAAAGGTACGGTAAGGTCATAACGGAGTGCTTTATCTGAAATCTGAGAAATAAGCTTCTGATGATTCTTATTATCCCAGTCTTCCTGGTTTACTTTTGAAGCGTACTCTCCTGAATTCAAAATCTTAAAGATCAGTCGGTCACCTTCTTCTCCGTATTTTCCTGTTAATGTAGAAAGATTTTCAAAGCTTGGGGTTTCTAATGGCTGAAAACCGAATAATTCAAAATTACTCTGTAAAATATTGATAATATATTTTCTTCTTGAAACTTCCTGTGCTGTAAAATCTCTAGTTCCTTTTGCTAAACTTGGCTTCATTTTATAATTGATAAATGATATTAATATTAAACATGCTTTAACTTATCCAAACATTCCGAACCACAAAAGACACAAAAGATAAACACTTAAGTTGCATTGAAGTTTATTATAAAAATGGTTCATAAAGAACACTTAAGTTTTTTTGAAAATCAGTGATTTTCATTCTTACCTATTTTTATGGGTAATCTATCAAATTTTACACACAAAATATTTAAAAACTACTTTTAAGTTGGATTAAATGAATAAGCAGTGCAAAAATAAGCAATTGAAAGGACTTTTCCGAAGATAAAAAAGCTGAGGAAAATTATTCCTCAGCTCTCGATGCATTATCATTACTCATCCAAAAATCAGACGCTTTCAAGAATCTCAAGAATCTCTTCACCATAGTTTTCAATCTTATGTTTTCCGAAACCCTTGATCTCAAGCAGTTCTTCTTTTTTCACAGGCTTATACTTAGCCACAGACATCAGTTCTTTATTGCTCGCGATAAAATAAGTGGGGAGATTCTGTTCTTTCGCCTTCTCTGATCTCCAGTATTTCAGGGCATCTAAAATTTTCTCTTCATCGGAGTTTAAAACATCATTATCTGCAGAGTACTTTACTGCCTTTGGTTCCTTCACTGTATTTTTGATCATTTTCAGCTCCTCACAATACAGGATTACGGACCAGTAACATTCATCATTTACAAAAGCAGTTTCTACTTTTATAATTTCGTTCACTTCAAGAAAATCATCGAGCATTTTTTGATCTCTATAGAGAAATTCTTTGGAAAGTCTGATTTTAAAAACTTTTACTTTCATCATTTGTGTTTTTAGAATTATTTGCCTCCTAAAAGCAGGATCTCATCGATTCTGATCTCTGTGATATAACGTTTAATGCCGTCTTTGTCATCATATGATCTGTAGGTAAGTTTCCCCTCAATCGCAATTTCCTTTCCTTTGGGTACATACTTCTGAAGGATTTCCGCTGTCTTTCCAAAAGCAATCAAATTGTGCCATTGTGTTTCTTCTACTTTTTCACCTTTTGCATTGGTGTAATGATCGCTGGTGGCTAATGACACGCTTGCTTTTACATTTCCGTTTTCGAAGTTTACTGTTTCAACTTCTTTACCTGTGTAACCAATTAATGTTACTTTGTTTCTTAGTGACATAACTTTTAATTTTTTTAGATTAATAATTCAGATAAGAGACGTTCACTGTCTTCTCAAATCTCTGTTGCAAAGATTGTTATACCAAAGCATCATAGCCGGTTATAAACTATTTAAATCCATTTGTATTCGTTTGTTTTCGGATATTTCTTTGAAAAGTTTTTGATACAGTCTGATTTTATTCTTTAGTTAAAAAAATAAACCATTCTTTATTAATCAACAGATAAAAAATTATGTATGTCTTCTGCCGTATAAAATTATAAAACAGTTCTATTCTTTCTCATGCCTTTTCCCATTAAGCCTACTCCCAAAGAGTCATTAAAAATACTTTCCTGCTCAATTTTATCCGTTTGCAAATGGATAATTACGTATCTTTGGGGAAACATCATTTATGAAAAGGGATATCAATATTTTTGAGTTTCCTCTCAATCTGGGACTGAAGAAAAAACAACATGAAACTGAGCCCGGCGTCAGGAAACTTCCCGAATGGCTTAAAAAATTTGATTTTCATAAAGAAATTAATCCTGTCAATATTTTCAGACTAGAAGCTCCGGGCTACTCTATGGAGCCAGATCAGGAGTCTGGTGTTCTAAATGCTAATGCTATTATTGCTTACGCTCAGAAACAGGCCGCTCTTATTCTGAATAATCATCAGGAAAATACTTTCAGCATCGTGCTTGGAGGTGACTGCAGCATTCTGATCGGAGCAGCTCTTGCTTTACGGAAACTTGGAAATTTTGGTCTTTTCTATCTTGACGGGCATACTGATTTTATTCCGGCTCATCTTTCCGAAACCGCTGCAGCTGCAGGAATGGATCTCGCTATTATAACAGGAACCGGACATGAAAAATTAACCAATATTCAAGGGCTTAAACCATATTTTTTAGAAGAAAATATCTTCTGTGTCGGAAATGCAGAAACTGATGATGAAGAATACGTGGAACAGATCGTTAATTCTGACATCCAGTATTTTGATGTGGAACAGCTGAGGATGAACGGCTTTAAAAAAACGGCTGAGAATTTTTTATACATGGTGGAAAGAAAAGGTCTGGACGGATTTTTTATTCACTTTGATGTTGATGTCCTGAAAGATGAACTGATGCCCGCCGTAGACAGCAGAATGGAAGAAGGAATCGATTATGAAAATCTCAAAGAGATTCTGAAACCACTGATCCATTCTCCCCTATGCTTTGGAATAGAGATCACAATTCTTGATCCGGATTATGATGAAAACGGAACTTATACAAAGCCTCTTGTAAAAAATTTAATTCAGATAATAAAAAATAAAGAAGATTAATGAAGAAGACCATAAAAAGAACGTTCAGGGTTTCAAAATATGTGATTTATAAAGAAACGCTGGTTGACTATAAAGAGCACTTCTGGTCCTTTTTAGGAGCATTTGTCGGGATCGGAATTATTGCATTTATTCAGTCCCATACCTTAGCTGCTACTGAAAACATATTCCTCATCGGTTCCTTCGGCGCCTCAAGTGTGCTGATCTATGGTGCTATTCAAAGCCCTCTTGCGCAGCCCAGAAATTTGGTGGGCGGACATGTTATTTCAGCACTTGTTGGAGTTACCGTTTATAAGCTCGTTCCGGATATCATCTGGCTTTCCGCACCGTTGGCTGTAGCTTTTTCCATTGTACTGATGCAGTATACCAAAACCCTTCATCCTCCCGGAGGAGCAACCGCGCTGATTGCGGTGAGTTCTACAGGAAAAATTCCGGAACTGGGATACTGGTATGTACTTTCTCCTGTTTTATCAGGCTGCATCATTCTTTTACTGGCCGCCCTTTTATTCAATAACATAACTTCCAACAGAAGCTATCCTTCTCATACGAGGTTTAAACGGTTATTAAGAAAAAAACATGAACATCCACATAAACTGAAAAAATAAAAGTATGAACTGTCTCGAATGTGGCGAAAAAATTATCGGGAGGTCTGATAAGAAATTCTGCAATGATGCCTGCCGGAATGCCTACAATAATAAGCAGAACAAAGACTCTACCAATCTGATGCGGAATGTAAATAATAAGCTCCGCAGAAATTACCGTATCCTTATGGAACTGAATACAGATGGCAAAGCGAAAATTGCAAAATCAAAGATGGATGGCTTGGCTTTTGATTTCGATTATTTTACCAATCTGAAAGTCTATAAGAACGGATCTGAATACAGGTTTATTTATGATTACGGTTATAAACTTCTGGAAGATGATTTTGTACTGATCGTCAAGAGTCAGAAATAATTTCCCACCTTAACTATTCAATTATGAAAGAAATTGTTCTTATAACCGGTGCCAGCGGAATGATTGCACGGGAACTCTCAAAAAAGATAGGAAACGAATACACCGTAAGATTCCTGACGCGAAAGAAAAGACATGATAATGAATTTGAATGGGATATCAAAAACGGAACAATGGATGAATCTGCTCTTGAAAGTGTTTCCCATATTATTCATCTTGCCGGTGCCAACATTTCAGAAAAACGATGGACCAAGGAAAGAAAGCAGGAGCTGATATCCAGTCGTGTAGATTCTGCAGGACTTCTTTTAAAAACTGTAAAAAAGAAAAAAATAAAGCTTAAATCATTTATTTCGGCTTCAGGGATCAATTATTACGGAACGGCAACAACAGAAAAAATTTATACTGAAAAAGATCCTCCCGGAAATGATTTTCTGAGCGAGGTTGTCGTTTTATGGGAAAGATCGGCAGATGATTTCAAAGAACAAAATCTGGCGGAAAGGGTGGTTAAAATACGGACAGCCGTTGTTCTTTCAAAAGAAGACGGAGCACTGAAGAAAATGGTTCCCACTATAAAGTACGGCATCGGGTCTGCTTTAGGAAGCGGAAAACAATATATGCCGTGGATTCATATTGATGATATCTGTTCTATTTATTTGGAAGCTTTGAGAAACTCTGATATGAATGGAGCTTACAACGCGGTTTCTCCTCAGCATACTACTAATGAGAATTTAACTAAAAAAATAGCTGAAGTCCTGAAAAAACCTTTATTTATGCCCAATGTCCCTGCATTTGTTTTAAAACTGATATTTGGAGAGCTTGCAGATGCTTTGCTGGAAGGTTCAAGAGCTTCTTCACAAAAGATACAGGATACTGGATTCCAGTTTAAATTTCCTGACCTGAAGAACGCTTTGGAAGATCTTCTGATGAAAGAAAAGTAAAAATAAAAGCAGATTTTAATTATCTCGGTAAACGACGCTCAGACCCTGATATTTTCCAAAATTTTATTAAGTAAAGCTGTTAATGTATCCAATTCAGTTTTGTTTAAGATAACTGAAGCCTGATCTGCTACTGTTTTCCGGAAATCTTCAGAATTATTGATCAGAAACTTACCTTTTTCTGTAGCAGAAAGATTAAATATTCTTCTGTCGGAAATGCTTTGCTTCTGTTCAACAAGGTGATTATTGATCAGAAACTTGATCTGTTTCGATATAGCTGCCTGGCTGACCTTAAATGCTGCAGCAATCTGTTTTCCGGTAACCTGATCCTTCCGGTATATATATTCTATAATATTGTAATGCGTTGCCGTAACACCACTGATGTTTCCCTTGTTCATATTAGCCAATATAAAACACTGAAGATCAGTAAAAGTATTAAAAAATTGGTCCTTTTCTATTTCCATAAAAATACTTAACTTAGTTAACTGTTAACAAAGTTAATGAAATTATTATGAAAGAAATCATTATCACCCACGCAAGACAGAATAATCTGAAGAATATTTCATTACGAATTCCAAAAAATAAAATAACTGTCTTCACAGGAGTTTCAGGATCAGGAAAATCATCGTTGGTATTTGAAACAATAGGCGCCGAGGCTCAACGCCAGATTAATGAGACACAAAACAGTTTCATAAGAAACCGCTTACAGCATTTTGGAGTTCCGAATGTTGAAAAAATCGAAAATCTAAACGTCCCTTTTATCATCAATCAAAAGAGGCTGGGAGGAAATGCACGCTCAACAGTAGGAACGGCAACCGATATCTATGCTTCTCTACGGCTTCTATTTTCCAGGATAGGAAAACCATTTGTGGGATATTCCAATGTATTTTCTTTCAACAATCCTCAGGGGATGTGTCCCGAATGTGAAGGTTTGGGCTATGTACAGACCGTGAATACAGAAACACTTTTTGACAAAAACAAATCACTGAATGAAGGTGCCATACAATTTCCCACATTTCAGCCCGGAGGCTGGAGGCTGACACGCTATATTTATTCCGGGTATTTTGACAATGACAAAAAGCTTAAAGATTTCACAGAAAAAGAATGGGAAATGTTACTGAATGCCAAAGAACATATTCCCAAAAACCCTGCCAAAGAATGGGGGAAAACAGTACGGTATAAAGGAGTGATTCCCCGAATTGAAAGCTCATTTCTGAAAAAGGATTCTAAGGAAAATATTACCCGAAAAGATACTTTAAAAAAGGTCATCATTACCAAACCATGTCCGCTCTGTCAGGGAAAAAGGCTCAATGCAAAGGTCCTGTCCTGTAAAATTGAAGGGCAAAGCATTGCAGACTGTACATCCCTATCCATTGATGAACTTCTCATTTTTATTCAGAGCTTATCATCTGAAATGTACTCTTCTGTAATTAATGAATTGACGAAAAAGCTTCAGAATCTTATTGATATCGGTTTACAGTATCTCACTCTGGACAGGCAAACTGACACCCTATCAGGAGGGGAATCCCAGCGGATAAAAATGGTAAAACAGCTTGGAAACAGCCTTGTAGATCTGTTGTATATTTTTGATGAACCCAGTATAGGCCTTCATCCTAAAGATATTGACCATATTGTAGAGATCATCAAAAAAATAAGGGATAAAGGCAATACCGTATTAATTGTTGAACATGACCCGGATCTCATCAAAATAGCTGATCTTATTGTTGATATGGGACCTGATTCAGGGAAAAACGGCGGTGAAATTATGTATCAGGGAACTTTTAATCATTTAAAAAATGCGGAAGGTAAAACAGCCGGCTATTTCAAAAAAAAACGCAGCTATAATAAAGCCCCGAGATCAGCAAAAGGCTATCTGGAAATAAAGAATGCTCATCTTCATAACTTAAAAAATGTGAGTGTAAAAATACCTACCGGCATAATGAATGTGGTGACCGGTGTGGCGGGATCTGGAAAAAGCACTTTAATCAATAAAGTTTTACCTCTATCCTATCCGGTAACCGTAGTAGACCAATCAGTTTTTACAGCCAGTATCCGCTCAAATCTGTTGACGTATCTTAATCTTTCAGATACGGTCAGAAAACTTTTCTCCAGTGCCAATAATGTCTCTGAAAAACTTTTCAGCCGGAACGGTGAAGGCGCCTGCTCCAATTGCAGAGGACTGGGCGTGGAAAAAATAGACCTTGCTTTTATGGATGATATTGAACAGCCTTGTGAAGTCTGTCACGGATCAGGATATAAGCCTGAAGTTTTACAATACTTATATCAGGGTAAAAATATCGCTGATATCATGAATATGACAGTTCTGGAAGCCCTGCAGTTTTTCCCCGGATCCCGATTTGAACATGAACTCAGCCTGCTGATTAAATTAGGGCTGGATTATCTGACTCTGGGACAGCGGCTGGACAGCTTCTCCGGAGGTGAAAGACAACGTTTAAAACTCACCAAAGAGCTGAACCGTACGGATAAGATTATTGTTTTGGATGAACCCAGCACAGGCCTCCATCCTATTGATAACGAAAAGCTGCTTTCTTTCTTTGATGAACTGGTCAATAATGGAAATACCCTCATCGTTATTGAACATAACCTGGACATCATAGCTCAGGCAGACTGGATCATTGATATCGGCCCCGGTGCCGGAAAATTGGGCGGTACTATTGTATTCGAGGGAGCGGTGAAAGATTTATTATCGGCACAGCACTCTGAAACTTCTGTTTATTTAAAAAAACATCTGGAAGCATAGGCGCTATAGCATATTCATTTTATAAATCGTGTAGATTTTAAGGTATTTTAAATGTCTGTTGGAAAAGAAATATTAATTTAGCATTTAATATAATGAAGCCAGTCAGGCATTATCACTTAATATAATTATAATATAGAAGCAAGCCCAATGCAGAATCCAGACATTAGTATTCTTAAAACAGAAATTTTATCCGATAACTGGTATACTTTAAAGAAAGTGACCTATACCATTGCAAAAAAAGACGGAACAACAGAAACTCAAAGCAGAGAAGCTTACGATAGAGGAAACGGAGCGGTTATCCTGCTTTATAATATGATTTCAGGTGCTGTGATCTTAACCAGGCAGTTCAGGCTTCCTACTTTCATCAATGGAAATACCACAGGAATGCTTATTGAAGCGTGCGCAGGCCTTTTGGATAATGATAATCCCGAAGACTGTATAAAAAGAGAAACAGAAGAGGAAACAGGCTATAAAATCTCAAAAGTAGAGAAAGTGTTCGAGGCCTACATGTCCCCAGGTTCCGTAACGGAAATCCTGCATTTTTTTATCGCTGAATATTCTTCTGAAATGAAGATCGCAAACGGCGGCGGACTTGAAGAGGAAGGGGAAAATATTGAAGTTTTAGAACTTTCCTTTAATGATGCTCTTGCTATGATAGACCGTGGAGAAATCATGGATGCCAAAACCATTATGCTGCTCCAGTATTTACGCATTAAAAGCATTGTGTAGAAATCAGACGGCAGTATTACTTTTAACTTTGACATGAATTCAGCGGTTGTGAAACCTGGAAACGAAGATGGCATACTAAAACAATGATATGAAATATATCTATGATCACCGATCATTAAATTCTCTCAAACAGGATGACAATTAAGATCATCAGGATACTCGCTGCCGCAGCTATTCTGATTTTCAGTATTCTTATGCTGAAAACGATCTCTCAATATACCGGTTTTGATAAAAATGTTGGCTTCCTCCTGTTTAAACAGAAGGTGGTCAGCAATCCGTACTGGATGACATTTTTTTACATTCACATTTTTTCAGTCACGCTTTGTTTATTGGCTGGACTCACTCAGTTTTCAAACCGGTTTTTAAGTGAAAACAGAGCGCATCACAGATGGATAGGGAAAATTTATGTTTACAATATTCTCATCATCAATGTTCCGGCGTGTTTTGTATTGGGATTATTTTCAAATGGCGGCGTCATCGGAATCACGGGATTTATGCTTCAGGATGTTCTGTGGGCTTATTTTACGATTGCTGCCGTTCTCTTTATTAAAAAGGAAAATATTGCAGAGCACAAAAAATGGATGATCCTAAGTTATGCAGTTACTACCACCGCCATCACTTTCAGGATCATAAAAAATCTGTTCTATCAGGAAAGCCGGCATGACTATGAGCTGTTTTACGGACTGAATGTCTGGGCTTCCCTGATTTTCAATCTTGCAACAGCCTATTTTATTATCAGAAGTCAAACATTACCGCTCAAAACTTACATTCATGATCAAAATAATAAATGAAATAAACAGCAACAATGCATAGGAAACAACGAAGACCAAGCCATTCAAGACTTTTCTGTGTTGAGATTTTGCTGTCCAACGGTTAAAAAACCGCATCATCAGATAAGATAACCCAGCCAGGATCAGTAAAGTAAAAATAAAAAAAACAAAGCCCGAATCCATAGATATTAATTTATACCCAAAACTATTATTTTAAAATTAAAAAACATCATAAGAACTTTAAATTAAATCAGGTTCAGAATATTTTCGAATAAAGCCTACAACAAAATATGAAAAAATTAGTATTTACACTTTCATTGGCTCTTTCTGCAATGCTCCCAGGACAGAAAACAACAGGCAATACCGGTAATCTGGTACTTTATTCTTACCAGACCTTTAACTGCGACAATAAAGGATATTTCGATCCCCGAAAATATAAAAAAGAAGAAATAGATGGTTCTTTCAAGCTTCTCTATACAGTCAGTGGGGTTTCTTTTGACAACCATACTGTTTTTAAACTTTCCGATCTTGAAGATATTCGAAAAAATAAAAATACTTATCTGCAGCAGCTTGACAGGCAGTATCAGGAGAAGAAAAAGGAGCTGTATGACCTTAAAGTAATCAATCTCCCGGAATGGAAAAAACTTCACCAGGAAACCATCAGGTCTTTTGAAGGCGAATATCAACTCAAAAAAGAAGAACTCAACGCTTACTCTGATCCGGCATCACTTAAAAGCAGTAAATTTTACAATATCTGCAAAGAATATATTAATGCAGCTTCTTCTCCCGATAAACAGAAAATGTATGCTGTCTGGAAAAACTTTGCCGAAGCAAAAAGTAAAAATAATGCTGATCCACAGTCGGTCATGACCAGGTTTAACAATCAGCTCAATAGTGCTCAAAAAGATGATTATGCACGCATTGATCTTATTGGTTTCGGCTTTCACAACTGTGCCAATAACAGCTTCAGATCTGAGCCGGATGAAGAGGTAACGCTCTATGAAAAATTTGATAAAATTTTCACTAAGCTAGAGCAGGATTGTGATGAGCCGTGATTTTTATTTAAAGATTGAAAAATTTAACGATTAAATTACGCAGCATTCGTTTTCGGCTGCTGTTTTTCATTTCCGTAAAAAAGTTTCTGTTATTGAGCCTTAAAAAAATGATTGGCTTTAATTTCAGACAGCTGAACCGATGTAGAAGGAACTCCAAATTTCATCAGCCTGTCAATAATATTTTCGAGGTGGGAACTGTCTTTTAAAACACATTCAGCAATGAGGCAGTATTCTCCTGTGATCCTTTTACAGCTGATAATCTCCGGAAACATTTTCAGGTGATCGATAAATATTTTAAACTCATCATTTTTAAACTTCAGATGAATAATAACTTTCAGGCTGTATCCGAGAAGGGCATAATCAATATCTGCTGTAAAACTTTTGATAACCCCTGTGTCGGTAAGGTTCTGCACCCTCTCTTTTGTGGCAGACTGAGAAAGGGAGATTTTACGGCCTATTTCGGCATAGCTCAACCTGGAGTTTTCAGTCAGTAATTTCAAAATTTTATGATCAAATTCGTCTAAAACTATTTTCATTGTATTTTTTATTTAAATCAGTAGAAACAATCAAAATTATAAAATTTCACCCTTAAATTCATTTTAAATTCATACACAATACACAGAAATTTGTCATAAAAAAAATATGACAACAATTGAATTTTCAGACCATGGAAGTACACCATTTGAAAAACTTATCGGCCACAACCAAGAAATATTACGCCATTGGAACAGACTTGAAGAGACTTTCTTTAAAAATACAAGTTTAGACTCTGATCTACTGGAACAGGTCCGAAGAACACTTGCATTTGGCAATGGCTGTGAATACTGTATGGTAAAAGGCGGAAGACCCGATTTCAAACAGTCAGATCTTAAAATTTCTGTGGCGGTAAGTTTCGCAGAGCTGTTCTATAAAGATCACCGTTCCATACTCAAGAACCATTTCAGCATGTTGAGAGAATTCTTTTCCGAAAAAGAAATTTCAGAGCTCTGCACGTTTATCAGTTTTATCAGTGCCTCCCAAAAATTGGGGAAAATATTTAATCTGACAGAAGAATATCAAAAAAATGCAGTGGTGGAAATGGAACAATTGAATTTATGTAAAGACTGAAAAATTGAATGATTTAAAATCAGCATTCGTTTTCGGGTGCTGATTTTGTTTTTAAATACTTACCCCATGAATATTTTTAACCTCGGCCATCACAAAAGTACTGTGTGCGCTTCCGATGGAGTCTAATGAACCCAGCTTATTGAACACAAAATCCTGGTAATGTTTCATATCTCTTACCTGAACTTTAAGGAGAAAATCGAAATCTCCTGAAATATTATAGCATTCAGCAATTTCATCAATCTGTAGAATATCTTTCACAAACTGATTTCCTACGGAACGGTCATGAATCTTAAGTTTAATCTGACAAAAAACGGTAAATCCCCGGTTCAGTTTTTCTGCTTCAAGAACGGCTGCATAATGCTTGATATATCCTTCCTGCTCCAGTCTTTTCATTCGCTCGAAAACAGGTGAAGGGGAAAGATTTACTTCTTTTGCAATCTCTTTTACAGTCAGTTTAGCATTCTTTTGCAGGATCCTGAGCAATTGAAGATCCCTATCGTCAAGTCTTTCCACAGAATAATATTCTTTTTGAGGTTACATTTTACAAATTTACAGAATTTTTAACTTTTAAAACCAAAACAAACCAAATTATATTCTGAACTTACAAGATTAAGCCAATCAATTCACTTTAATCAATACCTTTGACACAGATTTTGTTCTTTAACATACTTCATCAAACAGAAGAGGTTTTACATAACGTAGATTAATAGGGAATCGTGTGAGAATCACGAGCTGTCGCGCAACTGTAAGTAGCACACCAAAAGTTTTTATCAGGAATATCCACTGCAACAGCGGGAAGGATGATAAAACCGTTACAAGCCAGGAGACCTGCCTGTTCTGAATTGACAATGCTTTCGCGGACTGAAGCTTTAAGTCATACAGATGATACTTTGAACGTATTGGGTTTGAAATTTAATTTAAATTGATTTGATTTTAAACGCAAAGATTTTTATTACATCTTCTTATTTTCAAGGAGCAAAGAACTGCGGCTTTGTCACTGATGAAGCTTATGGATAAAACTTCCGCTTCAGCAATTCAATGTATTGATTAAGTCTTTGTCCTCTTAGAATATAAAGCATGTTGAAGTACAACTTTGCGTCAAAAAAAATAAAAACCTTTAAGCCAATTCTCTTATTTAAAAGAAAATTACGTCCTCACCGTATCCATTGATAACCTTAAATTCTTTCACGGCGGCATTGTGAAGCATCTCTAAGAACTTTACATTATTATTTAATTAAAAAGTTAAAAAGAAAATGCAAACACACCTACTTGGCTATCCGCGTATTGGTAGCAACAGAGAACTCAAAAAAGCCTGTGAACAGTATTGGTCAGGCAAAGCAACATTAAATGAACTTCTGGCAACCGGGAAAAACATCAGCCTTCAAAACTGGAAAATTCAGCAGGAAGCAGGAATCGATCTTATTCCCTGCAACGATTTTTCTTATTATGACCAGGTTCTGGACATGACTCTGACTGTCGGGGCCATTCCGGAGCGCTACAAAGAGATTGCTTCAAGAGCCTCCGGTTCCGAACTTGACCTGTATTTTGCAATGGCAAGAGGCTATCAGAAAGATGGTTTCGACATTACCGCCATGGAAATGACAAAATGGTTTGACACCAATTACCATTACATTGTTCCTGAATTTCAGAAGAACCAACAGTTCGGATTGTTCTCCAAAAAGATCATCGGTGAATTTATCAGTGCAAAAGAAGCCGGAATAAATGCCAAGCCTGTGATCTTAGGTCCTCTTACCTATCTTCTTCTTGGAAAAGAAAAAGAAGAAGGTTTTGACAAACTCGATCTGATAGAAAACCTGCTTCCGGTATACATTGAAATTTTAAAAGAGCTGGAAAACCACGGAGCCACTTGGATTCAGTTTGATGAACCGTTTTTAGGTCTGGATCTCACCGGAAAAGCAAAAGAAATTTACCAGTCTGTTTATGCTGAAATCAGAAAACAGTTCCCGGATCTTAAATTTATTCTTGCTACTTATTTTGAAGGTTTAAAAGACAATCTTTCATTAGCGGCTTCACTTCCTGCAGATGTTCTGCATATTGATCTGGTACGCTGCTCTGAACAGCTGGATGAGGTTTTAAATACCATTCCTCAAACATTAAGCTTATCCTTAGGTATTGTAGACGGAAGAAATATCTGGAAAAATGATTTTGAAAGATCTTTAAGCTTCATCGAAAAAGCAGTACATGCGATTGGTTCAGAAAGAGTTTTCATAGCTCCCTCCTGTTCACTCCTCCACTCACCTTTTGATTTGGATCTTGAGACCAATGAAAAGGCATTATCTCCTGAAATTAAGCAGTGGATGGCTTTTGCCAAACAAAAAGTTGATGAAGTTGTTGCCTTGAAAAAGCTGGCATCCGGAAAAGCAGATTACCAGGCTTTACAGCAGTATGCCGAAAATAAAAAAGCAATTGACACCCGCAAAATCTCAGCATTGATCCACAATCAGGAAGTAAAAGACCGTGTGGATGTAACAACAGCAGATGATGCCAAGAGAAACAGCCCGTTCAGCATAAGGAAAGAGGAACAGCAAAAAGTTTTACAGCTTCCTCTGTTTCCAACAACAACCATCGGCTCTTTTCCTCAAACTAAGGAAGTAAGAGCGTGGAGATCAAAATTTAAAAAAGGTGAACTGACTGCCGGGCAATATGATGATCTTCTTAAAAAAGAAACAGAAAGAACGATCCGCTGGCAGGAAGAAATCGGCATTGATGTATTGGTTCACGGAGAATTTGAGCGTAACGATATGGTGGAATATTTCGGGGAACAGCTTGCCGGGTTTGCCTTTACCCAAAACGGATGGGTGCAGAGCTACGGAAGCCGCTGTGTAAAGCCTCCGGTGATCTATGGTGATGTACACCGACCGCAGCCGATGACTGTTTACTGGTCCCAATATGCCCAATCTTTAACCCAAAAATGGGTAAAAGGAATGCTTACAGGTCCTGTGACGATTCTTCAATGGTCTTTCGTACGCGACGACCAGCCCCGTTCTCTTACCTGTAAACAGATTGCACTGGCAATCCGTGATGAGGTGAATGATCTTGAAAAAGCAGGAATCAGAATTATTCAGATTGATGAACCGGCGATTCGGGAAGGCCTTCCGCTGAGAACATCTGACTGGCAAGATTATCTGAAATGGGCGGTTGAGGCCTTTAGAATTTCAGCAAGCGGTGTTGAAGATGCAACGCAGATCCATACGCATATGTGTTATTCTGAATTCAATGACATCATCCAGAATATTGCCGATATGGACGCCGATGTGATCACGATAGAATGTTCCAGAAGCCAGATGGAACTGCTGAATGCTTTCGCAGATTTCAGATATCCGAATGAGATTGGTCCGGGCGTTTACGATATTCATTCGCCGAGAGTTCCGTCAAAAGAAGAAATGGTTGAATTGCTGAAAAAAGCACAAGCTGTTATTCCCGCTCAGCAGCTTTGGGTAAACCCTGACTGTGGATTGAAAACCCGCCATTGGGATGAGACGGAGAAGGCGTTGGTTGCTATGGTGGAAGCAGCAAAAGAAGCAGCAAAAGCTTTTGATAAAGAAGAGAATTTAGCTAATCAATAGTATTTGGGCAGGAGTTTTTAAGCTCCTGCTTTTTTTTGTTTTGGTCAAATATTTACAACATCTTTATCACTACTTTTCCTTTTGCATGGCCACTTTCTACATATTTCACCGCTTCATTAGTGTTTTCGAATGAAAAAACTTTGTCGATGACAGGTTTTATTTCTCCGGTTTCTATCAGCTTTGTAATTTCTGCTAACTGCTTTCCGTCAGCTTTCATGAAAAGAAAGGAGTAATTACTATTTTGCTTATCCGCGATTCTTCTGACTTTACGGCTCAATAATTTTGCAGCCAATTTTACGTACCAGGGCATATTAAATTCACTAGCAAATAAAGGAGTCGGCGGACCGGAAATTGAAATAATTTTCCCTCCTGGCTTCAGGATATTGAATGATTTTTCCAGGGTTTTACTGTCCTGACTGTTCAGTACAACATCATAATCAGTCAGAATATCTTCAAAATTCTGTGTTTTATAATCGATCAGCACGTCTGCGCCAAGGTTCTTTAGGAGTTCAAAACTTTTTTCACTGGCCGTAGTAGCAACCGTTGCCCCTAAATACTTTGCCAGCTGTATAGCAAAAGTTCCGACACCACCGGAGCCGGCCTGAATAAAAACTTTCTGCCCGGACTGAACATTAGATTTTTCAACCAAAGCCTGCCAGGCCGTTAAACCCACCAACGGAATTGATGCTGCTTCTTCCATCGTCAGATTTTTAGGTTTTAAAGCAATATCTTTTTCATTAACAGAAATAAATTCCGCGAAAGTCCCTATATGAAAATCTGCTGCCCTTGCATAAATCTCATCCCCTACTTTAAAGCTTTTTGCTTTTGAGCCTACTTTTGTGATGACTCCTGCAACATCATGACCTAAAATCAACGGCATTTTATAAGGTAAAATCAGTTTAAACTCACCGCTTTTTATTTTAGAATCCAGGAGATTGACACTTGCAGTGTAAATCTGAACCAAAACTTCATTTTCTCCGACGGCCGGTTCGGGTAGATCTATCAGCTGCAGCTCACTGTCTTTTTTGTAACGGCTAATACTAAATGCTTTCATGCTTTAAGTTTTTATTTTAGAATCTGTTCTGCTTTCTTTGAATTTATAAATTTTTAGAAGATATTTTTTAACACTCCTTTCTGCGGTCCTTTCTGTGATTACTGGCTAAATGTTAAAAAGAACATTCTCCATTGTATTTTAAAATTTAATTTACTAAATTCGCTTGCATTTTACAAGTACAAATCTATGCAATAACTTTTAAATTGCAAGTTATTTTTTAAATTATTAATTCATTTTATGCCAGCTTCAAAAAAAAGATCGGACTGCCCTATCAGCTGCTCACTGGATATCTGGGGAGACAAATGGTCACTGCTTATTATAAGAGACCTTCTGTATGCCCAACAGTGCACTTATGGAGATTTCCTGAAATCTGAAGAAAAAATAGCCACCAATATTCTGGCTTCCCGCCTTCTTATGCTGGAAGAAAACAAGCTTATCATCAAACTGGAGCACCCGGAAAGTAAGGCTAAAGTACTATATAAACTTACCAAAAAAGGTATTGACCTGCTCCCAATCCTCATTGAAATTAGTCTTTGGGCCGAAAAATATTCTGACATTCCAGACGACAAGAAACTGATGTTAAAAGAAGTAAAAAAGGATAAAGAGGCTTTTATAAATAAACATATTAAAGAGCTGAGTAAGGGAATAGATTAGATTATAAGCTGTTTATAACTTTACATAATACTGGATGAGAAATTAAAATATTTAGTGTTACAAGAGCTTAAGGCTTCTATTTTTTACTTATTGTTAAAAAAAATGTAAATTAGCATTAATTCCAAATCTTAATGACAGAATTAAATAAATTATATCTCTTTCGCATGACTCATATTAAGAATATTCCACATATTCTTCAATATGGAATAACACATAAAAATTCTATTAATTATAATAAGGAATACGTACCGATTGGTGATAATTCAATTATATCTACTAGAAATCATTATCAACTTAATTCTGGAAAAACTATTGGAGACTACATACCTTTTTATTTTGCCACAAGAACTCCAATGCTGTATGTGATTCAAAAAGGATTCAATGGTGTTAAACCTACAAAACCTGAAGAAATAGTTTACTGTGTAACTTCAGTACAACAAATTTTAAATTCTACTTTGAATTTCATCTTTACCGATGGACACGCTAACAATCATTTTACATCAGAATATTCTAAAGGTCAAATACATAACATTGATAATATTTTAGATTATGATGCTATAAATTGTAGAGATTGGATAGATGAAAATGATTTGGATAAAAAGAGGAAAAAAGAAGCAGAATTTTTAATAGAAGCAGATTTGCCCTTAAATAATATTTTAGGTTATATTTGCTTCAGTAAAAAAGCTCAGGATAAGTTAATATCTTATGGGATTGAAATAAAAAAAATTGTTATCAAACCTCAATATTATTTTTAACATGATACAATATAAGATAGGTAATTTATTGGACAGTAATGCAGATGCATTAGTAAATACTGTTAATACGGATGGTATTATGGGTAAGGGAATTGCTTTACAATTCAAAAATCAATTTCCAAACAATTATAAGCAATATGTAAAAGCTTGCAAGAATAATGAAATTGGTATAGGTAAACTTTTTGTTTTCGAAGAGCAAACACTTTTAAAAGGTAAGAAAGTTATAATTAATTTCCCTACAAAAACAAGTTGGAGAAAGCCTTCTGAATATTTATATATTGAGAAAGGACTAACTGATTTAGTAAAGATTATTAGAGAAAAAAAAATAAAATCTATAGCGATTCCACCTTTAGGTGCTGGGAATGGTGGTCTTAATTGGAGTAATGTTAAAGAAATTCTACAAACATATTTACAAAACGTTGATTGTGATATCCAAATTTTCGAACCGAATACAAAAATTATAGAAGTTTTAAAAAAAGAAAGAACCTCTTTAACTCCAGCTCGTGCAATGCTTTTATATGTATTGTTTGATTTAGTAAAAAACGGTGAGTTTTTATCAGAATTCTCAGCCGAAAAAATTGCATATTTTTTACAAAAATTTGGTGCAAAAGATGTTTTTAAATTAGAATATAAACAAAATTTCTATGGCCCATATTCTGGCAAAGTAAAGCACCTTCTTTATCATCTTAGCGGTAGTTATATAACAGGATATAGTTCCAAAGATAAAAAACCTTTTGAGGAATTAGGATTAATCTTAGCTACTGAAGAAGACGTTATTAAATACCTAAATAAGGATGAAAACTTGGTTTACAAAAATATTGCAGATAAAACAAAAATATTTTTATCTGGTTTTTATTCAAATTTTGCACTTGAGTTATTGTCTACTGTTGATTATATCAAAGAAACAGAGAATGTAAACAATGTGGACGCTATAATTCACAAAATGGAACAATGGAATAATAGAAAAATAACTTTATTTGCTACAAAACCAAGTTTCATTAAAATTGCTTTGAATAGTATTAATAATGCGACATATGCTTAAATGCATAAAAACTCAAATACATTTTAAATTAAATAGATTCACTATATATTTATTCTTAATAACAATATAATTACTCTTCAAACAAATTAACAATCAAAAACTTACAGTTTCTCAATTAAAAACCTTAATTTTGCACCCCGAAATAAGGATTCTACAGTTATGAAAAAATTAGGCGAATACAGAAAGCTTCTTGAAGTTGATAAAACCGTTACGTTAAAGGAATTAAAGACAATTTACAGGAATACAATGAAAGATACGCATCCTGATAAATTTGCCAATGACGAAGCCGGAAAGCTGGAAGCAGAGGAAAAAAGCAAGTCTATCATTGAAGCCTATCACTTTCTGGTAAGTATCAACGAGGAAACACAGGAAAAATATAAAGAAGAATACACGGAAACCATCACAAAATCTAATATCCAGGATTTTTATCTGGAGAAAGCGGTTTTAAAAATTCAGCATCTGAACGGAATGATGTATGAATACATTGGAGTTCCGAGAAATACGTATATCAAAATGGTTAATTCCGATTCGCCAAGCCGTTTTGCAAGAAGACACATTTATGGAAATTTCATCTACAGAAAGTCTGGCGAGGTAATGGCAGATTAGTTTTCTGTATAATAATAAATAAGCAAAGGCTTTCAGTTCATTCTGGAAGCCTTTTTTTAGGGCTAAAAAACAATGTTTGAACCCATATTTATGTTTTTTTTGACGCAAAGGATTAATTATTATACTTCATAAGAAGGATGCAAAGATGGAATCAATCAGAGATTGATTTGATTAAGGAAACGTAAAGCGCATCAGAAATCTAATGCGCTTTAATTAATCAAGATCCGGAGTCCGGAAAAGGTTCTCTCGTTTATAGGGTGACTACAATTTTACCCACTACCCTTTTTGTTTCCATTTCCAAGTGGGCATTAGCCATTTCCTCAAATGGAAAAATCCGATGGATATGAGGAATTAAAGACTTATTCTCAAGTAAATCTGCAATGACCTGGATTGTTTCTTTTTTAGAAGCCACCATCATGAACTCAAGATTTACATTCTGCTTTTCTGCTTTATCCTGAATGTTTTGAGGAATTTCAGGCGAAGGTAGTGTCACGATAACACCTCCCGGCTTTACTACATCAATTGATTTCAGCAGTGTTTCTCCCTGAATGGTATCGATAACAATATCGATATCATTAGTAATATCCAGACTGTCTTTTTGGGTATAGTCAATATGCTCATCCGCCCCGATGGACAGAACAAAGTTTTTATTATTTGCAGAGGAAGTTCCTATCACATAAGCTCCAAAATATTTAGCGATCTGTACCGCAAAATGACCGACTCCTCCTGAGGCAGCATGAATCAGAACCCTGTCGTTTTTCTTGATTTTAGCAACATCCACTAAGGCCTGATAAGCTGTTACCGCCGCTAAAGTAGCTGCTGCTGCCTCTTCAAATGTATGATTTTCAGGAATCAGAGCCAGATGGTTTTCGGGAGCAGCTGCATATTCTGCATAAGCTTTTCCGTCCCCGAAAAAATTGACCATTCCAAAAACCCTGTCCCCAAGTTTAAAACCGGTTACTTCTTCTCCTATTTCGCTCACTTCACCTGCAATATCCCAGCCTAAGACCACCGGTCTTTCATCACCATATATCCAATTAAGAACATGATCATAGGCTCTGGCATTTACATCAACCGGATTGATACTTATTGCTTTTACCTGTATCAATACTTCATTATTTTTTATTTGCGGTTTTTCAGTATCAGTCAACTGCAGCTTATCAACACCTCCGGCTTCATTTAAAATAATTGTTTTCATTATATTTTTACTTTAAGTTTAAAACAAAAGTAAATTAATGCTATATTAGAGACAAGTATGCACTTTTTTGTACTCTACATACCAAAAGTATACTGATACTGATTATCAAAGTATTAATTTTAATAAAATCATGAAAAAATATCTAAAAGACGAACCTTCCTGCCCTGTAGACTATGCATTTAAAAGAATTGGCGGAAAATATAAAGGTAGAATATTGTGGTATCTGCATGTAAAGACAATCATGCGCTACGGTGAATTACGAAAAACGATCTCTGATATCACCCCGAAAATGCTTACCCAGACTTTGCGTGAACTGGAAGATGACAGCCTCATCAACAGAAAAGTATATCATGAAGTTCCCCCAAAGGTAGAATATTCTTTAACCGATGTGGGCCGGCAGCTCATTCCTTTTATTGACTATTTAAGGATATGGGGAAATGAGCAAATGGAGAAACAAAAAGCAAAACAAACAGTATAACGAGTACAGAAATTATTATAAAATTAAAAGCGCATCAGAAATCTGATGCGCTTTTAGGTTAATTAAGGTTAAATATCTTAGTCTATGTGTTTAGGAGTAAACCCGTCTTCACTTAGTTCTTTGTGTACATAGTCGGCTTTCATTTCAGTTTCGTAGTCTACTTTTTCATGTTGACCCAATCTTCTAAGAATAGAATCAAACAATGAATACACTACCGGTACAATGATCAGCGTCAGGAATAATGATGATGTTAAACCACCAATAATAACCCAGGCTAGTCCGTTGTTCATCTCTGCTCCTGCTCCTTTTGCAATCGCAATCGGGATCATACCGAAGATCATCGCAATTGTTGTCATCAGGATCGGACGAAGACGTGCGTGGTTCGCCTGAATCAAAGCATCATGTGTACTTGCCCCTGCTGCTTTTCTCATATTCGCAAAGTCGACAATCATAATCGCGTTCTTCGCTACCAGACCAATCAACATGATCATCCCCAGCATCGTAAAGATGTTTAATGAATTGGCGGTGATGGCAAGAATAATCATTACCCCGATCAATGCCAGAGGAATAGAGAATAATACCACAAATGGATATACAAATGAGTCGTACAATGAAACCATTACCAGGTAAACCAATACGATAGCAGCCAGTAATGCGATTCCTAGGGTACCGAAACCTTCAGTCTGGTTTTCCATATCACCACTCCAGATATAGCTTACGCCTGCCGGCTTGGTTTTTTCGTTATCCATAAACTGAGCAGCCCATTCGTTGGCAACGTCTCCTACAGGACGACCCACTACTTTAGATTTTACCTTTACAGAAGGTGCTTTATCTCTACGTTCCAATAAGCTCGGTCCTGAACCCATTTTGACATCTGCAAACTGGCTCAGTCTGATCTGCTCACCCTGAGGATTTGTAAACATCAGGTTTCTTACATCATCAATGGATTGTCTGTTGGCATCACCAAAACGGATGTTGATGTCATATTCATATTCTCCGGCTCTGAATTTTCCGTCTGTATTTCCATTGAATGCAGTCTGCATCGTTTGTCCTACACTGGAAAGATTTAAGCCTAGAGATGCCATTTTATCTCTGTCGATATTCACCTGAACTTCCGGACTTCCAGAGTCAGTTGATAATTCTGCATCTACAGAACCAGGAACTTTTTTAAGCAATTCAAGAATTCTGTTGGCTTCTTTATTCGCCGTTTCGTTATCCTGAGCGGTTACTACCATTTCAATTGGTGCATTATCCGCTCCCATCAACCCGATCGGTGCTGTTTTAAATTCAACTCCTGTGAATTTTTCTTCCAGTGCTCTCTTGATTTTTGCAGACTTGATATCTGTACTTTCATTACGCTCAGATTTATCTACCAGAATCACCTGGATCTCTGACTGATACAAGGTAGCCTGCGCCCCACCAAATCCTGATGACTGCTGACCAACCGTGGTAATCATATCTACAACATCTTTATCATTTCTAAGGTATCTTTCAACCGCTAAAGTAATCTGGTTGGTTTTTTCTACGGAAGCATCTTTTGGTAACTCCATCTGAACAAGGAACTGGCCTCTGTCCATTTTAGGGAAGAATTCACCACCGATAAATCCGAAAGCCACCAGCATGAATGAAGAAATCAGGATAATGAAGGTTACAATCACTGTCATAATTCTTCTTAATGTTGTTTTTAACGCCCATTCCAGAATTCCTGTGATCCAGTGAGTAAATTTCTCCAATTGCTTTTCAAACCAAAGGATAAATTTCTCAAAAGGATTTTTACCTGTCAAATGCACCAGTTTACCATATCTTGAAGATAACCAAGGAATGATGGTAAATGAAGCTAATAATGAAAATAATGTTGCAATAACCACCGTTACGCAGAACTGTGTCAGGATATCAGAAACCAAACCTGAACTCATCGCGATCGGTAAGAATACCACCACAATTACCAGGGTAATAGCCGTTACCGTAAATCCAATTTCTGAAGCCCCATCATACGCTGCACGAATTCTGCTTTTCCCCATCTCCATGTGACGGTAAACGTTTTCCAAAACTACAATCGCATCATCCACAAGGATACCAACCACCAGAGAAAGTCCTAATAAACTCATCAGGTTTAAGGTATATCCCATCAGATACATCCCGATTACCGTTGCAATCAATGACATCGGGATAGAAACCATTACGATAAATGCGTTTCTGATGTTGTGAAGGAACAATAACATTACAACTGCTACCAGGATAATCGCTAAGAATAAGTCGAAAATTACATGGTCTGCAGCTTCAAGCGTAAAGTCTGTGGTATCATCTACAATATTTATTTTAATTGCCTGCGTTTTATAGTTGTTCTGAACATCAGCAATTGTTTTCTGAATGGCTTCTGAAACGGAAACTGCATTGGCATCAGACTGTTTTTTAACCTGAAGTAAAATCGTTGAATTCTGATTGTATCTTGCCACTTTCTCCACATCTTTCTGTGTATCGAAAACGGTTGCAATATCAGATAAACGTACCTGAGCTCCGTCTTTATTGGAAACCACAAGGTTGTTCATCTCATCTACACTTTTATACTTTCCGGAAAGTCTGATCGTAGATCTTGAAGTTCTCGTCTTCAAAGCTCCCGTAGGGAAATCCAGGTTGGAGGAAAGAATCGCCTGCTGTACATCTGCGATGGCAATACCGTACCCCTGCATTTTCTTCTCATCTAAGTTCACCTGAATTTCTCTCTCCTGCCCACCTACAAGATCAACCTGAGCCACACCGTTGACACGGGAAAAAATAGGCTCTATTTTTTTATCTAAAAGGTCGTAAAGATCTTTATTATTCAGCTTGTCACTGGAAATACTCAACGTCATGATCGGGAGATCATCCAGTGAGAACTTTTGCAAAGAAGGAGGGTCTGCATCCTCCGGAAGATCTGCCAAAATAGCATTTACCTTTCTCTGTGCATCATTCAAAGCATAGTTTACATCGGCACCGGTATTCAGCTGAACCATAATTACCGATAAACTTTCGTAAGATGAAGATTCTACTTTTTTTACGTTTTCCAGGGAACCCACGGCATCTTCAATTTTCCGGGTTACCGAAGTTTCTACCTCAGCAGGCGAAGCTCCAGGATATACCGTAGAAATGGTTACCATATTGGTTTCAAACTTTGGAATCAACTCGTACCCCATCATGGAGTAACTTAATAAACCACCCAGTGTAAGTATCGTAAACAATACGATAACAAGGGACGGCCTTTTAATGGATATTTCTGCTAACTTCATCTTCTGTTACTTTACGATATTGATTTTCGAACCGTTATCAAGGTTGATTTGTCCGCTGGTAATTACCTGTTCACCGCCATTCAGTCCGCTTAAGATCTGAACTTTATCACCATACACTTTTCCTGTTTGTACTTTGATCAGTTTAGCAGTTCCGTTGCTTACGATAAATAACTGCCCTGAACTTACTCCGTTTACAAAAGCTTGTGCAGGAACGGTCAGCATATTCTGAGTTTCAGCACCGTGATTGGTTTTGAATAAAGCTGTTGCGTACATACCTGCTTTCAGGTTACCTCTGTTCTGAACTTCAATTTCAACAGGGAAATTTAAAGAAGCATCACTTTTAGGAGCAATGAAGGTAATTCTTCCGCTGAAAGACTCTCCAGGTAAAACATTTACATTAATTGGCACTTCCTGGCCCAACTGGATTCTTCCAACCTGGCTCTCGTCTACCAATACAGAAAGCTTTAAGCTGTTGATATTAACGATTTCAAACATGGAAGTCCCTACGGAAACTACTGTTCCCGGCTCTACCATCTTTTTATTGATCGTTCCGCTGATCCCTGCACGGATGCTGGTATCATTTACTCTTACTCCCTGCGCTCTTACAGCTGCCTGTGCATTTTTCAGCTGCAGTCTTGAGTTATCAACCTGCTGCTTGGTAACCCCTCCGGTTTTAAATGCATTTTCGTAACGTTGGTTATCAATAATTGCATTCTGTAAATTATTCTGAGCCTGCGAAACATCCACTTCGATCGCATCTTTTTTGATCACTGCCAAAGTCTGTCCTGCAGAAACTCTTGATCCTTCTTTTACCAGAACACTTACGATACGTCCCGCAATTTCGGAAGACTGATTCATTTCCTGCTTTGGAATGAATGTTCCGTTGGCTGTATAATCTGTGTCGATATTTTCTCTTGCTACAGTGACAACATTTACGTTGATTTTATCAACCTGCTTTGCAACTTCTCTTACTTCTGTTTCCTGTTTCTTCTTATTATCAGCGATTTTATATGCGGCTAAACCTATAAGTACTGCTGCGACGATGATATATATTAAGGTTTTTTTCATAGTTTATTACGGGTTTTGTAGTGTGTTTAATTCTCCTTTAGCCTTGATTAATTTTATTTCCGCCTGTTTGTAATCTAATAAAGCATTTGCATAGTTCTGTTTTGCCTGGGTAAGAGCATTTTCTGCATCTAAAACCTCTGTAAGCGTTGCCAAACCATACTGATAGTTGGCCTGAGTATTTTTCTGAACTCTTTCTGCCAATCCTACATTATCTTTCATGCTTTCGATATTGATTAATGCATTTTCCATATTGGTAATTGCATTTTTATAATCTAAACTTAAGCTCAGCTGAGTATTTTGGATATCTAAATCCAGATCCTGAATATCAATTTCTGCCTGGTTGATTTTGGCTTTGGTGGCTCCTCCGGTGAAAATCGGAATGTTAATATTCAAACCAATCGCTGAATAATCACTCCAAAGAACTCCATTGTTAATCCCGTTGGTAAGAGGGAATTTTGCTCCCTGACCGCCCCAGCCGTAATTGGCAACCAAATTCACTGTAGGATATAAATAAGCTTCCGTAGCTTTTTTGTTAAACTGCAGAAGTTCTCTGTTTTTGTTTAAAACTTTGATTTCTGTACGGTCATCCAGGTTTACATTGCTTGCTACCAATTCAGGTCTTGGCTCAATTGTTTTTTCTTCAAGCTCAATATCTGTAGAAATCGGAACTCCCATGTAAAACTTCAAAGCATTTTTTGAAAGTTCTACCGAGTTGATTAATGTCTGTCTGTTCGAACCAATATTTGTCAGCTGAACGTTGGTACGGTCTAAATCGATGGCTTTTGCCAACCCGTTATCAACCAGGCTCTTGATTACATTTCTCGTTTTTTCCGTATTGGCATAGCTGGCTTCAACCGTTTTAAGATTCTCTTCCTGAACAAAAACCTGATAATACGCTGTTGCTACATTTTCAATAATTTGTTCGTTCGTTAACTGAGCGTTTAAAACATAAAATTCTCTTGTCGATTTCGCCGCTTTAAGACCGGTAAAAACTCTTTGATCAAATATTGCCTGCTGAAGCTGTACAGAAGCTGTTGAGCTCCATGGCTGTCCCAGCTGTGCTCTGATTCTCTCACCGCCAAATTCTAGCAAAGATTCCTGAATAACAGGATTGTAGGTTAACCCTGCTGTGGCACTTATCTGAGGTAAAGCTCCGGCTCTGGCCTCATCAATTTTATATTCAGCTTTTCTGATCTGCAATGCTGCTTTTTTAGCTTCTGCTTTATTTTGCAGTGCCTGCTTGATGGCTTCCTGTAAAGAAACCTGCTGCTGGGCAGATACGGATGAAAAGCCGAAAATCATAAATGCTGCAGCTATCCCAATTTTTAGCTTATTAGCAGTTATACGTTTTCTTTTCATAATTATATACTTCGTTTATTTTTTTAATGTAATTTTTCTCACAAATGTTTTTATTCCTAAAGGACGAATCATTTCTTAAAATACTTTAACATTTTTTTAATTTTTGAAAAGCATGTTGATAATGATCTCTTTTCTTTCGGAAATAATCTTATCATATTCTTCATCGCTGATCATAAGATTCTCCATAAATAAAGGTCTTATGGCACTTGGAAAAACAAGTAATGAAACCATATTCAGAATAAACTGAACGGGAGCCATTTTTTCAATATTTCCCAGTTCCATTTCTTTTTCAATGTCTTTATAAAGAGTTTCCAGAACATCTTCTTCTATTTCTCTCTGATGACAGTTTCCCTTATTGATCTGTGAAACAATATAGGTTTCCAGATATGGATACTGAAGGCTTGTAGAAAGGCTGCCTTCTATAAACTTACTGATCTTCACCTTAAAAGGCAGATCTGCGTTCTGGATAATCTTAGATTTTTCCTGTTCCACCCGTTGAGCTTCATCAAAAATGATCTGAATCAGATTATCCCTTGAGCGGAAATAATAATTAATCAGTGTTCTGTTCACTCCGGCTTCATCTGCAATTTCTTGGGTAGTAGCGTCAAACTTCCCTTTCACAAAGAATAAATTCTTCGCTGTCTCTTTTATTAATTCCTGTGTTTGGTCTTTTTTTGTTGGATTTGACATTATTGTTAAACAATTTTGTGCAAATGTAAATCAAATTTTATTTTTGACAAAATTGTTAAACAAATTAATTAAACAAATTTGTCATGATTTGCGTCATGTTTTTAAAAAGTACAGGTAGACCGATTAAATTGAATTCAAATAGGAAATGCCTGAAACAATTATGATTGATGACAAGGCAAATAAATTGCAGAAGGATGATTAAAGAAATTTCATTCAACAAAGTAATAGAATACTTTTGCTTGTGATAAAATTTAAAGTGTGGATGGAAAGCGAAAGGCTTCTGGTAAAGAATAGAGATTAAATACAAAAACGGGCAGAAAATTCTGCCCGTTCTTATTTATAATAATTTTATTTTATCTTCTGAAATATCGACGATCTTATCTTTATACAGTCCGCCGAGCGCTTTTTTGAAGTTCTTTTTACTCATCTGAAGTTCATCTTTAATCTCTTCAGGAGAAGATTTGTCTGACAAATAGAGAAGTCCGTAGTTTTCTTCCAGCTTGTCAAGAATCTTCTGTTTGAATTCATCTATATTCTCGAAACCTTCCGGCTGAAGAGAAACATCAATCTTACCGTCTTCACGGATAGCTTTTATATAACCACTTTCTTCCGATAAAGGATACAGCTTTTTGAATACGTCTGATGCATAAACAAGACCGATATATTTTTTGTTGATCACCACATTCCAGCCTAACTCGCTTTCATTCATCATGAGAAGATCTACCTTTTCACCCTTTTCGAAGGGAAGGTCTTGATATTGTGGGTTTCTTTTGAATTTTGTGGTTCCGGTAATCAGATCAAGGTCTTCATCCACATATAAATGAACCAGATATCTTTTTCCTTCAATAATCTTGGATTTCTGCTGTTTGTAAGGAATAAAAAGATCTTTTATAATTCCCCAGTCCATAAACGCTCCGCTCGGAAGACTCTGCACACAGCTCATTACGGCATACTCTCCTACTTCAGCCAGTGGAATTTCAGTGGTTGCCTTTAATTTGCCGTCATCCTGATAAACAAAAACTTCAACATCATCACCAATTTCTTTTTCATCGCTGGTGAAAACCTTAGGCAAGAAAGCCTTCTCACCTGATTCGTCCGCCAGGATCCATCCTGAATAGTTTTTTTCTGAAATTTTTAAAGTCTGGGTTTTTCCGAGTTGCATTGAATATAAAATTAGTCACAAAGGTACGGAAAATTGAAGATTTTAAACTATTATATGCCATTTTACTCCAAATCACAGAGCTTATCTCTTTTCAAACTGATGATAAAACCTGTACATCTGGCCCAAGCAAAATCTCTGACATGAAATTCTATTCTTTCCTGGTCCTCTGTCTGTTTGCCATCACAACTCATGCCCAAATACTGGATAAAGCAGGCCTTAAAATTGCCTACAATATACAGGAAGAAATATCATACAGGATGGTTCAGAATTCAAAACGAATACAGCCAGGGAACAGTCTCTGATTGCAGGAACATTAATGCTTTACACTTCTATCAACCATAGAGGATAAATTTCTTCCGGAGGCTAATATCTTGACTGGTCCTAAATAATCGTTACAGATTAATAAGATAAAAAATACTAATATCTATGATGAGGCTGTCTCAAAAGTGAGATGGTCTTTTTAATTGATAAAAAAGAAAGCAGAAACTTTCTTAATATCTACAGATTGATTAAACTGCTGTGCGTCGATTAATTCAAAAGTAGTCTTTAAAGATTATAATTCCAAGCAAAATTTTCTAGTCACATATCGAAATATATCTATTCAGCTCTAGAAGAATATCTAGAAAAAAGCATTCTATTTCTTTGTAAATTTGTGCCATTAAAAAAACGTCATGTTTAGTAATAATCCCAGTTTCCCTCGTTAAATGCAATTTCTGTCAATTGTATAGTATAAATCTGATTCTAAAATACACTGGAAGCTGTAGACAATACTAAGCTATATGGCTGATATTATAACGTATAATAAGAGCAGAGCTACAATAACACACCTGTATATAATTCAGATCAGAAATGCAATAACTTATATTACAGATATGTCCGGTGGAAACGCAATTGTATCGAAGCACTAATATTAATGAGATAACATTATTATTTTGATGCAACGCTTTGGTAAAAATTATTGTTCCTTCTTGAACAGTAATGGTCTTTCTATAGCTAATAAACTGAAGAATATTCTTAAGGAGGATACAGCTTCTCTGGGATAACTACAAATACCTGCTGTAATACTTCAGGGTTTTACTATGCAGTACACTTAGAACTAAAAAATTAGATTACTAACAACAATAAAATACACAATGATTAAATTTTTTTTCTTGCCAATTGTTTTAATAAGTTCATTTTCTTTTGCCCAAATAGGTATAAACACTTCTACTCCTGATAGAAGCGCCATTCTGGATATATACAGTCAGAATAAAGGGATCTTAATACCTAGACTTACCACAGCCAGCAGAGATGCTATTTCCAATCCGGCCACCTCACTTGCTATTTATGATACCGACAAAAAATGTTTAAGCCTGAATATTGGAACACCTACCAGCCCCGACTGGCTATGTATCAGTAATAATGCTGTAAAAATGTTTTATATGCCAAGTGTTTCTTTTAATACTTCCGCCAACGCAACCGGTCAGACTAAAGATTTATATACATTATATAAAACCCAATTCGGGTCTCCGGTAGCAAAAAGCGTCAGCGCTCCTGTATCAATTCCGTTTTTTCCTTCAAGTACAGATCTGTACTATTATGTAACTGATGCTGATCCTAATGTATTCAGTAATATTTCTATTTCTGATACTGGTGTAATGACATATGATGTGAAAGCTGCAGCAACAGACTGCTCTTTTATTAATATTGTTTTTGTTGTCAAATAATTGAGTTATGATAAAAAATATCTCAATTACACAACATAAAAGATTTTTGTTTATTTCCTCGTTGCTTATTTTCTCTCAAAATGTTAAGGCACAGAATGAGCAGGGAACCGGTTATCCTTATTTTGTCAACTTTACACAGGGACTTCAGCCTCAGGAAGCGCATAAGGTAACAACGAGTGGTGTTCAAAATGATGCTACTTTTACCACAGATGGTCTGCGGCTAACCGGGAGTGTGAATAATATTTCAGGAGGGGTTATACTGGCTGATAAAATATTCAAAAGTGATCAGGGAATTAAATTTGAATTTGAATATGCTATTTATGGTGGAGGCACTAACGGAGGAGACGGCATTTCTATATTTTTAGTAGACGGATCTATTCCTAAGGAACAGCTCAATTTAGGATACTTTGGTGGAGGACTAGGTTATAGTTTTGTACGGGGAGGTCAGAGCATGGAAGGATTGAGAGGAGCATATCTGGGAATAGGGCTGGATGAATTCGGAAATTTTAAATCAACATTTAACCAAACAGAAAGGGTTAGAAACGGGATTTTTGGTGTAACACTAGCCAATAACCGAAGCAATATTACTTTAAGAGGTAAACGTGGAAATCAGTATCTGTCATCATCTGAACCGGCAGGATACAATGGCTATCCATTACTTTATACTACAGCTACCAATACAGCTCCTTCCGCGAATAACCGATCAGTTTATCTGGATCCCCAAACAGGAAAATATATTGGCATTACACAGCCAAACCTTCAGCAATTCACTGTTGATGGAGGGGGAACTACAATTCCTCAAAACAGCAGTGATACCAGATTCCGTAAAGCATATGTCACACTGATACCCAATCCCTCTGGAGGTTACAATATAACATTAGAAATACAGCATGGAAATACTACAGAAAAAGTAATTGATAATTATTATTATCCTACTTCTCTGAAATATACAGAAAATACAATATCAACCAATTCGATAAGAACCCTGGATACTTCCCCTCCTTCTACTTTCAGAATAGGTTTTGCTGCTTCAACAGGGGAAGCCAAAAATGTACATTTATTAAAAAATTTAGGAGTCACCAAACCTTATGCTGCAGAGGTAACAGATGATCTGTTTGCAGGATGTCCGGGAATAAAATCTACATATTCCCCTTTACTCAATGATGCTGCTTATTCTTCACTAGGCGGTCAAAATCCGCCGACACCTTCTTATGACAACATTGACTTTAATTCATTCCGGTTTTTAGATATCAATGGTGCTGTAATTCCGAATATAGTAGGCGGTATCTATACCAACAGTCAGGGTACATGGACATACTACTCTTCTACAGGAAGGCTTTCTTTCAGGCCCGCAAATGGATTTTCCGGAGTAGCCCAAATAAGATATGATATCAAAGGAGGAGGCAGAAATGGTACTGAAAGCCCTTACAATATGGAAGATTACAGATCAATGCCGGGACTGATACAGATTAATGTTTCAAGTTCCAACAACTGTAGCAAAGCCTGTGTTATTTCCAATAAAAACGTAACTCAGAAAATAGAAAAATAATTTTATAAAAAACCAGTCCTAAAGTAGTCGTGGTCGGAATAAATTCCGACCATTTTTTATGTTTTAAAAACTTTAGCGGGATCTCCTCCTGCAAATACTATGAGAATAGCAGTTAGCATGTCCCGAAGTTCCATAGCACATTTTTATTGAGAGATGCCAAATGACTTAGATTAACTTCTTGTTTAAAAACATCTCAATATCCAATCTTTTACAGTAACAGTCAGCAATTTCTTCTGATGAAAGTATCGAATTCAATTGCTGTGATGTTCATCTTTTTTGACCTGTCTTTGAAATAATCAGGATTAATTTTGGAAAGCCTTTCAGAGATGGATCTCCGCCATATTTTCTTTCCTTCGCCCAATCCAAATAGTGTTTTTGAAATCTCTACTGTCAAAGGTATCTTCCAAAGTTTTCTGGCTTAAAAATTTACTTGTAATAATCAACTTTTGCAGTGACAGAAAGCTGGCTCATTAAGAAAAATCCTAATACCTCTCTAAGTGAAATTCTGTGACCTTTGAAAACAAACATAACCATTTGATCATCAGCTATAAATACATAAAATACAATTAAACAACTGAAAATAAGCACATTAAATAAACTTATTCTACACTTTTGGCAACAAAAAGTCGGAAGAAAAATCTTCCGACCATGACTAAGCAAAAATGCCTTTCTTTTTATTAAAAAAAATTAAATATTACATATGTATTGGTCTCTTCCCTGTTGCATCCAATGCCGCTTCTTTAATAGCTTCTGCATAGGTTGGGTGGGCGTGGGAACTTCTTGCGATATCTTCCGCACTTGCACGGAATTCCATAGCAATTACTCCTTCTGCAATAAGGTCGGCAGCTCTGGCTCCGATGATGTGCATTCCTAAAACCTCGTCTGTTTTTTCGTCTGCAATGATCTTTACAAGACCATCAATATCACCACTTGCACGGCTTCTACCTAACGCTCTCATTGGGAAAGAACCTACTTTGTAAGCTACTCCTTCTTCTTTCAGCTGCTCTTCAGTTTTACCAACTCCGGCAACTTCAGGCCAGGTGTACACAACACCAGGGATCAGGTTGTAATTGATATGAGGTTTCTGACCTGCCAGTATTTCAGCAACTAAAACCCCTTCTTCTTCCGCTTTGTGAGCAAGCATTGCTCCTTTGATCACGTCACCAATCGCATAGATGTTGGCAACGTTAGTCTGTAAGTGGTCATTTGTCTTAACTCTTCCTCTTTCGTCAAGTTCTACCCCTGCTTTTTCAAGAGCAAGACCGTCTGTGTAAGGTCTTCTGCCTACAGATACCAAACAGTAATCTCCTTCTACGGTTACTTCTTCTCCTTTTTTGTCTTTAGCGGTGATCTTCACAGTATCTCCGTTTCTTTCGACAGCAGAAACAGCCGTAGAAAGCATAAATTTCATTCCCTGCTTCTTAAGAACTTTAGTCAGCTCCTTGCTTAAAGCTCCATCCATTCCAGGAATAATCTTATCCATGAATTCAACAACAGTTACCTGAGCACCTAATCTTAAGTATACAGAACCTAATTCAAGACCGATAACTCCACCACCGATTACTAACAGGTGTTTAGGAATTTCTTTAAGGTTTAAAGCTTCTGTAGAAGTAATCACTCTTTCTTTATCAATAGAGATGAAAGGTAAAGAAGACGGCTTGGAACCGGTTGCAATAATAGTATATTTGGATTCGATGGTTTCAGAAGAACCGTCGTTTTTTGTTACTTTGATCTGAGTAGCAGACTCGAAGCTTCCCAATCCTTCAAAAACAGTGATTTTGTTTTTGCTCATCAGGTAGTTGATCCCATCTGTATTCTGTTTTACCACTTCGTTCTTACGCTCGATCATTCTTGCGATATCAGCCTGTGGCTCATTGATAATGATTCCGTGGCCAGCGAAGTTGTGCTTCGCATTTTCGAAATGTTCAGAGCTGTCTAAAAGCGCTTTTGACGGAATACATCCAACGTTAAGACATGTTCCGCCTAAAGTTGAATATTTTTCAATAATTGCTGTTTTGAAACCTAACTGTGCCGCACGGATGGCAGCAACATAACCTCCAGGACCAGAACCGATTACGGTAACATCGAATTGACTCATGTTATTGTATGAATTTGTTTATTATTATCTTTCTTAATTCTCACAAATTTACTGATTAATTGCCACACCCCCAAGTGAGTTTTGTCAAGTTTATGTATGAATCTGGCATTTAAAAAAAACAATTGTTATCTGTTTGCATTGATCCATATAATAACGGCAAGGAAAATCAAAGGAATTCCAATTTTAATTCCTCCTAAAATAATCACTACCATTCCAGCCAGGAGAACAGCAGTACCCACTATATATAATACGATGCTTATAACAGAGCGGTATTTATTTTTTTGTTTTATAACTTTTTGTTTCTCAGCATGAACGTCTTTCATAACTTCATCTACATCTTTTTGATCATACCCCTCCTGAATGATAAGTCGATAGATGTATTTTTCATTATAATTTTCAGCAAGATAACTTCTATACTTATTGTATATTTCTTGTTTTAATTCGCTAGTCATGGTTAAAAAATTTCAATTATTTTTATGGATTGTATTTTTTACCTGTATTAAGATGTATACAACTAAAAAATGAATCCTAAAATAATCAATAGAACTTATATTCTCATTTATATTTTCACTTTATAACAGAAATCACGCATCCACGTTCATTTTTCCGGATCCAAACATTCCGGCACTTTCAAAAAACGAACCTCCGTACACATACCATTCAAGACTTTCCAAATAGTCAACTGCATTTTCAGGAGTTATTTGGGTGCGGTCTTTTTTCGAAACGATTCCTTTGTACCATCTTCCCGATTTAGAATAATGTTCAAATTCAACAAAATAATGAATCCATATTCTTTGACAGAGCTTGCACTGTTGAATTGTTACTTCTGCGTATCTTCCGTTAGTATGGTCTATGCCTAATTCAGAACTTCTGTATTCAGTATAGTCCGAAGTCGGTTTCTCACAACCACATCCAATCTTGGGAATTTTATTCATTGATGAATATTGATTTTATTTAAAATTAGCGAAGGTCAAATGTAAAAAATATGAACCCATAACGCAAATCCAGCAATTATTTTTTCATCAGATCCAACAGAACCTTCTCATATTTATCCAGAATAATATCCTTTGAAAACCTTGATCTGATAGAATTTTTTATTCCATCACGGTTATAGTTCCCCTGTAAAACTTTCATTATTTTTTGGGAAAAATCTTCATAATTTTCAATATTTGAAACCTCTCCGTTTACCTGGTGCTGGATGATCTCATTGATGCCACCCGGACAGTTATTGGCCAAAGAATAAGTTCCGCAGGCACCCGCCTCCAAAAGAACATTCGGAAAGCCTTCATACCTTGAAGAAAGAATGAAGAGATCTGCATATTTTAAATACTGGTAAGGATTATCCTGTCTGCCATGGAAAATAACATTTTTCAGTCCCAGAAAATTCTTCATCTGGAGCAGTACATCTTTATCTTTACCGTCACCCAGAATATGAAGCATAATATTTTCATTTTTAAGCCTTGAGAATACTTTCAGCAGGTTGTCAAAACCCTTTCTGGCCGACAGATTCCCTATCGCCACCACGTTTTTATAATTGTATTTGAAGCATTCTGGTTTGGCAGAAGTTCCCAGTTTTTCATTGATAAAATCAAAATCGACGGGGTTGTTTATTTTTACAATTTTCTTTTTCTTAATATTAAAATTATCGACAAGATCATGCATCATATCATCACTCTGGGCAATGATTCTCTGATAGTTATTGTAAAAGTTATAGAAAAATTTGATTTCTTTCCGCGTTACATGCTGTGTAACCACATTCGTTTCCCGGGCAATGAATTTTGTCCTTGGAAAAAGCTTAATGAATAAGGCCAGATAAGCATTCACTTCACCAAAGCCCGAAAACACAATATCCGGTTTTCTGCGGTAAATCTCTCCTAAAATAGGCTTTAAAGAATGCCTGATCCGTTCTGTGTTGATGTCGATGATTTCAACATCTTTTTTAAGAAAATTAAGATATCCGCCCTGTTTGCGAAGCAACAGGATTTTGGGTTCAAACCGGTCTCTGGAAAGGTGATTAGCTATGGTGGTAACAATTCTTTCTGCACCACCGGTTTCCAAATCCGGCAGAATAAATATGACAGATATTTTTTTCATCAGTTAAAGTTAGTAAAAAGTTTTATTAAGTTTCAAATATTGGTATCCGGAACATTTCATTAAAGTTAATAAAGTGAGTTATTAAGCTTAAAAAAGCCCTTCCAAAGAAGAGCTTATGTTTAAAATATATTGGATTTTTTTAATTTGCTACATCACTGATGAATTTTATCCTCAGCATCCTGACTTCTTCATCAGAAAGTTCATCTCCGAACTCATCAAGAAGCACTTTCATGCTGTCGCTTTCAGATTCGGTCATGAATTCCATGAAGCCGTCTACAATATCTTCATCGAAATTATCTTCGATATAATAATCGATATTCAGCTTTGTTCCCTGGTAAACGATACTTTCCATTTCTTTTAAAAGTTCGTTCATGGAAAGGTTCTTGGCTCTTGCAATATCTTCTAGGTCGATTTTTTTATCGGTACTCTGGATAATGAAAACTTTATGGCTGGATTTGTTGGCCACCTGTTTCAGTACCATATCCTGGGTACGCTCGATATTGTTTTCTTCAACGTAAGCTTTAATGAAATCTGCGAATTCTTTACCATATTTTTTGGCTTTCCCTTCTCCTACCCCATAGATCTTGGCAATTTCTTCCAAAGAAATGGGATACTGGACAGTCATATCCTCCAGACTTGGATCCATAAAAACCGTATAAGGCGGGATTCCATGTTTTTTAGCTACTTTTTTCCTCAGATCTTTTAACTGGCCGAAGAGATTCTGATCAAGACCTGTACTGGCCTGCATCTGCACCTGTTCGCTCTCTGCTTTGGTTTGTGAAAGATCAAATTCTCTGTCTTCCGCTATTAAAAAAGGTTCCTGAAGCTGGCCTTCCAGAAAATTCCTGGCCTTGTCAGACATCTTTAAAACGCCGTAAGTTTCAATATCTTTCTGCAGAAACCCCTGAACAGTTGCCTGTCTCAAAATAGTTTTCCAATAGTTGTCTTTTTCCTCTTTTCCGAAACCGAAATGAGAGGTCTGTTCTAATTTATAGGATTTTGTAACCGCATTTTCTTTCCCAACGATCACTGAGATCAGATCTTTAGACTTGAATTTTTCCCCTGTATCCTTAATAAGGGTTAAAGCTTTTCTCAGATCAGATGTCGCTTCTTTTAATTTCGGTGGGTTAGAGGAATTGTCACACATATTGGCTCCATCTCCTTTCACCGGATCAAAATTTTCCCCGAAATAATAAAGAATATACTGTCTCCTGCTCATTGAAGTTTCGGCATAACCTACCACTTCATTTAATAGCTGTAACCCGATTTCTCTTTCGGAAACAGGCTTTTGCGCAAGGAATTTTTCCAGTTTTTCAATATCCTTAGGATCATAAAATGCCAGACAATGACCTTCGCCACCGTCCCTTCCTGCTCTCCCTGTTTCCTGATAATAGCTTTCCAGGGATTTTGGAAAATCATAGTGAATCACAAAACGTACATCCGGCTTGTCGATTCCCATTCCGAAGGCAATGGTAGCAACAATAACATCCACTTCCTCCATGAGGAATTTATCCTGATTGGCTACCCTTACTTTCTGGTCAAGACCGGCGTGGTAGGGAAGCGCATTGATACCGTTCACCTGCAGCAGCTGGGCAAATTCTTCGACTTTTCTTCTGCTTAAACAGTAAACAATCCCCGATTTTCCTTTATGCTGATTGATAAATCGTACAATCTCCTTGTCTACATTGACTTTGGGACGTACTTCGTAGTACAGGTTCGGACGGTTGAAACTTTCTTTAAAAACCAGCGCGTCGCTCATTCCTAAAGTTTTCTGGATGTCGTCCTGAACTTTCGGTGTTGCGGTAGCTGTTAAAGCGATCACCGGAACCTCCGCAATCCTGTCAATAATTGATTTCAAATTTCTGTATTCAGGTCTGAAATCATGTCCCCATTCTGAAATACAGTGCGCTTCATCAATAGCCACGAAAGAAATCTTAACTTCTTTAAGGAAATCCAGATAATCCTCTTTGATCAACGATTCCGGAGCGACATACAAAAGCTTGGTTTTACCGCCCTTAATGTCGTCAAAAACCTGTTTGGTCTGTGTCTTATTTAATGATGAATTTAAAACGTGCGCTACCCCATCATCAGATGAAAGACCGTTTACCGCATCTACCTGATTCTTCATTAACGCTATTAAGGGCGAAACTACTATTGCCGTACCTTCTGAAATAAGTGCCGGAAGCTGGTAACATAATGACTTACCTCCTCCTGTCGGCATTAAAACAAATATATCCTTCCCACTAAGTAGGTTTTCTATAATTTGTTCCTGCTGGCCTTTAAATGTAGAAAACCCGAAATACTTTTTCAATTCGCCTGATAAATTGGCTTTTTTTGCGTTCATCTAATTTTCTATTGCTAAATTTGCATCCAACCCAAAGTTATAAAAATTCTGCTTAAAATAAAAGCGAACGAATTTATAAAAAATAAAACTTATATTAAATATTCTTTTTTAAATATAACGTTTTTCAATGGATTTTTTGTATACCTTAAAATTATAAAATGGAAAGAGCCGATCTTATTTCAATTGCAAAGAGCACTTTAGAGATAGAAATTTCAGAACTTGAAAAATTAAAGAACAGGATAGGTGAAGATTTTGCCAGGGCAGTGGAGATTATTCATTCGGCACAAGGAAAATTAATTGTTGTGGGAATCGGGAAATCTGCCCATGTAGGTAATAAAATTGTTGCTACATTAAATTCTACAGGCACTCCGTCACAATTCCTCCATGCTTCGGAAGCTATCCACGGAGATCTTGGAGTGATCCAGAAGCAGGATGTGGTTTTATGCATCTCAAATTCCGGGAATTCACCTGAAATAGCTAATCTCGTTCCTTATTTAAGAGATTATTCTTCTGCCCTGATCGGGATGACAGGAAATAAAAACAGTAAACTCGCCGAGTTTTCCGAAATTGTCCTGGACACTCATGTAGATGTGGAAGCCTGCCCTAATAAACTGGCACCGACAAGCTCGACCACGATCCAGATGGCACTGGGAGATGCTATGGCTGTTGCTTTAATGGAGCTTAATGATTTCAGGGAGAGTGATTTTGCTAAATTCCATCCGGGAGGAAGCTTAGGAAAGAACCTTGTTTCAAAAGTAGACCAGTTCTTATCCCCTCAGAAACCTCAGGTTGAGGAAAATGCACCGGTAAGAGATGTTATTATTTCAATCAGTGCATCAAGCCATGGAATTACAGTGGTAACACAGGACGAAAAAATAATTGGTGTGATTACTGACGGGGATTTGAGAAGAATGCTGATGAAAGGGGATGATATCACTAAAGTTCAGGCAAAAGACATCATGTCTGCCCATCCTAAAACCATAGAAAGGGATACTCTCGCAAAAGAAGCTATGAAAATACTGAAAGAAAACAATATCGGCCAGCTTATTGTCACAGAAAACGGAACATATTTCGGAATCATTGATCTTCATACGCTGCTTGATGAAGGGATCAGTTAATCCTATATTAAATTATTTTCATTGACCACAATAAATCAGCAGACGGTATCTACAAAATACCGTCTGTTCTTTTCTGAAACCCAGCATAAAAGTATTTCCTTGTAAACTTAGACAAAATCACATTCAATAATTCTAAATACTGATTATTATTTCATAATTTCGCAGACTTAAACGGCTTACTTTTTACAGGTTTGCTATTTTAGAGAGACTTAGTATATGGACGAAAAAAAAGAAATGTCCTTTTTGGGACATATTGGAGAATTAAGAGGCCACCTTGTCCGCTCAATTATTGCTATTATAATTGTTGCTGTGGCTGTAGGATTCAATATCAACTGGATCATGGACCACATCTTTTTTGGTCCGACCCGGAATGATTTTCCAACTTTCAGGGTAGTCAACCATTTTTCAAGAATGCTTTTAGGGGAAGACAGCATCCATCTTCCAAAAGATTTTCCGGTTCGTGTACAGCGGCTTTATCAGCAGTTCAATGTCATGATGGCTGTTTCTGTTTTCGGAGGTCTGGTAGGTGCTTTTCCTTATATTGTATGGGAATTATGGAGATTTATAGGGCCTGCCCTTCATCCTAAAGAAAGAAAGAATTCTATTTTTATTATCAATGCCGTATGGATCCTGTTTATGACAGGAGTTTTATGCGGGTATTTCTTAATTCTTCCTTTCGCTGTGAATTTCGGGGTTATTTTTAAAATTTCCGATATTATCATCCCATTGTATGACTTAAGTGATTATACCACATTATTTTTACAGGTAATTTTAGGCATGGGAGTTATTTTCCTGTTCCCTATTCTTATCTATTTCCTTACGAGCATAGGAATTCTGACCCCAATGTTTATGAAAACCTATCGCCGCCATGCTATTGTTCTGATTATGGTCGTTGCCGCGATTATTACGCCGGCAGATGTTTTAAGTATGCTCATGGCCGCTTTTCCGTTGCTTATTCTGTATGAATTCAGTATTGTAATGTGTTCTTTCACTTACAAAAAGATACAGAAAAATGCCGACAATCTTCCGGTAGTACAGCAATAATACAGGACAGATTGCGTGTTGCAAACTCAGTGATAAAACTTTATTGTTTATGATATCAGGGCCCGGTTTTACCGGGCTTTTTTGTATACCGGTATTTACTCCTTCATACAGCTCATGTATATTTTTTGTCTTATACATTCCATTATGCCGTTAATTTTTCTATTTTTGATTGAACTTTAATTTGATTTTAATGAAAAAGCTGACCTATACACTTTTATTTGCTTCGGGACTTGTTTTCGGGCAGTTCTTTGAGAAAGATAAAGTCTTCACAAAGCAGGACACACTGAAAGGTTCTGATACTCAGTTCAGAAATTTTTGGGATGTCAAAAAATATGACCTTTCCGTAGAACCGGATTTTACACAGAAAAGCATCAAAGGGTATAATAAGATCAGCTTTGAGATTACCAAAGATATTACCAATCCTGTTTTCCAGATCGATTTGCAGAAGCCGATGAAAGCAGATAAGGTGGAGGGTAATTTTCCTATTGCCAGCTATAAGCAGGATGGTGATTTTATTTTCGTTACGGCCAAAAAGAAATTCAAAAAGGGTGAAAAATTTACCATTGATGTAACCTATTCCGGAAAACCAACAATTGCGAAAAATGCACCCTGGGACGGAGGCTGGGTTTTCACTAAAGACGAAAAAGGAAATCCGTGGATGAGCGTTGCCGATGAAGGAATCGGTGCCTCCATATGGCTTCCGACAAAGGATATCTGGAGTGATGAACCTGAAAACGGTATCATTATGAAGATTATTACTTCCAATGATCTTGTAGGGGTTGGTAACGGAAGACTGATCAACAAAAAAACGGAAGGCAGCAAAACAGCTTATACCTGGGAAGTGAAGAATCCGATCAATGCTTATTCTATTATTCCGAATATTGGTAAATACGTTAATTTTAAAGATACATTTAATGGTGAGAAAGGAAAACTTGACCTCGATTACTGGGTGTTGGACTATAATCTTGAAAAAGCAAAAAAACAGTTTCAACAGGTAAAACCCATGCTTTCTGCATTTGAATACTGGTTCGGACCGTATCCTTTCTATGAGGATTCTTATAAACTGGTTGATTCTCCTTATCTGGGTATGGAACACCAGAGCAATGTAGCTTACGGAAATAACTATCAAAACGGTTACCGGGGTAAAGATCTTTCCGGAACAGGCGTAGGTCTTCAATGGGATTATATCATCATTCATGAAAGCGGCCACGAATGGTTTGCCAATAATGTTACGGCAAAAGACCAGGCAGATATGTGGATCCATGAGAGTTTCACCATGTATTCCGAAGTTCTTTTCGTGGAGAAATATATGGATAAAAAGTCAGCGGACATATATGCCATAGGTGTCCGTAATAACATAGAGAATGACATTCCCATTATCGGAAAGTATGGTGTAAGAAATGAAGGAAGCGGCGATATGTATCCGAAAGGGGCCAACATGCTGCATACGATACGGCAGGTCATTAATGATGATGAGAAATTCAGGCAGATTTTAAGGGGCCTGGGCAAAGACTTCTATCATCAGACAGTAACCGCAAAGCAGATTGAAGATTATATGTCTTCTAAATCAGGAATTGATTTATCGAGTATCTTCAACCAATATTTAAGAACAGTAAAAATTCCTAATCTTGAGTATTCTCAAAAAGGTGATTCCTTAAAGTTCCGGTACACAGACGGGGTTAAGGATCTTAAACTTCCCATAATCATTAATGGTGACCAGACCATCAATCCCACCGAAAACTGGCAGACTGTAAAACTTAAAAAGGCGGCACCGGTAGAATTTAACAAAAACTATTATATCCATTATAATCAGGTTCAGTAAATAAAAAGATCAAAAGGCAAATCGTTACAGTACGGGTTTGCCTTTTTTATTTCAGCTGAGGAGCTCTACAGGTTTCCAAAATCAGTAAAGTTCTTTTAAAACTTTAAGAAAACTTTAATACTGCACGCCGTAACAAAATGATCAAATAAACTACTATTTAACTATAAAGATTTAAACCTAATGAGAAAAACAGCAATCAGTCTGGGCCTTTTCGCCGCTTTTTTGGCCAATGCCCAGTCTATAAAAACGACGATTGACCTTGTGAATGTAAAAGACGACAAGGTAGCCGTTACAATGGAATTCCCGAAAATGAAATCCGGAGACATCAAGTTTCATTTCCCAAAAACCGTTCCCGGTACGTATTCTGTAGATGATTACGGGAGATTTGTGGAAGGGATCAAATTTTATGACAATAAAGGCAGGGAATTAACTTATACTAAAGTTAATGACAATACATATTCATTAAAAAATGCGAAGGCATTAAGCAAAGTAACCTACCTGGTGAATGACAGCTTTGATGATGAAATGGACAATTCAAAGCATAAAGCGGTGTTTTCCCCGTCAGGAACCGATATCGAAGAAGGGAAAATATATATGATCAATACCCATGGCTTTATTGGGTATATCGACAATATGCAGGATGTTCCGTATCAGCTGATCGTTCAGAAACCTGCGGGCTTCTATGGCACAACAGCTCTGGTGGATCAGGATAAATCTGATGCTACAGACACGTTTACACTGGCCAATTATGCTAAAGTGACGGATTCTCCGCTCATGTACACGAAGCCTGATTATATCACCTTCAATGCAGGAGGAATGGATCTGGTGCTGGGTGTTTATTCTCCTACCGGAAAGTATAAGGCTGCAGACTTTAAGGAAAATCTTGAAAAAATGGTCATGGCTCAGAAGAAATTCCTGGGTGATATGAATACCAATAAAAAATATGCGATCATGCTTTACCTTTCGGGAGGCGACGGGCCGCAGATTAAAGGTTTCGGAGCATTGGAGCATCACGAATCAACCAGTGTTGTGCTTCCTGAAATGATGCCGAAAGAAGCGATTGACAAAACGATTACAGATGTCGTTTCGCATGAGTTTTTCCATACTGTAAATCCTTTGAAAATACATTCTGAAGAGATCCATTATTTTGATTATGCTGATCCTAAAATGTCCCAGCACTTATGGATGTACGAAGGGGGAACAGAATATTTCGCCAATCTTTTCCAGATACAGGAAGGCCTGATCAATAAAGATGAGTTTCTTCAGAGAATCAATGAGAAGATTACCAATTCTAAAAATTATGACGATACGATGCCGTTTACGGTCATGAGTAAAAACGTTTTGAAAGATGAATATAAAGATCAGTACAGAAATGTTTACGAAAAGGGAACATTGCTTGCTATGTGTCTGGATATTGAGCTGAGAAAACTGTCTAACGGAGAAATGGGCTATCGTGATATGATCAGAAAGCTGTCCCAGAGATTCGGAGAGAACAAACCTTTCAAGGATGACAAGCTGATTGATGAACTGGTAACAGTAACCGGCTATCCGCAGGTAAAGGAATTCTACAATAAATATATCGCAGGAAATCAGCCGACTCCTTATGCCGAATATCTGAATATGGTAGGCGTAGAAGCTAAAAAGCAGGATACACCTCCCCTTTTCTGGTTCATCAAAGATCCAAACCAAACGGGCTATAATGACAAAAATAAGACTTTTGTATTTGATGAAAGCTCCGCATTATCTCCTTTTGCAAAGAGTGTAGGATTTAAGATCACTGACGAAATTGTTGCTCTGGATGGAAAAACAATCGATATTCAGAAGATGCAGGAATTTATAGGGTATACCAAAACAATCAAGGAAGGACAGAATGTTACCGTTACTGTTCTCAGAAAAAACGGAGATAAAACAGATAAGATAGATCTTAAAGGAAAAGCTATTTTAGATAAAATGACGATAGAAACATTGCAGTACAAAGCGAATCCAACTCCGGCAGAGCAGAAACTGCAAACTCAGTGGCTAACCGGAAAAAAGTAAATAGAATCTAAATCAACAGATCATAAAAAAGCGGGAAAATTTCCCGCTTTTTCTGTATTCTTTATGGAGTACCTTGCTTATGCAAAAGTTCAAGAGTATGTTTTACATGATCATTGCCTTTCCATTCATCGTGCCCGGGAATTACCCTGGCACTCGAAGGATATTTAGCCTGCAGATTTTTCATCGTCAGCGGCCATTGCTGTACATTGGCTTCTCCGGTATAGCCAAGATCAACAGCAGAACTGCTTTTCACCAGGCAGCCGCCATCCAGAACATTATATTTTGGAAACCAAACCACTACATTATCTGCCGTGTGGCCTTCACCCAGGAAATCTACAATAAATTCTTCTCCTCCTATTTTATATTTCTTTCCGGTTTTTATTAAATGATTTGAAGTTGCTTTGCCTTCTTTTTTCAATAATTCGTTGGTCTTGGCAGTAGCATAAGTTTTGATTCCTTTATTATTGTAAAAGCTCAGATCTCCGGCCCTGTCAGCATGTGAATGCGTTGCAAATACAGCAATTACCGGTAAGTTATGGCGCTTTTTTATGGTATCCATAAGGCTTTGATACTGGGTTTTCTGCCACGGAACATCAAACAGAACAACTCCTTTTTTGGTAATCAGATAAAGTGCATTGGTTGAATACTCTTTGCCTCCAAAAACCCCGAATGTCTTATACAGGTAGAGTTTTGAACTAAGAGGCGGCTCAATAACAAAATCGCGCACCTGTGCATTATGAAAATTAATAAGGAATAAAAAAAGCAACACCGCAAAAGCCTTAACACTTTTCTTCATAATTTTTTATAGTATTTAATTGTTAATCAAAATATAGATTGGAGTGGAATAATTGGAACCAATTTGTATCCGGAAGAAATGCAAATCTATTTATTATTTGCTGAAACCGGTTCACATCAGAAGGGGTTTAACTTTTTTTAATACTATAAAACTACAGAAAATTCGTTCTCTTCCATTTGGAAATAAAAGAGGGTTGAAAATTCGAAAATAATTAATAAAGACTGGTTTGGAACTGGTTTATTTCACTAATAAAACTTATAATTTATGCTTTCCTTATTGTTATTCTGAATGTAGTGCCCTTTCCTACTTCAGTTTGGGAAATTTTAATGTCTCCGTTATGATATTCGTGAATAACCCTTCTCGCCAGTGAAAGCCCCAGTCCCCAGCCTCTTTTCTTAGTTGAATAACCTGGTTTAAAAGCGTTCCTTGCCTGCTGTTTTGTCATTCCGCTTCCGGAATCTTTCACTTCGATCAGGATATTTTTATTTCTTTCAAAAACGTACATGTCCAGTGTTCCCTCTCCTTTCATGGCATCTACGGCATTTTTCACCAGGTTTTCAATGACCCAGCTCATCAGGATTTTGTTGTGGGGAACAAGAATAGTATATGTTGGAAGATGGAGACCGAAATTTATTTTTTTGGATATTCTTGTTTTCAGATACTTGTAATTCTCTACAATGGTCTCATTGAAATTCATGTCATTCAGTTCCGGAACGGATCCTATTTTAGAAAAACGCTCGGAAATAGTCCTCAGTCTTTCAATATCTTTCTCGATCTCGTAAACGCCTTCAGACTCAGGATTATCCAGCTTCATAATTTCCATCCAACCGATCATGGACGAGAGAGGAGTTCCGATCTGATGGGCCGTTTCTTTGGCCAGTCCGGCCCAGAGATAACCTTCATCCGTTTTCTTGATTGTTCGGAGGAACCAGAATGAAAACAGAAAATAACACAGAATAAAAAAGCCCAATATAAAAGGAGAATACCTTAAATCGTTAAGTAACCTTGAGTTATCATAATAAACAAACTGATTATTTCCGTCAGGTATTTTTATTTCAATAGGCGGATAGCTTTTCGCCATTTTTTTAGCCAGAAGAGTGATCTGAACAGGATCGTTTTCTATTTCCTGCGGAATATTCTTATGAACCATAGGCCGGTCATCCCTGTCCAGCACAATCATTGGAATCGTATTGTTTGAACTGTATATTTTGAGAATCAGTTCCTGAACTTCAAGACTGGGAGTGACTTCCTGCTGAAATTTCAGCGCACTTACGAGAATGTCTACCCGCTTGATTTCCTCTTTCCTGAGAAAATTAATAAGAATCGTTGAGGCCACCACAATAGTGACAACTACCAAAGTCATCAGTAAAAATATAATCCAGTTATTCAGTCTGGTAAGTATGGATTTCCTCAAGATGTTTTTTTATTTTAAGACATTCAGAATTTTCTGCAGTTCTGTACTTCCGCTTCCCTGGTAATTATTAATAATGATTGAAAATACATATTTTTTACCGTCTTTCGCCGTATGATACCCTGCAAAAGATTTGGTGTCCCTCATTGTTCCGCTTTTCATCTTTATTCCGTCCTGAACCGGGAAACCGTCGTAATAGGCATCAAACCAAGGTTGTTTCTTGGCATACAGCAAAGCCTGAACTTCAGCTTTGGCAGCAACATAGTTTTGTGGAGAAAGTCCGCTTCCATCAGCAAAATTGATCATATTCGGGTTGATCCCTTTAGATTTCCAGAAGTCTTTTAAATAGGAAACTCCGTTCTTAAAGCTGGAATTCCCCTTCTTTTCCTTTCCTAAAGTTTTAATTAAAGCTTCCCCATAAAGGTTGACACTTTTCCGGAGAAACCAATAGACTATTTTATCCAAAGTTGGAGACTCATAGGTAAGAATTACATTTTTTGGAGTTCCCGGTATCACTTTTCCTTGCAGTTCGAGCTGTGAGATGGTGGTTATTTTTCCGGAGAGTTCAATGCCTGATTCTTTAAGCCATTGCTGTACTTCTGCTCCCAGCTGCAGCGGCGGATTGGGAAGAGCACCGGAAACCGTGACTGTTTTTCCTGCCGGCAGCGTACCGTTGATTAAAGCGACTTCAGAATGTGGTGCAGTAAAAATCAGACTTTGATCAGAACTTCCGCCTGTCTTCAGGTCATTCAGCCATTTTACATTTTCAAGTGGATAGGAAAAGCCTTTGAACTCTGTCCCGTTAATATTGATATCAAACTGATTTTCTCTCCAGTTGATTCCCCAGATTCCTGCACCGTAATAGTTGCCTAGATCATCCCAGGGCCAACCTCCCGGAATCGTCTGATGGTCAAAATAGGAATCATCAATTATCAGATTGCCCGAGATTTTTGTGATTCCTGAGCTTTTAAGGGCATCAATGAGTTTCTTTTTAAAATTTTCAGGTTTGTAAGCCTCATATCTCCAGCTTCCTAAAGTGGGGTCGCCGTTTGAACTGATAATGAAATCCCCGTTCACAATTCCAGCAGACAGACTTCCGGAATAACCTGCTGTTGTTTTATAGGTGTAATTTCCTCCCAATGCTTCAAGAGCGGCGCCCGCAGTGAAAATCTTCTGTGTAGAAGCTGTTGACAGGCCTTTATTACCCTGATATTCGTAAATAAATGTCCCGTTTTCATCGGTAACATAAAATGATAAACCGGACGAAACAGCTCCCGAAGATTCCATAAGGTCTTTGGTGGCTTTATCCAGTTTCTGCGCAATATTCTGGGCAGACAGTACCTGAACCGACAGTATAAGAACTGCAAGTGTTTTCTTCATTGCAAGGCTTTTATAAATCTAAACTTTATAGCCGCTTCCCGGAATATAATTCACGAAGCGTCCATTATTCAATTCCTGATCAAATATAATAAAAATAAGAGCTTGTTTTGACGGCTTAAAGTATACTTCCCGCCTCTATTTCATAAGGTTCTTTATCTTTCTCAAAGATCCTTGTCATTTCGCTGCCTTCTACTGTGATTTTATCTCCCGTTCTCCGGATCCAGTTTCCTTCACGAAGCCCTATTACTTTAGTGTCATTCTGGGTCAGGAATTCTCTGATCCTGGTTTCTCTTGTTTCTCCGTTATGCTTTAAATCAGGATTCGGGTCCAGATAATGCGGATTGAGATTGAACGGAACAAGTCCCATACAATCGAAACTTGGCGGATAAACAATAGGCATATCATTCGTGGTTTTCATATTCTGACCTCCGATATTGCTTCCGGCGCTGCATCCCAGATAGGCCTTTCCACTTTCAACATTTTTCTTCAGAACAGACATCAGGCCTTCCTCATGCAGTGTCTTTACCAGTAAAAAAGTGTTTCCTCCGCCTGTAAAATATCCCTGTGCACTATGTAATGCTTCTGTTTTATTTTCAAATTCGTGAAGACCTTTTACTTTAATATTGATGGTTTCAAAGAAAGAACGTGCCTTTGCTGTATAATCGTCATGGGAAATTCCGCCGGGCCGGGCAAAAGGAATGAAAATAATTTCATCAACTCCTTTATATAGTTTAATTAATTCTTCTCTTAGGTATTCTAAATACTCTCCTCCGAAAATTGTGGAAGTAGACGCTAATATGATATTCATACTGGGGAAATTATAGTGATTATTAAAAACGGTTCAATTACAAAGATAAACCCAATCCCTGACGAATCAAAAATTAAGCTAAAAAAAATAATTTATCCGTTAATATTCTCTAAAAAAGCTTAAAAGCTCTAAAATTTAAGTTTTTATGGAATTATTATTGAATTTTAGAATTCAGTTTTAAAAATGTAAGATTATGAAAATGACTAAAATTAATATCAAAAATTTGTTTTTAGGGGTAATCCTTGCCGGAACTGCAAGTCTTGTCAATGCACAAACTACTAAAGTGGACAGTGCAAATAATACGACGAATACAGCTGCGACAGCACAGGCAGGAAGCAATTCAACTATTGACGGTCTTAAGAAGCAGATTGAAGCCAATCCGAAAGATACGGAAGCACTCTCAAAGTTAGCGACAGCTTATCAGGAGGCTTCAGACTGGACTAATGCTGTTGAAACATGGAAAAAAATATCTGTTTTATTACCGGACTGGGCTCCGTCTTATTACAGCCAGGCTTATGCCTATCAGTCTGCAAAAGATGATGCCAATGCCAAAATTGCTTATGAAAAGTATATTGCCACTGTAAAACCTGCAGAAGTAGAGCAAAATAAGAAAAATCTGGCGTATGCTTATTTTTATCTTGCCTTTACAGAGCAGAAAAGTGACCCTAACAAAGCAAAAGAACATATTGCTAAATCTCTGGAATATGATCCTACCAATCAGGACGCTCTTAAACTTAGCAAGGTTTTAAATTCATAATAAAAAACAAATCCGGAAAATTTTTCCGGATTTTGTTTTTCCCAATTAGTTTTATTCTTAATAGTTTATTTTATTCAATTTTCTTACCGAAGAAATCCGTTTCTCCATGGAGGTGGCGGATTATTTTTTCAATATTCCTTTCGATGCTGGCATCGGTTTTCAGATTGTTGATATACCGGATCAGCTCATGTCTCCTGGACGGGATCAGGTTTTCAAAATTGCGGGTGGCTACAGCACTTCCTTTAATAGCCGCATCCAGTTTGGGGTGAATAGAAATTGTCCGGTCTGAATCATCAAATTCAATAAAAACTTCAATCATTTCTCCTATTCTTCTGGGAGAATTTTTTAGCATTAAAAGATTTACATACAGTCTCCATTCCCCTAAATATTTCATCAGGTTCTGTCTGAATTCTTTACCGTTTACGGTTCCTTTCACGGGAACAGGGCTTTTATCCTTACCCGCTGCCTTGAAAATTTCAGTTAAGATCTCTTCAGGAACAAAAACAAAAGGATTGATGCCGATAATTTCAAGTACGGCTGTAAAACTGCTGTTTTTCATGTTTAACAAAGATAATATTTTATAGTGAATGAGTTATTTGATGCGAGGTTGTGAGATCCGGGTAACTTCTAACTTCTAACTTCTAACTTCTAACTTCTAACTTCTAACTTCTAACTTCTAACTTCTAACTTCTAACTTCTAACTTCTAACTTCTACCAAAATTAAAATTTTCCACTCACAAAGGGAATCATTATCTTTGCAGGAATAAATCTATCGAACGAAATGAAATTTTTTATTGACACAGCCAATTTAGAGCAGATCAAAGAAGCAAGAGACCTTGGAATTTTAGATGGGGTAACCACCAATCCTTCATTAATGGCAAAAGAAGGAATCCAGGGGAACGAAGCGATCAAAAATCACTACAAAACGATCTGTGAACTTGTAGACGGAGATATTTCTGCTGAAGTACTTTCCACTACATACGAAGAAATGATCAAGGAAGGTGATGAATTGGCCGCCATTCACCCGAATATTGTGGTAAAGATTCCGATGATCAAAGACGGAATCAAAGCTTTAAAATATTTTTCCGATAAAGGTATCAAAACAAACTGTACGCTTATTTTCTCTGCAGGACAGGCTCTTTTAGCCGCTAAAGCAGGAGCTACTTATGTTTCTCCTTTCCTGGGAAGATTAGATGATATTTCAACTGACGGATTAAACCTTATCCAGGAAATCAGATTAATTTTTGATAACTATATGTATGAGACTGAGATTCTGGCAGCATCTATCCGTCACTCTATGCACATCATCGACTGTGCTAAAATCGGGGCAGATGTGATCACATCTCCACTTCCTCCGATCTTGAGCCTGTTGAAGCATCCTTTAACAGACAGCGGATTGGCTCAGTTTGTAGCAGATTCTCAGAAATTAGCTTAATTATTGAAAAGCTATTCAGATATACAATCCCGGAACTTTCGTTTCGGGATTTTCTTTTTTATTGTAACATATCCAATTCGTTTTCCCAGTTTAATCGATATTTTTAATAATCTTACATGGATTTCCCACAGCGACAACATGCTCAGGAATATCTTTAGTAACAACACTTCCAGCTCCTATTACCGTATTATTTCCGATAGAAACTCCCGGTAGAACCACTACATTGCCTCCCAGCCATACATTATCTCCTACTGTGATCGGATGGGCATATTCCAAACCTTCATTCCTCTCTTTTGCACCCAACGGATGTCCAGCGGTGTAGAAGCTGCAATTCGGACCGATAAAAACATTATCCCCGAATTTCACCTTTGCACAGTCTAGAATAGTGAGATTATGATTGGCATAAAAATTCTCTCCCACTTCAATATTATAGCCGTAATCGCACCAGAAATTTGGCTCTATACAAACATTTTCTTTTGTGCTTCCGAGAATTCTTTTAATCAATCCGTTTCTGTTCTGCGTATCCGAATTTTTCAGCTGATTGTACTCCAGGCACAGATCTTTGCATGCCATACGTTCACTGATCAGCTGCTCATCATAGTTGGCATTGTACAGAAGTCCGGCCTCGCATTTTTCCTTTTCTGTCATAATATTTAGATTCAAGGTTTAAGGTTTAAGGTTTAAGGTTTAAGGTTTAAGGTTTATTAAATATACGGACAATAACAAAAAGAAAGGATGGTCATTAATAACCATCCTGTATTATGAAATAGAAAAAATTTTTATTTAGCCCGATTCAGGTTTATTTATATAAATCCGGTTCTATTTTATTGTTATTTTTTAATATATCCTCCTTCGCCCTTTTTTCAATATTTCTGTACATTTCATTCATATCAATAGATTTTCCATCCTGATTTTTCATATTGATAACAGCCCCGGCAGGAAGTGTGCTCATTGTTTGCTTCATATCTTTGGTTGGATCTGTAAGATAATCTTTCCAGGCTTTTTTAAACTGCTTTTTGTTGACTTCAATTTCTTTACCTCCAATACCCACCATAGTAAGCCCGGGTATCTGAAGGGCTTCTTCTGAAACTGCTTCCGTTTTCTTATTTCCAATTAAAGTTATAATGTGAGAGCCCTTTGTGTCTTCAATTTTAACGATAAGTCCCGGCAGCCCACAAAATTTATACGGTCCATCCTGGATAGGAATATCTGTTGTAAACCAGGCTATCCAGCTTCTTCCTCCATAATTGGTGGTTGCTTTTTGAGTATTATATTCGCCAATTTTTTCCTTTTCAGGTAAAATTTTCCACTCAGGCTTCTGATCTTCTGTGACTTTATAAGTAGTATTTCCTACTTTTTCGGAAAATGACATACTGTATTCCGGATACTTTTTTGTAACACTTGAGAAAATAGTTCCCGGTTTTATATTTTTCCTGATGTTAATACTACCGCCAAATCCACCTTTCATCTGCCTGGCAATATCTGCTTTTGTTGTAGAATCTGCAACGAATTTTTCGCGACTGTAGTATTTGGAACCGCTTTTATCAATATCCAGAAGCATAATATCACTTTTTACTTCTGCCCTATTAGTAGAGTCCGCGACATATTTATAATCATAAAAGAATCTGTTGACCTGTGCATTGGCGAACACTCCCAGTATAACTAATACAATCAAATAACTTTTTTTCATAATCTATGTTTCTTTCCTCTTTTATTAAAAGCTTTGCCAATGAATTTGAATTGACAAAGCTTAATGGTACTTTATTTTTTTGTCTGAATTCTTATTTCGCCACGTCTTATATTCGCTCCATTTTCTTTATTGATCATAATGCTTGCAATATTTTCAGGTTTTATGGCATCCATTTCACTTTTGGTGATCTCTTTTCCATCCAGGAAAATCTTAGTATCATCCCAGCCATTCACTTTGAACTTTTTCACGCCATTCATCGCAACCATTCCGTTGGCATCTTTCTTAATATAATCTGCTTGCAGCTCCATGGTTCTGTTTAGTGAACCCGGTTGAACAGTATTGATACTTTTGTAAAAATAAACATTTCCTTTAGCTCCTTTCAATGCATCCAGTCTGGCTTTCTCACCTGCTTTTCTTGCTTTTTCTCCTTCAAGCCTAGCTCTTTCACCGGCTATTCTGGCCTGCTCACCTGCTATTCTTGCGGCTTCACCATGTATTCTTCCGAAATCTCCTGCTTTCATGGCTTCAATTCTGGCTTTCTCCCCCATTTCTCTGGCCTTTTCGCTTAATTTCATGGCTTCAATGCTCGCCTTTTCTGCTCTTTTGCTGGCTGCTTTTCTTTCTCTGATTGCTTTCCTGGATGCTTTTGTATCTCCTGAGTCCCAATTCTGAAAACCATCATTGAATTTCATTATTCTTACTCTTGGAGCATTGGGAGCTGAAGGGGGTTCCGGAGCATCCGGAAAGTCGATATCCAGGTTGGAAAGATCCGGCATTTCCATGCTAAGTTCCTCAAGGGCTTTAGTTCTGTTTTTCCACTCATCAGATTTAAAGAAATCATTTATTCTTTTTGATTCTGCATGCGGAATGCTGAAAGCCATTTTAAAATCATCAGAATTGGTAATTCTTCCTATTTCGCCTGAAAGCTCACTGATTTCATCCACTTTCTGCTGAAATTCTTTACTTTCCGGCTTCAAAGATTTTAAAGCTTTACTTTTTTCTTCAATTTTCTTTCCAAGTTCTGCTATTTCTTTCTCACTGGAAGATTCTTTGAAAAATTTCGGACTTACTATTTCTCTTTTTTCAGCTTTCTGAGGAGTGAGGGTATCTTTTTTAATCTGAGAAACAGCCTCCTTAATCGCTGTATTCGTTTCTTTAATTTCTTTGTTCTTGGCATTCACCATATAGGCAAAAGCTACTGAAAATAAAACCGGTAATGCAAAAATTCTCCGCGCATATCCGAATTTGGTTTTTGGTTTTTGTAACATTTTGAGTCGTTTTTTTAGATTTGAACTTAGAAACGGACTGGCAGCAGGCAACTGTGTTCCGGAAAAGTGGCTTGCTAAAAGCATCTGCGCAAATGCTTTGGTATCCGATTGTTTTACGGCTTTTTTATCGGCCAGGTATTCGTGGATCAGGCTGATCTCTTTTTTAATGATATGAAAAAACGGATTGAACCAGAAAACAGAGGTAATGATCTCAATAAAGATCTTATCGAAGGAGTGTTTCTGCTCAATATGAACCATTTCATGCTTTAAAATCTGTTCTCCCACATCTGAATTCAACGTGATTGTGTTTTTCCAGAAAAGGTTTTTAAAATATGAAAACGGAGCTTCTGTAAGGTCTGTACGGTAAAAATTGATCCCGTCAAAACTTTCTTTTTGAAACTGTTTCTTAAGCTTCTGGATTTTGAGAATCCCGAAAATCAACTTCCCTATAAAATAGAGAGAAACCAGTCCCAAAGCTGAAAAAATAATTCTAAAATAAATGTGGCCATTGTCTATGTTTTTTTCTGTATTAAAATTCTGTATTTTGTCAAGAAGCAAATACATATCATTATTTACTTCTATTGTAAAATCATCTACCCTGATCAGGGGCAACAGCAAGGATACGACCATTGCAAACAGGAGATAAAATCTGTTATAATGATGAAATGTCTTGTCTTTTAAAGACAACTGATAATATAAAAACATTACACCGGAGCATACAATTACTTTTCCCAAGTATAAAAACACAGTTTCCATGATCAGTTAATTTTTCTTTTTGAGTTCGTTCAGAAGCATTTCGAGGTCTTCTACGGTCATTTCATTCTTTTCTACCAAAAAAGAAACGGCACTTTTATAAGAGCCTTTGAAATAATTTTTCACAAGACTTTTCATGGTTTTCCCCGAATACTGCTCTTTGGTAATCAATGGGAAGTATTCATGCTGTCTTCCATATACATGGTAATCTACAAATTCTTTGTCTTTTAATACTTTTAAAATAGTAGAAACTGTATTGGTATGGGGTTTCGGTTCCGGAAAAAGGTCCAGAATATCTTTCAGGAATCCTTTCTCGAGTTTCCATAAATACTGCATCACCTGTTCTTCTGCTTTTGTTAAATTCTGAATTTTCATATCCTGTTCATTATCATTAAAGTGATATATCAGTTGATAAAATTCTATATCACTAAGAAATTAGTTATACAAATGTAGAAATAAAATCGATTCAAACAACTAATTTTTTAGTGATAAAAGAGAAATTAAAATAACTCATTGATAATCAATGTAATAAATTATATTAAAATATGTTAAATTTTTAATATACCACATTTATTGCCTGTTTAATATGCATAAAAAGTCAGGATAAAGCCATTAATTCTTAAAACTTGTTAATTTTTATTAAATAAAATTAAAATGTACTTGTTTAAAGTGAGAAAATATATTTATTTTAGTGCTTTAAAAATTTCTCATGAAAAGATATAACTTATTGATTGTACTATTACTGCTTATTTTTAATGTGACTACAGCTCAAAAGAAAAATTCTCCGGCTGCAGATCTCAGTATCTTAAAGGAAACAAAAACGAAGATCGAAAACACTGTTCCATTGGTAATCAAGCATCTTCAGGCTATCGCTGATAAGGAAGGTGACAACAATATCGTTGCCAACGGAAAGACTGCTTTAGGAAAAGAATATGGTATTCTGGAATCTGAATGGTTCCTGTACAGAAATAATATGAAGAACTGTATCCTTAACAATTCTTCCAAGAAAGCTAAAAAATGTATGGAATATCATACGCAGTACCTAAGAAATACATTCATCAACTACAACAATTATATCTCAAACCTGACAAGAAAGAACGGATACCTTGGTGTGGAAGGGGATACAAAATTCGATTTCAAGCCGGCAGAAATCAGTACAAAATTAAGTGAAGCTTATTCTAGTGCCAGTGATGCAGCAGGAAGAATGAAAAGTGGACAGAAAAAAGAGTTTTTGGAGCAAACCATGTCTGAGGATAACAAACTTACTCCTTACGGTCAACTGGCTCAATAAAATACTATCTAAAAGATAACGAATCCTGCTTTAAAAGCAGGATTTTTATTTTTAATATATTTATTATAAACTCCCTGAAACATCATCAGATTTACTTGCTCAACTTTACATAAAAAAGAGAACCGCAAATGCAGTTCTCTTTTTAGTTAGAATATATACAATACATTAATCATTATTATATTCTGATGAAAAATCAGGTGTATTATGAAAAAGTCTCCGCCGGAATGTTATGCACTATTCATAAAAACATTCAGAAAAAGTAGAAAATGAGGCGGAGATCTTTAACATAAATAAACTCTGACGCCAGTTTCCTGATCAGTAAGAGCAGTACAAAAGTAAGCTTCAGATCTATTCCGGAAAAAAATATACTGTAGAATTAAATAAAGCACTTTGTAGAAGTAATACTACTTTGAGATAATAGTATAATCCATGGCATGATCTGATGGTGTATGTTCATCTTCTGATTGCTATATCTTACTTCCACCAGTGATAATAATTGTGAAGCCCGTCATACTCAAATCCACAACGCGGATACAAGGCATTTCCGATATCATTGCTTTTTTCTGTTTCAAGCATCAATCCACAGGCACCAGTTTCTTCACACCATTGTTTACTCCGGTCTATAAGCCCTACGGAAATTCCTTTTCCCCTGTAATCCGGATGTACGAAAAGATCACTTAAAAGCCATTGTTTCTGTAGTCTGGTGTAATGAAACAGCTTATAAAGCTGTACAAAACCTATTGCTTTTCCATCAGCAAATGCCAGAAAAATATCTGATTCATTGTTCAGAAATCTTTCTTTAAGGAATATTTTCCCTTTTTCTACATCAGGTTCCTGACGGTAAAAAATACGGTAAAGATTGAAGAGTTCTGCAGTTTCGTTCAGGTCTTCAAGGCCTGCTTTCTTAATTGTGTAATTCATCTCTTTAATAATTTTTTAAATTAACAATGCAAAAGTATTTTGAAATAGGACTACATTTGTACTCCAGATATTAAACAACTGATAGTCCAGTATGCTTCCGTTCGAACACATCATCAGCATTGATAAAGAAAACAAAATTGCAGTTTACAGACAGATCGCAGTCTCTATTATTACGGCCATAAGAAACGGTGTGCTGAAACCACGTTATCATCTTCCCGGAACCCGGGAACTTTCAAAAGCATTGGGAATACACCGCAAAACAGTCATTGCAGCCTATGATGAATTACATGCGCAGGGGTGGATTACGATCATTCCAAGAAAATACACTGCTGTATCCGACCATATTCCATTACTGAAGCCTCAGCGATGGAACGCAGCGGATGCAGTCCCTTCTTATGAAAACAGTTTCAGTCTTCCGTTCAGACGGATTGATGAAGAAATAGACAAATCACAATCTGAATTGCTGCCCGAAATCATTATTGACGACGGACATCCGGATGTAAGGCTTTCCCCAATTGATGAGCTTTTGAAAACTTACCGTTCGTACACATCCAAAAGACACAGCATCAAAAATGCCAATATCGGAACAGAGCAAGGGACTTCAAAACTTCGGGACGAGCTGGCCTATTATCTTTCTGAAACAAGAGGCCTTAATATAGGCTCAGAAAACATCCTGATCACTCATGGTGCACAGATGAGCATTTATCTTGCCGCACAGCTTATTCTGGGACCTGATACCCATGTCATTGTAGGAGTGCCCAACTATCCGGCTGCCAATGCTGCATTTGAGCAGACCGGCGCAAAGCTTACAGAAGTGCCTGTGGATGAAAACGGCATTAACACCGAAGCTGTTGAACTCATCTGTAAGAAGAAAAATATTAGTGCGGTTTACGTTATTCCTCACCACCATTATCCTACTACAGTTACGCTCAGCGCTGCCAGGAGAATGAAACTGCAGGAACTGGCGGCTACCTATTCTTTCGCAATTATTGAAGATGATTATGACTATGATTACCATTATAATTCTTCACCGTATCTTCCTCTGGCAGCAAGCAGCCACAATGGAAATATTATTTATATCGGATCTTTTTCCAAAATTCTGGATCCTTCTCTCAGAATCGGTTTTATGGTGGCTCCAAAAAACTTTATTGACCAATGCCTGGCTTTACGAAAAATCATTGACGTAGGTGGTGATGGCTATATGCAAAATGCAGTGGCTTTTCTGATCAGGGAAGGTGAGCTTAAACGACATCTTAAAAAGGCGAAAAAAATCTACCATCAACGCAGAGACTTTCTGGATAGTCTATTAAAAGACAGGTTAAGTCCATATATTTCCTATGTTCTTCCATCTGGCGGAATGGCTTTCTGGATCAGATTGTCACCTGAGTATCCTGTACACCATTTAATAGAGATGTCACAGTTAAAAATTTTACGCACAGATGAAAAACTGAATGCTTTCCGGTTTGGTTTTGCTTCAATGGATGAGAAGGAATTAGAAACAACAGTAGATTTTTTAAAAACAGCTTTGGACCGTTTCTGATGATCAATAGATTTTAAGTCAGTCAAAAAATACAGCATATTCCGGATTTTATAAAAGCAATGAGCTTCAGAAATTTGCATTATAAAATGTAAAATAATGAATAACATCATCCGGAGAATTGAAAATATAGACTGGCAAAACGTCACTGAAGCCCTGCACCAAAACGGATATGCCGTGATACCCGCTTTATTATCAGATAATGAATGCAAAGCATTAAAATCAAATTATGACCATGCGGACTTATACCGCAAAACGGTTGTTATGGCCCGCCACCGTTTTGGATTGGGTGAATATAAATACTTTAATTATCCGCTCCCTGAACTAATTCAAACAATAAGAACAAACATCTATCCGCATCTTGTTCCTGTTGCCAATGCGTGGTTTAAGGCATTGAGGATTGATATGAATTTTCCATTGGAACATACGGCATTACTTCAGCAGTGCCATGACAACGGCCAGCTGAAAGCAACTCCTTTAATCTTAAAATATGGGAAAGGAGGTTTTAATACCTTACATCAGGATCTTTACGGAGACATTTACTTTCCAATCCAACTCGTTTTATTGTTAAATGAGCCAGAAAAAGATTTTACAGGCGGAGAATTTGTGCTTACCCAGCAGATTCCCAGAGCACAGTCCAAAGCTATTGTTCTTCACCCTAAGAAAGGTGATGCTTTGATTTTTACTACCAATTTTAAACCTGAAAAAGGAGCTAAAGGATATTACAGAGTACATATGAAGCACGGTGTGAGTGAAGTAAAAGAAGGCAGCCGCTGTACATTGGGAATTATTTTTCATGATGCCGTCAGTTAACAAATGAAGCAGCATACTGAACTATCTCCCGATGTTTTAAAAAGCCGGATCAGAAGTGGGGAAATTAAATTCGGGGGAAACCGTAAACTAAAAATTTACGGAATGCTCCACTGCTCTTCCGGTAAGAGGATGAAACAGGAAAACAGGGTCTTTTTTAAATCTGAAAAAGAAGCATTAGAAAATAAGTACCGCCCATGTGGATACTGCATGAAGGCGAAATACAAGCTATGGAAAAATAAAGAATAGGTTTTGTATCCTTGATGAAATTGTTTCATTCATCATCCCGACGTTGAAATAAGTATGCAGCTTTTTAATAAAATCTTTCATTTTTCTTGTAAAAATATTTTTCTTGAATGAATATTTTTCTCGAGTTTCTATAAAAATAAAAAATATTTCACTCAAAAATTTCATTTCTCTTTGTTGAATTATACATAATAAAAAAGTTTTAGAAAACATGCATTCCCGTAATGGTGAATAAAAAAAGTAAATATATTTATAGAACAATTTAAAAACAATTATTATGAAAAAATTTAAAAAACTTTCTAAAAATGAAATGAAAGCAGTAAAGGCAGGTACAGATTTTTGTCAGCCTGGACCAGGTGACGTTTGCGCACAATACGGATTAGAATGTGGGTTTTGGTACACTTACCAAAATGGTGTATTACAAGAGTCCCATAATGCGTGTATGTAATTAATTTGATATGAATGCTTAAAGAGATATCTAAAGTATCTCTTTTTTTTCTATTTTTATAATAACTTAATGTTTACTCATGAAACACTTATTATTTATCTTCATGTTTATATCGAATATAATATTAGCACAAAATATTACTTTCATTTATGAATTGAGATACAAGCCTAACCTAGAAAAAGAAATTAAAACAGAATATTATTATTTAGATGTCTTGGGAAGTCAATCTGCTTTTAGGTCAGAAAATGCCAGAGCTGCTGATTCCTTAATGCAAAAAAACGGATTTTGGCAGAGTCGCAAACCAACTTTTGATCATATATATTCCTTTAAAAATTTTATAAGCAATAAAGTATATAAAAGTGTCACCCATCCTGCAATGTATGATTTGTATTATGTTAATATTGAGGGAAAACTTGACTGGAAAATTTCTCCCGATAAAATGAAAATAGAAGAAATGGAATGTCAGAAAGCTTCTGTTCAATATGGTGGGCGAAATTGGATCGCTTGGTTTGATCCAAATAATCCAATTCATGATGGACCATATATTTTTCATGGGCTTCCTGGATTAATTGTAAAATTAAACGATGATCAAGGTGATTTTGATTTTAACCTTATAAAAATTAAAAAGTCTGATAAAAACAATATGTTTTATCTTAGAAAGGGAAAAGAAATAAACTGGGATGCGTACATGAAATTACAGAATGATTATTATTCAGATCCATTTGCTGAAGTGAAGTCGAGGAATATTAAAACTAAAGTAGGAGATGAAAAAGGAAACCCAATAAATGTAAGCTTCAAAGAACTTACTGCAAGTATTCAGAAACAAATGAAAGACCAAAACAACCCTATTGAACTAAATCATAAGATAGATTACAAATAAAGCACCAATTAAGGTGCTTTTATTTTTCACTAAGTTCGTTGAACAAAATCTTAAATTTTACAATGAAAAAATTATTTTTTATTTTTCTTTTTCTTTCAAATATTTTGCCGGCGCAACTTGTTTCGTTTGTTTACGAAATTAAGCATAGACCAAATCCGGATAAAGAAATTTTTGAAACAAGCAATTACTACCTTGATATAATTGGAGGTCAATCTGCTTTCCGGTCAGAGAAAGAAAGATATGCTGATTCATTAATGCTGAAAAATGGATATTGGGAAGGCGGGCCAAAAACTTCACTTAATCAGCTTTATATCATTAAGAACTTAATAAATAAGAGTATCAAAAAAAGTATAACAACTCTATCAATGCATGACTTATATAATATCAACATAAATGATAAGCTGAGTTGGGAGGTTCTCCCCGAAAAAATGAAAATTGGAGATATGGAATGCCAGAAAGCCACAGTAAAGTATGGTGAAAGAAATTGGACAGCATGGTTTAGCCAAAGTATACCCTTGCAAGAAGGGCCTTATATATTTCACGGACTACCAGGATTAATCATAAAAATTTCTGATGATAAAAATGATTATGATTTTAGTTTGATAAAGACTATAAATGTTGATAAAAATAAAACATTTTATTTGAGACAGGGGAAGGAAATAAGCTGGGAGACCTATGAAAAAATCCAACGTGATTATTATTCGGATCCGTTTTCAGACATCAAGGCAAGAAATATAAAATATAAAGTAACTGATGAAAAAGGAAATCCAGTGGAAATAAATTTAAAGCAGATGACAGAAAGTACTCAAAAACGAATAAGAGAAAATAATAACCCAGTAGAATTAAACCATAAAGTCGATTTTAAAAAGTAAAGCATCAATAAAGGTGCTTTTATTTTTAGAAATTATCATGTAATTTTTCAAACTGTTCTTTTGCAAACACTTTCATTTGTTCTGGAAGTATATAATAAAAACAGAACAATTGAGATTTATGCTATTGTTATCAGAAAATCAGAAGAAATAATAGACCCGTTAAACTATGGGATTGATGTCAAAGCAAAATCTAAAGAGCTAAAAAGATGACCAATCGAGTAAAAAGCCAAACTACTTTTCTGGATTGAAATCTGATCTTGAAACTGTTTAATATTTAATTGAAAACCTTCTCTGTTAATTTGCAGATAATTCCGATTTCATGTATTAAAGATATAAAGCAAAAAGAAGCAATAATTTATTGCTTCTTTTGTCTAGTAGCGGGAACCGGACTCGAACCGATGACCTTCGGGTTATGAGCCCGACGAGCTACCTACTGCTCCATCCCGCGGTGTATCTTTAGAGTGCTTACCGAAAGCACTTAACTTAGTAGCGGGAACCGGACTCGAACCGATGACCTTCGGGTTATGAGCCCGACGAGCTACCTACTGCTCCATCCCGCGATATTGTGAGTGCAAAGATACGGCTATTTTTTGAAAATCCTAATTTTTCTTTTAAATAAAGGACTTTTATGAAAACTATTTTATTATTTGTATCTTTGTTTTATGGCAAAAATACTGAAAATTTACCCTGACAACCCTCAGGAAAATCTTGTGAATGAGGTTATTAAAACCTTACAAAACGGCGGACTGATTATCTATCCTTCCGATACGATCTATGCTCTGGGATGTAATATTTTTGACATAAAAGCCATGGAAAAACTGGCCCAACTCAAAAAAATCAAGCTGGAAAAGTCTCAGTTCTCGATTATCTGCAACGATCTGAGTCATCTTTCAGATTTCACAAGACCTATTGACACCTCAGTCTTCAGGTTTCTGAAAAGCCACCTTCCCGGACCGTTTACCTTTATTCTGGATGCCAACAAGAGCCTTCCTTTGGCGTATAAAAATCATAAAACCATTGGTATCCGTGTTCCAGACCATCCGATTCCGCAGCTTATTGTTGAAAAACTGGGCCATCCAATTGCTTCAACGTCTATAAAGGATGACGACGAAATCATTGAATACTCTACAGATCCAGAACTGATCGCTGAAAAGTATGATCATCTGGTGGATATTGTCATCGATTCCGGATATGGAGACAATGTAGCTTCCACTATTGTGGATCTTACCTCAGGAGAACCTGAAATTATCCGTCAGGGAAAAGGAATTATTTAATTTGAAAGTTAAAGCGGTCATTTTGAAGCATGAGTTGGTACGGTAAATTTGTAGTGGGTATTCTTTTCACCTTTGTGCTTCTTGCTGCGGTGATGCTTTATATCTTTCCTCTTATTTACTTTATAACAGGAATAAAGGGATTTACATCAACCAACTTTTTTTATACCAGGATTGCTCTTTGGGTAGTTCTTGCTTTGATCTTTCTTTATAATTTCTCCGTAGAAAAAATGCCCTTTCTGCTATGGAAAGAAAAAAAATATCCTGCATTATTTTATATTAAAACAGTTATTAGCCTATATCTGATCTGTGCTTTCGGCAGTGCCTTTCTGAACCTTATTATCCAGGTTTTCATCCAGGAAGATATAAGCAGAAAGCTGATACAGATCTCGTCACTTTTTAAGAATAACTATTGGCTGATTGTCTTTATCTGTCTTACTGCAGGCGTTGTGGAAGAATTTCTAATGCGGGGATATATTCAGCCAAGAATTGAAAAAATATACAATAACCAATACCTCGGCATTTTTGTTTCTGCTGCGTTATTTGGGATTTTACACAGCACATACGGAACGGTAGCCCAGGTCGTAGTGCCTTTTTTTATCGGAACCGTTTTTGCTTTGTTTTATAAAAAATATTCAAACATTAAGATCCTGATCATCTCTCATTGTATGTACGACTTTGTCTCTATGATGATCATGAATTTTATTGATACTAAACATTTATCTGTATTCTAACATTATGAAAATTATAACTTCTCCAGCGAAACTGATGAACGTTGAGAATTCAACCGACTTATTAAGATCAACCACTCCAAAATTCATCGAAGAAGCTGCATTCATCCAGTCTTATCTGAAGCATAAATCTCCGAAATACCTTTCGGAACTCATGGAAATATCACCTAAACTTGCCGATGAGAACTGGGAAAGAAACCAGAAATGGAAAGCTAAGCCAACGGCAAAAGAATCTGCTCCTGCTCTATTTGCTTTTACAGGAGAGGTTTACAGAGGGCTGGATGCGAAAACCCTGGATAAAAATGCTGTTGATTATTTACAGAAAAACCACAGGATGCTTTCCGGATTGTACGGTCTGCTGAAACCTTCTGATAAAGTAATGCTCTACAGGCTGGAAATGGGACGACACTTTGAATTCGATCAATACAAAAATTTATATGAATTCTGGAGAGAAAAGGTGACAGAACAGTTGAACTCCGAGATGAAAAAAGGTGAAATCCTTCTTCACCTGGCCAGCAATGAATACGGAAAAGTAATTGACAGGAAAAAATTAAATCATAAAGTCATTGATTTTGATTTCTATGAATTAAAAGACGGAAAACTGAAAACCATTGTTGTCTATACCAAGCATGCAAGAGGCCTTATGGTAAGATTTTGTGCGGAGACCAATGCCAAGACCCTGAATGACGTGAAGGCATTCAATTATGAAGGTTACCTGATCGATGAGGAAAAATCTACAGACACTAAACTGGTTTTCACAAGATAAATGACAATATCAGCATTCAAAAAATATTTTAAAACTGAGCTTTCCGGACTTTATAACGATTCGGAAATTTCCTTTTTATGCAGTGTTTTTATAAAGAAAGTTACAGGCTTTGACTCATTTCATCAGAGAAGACTGACGGACCAGGAACTTCTTATTGATGATGAAAAGCAGCTTATCCAGGCAGTTTCCGACTTAAAAACCGGAAGACCTTACCAACAAATCCTTGGGGAAACCGAGTTTTATGGCATGCTTTTTTTTGTGGATGAAAATGTCCTTATCCCACGTCCTGAAACGGAGGAGCTGCTTGAAATGACAATTCATACCATTCAAAATTCAGAATTAAATGTTCACGGTTTAAAGATTCTGGATATCGGAACCGGAAGCGGTGTGATTCCGCTGGTCTTAAAAAAACATTTTCCAGGAGCGGAAATTTCATCCATTGATTTCTCTGAAAAAGCCCTGGAAACAGCTAAGCGAAATGCAGAACATCATCAGCTGGAAATCAATTTCATTCATGCGGATTATCTGAACTTTGAATTAACAGAAAGTTATGATATTATCATTTCCAATCCTCCTTATATAGGAATTGAAGAGGAAACCGAGATTGCTGATTCAGTTAAGGAATTTGAGCCAAAAATGGCACTCTTCTCCCCTGTTAAGGACGCCTTGATTTTCTACCGTAAAATTTCGGAAGATGCTCAAACATATCTGAAAGATAATGGTTTTTTATGTTTGGAAATCAATCAGAAACTTGGCCTCGAAACACTTGAATTATATACCGGGTATTTTTCTGAAGTCCAACTGATCAAAGATTTATCTGAAAATGACCGTTTTATTATGGGAAAGAAATAAAAATTGAATCATGGAAATTATCGCACACTCTGTCAATGAAATTAAAATAGCCGAAATTGTTTCCGATGAAATGATCATCCAGTCTGCTCAGGATGGGTTGGATCTTCTCGGAAATGTTTATTATCAGGGCTTTGATAAGGTGATTATTTATGAGAAAAACATTACACCTGAATTCTTTGATCTCAAAACTAAAATAGCGGGAGATATCCTGCAAAAGTTCTCTAATTACCGTATGGGACTTGCCATTGTAGGTGATTTTGAAAAGTATCAGAGTAAAAGCATCAGAGATTTCATTTTCGAAAGCAATAAAACAAAACATATTAATTTCACTGAAACACTTGAAAATGCTTTGGAAAGGCTGGGAGGCTGATAAGTATCCGCGTAATCTGCTAAATCTGTGGAAATATTTTTAACGCAAAGGCTTACTATGCTTACTGTTATTAAGGAAAGCAAAGACCTGATCAACAAGTTGATCTGATGAAGCGGATGGATGAACAGGACTTTATATATTCCAGTTATTTATATCGGTCTTAATTTCAGCTTCCTCTTTTTTCTTTTCAAAAAAGCGGATCGCATCTTCAACTGCCTTATCAACAGGTTGATACTGGAGCCCTAATTCCTCTGAAGATTTCCGGTTCGAGTAATAATTATTGATTCTTAAGGCTTTCATATTTGGAGAGCTCAGACTCGTTTTTATCTTCAGTTTTCTCATCATATCTCCTATTATTCCCAGTACAGCCAGTACTGAGTTGGGTAACGGGATCATAACGGGAGCCTGCGCTGTTATGGTATTCACTTTTCTGAAAAACTCTTTGTAAGTCAGGTTTTCATTGGCCAGCAGGTATTTCTCACCATTCTTTCCTTTTTCAACAGCTTTTATAATTCCTTCGGCCACGTCTTCAGCATGCACAAAGTTTTTTCCACCTTTTGGATAGAAAACAAGACTCTTATTCCATGTCCAAAAAATGATTTTTCCTGAGCTTGGCTTATGGTCATAAGCGCCGATCATGAAAGTAGGATTTACAATAACCACTTTTGTTTTCCTGTTCTGCTGCAAAAGGTAACTCTCAGTTTCCAACTTGCTTTTAGCATAGTATGAACGGGTAAATGGATATCGCTGCGGAGCTTCTTCATTTCCCAAAGAAGCAGAATTTCCGTAACCTAAAGTATTGGCCGTACTTACGAACAGGAATTTTTCTGCTCCGGCGGCCTCTGTTTGAGCAAACAGATGAACCACAGCGTCATAATTCGTCTTTTTGTAGTCTTCATAATGCAATAGAGCCTGGCTTGTTTCCGCCGCAATATGGATAACCGTATTCACCTCCTGCAGATGCTCTGAAATATCTGAAAAAAGATCTCCTTCTATGAGTCTGAGATTTTCATTTTCTTCATCCATCCAGCTGCTTTTCTTACGCACCAGAGCAGTAACAGAATAATCATATTGTAATAATTTAATGATGGTATTGGTACCCAGAAGCCCTGTGGCTCCGGTCACAAAAACTTTTTTCATGCTTCTATTTCTTTTTTAATGGCACTGGTCATCAGAGGCAGTTTGATCCATATCGGCAGGATCTTCATGATCACCCAGCTTATGGGATTCACCATAATAACGGAATCTTTTCTGAAAAGTTGCCTGATGCAATACGCCGCTACCTTATTCGGATCCAGGAGGGTAAGTTTTCCTAAAATACCTTGTTTTTCAATTCTTTTACAGACGTCAACGTTGGTTTTCATCGCCCCCGGATTTACCACACTTACAAAAACATTGGTGTCTTTCAGCTCTTCATGGAGTCCTCTTGAGAAGGAATGGATAAAGGTTTTGGAAGCAGGATACACTGTTTTAAAGCCTATCGGAGAAAAAGCGGCCATGCTGGATACATTCAGAATATACGCTTTGGGCTGTCTCAGCAGATTGGGCAGCAGCTGATGGGTAATCAGTGAGGTAGCGGCTACATTCACCTGTAAAATGGTATTGATATAAGATGGCGAAGCATCTACAAATTTCTTCGTGCCTCCAAGCCCGGCATTATTGATCAGGATATGAATTTCAAAAGACCGGTTCAGCCATTCGGTAAGCTTCATGACATTTTCATTCACAGAAAGGTCTGTTTCATAATAATGGGCCTTGATCTGACAGGTCTCTTCAAGCCGCTGGGACAATTCCTTTAAATGCTGTCCCGGAAGACTTACCAGAATGACATTGATATTCTTACTGGCCAGATTTTCAGCAAATGCTTTTCCCAGTCCCTGACTCGCTCCCGTTACTACAGCATATGATTCTTTGGTATTCATAAAACAATTTTATGATGCAAAGCTATCCTGAAAAGTATCTTTAAATGTTCGGGATTATATGAGCGAACCTATTTTTAAAACTAAAACACCTTAACATAAATTACTGCAAAACAAAACATTACCAGGATACAACCGTTAAAATTTATAAACCCGAACTATTTTTATATTCAGAAGGAGTCTGATCGGTCAGTTTTTTAAAAGTGGTATTGAAAGAAGTTTTGGAATTGAATCCGGATTCGTAGGCGATTCCTAAAATTGACAGTTTACTCTGAGAATCTTTGAGAAGTCTTTTAGCATATTCTATTCTGTATTCATTCACATACTGGAAAAAGTTCTTTTTAAATCCGGTATTGATCACATATGACAGATGATGTGTGGAAATAGACAGGAGCTCAGAAAGACGGATAAGATTGAGTTCGCTATCCAGATAAGGCTTTTGTTTGTCCATGATTTCTTCCAGCTGGTTTTTGATTTTCATCAGTTCGTCATCGGAGATCAGCTTTTTCTTTACTTCTTCTGTTTCCGGGTCTTCATCAATAGAGATCAGTTCTTCGCGCTGTTTTTCTTCCAGGGGATAAATTTCTTTCTGTTTTAAAGAATAGTATCCAACAAAATAAATAACCAGCAGAAAAGCGCCGTTAATGAAAAAATTCAGCGCAGTAGAATCATAGAATAAATTATAAACTACGTAGACAATGTTGATGATGAAAATAATGACGGTAATATACTCCAGCCAGTTCAGATTGATGCCTTCTGTATTCGCTGAAAACTGCTGAATCCTTTTTTTGTGCTTCCGGATAGTGAAATAGGAAAGACCGGTATAAAATAAGGTCTGAAAAAGAATTAATCCTATAAAAACAAAATTAAAAACAGCATCGTTTTCGAATTCTCCAAAGCGTTTTACTATAATATTGGTCCAAAAGATGACAGGCAGGATCAGATATTTCAGATCTGAAACTTTAAATTTAAATGAAGGATTGGTATAAAATAACACACTGAAATAAAATATGATTGGCGTCAGAAACTGGATTATCTGGACGGGAATGATGGAATGAACCTCTACCGGAGCATTGTTCACCAAAGTAAGGACCTCATCCAGCCAGAAGCTTGACCATAAAAAAAGAAATATCCCAAACCAGAAGTTGGCCTTTCTGTTCACCCTTAAAGGATTGGACAGTTTGAGTAAAGAAAGCAAGACCAGTGAACCATAGATTAATACAACGATGAAGCGGTTTAATTCTGATGTGTTCATTGGTCTTGATATTTTGATTAAAGATAAATCTTTTATCCTATTCTTTTCCTGACGAAAATTTCGTAGCCGAGATAGATCAGCGGAAGCGACATGATTCCCAGATACAGCGCATTGTGTATGGCAGCATCCGGAGCTACGGCCACTGCATAAACCAATCCGAAAAATGCACCTCCAAGATGGGCAGCATGTCCGATATTATCGTGCTGTCTCGGGTTCATCATCATATACACAGAATATCCGAAATAAAGGAGTCCGAAAATATACCCTTTCACCGGAATCGGAATAAAGAAGATATAGATACCAATATCAGGAATCATGGCTATAGATGCGAATAATATTCCTGAAACTCCTCCACTTGCCCCTACTGCGGAATACCAGGGCTGTTTCTGGTAAATGTAAAGGGAGAGGAAATTCCCCAGCAATATGGAACCCAGATATACAATCGTGAAACCGAGATTTCCGAAAGTCTGGATAACAATGGGCCCAAAGAAATACAGCGTCATCATGTTAAACACCAGGTGCATGATATCAGCATGCAGAAATCCTGACGAAAGCAGACGGATGTATTCTTTTCTGCCCAGAATAGCTCCTACACTGAATTTATATTTCTCAGTGATACCAGGATTGTTGAAGGCAACAAAACTGATAATGGCCGTAATTATAATAAATAAGATGAGAATATTCATAATTTTGATTCTTAATTTTCCGGTTCCCCGTTTTCAAACAGATCCCCGATGACAGTCCGGTCATCGTCTACAATACCGTCTCCTGTTTCCGGCTCTTCATATACTTCCGGTTCTTCTTCTACAGGTTCAGGAATGCTGATATTGATCGTTTTTACTTTAAATTTTGTGAACTGGTTTCCAATGGCCTTTATTCCTTTTACGGCAATGAACTCGTCAATATGTATAGTCTCCGGATCACGGTCTTTGCCTTTATCTTTAGCAAAAATAATTTCCGCCGAAGCACCGTCTGCTACGATTACATTTTCAATAAATGATTTCGGGTGTTCCGAAGGCATGAAAGTCTGTATATTGGCTGTATTTTCCAGCAGGAATCTCTTGATAAAATACATTTCCTTATCTCCGTCGTAGTAAATACAGGTTACCGGCTGTTGCGGCTTCCATTTTTCCAGCACCAGATATTCATCATCGAAACGGTTCCCCAGATCGAAAGATACCAGCTTCACTTCACCATTGGTATTGATGGTGAGAATTTTATCGTCCCCTTTAAAACTGCCTAAAAGAGTTCCTCTGCCATCGGCATTCAGTCTTCTCACGGTATCATCAAACCAGATCTTTCTGGGAGCCAGCGTGGAAACACCTTCCTCTTTCATATCGACCTTTTTCACGGAATATTTGGTGACCAGATTTCCTTTGGAATCTCTTCCTTTGATGGCAAGATCGGAGAAATCAATTTCCATTTTATTTTTCCTGATCCTTGGATTCGGTTTTAAAAGGACGGTCACTGTTTCCGCTTCCCCATTAGGATTTGCCGAGAAATACAGGGTTTCCGAACCTTTTTTATCAGAAGCCAGCGGATAATCCGTATTTCTGGTCACCGCCGTTACAGAAAAACGTTTCATATAATACGGCCCGTCTCTGCCTTCGCGGTAGATCATATTGTAAACCGTTCTTTTATCGTTCTTCTTCCATATGGCGACGTGCAGGATATCTTTTCCTACGAATGTTTTGGCATCCACCTTCACAACCTTCATGGTTCCGTCTTTTCTGAATATGATGATATCATCAATATCCGAGCAGTCGAACAGATACTGATCTTTTTTCAGTGAGGTACCGATAAATCCTTCTTCAAAATTGGCATAGAACTTTTCATTGGCCACTGCTACTTTGGTAGCATCAATAGTATCAAAGATTCTAAGCTCTGTTTTTCTCTGCTTGTCTTTTCCGTATTTTTTCTGAATATTTAAATAATACTCAATGGCATAAGCAATCAGGTTGGCAAGATGATGTTTCACCTGTTCTATTTTGCCTTCAAGAGCAGCTATATTTTCTTTAAATTTATCTAAATCGAATCTTGAAATTCTTTTGATCCTGATCTCAGTCAGTTTTAAAATATCCTCTTCTGTTACCGCTCTTAAAAGATGCTTGGTATGAGGTTTCAGTCCCATATCAATGGTTTTAATAACATCCTCCCAGGTCTTTACCTCTTCAATATCATGATAGATCCTGTTCTCGATAAAGATCCTTTCCAGTGAAGAGAAATGCCAGCTTTCCTGAAGCTCGTGAAGCTCAATTTCAAGCTCTTTCTTAAGCAGTGAAACCGTGTGTTCCGTATTCATTTTAAGGATATCGGACACATTCATGAACATTGGTTTATCCCCTACAATCACACATGCATTCGGAGAGATTGTTACCTGGCAGTCTGTAAATGCATAGAGTGCATCTATGGTTTTGTCCGGTGACACATCATTGTGAAGATGAACAAGGATCTCTACGGTATCAGAGGTATTGTCTTCAATCTTTTTGATTTTGATCTTTCCTTTTTCGTTGGCCTTAAGAATAGAATCAATCAGATCGCCGGTATTTTTTGAGAAAGGAAGTTCTGAAATTACAAGTGTATGCTTATCAGTCTGGGTTATTCTGGCTCTGGCTCTCACCTTACCGCCTCTGTGCCCGTCATTATATTCGGAAACATCAAGGTAACCGGCCGTCATAAAGTCAGGAAACAGTTCAAACTTCTTTCCTTTTAAATGCGCAACCGATGCATTGATAAGTTCGTTGAAATTATGGGGAAGAATTTTCGTAGAAAGCCCTACACCAATCCCTTCTACTCCCTGTGCAAGCAGCAGCGGGAATTTTACGGGAAGATCAATAGGCTCATTATTCCTGCCGTCATAGGATTTGGCCCATTCTGTAGTTTTAGGATTAAAGACCACTTCCAGTGCGAAAGGTGTCAGCCTGGCTTCAATATATCTTGCTGCCGCCGCTGAGTCTCCGGTATAGATATTCCCCCAGTTTCCCTGGGTATCTATCAGGAGTTCTTTCTGGCCGATCTGCACCATGGCATCCGTAATGGAAGCATCCCCATGAGGGTGGTATTTCATGGTATTTCCTACGATATTGGCTACTTTATTGTAACGGCCATCCTCCAGTTCCCGCATAGAGTGCATGATTCTCCTTTGAACAGGCTTTAGCCCATCATAGACGGAAGGAATCGCTCTATCCAGAATTACATAGGAAGCATAGTCCAGAAACCAGTCTTTATAAAGTCCTGAGACTTTTTTCAAGCTCTCACTTTCGTGCGAGTTTTCTTCTGTCGTCATCTGTTATTAATCGTTTTTCTCTTTATTAGTTTTTACTACTTTATTCAGAGAGAGTTTTAAATCATTTACTTCTTTTTCGCTCAAATAAGATATTTCATATTTGAGGATCGTAGAACCACTGTTCTTGCTTGAGATGGTAATATACAGTCTTTTGAGAAAAAAGACACTGACGATCTCGTACTTTATCAGTTTATATTTTGGAAATTCATCATGAAGAGGTTTGTCCAAAAAGGGAATGATATTCCTGTTCTTAAAGTTCAGGGCTTCTCCATCACTGTCATATTCAAATATTTGTCTGCCGTTCAGGTGAAAAACCACCATCAGTATGATTGGAACAATAACAAGAATATAACTTTCCTTTCCTACAGCATGAAACCTGTACTCATTCAACAAAAATGCTGCAATTCCGAATATGACCATCATTATCAATAATGTATGTACAAAATTGTAAACCGAAGCTTTGTTACGGTTGCTGAGTCTCATTTCTGATATTTGTGTTTATTGGTTAAATTTTTATCCTGCTACTTCATCCAGGATTTCTTTTTTATCAATATCCGGATCTTCCACTACCAGATTTTCAAGGATAAACACCTGCCTGTCCGGTGTATTTTTACCCATGTAAAATTCAAGCAGCTGGTCTATCGTCTGGTCTTTACCTATCACGACAGGCTCCAGGCGGATGTCTTTTCCGATAAAATGTTTGAATTCATCGGGTGAAATTTCTCCAAGTCCTTTGAATCGGGTAATTTCAGGGTTTTTCCCAAGTTCATTCAGCGCTTTTATTCTTTCCATTTCGGTGTAGCAGTATCTTGTCTCTTTTTTATTTCTTACCCTGAACAATGGCGTCTGAAGAATATAAAGATGCCCGTTCTTGATCAGATCAGGGAAGAACTGAAGGAAAAACGTGATCATCAGAAGACGGATGTGCATACCGTCCACATCAGCATCGGTAGATATAATTACCTGGTTGTATCTCAAATCTTCGAGACTTTCTTCAATATTCAACGCAGCCTGAAGAAGGTTAAACTCTTCATTCTCGTATACTACTTTTTTCGTCAGTCCATAGCAGTTCAAAGGTTTCCCTTTCAGCGAGAATACGGCCTGGGTTTCCACGTCTCTGGATTTGGTAATAGATCCGGATGCAGAATCTCCCTCGGTAATGAAGATCTGGGTCTCCCCTTTTCTTTCATTCTTCTGGTCGTTGTAATGCTGCCTGCAGTCACGGAGTTTCTTATTGTGAAGGGATACTTTTTTCGCTCTTTCTCTTGCCAGCTTCTGGATTCCTGAAAGTTCTTTTCTTTCTCTTTCGGAGATAAGGATCTTTCTTTGGATCGCTTCGGCAATTTCCGGATTTTTATGCAGGAAATTATCGAGTTTGCTTTTCAGAAAATCAATGATAAAAGTCCTAACAGTAGGTCCGTTCGGTCCCATATCATTGGATCCCAGCTTTGTTTTCGTCTGGGATTCGAATACAGGTTCTTCTACGTTAATAGAAATGGCTGCAATAATAGATTTTCTGATGTCTGAAGCATCAAAGTTTTTATTGAAAAACTCACGGATAGTCTTTACATAGGCTTCACGGAAGGCATTAAGATGCGTTCCTCCCTGCGTGGTATTCTGCCCGTTTACAAAAGAAAAATAGGTTTCAGTCTGCGATTTGTCAGAATGCGTAATGGCAAGTTCTATATCGGTATCTTTCAGGTGAATGATGGAGTACAGAATTTCGTTTTCCATTTCCTCTTCCAAAAGATCTTTAAGTCCGTTTTCAGAATAATAGGTCTCTCCGTTGAAAATAATTTTCAGCCCGGGATTCAGGTACGCATAGTTGCGCAGCATTTTTTCTATATATTCTTTCCTGTATTTGAAATGAAGGAAGATCTCTCCGTCAGGAACAAAGGAAATCTCCGTACCGTTTCGATCTGAAGTATCTTTTTCTTCATGGTTTTCCGTGATCAGTCCCCTGCAAAATTCCGCCATCTTCATTTTTCCTTCACGGAAAGACCTTACGCGGAAGTATTCCGAAAGGGCATTAACAGCTTTCGTACCAACCCCGTTCAATCCCACAGATTTCTTGAAGGCTTTGCTGTCATACTTTCCACCGGTATTCATTTTGGAAACAGCATCTACGACCTTTCCCAGCGGAATTCCACGGCCAAAGTCACGGATACTGACTTTACCGTCATCCACTTTTATTTCAATTCTTTTCCCTGCTTTCATTCTGAACTCATCAATAGAGTTGTCCAGAATTTCTTTAAGCAGAATGTAAATACCGTCGTCCGCAGAGGAGCCGTCTCCGAGTTTCCCTATGTACATTCCGGGACGCAGACGGATGTGTTCCTGCCAGTCGAGGGTTCTGATATTATCTTCGGAGTAGATTGGATTTATTTCTTGTGACATATATGATTTCAGCAAACATACAAAAGTACGAAATTGTATAAAATTATCCGAATTTTTTCGATCCGTTTTTTTTAATATTTAACCTTAAAGATTGTATTATTATTAATCAAATTATATATTTACCGTATTATTCAATAACCAGTGAAAAAAAACATAGTTTTTCATGTATTCCCTTTTATATTGTTCTCGTCATTATTTTTTGCCCAGATCCCCGGGATGGTCAATTATAATGAGGAAGACGGTTTGAATAATTCATACACCTACTCAATCAGTCAGGATAAGACCGGATTTTTGTGGATAGGAAGTGATAACGGACTGTTCCGGTTTGATGGAAAGGAGTTTAAGCATTTCACCAATAAGCAGGATTTAAAGAACATCGAAGCCCTGTCATGTATTCCTTTATCCAACGGGGAAATTTTTATTGCCCCTTTTCTGAATGATTTTGCCTATTTGAAAAACGGCAGGATTATCAATTCGGATTCTAACCGAGAATTACAGAAGATGCAGTTCACCGTTAATCCCGGATATTGTCTTGACGGTGAATCTCTTTACCTTTTTTCTGCTTATAATCCGGACAAGATTTACATGTACCGGAATGAAAAGGTGAGCACAATTCCTTTGGAAATCAAAAGCCAGGCAGATTCTTATTATGCTTTCGGCCTGAACATCGCTGACAAGATGCTGTATCTGCATCGTCAGGGAAAAAGGGAAAAAATTCAGGCTTATAATATCATAACGAAAAAGAAAATAAACTGCAATATTTCTATTAAGAAAAACACAGTGATATTAAGGAAAGGTGACATCTTTGTTTTCAGAAACAAAAGAACAATAGAAGTTTATAAACTCTATAACAAATTGTATTTCAAAAAAATCAAAAGCTATACCGCACAGGAAAACATTCACCGGCTGGTTATAGATAATAACTACCGGCTCTGGCTATGCCTTGAAGAAGGCGGAGCTCTTTATTTTAAACAGCCGTTAATGGATGAGAGCAGGCTTTACGATCCTGTCAGAATGATGGGAAACTATATTCTCAACGATATTTTAGTGGACAGAGACAACAATACCTGGTTTTCTACCCGGAATAATGGCATTTTTTTCATTGCTGACCAGTTTTTTAAAAATTATGTTCACTTCCCGATTAAAAATAATTCATCAAACATAAAGGCCATTGCCAAAAACAGTCATGGTATTTTTCTGGGCTATAACGAAGCTAAGAGTGGTATTTATCACAACGGACGGATAACAGATCTTGTTTTTGAGAGAAATATTAAAATAGAGCACAAATCTATCTTTTCTGAGGGAAACACAGTTATATTCGGGCTTACAAGAAGTCTTTTTCAGTATGATCTCATAACCAGGAAAAAATATTTTTTAAAGGATTATCTTTTAAAAAATATTGTGCCCTATACCCCGGGATCTATCATATTATGCACATCAGACGGACTTATTGCCTATAATTACAAAACAGGCAGCTATACTGAAATACTCAGTAAAGAAAGGATGTATACAGCTATGCCTTATGCCAGGGACAGCCTGTTTGCCGGCAATTTTAAAGATCTTTATAAAGTGAATACTGTTTCTAAAAAAAAGAAACTATTTCTCAAGGGATATTACTTTACGGATCTTAAAAAACTTAGTAATAACCTGTATATCGGCGCTACTAACGTTAACGGAATTATTCTTTTTAATAACTCCAAAATCCTCAGGAAAATTACTGAAAAAGCCGGACTGATTACAGGTCAGATCAAAAAAATTGAAGTAGAAAATAAAAATATATTCTGGGCAAGTACCAATTATGGGCTAAGCAGAGTTGAGCTTAAAGGTTCTGATGTCAAAATCAATAATTTCACACAGACAGACGGCCTGCCATCAAATTCGGTATCAGGATGTATTATTTCCGGCGATACTATCTATGTAGGAACCTCAAAAGGCCTGGGAATTCTTTCTGTTAAAAACCTGATGAGCCAGAAGAAGTTCATCAACAAAAAAGTAATCATCAATTCAGTTGTCATTGGTGGCAGGGAAATTTTTGACATCAGACAGCCGTTAACGGGCCAAGCTCCTGACCATGACGTTACCTTCAATGTAAGTTTTCCGGATTTTATTTCCCAGGGAAAGATAAGTTACCGGTATAAGATCGATGGACTCAGCAATGCCTGGCAAACGGGTACTTCCCAGAAGATCATTTTTTCTTCTCTTCCTCCGGGCAGCTATACATTTAAGATTTTCGGTATCGGCTATAATGGGAAACAGTCTTATGGCTCTACGAATCTGCAATTTGAGATTCTTCCCAAATTCTGGCAGACCTGGTGGTTCAGGCTGATGATGATAAGTCTTGCTGCTGCTGTCCTGTTTATTCTGATCAACTTTTATTTTCAGAAGAAAAGAAATAAAAAGCTGGAAACGCTATATTATGAAAAAAAGATTGCCGAGCTTGAACTGCAGGCGATCAAAGCACAAATCAACCCCCATTTTATTTATAACTGCCTCAATTCTATCCAGTTTCTTCTGTATAAAAAAGATTATAAAGAGACAGAGAACTATCTTGAAATATTTGCTCAAATGATCCGGAAAACACTGTATTATTCAGAGAAAACATTCATGTCTATCAAAGATGAAGCAGATTATCTTTCATTATATCTGAGTATGGAAAAACTCAGGTTAAAAGATCTGTTCGACTACAAAATCAGCTTATCTGAAAACATCAATGAAAACTGGGTGCTTCCTTCCCTGCTGATCCAGCCTTTTGTAGAAAATGCCATCAAACACGGAATTGCGGGTTTAAAGGACAGAAAAGGAAACATACAGGTATCTTTTGAGCATACCGGAACATCAATCTGTATCACCATAGAAGATAATGGTACAGGCATGAATAGCAAAAGAAAAACAAGCCCCGATTCTTTTGGGGTAAGATTATCTCAGAAAAGGATTGAAACATTCAGGCAGCTTTTTGAGACTCATATCATACTTGAGATCCATGATCTTTCTGAAAAAGAGCAAAGACCGGGAACGCAGATTAAACTTTATATAAAACCTTATGAAAACCAAAATACAGGCATGCATCATTGATGATGAACAGGACGGAAGAGATTATATCGCTCTTTTGCTGAAGAATGAGTTTCCTGAGATCCAGGCGGTATTTCAGGCATCAGGCGTAGAAGAAGCTTATATTTATCTTACTAAAAATTCACCGGATATTCTTTTTCTGGATGTGCAGCTGAAAGACGGTACTGCTTTTGATCTTCTTTCAAAATTCAGAGAAATAGACTCCCGGATTATTTTCATTACGGCATTTGAAAATTTTGCCATCCAGGCTATTAAAAACGGTGCAGCAGATTATTTGCTTAAGCCTATCAAGAAAATAGATTTTATCATTGCTGTGAATAAAGTACTTGAATCGATTAAAAAAAGTAAAAGCCAGCCGGGTATTTCTTCCAGCGAGAACAAAATCAGCCTTCCTACCCTGCAGGGTTTCAAATTAACCAATATCAGTGATATCATTCGCTGTGAGGCAGATTCCAGCTATACAACCTTTTATCTTGCGGATAAAACAAAGATCATTGTTTCCAAAACACTGCATGAATTTGAAGAGCATCTTACAAAATATAATTTTTTCAGGATCCATCATAAACATCTGATCAACCTTTTTCACCTGAAAGAATACATTAAAGGGAAAGGCGGGCAGGTCGTGATGGCAGACCATTCTGTCCTGGATGTTTCTGTGCGTAAAAAGAATGATTTCTTAAGCAAGATAGAAGATTTAGAATAAAAACTGCAGTGCAGGATTCTATTTCCGTTTTTGTTACCTGTCTTCCAGTTTTTTAATCATCTTTTTCAGCATAACCGGAACGATCAACTGATGGAAAGGGCGCACAGGAATAAAATACAGCATTCCCATACGGTTGTGGTATTTCACGGTAGTTGAAATTGTTAAAAAACTATTTTCAATGTTCTGCTGTGTATTATCATAAAAAAGGGAAACTCTGAAATCAAGGTGTTTGTCATTCTCCCCTATGATAATTTCGCGGTCCGTTTTATCAAATATTTGGAAAATTCCTATCTGATCTCCCACTTCAAGTTTAAACTCATCCGGTGATAATGGTTTACTGCTGCCTGTTCCGGTTTTCAGTCCGAACATTTTCACAACGCTGTTCCTGAAAGCAAACATCTTCTTTCCCCACTGAGGAGTGCTGGTGAAAAAAGCCCTGCCCATTTCTTCCGTGCTGATATTCCGTTTAGTATCCAATTCTCCTTTAAAACTGTCTGTATAGTCAAAAAGCTTTTCTTCTTTAAATAAAACAGACCCTTCCGGTATTGAAGTCTTTATCATTTTCATGGTATCAGAGTCGATTTGAGTTTCGTTCTTACAAATGTAGTTGGCTTGCTGCAGAAAAAAAGTGAGGAATCTCAGTTTTTTTTTTTTAATTACAATTATGAGCAATCAGGCTTCACTTATTAGAAAAATGTACTCACTTATTAAATCACACTAAAGAGATTTTAAAAACTGTTCTAATTTTACTCTGTACCCAATAATTATTAATCATTAAAGTTTTTGTTGGTTTTTGATGTATAAAATCAATGTAATATTATGATAAGAATATATTTTTTAACCATTTATCTGCTTTTGGGATGCCTTATGATGAATGCCCAGACACCATGTTCAGATTTTAATGATCCCAGTAATCCTCCTGGACTTTGGACTCCTGCTCCCTTTCCCAATGGAAATGTAGGCGTTTCTGCCGGTACTCCGAATGCGCTGGATGGCTCCCAGTATATTATTCTTGATGATGATTCAGGCGGATCATGGTATATCAATCCTTCCGATTTTAAAAATTTAGGGCAAAGGTTTTTAGGCCAGTGTCTTTATTTTGATTTCTATCTTGAAAAAGATGGTGGTTATGGTGCTCCGATTCACCCTACCATCTACATCATGTCCGGCAATCAGTACATTACTTTTGTAGCCAATGTCACCGTAACTCCTGGAAGTGGATGGGTTCGTGTGCGTGCACCGATTGCCAATAGTACAGGAACTGCTCTTCCAAGCAATTCGGATGGAACCTGGACGCTGGGCTCAGCAATAACGACTACTGATTTTAATAACATTATGAACAATTCCACGGCTGTTATGATATCTCCGGATTATACTTCAAATCCAAGCGAAAGAGTATGGTATGATAATATCTGCGTGAAATCGTGTGACGGATGTACTGCAGATTTTAAACTTGACACTTCATTCAGCACCGTAACCAATGCAGCTACTGCTAATTTAACTCTGATGAATCCAGTTCTGGTTTCTACGCCTAACAATCCGGGAAGTACCTATACCGTGGCATGGGGTGACGGAACTTCTTCACCTTACATTACTTCTACTCTAAGCCATACTTATATGACTCCCGGAACGTATACAATCTGCGTGACTGAAAAGAAAGATAAAATGATCATGTGTACCAGATGCTTTACATTCTGCTACTCAAAAAGAGACACTATACCCGCAAAAGACGACGGAGCAACCGCATTGAAATCTCCACTTTCCGATCTTGAGAGCATTGCTAAAGCAGAACTTCAGGCAGGCAAACAGAAAGGAATTAATATGGTTCCTAATCCAGCTAAAAACCATGTGGACCTACAAACCAACCTTCCTAATAGAGAACTGGTGTCGGTAAGATTGATGGATCTTTCGGGAAAAGTAATGCTTGAAAAATCTGAAATTCTCAACAGCGGGCCTCAGACCCTTACCCTGAATACGGAAAAGCTGGTACAAGGTGTCTACATCGTTGAAGTTAAATCTGAACATATCAAAAGTTCTCAGAAACTCCTGATTTCAAAATAAAGTCTCACAGAATGATACAACTTCAAAGACTGTCCTTGCATGGGACAGTCTTTTTTTATGGAATTTCTGCTTCTGATTACAAAAAATGAATTAAATTCGGATCAGCAAAATTGATCTTCATGATACAACTTCCATTATCCAAGCTTTCAGATGTAGGAACCACCATTTTCAGTCAAATGACACAGCTCGCCAATGAAAATAAGGCCATCAACCTTTCCCAGGGATTTCCTGATTTCATGCCGGATGCTGAACTGCTGGATCATGTCAGTCATTTTATTCAAAAAGGATTCAACCAATATGCTCCGTTGGGAGGAATGATGCCGCTCAAAGAAGAGATCGCCAGAAAAATAGAGAACAGCCACAAAGCAGTTTATCACCCGGATACCGAGATTACAGTCACTGCCGGTGGAACCCAGGCTATTTTCACAGCCATCGCCACATTTGTTAAGAAAGAGGATGAAGTAATTATTTTTGAACCTGCTTACGACTGTTATGAACCTACAGTAGAGCTTTTTGGAGGGGTTGTAAAACGTTTTGAGATGAAAGCCCCGGATTATGAAATTGACTGGAATACTGTAAAGAATCTGGTGAGCGATAAAACCAAGATGATCATCCTTAATAATCCCAATAATCCTTCCGGAAAAATTTTAAAAGAAAATGACCTGCAGGAACTGATCAAAATTGTAAAAGACACATCGATCCTTATCCTGAGTGATGAAGTCTATGAAAATATTGTTTTTGACGGAAAGCAGCATCTGAGTATCTGCCAATATCCGGAACTTAAAGAGAGAAGTCTTCTTATTGCTTCGTTTGGAAAGCTTTTCCATGTCACAGGCTGGAAAACAGGCTACTGTGCTGCTCCAAAAAACCTTACCGATGAATTCAGAAAGGTTCATCAGTTCAATGTTTTCTGTGTCAATACACCTATCCAGCTCGCCCTTGCCGAATTCATGAAAAATGATGAGCATTACCTCCACCTGAACAGTTTTTTTCAGGAAAAGAGGGATTTTCTAAGAAAAGGTCTCGCAGGTACATCCTTTGGACTTCTTGACTGTGAAGGAACCTACTTCCAGGCTCTTACGTATGATAAGATATCTGATAAAAATGATTTTGATTTCGCTTCGGAACTGACGATCAGTCATAAGGTGGCAAGTGTTCCTTTTTCATCATTCTATAAAAACAAGAGAAATGACCACGTAATCCGCTTATGTTTTGCAAAAAAACAGGAAACACTGGAAAGAGCCATAGAAAATCTTTCCAGGCTTTAAATGTTTATATAAGTGGCGAAAGGAGCCTGGCGAGATGCTCAAAGAAAACTTTCGTTTTTGGTCTTTTCTTCCATGATGCAAGACTAATTTCCTCGCAGTCATTCATATCTTCGTGAAAGAGGCTCTGAAGTTTTTCATTGATTTTTTCATTGAAAACCAAAGCATTGACCTCGAAATTCAGTTCCTGGCTTCTCACATCCATATTGGCTGTTCCCACAGATGAAAAGTTATCATCAACGATCATTGTTTTAGCGTGGATAAAACCCTTTTTGTAAAAGAAAATCCTCACGTTATTCTCCAGGAGCTCTTCGTAATAAGAATATGCCGCAGCATTCACAATCATAGAATCGCCGGATTTAGGAACCATGAGCCTTACATCAACTCCGGAAAGGGCTGCCTGCTTGATGGCATTCAATACGGTTTCTACCGGAATAAAGTATGGAGTAACAATATATATTCTTTTTCTGGCAGAAAGTACCGCAGAAGCTGTACTGAGCATAATGGAAGGTTTCGTATCCGGACCACTGGCGGCCGTCTGAATAAGCGAATTCCCTTCCTCCTGGTTCTTAAAATCAAAATAATGCCGGGAGATTTCAGGAATATTTTCTGTTGCAAAGATCCAGTTACTGAGGAATAAAAACTGAAAGTAGAAAGCCGCTTCTCCTTTTATATAAAGATGAACATCCCTCCAGTACTGTATGGGATTAGGGTTAATATATTTGTCAGAAACATTGATTCCGCCCGTAAAAACCTCTGCTCCATCTACAATAATGATCTTTCTGTGATCCCTGTAATTGACTCTGTTGGCCAGCAGCCTGAATGTAATTTTGTTAACAGGAGACAGCTGAACACCTCCTTCTTTTAGCCTTTTCAAAAGCTTACGCCCTATTTTCCCACTCCCCATATCATCATAGAGAAAACGGACGATCACACCTTCTTCTGCCTTTTTGATCAACAGGTCGGCAAGCCTGTTCCCTATTCCGTCATTATCATAAATATAATACTCAAGGTGGATATGATGAACTGCTTTTTCAATGATCTCAAAAACTTTTTCAAATTTACCTTCCCCATTGATCAGTATTTCTGCATGGTTTCCCGGTGAAAGCGGAGAATGGGAAGCATTATAAAGAAAATTGACTGTTGTTAAAAACTGCCCTATTTCTCCTGTATGCTTTTCCAAGGTTTTATGATGTGTTTTCCGTATATAAGCACTTACATCCTGATAGACCCGTTCGTTCCTTGCAATTTTAAAAGTATAGAACTTATTTTTCCGGTAATTGACTCCAAATACAAAATAGATGATGATACCGGCCACCGGAAGAAAGATGATCAGCATAAGATATGCAAGGGTTTTACCTGTATTTTTGGTATCCATAATAATTTTACCCGCCAGAAAAACAATTCCGACAAGATAAAGCCCCTCAAGCACGAGAAGGACGTAGGGAAACTGATCGAAAAACTCTTTTATCATATGATGAACTTTGCAGATACTAAAGATAAGTAAAAAGGTAAAAAGATGAAGAATGGAATCAGTAATCCGTGTTTTCTGCTTACAAAAAAACCAGCTCGTTTCAGATCTGGTTTTATTTTTTTGATTTAGAAGCTGTTTGTATTTAATAATATTTTATAAAAACATACCACCGGAAGCTTCTATTCTCTGTCCGTTGATCCAACCTGCATCTTCGGTACAAAGGAAAGCCACTATCCCTCCGATATCATCCGGAAGTCCTGCTCTGCCCAATGCAGTAACATTTGAAATCATTGAATTTACATTCTGATCATCTCTTGTTCTTCCGCCTCCAAAATCTGTTTCAATGGCTCCCGGCGCTATAATGTTTGCTTTGATTTTACGGGATCCGAGTTCTTTGGCCATATATTTTGTCAGCATTTCTACACCTGCTTTCACAGAACCGTAAACGGAAGATCCCGGCAGAGCAAATCTTGCCAATCCTGATGAAATATTAATAATTCCGCCACCGTCACTGATGAAAGGAAGCATTTTCTGTGTCAGAAAGAAAACTCCTTTAAAATGAACATTAACGATATCGTCCAGCTGCTCTTCCGTGGTTTCCATAATAGGAGCATATAAAGCTGTTCCTGCATTGTTGATCAGGAAATCAATGTTTGGGCTGCCGGTTTCAGTTTGCAGATGATCTGTGATTTTTTTTACAAATGCATCGAAGCTTTTTACATCTCTGGTATCCAACTGGTAAGCAGCTGCCTTTTGGCCCAGTGCTTTTATTTCGCTGACTACAGCATCGGCTTCCTGACTGCTGTTTTTGTACGTAATAATAACATCTAATCCTTTTTGAGCAATCTTAAGGGCTGCATTCTTTCCAAGTCCACGGCTTCCGCCTGTAATTAATGCAATTTTAGTTTTTGTACTCATCGTTTTATATTATTTATTTTTAATGATACAAAGTTGGAAAATTCCACAGAAGGAATGTTTGCCTGAATCAATCTGAAATTTGCAAAATTCAAATCATGTACGGAACTGCATTGGGGTAAATGAAGTCTTTCTTTTGAAAAAGTTGGAAAAATGGGCTATTTCTTCAAAACCCAGGGCATAAGAAATTTCGGAAACGTTCCATTTGGTTTGCCTTAAAAGAATTTTAGCCTCCTGAACCAGGCGGTCGGCGATCAATTCGGTGGTTGTTTTTCCTGTGCTTTCTTTTAATTTTTTATTCAAATAATTCACATGAACGGCCAGCCTGTCGGCATAATCTTTTGCCGTTTTCAGCTGTAATCTCTGATCTGAAGATTCTATCGGAAACTGTCTTTCCAAAAGTTCTATAAATAATGACACTACCCGTAACGAGGCATCATTGGATGCGGACAGTTTTGCAGCAGGCTGCAGCTTCTGCCCGTAATGGATCAGCTCCAGCACATAATTCCTGATCAGGTCATATTTGAAAATATAGTCGGAAGCTATTTCCTGTTTTATTTTTGTGAACAGAATTTCAATTTCGTCCGCCAGGTTATCATCAATCTCAAACAACGGAATATTTCCCGGCTGAAAAATCGGCAGGTCTTCTAATGAAAACCGGGATTGTGCCTTAAAGAAAAAATCTTCCGTAAATACACAGAAACTCCCCGACTGTTCAGGGTCTTCCGGCACCCAGTGATACGGAACTTTTGGGGTAGCAAATAGTAAAGCATTCTTTTTGATGGCTATGATTTTGTCTGCATATTCCGCCCTGTTATGTCCCCTGATCAGGCTTATTTTGTAATATTTCCTCCTGTTGTAAGGCATTTCCGAAGTAGTTCTAGCCCTTTCAATAGTCTGCCTGATATCGAATACATTAAAATGTCCTATATCTTTATGAAGCCCTTTCGGAAAAATACTTTCGAGATCTTTCCCCAGTTTAGAGGCCATCTCTTTATAGAAGTCTTCAAGGGATGCATGAGTAATCTTTTCCATAGCTGAACTGTTTGTATAATTCAAATATACAAAGTTAGCCCAATTTGAAAATGGAAAAATATTTTACTTTTTTTCTACAGCATGTGATATACATATTAATATTTTTCTTACCTTAGTTTTCAAACTAATCCACTAAAAATCAAAACAATGAAAGATCAAAATTTACCACAAGGAAAAAAACTGAACAAAAAGCAATTAAGAAGCATCACCGGAGGATTACTGGACTGTATTGATCCTGTGACAGGAGGCTGCAAAAAAGTATCAATAAGCTGTGCACAGCTGCAATGCAGACCTGGAATAGAGCCTTAATAAAAGAATTAAAACCGTTCAGTTAATGAACGGTTTTTTTTATCCTTCTTAATTATTTATCACGAAAAAAACGCTCCAGAGACAATCTCCGAAGCGTTTTCTATTATAACTAACTTTAATATATTCTTATACGTTAAATCTAAAGTGCATGATGTCACCATCCTGAACGATATATTCTTTACCTTCAACAGAAAGTTTTCCGGCTTCTTTAATTTTCACTTCCGAACCATAAGTGATATAATCATTATACTTGATTACTTCTGCACGGATAAATCCTTTTTCGAAATCTGTGTGGATTACTCCGGCAGCCTGTGGAGCTGTCCAACCCTGTCCAATGGTCCATGCTCTTACCTCTTTTACACCCGCTGTAAAATAGGTCTGAAGTTTCAATAAATCGTAAGCTTTTCTGATCAGACGGTTTACACCCGGCTCTTCAAGACCCAATTCTTCAAGGAAAATTTCTCTTTCTTCAAATGTCTCCAGTTCATTGATATCTGCCTCGATCTGTGCTGCTAAAACAACAGTCTCTGCACCTTCGCTTTTAGCCATCGCATCGATCTTTTCTATCCATTCGTTACCGTTTTTGATAGAGTTTTCGTCTACGTTACATACATATAATACGGGCTTTTTGGTTAAAAGCTGAATATCGTCGATGATAGGCTGAGTTAAATCATTAACCGGAAATTCTCTTGCATTTTTCCCATCTTCGATGAATTTTTCCAGGTTCTGAAGTGTTTCATACACCAGGATATCATCTTTCTTTCCGGATTTGATGAATTTTTTAGCTTTTTCAACCGCTTTCCCTACTGTTTCAAGGTCTTTAAGCTGTAATTCGATGTCGATAATTTCCTTATCTCTCATTGGATCTACAGAACCTTCAACGTGGATAATGTTACCGTTATCAAAGCATCTTAAAACATGGATAATTGCTTCACACTCGCGGATGTTGGCAAGGAACTGGTTTCCTAATCCTTCTCCCTTGCTGGCTCCTTTTACAAGACCGGCAATGTCAACAATTTCAACTACAGCAGGCAGTACTCTTTCTGGATTAACTATTTTTTCAAGTTCAAAAAGTCTCTGATCCGGTACAGATACAGTACCGAGATTCGGTTCTATCGTACAGAAAGGATAGTTTGCAGATTGGGCTTTAGCGTTGCTTAAGCAGTTAAAGAGAGTTGATTTACCTACATTCGGAAGGCCTACAATTCCACATTTCATATTGTAAAATTCAAAGTTTAATATTCAATGATGCTATTTAAGCCCAGGCTGGAAGCTGATGTTTACATTCATACTCCGGACCACTGAACTTTCAGCCTGCAAAGATAGTGAATTTAAAAGGAGTTTCATAATAAAAAAATCTGCCAGGATTTAGGCAGATTTTCAATATTTTTTTGTCCATCAGGTGTTTTTTATGGATTGTCTCCTGTGGCATCCTGAGCCAAAGGGACATCATTCGGTGCTTCCTGCAATGTTTTATCTAAAGTAAATAAAGACTCATCTGTAGCACGGTCACCGCCAGCAATTTTCAATTTATCAATCAGGTTGGCAGCCAATGTCTCTTCTTCTATCTGCTCCTGTACAAACCATTGCATAAAATTCCATGTAGCCCAGTCTTTTTCTTCAAAAGCCAGGTCTACTATTCTGTAAATTGCTGTAGTATTGTCGACTTCATGTTTAAAGACACCGTCGAAACAGGCCGTTAAAGATTCCGGATCAGCAGGAGGAGCCGGAATGGCATCTACTTTCGGTTTCCCACCTCTGTTCAGCACATATTCCATAAACTTAATAGAATGATTTCTTTCTTCCTGCGCATGTCTGTAAAGGAAATTGGCAATTCCCTGGTATCCTTTATCATCTGCCCAGATCCCGTAAGACAAAAAAACGTGTGAAGCATGAATTTCTTTATTCATCTGATCACTCAATGCCTTTTCAATGATCGGGGAAAGTCTGTTGGTATTCATAATGCTATATTTTTGTGATTATTGAAATAATAATGCAAAAATAGTTCCGCCACTGTTTAATCTTTATTGTAATGAATTTTTACACATTTTTAAGTTACTGATATAAAGACGGATAAGCATTTAATTTATAGTTATTCTAAAATAAGTTGATTTCCTTCTTCTGAAATCAATTTGTTTTTTGGTAACGCCAGGACACAAATTATTTCCACTTTGGATGTTTTAAAGTGCAAGGACTTTATCTCCGATAAAATTTGTTCTGTTGATTTTTCAAAAAAAACCAGTTCTCACTGAACTGGTTTACTGTTTTTCTTAAGGTAAATTAGACAACTTTCTAAGCTATTTTATCTTTTTAGCCATATAATCACTTTCATTTCCAAGCCTGTCAACTGCTTTTATTGCAACGGCATTCAGTTTTCTGCCTTCTTTAGATTTTGGAATATCTCTGGAAAGGGTATCCAATGTAAGGATTTCTGTTTCCCAAACTCCGTTGTACTGGGTAAAAAGCACCCACTGGAAGACATTTCCTATATTTTTTATACTCCAATTTGTTTGTACGAAACTTCCGTTATCAGCTATAAATAAAGTGGGAGTCTGTAAGGGAACTGCTTTTATCCATGGCGTTTTCGGAACTAATGCTTTTTCGCTGTAAGGCCCGTTTTTCAGAGTAGGAAGCATGCCTGCATTTCTCGTTAATCCTGCAATGCTCCAATGAATTTCTCCGGCATTGTTCTTCAGGATCTGTCTGGAAATTTCAATCTGATTTTTAATTTCTGAAGGACGGTCTGACACTTTGATCTCAACAGTATTAAGGCCCGGCCAAAGATGACGGTTCATTGTATTTTCGGATTTCCACCAGTTCAGTAATGCTTCAAAGCCCTGGCCTTTAGCATCGATAGGCCAATACAGCTGTGGAGAGAAATAATCTACCCAGCCTTTATTCAGCCATAATTTTGCATCAGCATACAGTTCGTCATATTGAGAAGAACCTACAATTCCCGCAGGATATCCAGGCTTCCAGATTCCAAACGGACTGATCCCGAATCTTACATAGTCTTTCTCTGCATGAATTTCTTTGTAAATCCTCTCTACAAATTTATTGACATTATCCCTTCTCCAGTCTGCTCTGGATAACGTTCCACCGCTTCTCTGGTATTCATTCCAGGTTGCATTGTCAGGAAAGTCTGCTCCCCTGTTGTAGGTGGCGTAAGGATAGAAATAATCATCAAAATGTATGGCATCAATGTCATATCTTTTCACAATATCTTTTACAACATTGGAAACATGCCCCTGCGTTTTGGGATTGGCAGGATCGAACCAGTACATTCCGTTCTTTAATCTTACCACAATATCAGAAAGTTTGTTTGCCATAGACAGGCTGTTTACAGCACCTCCGTTTGAATGGTGGGCACGGTAAGGATTTAACCACACGTGCAACTCTATGCCTCTTTTATGCGCTTCTTCAATCCAGAACTGAAGAGGATCATAATTGGGATAGGGAGCCACTCCTGTTTCTCCGGTCAGAAAGAATGACCAGGGTTCTATATTACTGGTGTATAATGCGTCTGCAGAAGGTCTGATCTGGAAGATGGCTGCATTGAAGTTGTTATCTTTCAGCATATCGAGCATGTTTACAGCTTCTGCTTTCTGCTGATCAACCGATAAATTATTCCTTGATGGCCAGTTGATATTGGCTACACTGGCGATCCAGGCTCCGCGGAATTCTCTTTTAACCTCCGGAAGAACGGTTCTGAAGTTCTCCTCAGCCGGAGGTACGGCTGTTACAGGTTTTACGGCTGTAACCGGATCTTTAGGCTTTATGGTATTGTTGCTGGGTTTCGCTGTATTTTTTGTCGGTGTTGTCTTTACTGTATTGTTCTGGACGGAGCAACTGGCATATGATGCAAAAACTCCGGCTAAAACAGTAAGCTTTATGATATTCATTCTCATCGTTTGCAAACTACTTTAATTTTATTTCTTCTAAGAGATTATTATGCCAAAATAAACATTTTAAGACATAGTGTAATAAAAAAGCCCCGAAAAATTCGAGGCTTTTCTATATTATATAAGAATTTCTTATGCTTTCGCTGATCTGTCCATTCTTTTTCTTTCTTCTTCAGAAAGGATTTTCTTTCTCATTCTGATGAAGTTTGGAGTTACCTCAATTGCTTCGTCACCCTGGATGTATTCCATACATTCTTCCAGTGAGAATAAGATTTTCGGTGCAACACCAGTATCTTTATCTTTTCCGGAAGCCCTCATGTTGTTCAGCTGTTTTGCTTCTACGATGTTTACCACCAAATCTCCAGGCTTGTTTTGTTCACCGATGATCATACCTGCATAGATTTCCTCACCCGGATCAACATAAAACTTACCTCTGTCCTGTAATTTAGCAATAGAATATTCTGTAGCCGGACCTTGAGTTTTGCTGATCAAAACACCGTTGCTTCTTCCAGGAATAGCTCCTTTGAAAGGCTTGTATTCTGTGAAACGGTGTGCCATAATAGCTTCACCAGCAGTAGCAGTCAACATTTGGGAACGTAATCCGATCAAACCTCTTGAAGGAATTTCGAATTCCATATGCTGCATTTCACCTTTAGTTTCCATAATATGAAGGTCACCTTTTCTCTGAGTAGCCAGGTCGATTACTCTTGAAGCAAATTCTTCAGGAACGTCAACTACCAAAGATTCGTAAGGCTCACATTTTTCACCGTCAATTTCTCTAAGGATAACCTGTGGCTGACCGATTGTCATTTCGTAACCTTCTCTTCTCATGGTTTCAATTAAAACTGACAAGTGAAGAATACCTCTACCGAATACCAAGAAAGTGTTTGCATCATCAGTTTGTTCAACTCTTAATGCTAAGTTTTTCTCTAATTCTTTTGTTAATCTTTCTTTCAGGTGGTTAGAAGTTACATACTTACCGTCTTTACCGAAGAAAGGTGAATTGTTGATAGAGAACGTCATGTTCAGGGTAGGCTCATCAATGGCTGTTCTTGGCAATGGCTCCGGATTTTCAAGATCTACGAATGAATCACCGATCTGGAAAGCGTCAAAACCTACAACAGCACAGATATCTCCTGCTTTTACTTCTGTAACTTTTTTCTTTCCTAATCCTTCAAAAACGTATAATTCCTTTACTTTTCCTTTCAGAACTTTACCGTCTGCCTGAGCAAGACCGATCCACTGAGATTCTTTGATCTCTCCTCTGATCACTTTTCCGATTGCAATTCTTCCCAAGAAAGAAGAAAAGTCAAGAGAAACGATCTGCATTTGTAAGTTCCCTTCTTCTACTTTAGGTTCAGGAACATATTGTAGGATACCATCCAATAATGGAAGAATATCTTCAGTCTGCTCCAATGAAGTATTGAACCAACCTTGTTTGGAAGAACCGTAGAACGTTGGGAAATCCAATTGCTCTTCAGTAGCCTCAAGGTTGAAGAATAAGTCAAATACCTGGTCATGAACTTCTTCAGGACGACAGTTTGGCTTATCTACTTTGTTGATAACAACTAAAGGTCTAAGTCCTAATTCCAATGCTTTCTGAAGTACGAATCTCGTCTGAGGCATTGGTCCTTCAAAGGCATCAACCAACAGGATTACCCCGTCTGCCATTTTTAGAACTCTTTCTACCTCACCACCGAAATCGGCGTGACCAGGAGTATCAATTACATTAATTTTAGTGTCTTTATAGGTAACAGAAATATTTTTGGATAAGATCGTAATACCTCTTTCTCTTTCAAGGTCATTGTTATCCATTATTAATTCTCCACTTTCCTGATTTTCTCTGAAAATGTTTGTAGCATGAATAATCTTGTCAACCAAAGTCGTCTTCCCGTGGTCAACGTGTGCGATAATCGCAATATTTCTAATGTTTTGCATGAATGATTTTTACGGGTGCAAAAATAGTGATTTCTAATGAATAATGAGCAAGAATATAAATTAATTAACAAATTCATAATGAGAAATTTAAGCAAATCCTTTCAAAAAGTCAGTTAAAATAATATACGTCAAGTTCTGTCGTAGGCTCCATTTATCTTTGTCTCAGTGGTTTTCCTGCAGGAAACAAAATTTATTAACATCAAAAAACAAAAAAATGGCAACAATTGAATTAAATGACCAGTTTACCAATGAATGGACAGTTTTTGAAGAAGCTGTACATAAGTACTATGATAACGATAACGACCCGAATACTCCATTTCCTGAGATTACCATGAATGATTGCGATGGGATTATCTACAAAAAAATTAATGATAAGTATTACAGAAGAGTATTAGTTGATGATACGGTAAATGTAAAGTGGTTTGGAGCTAAGGGTGATGGTAAAACAGATGATACCGAAGCAATACAAAAAGCTATAAAATCTTCCCATTCGGTAAGATTCGACCGTGGTCAATATATTATCAATTCTACGATCAATATTCCAATGGAATTTTCAGGACTCAGCATTTCAGGAAGCGGAAGTGACATATGGGATAAAAACAGTACTATCCTTACAACGAAAACTTCAAATACGCTTTTTAAAGGTGCAGAAGGACTAAATACTTTCAAAATTTCAAATATTTTTTTTGATGGAAAACATAATGCTAATGCTACTACATCAGGAACTATTGCAATGGATTTTACTGATGGCGGAGGATTAATTCTGGACAGAGTAGTGGTAAAACATTTCTCAGAATATGGTTTATATTCTGAAAAAGGTCTGTTAAGAATAGAAAACTGTTATTTCCGGGATAATAAAGTTGGTGCTCAAATATATTCGGACAGCAGTATCTCCAATTCTGAATTCGCTGCAGGAGATATTCCTTTAAGACTGGTTGCCGGAGGTAACAGATTAGTCAACGTATGGTGTAATTCAGGAAAAATCTCATGTCTGGATATCGAACCTTTGAATACCAATACAGGTCATCAAAACACGTCTATCACTAATTTATATATTGGTGAAGTGGATAGCGGTCAAACCGAAGCCTATGCTATTCGAATCAGAGGTAATGATGTTAAAAGAGTACAACAGGTACAGATCAGCAATTCATTCTTCGTTCATGCTGCCGGTAGTTCAATAAACGGATTCGTGTATACAGATAAAGCTGACGAAATTATTCTGAATGGTATCAACGTTTTAGGGAGAGGCCTGTATTCAACGACAAATGATTATACCAGTCATTTTATTAAAGGGATTAATTCCAATAGAATTACAATTGCCTCAAGTGTAATTAATGGTATCAATAAAAATGCTATATATCAAGGGAGTAATTGCTATGATTGGGAAATATTTAATAATACCTTCAATAACTGTGGCGATCATATTGCCGTTAATGATGAGGGAGCAAATATTTACGTTGCTGAAACAATGGGAAGAACATCCGTGATCGGCAACAAGTTTTTAGTGGCAAGCGGGAGCCCCGTTCCGTACGCTGCATATGTTTCCAGTATTGACAGTCTAAACTGGGATAGCAATTTCATTTCTTATCCTAACGCCATCATTGTAAAAGACCCTACTTATACCAGTTCGCCTGAAAATAACTTTTCCGGTTCTTTTTATAGAAATGGAAGTGACTTTAAAACAATAAACAAAGCAGCTTTGACGGCCAGTTATTTTGATCATGGATTTGTACGTCCAAACAAAAACTTAAAACATGCACAATTCTTTTATGATAATAACTACAGAAAGCCAATTTGGTATGATGATCTGGATTCGACATGGAAAGATTGCACAGGAACAGTAATATAATCAAAATAATAAAATATTTCAGGAATACATGATGTTTGTCAAATATCATATCTACGTAGCAACCTATTTGGTAATACTTTTGGTAAAAACCTGGCTACAAAATATTTTGCAAATACTCAGGTAACCTCTATTGAAAACGAAAATGGATTCCTAGTGATTAAAATAGCAGGATTTAACGAACCCAATCTTGGCTATATTATTCAGGATAACGTACAACTTCAATACAAAACACCTCAATCGAGGTGTTTTGTAATTTATCACCTCAGGTTCTACTGTTCATATTTATATCAGATAAGATTTTGGATCTGACCAGTATTCCAAAGCCAATAAATAAGCCCGGCCTGAACCAAAACCACAAGTGCAAATTTCAGCAAAAATGATTTTTTTGAAACTTTATGCCTGAAAATGAGCATTCCTAAAATTGCCCCTATAGTTCCCCCTATAAAAGCCGTTCCTAAAAGTGTATTTTCCGGAACTCTTCTTTTATGTTTAATTGAAAGTCTTTTATCCCAGCTGAAAATAATGAAAGTAAAAAGATTTATTATCAACAGAATGTATATCATAACCATAAGGCAAAAGTAGTGAATTAGGCGGTGGCTTCGAGTGCCTCAGCCACCTTGTATTGGTCTTTTGATGATAAATTGTCTTTTTATTTCTTACTAGAATCTAAACAAAAGTTATTTCTGACTATATTTCCAAAGGTGGCTGAGGCACTCGAAGCCACCTTACATTTGTCTTTGATGATAAATTGTCTTTTTATTTCTTTACTATAATCTAAAACAAAAGTTATTTCTGACTATATTTCCAAAGGTGGCTGAGGCACTCGAAGCCACCTTATCTCTCAGCCATTTCACTCTTCAGAAAGTAAATCTCTATATGCCACAGCTAATTGAGGAAGCAACTCAGTATGTCCATTAATCAATGCTTCTTTTTTCTTCCGACTCCATCCCCGTATCTGTTTCTCTCTGTAAAAAGCAAGATCAATACGTTCATATTCTTCATAATAGATTAGCTTAACAGGAAGTCTGTTTTTTGTATGATTAGAACCTTCCCCCAATTGATGCTGAAGAATTCTACGTTCAAGATTATTTGTACTTCCGGTATAATAACTTCCATCTGCACACAATAAAATATACATCCAACCCTTGCTATCTTCTTTCATATTTGTGTTTTCATAAATATAAAAAAGTTTTATCAGTTCTCTAAACTTAATGCTTTAGCCTCATAAAAAAAGCTGCCTTCCTAAGAAAGCAGCTCAGAGTATTTGTATCTAACAAATTATTTTTTAGCTTTTACATCAACCGCAATTTCGATGTCTTTGCTGATCATCCATTCTGCCGGATCTGCTTCTGAAGTACCGAATTTGATTCCCCAATCTGCTCTGTTTACTGTAAATTTAGCCTGAACTGCAGCTGAACCTTCAGTAACATCTACTTTAGCAGGGAAAGTTACGTTCATTGTTTTTCCTGATAATGTAAGGTTTCCGCTTACTGTTTTGTTAGCTCCGGCTACTGCATCTGCAGGTGCTTCTTTAAGATCTGTAACACTTGTAATTTTAAAATCTGAAGTTGGATTCTTTGCTGTATCAAAGAAATCAGGATTTTTTAAGTGCGCTTCAAGATCTGCAGGTTTTTTATCTTTTTCTGTTACTGAAGCCGGATCTACTTTAATAGAATTCATATCGATTACAAAGTTTCCAGCCGTTAGCTGACCTCCTTCTATGCTTAGATCTCCTGATTTTACATTAAGTGTTCCCCAACGAGGAGCCATGCCTCCTTTGTGGAAAGCTTTCCAGTTTACTACAGACGTAGCAACATCAACTGGTAAAACTTCACCTTTGCTCTCTGCTACTTTCTGCTCTGTTGCAGTTGCAGCAGTATCCGCTGATTTTTCTTTTGTACACGATGCTGCAAGTAATCCTATTCCTACTAATGCAATTACACTAAGTTTTCTCATATTGTTTATTTTTAGAAAATTGTTTAAAACTCTAAATTTAAGAATTTCAAAGATAGAAAACCATATCAATTATCATCTTAACATACATCAAGAAATAAAATTTCTGCTTTTTGTAAGCTATTGTAAAAAATGAAACAGCAGAAAAAGGACGATCCAAAATATTCCTCTCCACAGTAAAATTGCCTATTTTAGCTGTTTAAAATTATTATCTTCGTGATTGATCACAGCTAGCTTACCAGCTTTGAAGCTTTTACTTATGTTGTGAATTGCTTTCAAAAATTATTATCTTCGTGATTGATCACAGCTTTTTTGCGTTTCTAAGATTTTCTATCTCTGTTGTGAATTGCTTTCAAAAATTATTATCTTCGTGATTGATCACAGCGGCTATTTCTAACGCTAAAGCTGTTTTTCCGTTGTGAATTGCTTTCAAAAATTATTATCTTCGTGATTGATCACAGCTTATTATGGTGTGCAGGATAGATCCGGAAAGTTGTGAATTGCTTTCAAAAATTATTATCTTCGTGATTGATCACAGCCATTTTGCTTGGTTTAAAAGTGTAGTTGCTGTTGTGAATTGCTTTCAAAAATTATTATCTTCGTGATTGATCACAGCTTGATTAAAAATGAGTTTACCAAATATAGAGTTGTGAATTGCTTTCAAAAATTATTATCTTCGTGATTGATCACAGCTGTCAAGGATAGATACAGAGATGGTCCATAGTTGTGAATTGCTTTCAAAAATTATTATCTTCGTGATTGATCACAGCTCATAGTTTTCATTAAGGCAATTACTTTTTGTTGTGAATTGCTTTCAAAAATTATTATCTTCGTGATTGATCACAGCACAATATGGAAAACTTACGGTTAAGAAACAGTTGTGAATTGCTTTCAAAAATTATTATCTTCGTGATTGATCACAGCACAATATGGAAAACTTACGGTTAAGAAACAGTTGTGAATTGCTTTCAAAAATTATTATCTTCGTGATTGATCACAGCGATATGCGGGTAAACTTGTGGTTGGGAATTGTTGTGAATTGCTTTCAAAAATTATTATCTTCGTGATTGATCACAGCATCAGGGGTTGATCAACCCTACCCAAGTGGGTTGTGAATTGCTTTCAAAAATTATTATCTTCGTGATTAGTCACAGCAACTTAGTAAAAACCCTGTCACTCATCATAGTTGTGAATTGCTTTCAAAAATTATTATCTTCGTGATTAGTCACAGCGGTCCTTCTATTGTAAAATCTTTGTTATATGTTGTGAATTGCTTTCAAAAATTATTATCTTCGTGATTAGTCACAGCTTGGTCCATATCGGTTGTATAAACCTTGAGGTTGTGAATTGCTTTCAAAAATTATTATCTTCGTGATTAGTCACAGCTATACCTAAATATGGGGTATGATCATCATTGTTGTGAATTGCTTTCAAAAATTATTATCTTCGTGATTAGTCACAGCCAAAATTAAATACTTTCCCCTCAATAGCTTGTTGTGAATTGCTTTCAAAAATTATTATCTTCGTGATTAGTCACAGCAAATATTCGGAAACATATAATTGATTTTTAGTTGTGAATTGCTTTCAAAAATTATTATCTTCGTGATTAGTCACAGCCATAATATTTATTTTTAAATTAGGATGTTAGTTGTGAATTGCTTTCAAAAATTATTATCTTCGTGATTAGTCACAGCTTTTCCATTTTGTTTAGATTTTAATTCATTGTTGTGAATTGCTTTCAAAAATTATTATCTTCGTGATTAGTCACAGCGTATTTTTATCTTTCATTATTTTGGCTTTAGTTGTGAATTGCTTTCAAAAATTATTATCTTCGTGATTAGTCACAGCAAAGTGTGAATTTTGGAATGAGTAAAATAAGTTGTGAATTGCTTTCAAAAATTATTATCTTCGTGATTAGTCACAGCTGGGCTATCAATGGGAAGAACGCAATTCGTGTTGTGAATTGCTTTCAAAAATTATTATCTTCGTGATTAGTCACAGCGAGATTATAACTGTAGATCTGGCTAGTGGAGTTGTGAATTGCTTTCAAAAATTATTATCTTCGTGATTAGTCACAGCGGTATTAATAAAATTCAGGTCGGTTGGTATGTTGTGAATTGCTTTCAAAAATTATTATCTTCGTGATTAGTCACAGCCCTCCATAAATTTCTTTGACCTGATATGTAGTTGTGAATTGCTTTCAAAAATTATTATCTTCGTGATTAGTCACAGCAACAATACTCGTTCTAATGACGGTTCATCAGTTGTGAATTGCTTTCAAAAATTATTATCTTCGTGATTAGTCACAGCAGTAATAGCCTTTGCCAAAACATCCCCAAAGTTGTGAATTGCTTTCAAAAATTATTATCTTCGTGATTAGTCACAGCTAGTTTGTTTTAAGCCCGGTGTAACAATCCGTTGTGAATTGCTTTCAAAAATTATTATCTTCGTGATTAGTCACAGCATTGCTTTTTCAGATTCGTTTACTTTAGTGGTTGTGAATTGCTTTCAAAAATTATTATCTTCGTGATTAGTCACAGCACAAACTTTATGAAAACAAATTGCCATGTGGTTGTGAATTGCTTTCAAAAATTATTATCTTCGTGATTAGTCACAGCTTTTTCAGTTCTACGGCCTGTATAATCAGTGTTGTGAATTGCTTTCAAAAATTATTATCTTCGTGATTAGTCACAGCTGAATCGAAATTAAGACCTTCATCTTTTTTGTTGTGAATTGCTTTCAAAAATTATTATCTTCGTGATTAGTCACAGCACCGCTCAATGTGTTATTATTATGTATGATGTTGTGAATTGCTTTCAAAAATTATTATCTTCGTGATTAGTCACAGCAATGTTATGTTTTTCAAAGGAAGAGAAAATGTTGTGAATTGCTTTCAAAAATTATTATCTTCGTGATTAGTCACAGCGTGGTTGCAAAGGTCAACAAATATCCCCAAGTTGTGAATTGCTTTCAAAAATTATTATCTTCGTGATTAGTCACAGCTTATTTCCATATAAACAAGTTTATTTTAAAGTTGTGAATTGCTTTCAAAAATTATTATCTTCGTGATTAGTCACAGCGTTTGAGCCTATTAAAGCAACGTTAAAGCGGTTGTGAATTGCTTTCAAAAATTATTATCTTCGTGATTAGTCACAGCTCTGTATTTTTCACGTTCAATATAATACTTGTTGTGAATTGCTTTCAAAAATTATTATCTTCGTGATTAGTCACAGCACCTAATCCTTTTCTGATAAAGTCTTCTTCGTTGTGAATTGCTTTCAAAAATTATTATCTTCGTGATTAGTCACAGCTGGCTAAAGAAAAATCACCCTAAAACAAGTGTTGTGAATTGCTTTCAAAAATTATTATCTTCGTGATTAGTCACAGCTCGAACCTCTATCGGACGGGTCGTAACCGCGTTGTGAATTGCTTTCAAAAATTATTATCTTCGTGATTAGTCACAGCAGTAATTTCTCTATTACTCCAATTCCTGCGTTGTGAATTGCTTTCAAAAATTATTATCTTCGTGATTAGTCACAGCCTCAAAATTTAATCCATTGATTTTCAATGGATTTTATTATTATTTAGGATTTAAAAAACTAGAATAATTCGAGTTGTTGGAAGGTCGGTGGAGGTTCTTCTCTATTCCTGGCAAAGAAAATCTCAATATCTCCAAATTGCTTATCCGTAATAGACATTATGGCTACCTTACCCGCTTTAGGCAGCATATTTTTAACTCTTTTGATATGTACTTCAGCATTTTCCCGACTCGGACAGTGTCTTACATACATTGAAAACTGAAACAGAGTAAATCCATCATCCAGCAGCCGTTTTCTGAACAAATTAGCATCACGCATATTCGCTTTGGTTTCGGTTGGTAAATCATACAGTACTAACACCCACATAATCCGGTATGCATTAAACCTTTCGGCATTCATAAGAACTCAGGATAAGAGATCAGACGTTTTTCTCCTGTATAGCATTTATAAAGCGAAGAAGCAGTTGTTTTTACGGCAACCAATAATGGTCTTGTCTTATCATCAATCAAGACATCCACTGTTGCAATTTTCAATAGGTGAGCTTTAAACTCTTTTGTGAGATCCTCGGAATCCGGATTTTGTATCAGCCATTGCATCACGAGGAAATCTACAAATGGACGATATGGCTCCATGATATCATCTGCAAGGCAATATGGGTTATATTTATTTTTATGAAAAATCCCCAACACAGGCAGCAACCCCGTTTCTACCAGTGCTCTGGCAACAATACTCCTTAACACTGCATATCCAAAATTAAAAAACTGATTAGGCGAATCTCCAAAACGTTGTCTTAAAAAATCCAGACTAATGAGGTATTTCCAGTAATGTTGTGCAGCAATTCCTTCCATATTGGTGATATCTCCACTTTTTACATTTCGTTGATACTCAAGCATGGGTTCATAATAATTACCTAATTTCAGAAGAACCTCTTTTTGATTTTCAATTTTAAATTCTATCGTTTGCTTCCATAGCTGCTTCTTGAGTGGCTCACTTGCCTCCAGCTGATCTTTTATACGATCTGAGTGCTCTGTATGTCCATACAGCGGCAACATAATACCATGAGGAAGATGATGGGCATCACAGCTTACCACGACCACATTATTTCCCATCATTCTCTGAATCAGCTGATGTGAAATGGTAATCTGAAAATGATCCAACATCAGCAAGCCTAAATCCTCCACCGGGACCTTTCCCTTCAGCTCACGGGAGGAAGGCTCCAAAATGTACATCTGTTCATCCTTAAGCTTTAGATAAGCCGGATTGCCAATATAGATGGAACGGGTTATCATTTTTTCACTTTTTAATATTCTCCAACCTGAACAATTTTCCCAAGATGATTCAATCTTACTTTTACAATATTCCGTAAACCTTCAAGGCTTTTCAATTGTACATAAGTAATGTTTCGTAATTCTTTTCTTTCTTCAACAGTCGTTTCCAAATGATGTCTAAATACAAAATCTCTAACAAAAGAGTTTCCGTAACCTACTTTTGAAATTTTCTGAACTCTGAATAAGTTTTTAGAAATGACCGCTGCATTTTTCTCGTCAAACAGATCTATTTCATTTGGAACAAAATCTTTATTTGGAAAAAGAAACATTTCATTCTGCTTTAGAGTAAATAATAAACTATATCCTTTTTCATTATTATAATTTTTATCTACCACCGGTTGATTTTGATTGACTCTTTCGACAGCTTCATAAAATGATACCATCCTATCATCGAGGTTTTCTTCTGCATCAAGATAAACAGCTAAATGATGATTATTCCCTGTACTTACAAAATCCACAGAAATTCTATTTCCATTGTCATCCAGTATTTCATTTCCAAAATGATCTTTTTTAAAACGTAAAGACTCTGCATTACTAACACCTGTAATGCTCACTGTTTTAATTGAAATTCCCTTTTCCTGATTGAACCAGATTGGATTTTTATCTAAATTGGAAAAGGCTTCTTTTGCATTTCCATTAAATTCATCCAACCTCTTTTTCAAAAGTTCTCTAGTACCCTGATCTATAATTTTTTCTAAATTCTTATAGTCTTTAAAATTTTCCGGATTGACAGATTTTCTGATGATATATATCGTATCATACCAGGTAAGAATCACTTGCTCAGGTACAGTATCCTTTTTGTCATCACTTATATAAACCGGATTTTTAAGTATCCCATTTTTTCCTGCAAATGCTTTTTTAGGATCATTGTCATTCTTTTCAAGTCTTTGCAAAAGTGCATTCCTATACTTTTTATTTTGTACTTTCAGAATGGTTTTATAATCAAATTTAGCAGATATTTTTTCCTCTTTCGTCTGTAAAATCTTAGCAGTTCCATAAATAGTTTCTTTATGAAGCTGCCCTCTCGGTGTAAGTTCTGTCTTTTTGATCATTCCTCCTTTTTTCTTAATTTTATTAACATTGGAGGTGACTACTTTATTTTTGGCTTTATGTGAAATCAGTACTTCTTCAAGATGTTTTTTGGCTTCTTTACGAAAACCAGCAATTGGAGATTTAAATTTTCTTGATTGAGAACCATTCTTCTTTTCAACTATTTCTGTAATAAGATTTTCGATGGCATAGATATGATGATGCTCTTTATGCTTTTCATCTTTTCTGGCGTTTAGATAATTCAAGTACTGAATATGATTACGAGTGGTAAAAGCAACAGTTAATGCATCCATTGCATGATGACGGTGGTCATTTCGTTTTGTCCAGTCTTTAATGACTTCTTTTTCTTCACCTTTCGAGTTAATCACCATCTCCGTTAATCCTAGCTTTCTGAATTTTTCGAGATTAAGTTCTTTCATCGTATTTACAAGATTCCAGTCTTCACGAAGTTTATCGGTAATATTTCCTGAAGTAGAAACCACAGAATTGGTAATCCCCAAGAGAATTTCTCTTGCTTTTTTAGCTATATATTGGGTATCGCGTAGATCTCTTTCTATAAACCCTTCTCCGATTTCTGACCCTTTTTTCTGTAGCTTTTCATACTTAGCTTTGGAAATATCTTTATTATTAAATAATTCCTTAATTATATTAAGAAAATGTTCCTCCCTATCTTTTCCTTTACCGGAAATAAAGTCATACGCTGTGAGGTTTGCTTTCTCTAAATTGGCCTGTCTTGGAACAAGCACTTTATTGGAAAAACTATCATCAAAAAACCTTGATTGGGGAATAATATGGTCTATATCATATTTGTTTGTGAATAAATTTTCTTTTTCAATTTTTGTATTGGTATATAGATCTTTAAATCCATTGTTCGAAAGTTCAAGATAAAGTTTGTATCGGATAATATCATTTCGCGATGGGCTGCGAACGTTAAATTCCTTTTTTAAGATTTCAGCATATTTTTGATGAAGAAGTGTTGCATCATTAATGCTTTTATTCATTTCCGCTCTTTCTTCTGCATTCTTTTTCAATTCTCTTGCCAGCTCTATTCTTACTTCATCAGGTTTTCCATATTCAGCAATCACAGCATTGATCACATTAATCATCTGATTAAGTATTTTCTCTACAACAGGGTTTCTTAAAGAATTTTTTGGAAGAATTTCCAATGTATCTTTTAAAATCCTTTTTTCAAGCTCTTCTGTAGTTAAAGAATCCTTAGAATGATTATATCCTGCAAGACTGCAGGCATAGCTGTATTTATTTTCTTTACTGTAAGGATAAATTTTTCTCATAGCCTTAGAACTTAAGCTTCCATATTCCTGGGCAAAAGTAATGGTTGATAAAATTTTAGCATGTTCTCGTTTGAAGCCAAACTTTTTATTCAACAGTTCATAAAGTTTTTCATTTCCAGATGCTGAATCATCAGCTTCATAAGAATATAGTAAATGCCAGAGCTGATAGAAAGGCTGTTTTTCAAATTCTTGATTTAAAACTTCTGCATCAAAATCCAAGATTGAAACATCTATATGATTAACTTCAAAAACAGATCTAACCATTTTTTTTATTTCAACAGCCGGAGCATTCAAATCAGATAATTTCACTTCATCTTTATCTTCTTTTATTTTCAACAATTCGAAAATAGAATATCCTTCAAGTTCAAGAATTTTCAGATAGGCATCATAAAATTTTTCGTTCGTTTTATTCCCTTCAATCGATTTAAAATTGATCTTGACATCTTTTGCTTTAAACCCGATAAGCTCCAAAACTTTTTGAGAACCAAGATTACCTTTAATATTCAGCTCATCAAAGAGCAATTCTTTTTCTTCCCAATCAAGTGGTCTTTGTCCTTCATCATTTTTAATTTCAATATTGTTGAGTACCTGCCAGATCTTAAATTCCTGAAACAAGGGTGAAGATTTGGGAGCAACTTTTAACCCAACCTTTTTTCTCTTTACTTTTCCATTATCATTAATTTCAATTTCACGATTTTCAAATTCGCAGAAACTGATTAATCCTTTTTGTGATTTTAATTTTCTCTGATAAAAAATAACAACTTCACGGATATCATCTTTTAGTCTTGCACTTAAAACAGGATGGAAGTTTTTCTGTGTCTCCCATATTCTTTCGAATTCATCCAAATAATTCTGTCTGTAAAACACTTGATTTTTCAACCTTGTATGCGAATTGGCGCAAAGTTGATTATATAAATATTCGCCTATGGTCTGCTGATTAAAATACAGTTCTTTACTTCGGTCACTAATTGCACCCAGGTACCCACTGGAATTATTCAGATTATGATTGATTTCCGTAATGACATATGCCACTTCTTTAATTTCTAACTGTTTAACTACTGCATTCTTTCTCCATTCATAAGCCTTAAGCTTCTTTTCGTCTCTTGTTCCTTTATTGTCGGCAGTATAGATTTTGTGACGGTTCAGAAAGACAGCAATAGTAGCCCGTTGTCCTTTTCCTTCTAATTCTTTTTTTAAATCATCTGTTAAAACTTCAGGATAAAACTGTTTCTGAAATTTCCAGACCCTATCAAATTCATTTTGAAGATCAGACCTGTAAAAATCCGGGATCTTTTTCTTTCCATTTTTAAGAAGTTGATAAGAGTATTCTCCCGGGGTAAGGCCTTCTTCATACAATTTTTTTGCAATCTCCATTCCGTCAATAGCCGTACCTTCATCGTCATTCTGAACTTTCCGGCTGCTTTTATACCCTCTTTTTTTATTAATCAGAAATAGCACCTTCGCCAATTCATACAGTTCTACCCTTTCCTTTGCTGCTTTAGCTCTCAATGCGTGAGTTTGAAACGTCGAATTTTTTCCATTCTCTGCTAAAACATCATTTTCAGTCAGAATCTTATTTTTGATGAGTATATCTAATAAATTTTCTCTCCTCAACTTAAAACGCTGAAGATTTCTCCTTGCGCTTCTAGCTAAAGTTCTCCCGGCATTAGTCGTAATGGGTTTTCCTTTTTCAAAATTAGTCTGTTCATCCACTGTTAAAGGATTAACACGGACTCCCAACTTAATTATTTTATTATTTTCCGGATTTTTTACATCTTCATCCACAATGGCCCAACCAATAGATGAAACGCCAAGATCCAGTCCCAAAATTCTCTTAGTCATATGTGTATCAGTTATTAGAATTTCATAAATGTAAGAAGAAATAAATAATGCCCATTACGGTTTCCCATACTTTTCATTACAATCTATTTTATTATATTTGTCTCAATAATTTTGAAAGCAATTCACAATAAGGATTATTCCGTTGTGAAAACATTCAAGGCGGGGCAACTCGCCTTTTTTTTTTATTATATTTGTAAAAAAATTCGACAGCCTACTGGCTGCCGAATAATCCAATACTTTTACTTGCATTTGTTGCAGTAAAAACAAAATGGTTTAGATAGATGTACTATCTTTTTGCTTCTCCAATGTTTGAAAGAGCGAAAGCAAATTAATTTACCTATTTTCATTTTAAATTAATTAAAATCTTACATTAATTCTAAATCACAATCCCTTAGATGCTCGAACATCTGGGGATTTTTTGTTTTATCCATCTCTCATTTGAGAGGTTAACATTCTTAAATTTTGAAGCAATTCACAACTTATTTAATCACCTAAATGAAACAATCGTTGGAAATTATTTAGCAAATATAGATAATTTAATATAACATTTAGGTATTAAATAACAATTTAAAAATAATTTTATCCTTTAAAAAGAAAAACGTACTTTAGCCTTCCGAAAACAAAATAATGACAACCGTAACCTTCATACAGCAGCAGCTCAATATCTCCGAAAAAAGCATCAACAATACCCTTCAATTATTAGCAGAAGACTGCACTATTCCGTTTATTTCGCGCTATAGAAAGGACAAAACGGGAAACCTGGACGAAGTTCAGATCGAACAGATCTCGAAGATCAGTAAGCAGTTTGAAGAAATTGTAAAGCGAAAAGACAGCATTTTAAAATCAATTGAAGAGCAGAACGCTCTGACAGCCGAACTGAAACAGAGAATTGAGGAGAGTTTTGATATACTGGAGCTGGAAGATTTGTATTTACCCTTTAAAAAACGCAGAAAAACGAAAGCAGATACTGCCAAAGAGAAAGGTTTGGAACCTTTAGCGAAGATCATAATGAGCCAGAAAAGCAATGATCTGCAGTTTCTTGCCTCAAAATACCTGAACACTGAAGTTCCATCGGAAGAAGAAGCACTTCAGGGAGCAAGGGATATCATGGCAGAATGGATCAATGAAAATATGTACGTCCGTAAAAACCTTCGCCGCCTGTTTCAGCGTAAGGCCGTGATCACTTCTAAAGCGGTCAAGGCAAAAAAAGATGAAGAAGATGCACAGAAATTCTCACAGTATTTCGAATGGGAAGAAAATCTGAACAGAACGCCTTCTCACAGGCTTTTAGCAATGCTCAGAGCTGAATCTGAAGGTTTTGTAAAACTGAATATAGGCATTGATAAGGAAGAGGCCATTGATTTTATCGAAAAAGCCATCATCAAATCCAATAATGAAAGCTCAGAGCAAATTGCTTTGGCTGTAAAAGATAGTTACAAACGACTTTTAGAACCTGCTATTTCCAACGAAGCTTTGCAGGAAGCTAAAGAAAAAGCAGATAAAAAAGCCATTGAAATATTCTCTGAAAACCTGAGCCAGCTTCTTCTTGCCCCACCTTTAGGCGAAAAAAGAATTTTAGCCATTGATCCGGGTTACAAAAGCGGCTGCAAAGTGGTCTGCATTGATGAAAAAGGTGATCTTCTCCATAATGAGACCCTCTATCCTCACGCTCCGCAGAACGAGAGCGGGATGGCCATGAAAAAAATCCGTTCTATGGTAAACGCCTACAATATTGAAGCCATCTCCATCGGAAACGGAACGGCAAGCCGTGAAACTGAGTTTTTCATCAAGAAAATTGCTTTTGATAAGCCCCTGCAGGTTTTTGTGGTTTCTGAGGCAGGAGCATCGGTATATTCTGCAAGTAAAATTGCGAGGGATGAATTTCCTTCTTATGATGTAACGGTGCGTGGTGCAGTTTCTATCGGAAGAAGGCTGGCTGACCCACTGGCGGAATTGGTGAAAATTGATGCGAAATCTATCGGTGTAGGCCAATACCAGCACGATGTAGACCAAACTCAATTGAAAAACGAACTTGATTCTACAGTTATGAAGTGTGTAAATTCTGTAGGAATCAACCTGAATACAGCAAGTAAATCACTTTTAAGCTATGTTTCGGGGATCGGGGAGAAAATGGCGGAGAACATCGTTAATTACCGAACGGAGAACGGCGCTTTTGAAGACAGAAAACAGCTCAAAAAAGTTCAGAGGCTTGGTGAAAAAGCTTACCAGCAGGCTGCAGCTTTTGTAAGAATTGCCAATGCGAAAAATCCACTCGACAATTCTGCTGTACATCCTGAAGCGTACGGAATTGTAGAAAAAATGGCCAAAGACCTGGGCATTAAAACCAATGAACTGATTGCCAGCAAAGAAAAAACCGCTTTGGTAAAGCCGGAAAATTATGTTACAGAAGAAATAGGAATTTTAGGAATCAAGGATATTTTAAAAGAACTTGAAAAACCTGGATTAGATCCCAGAAAAGCGGCTAAAGTATTTGAATTTGACCCTCATGTAAAAAGTATCCGGGATTTAAAAGCCGGCATGATCCTTCCCGGAATTGTCAATAATATTACAGCTTTCGGGTGTTTCGTGGATATGGGAATTAAGGAAAGCGGACTTGTCCATATTTCCCAGCTGAAGGACGGATTTGTTTCTGATGTAAATGAAGTGGTAAAACTTCATCAACATGTACGCGTAAGAGTGACAGAAGTGGATGAAGCAAGAAAAAGAGTTCAGCTAAGTATGATTTTATAATGCATTTAAAAGACCGTTAAAATACCAACCAATAAACAACAATACACTTGAGCTATAAGAATTTAATTTTCGACCTGGATGGAACACTTTGGGATCCCAGAGCCACAATCATCAAAGTATGGAATGAGGTCCTGATGAGACATGAGCTGATAAAAAAAGAGATGGAACCCGAAGATATGAACCAATACCTGGGTTTACTGGCAGATGATATTTTGAAAGATATCATTCCGGGAATTTCTGATCAGAAGGTAAAGGAAGTTCTTTCTGAGGTTGTACAGCGCGAAAGTAAAGTCCTGCGCCTTCATGGCGGCATTTTGTATGACGGGGTTGCAGAAACCCTGCGCCATCTGGCAGTAAATCATCAGCTTTTCATAGTCAGCAACTGTCAGGACGGATATATTGAGGCATTTTTAGACTATTACCAGTTCAACGACTTATTTACCGATATTGAGTGTTACGGCCGGACTCAAAAACCGAAATCGGAAAATATCTGTCTGATTATGAAAAGGAATAATTTAACCCCTGAAAACTCGGTTTATATTGGTGATACGCAGACGGATTATGATTCTGCCACCTCTAATAATCTGCCGTTTGTTTTCTGTGAATATGGCTTTGGAAAGCTGAATATAAAAGACTATAAACCTTCTGTTACGAAGTTTTCGGATTTGGAATTCTATGTTTAACTGCCTCTTTAAACTGTAAGAAAAGTATTCTGGCGATGAAATTCCAGAATTAAAAGCGTATCCATGAAAATATCAGAACTTAAGGACAGAAGAATTATCCGCAGAGCGACCCGCCAATTTGATGAATTCGGATATAGGATTTATAATTCTTTTGAATGTGATTTTCCATATGACGTAACCTATAAAGGCGGCGAAAGAGAAAGACTTTTTGCTAAACTTATAGATATGTTGCCATTTTTTTTAGTTTTCTTATTTGTGTTTGAGAAAATGGCTTTCATGAGTTTTCTGTATTCCATTCCGTGTGTTATTATTTCAGGAACTTTATGTGAATGGTATTGGGGAACGACTTTAGGTAAGTCTGTATTTAAAATAAAGGTGATTAATGATTTTGGAAATTACCCCAGCCTGTTATTATCTTTAAAAAGAAACTTTTTGTGCCTCACAAATTTATGCCCAATTTTCACAGATTACATTCCTCCACTAAACCACACATGGGAAGAGGAATACACTCAGATGAATTTCAGTATGAATCTGAACAACAAGATCTGCAAAACCTATATCGTTAAGAAAAATAAAATTCAGGAGATAAGAAATCTTCTCTATCCGCAAAAAACAAAGGCTGCACAATAATCTCTGTACAGCCTTTATTCTTAGATTTAATAAAACTAGATCATCTATATCTCAAATCTGAAATCTATCATCTTTATTTATAGTCCTTAGAATCTCTCCTCGGCTCTCTGACTTCCGGCCATTTTACCGTTTCACCTTTATCATCCTTAGGCAATACTCTCCTTTCTCTGCTTGTAAATTCAGGGTCTTCTGATGCCATATAAGCCAATGCAGCCGTTAAAACCACATTATTTTTCACCTCATCAAAAACGATTTTGTCATAGGTATCTTTCGTCGTGTGCCATGTGTAGCCGAAATATCCCCAGTTCAGAGAACTTAAAGAAAAGCCCGGTACTCCAGCTGCTACAAATGATGCATGATCAGAGCCTCCTCCGCCAGGCATTCCCGGAAAATCTGTTTTTATATGGTCTCTCACTGTTTTTGGAACTCCGGTCAGCCATTTTCCGATATAGCTGTAAGAATCCACGAATCCCTGTCCGCTGATATTGATCACACGTCCCGTTCCGTTATCCTGATTGAATACAGCCTGGGTTCCTTTCATGATCTGCGGATTATCTGCCACGAAGCCTCTGGAACCATTCAATCCCTGCTCTTCACTACCCCAAAGTCCAACAACGATAGTTCTTTTATTATTTGGGTAATATTTTTTCAGTATTCTCATGGCTTCAAGCATGGTAAGTGTACCTGTACCGTTGTCTGTAGCTCCCTGTGCTCCGTCCCACGAATCAAGATGGGCAGAAAGAATCACATATTCTTCAGGTTTTTCTTTTCCTTTGATGATCCCGATCGTATTAAAGTTTTTTGCATCAGGAAGAATTTTGGACTGCGCTTCTACCCTGATCTTAGGCTTCGCTCCTTTTTCTGCCATTCTGTAAAGCATCCCGTAATCTTCTACATCAATATCTATCATTGGAATCTTTGATGTTTTTGCACCGAAAATCCTGTTTGCTCCCATGATCCCTGTCCAGTTGGAAATAGCAATTCCTGCTGCTCCCGCCTTTTCCAACGCTTCCGGAAGCGTATTGTTGTCATAACCTATATTTTTTACATAATCTCGGAAGTCTTTTCCGGCCTGCTCTTTTTCTGCTTTCAGTTTTTCATACAGTTCCGGAGTGGCAAATTCTTTAATCTGCTCATCTGAACGCCCGATCTTCTGGTACTGTGCCATAAGCACTATTTTTCCTTTTGCAGAAGGAAGCCACGCATCAAATTCAGCTTGGGAAGAAACTTTTGGAAGTACTACCACTTCAGCTTCCACTGCTTTTTTCGTTGCCGGACTCCACGCAAGCTGTGTTGCAGCCAATGATTTTACACGCGGATACACCATGTCTACATGGGTAATTCCACGCTGCCATCCTTTCCACGTACCGAACTGCTGAAGGCTGGATTCTATTCCCCATGAACGGAGTTTAGCTGCAGACCATTCATTCGCAGCCAGCATTTCAGGAGTACCCACAAGACGCGGTCCGATACCGTCCAGAAGTTCATACGCCATATTTTCCAGCTGGGAACTGTTATTAATTTCATCTACAAAGCTTTTCACAACTGGATCAAGCTTTTCTTTCGGATCTACCTTCACCTGAGCCCATGAGAACTGGGCGGCCAGCATAAGTGCAGGCACAGCAAAAAAATTATTTATCTTCATAACCTATATTGAATGCTTAAAGATAACAGAATTTGCGTAAATAAAGAATAAAATACAGAAATTAAAGGGCTATTTTACTGATTTGCCAATCTGGCAATTTTGATCAAAACGGAATCATTTGATCAGGAGATCAAGGCATAAAAAAACCGGCTCAGTGAGCCGGTTTTGGGAACGAATTATTTTTTAGCTTCTTCTACAGAAACTTTTCTGAATTCTTTGAACAGTTTGCTAAGTTCTAAAGCTGATTTACGAGCTCTTGTACCTGCAGCCTTGTTTCCTTTTTCTGCTTGTTGGTTAGCTTCAGTTGCGAACGCTTCGAATTCAGCGTTGATTTTTTCAATTAGTTCTTTCATTATTTTTAAAATTTAGGGTGCAAATATAGGTTTTATGGTAATTCCAGCCTAACTCCGACTAAAAAATTTTGAGTCAAAATGCTATTTTTTTCTTCTTTTCCTTCACCGGACTGTCATTTTTTATGGTTATAATAAAAATTCAGTGCTTTTATTAGGTCTGTTTAGCCTGTAATAGGATTATCTGAGTATTATATTTTACTTTCATCCATCCATTTATTCTTATTCAAAATTCTATCTTTTTTAAAGATAATCTTACAAAACTGTTTGCTTCTTAAAATTGACAGTTCCCAGATAATAAAACAGCAGACTGAAAAGCAATAGCGGCCCCAACATGGCTAACCAGTTGATTTTGCTTCGTTCATTATAATATTCCAGTTGAAATTGCTGCCAGTTGATACTGCCTGTCGGTTTATTCGCAAAGATTTTAGGATAAAACAAAAGCCTTTTGCCTTCATGAAAACGTTCTGCAGCCTGTGTAAACCTCAGCTGATCAGCTAATCCGGATCCTGTAAGATCACTCAACTGAAACTGTACGTGAAGTCCGGGTACAAAATAAGAAAGCTTACGGCTCATTTCTTCTCTTTTCCAAAGTTTTGCCTTTAAATGATCGGACTGACTTTTAGATTCATCATCTCCCATCTGCTGCATCGCGTAATACCAAAGCCAGCTGAAGCTTTCTTTTGGGAAACCATAGGATCTGAACTGCGGGTAATGTCTGTAAAATTTTTCTATAGTCGGTTTCTGATCGATATCCCATTTTTCATGATAGGCTTCTCTCTGCTCAATTGCCGTATCCAGTGCTTCCGGTAAAGGATATCTGCTTAAAATAAAAGTATTGAGCACGGCGGGAAGAATAACCGTGAGTACAATCCAGAAACATAAAAGCCCGGCAGCACCTGCTCTGGAACTTTTATTCCATGAAACTACCCAGAAACTTAAAGCAAACCAAACGATAATATAAAAGACCGATACCAGAACAAACCCTGCCAGCGCTCCATTAATCCTCAAATCCAGGATGGGAACTGCCAGAATAATCAGCAACAGTAAAACTCCGGTAATAACCGCAAAACGGACCATGAATTTTTTAAATAAAATCCTGAAAGGCGTTTGGGACTGTACGGAAAGCAGAATCCATGTACTTTCTTCTTTTTCTTCGGACAGAAGATTATAACAATAGGAAATAATCACTAACGGGAAGAGGAAAATAATTACAAAGCCCAGATCCAGACTGCCCAAAAGCAAACTTACAGGATTCTGAAAATCTGTATCATATTTCTGCCCTTCCAGATTTCTGATTGTTAAGCTCTGTATGGAAGGATTCACATCCCGCTGCCCTATTGAAAGCGCATTCAGGTTGTCTGTTTTATTAACCAATCCAAATTTCAGGTAATACAATAAGAGTCCGAGATCCTTTTCTATATAGCCCGTATATCTCTGGATATGTTCTTTCTGGTATACGGCCGTATGCTCAATATTGGCGTTCTGTTTCTCTATAAACTGTCTTCCTACAAAAATACTGACCAGTCCTGATAACAGCAGGAATAGCATTCCCAGATAGGCAGACTGGGAGCGGATGAAGTTCTTAAATAATAAAAGATACATGATTAATTTATTTTTATTGTTTTAGACATAAAATGAAGGGCAAAAAGAAGACCCAATCCCCACAGCAGAAGGGAAAGCACAGAAACCATTTCATTCTGAAACAGTGCTCTCTGATCAATAAACCGGTATTGAAAATCAGGGAGTTCTTTCCAGTGATCACTGCTAATGGTATAAGGTTTATCATTAACCTGTTGTTTTTTGTTGCTGATGTTTTCCATCTGCAGTTTGTTCATTAGCTGCGCCAGCTGATATCTGTATTCTTCAACCTGCTCCTGATAGTTGATATAGGAATTAAAATCTGAACCGGTAAGTGCTGCCGATAGGTCTTTAACAGCCTGGAAAGGATTGACAAAGGCCAGTGAACGGTTAATCCTGTTCTGTTCTTCATAGATATCAAGCTGTCTTTGCCAGTGTCTGTTGTAGATTCCGGAGCTGATTTTTTCTCCTTCCGCCATGATATAGCCGCTGTAATTAAAAGGCAGTTCTTCCACGGTTTTCACCTGATAAGCATGCAGAAGGGAATCTTTTATTTGTTTGTAATAGATGTCGTCCGGATTGTGGCTGTCTCCGGTTTTTACCAGTTCGTTTTCCACTTTGGTATCAAAATCTATCTTTGAGGGCGCCGGATGCAGATAAGCACCAAAAGCCTGTGCTGTCCTGGGAATAATAACGATAAACAGCAGCCACAAACCAATCAGTTTGACTAAAGAGGATCTTGAAGTTCTGCTTACTGCGGATACCATCACGCAAATGCTGCAGACAATAAAAAAGTAGATCAGATAAGCCCAGGCGATCCAGAACAGACGCAAAAATTCATCAACATTACTTTTAAAACCTGTCTGAGAAAACCACATGACCGCAGACAGGATCATCACCGGGATAAAAACGAGCCCCACCAGGCAAAGCAGTCCCAGTATCTTCCCCGCCAGCAGCTCTTTCCATCGTACGCCCTGGCTGAGCAGTACTTTCAAAGTATTATTCTCACGTTCTGCCGAAATACAGCTGAATCCCAGGAAAAATATAAATAATGGAATCAGGGTCTGCAGGATCATAGCCGTGCTTACTTCTCCGAACCTCAACATTCCAGATGAAAATCCAGCCTCCGAGAAATTAACGGTATTTTGCTTATGAGCTTCCAGAAATACCGAATTTCCCATATATCGTTCCAATCCGTAATCAAAAAAACTTAAAGGATATCTTGCCCTGAAGATCAAATAGCCGTAATGAGCCATTCTGTGCGGATGTTTATCTGGTTTCCCTTCCCATTGCTGGCGCACATCCACCTGATGTTTTATCCTCGCATCTTCCTGTACTTTATAATCCTTCCAGCCTGTATAGGCAGCAAACATAAACAGAAAGCTGAGGATCACCAAAAGAAAAATGACCGCCTTATTCTGCAATGACTGTTTCCAAAGCTGTATTGAAATCAGACGGATAATATGTATTCTCATAATCTTAATATTTAAAATTTATAAACTGCCGTGAGCACTGCATTTCTTGGAGCTCCGGGAAACAGACGGAGATAATTCTGCGCGCCCAGCCAGTAAGTTGTATTAAAAAGGTTATTGATATTGAGCGAAATTCTTACAGGCCCCTGCTTCGGGGTATAATAAACAGCAGCATCAAAGACTGTATATTCAGGGACCAGGAAAGAGCGGTTATACATAGGAACTTTGTTTCCGCTGTACTGAACACCTAAACCTACGGCAATATCTTTCAGAAAAGAGGTTTCTCTAAAACTGTATTTCTGCCAGATATTCGCACTGTGAAACGGGGTATTCTGTTTTCTGGCGCCTATCATTGCAGGATTGATATCGTCAATAATTCTTGCATCATTGTATCCGTAAGAAGCAAACACCTGCCATGCCCGCGATATATTCCCTATAATATCCATCTCAAAACCACGGCTGCGTTCCTGTCCTCTGGTTATCAGACGATCCGGTTCCGCAGGATCATTAGCATTCAGCAGTATATTCCTCTGGCGAATCTCATAAACAGCAACATCAATATGGATTTTTTTATTAAAGAAATCAGCTTTCATCCCAACCTCTTTGGACTGGCTCCTCAGAGGGTCGAATGCCCGGCCCTGAGGAATCACCACCGGAGCCAGGGATGCTGTATTCGACTGCGGCTGAAACCCTTCGATATAGGAAGCATAGACATTGATACGATCATTCAGATTGTAGGTAAGACCTATTCTCGGGATCAGTTTGCTGTCCTTGACAACGATTTCATTATTTTCTTTATATTGGGTAATATCCTGAAACCATTCCTGTCTGAGACTCAGGAATAAATTGAACCGGTTCCATTTTATCTGATCCTGAATGTAAATTCCATTAGACCTTATCAGAGCCGGTGGCAGCGCAGTCTTTGAAAATACATACTCATCAGTATTTTTTATACTGTAAACTGAATTAACCAAATTAAAGTGCTCCACATTGGGTTTAGGCATTGTAATCCCGTCAACAGTCACCATTTGATAATCACCTGCATTCTGAGGATTATAGGAAGAAGCTGTTTTTCCGTTGGTCAGAAGGTACCCTCTTGCTGTATTCTGAGCTCCGCCTTTGTACTTATGGGTACTGATAAAATCATAGCCTGTAAGAATTTTGTGTTCAATGGGTCCTGTTTTAAGATTAAATACCAGATAAGCGTTGAGATTATCTGTATTCCAGAACTGGTTTCTCTGGACCATCTGCATTCCGGCCAACGTTGGAATAGGCTTATTATTCGCATCCACAGCAAAAGCATTCGTTGTTCTGTGTTCCTGGAGGTCTTCCTTCCAGGTCTGCTTCATATAGGATGCATTGATGCTGATCTTATCAGTAATCCGGTGCGTAAAATTGGACATAATGATCAGCTCCTTTGATTTGAAATAATCATTAATGGCTCCAAGATTGAAACTGATGGGAGTACTCCGCAGATCTGTCATTCCGTCTACCGCTCCGAAGATGGGCTGCCCTCTGTCTATTTTCCCGTTGAGGTCGCTGTAGATCATTTCTACGTTGATGGCGGTCCTGTCATTCGGAATATAGGAAATTGAAGGAGACACCAGAACACTCTTCTGCGACTGAATATCCCTGAAACTCTGAGCCTGCGCATAGCCTGCATTAAATCTGTATAAAAGTGTTTTCTCCTTGTTCAACGGCCCTGTAAAATCCAGCGAGCTTCTTAGGGTGCTAAAGCTTCCTACGCTCATGGTCACTTCCCGGCTTGGGGTTTTCAATGGCTTTTTAGTCACCAAAACAATGCTTCCACCAGGATCCACACTGGAAAGAACGGCACTGGCCGGACCTTTTATAACTTCTATCTTTTCAAGGTTGGTGGTAATGGGCTGCATAAAATAATACTGCCGGGTCCGCATTCCGTTGATGATCGTTCCTTCTTCATTCTGTGCGATTCCCCGGATGCTGAACTGGTTGTAGTAACTCACAGGAGTTACGCTGCTGGCCATTTTTACCGCATCACCCAGCTGAAAAGCCTGCCGGTCGCTGATCAGTTCCTTGCTTACCGTAGAGATTGAAAAGGGAATATCCTTATTCTGAACTCCAATTTTAGTGGCCGAGAAAGAATAGTCACTCTGGTATTTTTTTGATGCCCTGCCTAAAATCTCCACTTCCTGAATAGTTCCAACTTTATACAGGCGGATAATCAGTTTTTTATTTAAAAATGTACTGTCTGCTTCGATCTGTTCAATATAAGTATCGTAAGATTCAGCATTGACACTGATTTCATATGCCCCTCTTCTGACATCCGGAATGCTGAAATTTCCGTCAGAGGATGTTGTCTCATATCTGTTTTCGTTATTTTTAATAATGATTCGGGCATCTTTAAGCCTGTGATGATTTTCACCGATCACTTCTCCCGATAATGTCTCCTGGGCACAGATCTTCACACTGGCGGAGGCCAGTGCTACTGCGATATATAAATGTTTCATTATCCGGTTTTAAATGGTTTCTAAGTAAATTTTCTGTAGTTCATCGGCAGTCACAGATTTAGCATCAAGGGTATGAACCAATCTGCCTTCTTTCATGATGCCGATCCGCGTGCCCACATTCACTGCATTGAAAATATCATGGGTTGCCATCATGATGGTTTTCCCTTTTGCAGCAAGCTCTTTACAGATTCTGGTGAATTCTGCGGTAGCTTTAGGATCAAGTCCTGAAGTAGGTTCATCCATTAAAATGAGGTCTGCACTTTTTGCAACAGCAATGGCAATGGCTACTTTCTGGCGCATCCCTTTGGAGTAGGCGGCCAGCTTCTTGTTGTGAGCTTCCTTCTGAAGGCTTGTCTTCTCCAGCAGCATCCCCAGCTCTTCTCTGGAATACCTGAAACCGGCCATCTGACTGAAGAAATCTAAGTTTTCAATCCCTGTAAGATGAGGGTACAGCTGCACCACTTCCGGAATATAAGCTATGTATTTTTTTGTAGTTTCTCCATTAATTTCCACCGGAACACCTTTGATGAGGGCCATACCGGAACTTGCTTTTAAGAAACCTAAGAATATATTGATCGTTGTAGTTTTGCCGGCTCCGTTTTGTCCGAGCAGACAGAAAATTTCTCCTTTTTGTACGGATATATTGAGTCCGCTTAGCGCAGCAACATGATTGTACTGCTTACTAAGCTCAATGGCTTGTAATATTGACATGAAAATGTATTATGTAATTAAATAATTAAAGAAGTTCAGCCCGCAAAGGCAGGCTTGGATATTTAAAAATTATAATACAGCCGGCGGGCCTCTGTCCGACAGAGAAAAAAGAGTGTAAGAAAATATAAATCCAGGGGAAGAAAAGATCTTTCCCGTGATTTTTTTTAAAGAAAATGCAGCAGTATAAATCTTTCCGGTTTCACCTTCACCCAAGAGTTTGTGGTGGCAGATGGGGCATTTTGTATCACATGATGAAAAGGCCTTTTTAAATATTTTCCCATTCTCCTCTTTTGGCTGCTGGAAAGAATTTCCTGTATTCTGACTGTGAAGAAAATGATGGTGGAGATATTCCGCCGGAGAAACAGCAAAAGCATAAACAGCAATGAAAATTGCCGTCAAAAAGTTTTTAAAATGCCTTGTGACTCTCAATGGATAGATTTGCTGATTGAAATTGAATGCTGCGAAATTAAAAAATATTTAATTAACATCAGGTTTTACCGAGATCAATTTCAAAAAATTTCCGGTAATGCTAATTATTCAACGTAGCTCCTTTGCTTTTCTTCCTGCGTTTTTCAACAGGGCAAGACTTCCCGACGTAATCCGTTCTGCAAAAACGATCCGGAAATGATGACTGTATTCATCTGTTAATGAAAATGTATTTCCGGGGGTGAACAGAATTCTGTTTTTGTCACAATAATCAAAGAATTTCTTCATATCAGTTCCTTCCGGGAGCTTCCCCCAAATGCTGTAACCTCCTTCCGGATTATGAAAATAGGAATCTTCGGGAAAGTAATGCCGTAAAGCTCCCAAAAGCTCCATAGCCTGTCTGTTCAACTGTTTACGGAATGACCGCAGGTGCCGTTCATAAGTATTTCCCTGAAGAAGTTTTAGCATCAGCTCCTGATAAATGGGTGAAACAGATCTTCCCAGAACAAACCTTGCCCTTTCTGAGCGGGCATAAAAACGTCCGGTATGCAGCCAGCCCAGTCGGATGCCCGGTGCCAGCGTTTTTGAAAATGAAGAATAGGTCATCACCCATCCTGAATGATCAAAGCTTTTGATACATCCTGGTCTTTTGTTACCAAAATAAAGGTCGCCGTAGATATCATTTTCAATAATCGGAACCTGATAGAAGGAAGCGACAGCTAACAGCTCTCTTTTTGCATCATCACTCATTACAATTCCTATCGGGTTCTGAAAATTTGGAGTGAGTACGACCGCTTTTATATTATCCGAAATACAGACCTTTCTGAAATATTCTGTATCAAAGCCGTTCTCGTAATGCACAGGGATTTCGATCATTTTAAGTCCAAGATTGGCCACCGCCTCCAAAACGGAGAAAACACACGGGCTTTCAACGGCCACAATATCTCCGGGATCAGTTACTGCCCCTAATGCTATTGTCAGTGCCTGCAGTGCACCATCCGTAATGATAAGTTCATCAGGATTCATTAGACATCCGTGAGCTGACATCTGTATGGAAATCTGTTTTCTCAGTTCGTACAAACCATTTGCCGGGTAATAACGCAATAATGCAGCTCCTTTTTCGCGGATCACTTCCTGCATCGTTCTGAGGATCAGCTTTTGCGGAATAAGAAGATCACCCGGTGCTGCCATATTGAAAGAACTGGATTCCGAAGGTTTATTCCGGGCAGAAGTCAGCATCACGTTTTTTGCAAATACGGCATCTCTCACAACAGGAATCAGCTCTGTTCTGGCTGTCGAAATATGGTTTTCTTCAACGGAGGTTACAAAATATCCTGAACGCGGGCTGCTTTCTATCAGTCCTTTCATCATCAGATATTCAAAGCCGCTTTGAACAGAGCTTATACTCAGCTGATATCTGTTTTTAATCTCGCGTACGGAAGGCAGGCGTTCTCCTTTCAGCAAAATCCTGCTTCTGATCTGCTCTTCAATAACCGATGTAAAAATTTCATATTTATAGGATCGCATCATCATCTCGTCACGCTGTACCGTACAAATTTATAAAATAAATCTCTGTACCGGTAAAATTAATGAAAACTGTATCCCTTCCGAATTCAATAATCTTCTAATTTTGAATAAAAAAGATTCATGAATATAATTTCAAAATTTACAGTGGGTTCTGAGGAGGGAATTTCTGATCTTATAACCATTATCGATTCTTCAGTCTATGCTATGCACAGGGAACTGGTTCCTGAGGAGAACATTAAAAAATATATTGAAAATGATATTGACCCCAGGAAAATGATCAATGACCTGAATGATCTTTCCAACCAGTTGATCATTATGTATGCAGATAATCAGCCCGCAGGCTACAGTATTCTGAAAAGCGGTTCCGGCCACCCTGCGCTGCCCGAAGGAAAAAGAACTACGGAGATCAGCTTTGTTATCCTTCCTGAATTCGATTCACCGGAAACGAGAGAATCGCTTTGGAAAAAATGCAGGGCAGCAGCTAGTTTTACAGATATCATCTGGATTAATGTGATGGTTCATGATCCGCTTTTGGAATTTTTAAAGGAATCAGGTTTTACCCTAGTTGATGATGCTGCAGCCGGACCTTTTAAGCTTCCTTCTCAAATATTAAAATTCGAAATCACTAAAGGTTAAATTCTTACGAAGTTTTTGCTCTTCTGCGTTTTAAAATAGTTTGACATAAGTATTTTTTTAACCAAAAAAGGCACAAAAGTTCTTATTTCTATAAACTTTCAAAAGAAATTGAGAAAATTATTTTACCGATGATCAGGACATAACAGAAAGTGTTCAGATTCATTACGATTTACGTATCTTTGATTTTTATAAGTTCTATATCATGAGTGATCAGCTGGAAACTATTGAAGATTATTACAGACGCATCCGGAACAATCAGATAAAAATGTTTGATTCGGATGATTTTGAAACAGGTAAGTCGCATTTCAACATCTCTATGCGCAAGTATTGCAGTTTTAAAAGCCCATACAACCGGCGTGATTATTATAAGATAAGCTTTATTATTGGAAAAGGCAGATTTCAATACGGATCGCATGAACTGTATATTGACCGTCCTGCTCTTTTTTTTCCTTCACCTAATATTCCATATTCATGGGAATGTGACGGAGATCTCCAGGAAGGGTATTTCTGTCTGTTCAATCAGGAGTTTTTTAGCGGAAACACTGAATTCAACCTGTTTAAGAAAACCTCGCTGTTTAAGGAATGGAGCAAGCCTATTGTTTTTTTAACGGATGAACAGACCCAGCTGGCTACTCTTTATTTTGAGCAGATGTATAAGCTGAATAATTCGGCCTATCCATTCCGGTGCAACAGTATAAAAAGCCATCTGGCCTCTGTAATGCACCTCGCTTTAGAGAACCGTGTAGATGACATCAATCCGAATGAACTTCCGGCTAATATCCGTTTATACCGCCTCTTTGATGAGCTGCTCAATAAGCAGTTTCCCCTGGATTCTCCTGCTTATCCGCTCAGTCTGAAAACGGCTTCTGACTTTGCAGATCAGCTTAATGTGCATGTCAATCACCTGAATTCATCGGTAAAATCAGTCACCCAGCTTACCACGACTCAAATTATCAAAGAAAGAGTATTTGAAGAGTCCAAAAACCTTTTGAAGTACACCAACTGGGATATTGCTGAAATAGGATATACTTTGGGATTTGAGCAGCCTTCCCATTTCAATAATTTCTTTAAAAAGCATGCAGAGGTTTCGCCCTTAAAATTTAAAAACGCATTTTAAATCTTTGATTTTTGTAATTTTTACTTTGTCTTTTAAAATTGTATTTCTGTATTTCCGGCTTATTTTTGCCTAGTAAAATAACGAACGAATATGTTGTTGAAAGAAGCATCTGAAAAAAGAATCAGATTAATCACCATTATGGCTTTTGTGTCGATCCCGCTTTCGGGATTTGTCACTGATATTTATTTACCATCATTTCCATCGATGGCAAAGGAGATGCAGGTTTCTGAAAAAGATATCCAGATTACTTTAACATCTTACTTACTGAGCTACGGGATCTCACAACTTTTTGTCGGAGGGATTCTGGACAGTATCGGGCGCTACCGTCCTAAGCTGATCGCTCTGTTCCTGTTAATTATCAGCAGTATTCTTATTACGATGACAGACAGTATTCTGTTGATCTGCCTGCTCCGTATTCTGCAGGGAGCCGCAGTTTCTGTACTGGTTGTTGCCACCAGGGCTATTTTTGTGGATCTCTATGATTCTGAAAAAGTAAAGCATTATCTGAGCTATTTCACGATAGTCTGGTCGTGCGGACCAATTTTAGCTCCTTTTTTGGGCGGATATCTTGAAAAACTCTTTAACTGGCATGCCAATTTCCATTTTCTGGCTTTGTATGCGGGAATACTGTTTTTATTTGAATGGTTTTTCAGTGGTGAAAGCTTACCGGAAAGAAAGAAACTTAATCTTTCTGAGAACATCGGTCTCTATAAAATGATGCTGAAAAACAGAATCTTTATGCTCGGGATTTTTATTTTAGGACTAAGCTACTCTATTGTGATGCTATTCAATATCACAGGTCCTTTTATCATTGAAAATACATTTCATTTTACCCCTGTGGTTATTGGATACTGTACTTTGATCTTAGGATTTTCATGGATGATTGGCGGTTTTATAGGAAAACGGAGACTTAAGCTTGATTTTAAAGAGAGGATCTTACAGCCTATCATTTTACAGCTGATCCTGATTGCGGGACTGATTGCAACCAGTTTTTATGCGGAAAGTCTTTTCATTATGGTTCCTTTTGCATTTTTTATTCATATCTGTTCCGGGATCTTGTTTACGTCATTTTTCACCACGAGTATGCTGTATTTCCCTAAGAATGCCGGAACAGCAGGTGGGCTGATGGGTGGACTGGTCTATGTAATTACGTCTATTACAAGTTTTATTATTTCGGTCAGTGGAACCGTCACGGAACAGGATGGTCTTGCCTGGCGTTATCTTGTAATTGCCATTATACTTTTAGGAATTATCCTGGTCATGCACCAGACCGTTAAAAAAGAACAAGCAGAGAATTGATCTCTGCTTTTTATTTTGAACTCTTAATTAATTTTTAATAAAAGCAATGGCATCTACTTCTATCAGCATGTCCTCTATTGCCAGCCGGGGAACCGGAATTAAAGTACTTGCCGGAAATTCATTATTTTTCCATACTTTATGCATCTCCTCTGTCCATATCTTAAGTTTCTCCTGATTATGATCAACAATTAAAATCGTAATTTTAAGAATATCATTCACTCCTAACTGATAATCAGCAAGCGCAGTTTCTAAATTTTTAAGGGAAAATTTAACCTGGGTTCTAAAGTCTTTAGAAAGATGATGTTCCAAGCCTTCTCCGCCACTTTGCCCGGATATAAATACATATTTTCCCGCAGCTTCATTTGTTGTAGCGTGAGAAAAAGCAAATGGAGTCGGATCAAAAAGACCTTTTGGATTTTTGTGGGCGATAGCGTCTACATTAGCTGTTTTCTTTGATTTATGGTGATTTGTATTTTGTGAAAAAGCTAAAAATCCCATACAGAGCGTGGATAAATTAAATACTATACTTCTCATGATGTCTATTATTTTGTTCTGAATATTGAAGCAAATATAGATTCCAATATGTTCAGAAACATAAACATATGTTGAAGTTTCTAGCTTTTATAGACCGTATATTTACCGATTTTATTTGGAATAACGGCAACATACAAGCAGGTAACATATACACTTTAATGCAAGAGGATATCAGTTCAGGCAAAAATACAATCAGTTTTTTATCGTTTATTAAATATCACAAATTCTCGTAAGTTTGCTCTATTAAAAAAGATACTGCTTTTTTAATTTTATCGCGGCCGTCATCAGTATTTAGATCTATACCACAAAACACACTGCCATTTACGGAAGCATACATATTCAGGTAATAAAGTCCTGAAACTAAAATGGCCGCTATGGCACGGAAGTCCTGCGAGCGTTCTCCGAAATGAGGATCGATAACTAATTTAAAAAGAGTTTCCCCGTTTTCTTCCTGCATATTGGTCAGCTTTGTCAGGGATTTCCGGGATTCAGACAAGCGCCACAATAATAGCTTCTGCAGCTCCCTGTTGCTGTGTACATAATCAAATTGCTGCAGTAACATGGCCTCAGTAAATGCTTTTCCTCCGTCTTTTGGATCGGGCATCATTGTTTCGGTGGTTACATTGCTCCAGTAATCCTGGGACCGGATATACTCGTCCATCAGACCATCCATTCCGCCAAAATAGGTATAGATCATTTTTTTATCTACTCCGGCTGTGGCTGCAATGTCGTTGATCTTCAATGCCGCATACCCTTTTGTTTTCAATATCTTTCCAACGGCATCCAAAAATTTCTTTTTACTGCGTTCCTTGTTCCGGACACTTCCTGCAGCTGATTTTCTTTCCATAACTAAACATTCGATTATACAAGTTTAAGGAAATTTTAATTATTTTAGACACCTATTAGTGTCTTATTTTGTATATTTGCGCAAACTAAACCATTCAATATATATTTTAAACACTATTTAGGTTGAAAAACTAAAACAATTCAGGTCGCGCTATTGTTTATATTTTGAGGCAGAACAGCATTCCGATGCAGGAAAAAAAATGAACTGGTGATCAATAAAGGTTTCATCTTTCATTCTCATTCAGAAGGCTTTACAAATGCTGATTTTTAACAGTATCCGATCAGAATTCCAAATTTTGCACAGGGTTAGTCATTAAAACATCCTGCAGCCAGCTGCAGATGAAAATAAATTGAATGATCCCACCGTAAAATGGATACAGTTTATTCCCTCAGTTTAAAAATGCTTCAGGAATGATGAGAAGGTATGATGAAGAAATGGTTATTGGAATATAACTGATAATGCGGTATTAAAGCATTAAAATCGGTTGTTCCTGTAACAAAGATGATTTCGAATCTAAACGACTAAGGTAAAAACACTAAATGTGACAGCATCATTAAAATTAATGATGCTGTTTTTTATTTTTATGAAATAGTTAATATTTAATCTGAATAGCTACAGTTACACTTCATTAAATTAAAGAATACAGGCCAATAAACATCTACTGACACCCTCTTGTCACAACTCTATTCTAATTTTGCAGCATAATTTAAAACCTTAAACAATGAATTTAGTATCAATACGGATCATCACAGCTAATATTGAGAATTTAGTACCATTTTATGAGCAAATAACAGGAATTCAGGCTATACGATATACTCCTGATTTTGCTGAGTTGAAAACAGCAACCGCAACTATTGCTATCGGAAGTATAAGAACACTGCAGTTCTTTGGTGGGGAAAGCGTGGCACAGCCTGCGGAAAACCGTTCTGCAATTATAGAATTTTTAACTGATGATGTAGATAGAGAATTTAAACGGTTACAAAGCTTTCTGTCTTCTTACCTTTTACAGGAACCGACTATGATGCCTTGGGGGAACAAATCATTATTGTTCAGAGATCCTGACGGCAATCTGATCAACTTATTTACGCCTGCAACAAAAGCTTCAACAGAAACATTTACAGCTAAATAAGTAAAAGATTCGAAAAAATGATTTTATCTGTCTACCTTCCAATATAAATAAGAAAAGTGACCATTTAAAAACGGTCACTTTAAATTATCTTAGGTCTGCTGGTAGTGCCAGTGCAATGGACAGTATTTTTTATATAAATGATTTGGTATTAATTTTTATTTATCCGACTGCCACCCCACCATAAGCCTGGATTACCTCATCACTGAATATTCTTTTTTATTTGCAAGGACATCCAACATTACTTTTGCAATTCTGGCTCTTTCATCCTCCGAAAGATTAGAACCTGAAGGCAGGCACAGGCTATTTCCAAACAGATCCTCTGCTACTGTCCCACCGTAATAGGGTGCATCTTTAAATATAGGCTGCAGGTGCATTGGTTTCCAGATAGGACGGGATTCGATGTTTTCTTTCAGAAATGCCAGACGTAAATCTTCATAATTTTTTGATGATTTTGTTTTGGTATCGTCTATGGTAATAACGGATAACCAATGATTGCTGAAAAAATCTGAATCAGGTTCTGAAAATATTTTCACTCCTTCTATATTTTCACAGATTTCAGAATAAAAACTGTGCATTTTTCTACGGCCTTCTACTCTTTCAGCCAACACTTCCATTTGTCCTCTTCCGATTCCTGCACTGATATTACTCATTCTGTAATTGTATCCAATCTGAGAATGCTGATAATGCGGGGCATCATCTCTAGCCTGTGTAGAGAGGAATACAGCCTGGTCTTTGTCTTCCTGGGAATGGCATACCAATGCGCCACCTCCGGAAGTCGTAATAATTTTGTTCCCGTTGAATGACAAGATGCCAAAACGCCCAAAAGTTCCGCAGGCTTTTCCTTTGTATGTCGAGCCTAATGATTCAGCAGCGTCCTCAATTAAAGGAATGTTATACTCAACAGCTATTGATAAAATTTCATCCATTTTTGCAGGCATTCCGTAAAGGTTAACCACAATAATCGCTTTGGGTTTTTTGCCTTTTGAAATTCTGTCTTCTATCGCTTCCTTTAAAGCCACCGGACACATGTTCCAGGTATCTTTTTCGGAGTCTATAAAGACGGGCACAGCTCCCAGATAAACAATAGGATTAGCAGAGGCGGAAAATGTCATAGACTGACAGATAACCTCGTCTCCATGAGTGACTTCGCACTCAATTAATGCCAGGTGTAAAGCAGCAGTTCCTGCAGAAAGTGCAGCTACTTTTACATCTTCATTTAAGAATAACTCCAAATCTTGTTCAAAACCATCAACATTCGGTCCTAAAGGTGCTACCCAATTTGCGTCGAATGCTTCTTTAATGTATTTTAATTCATTTCCTCCCAAATGGGGAGATGATAACCACACTTTTGATTTCATATTTTACTATTCTAAATTTTACTAAATATTTAAACTTCTACTTTTTATTACTTTACCCGGATTGCCTACTACTGTAGCGCCATCCGGTACGTCACTGATAATGACAGCTCCTGCACCAATGGTGCACCATTTGCCAATTTCTATTCCCTGTATCACACTGGCTCCAATTCCGATATGGCTTCCCTCTCCCACATAGACATTCCCGGCCAGCGCCACATTGGGAGATATATGGACAAAATCTTCAATTATACAATCGTGATCAATAGAAGCATTGGTATTGATAATACAGTGCTTCCCTATCTTTACTGCTGCATTTACAGTCACACCGGGCATCACGATAGTTCCTTCTTCGATTTTTAATCTCTTAGACAGTATTGCCTTGGGATGAAGGAGGGTAACATAATTGAAATGTTCACTCCGGTTAACTACTCTTTTCCGCAACCTGTTATTTCCTATAGAAATAAGTACTTCTATAGCATAGGGCGGAGCTTCATGAATAACAGTATAATTCAATACTCTCTCCTTCGACGGATTTTCGTCTATATAAGCTTCAATATTATAACCGCATTCTTCGGCGATTTCAGCCACTACTTTGCCATGACCACTTGCTCCGTATAAATACATATTCTAACTACATTTAATTTAAATTAATTATTTCCAGTAAAAGCCTCTACCGTAGCCTGATCAGCCTGGTTTATGCCTTCCTTTTTTATTACTTTTTTTAAAGTAAGGAACATCACTTTGCAATCTGTTGCAAATGATACATTATCGATGTACCAAATATCTAATTCAAATTTCATCGTCCAGGAAATGGCATTTCTCCCATTTACCTGAGCCCAGCCTGTAATGCCAGGGCGTATATTGTGTCTTCTTTTCTGAGATTCGTTATATAAAGACAGGTATTGTGGCAGCAGAGGTCTTGGACCTATAAGCGCCATGTCTCCTTTCAATACATTAATTAACTGCGGAAGCTCATCCAGGGAAGTCTGGCGTATAAAACTTCCTATACGTGTTAAGCGTTCCGAATCAGGCAGATAATTACCCTGTCCGTCTTTTTTATCATTCATAGTTTTAAACTTGATGATATTGAATATCTTCTCATTTAATCCCGGCCGTGCCTGCAAAAAAAATGGCTTACCCTGATTTGCGAAATACAGCAGGATCATAACCACAATGAAAACAGGTGACAACAGGATCAAACCTATTAATGCAATCAGAAAATCTATAATCCTTTTAAAAAAAAATTTATACACGGTAATCTTTTTCTTTAATTAGTTTTTTGTATTCACTCAATAAAGCTTCCCAAATGACAGACTGCTCGTAACGGGATTCTATCATTGGCCGGGCATTCATTTTTAATTTCTGATAATAATCGGTGTCCGATTTCATTCTTTCCATTGCTTCCCTAAGTTTTTCACTGTCTTTCACAGGAACTATTACTCCATTCTGATTTTCTATAATAATTTCATTGCATCCGTTGATATCAGACACTATGCTCGGCAATTCCATCGCTCCCGCCTGCATCACTACATTTGGAAATCCTTCCCGATAGCTTGGAAAGGCCAATGCATCAGCAATAGAAAAATAGGGACGAACATCTTTCTGAAAGCCTACAGATATGATATCCGGGTTATTTTCAATTTCTTTCAATGTATCCGGATGCAGAGGATCCAGCTCGTGTTCCAGTGGGCCAACCAGTAATAATTTGGATTGGCGCTGTGAATTTCCTTTTTTGTTGATAAGAGAAAAGGCTTTAACCAATTCATTAATACCTTTATCGCCTACTAAACGTCCTACAAAGACAAATACAAAATGTTCTTCTTCTATATTCAGTTCTTTTTTTAAAAGCGTTTTCTGTGCTTCGGTAATCTGGTCAGGTGAAAAATGTTTCAGATCGATACCGTTCACATTACCATTTCCTATTACTTTTAAAGATTTTGAAGTGATTCTGTAATTAATTAAATCTTTTCTCACTCCTTCACCTTCCGGATAAATGTGGGTGGCCGCGGAACAGAGTAGCTTATCCATACTGATAAGAAGTTTCTGCACCATCCCTTTCCTTGTCGGGAAAATAAGTCCGGTAAAGGTGTGTATACGGATTGGCACTCCTGCCATTTTCCCTGACAGCATGGTTAAAAGCCCTGCTTTAGGGGTCATAGAATGCACAATGACCGGCTTTTCTCTTTTTAAAACTTTATACAATTTATAGAGAGAGGTCAGATCTTTTAAAGGGCTGATTCCTCTTTCCATATTTACTTCAATCGTTTTTATACCTTCCCTTTGTTTTACTTCGTCAAGCAGCTGACCTTCTGAAGATATACCTACAATATCATAAAACTCACTTAAGAACTTCAATTGTCCTTTTAATAAAACATTCAAAGACAATGGTATTGTTGATGTCCGAATTATTTTCATATTAGTATAAGGATTGAATATCTTTTATTAATCTGTTTCTGCTATCCGTCACCAGACTCATGGATTGCTCCAGCTGTGATTTTATATGATCATATTCTGAAATGGCTTTATCAAACTTGTTAATCAGCCAATCCGACTCTACATCCTGAATCTGAACCACATAATCATCCAAATTAAAGTCTCCCATGATCCCCAGCGCTTTATTACCTCCATATCCAATAGCAATGGAAGGCACCAGAGATGTCAATGAAAATATAATTGAATGAAAACGCGTCCCTATGAAAAAGTAAAAATTGGAATAAACTGCTTTCAGTAAATCACAAGATAAATTTTCGTTGATCCAGATGATATTAGGATCCTGAACTTTTTCAAGCAAATCTTTGATGGCATTACGGTCGTCTTCGTGGGAATTGGGGCCTAATGACTGGTTACATAAAGCGACCTTATACCCTTTACTCAACAGGTGTTTCGTAAGATCTGCAACTGAGTTGATGTATTTTTTGTACAGACCTTCCGGGTTTGATAATCCTGGAAAACGCCATGGACGGATGGTAACGCCTACAATTTTATCTTCTGGTGTTAAATTATATTTCTGCAATATCTTTAAAGCTTCTTCCTGACTTCCTTTTTCCAGGAAAAACCCAAGATCCATTTCTACCGGAATGTTTTTTTCCAACAGCTGGCCTAAGCTTTTGGAAGAAACATTTTCCCGTGCATACACCAAATCAAGTTGATTAAATACTGTACGTACCTGCTGCTTAACCGTTAATCCTATGAATGGTCCATATGAATTGGGTAAAAAAACAACTTTCTTCCCTAATGCTTTAGCCAGTCTTACATAGAATAAGAAATACCACATTAGGTAAGGCGCCGTTTTTTCACCGTAAGCATGGATAAAGCCTCCACCTTTCACAAAAATGGTTTTTGCCTCATGAAACTGTTTAACGGTTTGATAGGTTTTATGGTCAAAGTTTTTCTTTACTTTATCAAGATCATTACATATTTTAATTAAATATCTCGTGTTTTTAAAGTCCAACCCTGCATTTCTAATCTGCTTTAAAAGTTCAAATTTTGATTCTTTAATATGCTCTCCTGATTTATGCTGTCCTCTGCGGGGATGTTTTAAAATATTATCTAATAATTTAAAGCCATGCTCTTCAGACTGCTTACACAATAATGCTCTTTCTTCGTCATTATCACCGGCATCCAGTATATATACTTCGTCATAAAGCCCGGTATCTTTGGCCAGCCTCCAGCTTTCCCAAACCAATGCCTGGTCTCCTTTATTTAAATCTGTTACTCCTGGTACTATTATAGCATTATTCATTATATCAATTTTCCTTGTTTAATCCTGTGAGTGTTTTGTTTTACCTTATGGCTTATGTATATATTCAGTGCTATTCCAAAAGGAATTGCGATGAGGGTATAAAGCTTATTGGGAGAACCTTTAAAAAAATTCCATTTTTTAGCAAAAAGGCATGAGGATATGTAGTGTACTGAGTTCTTTAACACTATTTTTTTGTTTATCCCATACTTCATTTTCACTTTTCTATATTCAATAAATGAATTGGGGCTCTCTTTATATCTTTTGTACAGTCCGTTGGACAATCCATCCTGCTGGTATTCTATAATACAGTAAATCTCATTTGAGAGGAGAAATTTATAATCCTGATCAATCAGTGTAAATATCCAGCTTACCTCGTGAAAAATTTCATTTTCAAAATAAGGGTATGGCAGGTACTTTTTATAGATTTTTGTATCAAAAATATATTTTTTGTCTCCTTTAATTTTATAGTGATCCACTAATTCAGAATAGGTAGATTCCTTCACATCCGGCAAATATTCTCCTGCTACTGAACCGTCTTCATAGGCATCCAATCCAATAATCCCTGCAGAATTGCTTTTTCTGTTGGCTTTCCAGAATTTTAATATTTTTTCAATACCGTCAGTAGGCAGATAATCATCGGAATCTATACAGGTAAATAACTCTGTATCTATATAGTCCAGTGCTAATATTTGAGCTGCCAGCTTTCCTTTATTCTTCTGATAATAATACTGTATTTCGATCCTTTTTTCTTTTATCCACCTATCAACCTGGATGGAAGTATGATCGCCGGAGCCATCATCTACAATGATCCACTTAAAATCCTGATTGCTTTGACTGCATAAAGAGTCATACAGCCTGATCAGCGTTTTTTCTCTATTAAAGGTTGGTGTAAAAACAGTTATTGACTTCATGATTTACCCAATTTTTTAAAGATTTTATCAAACTCATCCACCTGATTGCTTTTATCATAGTTATTGACAATCAATGACTTTCCATTACCAGCAATAAATTTGTACAGCTCTCTGTCATTATAAAGTTTATAGGTGTACTCGTAATAGTCGTCTACACTATTGTGAGTGGCAATATATCCGGTAAAATTATGCAGGATATAATCCGTCACCCCTCCCACCGGATTGGCAATAACAGGTATTTCAAATGCCAGGGCTTCCATGATGACACGAGGTAATCCCTCTGTATCGGACGGATGTATCAAAATATCGCTGTTTTTGAAAATGCTGTATGGATCTTTTTGATTAAGCAGGATCTCTACATGATCATCAAGTTTATATTGACTGATCTCCTTACGGATTTTATTTAAAAAGTTCTCTGAAACGGGCGTATCGTATACGGCTCCCATTAAGATTATTTTAAAATTAATGTTATTTTCTTTTAATCTTCTGGCTAAAGAAATTGATAAATCCTGCCCTTTTGCAGGTAAAAAGCCGCCACAATGTAAAATCACCATGGGATCGTTATCCTCCCTTTCTTTTTTTTCTCTTCTATACTGATCCACTTTTACTAAATCAATAGCATTCGGCACCACAAAAATTTTTTCTAAAGGAGCCAAACCTCCTGTATAAATAGCCTGTCTTGTAGCTTGGGAAACTCCAATAAAATAATCGGAGTTGTACTTAAACATCAGTTTTTTAAGGAAGCCTATAGAGTTGTAAGCAAACCATCCCCGTGCAAAATAAGCTATCTTATAGTCCTTTCCTTTCTTTAAGATGGAATTGGTTTTAATATTATTGACAATAACGACATCTGGTTTAAAGGTATTCTGAAATTTTTTGAATTCTTTTTTCAGTCTGATCCAGTCTAATAAAAATAAAGTGATATTTATACCGACTTTAAGAGGATTTCTGGTACTGAAAATCGCAATAGGGCTATCATTTTTCTTTAAAATCTTTATTGGGATTTTATTGGCTTTTACATCTTCAGTAAATTCATTGCAACTGCCCCAGAAATCTACGATAACCGAATTGTGCCCCTCTTCATTTAGTCGTTTTGCCAATTCAATAGTACTCTTACGGGCACCACCATGGATTTGAACGGCTTCAAGGAAAATTATGTTCATTTTTTATATCACTTTCATTATATAATTAGATAAAATTCGGGTTATTAGTTTTTAGCTGAGTTTTAACTTGAATAAACAACTACAATATTTTCAGAGCTATAAGCCCAAAATATTGCCATTATTTCCAATAATAAAAATGATTTTTTTTCAGATCTGTGTGTTCAGATATCAATAGTAACGCAGTAAAATTATCTTTAAAATAATACAATTATGTGAACTATTTGTTACAATAATTGCATTATTAATGAATTTTTAACTACATAAAACAAATATACAAAAAAATAATATGTCACGAATATTTGAATCAAAGTTTATATTTTATTAACTATTTAATAGAAAATTCTATTATTTTATATCACTACTTTTATTATTATTATAATCAGATAAAAATTGATTTAAATTATTTTTAGATATTCTTGAAGTTGTTGATTTATTAAACTTCATATCCTCTAATGTTAAACTCACATTACTTTTTTCACCTTCATAGTTTCTAATAAATACCTTATTTGGTGAAGTATAATTGGAATTGCTTATTACAATTTTACCTTTAAGCGGTTGTGCATAATTTAGTTTATTTCTAGTAATACTAAGGCCTAAGGCAATTCCTGAACCAGTATCAGAATGATTATTTATTTTAATTGAAATAGGCTTACTATTACCTTTTAAATTCCCTGTTGAAATAACAATTCCATGCACTGCATTATTTTTAGTTATAATATTGTCCAATATCACATTTGTTATTTCATTATTATCTGAATTAGGTTCAATATCAATACCACTTTGAGGATTATGGCCACTTGTATTACTTATCGTAATATTTTTAATAGAGATATTAATTCCTGATATTATAGAAATCCCATTTCTTCTGTTATCATTTATAATTCCTCCATTTATAGATATATCTTTAGGTGCAGTAGTTTCCTGGCCAATATAGATACCATCTCCCCAAAATTTTGAAATCATTGGTTTAAATAAGTGGATATTGCTGCTAGATTTTATCGATACTCCATTTCCCCATTCTCCATCTTTTGACAGATGGGTATATTTATCTCCCTCTATATTTAAAAAAAAGATATTAACATTTGTAACGTTATTTATATTAATCGCCTTATAAGCCGGTTTACTACTACTCTTCAGAATAATTTTTGAATTCGGCTGAAATAAAATATTTTGGTTTGAGCGTAAATTAATTCCTTTATCAGAAATCATTACTGGAAAATTTGGAAATATCAGCTTTGTGTTCTCGTCAAGCGCTTTCTGAATCAAATCCGTATAATCCGTTCCCCCTTTTCTATCCAGATTTTTAGGTAGTGAACTTTCAATATTAAATGCGTCCTGAAAGTATTGATCTTTAATACTCGCATATTCCTTAGTATTTGTATTTTGACTAAAACAGAAAAAAAATTGAAATACCGTAAAAAATATTATAGTTAATTTATCCATTTTTTAATTATTTTTTTATTTGATGCTAATGTTAAAACATAAAAAAACAACACATAGGTAAGTTTAGTTAAGGGAACTACAATATTACTTCTAGCAATATAAATACTAAACGAAAAGAATAATAAATATATGGCTACTAATAAAAAATTAGTACTGTTGTATCCTAATACATAAGCTTCTGTTTTCTTTGTGAGATAACCAAAAATGATAAAAATGACAATTACACCTAAAATACCAAAGTCCAGATAAACATCTGCAATTGCACTGGTTCCTACGCCCCATTTTGCATTGGATCCTAAAGACAGATATGTTAAGAATACTGATGACGAAAAAAAGTTGGTATCTATACCAAGCCTTGAGTTTAGGAAGCTATTTAAACCTGGTATAATAACTGAAAAATTCTGAAACATAAATAAGCCATAAAAATGGTCATATCTTGATGGCACTTTATTAACAGCGGTACTAATTGTTAAAACAGAAGTTGCCAATTCTTTAGTCATTGGAAAAAAAGAATCCGGATAATAGTTATTCTCAATTTTAGAATTAATTGCCGAATCTAGCGTTACCCCTGTTCTCCTTATCATTCCAAGAATTGTCATTAACATAGATCCGATTATAATGACCGAAATAAGCTTAGATGAAGATATACTTACATTATTTAAATATATATATCCAAAAAACAGAGCTAACGACAAATAAATAATAGGACCTCGGTCACCACTAAATAAGATTATTATTAGATATAAAACAAAAAATATTAAGCTGTATCCATATTGTTTTAAATAATTGAAAAAATTAGATTTCTTTCCATTATTTATAATCATTATTAATATTAGTGCTATAAAAGAAGTTTCAAATAATAACATTGAATATCCTAGCAAAAAGGAAGTCTTTCGGCCTGAACCGTAGGTATTAGCATCTAAAAAAGAAGAATTAATCTGTGACAGGAAGAAGAAGAAAGAAAGAACATTTATTACTTTCAAAGTTCGGATATTAATAATCCTTCTTAAAGGCTTTTCCTGTTGTATAATTACTTTTTTAGCTTTAAACAGGCTTGTTCCGAATAAATAACTGTTCAAGGCTATAGAGGCACATAAAAGTGTTTTTAAAATGATTCCGGAACGTATGAATAAATAATGGTTGCTAGGCTCTAAATATCCTAATGCCAGATCAACAAAGGGCTGAAAAGACACAATTAAAAATCCTATTAAAAATAAAACAGTAAATTTTACTTTATTATTTTTTAAATTAATGTTTTTATCTCTGTCTAAAAAAGCAAAACTTAATAAAGAAACTATATTCAAAATAATAATCAACCATAAAAAATCTTTATCGTAATAATCAGGGTATCTTTTGGTAATAAAAAGATAAACCTCGAATAATAGTATTAAAAAAATAATTATTTTCTTTAACATCAATAAAAATTATTAATTAAACTTAATTTTTGATTTTATTTTCAAAATTATTTCTTTATCTATTAAAAAAAGTAACCCTAAAATTGAATAAATAATTATAATAATAACAGAACCCAAGATAAAATTAGTCATATCATTAAGACTAAAAATCATAATAAACTTTCGAGCTATCAACCCTGAAAACACGGCTATACAAATTATTGGCAGAATATCTTTGGCCTGACTTTTAAACTTATACGATGTGATTTTATTTACATATATCATATTTATAACACATCCTAATAAATTGGCAATCACTATAGAGAATAAGAATATGTTTAATTCAAAACTAATAGCACCGAGAATAATTACAATTCCTACTATTTTTTTGATTACTTCTGATTGCAAAATAGCAGAGCCATTCCCAGTAGATTTCAATATATTTCGGCTCACTGTATCAATAATCAGCCCTACAGAGCTTAAACATAATATATTTAACATTTCAGCTGATTTACTCCATTGCTTACCCAATACGATAAAAACAACTTCATCTGAAAATTCGAATAAAATAATGAATAAGGGAAAAGAAATCAATAATATTAATTTCATTAATAAAGATGATTTCTTTTCAAATTCTGCTTGGTCAGATATTTTACTTAGCAACGGAAATACTATACTATCGCCTAATGCTCTAAAAATGTTAATCGGGAAATCAACTAATTTTTTTGCCTGATAATAAAATCCTGTAATTAGTAAGGAATAGACTTTTGCGATTAATGAGGAAACTCCTTCATTAAATACAACTATTAACAAAGACGAAGCAAAAATTTTGCTTCCAAAACCGTACAATTCACTAAATGATTTTTTGTTAAATTTTATTTTTGGCTTATATTTCACTACATTAAAAATGAGAATACAAAAAAATAAATTGTAACATAGCTGTTGTGAAATTAAAGCCCAGACTCCAAAACCGTAGAATGCTAAACTTATAGAAATAATTATAGAAATAAATAAAGCAACAATACTGATGATCGTTTGTTTTTTAAATTTCAGATCCCTTATTAAATGAACCTTCTGCGTCAGCGAAAATCCACTGATAATTATATTGAGTCCTACAATCCTGGTTAAACTTATAAGCTGTTCATTTTTATAAAAATCTGCAATAAAAGGTGCACAAATAAAAAGAATAATATAAAGAATACAGCTACAGGCCAAATTAAAAGTAAATATCGTATTATAATCTTCACCTGTTACATTTTTTTTCTTCACCAATGCCCCTCCCAGACCTGATTCTACAATCATCTGTGAAAAAGAAATAAAAATAGAAAGGATGCCAATTAAACCAAAATCTGATGGTGTCAGCAGTCTAGCTAAAACTATAGTTGAAATAAAATACACTCCACTATACCCAAACTTCTCTAAAGAAACCCAAAACAAGCTTGTAAATGTTTGTGATTTTAAAATCCTGTTTACCATCATAATAATTTAACTGCATTAAACATAACGTACAAAAGATTATTGAATACGAATTGTATACTTATAATCTGGAATCACATTTTTCAAGGATTCCCTTTACATCATAAATAATCCCATCTTCCTTCAGGTAATTATTCAGGTTTATATCCATAAATTCCTTGTGCGCAACAGTAAGAATAATTGCATCAAACTTCTCATCCGGAATTCCGTTGATCACATCCAGGTCATACTCATGCTTTACTTCTTCAGGCTTAGCCCACGGATCAAAAGTAGTGACATGCAAAGCATAATCTTCAAGTCCGCGGATTACATCTACCGCTTTGGTATTACGTACATCCGGACAGTTCTCCTTAAAAGTAATTCCTAAGTTTAAAACTCTGGCACCATTGATCGTGATTTTCTTTTTAATCATCGTTTTCACAAGCTGGGAAGCCACATATTGACCCATAGAGTCGTTGAGACGACGTCCCGCCAGGATAATTTCCGGATGATAACCGTTTTCCTGCGCTTTCTGTGCCAGATAATAAGGATCTACTCCAATACAGTGACCGCCTACCAAACCTGGTTTGAAAGGCAAAAAGTTCCATTTGGTTCCTGCCGCTTCCAATACAGCATGGGTATCAATTTCCAGAAGATTGAAAATTTTTGCCAGCTCATTTACAAAAGCGATGTTAATATCTCTCTGCGAGTTTTCAATAACTTTGGCAGCTTCCGCAATCTTAATAGTCGGGGCCAAATGAGTCCCGGCAATAATCACAGATTTATATAAAGTATCTACTACTTTTCCTATTTCCGGTGTAGAACCTGAAGTTACTTTCAGGATTTTTTCCACAGTGTGTTCCTTATCTCCTGGATTAATACGCTCCGGTGAATATCCTGCAAAGAAATCCTGGTTGAACTTCAATCCTGAAACTCTTTCCAGAACAGGAATACATTCTTCTTCGGTAGCACCTGGATATACAGTAGATTCATAAATTACAATATCTCCTTTTGACAGTACCTTTCCCACAGTTTCCGATGATTTATATAACGGGGTCAGATCAGGGCGGTTGTGCTTATCAACCGGAGTTGGAACGGTAATAATATAGATGTTAGCATCCTGAATATCGTTGATATCAGCAGAGCAGTACAATCCTTTTTCATTGGCTTGGTGAAAAGGGTTTTCCTGTTTTAATATAGCTTTCAACACTTCGTTTTCCACTTCTAAAGTATTGTCTACACCAGTATTTAATTCCTCAATCCTTTTCTGATTGATATCAAAACCTACAACCGGATACTGGGTTGCAAATAATCGTGCTAAAGGCAAACCTACGTATCCTAATCCGATAACGGCAATTTTATATTGTTTTTCCACAAAAACTCGATTTAAACTTGTTTATTTTAAATTTTCCCAATACCAGCTGATAGCTTCTTTCAATCCTTTTTCTATCGTATGGGTAGGCTGATATCCTAATAATTTTTCTGCTTTTTCCACCGAGGCTAGTGAGTGTGGAATATCACCCACGCGGTTCGGTCCATAAATGACATTAACATCAGCAATTTTCTCATCGAATTCGCTTAAATATTTTTTAAGGTATTCAATCAGATCGTTCAGTGTTGTACGGTCACCTACTGCTGTATTGTAAACAGTATTTACTGCTTCAGGATTCTCTGTAAGCATCGCCAGCTCATTCATCTGAATAACATTATCGATGTATGTAAAATCACGTGAATAATCTCCGGTACCGTTAATGGTAGGCGATTCATGGTTGATTAACTGCTTTACAAATAAAGGAATCACAGCAGCATAAGCCCCGTTCGGGTCCTGTCTGCGCCCGAATACATTAAAATATCTTAAACCAATACACTGCATTCCGTATGTTTTTCCAAACACATCAGCATACAATTCGTTTACATATTTGGTAATGGCATATGGTGATAACGGTTTCCCGATCACGTCTTCCACTTTAGGCAATGATGCAGAATCGCCATACGTAGATGATGAAGCAGCATATACAAAACGTTTTACATTGGCATCACGCGCAGCAATCAGCATATTTAAAAATCCTGAAACATTAACATCGTTACTTGTAATAGGATCTTTAATTGATCTTGGAACAGAGCCCAGGGCAGCCTGATGCAATATATAATCTACATTTTCTACTGCTTCCCGGCAAACTTCCAAATCACGGATATCACCTTCAATCAGCTTATAATTTGGATTTCCAATGAAAGGCTCGATGTTATGACGGTGTCCTGTTGCGAAATTATCTAAGCAAACAACATTATAGCCCTTATTTAAGAAATATTCCGTTAAGTTGGAACCTATAAATCCGGCTCCCCCTGTAATTAAAATTTTATGCATTTCTATGATTTAAAAATTTTCTTCCACCAACTGCTTTTATCCTTGGTCTGGCTGTAACCATAGCCGTAGCTGTAGTTATACCCATAGCCTCCTGCCCGTCTGGAAACATCATTAACGACAAAAGATACATTCGTAAGTTTAGAGTCTCTTACCAGGTCGTTGGCAAAACTTATCAATATATTTTTTGATACTCCGGACCTTACTACATATAATGTTGCATCAGCCGTATCTGCAATACTCAATGTATCCGAAACCAACATAAGCGGTGCAGAATCTATAATAATATAAGCATATTGAGAGGACATCTGCTCAATAAGCTTCTGATACCTTCCATTAGAAAGTAGCTCCTGAGGATTCGGGGGGATGGACCCTGCATAAATGACATCACATGAGGGATTTGTAGTTGATGTATGGATAAGGTCTTCTACATTTACTGATTCATCATATAAATATTCTGTAAGACCTTTTCTTTTCACAGGTTCACTGTCATATCTCTGAATCTGAGGATTACGGATATCTGAACCAATCAAAAGGGCTCTTCCGTTTTTATTGGCTATGGTAAGGGCAAGATTTACGGATACTAGGGTTTTCCCTTCACCTTTTACCGAAGAGGTTACCATAATTACTTTGGCAGAATCTTTTGCAGGCAAAACAAATTTAAGATTGGAAACAAGTACCCTAAATGCTTCAGCCAACTCCGAAAAGTCGTTTTTCTGTACCAAATGGCTTTCATTATCTTTAAGTGACGGAATATCTACCAATACACCCAGTCCGGAACGTTCCTTAATATCATCTCTATTATAGATTTTGTCATCCAACATGAACAGTAGATAAAAAATGGCAAAAGGAATTAGTATCCCAAGGAAAAAGGCTCCCAGAAGAATAATATCTTTTTTAGGCGACACAGGAATATCCATTGTAAATGCGGGATTCACAATTTTGGCTTTCGGAACATCTACTGACAGATTGATCGCATTTTCTTCCCTTTTTTGAAGAAGGAATAAAAAGAGTTGCTCTTTAAGATTTTGTTGGCGTTCTATTCCTCTGTAAACCTTAGACTGTCCCGGAACTTTTTCTATGACATTATTACTGGTTGTAATTTGGTTTTGAAGTTGGGCAATCCCCATCTGTACTGTTTGTTTCTGCTCATTGATGTTATCACGAATGATGTTTTTCAGAGAAGCGATTTCCCTGTTCATCTCTATAACAGCAGGGTTTTCATTGGTTGCCTGCTTAAGGGTTTTGTTTCTACTGATAATAAGCAAATTATATTGAGAGATAGACTGCTCCAATGAAGGATTCAACCCTAGATTAGAAGGCATAAGCTGATTGTTGCTTTTTAAGGCTTCTGCTGAAAGGGAATTCAGAAGATCTAGCTGTGCCTGCTGCTGAAGAAGAACTTTAGTATTCTCGCTTGTATTCTGTAGAGCCAATTCTGCCTGTGCCTGCAAATCAACAATGCGGTTACGGTTTTGGAAATCTTCTTTCTGGTTTTCTACTCCGGAAAGATCTTTAGTAATAACCTCAAGTCTTTTATCAATAAACTCCTGAGTATTCTGAGCCTGCAAGTTTTTATCTTTCTGGCCATCTATGTTGTATTGCTTCGTAACTTCGTTGAGAATAGCCTCTGACTTTTCGGGAAGAGATCCTATCAAGCTAATTTCCATTAACATAGCCTTTTCATCAGGTAAATTTACATCTACCGTTTTCTCAAGCTTTTTTACCTTCTCGATGGGACTTGAAAAAATTATTTTGTAATCTGATTTAAAAGCAATCGCAGAATTTCTTTGCAATACAACTGTTCCAAAATCCAGCTGTAAAGGAATATTAAATTTCCCTGTAATATTCTTTTGTTTATCACTCTGTAGTGTAAATTGATCACCTTTTACATCTTTTATGGTGTATTGAGAAGATATGAATTTTTTATTATTGTAAGTTAATATTTTTGCAGTTATAGGAGCATTGAGAAACAGTTGTGAATCCTTAATTTCTCCTGTAGTGAAATATTCTACATTGAGATTAAGATTTTTTACTACCTGCATGAGTATAGGCCGTGAGTTTACCACTGCTGCTTCACTTTTCAGCTCATCAGCGTTCCCTAAACCTATACCAAGATTATCCAGATCAGACAAAGCTGAAGATAGATCATTTTGCTTTTTATCAAATTTAAGAGTCGTTTTTGATTGATATTTGGGTACACTGTATCTAAGGTAAATATAGGCACACGATACAAAAACCAAAATAGAGGCAATAAACCACGGCCACTTATAAAGGTATTTAGAAATATTTTTCCTAATATTTAATTTCTCTTCGTTTTCCTGAAATTCTATCTGCTGCATATTTTTATTATCTTGTTAAAGCAACAATAAGTGTCCCTGCCGTTAATAATGCGCCAATAATCTGGAACGTAAGAGCTCTGTTCGGATTGGTATTGGCCTGTACCTGCTTGTTATTATCCGGCTGTACGTATAATATGTCGTTTTGCTTCATATAATAGTACGGTGAGCTTACAATATCCGATCTGGAAAGATCAATATTAACAACCTGATCCACTCCATCATCCCCTGTGCGGATCAGCTTTACATTCGTACGGTCTCCATAATCTGTCATATCACCTGCAAGACCAAGTGCCTGAAACACATTAATCTTTTGAGAAACACTTTCTTTCTGACCCGGATCTTTTACTTCACCCAAGATACTTACATTGAAGTTTTTTAGAGTAATTGACACCATAGGATCTGTAAGATATCTCTTCAGACGGGATTCCAATTCCTGTTTTAGCTGTACCTGAGTCATTCCTTTAGTGTAAACATTCCCCAAAACAGGGAAAGAGATATATCCCTCTTCATTCACTAAATATTCACTTGGCTGTACATATTGATTGATTCCGGTAGTGGCCTCGCTTCCTACCTTATTGGTGGTATTAAGGTTGAAAGGCTTTACAGCAATTTCATCGAGTGCAGAAACAAGGATCAGAAGAACATCCCCTTCCTGAATATGCAAACCCTGAAATTTTGCTTTAGCAACTTCTTCCTCCATATTATGGTTTGACATATACACCATATTCTGCTTGGGCTTACATGAAAGTAAAGTAACCGACAACAGTATTATATATGTAATAATAGTTTTCTTCATATGTTATTTAAATCTATTCGGATTAATACTCAATTTTATTAAAAACATTTACAACAAAAGTCATAATTAAGTATATTTTTCACATTAAACACAAATTCACTTATATATGAAATAGGTTTAAATAAAAATATCTTATTTTAAAAGTCAATTCATTTTGTAGCAATTTTCATTCCGATTAGAAATAAAATGGTAAAAATATTTGATTATTTTCCACTTATCAATATCATAATTACAACTATGTTACTGATAGACTTCACGTTCCGGTGTCTTATCTAAAATTTCAAATTCTGAATTATTACTTATAAATTCCGGCACTATTATCTTTAGAATTTTAACGACCTGTAAACTCTCTTTTTTTATAGCCGACCGCATAATCTGCTTACATAAAAGTTCTATATCCTCAAATTCCATCAATGGATCTCTTGATATCATTATCTTCTCATGATGGGTAGGAATAGTCGTAGAATTATCCGTTAAAAGCTCTTCATACAGTTTTTCACCAGGTCTTAAACCAATAAAATCAATTTTAATATCAACATCCGGCGTATATCCGGACAACTTTATCATTCTTTTTGCCAGATCCAGGATTTTAATTGGCTTACCCATATCAAAAACATAAATTTCACCTCCCTTTCCCATTGTTCCCGCCTGAAGTACCAATTCGCAGGCTTCGGGAATGGTCATAAAATAGCGGATGATATCTGGATGAGTAATGGTAACCGGACCTCCTTTTTCAATCTGTTTTTTGAAATGCGGTATTACAGAACCGTTAGACCCTAATACATTTCCAAAACGGGTGGTAATAAATTTCGTAGTATTATCCGGAGAGTTCTGTAAAGACTGCACAAAAAGTTCGGCAGCTCTTTTAGAAGCACCCATCACATTGGTTGGGTTCACAGCCTTATCAGTAGATACCATCACAAAACGGCTGACATTATATTGTCTGGATAATAACGCCAGGTTTCTGGTACCTCCGATGTTTACAAAAATAGCTTCATGGGGATTATCCTCTATCAAAGGAACATGCTTATAGGCCGCGGCATGATACACTATTGAAAAACGGTAATCTTCAAATAATTTTTCAAGCCTGTAATGGTTTGAAATATCCGCCAGCACAAATTTGAAATTTTGGTCCGGGAACCTTTCGAGCAATTCAAGTTTCAGCTCATGTAAAGGTGATTCAGCCTGATCCACAACCACAATAAGGGATGAGTCCAACTGGGCAACCTGCCTTACAATTTCGCTTCCAATAGACCCCGCGCCTCCGGTTACCAGAATACTTTTATTAAAATGACGGCTTTTTACCTCTTTACTTTCTATTTTTATCGGACTGCGGTCCAGCAAATCTTCAATCTGAAGGGGACTGATACCGCCTACAATACCATCTTCCTTTATTTTATTGAGACACGGTGCTTTCAACACTTTCAATCCTCTATCCAATGCAAGGGCCATCCATTCTTCCATTTCCGTTTTGTCTATCATTCCCCGGATTAAAACGGCATCAAACTGATGGGTCAGATCAACACTTTTAAGAAGTTCCTTTTTATTATAAACTTTGTGTCCAAGCAGCATTGCTTTTTTAGAATCCGATCTGGCACTAAAAAAACCTGCCAGCTGATAGGCATGCCCCGGATTATGAATGATCGCATTTGCCAATGAGACAGATTCGCCCTCCACTCCTACAACAGCAATTCTTATTTTGGATGAAGCCCCTTTAAACTTATGATCCATAACCATACTAAAAAGCTGACTGGTAAGCATTCTGAAAAAGAACATCAGGAGAATGGAAATGAAAAAGAATAAAAAAAGAGCCGGATATAAATAGAGCGGTCTGCCCAATACCATAGCGGATATAAAATTCAGCCCCAGCAACATTATAAAGGTACTGCCTGAAGACCACAGGATTTTAAAAAAATCAAAAAAAGTAGAATATCTTATAATTCCTGCATACGTTTTGAAAAGGAGCATAAACAGAATATTTACTCCAACAATCGTTAAAATTTTTTCATTGAGATATTCAACAAAATAAATTGTAACGTGCAGTTTTTTTAATAACAGGTAGATCGTTAAGACAGAAAAAGAAACGATTGAAATATCTATAAAAAAAACTAACCACCTAGGTACATACCTTAACTCTTTAATTTTAAAAACATTCCCCATACTACAGATAAACCTAAAAATATTATATTTTTTTATTTAATTCAACATTTGGTGGTTTTTAATTTTGAACAAATATAATTAATTATTGATATATTATTTAGCCTCATATATTAATTTAACATATTATATAATGAAATTATCTCCTATTTTAATCATGTAATATTTACAGCAATCATATCTTACTGCAAGACAGTATTTTTCAAATTTCAAACTAAAATGTTAAAAAATGATAATGTTAAAAAAACGAAATTCCAAATATTATGGATGACATATTATTACGACCAAGGCATATTAAAAAAGAAGACCCATTTTTTAGGTCTTCTTAGTTTCATGACAATTGAATTCTTTTAAGATATTTCGATCAATCTCGGTGGTTTCTGCTTGGCTTCCTCTTTTTTCGGAATGGTCAGCAAAAGCAGTCCATTCTCATATTTCGCATTGATATTATCCTGATCGACAACATCCTTTGGAAGTTCCAGACTTCTTTGGAAAGACTGATAACTGAACTCCCTGCGGGTGAAATTATCCTGTTGCTTTTCGGTGGTATCCTGCTTGGAGGATGAAATAGTCAAAAGGTTTCCATCGAGCTTTATCTCGAAATCTTTTTTATCCATGCCCGGCGCAGCAATCTGCACTTCATAGGCATCTTCATCTTCTCTGATATTCACTGAAGGAACCGTTGTACTGGTGGATGAATAATTGTTGTTTCCCCAGTTAAAAAGTTCACGATTAAAAAAATCATCGAAAAGACCTGGAAGAGCTAAATAGCCATTCGGGTTTCTTTTAATAAGACTCATAATAATCCTTTTAAATTAAGTTAAACAATCATTTTATACACAATCAGCTGGCCAGCTGTACATGAAAAACATCAAAAAAAATACCATGGTGAAAAATGTGTTTTTTTTTGCAGAAAAAGTGACAAAATTTCAGTTTGCACTTCAAAAAAACTGCTTTTAAGCTAAAATAACCTGCGAATTACTTACTACTTAGTGTTATGCTTTTTTGTCTGTGATTTTTAGTGGAATCTTAAGTTGATGGCGATTTTTTAAAAGCAAAAAAAGAGAAAATGCAATTATCTAATTTTCAATAATTTACAAATTCTCTTTTTATAAAAAGTGACCGCAGAAGGATTCGAACCCTCACTGTCGGAGCCGAAATCCGAAGTTCTATCCATTAAACTATGCAGCCCTGTTCATCAACAGTGATAGCCTCAAAGACGTATCACTTATGATTTCCGACTGCGAAAATACTGATTTTTTTACAATTTATAAAGCCTGGAAAAGGTTAATTCCAAAATCATTTTAAGATAAAATTATCTTTTTATAACAGACATGAATTGATGTGGAGACAAATAATTAAAGCTCAGTCATTTAAACAGAACGTCCTGCCATTTTAAAGTCACAAATATAATATTTGCAGCAATGTTTCAATTCCTCAAATACATCAGCAGAAGTAGTAGGCAATCTTTATATGGATTTAAAATGATAATTAAACGGCAGGAATCCGATAAAAGTTATAATTTATCTGTTGGGGCGTGCACTGTCTGATACTGCTGCATTGATGGTTCCGGTGCCGTTACCTGTATTATCATTGCTGGTTTTTCTACCGCCTATATGAGTCTTTGTGTTTATACTGTCCCGACCTGCTGTACTGTCTTCAGAGTTCCGGGGCGGTGAGGCAGCCGTGTCAGTATCGGGATAAACACTTTGGGTATTGGCTGAATCAGCAGAAGCTGTATTTTTTTCTTCGTTATTTTTTTTACAAGCTAAAACGATGAAGCTTGCGGCCATGATTGAGAATAATAAATTTTTCATAAGTTTATTTTAATGGTGTTTTTGCTCTGGTTGTTCAAAATTAGATATTTATTCATCAATGCTTCTATGAGCAAGATCATAATACATTAATGGAGAGTGTTGTTATGATGATTGTCGGTGGAAGCAAAAAACCCTTACACTTGGAATGTAAGGGTTTTTATTGTATTGAATTTAAGCTTAGAACGTAATCTTCACTCCTCCCAGGATCTGGGCACCTAAGACTTTATAGCCTTTGTACGTCTGGTAATTAGAGTTCAGAAGGTTGTTTCCGATAGCAAAAACGCTGAAGTTTTTGTGGAATTTGTATTCCGCGGAAAGATTTAAATCTGCATAGCCTCCCACTTTATCATTCCTGTTTTCCGTAGACTGGTAAACCAGATCAGGATTGGCTACTCCTTCGATAGCAAAAGAATTGGTTGTTCTGTCGCTGGCAAAGATTCCTTTGAATCCTAACAGTAACTTTTTATCCAGCATGGTATATTTTGCTCCGATGCTGGCATTGACCAAAGGAACATTGTAAATATCCTCGTAATTTTTCAGGTCGTACTTGGTAAACCTTACTTCTCCGTCTAAAATCAGGTTTTCAAGAGGGAAATATTGTACACTTCCTTTGATATCACTTACATTTCCGTCATCATAAACCGCAGAAAAGGTATTGGCAAAATTATAGGCAGAACGGTTCAAAGTATAAACGTTGTCGAAAAGACTGTTTCCCTGGAAAAACATAATATCTTTCATCTTTCCGTAGCCGGCAGAAAAGTCATATTTGAATGTTTCATCAATGTCCCCTCTCAATCCTATATAGAAATGGTATTTCGTCTCTGTTGGCTTTAAAAACTGGTCAGAAACAATAAATGGATTGGCCTGCAACATATCTCCGAAGGTATTAAGCTTTAAGCCTCCGTCTACCCCACCGTAGAATTTAAATTCTTTAGCAGCAGCAAACTGAAACTCTGCCTGTGGAAACCAGTATGTTTTATTATTTTTGACCTCACCGCCAAGCACATCATTTGAATTCTTAGCATTTAAGAAAGAAAATGTAGATCCCAGCATCAAATAAGAGTCTCCTTTTCTGAACGTCACTTTAGGATCCAGCGTCGTATTAAAGAAGTTGGATGAGTTTTTGTCAACGATGGCAAATTCCGTTTTCACAGCCTCCAATCCTACTCCTAAGTCCGCATTTAAATTAATTCCTGACTTTCCGATCTCAACAGCATGTTTGGAAAGGTTCGCCAAAATAGAAACCTGGTTTTCCTGTGCATCAAAATGATCTTTCAGGAAAGATGATTTTACTCTTACATCATTTAAAATCTCATTGGAGTAAAAATCGTAATATCCATTCACCTTGAACTGGCTTACTCTCTGCTTCAGATCTACATCTGCTGCAGGCTCCAGTGCATAGATCCCGTAATATCTGTTATTATCCAGTCCATACTGGGCATTCAGGTTGAATTTTCCTTTTTCACCGTATGAGTTCAGATAAGCTCCGATCGCCGTAGCACTCTGCTTGGAATCCCAGGCATATTCTTTTTTCAGACCTAAAGTAGAAAGAAAATGGAAATCTGCCCCTACTTCCAGCTTATTATCAAGCGTCTTGGAAATATTGGCATCAGCAAGGATCTTCCCGAAGTTACCCATTCCGAACTGTACATAATTATTCTGAGCTGTTCCTTCGAATTTCGGAGTTACATCCTGCCCCTGTATTGTGGAAGTTTTAAAATCCGAAACCGCAGGCACATCTGTAATGGTATATTTCACAGGGTTCTGGGATTTCTCTTCCGGCGGATAATTCTTAATCGTTTCCACAGAGGTTTTCTTCTTCTCGATCTTCTTCACCTCCGGTTCCCTCTTCTTATTAAGAATCAGTTTCTCCTCCTTGATCTGGGAAAACGCAAACTGCGAAAACCCTAAAAATAATATGGATAGTAATTGAATTTTTCTGTTCATTGTTCAATATTTGTATTAATGTATAATCTCGGATGTATAATGTACTTCTGGGTCTACATTACACTTTATACACTTTACTTTTTAATCTGCTTTTTAACCTCTTTTGCTTCTGCTACAATCTCCGGGAAATCTTTATAGTTCTCAATGATCTGGTCGCAGGTATAGCTTGCCTGATAATTATCTTTCAGTCCCACATAGTTTTTCGCCATCAGTACCAAGGCTTTTGCTCCCCAATAGTCTTCGGATGCATAGTTATTGGCCAGCTTGAAGATCGTCTCATTTGAAGATTTGAATGCTTTTCCTTTATTCTGATAATAAGCTTTTGCATACAGTGCTTCTGCCGCCACCGATGTGTTGGATGATTTTTCAAGGGAAGTATAAGCGGCCTGCGCGTCTTTATCTTTTCCTGAATTCATTAAGCTTCTCGCTTTGATCACTTTCGCTGTTTCAATGACTGCTGCGGAGTTTTTCGTATTGGCAATTACTGCATCGGCCAGTTTTTCAGCCTGAGAGAAGTTTTTCTCATCCGCATACATCTTCATCAGCTCTACATTTGCATAGTTCTTAATGCTGATATCTGAAGAATTTTTGAGATTCTCAAGGTATTTTTTGGCTTCCGCCGTATTCCCCTGGGAAATAGAAATCTGCGCCAGACGGGTCTGTGCATCATCCTGGTAATCATTCTGCACCGAAGCTACTTCCTGAAGAACAAGAAGGGCTTTCGTAGCATTATTGGTTTGATAATAGCTCTCTCCCAGCTCGTATTTGGCCTGGTAAAGACCTTCTCCGGTAGGGTTCTGCGTTAAATATTTTTCGTAATAAGAAATAGCATTTTTATAGTCTTTCTTGGTGAAATACTGTTTCCCGGTAGACAGGTTAATTTCGTCGATTTCAGAAGCATCTACATTCACACCGATGCTTTTTGCAAAGTTTTCATATCCTGAAACATCTCCGTTCTTCGTGAAAACAGGTTTTGCTGCCTGAACGATCTTTTCGGCATATGCTGTATTTCTATACTGCTCTCCTAAAGATTTAAGCTCAGAAAGGGCTTTATCACTTTGGTTCAGGTCAATATAATTTTGTGCTCTGTAAATAGATGCGTTGGCAATAAGATCTTTATCCGAAGATGTTTTAATCACTTTGGCAAAAGCATCATTGGAGTTCGTAAAATCATCCTGGGCAGCGTAAGCTGTTCCCATTTCATACTGAGCATCATCGTAATATTCTGAAGACGGATATTTGGATAAAAGATTCTTTAAATTGGTAATCTTAGCCTGCGTGTCTCCTTTAAACCCTAAAGCCATCGCTTTCTGGTATAAGGTATAATCCGTGGCATCTTCATTTTTATCATAAATGGCAATCGCCTCGTTCAGGTCATTGTTCGCGTAATGAATATCTGCCAGACGAAGTTCCGCATCATTTTTAAATTCAGGCTTCGGATTGCTCAGATACAGCTTGAAATAAGTCTGTGCCTGATCGAATTTTTTAGCTTTGAAATAAGCATAGCCTAAATCATATGGCAGCTGCTGTTTCTCAGGGAAATTTTCGTTAATAAGCTTCTCATAACGGGTAATGGCAGACGGATAATTTCCTTTCTGGTAATACACCTGGCCTAACCAATATAATGCTCTGTTATAAAATTCTTTATTGATATTGAATCCTAAGCTTCTCAGAAAATATTTTTCAGCTTCATCATAATTCCCTTTGTTGAATTCTTCTGTTCCCAATAAATAAGAAACCTCCTGATCCACTTTATTGATCTCGGGAGTAGAGTCCTGAAGCCTGTCGATCGCATTCAGGGTTTCTTTGTAATTTCCGGAGTATAAATAAGATTTCACAAGGAGCGATCTCATTTCCGGAGCATTCGCATCATTCTGATTGTTGTTGATATAGCTTTGAATTACCGCAGAAGGGCTTTCAAACGGGTTTCCGATATCATAGCTTAATTTTGCATACTGTTCGTGTGCTAATTTCTTAACTTTGGCATCATAATCCATCTGGTAAGAAGAACGGAATGCCGAAAGGGCTTCCTGCTTTTTATCTACAGCCAGATAGGCATTTCCTAACTGATAATAAGCATTTTGTGCCAGTGCCGAATTGCTGTTGATAAGCTGGTTATAATAAGAAACTGCCTCATCATATTTTTTCAGCTGTGCAGCTACAAATCCCATTTCGTAAAGGTCATTTTCAGAAGGATTCTGCTGTACACTCAAATAATCTTTAAGGTGTGGATATGCTGAATTATAATCATTTTTCATGAAATAACTCTCTCCAATAATCTTATGAACCTCTGCTTTGTAAGCTTCAGAAATGTCTTCGTTCAGGAGAGCAGTTCCTTCGGTAATTGCCTGGTCATAATTCTTGTCGTTATAGTACATCTGTACATAATAAGGACGCACCAGTTTAGAAAACTTAGGCTGGTCCTTTACCGAATCAAAATACTGGAATGCTTTGTCACTCTGTCTGTCTGAATAGTATAAGTGCCCCAGCATATAAGCGATGTCTCCTTTCTGGGATTCATCTGCTGTTTTATAGGCTTCCTCAAGAGCATCTGTAGCTCCTTTGGTATCACCCATCATGAATTTGGCATAGCCCAGCTTCAGAATATACTGTGTATTCTCTTCTTTTGAAAGCTGGTACTGATTCACTTTTTTCAGTGTCTCTAAAGCTTTTTCAAAATCTTTTTTAGCCAGATAGTAATCAGCCAGCGGTAGATTTGCCTGAGCAAAATACGCAGAATTTGGATATTCTTTCATGAAGGCTGTTAACCCTTCTTCTGCATGATTTTTCTGTAGAATCACCCCGATCACGTTATCAAAAAACTGCGCTGCTTCCTTTCTCGATTTGGACAAATTCTGGTTATAGAAATACTGTCTTGCATATTCGAACTGGGAAGCATTGTATATTTTGGTCTGATAAAGATTTTCTGCGAGGCTAAATCTGTAATTTTCTTTCTGTGTAAAGTACTGTGACTGTTGCGCTTCGGAAGTTCCGAAATAAAGCACGGCAGCTGAGAGAAGGATTTTTTTTGAATTCATTCTTTTTCTGAATAAAAAGATTAGTCTATATAAGTTAACGAAAATATTAAAAACTTATTGTTTAAGCAAGTTTTAAAAGGTTTAATAATTCAAAATACCCATTGATCACATTTCACTGTTTGATGATAAAAAATGATTACTTTAGTATCATAAAAGTTAAATAGATATCAATATAGAATTATCATAAAATATTTTGATTTAATTCTCATTCTACAGCAGCTAAAAACATACCATATCATGAAAATTAAGATACTTTTAGCATTAATATTTCTCAATCTACTGCAGGCACAGAAGTTTTACTTCCCAAAAACAGCAGTAACGGACTCTGCAGTTCTGGAAAAACAAATGCCTCTGCTCGCATCAAAACTGACCACTCAAGCCCCCATGCTGAAGCTTAAGAAAACCAATAAAATCGCCTATTTGGATAACCTAATGCGTTTAGAGCTGGTTGCTAAAGATTATAAAACATCCAACACCACTTTAGCAGAGTACCGCAAGGAATTTGCAGACAACAATATGGCCGGAAATAAATTTATTGCCTATGAATTTTACAGCCTGGCAAAACTTCTTGAGGAGAAGAAAAAAATAAGTTTTCCCATTGCACTTCAAAAAGCATTCAATAAAAAGTACGAAAGCCTTCCCGACCAACTTATCACTAAAGTAGGTATGGCCGTTGACGGAGATGTTTCTGCTTCCAGAAAGCTATTAAAAGAAACACTGAACAAACAGAAAGATAAGGACAGCATAGATTATGCGTCGGCTCTGGCCTTATGTAAAAGTTACCTGAATTATAAAACTTTTTCCAGCACAAAGCCACAAATTATACAGTTAGTAAAGTTAAAAGATCAGGAAAAATTCATTACCGAAACAAAGGATCTGAAAACCAAAAACGGGAATACCCTGACGATTACTATAGTCAGAAAAAAGGAAAACACAGCTCCACTTCCTGTTATTCTTACCAATAATATCTATGCCGGACCTTTTGATTCATATTTTGGAAAAAGAGCTGCCGTTTATAATTATGTAGGAGCTGTTGTAAATACGCGTGGCAAAAGAAACAGCAATGATGAAAACAATCCTTTCGAGCATGAATCACAGGACCTTTATGAAGTGATCGACTGGGTAAGCAAACAGCCCTGGAGCAACGGTAAAGTGGGGATGATCGGCGGAAGTTATTTAGGTTTCAGCCAGTGGGCAGCTGTAAAAAAACTGCACCCGGCGTTAAAAACAATTGTTCCGCAGGTCGCCGTAGGCATTGGAATAGACTATCCTTCTCAAAACAATATATTCATGAGCTATATGCTGCAGTGGATCAATTATGTCACGAACAATAAGCTTACTGATGAAGCCGATTTTAATAATTTCACGAAATGGGATTCTATCAATACGGCATGGTACAAAAACGGAAGATCATTCAGGGCTTTGGATACCATCAGCGGTAAGCCGAACAGGATATTTCAAAGATGGCTGGATCATCCGGGCTACGATCAGTACTGGCAGAAAATGGTTCCTTATAAAGAGGATTTTGCAAACATCAATATTCCTATTTTAACGACTACAGGGTATTATGATGCCGACCAGATTGGAGCAATGTCCTACTTTAAGGCTCATCATCAATATAATAAGAATGCCAATCATTACCTGGTCATCGGTCCATACGATCATGGCGGTGCACAAAGCTTTGGATTTACCTTCGTGAATGGCAGGCCTATAGATCCTGTCGCGAGAATAAGTATTGATGATTTAGCTTTTTCATGGTTTGATTATATTCTGAAACACGGTAAAAAACCGGCAATTTTAAAAGACAGAATCAATTTCCAGGTGATGAATACCAATACATGGAAACATGCTCCTACTCTTGAAAAAATGCATACCTCGATGCTTAAATTTTATCTTCAGGACCGTAAGGGCAGTACATCCGTTTTTAATCCACCTACAGAGAAAAGCTTTATTAAACAGACGGTTGATTTTAAAAACCGGGATCAAAAAGACACTTATCATGCCGTAAGTAAAACAGACAGTGTAAAAACCACGAATTCGGTATATTTTGAAAGTGAGGTTTTAGATAAAGACCTTATTATAAGTGGAAATCCTGCAGGATTCTTCAATGTTTCCATTAACAAAAAAGATTTTGACACGGATACTTATCTGTACCAGATACAGCCGGATGGTAAATCTTTTCTGCTCTCAACTCATATTGTAAGAGCGAGCTATGCAAAAGACAATGCTTTACGGCAGCTTCTTGAGCCTGGTAAAACAGAGCAGATTCCTATAAAAAATTCAATATTCGTCAGCAAAAAAATAGAAAAAGGAAGCAGGCTTGTTCTGTTGGTGGGCGTCAAAAAAAGTCCAAGCTGGCAGATCAATTACGGAACGGGAAAAGATGTAAGCGATGAAACGATCAAGGATTCCGGTGAACCGCTGGAAATAAAATGGTACAACGACAGCTATGTGGAAATTCCTATTTATCAAGAATAAAGGTCTTTAACGCTTAAAGTCTCAGCCTTTTTAACAAAATATTATGATTACACCCATCACCAAAATAAAAAATCATTACATTTGCTTTTTTTCAAACTCAAATACATATTGAATGAATCAACTTTTTAGAAGGAAAAACTATTCAGAAACAGATACTTCTACCAGCCTTTTAAGGGTCTTAGGTGTTTGGGATATTGTTTTTTTTGGTATTGCAGCCATTATTGGAGCAGGAAGTTTCAGCAGTTTAGGTGAAGCAGTTTTCAGAGGCGGCCCCGGAGTGATTCTATTGTATTTGATTTGTGGCTTTGCCTGCGGTTTTACCGCATTATGCTATGCTGAATTTGCAAGCAGAATTCCTACAGCAGGTTCTGCCTATACGTATGCTTATGCCAGCTTTGGAGAACTGATTGCATGGGTAATCGGATGGGCCTTAATTATGGAATATTCTTTCGGGAATATTTATGTGGCTTTTTCCTGGTCAGATTATTTCACCAGCTTTTTAGAACGTCTGGGTATGCATATCCCTGATTACCTTACCTGCAGCTATACAGAAGCACGAAAGGCTTTTCAGAACGGTTCTGAGAATAAGGAACTTTTAAACGCATGGAAGTCTGCCCCACTGATCGGCAGTTTAAAATTCATCGTTGACGTTCCTGCATTAGTAATCAACGGCCTTATTACATGGCTTTGTTATGTAGGCGTAAAAGAAAGTAAAAACTTCAATAATTCTTTGGTTATTTTAAAACTGGCGGTTATTGTTTTAGTAATCTTGGTAGGCTTCGCTTATATCAATACGGATAACTGGACGCCGGTAAATCCGGAAACGCAGGTCGCTTCCTTCATGCCCAACGGTTTTGCGGGAGTAATGAGTGCGGTCTCAGGGGTTTTCTTTGCCTACATCGGTTTTGATGCATTGAGTGTTCTTTCCGAAGAGACCAAAGATCCTCAGAAGACCCTTCCAAAAGGGATGATCGTTTCTCTTGTGCTTTGTACGGTAATTTATATTGCTTTAACACTTGTTCTAACAGGAATGGTTGATTACAGGAAGTTTGACGGTATAGGAGATCCGCTTTCATTCATATTTGAAAAATCAAATGCCAATGTGGCCTGGATGGAACTGGTCGTTTCTTTCGTAGCTATTGTTGCCATTACTACTGTACTATTGGTGTTCCAGATGGGACAGCCGAGAATCTGGTATGCGATGAGCCGCGACGGGCTAATGCCTGAGAAGTTCAAGACTGTACATCCAAAATACAAAACGCCTTCATTTGCTACTATCATTACAGGTATTGCAGTAGGAGTTCCTATCCTTTTTACGGATAAAACATTTATCCTCGATTTCACAAGTATCGGAACGATCTTCGCGTTCGTGCTGGTTTGTGCGGGAGTTTTAATGCTTCCTGCAAAGGAAAAGATCAAAGGCCGGTTCCACCTTCCTTATATTAACGGTAAATACATATTCCCGGTTATTTTTATCGGTGGATTAATAGGTTTTTATATCTGGCAGCCGGAATTTTTCACCAATCTGACGGACTGGAGTGATCCTAAAGAAGGCGAGTTCAGAGCTTCTATTTTCGTTTTCATTCTCATCAATCTGGTTCTGTGTATTTTTACTTTTATTAAGAATTTCTCTTTAATTCCTTTAATCGGATTAAGCTCCTGCTTATATCTTCTTACGGGGATGAGCCATGAAAACTGGTTCTGGTTCGGACTTTGGTTTGCTCTGGGGCTGGTAATCTATTTCTGCTACGGTTACAAAAACAGTAAGCTCAGAAAAGAAGCAGTATAAAATAATCAACATAAATAAAGTATAATAAAAGGCAAATTCACAGACCAGCAAATTTGCCTTTTATTTTTTCATCAAACCGGCAGAATTATTGCATATATTTCAACAGAAACTATAACTAATACTGCCATGTCAGAAAGAATAAAAACTTACGGGGAATTTTATCAGTTCTATCTTACCGAGCACAGTAAAATGGGAACAAGAATCTTCCATTTTATCGGAACACTTCTGGTATTTGTTGTTGTCTGGTATGTTATCAGTTCAGGCAAAGAAAGGTTTTTGTGGTATATTCCAATTTTTGGATACGGCTTTGCCTGGTTCAGTCATGCAGTCATAGAGAAAAATAAACCTGCAACTTTCAAGTATCCCTTATGGTCATTGGTTTCGGATTTCAGGCTGTTTTTTGAGCTCCTGACCGGTAAACAGAAATTCAGGGGAATAGCTCCGGTGCCAAAGGAAACAGAGGATTCCGAAACTGTGTAAGAACTTATCTAACCTGAGCTCGGGATAAGAAATACCTGAAAACAATTGCATTTTTATCGCAAAGGCAAACAAAGTTTATAGGTGAATCAGTACTGTTTTTCCAGAATATCATAATGGATAGTATTTATTATTTTCTCTGCTAAAGCATCTCCATCCACTTTGGTATGTTCCGGTCTGTAGGTTGAAAATATAACGGTTTTGTCTTTATTAAATGTAACGGTCACCTCTTCAAGAATCTGACCTTCAACATAGAACTGAAGCCTGTCATCCACTATCTTCCAGAACGAAAGCCTGGGCTCAGAAGGCATACAGTTACCCGAGCTGCCTTCCACATAATTATAGATGGCAAAGCCGTCATCCCTTATGGAATAGTTTCTCATCAAACGGCAATTATCAAAATCCTTAATTACTTTTTTCTTGTTTTCATAGAAACCGGATTCTTTCAGTTTCCAGAATCCTATGATATTCTCTTTCTTTAATTGTTGAGCGTTGAGAAAGGAACTGACTGTTAAGAACAGTATTGCTGTATATATTTTATTCATTATACTCATTGTTTTTATTTTTTTTATTTCAAAAATTTGGATCAAAAATGTTTTTATTTTCCGGCGCCCCCCGCCCCCCGAAACTAAAAACTAAATTTAAACATAAACTTTAAGTATAAAATGCAAAATATTATATATCAATCTATTTAAACTTCTTCCTAAAGTTAAACTTGATCATATTCATTATCCCGGGTTCAATAATATCAATCCCCAATCCAAAATTACTGTCTGCAACCGTATGATGATCTTCCCGGAATTTTTCAAACTCATCCTGCGGGATTTCAAGATTCACCAGAGGATTGTATTCTATAAAAACGGCAGCACCATTCTTAGCAATTTTCTTACGGCTTTTATACTCAAAATAGGGATTGCTTATACTGCTTTCCTGAACGGTGTATTTTTCCTGGGTATCAATCTTTTGGTCTGTATTCAGACTGATCTCATACTTTTCACTGTCGAAATTATGCCAGAAAGGAAGATCTTTATGTATAAAATCCCTTGCACTTGCTTTAATGACATTGCGGTCAAAATACATTAGGAAACGGTTTTTCTGGGGATCTACATAATAAGGGTTTTCTACTGTAGCGGTGTATTGAATTTTGAATTCATTCAGTTTTTTATCATCGCTTACAATATCAATGGATGCATCTTTAAAAATATTCCTGATATCTGTTCCGTTCCTGTCATTGGAATAATTAAGCCCATAAAACAGAAAACTGTTCCAGCTGTCCACGATTTCCCTTTTGTTGGTCGTCTTAAAATATCTTCTCATCGCATTGGCGCGGTTTCCTTTATACGTTGTGGTCAACTTCAGCCGTCCTGTTGTATTTTGGGCATTGAGCTCAATTTTTTCATCAATACAGTAATAGGGAAATTTATATGATTTTCTTTCCTGCAATACCTGATCCTGTTTCACTTCAAGATAATGCATAAAATAAATAAATCCACGGTTTTCTATCAGTCCGAATTCGTCCCGGACCGTAGCATCCACAAAATATTCCTGACCTTTATAGTTAATTTTTACTACCACATGATTAAAGCTAAGCAGTGAAGGCAGATAATATTTAATATAATAGTCAGTATGAAAATTAACGAGAACCACCGAAGAATCAACGCCGATATAATCTAAAATAATCTTCAGTAAAACGCATTTTGCCTTGCAGTCGCCCTGCTTATTTTCATACGTGACAGAAGGTTCCTGTGGCCTGTGTCCATTCATCTCATCGGCATTGAAGATATAGTAAATATGGTTCTGAACATATTCTATGGCAAACTGCAGCTTTTCGTCCAGACCGCCAATTGCATCCAGCTTTTCAGCAAGTTGTGGAGCAAAGCCTTGTAATGAATAGGCAGTGAACATTTCCTCATAAATGGGAGCAATATAATTGGACAAATCTTTCCAGCTGTTTTCGGTTGCAAAATCTATAAACGGGAAAATTTCACGGCTGGCATCTGCCAAATTAATGTAATTTTCCTCTTCTATGATGAACTTCTCCCCTTTTTTCAGATGATGGATTTCAGGTGGCAAAACATTCCCATGTTCATCCCTGAAAAATGTTTTTTTATACGCAACATCCTGTTCCCGGTCATTGATAAAAGTAAACTTAAAGCTTCCGTATGCCCAATAATTATCAGGACTCACCCATACATATTTTGAAAATTCCTTTCTCAGGAAATCACGCTCTGTAAATGCTTTAAACCGCGAATCTTCCAGGATCAGTACATCGTAAAGCCTGAGATCCTTAATTGTAATATTGATCTTTTTATTACTGCTTAAAACTCCTCCGCTGCTTTGGTTTTCGCTGTCGAGCACTTTTATCTTGGTATCCGGAATCTTATCGATCAACACACCGTCTCTCAAAACGCTGATCCTGTGAATACTGTAGATTTCATTTTCTTCCACAACAACCTCTGAAACAGAAGCACGTTCCAGATTTACCGGCTCATTTAGAGTATAGGCCATGCAGACATATTCGCTGTTTTCCGTATTGCTTGTATAATATTTTTTATCAAGAAAATAACAGTAATCTCTTCCTTCATCAAGCTGCTTTCTGGAAAATTCAGAGTCTTTGATTTTATCAATCAGCTCATGATCTTCTATATTTCCTGCCCATGCTTCAGGCCTTTGAATTTTGTAATTTTCAATTTGAATCGGATTATTCATAGTATATTCTGGTAATAGTGTTCTTGGTTAAAATTTTAGAAGTGCTCAAATTAAATAATTAAAAAATAAAAAACAATAGAAGAAGTGCGTCAAAAACTTCGGCACAGTAATTGGAACCAAGATGTAAAATAAAGTTTTATGAAAATTATCGCAACCCTTCTAAAAGGCACTGTTCCTGCAGTAGCACTTTTTGCAATGACACAATGTACCACTACGGCCAACACTGCCGGAGCAGATGAAAAAACATTCATCGTAGGGCCTGAAACTGCAGACTGTACAGGAGTAGCCCCAATGAAATGTCTCCAGGTAAAAGAAAAAGCGTCGGAAAGCTGGACGAATTTCTACACGAATATTGAAGGATTTACTTATGAACCGGGATATGAATATGTTTTGAGAGTAAAAACCGAAAAAATTGCCAATCCTCCGGCTGACGGATCTTCTATAAAATACACCCTGATCAAAGAGGTTTCCAAAACCAAGAAATAATATACAAAACTCCCGGAATTCCCGGGAGTTTTCATTTATACTTAAGGACTTTCGGCCGTCCCTTTCTCTTATCAGCATTCTTTTATCTTTCCCTATCCGCTTAGGACTGTTATAAATAGTTGAAAACACCATGACTCACAATCTTCAGAATTTATGGAAGAAATATAAACTGCGTATTATTTTTTTTTATAAATTGCAACAATGTTGTATTAGCATCAATGTTGCAATTTATAAATTTATGTAAACAGAAATCAACGCAGGATGAGTCATCATGAGCATAAAATCATAAAAAGAATTACCCATTACTTTAAAGGAAAACAATATCCCTTTTTCAGACAGCTGGACACAACGGACTGCGGGCCGACATGTCTTAAAATGATTACTGCATATTATGGAAAAGAACTTTCATTAAATCATTTACGCGAGCTCTGTGATGTACACAGCCAGGGAACTTCTGTATCAGGAATAATCCATGCAGCAGAAAAAACAGGCTTCAAAACACTGGCAGCAGAACTGAGCTTTGAGATATTGCTCGAAAAGGCACCATTACCGTGTATACTCCACTGGGATCATAATCATTTTGTTGTGCTGTGGCATCTTAGTGAAAAATATGCTTATGTAGGAAATCCTGCACTGGGAAATAATATGCACTATACAATCAATGATTTTATGAAACATTGGATTCCCGGTGGCGAAAATAAAGGTATCGCTATTTTTACTGAGCAGACCGAGACTTTTAATCAAATAAAAAATCAGCCGGAGCCACCAGTCAGCTTATTCTCATTATTAAAAAGGATAAATGACCGCAGAAGTATTTCTTTTGTAATTTCAGCTCTCTTAACAGCTTCTCTTTTGACATTAGCCATTCCATTATTAACCCAGTCTGTGGTTGACAGGGCTATTTCCAGAAAGGATATTGGAATATTATTTCTGATTTGTGCAGGGCAGCTTATTTTATTTACTGGCAGAATTTTAACCGATTTCTTTCGCAGCCGGATTCTTTTTAAACTGGGAATGAATATCAGTATAAAACTCATTTATGAATTTGTTGATAAGCTCATGCAGCTGAAGCTTTCTTTCTTTGAATACAGAAGCAGCGGTGATAATTTGCAAAGAATCTACGATAACCAGCGTGTAGAAGAATTTCTCACCAAAAACTGTGTGAGTGCGGGACTTTCCATAATCATTCTCTTTGTTAATGGCGGGTTATTATGTTATTACAATTGGAAGCTTTTCATTCTATTCCTTGCCGCCAGCATGATCAGCATACTTTGGACCAATCTCTTTGAAGAGAAAAGAAGACATCTGGATCAGAGGACTTTCAGCCTGCTTGCGAATGCTCAACGTCATCAGATAGAAACATTCGAAGCGATGACAGAAATAAGGCTGACGGGTGCCGAACAGGAAAAAAACCAGCTATGGAAAAACATGCAGAAAGAAGCCTACCATGTGAAAATGGAAAACCTTAAACTGGATCAGCGGATACAGGGAGTAGCTCTTTTCATCAATGAAACAACAGGAGTATTGACCACCTTTTTAACGGCCTCTCTTGTGATCAACGGAAGTCTGACTCTTGGAGCCATGCTTGCCATCACCTATATGTATGGTTCATTAAACGGTACGGTAAATCAGCTGTCCGATTTTATACGTTCCATGCAGACCGCAAAATTCAGTTTACAGCGTATTTCCGAAGTAGAATATGAAAAAACTGAAGATGCCTATTCCAGCCTGAATCTGCCTAAAGGAAATTCCGGTTCTATTGAGCTCCTCGATGTCAGTTTCCGGTATGGAAAACTATCACCTGATGTCCTGCACAATATATCATTAAAAATTCCCGCCGGAAAGGTAACCGCTATTGTTGGAATGAGCGGAAGTGGAAAAACAACACTTCTGAAACTGTTGTTAAAATTTTTTGATGCCACACAGGGAGTTATCATTTTTAGCGGACAGGACCTGAAAATGATCAATGCAAAAAGCTTACGGAGACAATGTGGAGCAGTGATGCAGGACTCTTTCCTGTTCACAGACACCATAGCAGGAAATATCTGGTTAGGAAGTGAGGAAAAAGATATGCTTCGTGTAAAAAAAGCCTGTAAAATGGTCAATATGCATGATTTTATTGAAAGTCTTCCTTTTTCTTATGAAACCCAGATCGGAAGTGAAGGAACCGGGCTTAGCGAAGGACAAAAACAGCGTCTCTTGATCGCCCGTCTCATTTATCGCCAGCCCGATTATATATTCCTGGATGAAGCAACCAACTCACTTGATGCCAACAATGAAAGACTGATCGTTGAAAACCTCAACACGTTTTTCAAAGGCAGAACGGTTGTTATCGTAGCCCACAGGCTGAGCACGGTAGTCCATGCTGACAATATCATAGTTCTTGATAAAGGACATATTGCTGAAGAAGGCACCCATGAGACTTTAACAAAATCAAAAGGTGCTTATTATAACCTCGTTAAAAATCAACTTGAACTGGGAAAATAATTTTGAATATGAGTCTTACTATATTACCATACATTTTCACACGTTTTGCCGCACTGCCCGTAGATAGTTTAAATAAACTGATTATTCCTGAAATTGAAGATCAGTTGGACACATGGCAAATAATTGTTGAGTATCAAAAGATCTGTAATGAAAGGCTATGCAATCAGCTTTACATTCTAATCAAACAATCTTCTGATGACCGGCAACGAAAACTCCTGCTAAATCTGAAACGTTCCGTCTACAATGGAAGACAAAATACAAACAGCATTGTAAAAAAACTACCAAAAGAAATTTTTAATGATATCAAAAACTCCTGGGAAGAATGGCTGAATGCAGATTTAAAATGTAACAGGTTCAGGGAATCATGGGAAAAGAGTTTTAATGAGTATCTGTGGTCTCACAGACGGGATATCCAAAAGCTGACCGGATCATATCTATTCCGAAACGGAGTTTTGCTTTCGAGTAAGGATCTTTATGAACAGCTAGACAGCTTTAGCAATGCTAACGTACAATCATTAAATAAAAACAGTGAGCGTATTGAATTTAGTGTTCTTCGCTATCTTACCCGTATGGCTTACAAAACTTCTCCTTTCAGTACCTTTACATATTTAGGCCTTACCGAGGTAGCCCATGGTAATGAGCCGGATTTACCTCAGGCTACAGAAATCAATGGCTGCAAAATAAGACTGAATAATAAACTGTTGAAACGCATTAAAAAGCTGATGGAAAAACACCCTGATCTTCAAGGTTTACTATTGGTGAATACCAACAGCAGCATGACAGAAAACAACGACTGCTTCTGTTTTCTGATGAATTGCGCGAATATCGAGGTTTTCCAGGAAATCCAGGCAACAGACGTCAATCAATATATTAAAGAATTGATCAGCGGTTCAGAAAAAAGTATTTCACTGATGCAATTCATTCAATTTCTTTCTCATTATATCGAATCAGATGCTTCCGAATTACAGCATTATATTTTAAAATTAATTGATTCAGGATTTTTAGAACTTACTTTGGAATGTTCCGAGATTGATCCTGATTGGGAAGTTCATCTTTTAAGATTTCTTGAGCATTACAAAGAAAGTAATAAGGCAGCCCGACAGCTCTATCAACTTGTTTTTAATCTTCAGCAGGCAAAAAATGAATTTGGATCATCAGGGATATCCCATCGGGAGGTTCTGCTGAAAAATACTTCAAAGCTCTTTGACACTACTCTTTCGGATCTTGAAAATCAAGCAGGCATCATTAAACTTCCTAAAGATAAAATACAAACTATCCTTGACAATATCCTTAAAAGATACAGAAATGGCGAAGGTTTTGAAAAGCTCCCCTATATACCGGTTGATTACCGCCAGGAAGGATTGATCTATGAGGATACTTATACAGATCAAATCAATCGGATCAATGAAGGTAAGGTCAATGAGCTTGGTCAGTTATTATCTGACTTCACCAACCGTCTTACTGCATTCGATATCCGGGGAACGGAAAAAAGCAATGTTAAAAATTTCTTTATTTCAAGATACGCCAAAGATCAGTACATTCCTCTGGTGACTTTTTACCACGAATATTACCGTCACAAAAATGAGATTGAAACGGAAGATCAGAATCAACCCAATTCTGAGAATTCATGGGCCCGTAGCTTCTGGGAAGATCTTCAGAAGGGAAACCAGCAATCTGACATAATAAATATCCAGAAGAATAACCTGGCTAGTCTTCCTTTATCAGATCACCTTTCTCCGGCCGGAGCGGCATTTCTTCAATTCTTTGATCAATATTCAGAAACAGGTATGAAGGCAGTGGTGAACGGACTAATGCAGGGGATGGGCAAAATGAGCGGCAGGTTTCTTCATTTATTTGATTCTGAAATTTCCGAAATACACAGACAATATAATGAGCGCTTATTTCCGGATCACCTGCTCATTGAACTGAATGATGATTCGAGCTTTAATGCCAATATCCATCCACCTTTACTTAATCATGAAGTAAAAATGCCGGCTTCCAACACGCAAATGAAAAAATCTCAGCAGATTCCTTTAGACCGGATATCTGTAGGCTATGATGAATATAATGATACGCTCTGTTTAATGGATACCGTTCTGAAGAAAGAAATTTATGCATTTGACCTGTGCCTGGAGACGATTACCAACAGGTCCAATCTTTATCAGCTTATGTCTCTTTTTAATCCCTGTATCTATGTGAGTTATTTTCCACTTATCCGGGTTATTGATGATCACTATCCGAAACAATTTCCTGATGATGATGAAGATATTCGTCTTTTTCCAAGAATTATCTTTGAAGGTAAGCTTGTTCTGCGCCGTAAAGGATGGCTGATTAATCTAAATAATATACCCAGGCAAAATAAAGATGAAAGTTGTGGTATCTATTTTTTGCGTTTCCATCAGTGGCTTTTGAAAAATGCCATACCTACGTCCGTATTTCTTTATTTACAGTCCGGATATATCCCTGAAGATCCATCAAACAGCCGGACAGCAGGCAACAGAGATGATTATAAACCTCAATTCATAGGTTTTGAGCAGCCTTTACTTTTTAATCTGTTCACTAAACTTTTAAACAGAGCCGGATCATACATTTACCTGGAAGAAGTCCTGCCCTCTGTGGATAATTCCCAGGAAAGAGTTACTGAGCATTTAATCCAATGGTATAATTTTTAAAATAATGGTAAAACACTGGAACTCTTATTACCTATATTATACTATTGATGCAGACCATCTATTGAGAGAAATCGTGCATCCAACTGTTCTGGATATTCAGCAAAAGCTGGAAAAAGAAGTAAAATTTTTCTTTATACGCTACTTTGAAAACGGATATCATATCCGATTGCGGATGTTTTTATCTGCTGAAGAATCTGCCCAGTTTCTTCCATTACTAAAAAAACACATCTCAATATATAAAGATCTTTACAAAACGGATCTGTCATGGAAAGAAGCCCAATATATCCCGGAAACAGAAAGATATGGAAATACAGATACTATCGCCCATGCAGAAAGCCAATTTCATGCAACATCAAGATTTGTTCTGCATCATTTGGTAAACAACAGCACATTAACAGATTCTGAAAGATATCTTCTGGCTATGAAAACCCATTTAATTTTTTTTAAAGGTATGGGACTGTCACCAAACTGTTGCCAACAGGTATGTAACAGGTTTATTCAAAGCTGGCTTCCACTGCCTTTTTCTGAAAACCAGGAGGAACAGGAAAAAAACAGAAAGAGCCTACTGGCAGCTTTTCAAGTACAGTTTGAAGCATATCAGGCTTTATTATGTGAAAATCTGTCGATATTCCTGGATTCATTGAATACCGCTGCAGATCCATTTGCAGCAGAGCTTCTGGAAACAAATCATAGGGTAAAGAAAAAATATGCGCACGCTCAATTACCTTCAGAGGCTGTAGATGAAGCATTCCTAAGTTTTATTCATATGACAAATAACCGTATTGGAATAGTGAATGCTGAAGAATCTTATCTGCTATTTTTAATAATGAAAACCATCCCTTTACTCAAGGATTATGATAAGCAATTATGAACTAATTGAACTGCAATCAGGACTGGATGAAATAAGTGCATTCCTTCTGTCAAGAATGAAACAGGATAAAGATGGTTTCTATTGGGAAACTATCTCCAGGAATCATGATACAGAAACATTTTCTTTCACATTCAATCCTTCTTTATGGAACGGAACCGGAGGAATTGCGTGGTTTTTCCTGATCTTGTATGAAAATACAGGAAAGGAGGATTATCTGGCTGCAGCAGAAGGTGCTTTTTCAAAAATATTTCTTTATTCAACACTCCACAAGATATCAAACCCCAGCCTTTATGACGGGATAAGCGGAATTATTTACTTAGGTTCGGAGCTGTTTAGGATTACAGGAAATGATCTGTATCTTCAACAGGCTTCAAAATTATACGAAACCTACAGACAGAAAATACTGGAGGAACAGACAGAGGATATGCTGATCGGCATCTCGGGAATCTTAATTTCCATTTGTACTCTTTATCACTGCACAAAAAATCAGAAATTAATTGATGACCTCAAAGTAATGGTCACTACCCTATTAGAAAAATCTCTCGTTGCAGAATCAGGAATTAAATGGGGAAAGAATCATCTTTCAATAGATTCCCTGTGTGGTTTTTCGCATGGGAATTCAGGAATTGCTTTTTGCATGCTGCAACTTGGAAAATATTTTAATAATGACGAGTTTATTTGGCTGGCAGAGGAGGCGTTCCGGTACGAAGACGTATACTACGATTCCTCCAAAAATAACTGGATGGATTTAAGATGGGAAGAATCTAAAAGCAGCCTGCCCAATCTTTTCGACTGGAGTAAAAGCACATTCCTTCAGGAAGATTTTGATCTCAATGCGTGGGCGCACGGAGCATGTGGGATCGGAAGTGCAAGAATTTCTGCATTGATTATGACAGGAAACCCCAGATATAAACAGGACTGCAAAAAAATATTTGAAAGATGTAAGCATGATATTCAGAAAAGGTCCAAACGAAATCATATCCTGTTCAGCGGATATGGAGGGCTCTCTGATTTTCTGTTACAGTATCATAAGGTATCTGACCATAAAGAGGCCTTGGGGCTTGCCAAAGAAATTATTATGGAAGGCTTAGAAAAAAGCAGAAGGCATGGTCATTCGGAATGGGGAATTCATAACACGGAAGATCTGGGACTGATGACCGGTACTGCAGGTATTGGATTTTCTTTACTGACCGTCATAAAAGGTAAAACTTTCAATTCTATCCTCCATCCTGAACTCCCTGATAATCAATATGAGAATAAGCATGATACAGTTCTGAAAAGTTTCAAAATCAAAAAAGTATTCTTTGCACGCTATTACCCTAAAACACTTGAAAATTTAAAAAAATTCATTTCAGTTACGGAATGTATTTATGATGCTCAGAATATAGAAGAATTTGGGAATAGATTGTCAGATCTCATCAAAAAATTACCTGAAAAGAATGCAGAATATGTTCTGGATATCCATCGGCTTGAAACGATACAGATTCATATCCGTAAAAAAAATAAAGGCGCACTATGTTTTCAGACAAGGCTGATGCAGCTAAAAAAAGAACTGGCAGAAAACAATGAAAATGATCTCCGGAAAAAACATTTTATCCGTAATCCTTTTATTGATGTTTATAAATCCAGATGGAACTGGAAGAATGAAAAAAACAAAGACACTGAGAGTGGAAAATATAATAATGTTTTTTACAGTACGGATGAAGAGCTGTATCATATTGTGCTGGAAGATTTTCCTGCTGCAGTTCTTCAGTTACTGGAAAATCCATTAAGCATAGAAGAACTTGGAAAGTGTTTTCAGTATTCGGAAGATGAAAGTGAAATGATTGAAGAAAAATTGTTTGAACAGATTTTAGAGTTGCTGAAAAGTTTTTTTATAAGAATTAAGGAATAAAGTCAATTTTATTTAAATACTACTATTTTCACGTTAATAACACGGATATCTCTACCGCAATAGTGATATTCGTGAATGATTTATACTATTATAGTTTGAAAATTTAAGCATTTTAAGATTAAAATTTCAGTTGCGGGTAAATCAAAAGACCGCTTTACAGATAAAGCGGTCTAAAACTCTCTTTTACTCATTAGCATTAACACTGAACAGTTCCGCAAACATGGAGTCTATCCTGAGTTTTTATAGTATGAGTCGGGTGATCCTGATCTCCTGTCGGAGAAATTCCTAAACCACCCTGTAATTTTTTGGACAGATCTTTGTCCAGAGCTGTTACGAAGCTTTCGATCTTAAGATCATCGATGTTTAGCTTCAATTTTTTTTTGCTTTCCATAATAAAAATATTTTAGTTTGGCCTACTGTTTAAGGGTTTCGGCTTTCCCTTATTGTAAAGATACTTATTTTATTGCAACTAAGTTGCATTTAAAATGTTAAAATTTAATTCCTAACTGCAATTTAAAATTGAATGGGTTACTCTCTTTGTACATCCATGCCTCTCCTATTACTGCCGTCCAGTCTGCATTATACCTTGGCTGTACATTTCCATCGGTCATATATCTTTTATTCATGAGATTATCCAATATTCCACGAATAAACCATTTCTTGTATTGATACATAATACTGGCATCCAGTTTTATAAAATCGGGAATACGGACTCCCGGCACATCAGTTTCGCGTACGAAAGCAGCAGTCTCGCCTAAAGCCAAAGAAAGTCCTTGCAGCTTTCCTTTCTGGAATTTGTACATGACCCATGTATTGATCTGATGTCTTGGTACACTTGAAAACCTTTTACCCACGAGCTCCGACGCAAATGGGTCTTTTGAATACACAGAATTAATGTACGAGTAATTCGCTGTTAAAGTGATGTTCGGGTATACAGAACCGATTACATCAATTTCAATTCCTTTATTTCTTACCTGATTAAGCTGAGTCATGATTCCGGTAGCCGGATTTTGAGAGAAGGAGTTGTTTCTGATAATCTGGTAGGCACTTACAGAAGTAGACAGCAGTCCGTCAAACCAATCCTTCTTTAATCCAATTTCTGTGTTGTAGCTCTCCAGGGGCTTCCACTCTTTTCCCTGTGGATCTGTTCCTGCCATAGGATCAAAGCTTTGATCATAAGAGAAGAAAGCCGCAAAATTCTTTTGAATCATATAGGTGATCCCTACCCTAGGATTGAATGCATGATGCCTGTAGGTTTTATTTTCCCCCTCAGGATTATAAGGTCCTTTAAGGTAGCGGTCTTTTGTATTTTTACTGTAGCGGAATCCTGCATCTACGAATAATCTGTTCCAGAATTTAAAATTATTATAAATGTAGCCTCCCACGGTTTTGTCCTTCGACGTTGTGTAATCAATCTTGTCATCCGCTTCGGGTTGTATCAGAAGGTCGCGTTCTATTCCATAGTTCAGCAGGCTACGGTTAAATACAAATTCATTTGCTCCCTGAATATGTTCCGTATCGCTTTTACTGCTGTTAAAATCTACTCCGGCAAGTACACTGTGGACAATATTCGGTGTGATATTGTAACTGCCGTTTACAAATAGCTGGGTGTTATAGGTCAGATATTTCTGTTTATTCCTGAAGCTGGAACGAATTGCATTACCTTCGTCATCAAACATAGGCGGATTGTAACTGGCGGTTCCACCCAGAATACTCCACTGATCAAGCGGTGTACTTTTTATAGAAGACTGGGAAACTATTTTCCATCTGTCATTAAAATGATGGTTGAACACCAATCTTCCGTAATGTTCATCAAGCTTTGATGCTGGCAGGCTTGGGTCACCCTGATAGTTGGCTTTCCAAGGATGTTTTTGTACGTTATTCTCTGTTTCGTACTGGATAAAATTGCTCGATTCAAGTGCTCTTCCCTGAATCATGTTCCATTCCGCAAGTAAGAAAGTATTTTTACTGATGTTATACTGGACAACCGGTGCTATTACAAATTTTCTACGTTTTGCATAATCAGCATAATATCCCTGAGACTCATAGGCTGCATTCAAACGAAAAGAAAACCCTTTTTCTTTCAAAGCACTTCCTAAATCCACTGCGGCCCTGTAGAATCCAAAGCTTCCGGCTGTTATATTGGCTTCAGCAATTCTGCCGGCACGCGGAACTTTGGTATTGATGTTTAAAGATCCACCTCCGGCACCCATTGAATTGACAAAGCCTGCCGGCCCTTTAATCACATCCACCTGTTCTATTAAAGCCACATCTTCCTGTGAAAGTCCTCCAGCAAAAGATGGAAGCCCGTTCCTGAAAGTACTTACGGGACTGAAACCCCGCAACTGAGCATTGTAAGTTCCGGCAAACACATTGCCTGCTGCAGTAGCATCGCCAATATATATCCCGCTTACATTCCTAAGGACATCCTGCACATCAAATGCGCCCTGGAGATTGAGCAGATTGCTTTTAATACTCACAATATTCTGAGGAATCTCCAGTAGTTTATCATTACGTTTCAGATTTCCGGACAGGCTGTCGGTTTTAATCTGCTTCATAGCCGTTAATACTACTTCATCAATATTTTCAGCAGATAAGGAATCCTTCTTTTCCTGCGCCTCAGCCAAAGAAAGCATTCCCACAAGCACAGTGGTCAGGAGGACATAATTTCTCTTCATTTTTTCAATATTTATTGTTTAAATTTTCTGATTATTATTAATCCGCCAGTAAAGCACAGGAAACTTATAAACCACAGAACCAGCAGCCCATATACAAAGTCTTTTATTTTTACCTCATGATATTTATTTTTAAAATGAGGCAATGTTTTAAGTTCTTCAGATGAGAATCCTGCCAGTGCTCTTTTTCCATTTTTCAAAGAAAAAACCCTGTCATAAAAATAGATTTGCCATAGTTGACGAAAATCTTTAACATCCTGCTTATGTCTTAAATAATCTGTGCGGCTTGTTCTCGCTAAAAGAGTGAAAAGGTGTTCTGTATTTTGAACAGGATTATACCTGATTAATCTGTAGGCGGTCTGATTGGCCCTGTTATCCCCTTTCCATAAAGAATCAACAACGATTTTCATACGGTTTTGTTTGATAACATAATAGCCCGCAAAAAAAGCATCATTCTGATTGTCGGTAGTATCTGAAGGTCTGTAGGCAGAAGCGTATCTCGGGAAATTCTTGTAAAAACTATCGACAACCATATTGGGTTTCATCGCCCATACTTCGTCACTGATTTGTCTGTCTTTTTCTTCAAGATCCAGGAGTTTAAGGTCAGAAGGATTTTTCATCTGTGCAGTTTTATTAATGGCAAGTGGCAGCAATAACAACAGGAAAACCCAACCGGCTATACAAGAAAACAGATTGAATACACTGTTTCCATCTATAGAAATAATCACAAAGCAAAGGGATATCCAGAAAATACAATAAGACAACAGTAAAAAGAACCAGAGACAAACATCCTTAGATGACGGAAGTCCTGACAGAGACAAAAGCATTCCTAAGGCATTGATTACTAAAGCTGCTATAAAAATAATGATCAAACGGATCAGAAGTTTTCCAAGAAGTACCCGTTTCAATGTCCCGCCCTGAATGATCAAAAGGTGACTGATCCCCTTTTCTTTTTCAGACGAAATAATATTATAAACCAAAACAATAATGAGCAGAGGAATTAAATAGAGATTAACGTATACAAGATCCAAACGGCCTTCAAAAAGTATGTATGGATTGATCATTTCCCTGTCAACGGCTGCATAATCTGTATAATAATTAACTTTTTCTGTAACCGGAGTGAGGTCTTTTATTCCTGAAGCCAGGCCTGCCAGAGGATAAGGCTGATCATAAGCGATACGCGGATATCTGTAATCTATAACATATGGATTTCCAGCATTTTCTGCCTGCTTCTTTTTCTCAACACTTGCTGTATCAGTAAAAGCAAACAATGCATTATGATAGTCTCTGGCAGATTCTTTTCTGGCTTCCTCAATAGCCGTTAATTTCTTTTTGGTCAATGCGTTCCCCGAATAGATCGCATAACCTCCAACCACAAAGAAAAAGAAAAACAGAGTCCATACGGCGGGTTGCCGGGAAATGTGTTTCCATTCGTATATTAACAGCATGATCTTATCCTTCATGACTTAAAAAATAATTTCGCTTAATCATCAATATGAAAAATACAATCAATAGAACCATCCAAAACAGTAAGGATAAAACTGCTGTGAGGTAAGAATTAATAACAAACCCGACCGATGGGTATTCATATTCAAAATCAGGAAGGCTGCTGTAAAAATTGCGGTTATTTATCTGATTTTTATTAGAAATGGCAAGCTGTAATTCTCTTCTGTTCAGTCTGTCCATCATATCATTTCTGTAGGTTTCAGCTTTGTTGAAAAAATCAATATGATGGTATACATCTGTTCCTGCAAATCCCGCAGATAATTGACGTATTGCAATAAACGGGCTGATTATTCCCATATAGCCCACCAGATTTTGCTGCTCTTCAAATTTCGTCTGTACTTGCCTGGAATAAAACCGGTTCACTCTATTTTCATAGACTTCAGCCTGGATAAGGTCAAAGGCAAAGCGTACTTTTTCCGGCAGCTGGCTGATGTTATTTATATTAAACTGATGGAGATTTTTTTTCATATAGGCCTCAGACCTTTCTGTATAAGGTCCGTCATTACCAAGTCCTTTGTCAAATCCTGTTTTAATATTATGTTCAAATTCATGGTAAGACGGCAACGGATATCGGCCATCAGCTAGTGAACTGCTGAATTTTGGAATAAGCAAAACACAAAAGATCCACACTGTGATACCGGTCATAAATGAAGACCAGGATGAACGGCTGAATACTGAGACCAACAGAACTGCTCCTGAAACAATTAAAAAATAGATTGCATATAAGCTGAACCAGCACAACGCCCTTATCAAATGACTGGCAGGCTCATTTTCAAAAATCAGAACTGCCATAATCGCGGTAAAAGGAGGAACAGTAAATAACAGAACTGCCAGATAAAGAGCCATAAATTTTCCGGTAACCAGGTGTCCCAACGAAGCACCCTGAACGGAGAGAAGTTTCAAAAAACCTTTTTCACGTTCGGAAGAGATGCATGAAAATCCCAAACCAATAACAAATAACGGCATCAGCCACTGAAAGAAAAACGCAGTATTGAGATCCGGTCTTCTCATAAAGGCTTCCAGATCCGGAAGTCTGTTAGAATGTATTATCGGGCGTTTATGTGCCTCAACCCTGTAATAATTTTCAGAATAAAGACCTGTTCCCGATTCCAGAAGGGAAAGACAGCTTACAGGCTTGAAAAGGAAAGTTCCCCAATGTGCCGCACTATGATTGCTGCGGTCCTGATTTTTCCACTCTCTGTTTATGGTTTGTTTAGCCTCTTTATTTTTAACCGAACTGGCCCTGAGCTGTGCGTAATTACTTCCACACACTCCCAGTAAGATCAAAATATAAAACATGACAAATATTTTCAGACCATTTTCCTGAAATACTCTAAACTCATGCCTAGCTATTAAAAATGTTATCTTTAAATCGGTCATTAAATTACTTTTAATCCTTCAACTTTGGATAATCATACCTGATAAAACTTTACAAATTCCTTTGCAGATGGAATCAGATTGAAGTATGTCAAAAATTATTATTGCAACATTGTAACAAAAGTAATAATTAATTTTAATATCGCAATATTGTTGCAATAGATTATTCAGTAAATTTTAAAACTCTGAATTTATTCAGTCTGCGTATCATCTGGCAGAACCTCATTTCCTGTTTAACCTGATTCAGCTTTGCATATAATCCAGATATATTTTTTCCAGCTCATTGGCAGTTACCCCGGATGTATCCATTTCCCTGACCAATACCCCGTCTTTAAGAATTCCGATGCGGCTGCATGTTTCCCTGACCCTGAAAATATCATGAGAGGCCATAAGTATTGCAGCCCCTTCCTCAGCAAGCTTTTTCAGCAAAAATGAAAGTTCGTTACTGGCCAAAGGATCCAGACCACTTGCAGGTTCATCCAGTAAATACACCTTGGCTTTTTTTGCATATGCTATGGCAATGCCTACCTTCTGTCTCATGCCTTTAGAATAAGTGCTGGCTTTCTTATCATGAGAATCTCTTTGCAGCCCGCAGACACTCAGAATATCAGAGAGTTCTTCTTTAGTGTAATTTTTTCCAGCCAGCTTGCAGAAATAATAAAGATTTTCAATACCCGTCAAATAGGGATACAGGTTGACATTTTCGGAAATATAACCTATCATCTTCCTTGCTTCTTTTGCATCTGCACTGGTATCATAACTGTTAAGAAGTGTTATTCCAGAATCTGGTTTTAGGAAGCCAAGCAGCATATTCAGTGTCGTTGATTTTCCGGCTCCGTTTGGGCCAAGCAAGCCATAGATTTCGCCTCCTTTCACTGATAAAGAAAGTCCTTTTACAGCCTCTTTTCCATTATATGCTTTCCTTGCGTTTTCAATCTTGATCATCATCTTTATTGTATTTGATTTAAGGACCTAATGCGTTCCATTAATGCAACATTATTTCAAAAATAAAGATTATATTTGTTACTGCAACAATATAGCATTAATTATATTGAAATTTTTACAGAAAACATGAAACAGTCGAGAAATACAATAGCGAGAAAGGAAATCACAAGGCTGATCCACGAATCCGGAATAGCTTTGTCACATGCAGAACTGCAGGTACTACTGGATGGGCTCTGCGACCGTGTAACGACTTACAGAGTGCTGGACAGATTAATGGATGAAGGTATCATTCATAAAGTGGTAGATATTGACGGTACCATAAAGTATGCAGAATGCCACACATGTACAACAGAAATTCATCATCACGACCACCTTCATTTCAGCTGTGAACAGTGTAAAACAGTGACCTGTGTGGAGGATGTTGAACCAAAGATTAAATTACCGGTAACGTATAAGGTGCACAAAATTAATCTGACGGTATCGGGAATTTGTCCTAATTGCCAGCAATGATGTTTAGCATATCTGCTTATTTTACCATGAATTTACAAAGTATTAAATTCAGGATGAAGTCTTTTGCAGATATGAAACACCCATGTTTTCAGCATTTAAGATTAAAAATTCTGTTGATAAAGCTACACCGTCATTCCAATATCAATCCCTTTGATTTTTCTGTAAAGATCGGTGGCAAAATTATCGGTCATTCCTGAAACGAAGTCTATCACCCCAAGCACTTTCTGATAATCTGTGCCTTCTTCATAAACAAATTGTCTCGGAAGCAGTTTCAATGCTTTTTTATCGTAAGATTTCCTTTCATCCTCAGGTTTCAGAATAGAGGGGATAAAATGATCAAGAAGCTCATACATTACATTGTATCCGGCATTCTCAATTTCTACCACAGCCTTATGGTTGTAAATTTTTTCAATGGAGAACGCCTCAATATCCTGCAGGGCACGGTTTTCAGATTTATAAATATCAAGGAGACCGTTATCCAGATTTCCCTGAAGGATGTTTTCAAAATTATGTTTATAAATTTCAAGGGATTTATTGATCAGGGCATTAATTGCTTTTGCTCTCAGATAAGAGATCTTTTCATTCTCATTGGAAATGGAAGCCAGCTTATTTTTTACCTTGTCGGTATCATTGCTTTCAGATTTGATTAATTCAAAAAACAGGTTTTCACAGTCTGCAGTGGATACAATTCCCAACCGGTGGGCATCTTCCATATCAATAATATTATAACAGATGTCATCTGCAGCTTCTACAAGCCATACGAAAGGATGTCTTTTGAATATGTACGGCTCTTCGTTTTCTAAAATCAGATTCGTTGCCTTTGCTATTTCCAGGAAAATATCTTTTTCGTTCTGGAAAAACCCGAATTTCTTTCTGTGGATGATTCCTTTTTTCCTGGCAACAGCTTCACACGGATATTTTGCAATACTCGCTAAAGTAGAAAAAGTAAGCTGTATTCCGCCATCATCTTTTCCCTGCTGGCGCTGGGCCAGAACTCTTATGGCATTGGCATTTCCTTCAAAATTGACAAGATCGGCCCATTCTTTTTCATTAAATTTCAGCTTCAGATCTTTTTCATTTCTCTCAAAATAACTCGCAATCGCATCTTCTCCTGAATGCCCAAAAGCAGGGTTCCCGACATCATGACACAAACATGCCGCAGCAATTACATTTCCTAAATTATGAAGATAAAAGTTTTTAGAATCTTCCGAAAGATCATTTTTATAGGTCTCAAAGATAAATTCCCCGATAATACTTCCCAAACTTCTGCCTACCGACGAAACTTCCAGTGAGTGCGTCAGCCTGTTGTGCACAAAAACACTTCCGGGAAGAGGAAAAACCTGGGTCTTATTTTGCAGCCTTCTGAAAGCAGAAGAGAAGATAATTCTGTCGAAATCTCTCTGAAAATCAGTTCTTGAAGCTTTAGTATGCGGATTGTTTCCTGTACGCTGATTCGTGAAAATCTGGTTTAAATTCATCATTTTTCAAAATTACTCCAAATTTTATTTTTACGGAATAGTATTTGAACTTTTATTGAAAAGCAATACCATGCCTGAAGGACCATCTATTATTTTAATGAAAGAAAGCCTGCAGCCGTTTACCGGAAATCAAGTGACGGAATCTTCAGGCAATGCCAAATTCGAGAAGGAACCGCTGATTGGACAAACCCTTCGTGAAATTCGCACATTTGGAAAACAGACGTATCTTGTCTTAGATAATACGGCCATTCGTATTCATTTGCTGATGTTCGGATCTTACAGTATTGATGAGCAGACCAAACCTGGCAAAAGCCTGCGCCTTTCTTTATTTTTCAAAACCGGAAGCATCTATTTTTACACCTGCTCCGTAAAATCTGTAGAACTGGAATTTTTATCCATGATAGACTGGGAAGCCGACATTATGAGTGATATCTGGAACCCTGAAAAAGCGGAGAAAAAACTGAAATCCAAACCGGACAGGATGATCTGTGATGTCTTGATGGATCAGGATATTTTTTCCGGTTTGGGAAATATTATCAAAAATGAAGTTCTGTTCAGAATTGGCGTTCAGCCGGAAAGTAAAATAGGAAATCTGACTACGAAAAAACTGAAAGAACTTATTGCTGAAGCCCGAAATTATAGTTTTGAATTCCTGGAATGGAAACGGGAATTCGTTTTAAAGAAACACTGGCTCGTCCATACCAAAACAATATGCCCGAAATGTGGACAGAAACTCGTGAAGAAACAGACGGGACTGGGAAAAAGGCGAAGCTTCTACTGCGAAAAGGATCAAAAGCTTTATTAAACAATTTACTGCAGCCTGCATTTCAAAAACTTATTTACAAAATCTATTTTCATCAGTGCTTTTTCCATTCACAGAAGTGACCGGAAACATCCTATATTTGGGTCTTCAATGAAAACTATGATTCATCAGCGACTGATGAATAAATAACCAAACAACACTTAAATTTTTACCGATGACAGATAATACATGGCTGAACAGATGGAACGACAGGTACAGCAGTGAAGAATTCGCTTACGGAACAGAGCCCAATAAATATTTAAAAGAGCAGTTAGAAAAACTGGAGCCCGGCTCTATCCTGTTTCCTGCAGAAGGTGAAGGCCGGAATGCTGTGTTTGCAGCCACAAAAGGATGGAAAGTTTCCGCTTTCGATATCAGCAGCGAAGGTAAAAGTAAAGCGTTGCGGCTTGCTGAAGATCAAAACACATCTATTGATTATCAGGTGGGTGAGCTTGAGACTCTGAACTTTCAAACGGAACAGTTTGATGCCATTGCTCTTATTTATGCACATTTTCCGGCCGAAATCAAGTCTTCTATTCATCAGATGCTGGATCGGTATCTGCGTAAAGGAGGTATTATTATTTTTGAAGCCTTCAGTAAAAATCATCTTGATTATGTAACAAAAGATGAAAAGGTGGGCGGGCCTAAAGATATTGGGTCATTATTTTCAATGGATGAGATCAGAGCTGATTTTTCCAATTATGATATTATAGAGCTTGAAGAAAAAGAGATAGAGCTCAGCGAAGGTTTATTTCACAACGGGACAGGTTCTGTGATCCGTTTTACAGGCCGGAAGCTGTAATTTATCCTTCAGAATTCAGAAATCCACCGGCGTATTTTGTGAAAAAATCGGATCTGTAAACCTCGCCTATGGGAATCTCAGATTCTTCAATATAGATATTATGATTGTCAAACGAATCGATAAAATCAAAATTGACTACATAAGATTTGCTTACACGAAGAAAAGTTTCCCACGAAATTTTCTGGTGGATGGTTTTCAGGTTCATCGCTGTAATGAGCTTCTGCTGCCTGGTATGGATAACAACATAGTCTTTCAGACCTTCTATAAATTTAATATCTGAAAAACTGATCTTGTAGAATCTCCGGTCTGCCTTAATGAATAAGAAATTTGCCGTATTGGATTCTACCGTATTTTTTACGGTGTCTTTTGATAAAAGCTTTGTATAAAGAATGGCTTTTTCCATAGCTTTCTCCAGTCTTTTGCTATCTATCGGCTTCAGCAGATAGTCTACGGCTTCCAGTTCGTAACTTTTCAAGGCGTACTGGGAATAGGCTGTTGTAAAGATAATCAGGGATTTTTTGGGAAGCGTTTCGGCAAACTCGAGGCCGGTTACCATCGGCATTTCGATATCCAGGAAGATAAGATCTACATCGTTTGTTTTAAGGAAATCCAGAGCTGAAGGAGCATTGGAAAACTCTCCCAGGATTTCGGCCTTTGATGTTTCATTGATCAGCGAACGCATTTCTGCTCTTGCCAGCGGCTCATCATCTACTATAATACAGTTCATACAGGAATTTTTAAATTAACGGTGTATTCTTTTTCTCCGGAAGCTATCTCCAGGCTGAAGGTGTTTCCGTAGAGAAGCTCAAGCCTTCTTTTGATATTGGCAAGTCCCAGCCCGCCGTAGTTTGCATTGGATATACTCAGACCCGGATTCAATGAATTGGTACAGATAAAATGAAGTATTTTATCTTTAACGTTTATATTTATTGTCACATAAGATGTTCTACTGCTGATATCTACACTGTGTTTTACTGCATTTTCTACAAAAGTTGTAAATAAGTTGGGAGGAATAAAAGTAGTTTTTAAAGTTCTGCTTTCTGTTTCTGCATTTATATCAAAGGAAAAATGTTCTCTTCTTATTTTTTCAAGATTAAGGAAGTTGGACAGAAAATCTATTTCTGAAGTCAGGAGGGTTTTCTCTTCGCCATTTTCATAGAGCTGATACCTTAAAAACTCTGAAAGTTTAACAATTACTGCAGATGCTTTTTCAGGATCTGTTCTTGTAAGCGCTTTTACATTATTCAGCATATTAAATAGGAAATGCGGATTGATCTGGTTGCGGAGTGCATTCAGTTCCATCTGCAGGGTAAGGTTATTGAGCTCGGTTATTCTTTTGGTATCATTGATCCATTTCTGAAGAAGCTTCACGGTAGTTGTGGTCAAAATAATCGGGATGCACATGATGATCCCTTCATAGATACTGCCTTTCTCTCCTTCCTTCCTGATATTTTCCACTCTGAAATCTTCAAAAAAGAATTTAAAACCGTTACCTATAATATTCAGTCCGACCATTCCCATGAGCACCAGGAGGATCAGATAGGTAATATATTTTGTTTTAAAGAAAAATTTTGGCACCAGGAGATAGATATTAATATATACCATTCCAATCAGTACGGCATATACGAACAATAAAACATAATACTGATAAATTCCGGAATACCAGTGCCAGAACCTTGCACTGTACAGCAGGAAGAAAAAGAAAATAAGAAACAGCAGGTGCCTGCGGAACTTAAACCGGTCTTCAACCAGAAAGTCCATGACCAGGGTTTCCTTAAATCTTTGTGTGCTGTATTTCATAGTCCGCTTTAATACAGAACAAAAATAAAGAATAACATAGGAAGTCTCTATACTATTATACAAACCCTGGATTTTTTTATACAAATTGTAAATGTGAACAGATTTCGTATAAAATAAATGCGGTTTGGTATAAAAAAAAAATCATGCTCTGTTATTCTGTCTTTCTTTGACGTGAATTTTTATGCTTATGGAATTAGCCGTTTTTCAGGAACTTACAGAAGAAATAACCTCAGAATGTTTTTATATGACAGAATCCCAGCAAGAAGAGAAGGTAATACAGATGATCGACCTGCATCATTTTGTGGAATGCTATCATTCGGAGATCAGGATTTTAAACTACATTCAGCATCCTGTTAATATTGTTGAAGAAAATGGGGATAAGAAAGGTATTTTGTTTTATAATCTGAAACATTCTTCCCCTTTTGACTGGAATAGTTTTGAAGAATTTAAGAGACGGAATCTACTTAAGGAAATCTGGTTTGTATTTGTGGAAGAAGATGTCATTGCTGATACATTCCGTCATAGAGATTTTATCATCGAGAACAGCATCGAAATATTTTATGACAGGATATTTCTGTTCCATTTTTTCCAATCCTCCATCCATATTTTAAAATAAACCATGAAACATTTAGAAAAGTCCTTGTCCCAATTGCTGTTTCCAATAGTTTTGAAGATTTTGAATGGTTTTAAATGTTTAAATTTTTAATCTAAAAAAGATCAGTGCGTCCCCATTTTTGAGAACACATTAATGATGATCACTCCTATAACGATCAATGCAATTCCAATAATGGCAGGCAGATCCGGAACCTGTTTAAAAGCAATAATCCCAATGAGTGTTATAAAGACGACTCCCACTCCGGACCATATCGCATAGGTTATCCCAACAGGGATCTGCCGTAGCGTAAGGCTCAGGAAATAAAATGCGGCAGCGTATCCTATAACGGTAACTACAGAAGGCCAAAGCTTTGAAAACTCTTCAGATTTTTTCAGAAAAGTTGTCGCTATAATCTCAAATATGATTGCTAAGGCCAGAAATATATAACTTCGTCCCATATGGCTTATTTTCTACAAAAATAGGGAAAAACTGTTTCTTTTATGAGAACCGGACTGAATTCGGATAAAAATCGCCCAGAAATAACTGCATCCTTACCGCAAAGACAAACAAGTGGGTTTCGCTCATGTATAAAAAAAGAAAGAAGGCATTTTTGTTATCTTAAAAACCAACTTAGTCTTTATAAAAATCTTGTTATCATAGCACTTAATTTTTCAATTTTTATTCTGAATTCAGGTTAACAAAATGCCTGTGCAAATATCCCTTTCAGGTGAAAATAAATCAAAGTATTTATTATTAACAATTTACAAAAATGAAAGTGATCATTCTTACATAGTTCTGACAGCAGGTGTTTCAAACTGTCATTATTTCCAAATCGTGTGACAAAATTTCCAAATTGGATGTCACACAATTTCTCAGATTTTAAATATTCCAGGATAAAGCTGGTATCCGAACAATAAGTTTTCTTAACATAATATTTCTTCCTATGCACTAAATCTGATGTTCAAATGGCATGCTAAAATTGAATACTATGCATCGCATTTTTAATTTTTTGTTTTATCAAGTCCAATATAGAAGTATTGAAACAGTTGTCAACTTTTCATTTTTTTACAGATAAGACAATAAACATATTAATAATTTTACAAAAACATATTAATTTTATGTAAACAAATAGTCAATAAAAACGAATATTTTAAACATATAACATACTGATATACATCATAATTATTTGCTTTGGCACGTGATTTGAAAACTGTAATATTGCAATTAGAAAATTGATAAAATAAAGTCAAATAATTAAATAAAACAAAAAATGGTAACTTACATCGGTATCGCAACATGTGTAGTAGTATTCGCTTCTTACTTTATGACAGTAAAAAGAGAACAAAGAAACTAAGTTCTATTTAAGGTAAGCCTATAGAACATCTATATTAATTGTATTGTTTATGTTTTTTAATCTGAATATTCAGATGCTGCTCTTTTACTCAACGGAGTAAAAGGGCCTAAAAAACATATCCCTTCAACGGAATTTCATAGCAAATTTTATATATCCCAATAGTCAAGCCGAACACATAGTTTGGCTTTTCTTGTTAAATATCAATAGGAACGGGCTTTAGCCCGTTCCTATTGATATTCTTCCTTTCCAGTTCTGGACTACCTGCTAATTCTGATTCAGGATCCGATCGACATTCAATAAAGCTTTATCTTTGTACAGATAAGAATTATTTAGTTTTAACATGAATCTGTACAATCTCATCATTCAGGACAAAGAGGAAGTGAACCTCAGCGACGTATTTCTCGGTAAAGACAACAAAGCTCAGCTGGTACAGCTCATCAAAGAACATACTTATGTAAAAGAGCTGCAGGAATATGGCCTTCCTGTAAATAATAAGATCCTCCTGCAGGGCAATTCCGGATGTGGAAAAACGATGACTGCCAAAGCTGTTGCCAATGCTTTGGGCAAAAATATACTGATCTTAAATCTGAGCAATATCGTTTCGTCCCGTATCGGGGAAACTTCTCAAAATATTAAAATGATCTTTGATAAAGCCGCAAGGGAAAGATCTGTTCTTTTTCTTGATGAACTGGATCAGATCGGGAAAGCGAGAGGAAGCGATGATAAAGATGTCGGTGAGATGAGACGGCTGGTGAATACTTTGATCCAGCTGATTGATTATTATCCTGAAAATGCTCTTTTAATCTGTGCTACCAATCATGCAGAAATCATTGATACAGCATTACTGAGACGTTTCCAGCTGAAAATCAGCTATGAAATGCCTTCTGCTGAATTTCTGGATACTTTTTATGATGAACTCCTGTCAAAATTCCCGGAAGAACTGAGAAAAATAGACCGTAAATACAGTATTTCTTTTGCTGAAGCGAAAGACCATGCTTTAACATCTGTAAAATCAGCTTTAATTAAAGAACTGGAAGCCAGAGAAATTACGCAGCCATGAAAGAAGACATCCTCCACAATCTTGAGATCATCAATAACAGAATAAAGAAAGCCTGTGAAAAAGCGGGCAGAAAGCCTGATGAAGTCAGATTACTGCTGGCAACAAAAACTGTTTCTGCTGACCGTATTAAAACAGCTTTACAAAACGGACAGACCTTAATTGCAGAGAATAAAGTTCAGGAACTGAAAGAGAAATATGATGAGCTGAAAGATATACCACATGAAAATCATTTTATTGGACATCTTCAGACCAATAAGATCAAAGATATTTTAAAGCATGATGTGGTCTGTGTACAATCTATGGACCGTCTGGATCTTGCAGAAAAGCTTCATCAAAGGCTTTTACCGGAAGGAAAAACAATGGAGGTACTGATTCAGGTGAATACTTCAAATGAGGAAAGTAAATTCGGGGTGCATCCAGATCACGCTGTTGCACTGACAAGAAAAATTTCTGAATTCAGCACATTAAAAATTAAAGGACTGATGACCATAGGCCTTTTCAGTGCAGAAACGGAGAAAGTAAGAAGCTGTTTTAAAATCCTGAGATCCCTGCAGCAGGAAATCATCAGCCAAAATATTCCCAACGTAGAAATGAAGGAACTGTCCATGGGAATGAGCGGCGATCTGGAAACAGCCATTGAAGAAGGTGCCACCATTGTAAGAGTGGGAACGGCTGTGTTTGGGGCAAGAATGTATCCGGACTCTTATTATTGGAACGAGGGAAAAAATTTTTGAGTTTGAAACTTCAAGAATTACGGATAAAGCTGCAAAATACTATGTTGCAAATACTAATCTTTTCATTTATAAGAATTTAGATCAGTTTTATTTATAGATTTACGGTACACAAATACCCTATGATGAAACAAGATCATTTAATTTCTCTCCAAAATTCCTTTGGAATATTCTTCTGCCTTTTAACGGCTGAATTTATACTTACTGATTGCTCCGGAATGGCTCCGCGCAACGAAAACGAAATGATAAAAACAACTTTTGTAGTGACCTGTATAACGATCGCGAGCATTTTTTCTATTTTATATATTTCAAAAAAAATCAAAGGAAAGGATTGAAAATAAAAAACCCCGCTTCGCAAAAGTCTTCCGTTTTTGCGACATCGAATTAAAACCGTAAAGTTTCTTTTACGGTTTTTTTTATTAAGCATTTTTCATTAAAAGCAAAAATGAAGGAGGCAAGGGGTTATAAATATTCGAAATCTGTTTCTGCTAAAATTTCTATTTATGACATACAGAATCTTTATTCAAATAGATTATCCGGCACCTTTTTTGCTGTTAAAACATTTAAAACCAAACAAATACATCTATATGATTAAAAAATTATTCTTGGGCTGCCTATTCATGGCAGTATGCTTGTCTTCATGTGAAAAGTATGATAATACATCACAGGCAAAGGACGGTGAAATATCAATTAAAACAGTTTCAATGGTAACTTTTGCTACCATGACTATCGCGCTTCTTGTAGCATACAGCTATCGAAGGAGATAACAGGATAAAAAATAATAAAAAAATCAGCCGCCTGGAATCCAGACGGCTGATTTTATATGAGTTTATAGTTTGATTACATATAAGCTTCAATAGGCTCACAAGTACAAACCAGGTTTCTGTCTCCATACGCTTCATCCACTCTGGATACGGAAGCAAAGAATTTGTGGTCTCTTACCCACTCCAGCGGATAAGCTGCCTTTTCCCTGCTGTATGGCTTATCCCAGGAATCTGAGATCACCAGCTGTTCGGTGTGAGGAGCGTTTTTAAGGACATTGTTAGCCTGATCTGCTTCTCCGTTAGCAATCTCATCAATCTCTTTTTTGATTGAAATTAATGCCTCTGCAAAACGGTCGATTTCAGACTTGCTTTCAGATTCTGTAGGCTCAATCATTAATGTTCCTGCTACAGGGAAAGAAACCGTAGGAGCATGGAATCCATAGTCCATCAGTCTCTTCGCTATATCCGCTACTTCAATTCCTAAAGATTTGAACTGACGGAAGTCTACGATACATTCGTGAGCCACTCTTCCACTTTCGTTTGAGTACAGGATCGGGAAATGTTCTGCCAAAATCTCTTTAAGGTAATTGGCATTTAAGATGGCGTGGCCTGTTGCTTTTTTCAGTCCATCAGTTCCTAACATCTTAATGTAAGAATAAGAAATGTTAAGAATCAAACCTGAACCGTAAGGTGCTGCAGAAATACCTTCGATAGCTTCTTTAGTTCCGATTCTGATATTCGCATTGGAAGGAAGGAAAGGAACCAGGTGCTTAGCCACACAGATTGGGCCTACTCCAGGACCTCCTCCTCCGTGAGGAATAGCAAAAGTTTTGTGTAAATTCAGGTGGCATACGTCTGCTCCAATGTTTCCGGGACTTGTGAATCCTACCTGAGCGTTCATATTGGCACCATCCATATATACCTGTCCGCCATGTTCGTGGATCAGGCTGGTAATTTCTTTAATATTTGCGTCAAAGAATCCGTAAGTTGACGGATATGTGATCATTACGCAAGATAAATTCGCAGAGTTCTGCTCTGTTTTAGCTTTTAAATCTTCAAAATCGATTTCTCCGCTTTCAAGATTTTTCACCACTACGATTTTCATTCCTGCCATTGCTGCAGAAGCCGGGTTTGTTCCGTGTGCAGACTGAGGGATCAATACTACATTTCTGTGGCCTTCACCTCTTGAAATGTGATATTCTCTGATCACCATTAATCCTGCATACTCTCCCTGAGCCCCGGAGTTCGGCTGTAATGAAGTTCCTGCGAAACCAGTAATCTCAGCAAGGTCTTTTTCCAGTTCTTTGATCATTTCCTGGTAACCTCCGGCCTGATCTACCGGTACAAACGGGTGAACACTTCCCCAGTCTGCCCATGAAAGTGGAAGCATCTGAGTCGCTGCGTTCAGCTTCATGGTACAAGATCCAAGAGAGATCATTGAGTGCGTTAATGATAGGTCTTTTCTTTCAAGACGCTTGATGTAACGCATCAATTCTGTTTCTGTATGGTATTTGTTGAATACCTGCTCCGTAAGAATTTCGTCTTTTCTCAATAATTCTTCAGGAATGCTGTATCCTTCTTTAATTTCTAATTTGAAAGTCTGCTTGTCCTTAAACTGAGCAAAAGAAGCCATCAGAACATTTAATTTCTCCAATGTTGTACTTTCGTTAATCGCAACACTTACCACGCCTTCTGTGAAATAGTTCAGATTAAGTCTGTGATCAAGCATCATTCTCATTAATCTTCCTTTTTCATCCTCGCTCATTGTGATTTTCACAGTATCGAATATCGGCTCTTCAACCGTCTGGTATCCTAATGCTTTAAGACCGTTTTTCAAAGCATTTGCTTTAAAGTGGATCTGATCAGCAATGTAGTTTAATCCCTTCGGACCGTGATAAACCGCATACATTCCTGCCATTACCGCAAGAAGTACCTGTGCTGTACAGATATTAGACGTTGCTCTTTCTCTTTTGATGTGCTGCTCTCTGGTCTGAAGCGCCATTCTCAGTGCACGCTTTCCGTACATATCCTGAGAAACCCCGATGATTCTTCCCGGAATGTCTCTTTTATAATCTTCTCTGCAAGAGAAAAATGCTGCGTGAGGCCCTCCGTAACCCAATGGAATACCAAATCTCTGTGAAGTTCCAACCGCACAGTCAGCTCCCATAGAAGCCGGTGATTTTAATTTAACCAAAGCCATCGGATCACAAGCTACAACCACCTGCAGATCTAATTTTTTATAATTTACAATATCTTCCGTGTAATCTAAAACGATCCCGTTTTTTCCCGGATACTGTAATAGGACACCGTAATACGTTTCGTCAAGCTGGTGAGTTTCGTGGTCACCTTCTACGATTTCGATCGCTAAACCTTCTGCCTTTGTTTTTAAAACAGAAACTGTCTGAGGTAAAACAAGATCGGAAACGAAGAATTTGTTGGCATTCGCTTTTTTCTGGTCCTTCGTTCTGTTGTTAAAGAACATGTGCATAGCCTCGGCGGCAGCAGTGGATTCATCTAAAAGAGAAGCATTAGCCAGCTCAAAACCTGTAAGATCACACACTACCGTCTGGAAATTCAGAAGAGCTTCCAGTCTTCCCTGCGCAATTTCAGCCTGATAAGGAGTATACGCAGTATACCAGCTGGGATTTTCGAAGATGTTTCTCTGAATAGCTGAAGGCAATAAAGTATTGTGGTATCCAAAACCGATATAACTTGTATAATCAGTATTTTTCGACGCCAGATCTTTGGAATGGTTCAGCATTTCGTATTCTGAAAGCGGCTCAGAGATCTCAAGATCTTTCTCTAAACGGATAGAAGAAGGAATGGTCTGAGAAATTAGTTCTTCAATACTTGAAACGCCCAATCTTTCCAACATTGCCTGTTTATCGGCTTCATTAAGGGAAATGTGACGGCTCACAAACTGTTCTGTATTCATTTTTATTTATTAGATTTTGTTCGTAAAAAAGATTCGTAAAATTACAATTTTTTAAGCGACTGTACAAGGGTTCTAAATTGCCAGAATGACAGAGAAAAACCCATGCTTATTTTAAATTTATTAAGTCTGAATTTTTAACTTTATTATCAGAATATGCATCATTTCGGGAAATCAGATTACTATAGCCCCTACATTTTCAGGTCATAATAAGGTGTCGAATTTGCTTTAAACACACTGATATACAGATGTTATAAGATTTATGAAATTTTATTAATTATATTTATTCTAAATTAATATATTTGCAGCATGAATATGATTGTCCCATTTAAAGTACCGCCTTTATCGCCAGTATACGCATTCAATAATGAAGACATGTTCTGTGAAAAGAAATCATGTTGTAAGAAATTCAAAAAAGGAAAAAGATGCAAAAAGTGTCCGGGAAGAAAAAAGATGGCTTAAACTAGCCAAAATTTCTGAACAGGAAATATATTGCTGCCGCCAAAATAAGAATTCCCCAGATCAACATCATAATTTTTGGCTGGCCTGTTCTGTTGACCGGTGTTCTGAGCTGAGGCTTAAACATTTCTTCAACACTGTCTTTAAACTGAGCAGCATCATTCTCAAAGACTTCAGTAATCGTAATTCCCTGTACTGCCGTTTTGTGAAGCAGAGAATTCGTAGCATGAAGCAATAGCTGAAATTTCCCGTCTTTAAATTCTGTAATCTTAAATATCCTTTCTCCAAAAGGTTTTTCAAGGCCGAAAGGCAGTATTTTTACTACATCGGCATTATTCGTCTGCCAATTAATTATAATCTCCTCTCCTTTTTTAGCATGAACTTTATTGGAAGTAAAAGTCTTGATGGAAGGCGGAGTATTATACCTGAAACTTTTCTGATGATTCTCTAAATTCTGATCATAGGTACGTCTCTTTCCTGAATCGCTCAATATTTCATATGCTTCCTGAATTTCACGGAAGCGCCCGGCAAAGAAATCGTCGTTATCGTTCTTATCCGGATGGTATTTTAAAGATAATTTTCTATAAGCCTTTTTGATGTCTTCTTCTGAAGCATCCGGAGAAATTCCGAGAAAATAGTAGTAGTCTTTCATTGAGCTATACAAAAATAGGAATTTATTTTTTTTCGTATTGCTTCAGTCAGCTAAAATGTAGCATCATATTTTGGTAAAGACGCAAGATTATTTATTTCCGATATAATTTCATCATGTTGTTGAATAGTCTTTGGGTGGCACCCGGAGCCACCTACGGGATTGCTTCGCTTCGCTCGCAATGACCGTATAAAAAAATTCCGGCGCGGGAAGCAAAGCTTCCCGCGCCGGAATTAACAATTTCAATTTAGCTATTTTACTGCTTATGCTTCCACCGTATTATCCTTATATCCTTTCCTGCAGCATCTTGAAGCGAATTCTTTTTTGAATTTTCCTTTCAGTTCCTGATACTGCTCTTCATCCATTTCTCTGATCTTGTCAGCCAAGCCGAAAGGTGATTTTTCTTTGATTCCGTATTCGCTGAAAATACCTTTTATAAATCTTTTTCTTTGTATTGCTTTTTTGGCGATTAATGCCACCCCAACAACAGCTAATGCTCCCAGAGCCCCTTTTAATGCTGAATTTTTCATTTTTTCAAAATTTTAAATTTTACTACTTCTTGTTTTTTATAGAGACGGATGAATTTCAATTTTACTTTACTACTTCTTAAATTTTAAATTATCCGTTGTTTCTGTTGAAGAATCCTCCCGAGCATCTGTTTTTCCAAACTTCCTTAAATTTTTCCCGTTCTTCAGGGGACAGTCCAGCCATTTTCTCTCTCATCTTTCTTTCTTTAAAGTCTCTCACTCCTTTTCCAAAATGGAATCCTCCAAAAAGGATTTTACTTAAAATCAGAATTCCCATCGCCTGCCAGAATGTAATGGATTTCACACCCAGGATCTCAGGAAGCAGACAGTTCCAAAGCCACATTACAATAAATGTAACGGTAACTAAGATCAATGGCGGACATAAGAGTAAAAAAATCCAGCCTTTTTTGTGTTTATAATTCATAATTTCTTCTTTACTAACTATTTAAATCTTCGTATAATTTTCTCAGTCTGTTTCTTAGATGCTTCACGGCATAGTTCTTTCTACTGATAATGGTCTTGATATTTTCGCCCTGTTCATTGGCTATCTGCTGTAGAGTTTTGTCGTTCAGTTCATTTTCCACATACACGAGTCTTTGTTTCTCGGGAAGTTCATCCAGTGCTTCGAAAAGCTTTTTCCAGATTTCGTCCTGGAACATCTTAACTTCAGGGCCTGCACTCTCGTCCAGCAATAAGATATCTTTAATAGAAAAGCTTCCGTCTTCATCTTCATAGACGAAATCTTCAAGATTTTCCGTTTTCTTCTTGCGGTAACGGTCGGTGATTTTATTTGCAGTCACTCTATACAGCCAGCCGCCTACATTCACAATCTCGGAAAGATTGGTTAAACTGCTGAACTGAAACCACACTTCCTGCAGAATATCTTCCGCATCTTCTGCGTTTTTCACTTTCGGACGAATATAAGACATCAGCTTTCCTCCGTACTTTGAAACGGTTTGTGAGATGATACTTGCTTTCTCCTCCTGTGGCATTGTTATTTCTTCGACAACCTCCATATTGCTATGACGGCTTGCTTTATGGTTTTACTTTAATAAATTTAAAATATTTTTCCCAGAAATTCGGGTTTTCTTTATTGGTCGAGGTTTTAATTATTTTCTATTTTGCAATCATTGAATTTAAATAAACACTAATAACACAAATGTTTGCACTAATGTCACAAATAATTTCATCGTGTCATTTGTGAAAATCATTAGTCATTATTTGAGTTTAAAAATAAAAAACGGAGAGCATTACACTCTCCGTCTCTATAATGATAAAAATGATATTTTATTTCTTATTGAAATTCTCTGCAAAGAAGCCCAGCATATATTTATACAGCTCCAGTCTGTTCGGTTCTTTTCCGAATCCATGCCCTTCATCATATTTTACCAGGTATGGAACTTCAAAACCTTTTGCGCGCATTGCTTTTACAATCTGATCAGATTCATTGATGTTAACTCTCGGATCATTGGCTCCCTGTACTACAAATAATGGTTTTTTAATTTTATCGATCTGGAAAACCGGAGAAACTTCTTTGGCAATTTTTGCTTCTTCAGGATTGTCAAGATCATACCAGATCTGCTTTACCATTTCTTTGTAAGGCTTCCAATATTCCGGGAAAGAATCGAAGAAGGTGAAAATATTGGATACTCCTACATAATCTACACCGCAGGCATACAGATCCGGAGTCTTAATAAGGCCCATCAGAGTAGCATAACCACCGTGGCTTCCTCCGTAGATCGCAATTTTATCTTTGTCTATCCAACCCTGTTCTATGGCATATTTTACACCATCTTCCACATCATCCATTGCTTTTCTTCCGATCTGCTTGTATCCTGCTTTCTGGAATTCTTTTCCATAGCCTCCGGAAATTCTAAAGTTCACCTGAAGCGTTGCATATCCTCTGCTGGCAAAAAGCTGAGTTTCCGGGTTGAATCCCCATTCATCACGGATTCCCTGCGGACCGCCGTGAGGATTCACAATTAAAGGCACTTTTTTACCTTCAAGAGCAGCTTTGGGAAGAGTAATGTATCCCCGGATCGTTAATCCGTCCCTGCTTTTGAATTCGATAGGTCTCATTTCTGCCATATCCTCTTCTTTCAGCTGAGGCATCAGATTGTAAAGAAGATTTATTTTTTTACTTTTTGTATCATATTCGTAGTAAGCTCCATAAAATTTGTCGCTTCCCACATAAACCAAAAGTTTATCATTATTATCATCTGAAGATACAATAGAAAACTGTTTGTCTTTAAATTCAGATTTCAGTTGAGCATCAATTTCCTTATAAAACTGACTTACCGGAACGGTTTCGCTTTTGATTCCGTCATAGCTTACATAATCCAATTCGTAATTCCTGTTTTTGCCGGCAACACTAATGGAGCTTACATCAAAAACAGGATTAGAATATACTTCTTTGATCACAGCATTTTTCTTCAGGTCATACAGCACAATCCTGGACTTGTCACTATCCAGATTGGTAACAACATACGCCTCATCCTTATTCTTGGAATTATCATTAAGTCCTATGATGCTGAATGTATCTTTCCAGTCCGTAGACTTAAGCAGATTAAATTTCCCTGTCTGCAGATCTTTATAGTAAGTCTTGGTTGTCAGTCCATTTTCGAGAACGGTATATCCTCTGAGATTGCCGTCTTTATCAAAAATATAATCATCAATAGGGCTGTTGACATCTTTATTTTCATAAAGCTGGGTCATTTCTCCCGTGTTGAAATTGATCTTATAAGGCTCGAAAATCTGTTTGTTGTTTTTGTTCATTGTTACCACAACAAATTCCGTATCTTTTATCAGCCTTACGGATCCCAGTGTAATTCCTTCAAAAGGAGTCAGGTCTTTAAGGTTTTTCCCATCGATATCTGCTGCGTAAAGATGGATATTTTCATTCCCTCCTTTATCCTGGGTAAAGAAAAGGCGTTTTTTGTCAAGCCAGCCATAGCTTTTGATAAGATCATCTTTTTCAACAATAGCTTTGGTTATTTTCCCTGTTTTCAGTTCTTTCACATAAACATGATTCTTCTTGTCCTTATCCTTTTCTTTGTAGGAAAGATACAGCCCATCCGGGGATATTTTAAACTGTGAAGCGTTGGGTCTTGCAAAATAATCTTCTACTTTATATTTGAAGTTACCTTTATCATAAGAAACCAGTTTTTCCAGATTAGCTTTAGTGGATGGAAGCGTAGGATCGCCCGGCAGCTTTGCCGTTGAGGTCTGTGCATTAATCATAATTGCTGACAGTACGACCTGAGCCGCACCAAAAATTTTAGTATTAATATTCATAGTTCATATTTTGGATGGTTAAATTGTCTAACTAGCTTGATTAATAAAAATCTTATACATAATATGACAGTCTTCCCAGCAAAATGTTACATTCATTATGAAATTTTATGAAAAAAAACGAGTTTAAGGTATAAAGTCTGTTTCTAATTTAAGTAAATTCCGAAATACCAAGTCCATACAATCAGGATAAGCTGCATTGGGATTCTTTGGGTGTAAAGATATTTCATACCCGGCCCGGTATAATCTGCTTTGAAAATATTGATGTTTTGCCTGGAAGAATTGATGTTAGCGATAAAAACCAGAATATAAAAAATAATCAGCAGTATAGCCGTTATTTCTCTTATTGAAGGAATCATCAGCCCAATTCCTGCAGCAATTTCCAGAACTCCTGTAAAGTATACCCAGAACATTTTGCCGGGAACAAAATCAGGGATCATCATGCCCATCCCTTTCTGAAATTTGAAATGGGAAAATCCTGTAAAGATAATGAACACAGCCATTCCCAGATTTCCTGAAAATAAAAAGTCCGGCTTTCCGTGAAAAGCCCAGGTTCCCAATAGAGCCAAAATAAATGTACCGAAAAGGATCGTTAATAATTTCATGTTTTTTATTTATCGTTATAGAAAGATAGTGTAAATTTTAAACAAATAACCCTCACAGGTTCCAGAAAACTGTAAGGGCTTTGTTTTTTTAATAAATTTACTTTGTTACGCTTTTTCAGCTAGATTTTTAACCACTTCCAGTCCTTGTTTAAATCCTGTATCCATGTGCTCTTCCCATTCTTTGTCGACCTGTACCTCAACATGAAGCTTTGTTTTTCCCTCGAGATCAATAAGGATATATTTTTCGAAACACCCGCTCCATTCCATTATTTCTTTGCTTTGGGTATCTTCATTTCCTTCTTTATCTACCATTCCCAGATGTTTAAAAATAATCTGGTTAGGTTCATCCAGGCTGTCAATGGTCGATACCATTCCTTCACCTTCTCCATTTACAAAGTAGGTTTTTCCGCCCACTTTCCAGTCGGATTTCATTTTGGATCCGGAACCAAAAAATTGGGTCCATTCGGTATAGGTATCAGTGTTCCAAAGAACGTCCCAGACTTTTTGTAATGGGGCATTGATTATAATTTCGTAAGATAAAGTTTCCATATTTTATATTTTTGGTTGTAATTTTACAATTGATTTTCTGAAAGATTTTTCACAATTCCCAAAGCATTTGGAAATTTTTCCTCAAAAAAACCTTTAAATTCTTCAGGAGTCTGAATTTCAATTTTCAGTATTGTGCCTGCCGGTGTTTCTTCTAAAATATACCTTTCTGTAGCTTCTCCCCAGTTCTGCTCGGTTTCTACTCCTCCATAAATCTCCCCGAGATGCAGAAATTTCATTTCTTTATTCGGTATATTTTTTTCAACCCGGCTGTACATGCCGTTGTTATCCGGATCAAAAAATTTCATTATACTTCCTTCTTCAAAAGTTCCCATATAGAAAGAACCTTCTGTAAATGCCGTTGTCCACTGTCTGTACGTCATATCGCTCCAGAGAACATCCCAAACTTTTTCAGGAGGAGCATCAATTTGGATCTCAAAAAATAATTTCTGCATCGCTGTTTATTTAGATGTTAGATGGTTAGAAACTAGAAGTTAGTTCAAGTCATTAGATTTTTGATCATAGATGCCTCATTTTTCTAGCTTCTAGTTTCTACTTCAATTAGCCTCCCACAAAATCACCCCCATTGATGTGGATCACTTCTCCTGTAATATAATCTGCATCTTTAGAGGCCAGGAAAACATAGGCCGGTGCAACTTCTGATGGCTGTCCCGCCCGTTTCAGCGGTGTATCTTTTCCAAATGTTGACAGATCATCGAAGGCTTCTTTCACTAGAGGTGTCCATATGGGGCCGGGAGCAATTCCGTTGACTAAAATTTTCTTTTCGGCAAGATTGGCTGAAAGGGAACGGATAAATGATAAAATAGCTCCTTTTGTAGCCGCATAATCGATCAGGTGATCACTTCCTCTGTAGGCTGTAACGGATGTAGTGCAGATAATCCGGCCTCCTTCACCAATTAATGGTAAAAAGTTTCTCGTAAAGGCAATCATGGAGATAATATTGGTATTAAAAGTTTCCTGAATCTGCTCATCGGAGATTTTTTCAAGACTGCTTTTTGAGGTATGAATCCCTGCATTATTAACCAGGATATCCAAATTGTCCCATGTTTTTTTTATCTTTTCAGCACATTTTGTTCTGAAAGCTTTTTTAGTGAGATCTCCTTTGATGAGAATACACTGCCTGCCTTCTTTTTCAACAAGCTTTTTTGTTTCTTTGGCATCATCATCACTTTCTTTATAAATAATCGCGACATCTGCCCCTTCTCTTGCAAAATGAACGGCCACAGCCTGTCCTATTCCACTGTCTCCGCCTGAAATGACGGCGTTTTTTCCTTGAAGTTTCTGACTTCCCCGGTAATCATTCCGGATAATTTCCGGAAAGAGTCCTTCCTGAGGAACTTTTGATTTAGATTGTGATCTGTTCTGTGTTTTCATAAGCAAATCTTTTATAAATCACATCAAACAGCAAGCCGAAAACTGAAATCCAAAAGTGTAAAACAGGCAAATCTGTCGTTTCTTTTATGAATCATAAGCCTCTTCCAGATCTTTTATAACAATCTTCTGCATTTTCATCATCGCCTGTACTACTTTTTGCGATTTCGCCTGATCTGAATCGTTCATCAGCTGAATGAGCCTTTTCGGAACAATCTGCCAGCTGAATCCATATCTGTCTTTCAGCCATCCGCACATGCTTTCTCTTCCTCCATCAGAAATAAGGGTATTCCAAAGATGATCAGTCTGTTCCTGATCATCTGTCATGATCACGATAGAGATACCTTCATTAAAATCAAACTTGTGGTCATAAGAATTATCCATACAGAAAAAGCTGTAACCATTAATGGTAAAATGGGCATGCTGTATATTTTCTGCCGGTTCGGGTATAGGATGTCCTTCTCCTCCATCGCCATATTTCAGGATATTTCCAATGCTTGAATTGGGAAATGTCCTGGTATAAAACTCCATGGCTTCCCTTGCTTTTCCATTATTTTGATGAATAAACATCAGCGTAGGAATAATTTTCTGATCTTCCGGCTTCTCACCTAAAAACAGCTGCCAGGTAACACCGTATTTGTCCTGTACCCAACCGTATTTCGGGCTCCAGGAATAGGAATCCAGGGGCATAAGAGCGATCCCTCCTTCCATAAGTTTGTCCCAATACTGCTGTACTTCCTCTTCTGTTTTACAGATGACCATGAAAGAAACTGAAGGATTTTTTTTAAAATGAGGCCCGCCGTTCAGCAGCATCAATTTCTGCCCGAAAAGATCAATGTTCATGACCACGGGAGTATCTGCAGTGATCTTTCCGTCAAATACCTCACAATAAAACTCTGCAGCCTCTTTTGATTCTTCGTCAAACCAGAGACACGGAAAAATATCGTTATTCATAATATTAAATTTAAGGGTAAAAAATACAGTCTATTGATCTTCGCTGACGAAAGTATCATACAATGATAAAGGTATCTGTATTTTATAATAATTAATTTTTGAAAGAAACCCGATGTTCTTCCATATGATTTTTCAGCCTTTCCATAGCATTTCTTCCAAAACCATGAAGGTTCATGATCTCTTCTTCAGAATAGGCCGAAAGCTTTTCAAGAGAATCAATTTTTTCTCTTTCCAAAGCCCTTCTTGCCGGTACTGCAATAACGCCAGAGAGGAAATTATTATTTCTAACAATATGATTAACAGCACAAATGGAGCTTAAACATTTTGCCATTATGACCAGATTTATCATGACTGAAATTGAGTGTTTTAGTGATTTTCAACATACTTATGAAAATTATTGAGAATAGCATACCAGCCATCCCGCTGCATTTCCACAGAATTTTGTTTTTCAGGGTCAAAAATTTCGGTAACCTTTGTGGTATTTTCGTCTATCTTATCAAAAATAACCTCTACTTTCCTGCCGTCTTCCAGATGGTACTTAATAGTGGAATTCGTTACCACTTCATCATAGATTCCCTCAAACTCAAAACCGAAGCTTTTGTCTTTTGCTTCCATTCTGGTTTTAAATTTTCCTCCCACCCTTAAATCATTTTCGGAACTGGGACACTGCCAGGATTCATCGGCAAAATTCCATTTGGTGATATGTTGGGGCTCATTAAAATAATTCCAGACTTTTTCTACCGGGGCTAAAATTGTGATGTCTATCTTAATTGGGTCCATTATTCTATTTTTTAATGTTGAAATAAGAAGGCAGTCCGGGTTGAACTGCCCTCAATAATTTAGTTAAATATAAGATTATTTTGCAGATTCTTCATTATAGTTCACCATCCAATGAACTCCATATTTATCCTGGAAGCTTCCGAAATAGTCTCCCCAGAACTGGTCTTCAATTGGCATTTCTATGTTTCCTCCTTCGGAAAGCCCTTTAAAAAGTCTGTCCGCTTCTTCTTTGGATTCAGGGAAAATAGATACATAATTATTATTTCCTACGTTAAGGGTCTGTCCGAAGCTTGGAACAATATCCGAAGCCATAAGAAGGTCATCTCCGATTGGCAGAGCAATATGCATCACCCTGTTTTTCTCTTCGTCTGATAAGTTTTCGGTTCCCGGAGCATTGCCCATTTTGAAAACTTCTCCACGGAATTCCCCTCCGAAAACAGATTTGTAAAAATTGAAAGCTTCTTCTGCTTTCCCGTCAAAATTTAAGTACGGATTTAATTTAGCCATGATTTCTGATTTTTAAATGTTATTGTTAATTAGTTTAAATGTAAGTTTTAAATTGAACCATTACGCTTGGTTAAGCTTTTAAGAATATCTTCATATGCCTTAATGTCTTAAAAATTTTGTCACCTCGCTTACTGTAAAGTTGATGAGTCCGGAATCTGTGTTTCCTTCGAAGTCTGCCATCATATAAGAGCCGTGGCCTGCCGGCAGGATTATCAGCCGGGATCCGGGGACCAGACGCCACATTTCCACTACATGTTCAGGTTTCATCACATCCTGGTCTCCGCTCATGAATAAGGCGGGAGCTTTTATGGATGTTAAAATCTTCTCGTCCCAGTCTTCAAATGTCTGCATCCTTTTGCTGTCTTTATCAAACAGGTTTTCAAGTTTTGAAAAATCAGGATTCAGATTAAGAAAATTGATTTTAAGAGGTTCAGGCATAGATTCCAGGGTAGCTTCTTCCATACTTTCAAAAAAACCTTCCATCATACCGTTTCTTTTATAAAATGCAGATGCTATGATGATCTTTTCCGTTATTTCAGGGTAGAGATGCGCCATCTGCATCACGGTGTTCCCTCCGTTGCTGAATCCCCAGAATGAAGCTTTTTCAATCTGAAGTTCCTTTAAAAGAGCTGCTACATCATGGGCATCCTGTTCAAACGTTTCGGGAATGTCACGGTGATCGCTCATTCCGTGATTCTGCAGATCAATGCCTATGAGCTGAAATTGGTTTTCAAGCCTGGAAATTATTTCTTTAAAATCAAACAGGAGGGAAGAACCTCCGCCATGGACTAATACCAGAGGTTTTCCGGAACCGTAGATCTCATAGTACATGCGGATTCCGTTGACCTGTTTATGGCCTTTTTCTTTAGGTTCCATTCATTAATACTTTAGATTTTCATCCACGTCATATTTCATTCCCGGATAATCCAGAATTCGTCTCATAAGACCTATCTGTCCGCATAAATAATCCTCGCGGCCGATGCACATTCCTACGAAATTAAGTTTGGTTTCACGGATAAAAGGAATATTCATCCCGATCTCAAAAATTTCATCCAGCTCTTCATCTGTAACTTCCCAGAGCTTTTGGTAGACTTTTGGTGAAATGTCATGGAAATTTTTCTCCAGCTCATCTAAACCCGGATAGCTGAAATTTTCGTCCAGAGCTTTTCCCTGAAAGAAAAGGTCGCTGTGAGGATCTTCATCCTTTAGTCCTAAAACCCAGCCTAAGGCATAACGCATATTGACAAAGTTTCCTGCCATCCATACGATATGATTGGTTTTTCCTTCAATTCTTTTCAAGGCATCTTCTTCCGAAATACCGTCCAAAACATTGAGAAAGTTTTGAGAATGCATTCTGTAAGCCGGAATCACGAGCTCCATTTTTTTTGATTTTGGTGTGTCCATTCTTTAATTTTAGTGATTGGTGTCTTTTGTAGAGAAGGTAAAGTTCTTCTACAGTTCTTTTAAATTTTTAAGCGTGGCTATTTTACAGCACCGGGCTTTCCTAAGATTCTTCTGAGATAACCCAGCTGCCCGCTGTGATAAATTTCGTGAAGGCAAAAGATGGAAATATCATTAATTGCTTCAGGATTAAATTTTTCAATACTCTTGAGTTTTGCTTCGAGCTTGTCCTGGGACTTTTGCAGGTAAGATTTTAGTTCTTCAAAATCTATCAGTTCATCTTTTCTTTCCAGCGGAATTTCTCCTCTGTTGTAGCAGGAAAATTTATCACCGTCCCAGACAGGTTCTTCTCCAAGCATATTCAGAAATCCATTTCTTATATAAATTAAATGTCCCAGAATCCAGTTCATGCAGTTGGCTTCACCATTGGGGAAGATCATGGATTCTTCGTGGGTAATGCCTTCGGTATTCATTGAAATAACTTTGTAGTTGCTGAATACCTGAACTTTCACTATTTCAATGTCGTTCGATTTTGTTTCCATAGCGTTAGGATTTTATTGTGATTATTTTCACAGATTATGCGGAAAGGCTCTGATCTTTATTCGGCAGGCATCTGGGAAACATCGGCAAACGTAATATTCCAGCCATGTCCGTCTAAGTCCCAAAAAGAGTTTTGGTACATCCAACCGTAATCCTGAGGCTCCTCATGTTGTGAAGCTCCGTTTTCCAGGGCTGTATTCACCACCTGATCAACTTCTTCACGGCTGTTCAGAGCAATGGCCACAAGAACCTGTGTGGTATCGCCTTTCGGAACAGGTCTTTCGGAGAAAGTCTGGAAGTATTCTTCTGTCAGGAACATGATGTAGATGTTATCTTCCTTCATCACCACACAGACTGCTTTATCATCTGAAAATTGCTCATTAATTGCAAATCCGAGCCTGGTCCAGAATTCTTTTGTCTTCTGCACATCTTTTACGGGAAGGTTGACATAAATTTGATTGGCTTTCATAATAGTAATTTTTTTGTGTTAAACTTTTAACCAAAATTACCAAGCCCTGATGAAAATCAACTTGCCATAAGGCAAGATTTAATTTTTCTTCGAATGGGAAACAATTTCTTTGCGGATACGGCTTAAGGAAGTGTCTGTAACTCCAAGATAAGATGCGATTTGTTTAAGGGGAGCAAACTGTACCACCTGAGGTTTCTGATCCAAAAGATTCAGATAACGCCTGGTAGCGGAAAGGGTAAACATTTCTACAGAGCGCTGTTTATAGACAAAAAGTTCTTTTGACATCCATGCTCTTCCCCATTCTCTGAGATTGGGTATTTTATGGAAAAGCTCCTGAAATGTCTCATAATCAAATTTCCAGCATTCACAGTCTGTGATACAGATGATATTTTCCTGGGTTGGAATTCTCTGAAAAATAGACAACACCTCAATAATAATCTCGTTATCAGCAAAGAAATGCGTGGTTACCTCATTTCCGCTGAAGTCATTCACGTATGAACGGGCAAGGCCTTTTTCCAGGATATAATATTCATTGGCCGTCTTTCCTTCTTCCAGGATGATGTCTCCTTTCTGGAATGAAACTTTTTCGTGGGCCTGAAATATTTCGTCAAGCTCTTCCTGAAGAAAAAACGGGAAATCGTAACAGATCTCTAAGGCTTTGCTGGTCATTGAGTTGTTGCTTTTTTTAAGCTTTAAAAATATAATTTTTAATTGAATCGGGGATATAAAAAATTAAACAAATTAATGGAATACATCAAAAGAAACCCATTTTACTGTATTGTTATCAATTGTTTTTATTCTTTCTAAATAATTAAACTGTTTTTAGTGATCCTTGTCAGCCTAAAATATCAGAACAAAGAAAGCTGGATCGGTTTTGGATTTTTGGGTGGCTGCGCGTCCCCGAAGACTGTTTTTCCTCCAAAGCGCCATGAATTCTGCCTTTCTTCCTCAATAACCTGCTGGATATCAAAATCGGGAGTAAAATCTTTTTCAGTGGCTGCTACAATCTGATGCAGCTTATTTAAGGTATTCAGCTTGTCGGAATTTCCAAGTTTTGATTTTTCAATTCCTTTTCTGAGAATGCTTATGCTTTCATCATAGGTTTTGGTGGGAACCGGGAAAGGGTGCCCGTCTTTTCCTCCATGGGCAAAGGAAAACCTCGCCGGATCGGCAAATCTTGAAGGCGCGCCGTGAATCACCTCACTCACTAAGGCTAAAGACTGCATGGTTCTGGGCCCTACCCCTTCTAGCATTAAAAGGTCTTCAAAATTCTGAGGCTGCTGCTCACGGGTTACATACAAAAGAGCACCGAGGCGTTTTAAATCAACATCTGAAGCCTGCACATCATGATGGGCCGGAAGAATTAACCTCGAAAAATCTTTCATCACATCAATAGAATCAGTGTGGGAAATATCCAAAATTCCTTTCCTGTTTTCTGAGGCATCAACATCGGTGAGATTGAGGATTCTCCCTCTTGAAATACCATTGATACCTGTGTGGGGCTCTTCTATAAATGATTTGATATTTTCTGAATGCCAGTGATACCGTCTTGCAGTACCGTCAGTCTCATGCATTCCCTGCTGTACCACACTCCAGCTGCCGTTATCTGCCAGAATAAAATTATGAAGATAGAGCTGGTAACCATCCTGAATGGCCGTGTTATCCACTTTTGCAGAGAGTTTGCTGGCTCTTACGAGTTCATGCCCGTTCAGACCTGTTTTATCAGCAATTTGAATGAGCTCAGCAGGAGTTTCCCTTGAGAATTTGCCTTTTCCGCCACAAATATAAAGGCCTAGCGACTTTGAATTGGGATTTATGGAACGTTTCAAAGCCCCCATTACAGAAGTTGTAATTCCTGAGGAGTGCCAGTCCATACCCATCACTGCACCAAAGCTCTGGAACCAGAACGGGTCTGCAAGCCTACGGAGAACCTCATCTTTTCCGTAATCCATCAGGATCACCTCAATCATGGAAAGTCCGAGCACAGACATGCGTTCATACAGCCACGGCGGCACTTTTCCGTAGTGTAAAGGCAGATCTGCTGTTCCTGAACGTTTCATTGTATTTTAAAGTGTAAAGATAGCTAATGTACGGTTTCTTTTTGATGATTTGAATCATCAGTTCCGCTATAATAAGTTATAGTTAAAGCCTTTTATAACTGTTTTTTTATGTAGTCTGTTGCATTGAATGATTAATGAATAGAGAAAAATTCAAGATCTCTGTGTTTTTCCTCAATATATTTCTCATTGAATATAATGGTGTTTCCGAATGGATCACTTACTGTGAAAGATACAGCACCATAAAATGTTTTCTCGAGCCCAGGACGGTTGTATTTATATTTTTTATCAATTAATTCTCTGTGGTAAGCTGGAATTCCCTCGCCCCAAATCATGACTCTGGTTCCGGGTGTTCCGTCTCCGTGATGTTCGCTTAAATGAAAAACCATATCTCCTTTTTTCACTTCCATGTAAACGGGGGTATTTTCTTCAAAACAATGTTCCCACACTACTTCAAAGCCCAACCAGTCCACATAAAACTCTATGGCCTTTTGATAGTCAAAGATCCGGAAGACAGGAATAATCTGTGTTGCTTTCATAATAAATTTTATAGTGAAATGATTTCTGTTGTCAAATAAAACTACTGATGTGAAAGTATATTGATTAAATTTCCGAACGGATCTTTTACAAAAAACCTTCGTACTCCCCATTCTTCTCCGGTAATCCCGTAAGTGATTTCAAAACCGGCCTGCTTCACTTTTCCGTAAAGCTCATCCAGATTATCTACTTCTATTGAAAGCAGAGGAACTTCTGTATTATTTCCGCCCTGAGTGGCAAAACTTACCTGCACTTTCGCCTCTTCCTGGTTACCGAAAGTTTTGATCCAGCCATGATCCATCAGGATTTCAAGGCCCAGAATATCTTTATAAAAACGATCTGCCTCAGCTAAATGATCTGTTTTTATATTGGCTACTATTCTTTTTACCATTTTATACAAATAGAGTTACAATATAGATTGTTAATAATAAGTGATTGTTCTTACAATTTTCTGTATAATCTCTTTATCATCCGGAGTTTCTGAATCATAAAACTCTTCAGATAAAGTACGCTGTACCCAGTTACCTTTTTCATCGTACTTATATACAAATTTAAAATATCTAGGCTCTTCATCTTTACCAGTAACGATGTAGTCCTGTAAGTCACCATATTTATTATAGTAGTATTTAATATATTCATTTTCAGCAATAAGCTTTTTAGTAACCGGATCTACTTTTGATGAATAAGTCAGGTAGTCAATACTTATGTCCTCAATAGATGATGATGTTAAAAGGATTACAGGTTCTTTCTCATATACTATATTTTCTATTTTACTATCGCGGGGCTGTTGATAGGCTTTTATAGATTTACTCACAAGCTTCACCAAAGAAGGTTCCCCTTCTTTATTAAAATTTAAATCAATTTGGTCAGTATATCCCTTATAATAATATTTACTTGTATTTCCTGAAGTATCATAGTTGAAAATTTCCCATTGGGTCGTTTTAACGTTACCCATCAGATCATAATTTTCATATTTCCTGTTTTGAAATTTTTTGGGAGTGCTTGTTTCCGAACGGAATTCCGTTTTCTTTTTCTCCTGTCCGCTGCAGGCAGTGAAGAAGAGTAAAAGCAAAAGTATTGAAAAACGTGAGCAGTAACCTCTCCTGTTAAATCTAATTATTTTCATGGTATGAATTGTTTGATGTTGCCAATAAGATAACCCGGAGGACTGAATTATTCGACTATGGGTTAGAAGAATTACCGTAACTTGTTTAGATAATTCTTCAGAGTCAAAAAAGCCTTGTGAATGAGTTTTTCCACAAGGCTTTATACAATTTTATTATTATATTACTTCAATGCATCAATTGCTGCACTGTAATTAGGCTCGGTAGTAATTTCCGGAACCTGCTCTGTATACACGACCTTGTTGTTTTCGTCTGTAACAATTACGGCACGGCTCAGCAGTCCTTTCATAGGTGAATCTGTAATAGTCACTTCGTAATCATCTCCAAAGCTGCTTCTGAAATCTGAAAGCGTTTCTACATTGTTTAAGCCTTCAGCTGCACAGAATCTCCCTAATGCAAATGGAAGGTCTTTAGAAACATTGATCACTACCGTATTATCAAGTTTTGAAGCTTCTTCATTGAATTTTCTTGCAGAAGCGGCACAAATCCCTGTATCAATGCTCGGGAAGATATTGAATACCTTCTTTTTCCCATCAAAATCTGAAAGAAGTTTCACGTTCAGGCCGGAATCTACCAATGCAAAATCTCTTACGGTTGTTCCTACTGACGGAAGGGTTCCTATTGTATTTACTTCGTTTCCTTTAAGGGTAATCGTTGACATAATTTTATTTTTTAGTTTTTCAAATTTACTTAAAATAGAAAGTTTCTGCAGTCAATTAAAGGTTAAATAATTCTTAAAGTGAAAATAAAATCCCTTTCTTCTGAATTATTTTTTTGAGACAAAATTTTAATTATATTCGCAATTCAAAAATAAAACTCGATGAGAAAAAAAATTACGTTACTTCTCTTTGGGGTGCCCGTTTTTGGTTTGGCTCAGTCTGTAATTGGAAATATCAATTCCGGAGCCGTTTCTGACACCAATTTCACGCATTCTGTAGGAGAAATCTATGTTATTCCCGCTGATCCCGATCAGGCCAGTTCAGGCACTATGGGAATGTATTACCAATCTGTTTTAAAGGTTTTAGGCGTCAAAGAACTTGAAAAAGATAATATCAAAATCTACCCCAATCCTACCGCTGATTTTGTTCATATCACTCTCAATTCAAATTCAAAAATTGAGGAGGCTGAAGTGTATGACACTGCCGGAAGACTTGTTTTAAAAGTGAGGCTGGATCAGGAAAAAATTGATCTTCGAAGCCTGAATCCTGGAATATATATGATATCATTCAAAAATCCTGATATCAAACCTATTAAAATCATTAAAAAACCTTAAAAACATAAACATGAAAAAACTTTACTTTACAATAGGATTATTTATTGCTACACTTCTTACTGCACAAGTTCCACAGGCTTTCAGCTATCAGACTATTGCTTTTAATGCTTCAGGAGCACCCATTGCCAATGGAACCGTTTCATTAAGAGTAAGCATTTTGGAAAACTCTGCTACAGGAACTGTTTTATATACTGAAACACATAACAAAACAACTAATGATAAAGGTCTGGTTAATTTAAATATTGGACAGGGAACTGCATCTACAGGGAGTTTCGGAGGAATTAACTGGGGAACCAATACCAAATTTGTCAAAGTGGAAATGGATCCGCAAGGTGGTTCCAATTACACCAATGTCGGGGTAAACCAACTTATGAGTGTTCCCTATGCACAGGTAAGTAAAACAATCGTTACTGGTCCTGGCCAGGGTATTACTCTGTTGTCTCCAAACGGAACCAATTATACTTTAAACGTAAGCGACTCCGGTATATTAAGTCTGCCTACGAATACGAGTTCATCCGGTAATACTTTACCTTCCAACTTATATACGTATGGATCATATAACTCCTTTACTCCTTCCTCCGCTGAATTACTACGGGGAAACGGCACTACAAAAGTGGGTTATAAATACCTTCAGGCTAATACCCAGATTAAATTCATAGCTTCACCGGGTAATGGTGCACAGGTTTACGGTTCAGACTCCAACGGATTCGTTACTGCTAATGGAAGTAATTATAATGTTTCGTCCAACGGATACTACCAGATCCTGATCGCTTCTAACGGTCCGCAAATGAAGGCAGGTTTCTTCAACTTTGTTCCTAAAATCAGGTTTACTGCTATTTCAGGTACCACGCCTGTAACTTCTGTCACCTATAATAATGCTACAGGAAAATTTACGGCCATTATCAATGGAGTTACCACCAGTACCGGAGGTTCATTTTATATCCAGCTTGCCTCAGAAAGTATAGAGGTTGAAGATTTAGGAGATAACCTGAATGACGGATCTTTTGATATAGAAGGTACAGCGATTACCTTTCCCAATCTTTCTTCTACCACACCCAAAAACTACAAGATTGAATTCAGCCTCAATTTTGATGCTACCGGAACTTATACCATTACGCAAATATAATTTAAAGAGGCCAATGCCTCTTTTTTTTATGCAAATACCATTATAAAACAATCATATTTAGTAAATTTGTGATTCTTAAAAAATCAAATAATAAATAACAGTATAATGTCAGACAAATCAAAAATCTATTACACCCTTACGGATGAGGCTCCAATGTTGGCAACACACTCGTTTTTACCTATTGTAAAAGCTTTTACAAAATCAGCAAACATTGAAATTGCAGTTCCGGATATTTCTTTATCTGGAAGAATTTTGGCTAACTTCCCTGAGTTTTTGAAAGATGACCAGAAAATCGGTGATGCATTGGCTGAATTAGGCCAATTGGCAACTCAGCCGGATGCAAACATTATCAAATTACCTAATATTTCAGCTTCAGCTCCACAGCTAGATGAGGCTATTGCAGAATTGCAGTCTAAAGGTTTCGCGGTTCCAAATTATCCTGCAGAGCCTAAGAATGATGAAGAAAAAGCAATCAAAGCTAAATATGCCAAAGTTTTAGGAAGTGCCGTAAACCCTGTATTAAGAGAAGGAAATTCTGACAGACGTGCTCCAAAAGCAGTTAAAAACTATGCAAAAGCCAATCCTCACAGAATGGGTGACTGGGCTTCTGACAGCAAAACAGACGTTGCTCACATGGAAGGAGGAGATTTCTACGGAACTGAAACTTCAACCACTATAGAAAACGCTACAAAATTCAAAATTACATTCAAAGATAATGACGGCGCTGAAACTTTACTAAAAGATTTCGCAGGTCTTCAGGCCGGAGAAGTGATTGATTCTTCTGTAATGAATTTAAACTCATTAAAAGCATTTGTTCAGCAGGCTATTGATGAGGCTAAAAACAGAAACGTACTTCTTTCCGCACACCTTAAAGCAACGATGATGAAGATCTCTGATCCTATCATTTTCGGAGCTATCGTTGAGACTTATTTCAAAGATGTTTTCACTAAATATGCCGAGACATTCAAGTCTTTAGATGTTAATCCAAATAACGGTCTTGCCGATCTTTTTGAAAAAATCAAAGGAAATGCCCAGGAAGCTGATATTAAAGCTGATATTGAAACGGCTTTAGCCAACGGACCAAGAGTGGCTATGGTAAATTCTGATAAAGGTATTACCAATTTCCACGTTCCTTCTGATATCATTGTTGACGCATCTATGGCTGCACTGGTAAGAGGAGGCGGTAAAATGTGGAACAAAGACGGAAACGAAGAAGATACCGTATGTATCATCCCGGACCGTTCTTATGCAGGTTTCTATCAGTCTGTTATTGATGATATGAAAGCTCACGGAAAACTGGATCCTACGACTATGGGATCTGTTCCGAACGTAGGTTTAATGGCTCAAAAAGCTGAAGAATACGGTTCTCACGACAAAACATTCCAGGCAACAGCTGACGGAACTATTGAAGTTCAGGATGAAGCAGGAAACGTTCTTCTTTCTCAAAAAGTAGAAAAAGGAGATATCTTCAGAATGTGCCAGACTAAAGATGCACCAATCCAGGACTGGGTGAAACTGGCAGTAAACAGATCAAGACTTTCTGATACGCCTGCTATTTTCTGGTTAGATAAAGGAAGAGCACACGACAGAGAAATTATCAAAAAAGTAGAGAAATATCTTAAAGATCACGATACAACTGGTCTTGACATCAGAATTCTTGATGTAAAAGATGCAATGACTGAAACCTTGAAAAGAGCAAGAGAAGGAAAAGATACCATTTCTGTTTCAGGAAACGTATTGAGAGATTATTTAACTGACCTTTTCCCTATCCTTGAGCTGGGTACTTCTGCAAAAATGCTTTCTATTGTCCCATTGATGAACGGAGGAGGCTTATTTGAAACAGGTGCGGGAGGTTCTGCTCCAAAACACATTGAGCAGTTCTTAGAAGAAGGTTACTTAAGATGGGATTCCCTAGGTGAATTCTTGGCGCTTCAGGCTTCTTTAGAGCATTTGGCTCAGACGCAGGGAAATACAAAATCTCAGGTTCTGGCTGATGCATTGGATGAGGCTAACGCTAAATTCTTGGCTACTGATAAATCTCCAGCAAGAAAAGTTGGCCAGATTGATAACAGAGGCTCTCACTTCTATTTAGCCATGTATTGGGCTGAGGCTTTGGCTAACCAAACTGCTGACGCTGAATTGGCAGCTCATTTCGCTCCAGTTGCAGCAGCGTTACAGGAAAGCGAAGCTGTTATTAACGAAGAATTAATCAGTGCTCAGGGTAAACCACAGAATATTGACGGTTACTACAAAACTGACACGTATAAAACATATGCAGCGATGAGACCAAGCACAGTATTAAATGAAATTATTGACGGAATTTAATTTCTGACTGATATAAACAGAAAGCTCCTTTTTTAAGGGGCTTTTTTTTGGATTAAATTTAAATATTCAGAGACAGTTTAAAATGAAGTGTTCCGGTTATTTATTAATTTATTTATTAAAATTTGATTGAGCCATAGAATATTCTGTTTTATAGCCCAAAGAGTTTTTTGTATATTTCCTGCATTGAAAATAATTATAAATCATCCATATGAAAACCATCAGTTATATTTTAATTATATTATTCTTCAGCAATAGTTGTTCCGCTCAGAATTATCAACTGATAGAAGCGGTTCATACAACAAATCCTGGCGGCGTAAAAGGTTCCAGATCAGAAAACTTTAATATTAAAGTCAAGGATATTTCAAAAATGGAACCCAAATATCTCTTGGCAGGAAATGTAAAAATACCTTTAAAGAAAGAAAACAGGGACGGGATATTACATCTGCAGGGAATCTACTTTCCTGAATCCCAGGATCAAATAACCATAGATGAGAATGGTACAATAAAAAAGCCTGAACAGGATGAGGTATTTGATCTTAACAAGATGTATCTCGTATCTGAAAATAAAAAAAGTAAAAAACAGATCAAACAGAAAATAAATTTTCTTCACAAAAACAACGAAAACACTAACAAAATACCAACAGATAGAGAAAAATTTCCTGAATAGATTTAATTTCGTTGAAATAAATGTTTTTCTGATAATAAAAAAAACCTATTTTTATAGAGTTTAAAAAAACAAAATATGAAGTTAAAATCAATTTTCGGAGTGGGCCTTACGGTGGCTTCACTGTATCTGAATGCGCAGGAAGTGCAGAAAAGCACAGCAAATAACGCTTCAAAGGTGAATAAAAAGTATCTGAAACACATTCAGGATATCACAAATTCTTATCAGAAAAAGGTTCAGGACGCGAGGGATCATAAACAAAAACCTCCCGATGAATATTATTTACAGGATTTCATTGCTACTATGGATCCCGAAACCGGAACTGTACACAACAAAAATTATGTGGATCTTGAACAAAAGGTAGCAAGCGGCAAATTTCAGCCTGAAAAGAATCTAAAGCTATTCAACGGAGCTGCTGAAGGCCAGGCCAGTAAAAACATTAGCAATTTATGGATAGAAAGAGGCCCTTATGAAACAGGAGGAAGAGTAAGAGGTATCATGTTTGACCCTAATGATACTACAGGCAAAAAGGTTTGGGCAGGCGGTGTTTCAGGAGGATTATGGTATAATAATGACATCTCCAATCCTAATTCTGAATGGACACTGGTAGATGCATTCTGGTCCAACACCACTGTATCATGCATTACTTCAGACCCTAATAATCCCCAGATTTTTTACGTAGGAACCGGAGAAGTTGAAACTGGGGACTTCAGCGGTTTAGGAATCTGGAAAACAACCAACGGCGGGGCTACATGGCAGCAGGTATTTAATCTCGAAAACGGATATGCCTCCAATGGGGTAAAAAAAGGGATGTACAATATCCCTTCTATTAAAGTAGTTAATAACAACGGAGTCTCTGAAGTATATGCAGGTGTTTCAGGAACCTATTTTGCAGAAACAGCAACTTTTGCCGGCTTAGATGAGGCTGGGTTATATAAATCTACTGACGGAACAAATTTCACCTTAGTAAACAGCTTGCTTTCTACAACCACTAGGGGATATGATATACAGGATATTGAAATAGGTTCAGACAATTCTATCTGGGTAGCCACAAGACGAAGCTCTTATGGTGGCTCTGCTTCAGGAGGCAGAATTTTCAAATCTACCGATCATGGTACTACATTTACCAATGTATATAATCTAGGGAACAATAGTGCAAGAGTAATGGTAGAAGTTTCCAGCACCAATCCTTTAAAGGCTTATGCATTAATGCAGGGAGCAACAACTGCAGAACCGGTCAGAATTGCGAAAACAACAGATGGCGGTACGACTTGGATTTCTACTGACACCGCGGGATCAGGGATCACCCTGCCCAATCCTATAGATACAGGACAACCCGACAATGATTTTACAAGAGGCCAGGCATTTTATGATCTAGTTATTGAAACCGATCCGGCCAATGACGATCATGTTTATGTAGGAGGAATAGATTCTTATAAAAGTACAGATGGAGGTGCGACATGGACCCAGTATACCAAATGGTCCAATAATAATGTACTTAATACTGCTAATATTTCTTTGGTACATGCAGACCAGCACGCATTGGTTTTTAATCCAAAGAATCCAAGCCAGTTTGTCATGGGTAATGACGGAGGTATTTTCTTTGCCTCAAATAAAGATAATCTTGCCACTACGACGGCCGTAGGAATGAGAAATAAACGTTTTAATGTGACCCAATTCTATCATGGCACCTTAAATCCTTCTGCGACAGCTGCAGCTGAAGATATGATTCTGGGCGCTCAGGACAATGGCACGAAAAGGCTTTCAGGAGCTGTTTTGGCCAATAATTTCTATAACACTTCAGAAGTATATGGCGGTGACGGGGCTTATACAGCGTTTGATGATCAGAATAAATACCTTATCGCATCTTATGTAAATAATTACCATTTTATTTTTAATGCACAGGGAGGATATTATCTTCTGGCTGCAGCGCAAAGAGATGCCGGGCAATTTATAAACCCTCTGGCAGTAGACAGAAATCTGGATATTGCCTATACCAATGCCAATGGATCAAGCTCAACTTCTATTGTATTAAACAGAGTGAGCGGTCTGGCAAGTGTACCATTAAGCCTTGTAAGGACTCAGCTAACCATTGCTACAGTAGCGGCAGGTGAATTTATTACTGATATTTTTGTTTCGCCATATACTACTGCAAGCTCTACCCTTTTCATTGGCTTATCTTCAGGAAAATTGTACAAAGTGACCAATGCCAATACAACACCTAGTACTTCAACCATCAATTATAATTTCGGAGGATATATTTCCGATATCAAACTGGGAGCTTCTGAAAATGAGATCATGGTCACAGTTTCCAATTTCAATAAAACAAGTGTATTTTACAGCACTGATGGAGGAACAACATGGGTTTCAAAAGAAGGAAATCTGCCTGATATTCCTGTAAAAGCTATTTTTATGAATCCTCAGGATAATAATGAGGTTATTCTGGGAACTTATTACGGAGTATGGGGAACCTCTAATTTCCAGGCTGCTTCACCTACATGGGCCCTATATTCTGATGGTTTAGGTAAGTTTAAAGTTAATCATTTTGATTACCGTCCATCTGATAAGACTATACTAGCAGTAACTTACGGAAGAGGGGCTTTCACTACCAAGGTTAATGACGTCACTTTATCTACAAGCAACGCCCAGTATAACCTTATGAAAAACCAGATATATCCTAACCCAACCAGAGGTCCTCTTCATGTAAAGCTTGAAAACGGGAAAGCTGCAGATATAGAGATTTATGATGCTTCCGGCAAACTTGTTCTGACAAAAAACAATGTAAAGTCTGGTGAAGAATTTAATATTGAAAACCTGGGAAAAGGTGATTATGTAGTAAAGGTTCTCCAAAATGGAACTATGATCTACACTTCCGTGATCATAAGAAAATAAGAAATAAAATTTTAAAATAAAAACAGCAAGGTAAGGCAGTCTTATCTTGTTGTTTTTTACTATAATTGATGAAAAAAAGCTACATATTCGCGCTGTCATTGGGGATAATTGGATTTGTACATGCGCAGGAAAGTGAGAAAAATATTGATGAAATAGAAATTCATGCAAGAGCAAAAGTCATAAAAGAACGGGAAGAATTTAAAAAGCATGCACAGGCTACAGAAATCATTTCCGAATATGAAATCAACCATAATAATCCTGCATTTATAGAACAGAGCCTCAATACCATGGCAGGAGTTCAGGTGGAAAAAAGAACCCAGCTGGGCGGCCAGAGAATTATACTGAGAGGCTACGGAAACGATCAGAAATTCAACAACTGGGGCATCAAGATGTACCTGAACAATATTCCCCTTACTGGTGCAGACGGTGTTACTATTCTGGATGATGTCAATTTCGGCCTGATCAATCATATAGATGTAATTAAAGGTCCTGCTGCAACATTGTACGGTGGCGGTTCCGGCGGCGCTGTAAGACTTTATATAAAACCGGAAAATCAAAAAGGAACTTCTTTTTCCGAGCAGTTCAATACCGGATCTTTTGGGCTTTTCCAAAGCTCTACTTCAGCTTCCAGCGTTGGAGAAAATCACTCTTTAACAGCTAATTTCACCCATATCGGGAGCGATGGATACCGTCCTCATGGAAAAAGCATTAAGAATTTCTACAATATTAACGGTGAATTTAAGCTGAATCAGAAGCAGACCGTCACCCTATTGGCTTCCCATGGAAATTCTCTGGAACAGGTATCAGGACAGATTTCCTATGATGACTACTACAACGGTATTGATAATGGGAATTTCGCCTACATCAGAAGAGGTGCAAAGACCAAATTTGTTACTTCCAGAGCTGGAGTAGGACATATCTGGAAGATCAGCAACAATTTCAGCAACAATACTACTCTATTTTATACCGGGACTACGGGTGACAGGATTGCAGCTGGAGCTTATGAAACTTCTTCTGCATCCAATTACGGTCTCAGGTCAGTATTTCTATTCAACAAAGACTGGGATCATTTCAAGAGCCAGACAGAATTCGGAGTTGAAATCCAGCAGTCTAATTCTACCATTTCCAATTACCGTTTTAAAAGTGTAAAAATTACAGACCCTCCTATATTAAGACCTTTATATGAAGGTTCTTATTTTAAATATACCAATGACCAGTCCAATTATTTTGCTGTCGAAAAACTCACCTATAAGCCCTGGAATTTAATGTTCCTGGCAGGGATCAGTATCAATCAAATCAGCTACAACAGAAAAGATCTGTTTGCCCTTCCCGGTCTGTTCTTAGTAAATGGCAATGATCTTTACAATAAGGATCTGTCTTTTGATAAGAAATTTAAAGCAGTAGCCACCCCTCATTTTGCCCTTCAAAAAACATGGAAAAATCAGATCTTCAACCTCAGCTACAGTGAAGGGTACAATGCGCCGACTTCTGCCACCTCCTTTACACCCGTTCTTAATGAAATCAATGATAACCTTATTGCAGAAAAGGCAAAAATGTGGGATTTCAGCATTCAGGGACTGATCGGAAATACGTCTATAGATTATCAGTTCTCATTATTCAGTATTCACATTAAAGATAAACTGACCCAATTAAGAGACAGGCTCAACGATGCAGAAAAAACACCATATTCTTACTGGGCCAACACAGGAGACCAGAAAAATAAAGGACTGGAAATAAGTGCCGGATATTCTTACAAGCCTAAAAATTCCTTTGTTGCTAAAATCCAGCCTTTTGTAAGCTATACATACAGTGATTTTAAATATTCCAGGTTCAGTACCTATCTAAAAGAATCTGACCGCCCGGCAGATGTTTATTCTTATGACAACAACAGCGTGGCCGGAGTACCTAAAACAAAGTTTATCTTAGGATTAGACTTTGATACTAAAATGGGGTTATACTGGCAGAATACCTACAGTTTTATGGGAAGTGTGTACACAGATTTTGAAAATACAAATCAAGTGAAAAGCTTCGGACTGCTCAACTCTAAAATCGGCTACAGGCATACTTTCAATAAATTTGATGTAGATGTGTTTGTGATAGGAAATAATTTAACCAGCCAGATCAATTATACTTTCCTGTTTTACGGAAACAGTATCAATGATACAGATATGGACAACCAATATAACAACTCTGCTGTTTATACAGATGTTAATCCAGGCCCCAGCAAAGCTTATTTCTTCACAGGGTTTAATGTGAAGTATAATTTTTAAAACTTTCACAGGCAGTACAGCAATAAATAAATCCCTTCACTTTTGAGGGGATTTATTATTGAAATTATGTCGTAGAAATTTAAGTGTAATCTAATTCATAAAGCTCTCCGGAACCCATTCATAAGCGGCATCTTTCGTTTTTGTAAAGCCAAGTCCCGGCCATGGAAGATGGTAAGCAAAAGCCCTCGTTTTAGTCTCTGCCAGCTGCTTAAGTAACTTTTTTCGGGATTCTGAAGCAATATCCAGGTCTGTATCTCCTGAAAATCCCCATTCAGGATGCGGAAAAAGAATGACATCAGAATGGATCAGATCTGCAATATACATAAGTTTTTCGCTGCCCGAAGTAACAGTAATCACCGTAAGGCCCGGTGTATGTCCCGGAGCCAGCTGAAAGCTGAAATGATCAAACAGGGGTTTCTTAAAATCATAAAACTTCAGCTTCGGACGGATCGTTTTCAGAATATTCCGGATGGGCGGAATGACCTGGTTAAGGAATTCCGGCTGACTCTTCAGAAAGCTGTTTTTAAAATCTTTAAGCGAAGCCTGGAGCCAAAAGTCATGCTCGATTTTTGAAATATAAAGATCGGCGTTAGGAAAAACCAGATTGTTCTGCTTGTCCACCACCCCGCCAATATGATCCGGGTGGGCATGAGAAATAAAAACATCTGTAATATCTTTTGGAGAAAATCCTGCTTTCTGCAGACTCTTCAGAATAAATCCTGTTCTTTCATCTGCAAAAATTCCCATTCCGGCATCCAGTAAAACTAGCCTGTCTTTGGTCTTGACAAGCATGAGATTCATTGCCATGTCAACATAATTATCCGGACGAAAGTTGTCTCTGAGAATGGCTTTTAATTGAGAAATATCTGCTCTCGGAGCAAATGTATCAATGCTTTCCTCGTGAATATATCCATCCGTAAGAATAAACAGCTCCAATTCGCCAAGCCTGATCTTTTTAAATGCTGACAGGTCTTCTCCAGAATGAGACGAAAGTATTCTGGTACTGCCAAAAACATCAGAAAACGGAACAAGGCTGAACGCTCCTGCCATGAGTCCGTTTTTTAAAAGTTCTCTTCTGTTCATAATTAAATGTGCATTTATATAACTTCCGGGATGCTGAATATCAGACAGCAGCCCGGAAGTATGGTGGATTTAGTTATTGACTAGTTTCATAGAACCTTCTGTGTATCTTTCTCCCACGTTGGGATATTTTTTCAGAAGTGCGTCAATTGTTTCCATATCTGACGGCGACAGATCGATGTTTACAGCTTCAATATTCTCTTCAAGATATTTAATACGTTTCGTTCCCGGAATCGGAATAATATCTTCTCCCTGATTCAATACCCAGGCTAAAGCTAACTGAGTTCCTTTTACGCCCTTAGACTGCGCAAATTCATTGATTTCTCTTGCCAGATTTTTGTTGTTTTCCAGATATTCTTCCTGGTAACGCGGCAATGTTTTTCTAAAATCCTCGTCACCGAAATTCTGCACTTCATTGATATTCGCAAAAAGACCTCTGGCCAGTGGAGAATATGGCACCAGAGTAATTCCTAATTCTCTGATGGTTGGAAGTATTTCTTTTTCCACATCTTTGGTTAAGATAGAATATTCTGACTGCAGTGCTGTAATAGGATGAATTTTATTTGCTTTCCTGATAGACTCGGCAGAAGCTTCTGATAACCCAAGGTATTTTACTTTTCCTTCTTTTACCAGCTCAGCCATTGCGCCTACGGTTTCTTCCACCGGAATATTCGGGTCTACCCTATGAGCATAATAAAGATCAATCGTATCGATTTTAAGCCTCTGAAGACTCAGGTCAACAGCCTGTCTGATCCATTCCGGTGAACCGTCAAAATACGTTCCGGGAGCTCCGCTGTGGCTTGGTTTCCCATCTTTAAACCTGAATCCGAATTTGGTGGCAATAAAGATTTTATCCCTGTTCGGAACCAGAACTTTTGAGATCAGCTTTTCATTTTCTCCGGCAGCATACATATCTGCAGTGTCCCAGAAGTTGACTCCTAAGTCCAATGCTCTGTGCAAAGTATTGATGCTTTCCTGTTCATCGGCCGGGCCATATGCAAAGCTCATTCCCATACACCCTAAACCTATTGCAGATAACTGCTCTCCTGTGTTTCCTAATTGTCTGAATTTCATAATCGCTGTGATTTTTAATTGATAGAACAAAATTAGAACAAGAATGGAATGAATGGAATATAGAATTCAAACTAAGAGTTATAAAATTCAAACAATCTCTGTTCTGACTGCATTGGGAGCCACACCAGTCTGCTTTTTAAAGAAATTGGTAAAATAAGCAGGTTCTTCAAACCCTAATCCATAGGCAATTTCGGAAATATTCCAGTCCGTATGCTTCAGCAATGCATTAGCTTCCTGAACAACCCTCAAAGCAATCTGCTGGCTTGTAGTTTTTCCGGTCATTTCTTTTACGGCACGGTTTAAAGAATTCACATGGATAGACAGACTCTGTGCATAATCATTAGGCGTTTTCAGTTTCAGACATGCTTCGGGGCTGTCGATCGGGAACTGTCTTTCCAGAAGTTCCATAAACAACGATGCTACTCTCTGAGAAGCATTCTGATAAGGTTCAAAGCTCTCTGCAGGCTGCATTTTCATCGTTTCATGAATTAGAAGATGAAGGCATGCCCGAAGCATATCATATTTATGCATATATTCCGTTTCGATCTCGCTCATCATCTTGGTAAAGAGGTCCGAGACCGTTCTTTGCTGTTCTTCATCCACAAAGAAAACAGGAGTTCCGCCAATTTTAAAAAGCTGTGAATCCAGAAGGTTTCCAAAACGTATCCCATTCTGCAGGAACTGGTCTGTAAAAAGGCAGAACCAGCCTTTCTGGTCTTCATCATCTGTTTCCCACGAGTAAGGAACTACAGGATTGGAAAACAGCAGCGCAGGACGGTCTACATCAATCCACTTGTCTGCATAGTGAAGCTTTCCTTTCCCTATAATAAATGAAATTTTATAATAGTCTCTTCTGCTGTAAGGTGATATCAGTGCACAGCTCTCGCGTGAAAAGACATTGAAATGTCCCAATCCGGAAACAGCATCCTGCCGTTCCATAGATGCGTTTCGAAGATAAAATCCGTTTATTGTTTCTTTAGATTCCATACTGCTAAGTTATAAAATTCAAACAAATAAAATCTCCTGCTGATGATTAGTATAATAAAAAAGTGACCGGCAAATGCCGGTCACTTGAAAAATTGAATATATAGTTGTTAAACTGGTCTAGTGCTTATGTCCGTTTTTCTTATTCACTTTATACACTTTGGACTTTTGGGCTTTAGCCTTCTTGTAATTGTTTTTATTACGATTATAAACCGCTACAGGGTTCTGACCTTTATAATATTTGGTTTTAAACTTAGTATATTTTTCTCTTCCAAGTATTCTTTCTATTTCATAATACCTGTCTTCTCTCCATCGGTCAGGATTCCCTACGTATACCCTGTTCCAGGAATCATAATCACGGTATCTGTCGTTCAGGGCATTCAGCTGCGTCGTCTGTACTGCAGAAAGCACAAGATCTGTAGCTACTCTTTGCCAGTTGATGTCTGTTATACTTCTTCTGTAATCGTTATAATAATCTGATTGTGCATAAGTGAGGCCAAATGTGCCTGCAAGCATTAATGCGATTAATATTTTTTTCATCTTAGTTTGTTTTTAAGTTAAACTGTTTTAGCATAGCCAATTTAAGTGCCAAAGTTTATTATAGTTATTTATAATATTGTTAAATAAAACACAACATACTGATAATCTGAGGAATAAAATCACGATCATCAATCTGTTTTATAGAAAAAATTACTTTTTGAAATATCGTTGGATAATAAATCATCAATTATCTCTTATAAATAATGCGATTTAAATCTATTTCACAACCATTTTTTATTTCTGAAACTTAAATACTTAAAATTCGTTAAGTTTCCGGAAAACTCATGTTTCGTATTATTTTAATTTGTAATTTTAAAAATGAGAAGCATAAGCCTGCAAGGATTTTATGCCGCCAGGTTATTAAATGCTTTATGAACCGAATGAAGCAAGTCATTAATTTAACTTACTAAATCTTAATATTATGGAAAATATAAAGTTTGAGATATCACCATATCAGGATGAATTACAGCTGTTAATTGACGGAGAAAAAGCAGGATATATGTCTATAAAAATTGACGGCAGGCTGCTGATTGTATATTATACTAAAATTACTGAGGAACGTGAAGGCCACGGATACGCTAAAATGCTTCTTGACGAGCTGGTCCGTTATTCCGAAGAAAAAGATCTTCTGGTAGATCCCGAATGTGATTTTGTACGCCAGCAATTTGAAAATCACCCTGCAAGGTACAAAGATATCTGGCACGCCTGAATCATTCTTTCCACCACTCCTCAAACTGATGTTGAGAACTGTTCATATCCACTACTTCTCCGATCATCGGGGTAAGTATGCTGAGTTTTTTTTCTTGTCCCAAAGCGGTTACTTTCTGAAGTGGCTCGTCCCAGGGATGAAGAGCCAGCACAAATTTTGAAGAATGAACGGGAATAATATGCTCAGCTTTAAGATCAACAGCTGCCTGAATGACGTCTTCCGGTAGCGTGTGGATATAACGCCAGGCTTCACCATACTGCCCATTTTCAAGAACGGCATAATCAAAAGGCCCAAACTGTTCGCCAATTGTTTTAAAGTGGGAATCATAACCGCTGTCACCACCCAGAAATATCTTTTTTGTAGGAGTTTCCAAAACATAGGAAGTCCACAGCGTATTATTCTGTTTTATTTTTCTACCCGAAAAATGCCTTGCCGGCGTAAAGGTGATTTTCAGGCTGTTTTTTAAATGAACTTCTGTTCCCCACTCTTGTTCAATCAGACCATCTTCATGATAACCCCATCTTTCCAAATGGGCCCCTACTCCTAACGGAACAATAGCCTTTCCGGTCCGGTCTCTGATTGATTTCACTGTTGGATAATCCAGATGGTCAAAATGGTCGTGCGTAATCACCAGATAATCCAGATTGGGAATATCTTCCGGCTTAAATATATCTGAGCCTTTAAAAGCTTTATTGAAGTATTTAAACGGAGAGCCATACAGGCTCAGAACAGGATCTATGAGAAAAGAAACACCGTCCGTCTGCAGGTAATAGGATGAATGCCCCAGCCAGATAAAAACATCCTGATCTTTGGGGATACTTTTTAAATCCGTATGGATGGACGGAATATCTTTCAAAGGTTTCAGCAATGGGTGCTTTTTACCTAAAATAAAATCGTAAGTGACCTTTACTGTACTGTAACCTTCGGCAACAGGCGGAGTATGGCTCATGTTCTGGAATTTCCTGTCCTTATAAAGCTTAGACTTCTTTATACGTTCCAGCCTTCTTCCTTTGGGTTCCTGTCCGAAAGCAGGCATGTTCGTCACTATCAGGTAAACTGTTACCAAAAGACCAACCAGAAAAATCAAATATATCATCTCTTCATTAAATAGCCAGCAAAGGTATTGAACTTTTAGTGTGACAGGTAAAATTGAGCATTTTTTAACTTAATTTATAAAGCTTTCTGAATAATTTATTATTTATTTAAATCAGAATAATTCTAAACTTTTTAACTTAGCTGATTGAAAAAAAATTCAAATAACGTTGAAAAATTATTCGATAATACTGCTGGCTGCAGCACTCTCCTCATGTGCATCTATCAAAAGACATAATGAGCAGAGAGCAGCATGCATAGATCCTGAAGAGCTTAAGGAGGACATAGATTATGCCTACCTAAAGCTTCAAAAGATGCACCCCCAGCTTTACTGGTATATTTCCAAAAAAGATCTTGATTATAAGTTTGACAGTCTTAAACAAACAATCAACCAGCCTTTAACTCCTATTCAGTTTTATTTTAAACTGCAACCCGTTATCGCGGATATTCGTGAAGGACATTTGTCACTGAAAATTCCTATGAAAAAGTTAACAAAGAAGGAAATTAAAACTCTTGAAAATAAGAAAGGCATGTTCAGCCGTTTTGAATATTACCTGCAAGATGATCATCTGTTTATTATTGAAAATAAAGATTCGATAGAAAATATAAAACCGGGAACTGAAATACTGGCTATCAATAACGTTCCAGTATCTGAATATGTAAAGAAATACCGCCAGCTGATCAGCAGTGACGGCTATAATACTACTTTTCAATCTTATTTTTTAAAAGATGTTTTCTTTAATTTTTATACTGCAGAAAACGGATTTACCAATACCGCATTTATAGAAACCCTATACAACGGCACAAAACAGTCCTATACCCTTCACCGGGAATCTAAGTCTAAAAATGACCTGGAAAAAGACAAAGAGCTGGAAAAGCGGACTCCGGAAAAGAAAATGAATGATTATGTAGCCTTCACCAATTCTTATAACCGGAATTTTAAATTCCTGGATCAAGACAGCACCACAGCTTATATAAAGATAAAAAGTTTTACAAGTGATTATTCGGAAAAGTTTTACAGGGAAACATTTTCAAAAATAAAAAAAGCAGGATCTGCATATTTAATCATAGATGTCCGTAATAATTATGGTGGGTCCCTGCATGAGATTAACAACCTGTACTCCTATCTGGCACCAGAACCTTATGTTCTGATAAAGCCTTCACAGCTTGCCTCAAGGATCACTCCGTTAAGAACCAACTATTTCAGGAAAAGTACGCCTTTCCAATATGCTTTTAAGAGTCTCGCCTATCCCACTTATGTCTTTGCACAAACCTTTAGCACTTATAAAAAGGATGGAAAAGTGTATTACAAGATGAAGGCAGCAAAACCTACAAAACCCAACAAAAATGCTTTTCAGGGAAAAGTATTTGTTCTGATCAACGGTGGAAGTTTTTCTGCATCCTCAATCATTACAGCAAAACTAAAATATGATCAGCGGGCGATTTTGGTTGGCGAAGAAACAGGCGGCGCCAATGACGGCACTGTAGCCGGATTTTATTCTTACCAGAAACTTCCGCATTCAAAAATCAACCTTCCTATCGGACTGCTGCTGGTACAGCCCAACATTGATTTTCTTAATACAAAAAAAGGAGTTTCTCCTGATGTTATTATTACTGAAAGTATGCAGGATATTATCGATAAAAAAGATCCTCAGCTGGACTGGGTGAAAAATAAGATTGCAGAAGAAAAAAGAAACAAATAATTTTAATAGGGTTTCGGCGGGCTTTCAGCCCGCCGAAACTGTTTTCATTTTTTCACAAAAAACCCAACAGAAATTTTCTGCCGGGCCTCATTGTGTGTTTTTTTAAGCTCTACTCCAACATCTGTTTTTAAAAAACAGAGCCTTTGTACGAAATAATGTAATCAATAAACTCTTCTTAAGGGCTTATCTATCAAATTGAACAGTCAGTTTAAATTTGAGCAATTATAAGCCCAAATGCATTGTTGACATTTCACATTTCATCAGTTAGTAGCAAAAAAGTCAAAATGTTACACTAAAAGGTGAAATCTTTGTTCTTTATTTTTCACATATTCATCAACCCTTTTATTACAGCCGTTTTTAAGGATACTATTCTTGACAGAAATTATATAATTTCCTATAAAAAATCCTGACAAAAACTTTTGCCAGGATTTAATTTGCATTCTTAGATAAAAGGGACTTTTAATTCAGACTGTTTAAAGCCTTTTGGAGAGATTGAATATCAATAAAATCAAGCTTTACTCCAATAATAATGAAAAGCAGGAGAATAAGTGTCAAAAATCCAATAATAAAAATATATACCGAGACAAACCAGATAACAGTATTCAGAATATTTCCCCTAAGCCCGAATTTATTCATGAAAAACCTCTGTGACTGCTCAAACCATGAATTTTTGCGCATTTTTTTTGACTCTGCTTCCAGCCCGTTCAGCTCATCCACCAGGCGTACAACATCTTCAATATACCTGCCGTACATGTAATAAATCCAATATTTTATAATGAACCATACCAGCATCAGCGTAATCAGAAAACTGACCCCGAAAATGGCAAGGTTGTATTTTACTTCAAAATGAAAACTGATCTTAATAAGAGATAATAGAAAAGCAAGCGGAATGTAGGAAATATAATAGGAAATATAAATTTCTTTCGATATCAGAAGCTGCGTCTTAAGGTTGAACAGATCGTAGTTTGTATTAATACTGCTTTTACGGAGTATTTTATAAAGCTTGAGGAAACGGGAATAAAAATAAATAATGAAAGCAAGCGTCAGGGCGACGACAAAAGCCGATATAATAACGATATTCGTATCACCGGAAGCAAATGGAAACCCTATCAGAAGCATGGGCAGAGTGATAACCATCAGCCAGAATTCCGTTTCCATGTTGATTTTCAGCATCTGCATCGGCGAATGAATTTCACGCTGCTTCTCCAGAGAGATTTCCGGCAGATCCTGCCTGGTATCTTTATTCCAAAGTTCTTTAAAATTGTCTAACTCCATCTGTTTCTGTTTTTAAATCTGGTCTTTTTTTTGCCTTTCAATGATCTCCTTCAATTTTGTTTTAGCTCTGTTCAGCTTTACACGGGCGTTCACTTCAGTAATTCCTAACTGCTGGGCGATTTCTTTACCCGGAAAGTCTTCCAGAAAGAAAAAAATCAGCGCCTTGTCTATAGGGCTGAGCTGGTGAATGGCTTCATACATTAACTTCATATGTCTATCATCTGCATCGTTATAAGATTCTTGCGGAACGACAAGATTCTCTACTCTCTGATTTTGTATAAAACTACGTTTTTTTTCGCTACGCAGAAATACAATTGCTGTATTTAGCGCAGTTCGGTAGAGCCATGTTGAGAAGTCACTTCTCCTCTGGAAATCGCCGTATGATTTCCAGGCCTGATAAATGATCTCCTGATAAAGATCATTCTGATCATCCCGATCGTCCATATACATTTTAGAGATCTTGAAAATAACACCTTTATGTTTCTCAATTTTCTCTAAAAACTCTTTTTCCATTAAAGACATTGTTGAAACTCTATTCCAAAACAAGCATTTCCATTAAAACACTTATTTTTTAACATAAAAACTAAAAACTCCACGTATTAAAGTACAAAATCCTCAAAAAACAAAGAAATTTATTGAGGATTATTATTTTATGTTAAATAGAGATCAAGAAACTGTCTAAAAAAGATAGTCGGTGCTTAAAAAATTAGAGTCGTGCTCTCTGACAATTGTATTTAATAATTTTTTATTGGAATCAGTCAGCTTTGTGGCTACCAGGGACCTGATTGAAAATGAACGGAGGGCATCAAAAACAGAAAGTGTTCCTTCTGCGCTGTCTTTTCTTCCGGTGAACGGAAAAACATCCGGTCCACGCTGTGCCTGGCAATTGATATTGACACGGCTTACCAGATTCACAAAAGGATCAATTAATCTGGAAACTTCCTGCGGATCTTCACTGAAAATACTCACCTGCATCCCATGAGAGGCATTCACCTGATAATCTATAGGCTCTTCAATGTCTTCAAACGGAACTACCGGGATCACCGGCCCGAACTGTTCCTCATGATACAGCTTCATATCACTGTTGACAGGATACACCACTGCAGGAAAAACAAAAGATTCTTCGGCAAAACCTCCATTTTCATTTAAGACTTTTGCACCTTTTGCCAATGCATCATCAATACATTCTTTTAAATAAGGCGGTTTATTAACTTCCGGCAGCGGCGTCACTTTTACGTCTTTCTCCCACGGAAGACCCGGCTTCAGGGCGGAAACAGCAGCACTTAATTTCCGGGTAAACTCTTCAGCTATTTCTTTTTGAACAAATATCAGCTTCAGTGCTGTACACCGCTGTCCGTTGAACGACAATGCTCCCAGGATACATTCACTTACTGCAACATCCAGATCGGCATTTTTAGTAACGATGGCTGCATTTTTAGCATCAAGGCTGAGGATGGCGCGAAGGCGGTTCACTTTAGGGTGCAGTTTTTTCAGGCCGTTGGCTACTTTGCTGGATCCTATAAAAGCCAGAACATTTACCTTTCCGCTTTCCATGATCGGGGTGATAATCTCTGAGCCTTTTCCGTACAGGGTATTGACTGTTCCTTTCGGGAAGGCTTCTTTAAATGCATTTAATAAAGGATAGTGAGCTAAAACACCATGCTTAGGAAGCTTAAAGAGAATAGTATTTCCCATGATAAGCGCTGGAATCAGCGTGGTGAAGATCTCATTTAAGGGATAATTGAAAGGTCCCATACTTAAAACCACTCCCAGTGGAGCTCTTCTTATCTGTGCTATGGTTCCTTCCGCCTCCTGGAAACGGGAAGATTCCCTATCCAGATCTTTCAGTGCATCAATGGTTTGGTTGATATAATCTACAGTACGGTCAAATTCTTTTGTTGAATCAGCTAAAGTTTTCCCGATCTCCCACATCAGCAGTTTAATCACCAGATCCCGCTGTTCGATCATCAGGTAGACAAACTTCTGCATACATTTAATTCTTCCTTCCACAGACATATTGGGCCATTCTCCCAGACCGTTATCATAGGCCTTAACGGAAGCTTCAAGAACATCCATTGCCTCCTTCGGGCCAATATTAGGAATGCTTCCCAAAAGTTTTCTCTCGAGGCCATTTTCCGTAGGAATACACACAGGCGAATAAATATTCTGAACCTCACCCTTCCACTCTACCAGTTCTCCGTTCAGAAGATAAACCTTCTGGTGGATTTCGGGAACTTTATATTCTTCGGGAATTTCATTTTCACTTTTAAAAATATCCTGCAATGACAGCTTGTTTACTGAATCCATAAATTTATTTTTTGATAATTTGAATGTTAAATTTTGCCTTTTACAGAATAAAGGTAGATGTTACAGATGGTAAAAAAAATAGGAGACTGATAGATTTGTTCTATTTGACGGGTATTTGAATTAAAATTAATATCCGCTTCTAAAAAAAGAATAATTTTGTTTAAAAATAAAATACATGTTTTCAAAATTAGCTTTCAGCACCTTATTATTCTTTTCGGCATTTATTTTTGCCCAGAATACAAAACATACTGTTTTAATGGGAGGAAAACCGGTACATACCTACGCCAAACTGCCTGCAGTGAATAAAGCAGCACCCAAGTTTACCCTTACGGATGTTACCATGAAAGATCAGACGCTTGATTCTTATAAGGGAAAGTACGTGATCCTCAATATTTTTCCGAGTGTAGATACCGGAGTCTGTTCCGCTTCTGTCCATCATTTCAATGAAGATGCAGGCAATATTCCGAACACGGTGGTTCTTTGTATTTCCAAAGATCTGCCTTTTGCTCAAAAAAGATTTTGCGGTGCAGAGGGGATTAAGAATGTGGTCATGCTTTCGGATTTCCGTTCTGATTTTGGAAAAACATATGGTGTAGAAATTACAGATTCTGCGATGAAAGGTCTTCTGAGCAGAGCAGTTGTGGTTATTGACCCTTCGGGAAAAATTATTTATGAAGAGCAGGTTGCCGATATTTCGCAGGAGCCAAATTATGAAGCAGCGATTGCAGCAGTGAAAAAATAAAAGTTCGCCTTTAGACTTATAAAGAGCTCCGGCAATCTTCGATTGCCGGAGCTCTTGCTTTATCCACTTACACAGGAAAATTTTCAGAAAATATTTTAATTAAATACTGCTCATTTTTTACCTTCAATAACAATGACTCCATTTTCGCCTTCTTTTCCATAAAGCTTTATGGCTCCTTCTCCTGAGAGAATATTAATTCTTTTAATTTTATCCGGATTAAGTTTCTGCATTTCTTCCTGGGAAATCCTCTTTTTATTAAACAGGATGATAGGCTTTGCTGCTGGTTTGGAAAGCGGTGCTCCCAAACGGATGGTTTTATTTCTGTAGATAGAATCGTCAGCCTGCTTATTTATATTAAGACCTCTCAGCTTATCAACGATGTTCTTGTTTTCACTTTTAACCTCCTGAGCATTTGCTGTTGCCAGAATTCCACTGGCACCTAATAGGCCTAATGCAATTTTGCCGGCAATTGAAAAACTCAGGTTCCGCCCCAGCTGATCATCTCTGAATCTTCCACAAATATTGTCGCCGGAGAAGAAACCGCCGATAAGCTCTTCATCTGAAGACTTGGTAAAATCGTGCACCGTCTTGGAACAAACGGAACAAAATCTTCCTTTTTCGTCAGGAGTCATTGTCTCCCAGTTTTCGTAACATGGTTTTGGTATGGTGATTTTCATAGTTTCTTTTCTATTAAAGATGCAGGAAGCATTAAAAAGGTTGGAAACTTTCGTATTTTTTTTGACGCAAAGTTTCAATTTCCGAACTGTAGATTTTAAGGCTACAAAGAAGGAATCAATCTACGATTGATTAATGAGGCGCACGTTTTATCCCGCACCTTCATCAGTGGCAAAGCCACCATCCTTTGCTTCTCTTAGAATAATAAGCTGCCATTGTAAAAACTTTGCGTTAAAAAAAAACATCTTCTTCTTCCCATACTATACTGAAACAAAAAACAGCATTATCCAAGGCTAATAAAAAGCACAACCCCTATTTTTTCCTCAAGCAGTAGTTTTGGAAATAATATCAACGGTAATTATTACTGCAACGTGCCGGAATACCTTCTGGAAAGCCAGAGAGAGCTTATCGAAATTCTGAAAAAGGAGAACCAAAGACTGGAGGAAGAACTGAAAAAATATAAAAAATAAATACTAGATTTTCTAAGCTTTATTTGCTTCGAACCATTAAGAGAATTTAAGTTATTAAGAAACATCAAGGATGTTTTTATAAAGCAAGATGCTTAATGTTCTAAACAGCTTAAATGCCCTTAATGATTCCTGTCGTCATTGCGAAGAGCGTAGCGACGAAGCAATCTCATCCATCTCCCTAGCTGAAAATCTTTGTTTTTCTTGCGCCTTAATATCCGCACAGCTTAAAAGAACTTTAAGTCTTTGCGATTTGCCAATAAAAAGTTTAAACAAATTCTGTATAAAAAAACTCAGCGGTGTGCTGAGTTTATTTTTTATACTTTTTCAGGATCGCTATTCTTTACATCCGAAGAATTCTTTGCAGCCTTTACCAGCTCATTATTGTCTGTGTATACAAGCTCCCAGCCCGGAACCTCCTTCATTGCTGTAAGTAAACCGATATAAGTTTTCAGTGTTTTTTCCAGGTCCTTACGGATAGCAGAAGCACTTTTCATCTGGCGGAGACCGGCATTGGCTTCTGCCTGCTCTGCAAAAACAGTTTCAAAGTCTGCCTGCCTTCTTTTCATTTCGTCAAAGGCTGTCCCAAGGGAAAGTGCGCTTATTTTCTGGCTGCTTTCCGGAAGCTCCAGCGTTTCGATCAGCTTTTTCGTCTGGGCGGTCTGGGAAGAATAGCTCAGCTGATCCAGATTCAGCCCGAAAGTCTTAAATACCTGATACAGCTCTTCTGCCAGCTGATAATTAACTGCTGTAGGAAGCTTCCTGTAGCCGTTCAGAAATGCCTTCAGGCTTCTGTACGCCAAATCCCTTTCATGATCCAAAGCCGCCACATCTTTTCCTTTTCCACTGTAGACCTGTTTGGTATACACTTTATCGTAATCGGCATACGAAGCCTGCAAAGCAGCGGTAAGAGGATGGTTGGTAATAACAGGATATTTTCCGGATTGGGCATTGGAAATAATTCTCTGAGCTAAAGTCGCAAGATCTTTAGTACTCAGTTTCGTGAGTGCAATTTTCATTTGTTTGTGTTTTAGTTAATTAAAAACCAAATATATAAAAAGTTGTTTACTTACAAATACCCTCGAAATAAATCTCCGAAGCTCCGCATAAGTTTCCCGCAACTTGCAGTAGATTTCCGGAGATCTCAGAAACCGACAAACAATGTTGTTTGGAACCAATGGAGAAGTCGGGAGGTTTGTTTTGCTAGTGTTTTAGAGGTGCGGAGGTATTGAGGAGGTTACAAACAAGATGTTTGAGATTACGGATTCCCATAAGTGTGAGTAAATCCTTTTTTATATATTTAGTTTTTAATTAACTAAAACCATACAAATGTCAGAAAAAATTCAAAATAGCATTTATTTGTTAAAGAAACAAATAAGAGAAAAACACCCAAGAACAAAAAAAGTATTAATAAAAGATGTAGACTTTACATATTTATCTAAATTCTTTAAATCTAGGGAATTTAAAGAGCAAAAGGTAAAAAATGATATTAGCGATTCATTTGAAATAAGGGTATTTTATAAAAAAGCAACTAGCGATGTCAAATGGAAAGATTTTATAAAGAATGTTGTAGAAGCAGAACAGGAAATATTAAATTTAAATAAATCAACTTCGGAAAGTTATATTATTTTATTCCAAAATATTAAAACAAAAAAAATATTTGCTTCCACAGGAGGATATGCACATATAACTGTTCAGGAAGTTGCAACAAATGATTTTGGAATAGAAATTTTAGCCAGAATAGTAAAGGTTGATGATAAGGCTTTAAAATCAACAAAAGAAAGAAATTTAACAGGGGGAATTCAAGGAGAAGTTAAATTTTTTAGAAATGATTATAATTTATATGAAAATGATAATTTTGGAAAGATATATAATGAACTAAATGCGTTACTCACTAAAGAAAGTTTAATAAAAACATTTGGATTCAAAGCAAAAGATCTTAAAAATGATAGTATATGCATCGCAAAAAATTCATTTTCATTAAAAAAATCTATTTCTTTCCAAGAGCTTTTAAATATTATAAAAAAATGTGAATATTTATTGACAAAAGATTATACTGTTGAAATAAATAGTGTTAATAAAGTTCCGAAATCAGAAAATATTATAATAGAAAATTTGTTTGAGAACTTAATAAAATTAACATATGAAAATTATTGTGATCTCAAGGATTTCTACAGCATCGAAATAAGTAATAAGGAATTTGATAAATATTTTCAAGCTTCTACCTCAAAACTAAGCTTTTATTATAAAAGAAAATTACAAGAAATTTCGTTGGATGGCACAATTAGGGAAATACAACAAGTAATATTAAAAATTGTAGAAATATGTGGAAGTTTGTTAACATTCGAAGAGTTTAAAAAAATAATAGATTCTGCAAATCTAGAAACACTTGATGAAAACGAACAACTACTAACCAAAGATAAACTGTTAAATCATTTTTGTTCTGAAATAATATATAATAATGAAACATATTTCTTAATTGAGAAAGACTGGTATCAGATAAAAAAGACTTTTATTGATAACATCAATGATCAAACTTCTTATTTTCTCAAAGAAAATATTTATACTGGACCAAAACTTGAAAAATGGAAAGACTTATCAGAAAATGATTATAACTCAAGTTATATAGGAAAGGCAAATACTTATGTTTTTGATACTTTTACTTATCAAAATATAGAAGCTTGTGACATTTTAAAAATCGAAAAAAATGAAATCTATTTTTATCATATCAAAAAGGGATTTGATAACTCAATGCGTGATCTATGTAATCAAGTCCATATCTCAGCGAGAAAAACTATTGAAGATGTAAAAAATAATTATAAATATCTTGATGGTCTTTATTCTTTAGTTGTTAATAATAATGGTGAATCACCATATTATAAAAAAGCAAAGACACAATTTGGAAAATTAACTAAAGAAATGTTCATTAATAGTATAAAAAACAAAAAAATTATTTTTGTACTAGCAGTATTAGATACGTCTACCAGCAAACGTAGTTTAGCAAATGACATAAGTAAATTCAATTCAAATATTGCTAAATTCACACTAATTGATCTCTCTAAAAACATGAGAAATCTAGGAGTAAATTTTCAAATTTTACAGTTAGATAAATAAATTTAAACCTGCCTCCCGGCAGGTTTTTCCTTATCTAAAAAGTTTTAAAACAAACTCTCATCAACAAAATTTGGTAGCGTTACTTTTAAATTCGGTTCTGCTTCCATGGCTCTTTTAATGGCGAAAACAGCACCTTCATTTCTGGCCCAGCTTCTTCTTGAGATTCCGTTGTTCACGTCCCAGAAAAGCATAGATTTCAATCTTCTCTCGGCATCGGCACTTCCGTCAAGGAGCATTCCGAAACCACCGTTAATGACTTCGCCCCAGCCTACTCCGCCGCCGTTATGGATAGACACCCATGTGGCGCCGCGGAAGCTGTCACCAATCACGTTGTGAATGGCCATATCTGCGGTAAATCTTGAACCGTCATAGATATTGGAAGTCTCCCGGTAAGGTGAATCGGTACCGGAAACATCATGGTGGTCCCTTCCTAAAACTACAGGACCGATCTCCCCGTTTTTAATAGCATTGTTGAAGGCTTCGGCAATCTTCATTCTTCCTTCTGCATCGGCATACAGGATTCTGGCCTGTGAACCGACAACCAGCTTGTTTTCCTGAGCGCCTTTGATCCACTGGATATTGTCTTTCATCTGCTGCTGGATCTCTTCTGGAGAATTCTTTACCATTTCTTCCAAAACAGCGCATGCAATATCATCTGTTTTCTGTAAGTCTTCCGGTTTTCCGCTCGTACATACCCAACGGAACGGGCCAAAACCATAATCGAAACACATAGGCCCCATGATATCCTGAACGTAGCTCGGATATTTGAACTCCCTTCCAAGGGTAGGATTTTCTGCCATTACATCCGCGCCTGCTCTAGAAGCTTCCAGTAAAAAGGCATTTCCATAATCAAAAAAATAAGTTCCTTTCTGTGTATGTTTATTGATGGCTGCAGCATGTCTTCTTAAAGTTTCCTGAACTTTTTCTTTGAACAGTTCGGGTTCTTCCGCCATCATCCTGTTTGATTCCTCAAAGCTCTGTCCGGCCGGATAATAGCCACCGGCCCAGGGATTATGAAGGGACGTCTGGTCTGATCCTATATCGATTTTCAAATTCTTTTCATCAAATTTCTCCCAAACCTCAACAATATTCCCAAGGTAAGCCAGGGAAACTGTTTCTTTATTTTCCTGGGCTGTTCTTACTCTTGCTATCAGTTCATCTATATTCTCATAAATCTCATTCACCCACTTCTGATCGTGACGGATCCTGGTGATTTTCGGATTCACTTCGGCACATACCGTGATACAGCCGGCAATATTTCCTGCTTTGGGCTGTGCACCGCTCATTCCTCCCAATCCTGAAGTTACAAAAAGTCCTCCTTTCGGTTCTTTTTTTATCTTTCTGAAGGCATTCAGAACAGTGATCGTTGTTCCGTGAACAATTCCCTGAGGACCAATATACATATAGCTTCCCGCCGTCATCTGTCCATATTGGGTAACGCCTAAAGCATTGAATTTCTCCCAGTCATCCGGTTTGGAATAATTGGGGATCATCATTCCGTTAGTTACCACTACCCTCGGTGCATCTTTATGTGACGGGAAAAGCCCCATCGGATGCCCGGAATACATCGTTAACGTCTGCTCGTCCGTCATTTCCGACAAATATTTCATCGTCAAAAGATACTGGGCCCAGTTGGAAAATACAGCTCCGTTTCCTCCGTAAGTAATAAGCTCATGAGGATGCTGCGCTACGGCATAATCCAGATTATTCTGGATCATCAGCATAATGGCTTTTGCCTGCTCAGATTTTCCGGGATATTCTTCAATTGCCCTTGCCTTCATTTCATAATCAGGACGGAAACGGTACATATAAATTCTGCCATATTTTTCCAGCTCTTCCTTGAATTCAGGCAGCAGTTCTGCATGAAATTTAGGTTCGAAATAACGCAGGGCATTTTTCAAGGCAAGCTTTTTCTCTTCTTCCCCTAAAATCTCTTTACGCTTCGGTGCATGGTTGATATTGGTCTCGTATGGTTTAGGCTGTGGCAGCTGATCAGGAATCCCCTGCTGTATCTGTTCTTGAAATGTCATATTGCTATTTAAAGTTCAATGTTTAGAATCAATATTTAAAGTTTTAAAGATATTCAAATTAGAAAATATAGGCAAGGGAATTTGATGATGTGTTCATTTGCAGATCCGACTATAATAAAATACCGACTGAATATTCACTTCCTTTGGAGGGGAATGATAGTCTGCAGAAAACAGGTGGTTTCCAAAAATAACAAAACCTCACTGAAATCAGTAAGGCTGTTTTATTGTATCCGCTTAAGATTTAAGTTAAAACATCGTCGTTATCTTCCTCATGGTCATCTTCGTTGTCACTGAGGCTCCAGTAATTATTTTCTTCGTCCTCGGCTCCTATTTCTTCCATATCATCGTCATCTTCGCTTCCCGGAATATCGAGGCCTTTATCTATTTTATCATCATCTTCGTCCTCATTTAATATGGGATTTCCATCGCCGTCGAGCGGGATATGTTTTTCTTTATTAAATATATCTTCATTAGGATTATAATCCATTTGCTCCAGCTTTCTGTTCTGTTCATTGGTATTGTTTTCAGGTGTCATAATATGATGTATTTAAGGTTTAACAATAGAGAACAAAAATAATTCCAAGCTGCTATGAATTTTCAGAATATACTTCCGGATTGGCACAATAAGGAATTTTCTCTCCTTTAGAAAAAGCGATAATATTTTCGGCGGCTATTTTTGCCATTCCTGTTCTGGCTTCCATAGTCGCAGAGCCTATATGTGGCAATACACAAACACTGGAAAGCTCCAAAAGAAGGCTTTCTTTGGACATGGGTTCCGGATTGGTAACATCCAGACCTGCTCCCCAGATCTGTTTTGAAACCAGTGCTTCATACAGATCCTTCTCATTCTGGAAACCGCCCCTTGCCGTATTGACAAAAATAGCACTGGATTTCATTTTTTCAAAAACAGGACCGTTAAAGAGATCTTTCTGCTCAGGAGTAAAATTGGCGTGAACACTCAGTACATCCGACTGTTCAACAAGTTCTTCAAAAGAAACATAAGTGGCATTCAGCTTTTTTTCTGCTTCTCCATTCCGGTTCCGGTTGTGGTAAATGATTTTCATATCAAAAGCCTTATGCGACTTTTCAGCCATTTCGAAACCAATTCTTCCCAATCCCAGAATTCCTAAAGTTTTCCCGTACAATTCCTGTCCCAGAGCATGCAGCGGGTCAAAATCGCCCCAGTTCCCGTCTTTTACCTTCTGAAAATTATAGCTCGCCCGTCTTGCCACAGACTGCATCAGCAGAAAAGCTATATCAGAAGTGGCTTTACTGAGAACATCCGGTGTATTTCCTACCGGAATATTTCTGCGGCTGGCTTCTTTAACATCCACATGATCAAAACCTACAGAATACAAAGCAATTGTTTTTATATTGGGACACTGATCGAAAAAATCCCTGTCGTACTTAAATTCTGCTCCTATGCTTAAAATGGCATCGTTATTCTGGCAGTAGATCAGCCATTCTTCGTGAGACAGGTTTTCATGTTCGGGAATAAAAACTTCCAGTCCGGCTTCTTTCAACATACTAAGTCCGGCTTCAGGAATTCTTTTGTTTACAAATACTTTCATTCTATATCTGGTATTTATTCTTGCTTTAAATTCAAATAAAAAACCTCACTCCCGTTAAAAAAGTGAGGTTCTTAACTTTAATATTAAAAATTACTGCTTTTCATCCGATTCGTTCTGATTTTTGTCCCAGGCTTGAGAAGCCATTTCCTGAATTTCTTCCCAAACATCCTTTGCCGATTTCTGTGCATGAGCCATAAATCCCTGCTTGGTTGCTTCCTGATTCTTAGTTTTCATATCATTCATATAATCCTTCACCTGCTGGGTATAGCTTTCTGCGTGATATCCTGGATTATTATGCAGATTTTTCTGAATATTACTGAAATCGTGTGAGGATTTAAATCTATTCGTATCCATAATAATAAAATTTAAGTGATTAGGTTATAAATTGAATCCAATTACTGTTCCGAACCGGTCTTAAAGTTTATTAAACTGAAGATTTTTTTATAAGCACAAAAAGTTTTAATTCAAATTAAACACTTTAGAACACTTTAGTTTTTTAAAAGTTTTACCATCCCGAAATAGTAAGACCCCATCAATAGAAAATCAAAGATTTCATAATAGTTAAGGGTGCTTCATATGCGTAAAGTATTTAACTTAAAAGATGGCTTAGTGTTCAAAAACTTTTGTGCTCTTTGTGGTTATAAAATCCCGTTAATGATTGGTATCTCCAAGCATCGGAACAAATTTATAAGCCCCAAATTCTTCTTTTTCGAATTGTGTAGGAGCCGTTTTTGTAAACCTGTACAGGATCTGTTCATCGGTAGGCCCTAACGGAATAACCATTTTTCCGCCTACATTTAACTGTTTTAATAGTTCTGTGGGCAAAACCGAAGCTCCACAGGTAACAATAATCTTATCAAAAGGAGCAAAAGTTGGAAGCCCGGCAAAGCCGTCCCCAAAACTCTGAAATTTCGGATTCATATGCAGCTCACGGAATTTCTTTTTTGAGAAATCAAAAAGATCTTTCTGCCTTTCCACCGTATAGACCAGGGCTTTCATAGCGATCAGAACAGCTGTCTGGTATCCGCATCCGGTCCCGATTTCCAGAACTTTTTCGCCTGGTTTTACCTGCAGCAGCTCGGATTGTTCCGCTACCGTTGAGGGATGGGAAATAGTCTGTTGTGACAAAATCGGAAAAGCGCGGTCTTCATAAGCAAAATCCTCAAAAATACTTTCGATAAAAAGATGTCTCGGAACGTTACTCATTGCCGAAAGTACATTTTCATCCGAGATTCCTATTTTATGTCTTAAATATTCGACCAGAATCTTTCTTTTTCCTTTATGTACAAACGAATCATGCATCATTGGTAAGATAATAGTTATTAGGTTACAGGTAGTAGTTCCTGCAAAAGTAAAAAAACTATCCATACTTATCAACCTAAAAGCAACAGGGTATTTCTTAACACCTAAAATTCTTATCTTTACAAAAATTAAAAAAATCTATGTTAAAAGCAGGTTTGGTAGGTGCCGGACATCTGGGGAAGATCCATTTACGACTTCTTAACCAGTCAGATAAGTATGAGCTGGTAGGTTTCCACGATAAAGATACTGAAAACGGAAAAAAAATAGAAGCAGAATTCGGGTATAAATATTTTGAAAATTTTGATGAACTTCTTGAGCAGATCGATATGCTGGATATTGTGACTCCCACAGTCTATCATTATGATTATGCTCTAAAAGCAATTGAAAAAGGTCTTCATTTTTTCATTGAAAAACCGGTAACCCAAACACTTGAGCAGGCGGAAGAAATTCTTCACAAATGTCAGGAAAACGGTATTAAGGCGCAGGTTGGACATGTTGAAAGATACAACCCCGCTTTTATTGCCACCAAAGAATACATTAAAAATCCAATGTTTATTGAGATCCACAGGCTGGCGGAATTCAATCCCAGAGGGACGGATGTTTCTGTAGTACTGGACCTTATGATCCATGATCTGGATATTTTGCTGAGCATGGCTAAATCTAAGGTTAAAAATATTCATGCGAGCGGTGTATGTGTGGTAAGTAAAACTCCGGATATTGCCAATGCCAGAATAGAATTTGAAAACGGCTGTGTAGCCAACCTTACCACTTCCAGAATCTCTATGAAAGCCATGAGAAAAAGCCGTTTTTTCCAGAAAGACGCGTATATTTCTGTTGACTTTCTGGAGAAGAAAGCAGAAGTGATCCGAATGAAAGATGCCCCTGAAAACCCTACTCCTTTTGATATGATTATTGAAAATGCTGACGGAGAAAAGAACCAGATCTTATTTGAATATCCCAATATTGAACCTAATAATGCCATTTTGGATGAATTAAATTCTTTTGCTGATGCCATTACTGACGGTAAAAATGTGGAAGTTTCCCTGGAAGACGGGACAGAAGCTTTAAAAGTTGCTCTTGAAATTGTACAACTGATTTCAAAATAAGATTTATTCTAAACTTTATCCGTGCACACATTAAACGCAAAGAAAGACAAAGAATTGACATTCATTTCTTTAAATAGGATAAACAAAGGCGGTTCACTTATTTCCGAAATACAAGGATTCAAAAGTATGCCACGGTTTATATATTACATCAGGCTGTCATTTGGAATGACAGCCTGATGTATTTATTGTCGTTAACACAGAACAAGATTGGCTATTTCCTTTTTTATCGGAAATAATCTTTTCATTGCAAAAATTTAATTTTTGTTCTGGATTTTTTAAATATATTTGTCTTTCTTAAACTATTATTCTGTAATTCTCTCCATAATTTAAAAAAATAATCTAATATGAAAAGAGCCATTCTATTATCTGTATTATTATTGTCTCAATTTGGGACATCACAATTGTTAAAAACTGACGGACAGAAAATAATTAATGACAAGGGAGAAAACATCCAGCTGCGTGGTCTGGGTCTCGGCGGATGGATGCTTCAGGAAGGATATATGCTGAAAACAGCTGATTTTGCAGGGCCTCAGCACAAGATCAAAGAGAAAATCACTGAATTAATTGGGGAAGACGGAATGAAGGATTTCTATAAAGCCTATCTGAAAAACGGCATCACCAGACAGGATATCGATTTTCTTGCTAAAGCGGGTTTCAATTCTGTAAGACTTCCGATGCATTATGATCTATATACTCTTCCCATTGAAAAGGAACCGGTAAAAGGACAGAATACGTGGCTGGAAGAAGGTTTTAAAATGACAGATGATCTTCTGAAATGGTGTGCTGCCAATAAAATATACCTGATCCTTGATCTTCATGCAGCACCGGGCGGACAGGGAAATGACGTCAACATTTCAGACAACGATAAAACAAAACCTTCTCTCTGGGAAAGCATTGAAAATCAGAATAAAACAATCGCTTTATGGAGAAAGCTGGCTGAGCGGTATAAGGATGAGCCCTGGATTGGCGGTTATGACCTGATCAATGAGCCGAATATCAATTTCACCGGGAAGAATCCGAACGGTACCGATGAAATGTCGAATGCTCCTCTCTGGAAACTGCAGAAAGACATTACAGCTGCCATCCGGGAAACTGATAAAAAGCATATCATATTTATTGAAGGAAACGGTTGGGGAAACAATTATAACGGACTTATTCCGATTTGGGACAGCAATATAGTATTCAGCTTTCATAAATACTGGAATTACAATAATGATGAAACCATACAGTCTATTCTTGATCTCAGGAGAAAACATAACATGCCTATCTGGCTTGGGGAAACCGGGGAAAACTCTAATGTATGGTTTACGGAGCTCATCCAGCTTCTGGACAGACATCATATCGGATATGCATTCTGGCCGATGAAAAAGATCGATAATATTGCAGGAATCACCAATGTTAAAATTACTCCTGAATATGAAAAACTCCTGAATTACTGGAAAAACGGCGGCGAAAAACCTTCTAAAGACTTTGCAACAAAAGCCTTGATGAAGATCGCGGAGAATTATAAATTCAGTAATGTGGAGATCAAGAATGACGTTATCGATGCTATGTTCAGACAGGTTAACGACGACTCTGCAAGACCGTTTAAAAAACATCAGGTTCCGGGAAGAGTGTTTGCTTCGGACTATGATTTGGGGAGAATGGGTTCGGCTTATCTGGACAAAGATTTTGTCAATCTTTGGGTAAGTGATCCGAAGAAAAGATCAGAATGGAATTCCGGACAGCAGATGAGGAATGACGGTGTAGATATTTATCAAGACAGCATTACCAATACTTATTATGTGGGAAAAACGGAAGCGGGAGAATGGCTTCAGTATACCATTGATGCAAAATCCGAGAAAAACTATTCATTCAGCATCAGATATGCAGGTAAGAATGATGCCGGTATAAAACTGGAAGATGCTTCAGGGAAACTGCTGGCTAAAGTTTTACTGCCTTCCACCGGAGGAGATGAAAACTGGAAAACAGTTTCGGTTAAAAATGTCCCTTTGAAAAAAGGAACAAATAAAATCAGGCTCCACTTTGAAAGCGGTGGTTCCAACCTGAATTATTTTGAAATAGACTAATAATTATCTTAAATTGCAAATCCCTTTTAGTATCTGAAAGGGATTTTTCTTTAATCATTATATTATGAAAAAAATAGGACTTTTCTTTCTTCTGATCTCGTCGCTGGCTATAGCTCAAAAATCTGTTTTGGAGCAGAAAATAAATTCTATTACCGAAGGTAAAAAAGCAACGGTTGGAATTTCTGTGCTGGGCTTTGAAAATAATTTTAAATACAGCAAAAACGGGGATAAGCCTCTTCCTACTTTGAGCGTCTTCAAATTTCATATTGCCTGTGCCGTTTTAGATCTTGTGGATAAAGGAAAACTGTCTTTTGATCATAAACTTTTCTTCAAAAAAGAAGATATGCTGGAAAACACCTGGTCGCCTATCCATGAAAAGTATCCTGATGCCAATATTTCACTCACTTTGGGAGAGGTATTGGATTATACGGTGGCATTAAGTGACAATAACGGCTGTGACCTTTTGTTGAAACTAATCGGAGGTACGCAGACGGTTCAGAAGTTTATGGATAGCAAAGGAGTAAAAGGTTTTCAGATCAAGCGCAACGAAGATGATATGCATAAAAACTGGAAAACGCAGTACGACAATTACAGCACAACCAATTCTGCTGTACAGCTTCTTAAAAAGTTCTATGATGGAAAACTGCTTTCAAAAAAGTCTACAGATTATTTAATGCAGATTATGATCGGTACGAAAACCGGTATGAATAAAATTGTTGAACAGCTTCCTAGAAACACACCTGTAGCCCATAAAACCGGTGCTTCCGGAAAAAATAACGAAGGACTCACCGTTGCTGAAAACGACATGGGAATCATTACGCTTCCGAACGGAAAACATTACGCAATTGCCATATTTGTAAGTAATTCCATGGAAAGTGATGCTGTGAACTGCAAAATGGTTTCTGATATTTCGAAGGCAGTCTGGGATGATTTTAATAAGTAAAATATTAAGCTTATTTTTAAAGCTGAAAAACCGGTGAATTTTGTTCGTTAATCCGGAAAAACTATGAGTATGAAAAAAATAGTATTAGCAACATTTCTTTTCTGTTCTGCATTCTTTTTTTCGCAAAAGAGCATGAACTATGTACGCATAAGCTATGGCAGTATCTGCTGCGGAACACCTTCTACAAAACCGGTGACAGATTATCTGAAAAAGTTTGAGAAAAGCAATAAGCTGAGAGCTTTTGAAATCCTGGAACAAGGCGGATTGGGAAGAGAAGGTGAATTTACTTTATACATCGGAACAGACAAACTGAATAAAAAACAGAAGGCTGCTTTCACAAAAGGCCTTCAATCTGTTATTACTTCACAAAATAAAAACAGAAAACAGAACAGTGACGGCACAGTGGATTTCGATCCGGCAGTGACTGTTTATAAATCTGATTTAGCAGATATTAAAAATTTAACTATCTATAAAAAATAAAAGAAAAAAAATGATCAAAAACATTGTAGTTATTGGAGCTGGAACCATGGGAAATGGGATTGCGCATACTTTTGCACAAAGCGGATTCAAAGTAAATCTGGTAGATGTATCTCAGGATGCTCTGGACAGAGGGCTGAAAACAATTACAACTAACCTTGACAGAATAATTGCAAAGGGAAACCTTACGGAAGAGCAGAAAGCTGAAACATTAGGAAACATCAGCACTTTTACTGCGCTTAAAGAAGCAGCAGGCAGTGCAGATCTTATCGTAGAGGCAGCCACTGAAAACCAGGATCTGAAACTGAAGATCTTCGGACAGATGGATGAATTTGCCCCTGCGGAGTGTATCCTTGCTACGAATACTTCTTCAATCTCTATTACAAAAATTGCTGCGGCTACCAAAAGGGCTGATAAAGTAATCGGAATGCATTTTATGAACCCGGTTCCTATCATGAAACTGGTGGAGATCATCAAAGGATATTCTACTTCCAAGGAAACTTTTGATGCCATTTATGAAATGAGCAAAACACTGGGTAAGGTCCCTGTAGAAGTGAATGACTACCCTGGTTTCGTTGCCAACAGGATTCTGATGCCCATGATCAATGAATCTATTGAAACACTTTACAACGGTGTGGCTGGTGTAGAAGAAATTGATACGGTCATGAAGCTGGGTATGGCACATCCGATGGGGCCGCTTCAGCTGGCAGATTTTATCGGTCTTGATATCTGTCTTGCGATCCTGAATGTTATGTACGACGGTTTTAAAAACCCTAAATATGCTCCGAACCCGCTTCTTGTAAACATGGTAATGGCCGGAAAACTGGGTGTAAAGTCAGGAGAAGGTTTCTATGATTATTCGGAAAGCAAAAAAGCTGAAAAAGTTTCAAAAATGTTTTTGAAATAACCGAATGAAATTAAAGGAAAGAAATATCCAAATAGCAATGGTCATCATCACTGTCATGATGACCATTCTTCGTTTTATACTAAATGAAAAAGGAAGGGTAAATCCCGATTCTATCCGCTTTATGAGATTTGCGCATGTTCTTCCTACCATTGATAATACTACAACTCCCATAGGTTATCCTGTTGGCATCAGGTTGTTTACATTTCTTGGCTTCGATGAGTTCTGGGGAAGTAAGGCTCTGGGAATTGCTGCTTATCTTTTTATTATTTATTTCTGCTGGAGAAAAGAGTTCTATAAACGTGAAGCTATTGCAGTATGCGGATTGTTCAGCTTTGTGTCATTGTTTGCCTATACGATGAGCGAAGCTCTTATTATTCCTTTTGTATTTTTATTTTTATATACTGCCTCTCAGATCATTACAGGAAAACTTGAAAAAGGAAAAGCTATTTTTTATCTCTCGCTTTCATTAATTGCTCTTTATAACATCAGATACAGTGCTTTATTCTTTATTGGGGGAACCGGACTTTACGGCCTGATATTTTTGAGGAAAAAATATTCATCGGTATTTATTATTTCCAGTATTATAGGAGTTTTGTTTGTGGGAACCTATAAATTTTTATTCATTGATTATTTTAATGAAAATTATATCAACCAGGTCCTGGTCATGGGAGTTCACCCGACGTCCAAGTTATTGAGAGAATTAGCACAAGGGTTGGGTACTTCATTCAATCCCTTCATCCATATTGCAGATCCCCGGGGAAGCTTTATCAATTATGGTATTTATGGCATTGGTGCTTTGAATATCTTTTTGATGATTTATCTTTTTATAAAAAATAAGCTGTCTGAAACGGAATATTTTTTTATCATTATCAGTATTTCCGGCATTGTATGCTCTTATTTTGTCCAGTATTTTTATTCGGTCATTCCATTGGATTACAGAATCATAGGACCTTTTATAATCCCTGTATGGCTTATTTATTTTAACAGGCTCTTCAGGATTTTCAATATTAAAACCTATGCAATCACTGCGCTGAGTTTAGTATCCGGACTGGCCTTCACCTGGCTGTCCAAAGGAAATTATCTTGAAAACAGAAAAGCGGCCTCAGATTTTTTAAAAAGCGAGAAGCTGGATAAAGTTCCTATACAGTTTTTTATTTTAAAAGAAGAAAGTCTTGAAAGAATACAGGTTGCTGAACTTTTAAGTACGGTAAACTCTGATATTACCCTTACTTTCAAGCCTGAAGATACGCTCCGCAGAACGACTCTTACCAGGTATAAAGTTTTGCAAAAAATTAAAATCAACAGGAACAAATATCAATAATTTTATTATCTTTGATTAAAGTTAAAATATAAAAAAATGAAATTACCAAAGTTTTTATTAGCAGACAATTCGGAATTTCCTGAAGATTTATTCGTAGTTCACACAGAATATCCAAGATTTATCTTAAACGTTGAGGAAGAGGAAGTTGAGTGGCTAGATGATTTGGAAGGTGACGATGAAGAAACTATGGCAGATGAAGCTACAAAAGTTGTAGAGGCTGCATTTAAATGGTGTGATGAAGAGTTGGCTAAGTACGACGAAGAAGAGGAAGAATAATAACTACCTAAACATAAAAAAGGAACTCAAATTGAGTTCCTTTTTATTTTATTCCGCTTTATTGAATTTCAACAGCAGTAAATTGTCTTTGTAAAGCTCAAGGGTAGTTCCGGAAATCACATATTTATTGGCTTTCCCTACCATATCCATAAAATTCTGCTCAACGCTCATATTGTTGCACATCATTTTAGTAGATCCCATCTGCCCGGCAGAAAAGTCACCTGTGGAAGGATCTATCTTAGCAGTTCCGAAATAGTTATTGCATCCCCCATTTCCATTGATCTTTTCTCCTTCAATATTAAGGGTCGGAACCTTACCTTTTACATTATCTGCCAATGTCCATTTTGTATTGGCCAGTGAAGGCTGTGCTTTCCCTACTTTAGATGCAGAAGCGCTGGACATTGTACCGCAAGATGCCAGAACGGCAGCCGCAGCTATACTTAAAAAAAGATTTTTCATTTTATTCTTTTTGATTTACTCAAATTTAAGGAAATTATATTATTTAAACGGATGGCAAAGGATTTTATTACTTTCGAAAGCTCTATTTTAGGATTAACTTCTAAAGACCAGCGGGATTAATGTCTTTACTTAACTTTGTCTACTTCTTAGATGATGGTTTAGTTTTTGGCTAAAGCCAGTTTATTCTGGCAATTTTAAAACGGGCTAAAGCCCATTTCTATTGAATAACTTTCTGGATACGAGAAATTAAAATTTCTTTTTTCTCTCGCAGATTTGGCTGATTGAGCAGATTTTTATACTTGAAAATATATACTGTAAGATTATGTAGAATTTAATTTGCAATGATTACAAAACAAAAAAACGGACTGAAGCCCGTTTTGATGATATATTTTATCTGAATTATGATCGTAGTTCAGCGTTGTATTCTTTTTGGAATGCTTTGATCAGAGATTCCATTACTTCAGAAATTTCCTTCTCTTCCAATGTTTTTTCTTCATTAAGAAGTTCAAAACTCATCGCATAAGATTTTTTTCCTTCAGGAAGATTCTTTCCTTCATACACATCGAATAAGTTGATTCCTTTGATATAAGGAGATTTATTCTTTTTTGCAGTCTGGTACAGATCCTGATAGTTTATATTCTTATCAATTAATAAAGCAAGGTCTCTTCTGATTTTGTTGAATTTAGGAATATCCTTAAACTTAAGTACATTTTTGGAACGTAATTCCTGAGCCAGTTCAAGCTCTATTTCTGCATAGAAACATTCCTGATCAATATCAAAATCCTTTAGTAAAACCGGAGATACCTTTCCAATTCTTACTAAATTTTTTCCTCCGGCTTCATAAGCTAATGAGTCAGAGAACCTTTCATCTGCTAAAGCAGTTTCTTTATAATCAACTCCCAGTTTCTCTAATAAGACTTTTACATACGCTTTAAGATTGTAGAAACTTACTGCGGATTTAGGCTGAAGCCAGTTTTCAGCAACATCTCTTCCTGTAACAAGAAGGGCCAGCTGTTTTCTTTCTTCGTATTTATCTTTTTTATGGTAAATTTTTCCGAATTCAAAGAATTTGATATCCTGATTCTTTCTGTTAATGTTGTACACTGCATTCTGAAGAAGTCCTTCCAGCAAAGATTTCCTCATGAAGGCAAGGTCACCACTCAATGGATTCAGCAATTTTACGGCATCGGTTTCATCTTTTACAGAAGTCAGTGAGTTGTTCATAGCTTCGTTGAAACCAAGTCCCTGCAGGGTTCTTGCCCAGTTATTTTCTAGCTCATCCTGATCGTTAGCACTTAATTTTACCGGTGTAAATGATATTTTCTGCGGAGCATCAATCTTATTGTATCCGTAAATTCTCAGGATTTCCTCAATCACATCAATTTCTCTCGTTACATCAGCTCTGTATGCTGGTACAGAGATTTCAAGCCCATTCTGGATCTCATTTAAAACCTGGATTTCAAGAGATTTCAAGATTTCCTTTACTTTTTCTCTGTGAATCTTTGTTCCTAAGATCTGTTCGATTTTTGAGAATCTGATGATTACATAATTGTCTTCAATTTTCTTTGGATATTCCTCTAACAGATCACCAACCAGTTTTCCCCCTGCAATCTCCTGGATCATTTTGATGGCATGGGTTATTGCTGTCCTGGTAATATTAGGATCTACCCCTCTTTCAAATCTGAAAGAAGCATCTGTATTTAAACCATGAAATTTAGCTCCTTTTCTTACAGCTACCGGATTGAAATAAGCACTTTCCAGGAATATGGTTTTCGTTTCATCTGAAACTCCTGAGTTGGCACCACCGAAAACCCCTGCAATACACATGGGATTATCTTTTCCGTCTTTGATCATGACTTCAGAACCATTCAAAGTTCTTTCAACACCATCCAAAGTAGTGAATTTCGTTCCTTCTTTTACCGTACCCACTTTTACTTTGCTGCCAGTGATCTTGTCGGCATCAAATGCATGAAGAGGCTGTCCGTAACCGTGAAGAATATAATTCGTAATATCTACAATATTATTGATCGGGTTTAAGCCGATTGCTTTTAATCTGTCTTTTAGCCAGGCTGGAGATTCGGCTATTTTCACTTCTTCAATGACAGCTCCGATATATCTTGGACATAGCTCAGCATTTTCCACTTCTAAAGTAAAGTTATGAGAACCTTCGCCATTCAAAACTTCAGAATTCAGTTTTTCAAACGTTGATTTCTGCTGGTTAGTGGAAAGAAAAGCATGAAGATCTCTTGCCACACCATAATGTGACATGGCATCTGTTCTGTTAGGCGTTAATCCGATTTCGATCACTTCATCGTTGGCCAATTCAAAATAGTCAGCAAAGTTCTTCCCCACTTCATATTTAGTTTCATCCAAAACCATAATTCCTCCGTGATCTTCGCTAAGGCCAAGTTCATCTTCCGCACAGATCATTCCCTGAGAAACCTCACTTCTGATCTTTGCTTCTTTGATCTCAAAAAAGTTTCCGGTTTTATCATAGATTTTAGTTCCTACAACAGCTACAGGAACAGTCTGTCCTGCTTCAACATTGGGAGCACCGCAAACAATATTTAATATTTTTCCATTGCCTACATCAACTGTTGTTTTCTTTAATTTGTCTGCATTCGGATGCTTTTCGCAGGTCAATACTTTTCCTACGACAATACCTTCCAGACTCCCCCTTACACTTTCAAATTTTTCTATCCCCTCCACTTCAAGACCTATATCTGTAAGGAATTCTCCGATCCTTTCCGTTTTCAGTTCCGTTTTGATAAAGTCTTTAAGCCAGTTGTTTGATATTTTCATTTGCTATATTTTGAAAAAATTATTGAATTTTCGCACGCTATGTACTGCACGATTTTTCCCGTACAAATGTCGTGTTTTTTTAAGAAATAGAGAAATTTAGTAATCATTTTAAAACAAATAGTTTTTATTAATTCCCTCTTGCTGAATAAGCAAATTTTCCTATAAAAAAGATAAATATGTTGATAATGTATTTCTAAATTGCAATTATTCAATAAAATACTCTTTAAAAAATCTAAACTTATTAAAATAAAAAAGAGATTGAAAAATTCAATCTCTTATAGCTTTATTTATTTAAATATTACAATCCGATTACCGGCATTGATAACATCAGTATATTTTCACTTTCTTCAAGACCGTCAAGAGGCTCGATAATCCCCGGTCTGTTCGGTTGAGACATCTTCATAGTGATATCGTCAGAACCTAAAATGGTAAGCATTTCCGTTAAAAACTTAGAACTGAAACCGATATTGATGTCTTCTCCGTTATAATCGCAAGGAATCTGCATATCCGCTTTGTTTGCATATTCTGTATCTTCTGCGTGAAGGTGAAGAATATTGGCAGACAGTTTAAATCTTACCTGGTTGGTAGATTTATTGGACATAATTGATGCTCTTTTGATCGCTCCCAGAAGAAGATTTCTGTTGATCGTCAGTACATTTGGATTTTCTTTCGGGATTACCGCTGTATAATTAGGGTATTTACCGTCTATCAGTCTACAGATCCAAATATGTTTTCCAAAAGTAAACTTAGCCATATTCTCATTGAAGTCGATGGTAACATCTTCGTTAGAGCTGGCCAGAATATTTTTGAAAATGTTCAACGGTTTCTTAGGCATGATGAATTCCATTGGTTCGGCATTCATCAGGTCTGTTCTTTTGTAGACTACCAGTCTATGGGAGTCCGTAGAAACAAAATTGGTTTCATTTTCTCCAAACTGGAACAATACTCCTGTCATTACGGGACGAAGAGAGTCATTGCTTGTTGCAAAAAGAGTATTCGTAAGCGCTTCAGATAAAACTCCTGCCGGCATAACCACAGTTTGAGCCGCATCAAATTCGGGAAGTTCCGGATAATCATCAGCGTTATCCAGTGCTACAGCGAAATTATCTTTCTCATCTAAAATCTCAAGCTGGCTTCCGGTTCCTTCTGCATTATCCTTTACCACGAACGTTAAAGGCTGTTCTCCGTATGTCTTGATAAAATCTTGAAAAATTTTAGCAGGAACGGCAAATTTACCCGAATCATCAGACTTTACGTCCAGAGAGGTAACAAGAGTAGTCTCGCCATCAGATGCTGTAATGGTAACGTTATTTCCGTCTAATTCAAAAAGATAGTTTTCTAAAATCGGTCTCGATTGAGAGCTTGATATTACGCCACTTACAGTTTGCAATGCTTTCTGCAGTTCACCACTTGAAATAATAAATTTCATAGATTTAAAAATAAGTTTCTACAAATATAATAAATAGAAACTATAATGAAAAAAATAATCTTAAGGAGTTTTGAACAAATATCATTAAGCTGTTTTAAGACATGATTTTAACGCCCGGATTTACTTCTGATCATTAATTCTGATGAAAATATGATTTTCATTATCTCATTGATGAGTGAATACTGATATGAAAACGGGTACTTAATATTTCACTTGCATCAAAATTACAAATCTTATCTTTGTTAAAAACAAGCTATGCAAAAACCGCCTGTTCACAGAAGTTTTTTAAATGCTTTCCGGGGTATTTTCCTGATGATAAAAACGGAAAGAAATTTCCGGATCGAACTTGCTGCTTTTTTTATAAACCTGATTCTGATATTTTATTTTAAGCTTTCACCGCTTGATACAGCTATAATCCTTATGGCTTCAATAGGCGTTTTAAGTGCTGAAATATTCAATACAGCTATAGAAAAGATATGTGATATGGTCCAGCCTGATTTTGATAAAAGAATTGGTTTTATTAAAGATATTTCTGCGGGAGCGGTTCTTTTGATGGCGATTGGATCTGTTGCAGCAGGAATTATTGTTTACTGGAAATATATATTTCAATAAAAAAGCACTTCTGAAAAGAAATGCCTGTCATTTTTTAAGCGCAGTGAAAGTCCCAGGATTCGGAGGTCATACAGCCGTTAAATTTTGGACAATACCAGCCATAAGGATAATTACAATGTCCGTTTTCATCAAGAGGGACGGTAATCAAGGGAGGATTTACCCCTTTTCCATTTACATTTTTCAGTTCCTGTCTTTTAAGCTTTTGAAGATTTTTCATATTTTTTTATTTGTCAACATAAAATTACAAATAAAAATTATATTTCACCAAGTCAAGATAAATTAATCATAAATATTTTTCTATAATTGGGATTGCATTTTCAGCCATTATGCCATATCCTTTTTCATTGGGATGAACACCGTCTCCGGAAAGTAAAATTTCTTTATCTCTTAAAAATGCAGCGTAAAAATCGATGTAATGTAAAGTATTTTCAACAGCGAGATCTTTAAGAATATGGTTATAAACAAGAACTTCCTCATTTGTTCTTAATTTTCCGGCTGCAGTCTTCACACCGTCTATTTCCCGGGAAACCGGGAGAATGCTTACCAGATAAATATCATTAGCATACTGTTTTGCATGCTGAATAGCCTCAAGCATATTACTTCTGAACTGAACAGGATTTACCAGAGGTATTCCGTCTTTAATCGCCAGATCATTGGCCCCATACCCAATAAAAACAATATTTCCTTCAGCTGAATTTCTGGCTGTCAGTTCATAAGGCATCCGTTTCAACAGACCTTCTGTGGTTTCACCTCCTATTCCAAGATTAAAAAGAATCAACTCGTTGCTTCCTTCATGAAACCGCTGCAAGGCATATCTTTTAAGGATATCAACCCATCCTCCGAATACTCCGTCATATTCTCCATACGTAATGCTGTCTCCAAAGAACAGCCCGTAAATCATTTTTTTCATATTTTAGAAGCTAGATATTAGATGTTAGAATCTAGTTTTTTTTCACTCCAAAATTAGTGTAATATTTTTATGGGATTCTATAATCTCAACTAAAATTTCAAAAAGGGTCTGGCCTTTTCCTGAAAGCAAATCATCCAGTTTTTGCTGTATCAGTTCTATGTTGTATGGCTTTCCCTGCCTGATTTTATTTTCGTAAAAATTCCGGGTTGATTCGAGACCTAAATCTTCTTTTGATTTTTGGGATTCTTTCCATATGATCTCAATTTCATCTCCGCTTTCAAATACTCCGAAACCGCCGTACAGAATGTCATCCAAACCGTCCAGTGTTCCTATTTTCCAGTCTGTATCTTCCATCAACACTGAAGAAACTTCATCATAGAATCCGGGCAGGTCTGAAAAATGGCTGCCATTTATAATGATTTTATTTTTACCTGATTCCAAACCTTTAATTTTTTATAAGCTTAATTTGGTAAATATAAAAAAATGACCGCCATTCAGTGGCGGTCATCTCTATTTTATTTGAAGTATTCTACTCCGTTTTTGAATATGTTGTGGTAATTTGCGGTCGGTATGTTTTTCATGAGGCCTTCTGCAAAACGCTCAGGATGCCCCATTCTTCCATAAATCTTCCCACATGGGCTGGTCACTCCTTCAATTCCGAATAATGAATTATTAGGATTAAAAGGCATTCCGTGGGCGATGTTTCCATCAAGATCTATGTACTGGGTAGCAATCTGTCCGTTTTCGTAAAGCTTTTTGATTTCTTCTTCGGAAGCCATGAAACGACCTTCCCCATGAGAGATAGGAATAGTAAATACCTGATCTTTCATTCCTTTTAACCAAGGGCTGTCGTCGTTAATCACCTTTACATTTACCATCTGGGAAATATGTCTTCTGATGGCATTGTGGGCCAATGTCGGAGAGTTTTCATCCAGATCTTTGATTCTTCCGTAAGGTAACAGACCGGATTTAACTAATGCCTGGAAACCATTACAGATCCCGATGATCATGCCGTCTCTGTCCAGTAATTCGTGAACAGCGTTTTTCATCTTCTCGTTTTTCAGAACGTTTACGATGAACTTTGCAGAACCATCCGGCTCATCACCTGCTGAGAAACCACCTGAGAATGCAAGAATCTGAGAAGTTCTGATCTCTTCCACCCATGCATCAATGCTTTCGTCCAGCAATTGGTGACTGATATTTTTCAAAGGCAGACTGCTGATCACAGCACCTTCTTTCTGGAATGCATTTAAGGTATCGTACTCGCAGTTTGTTCCCGGAAATACAGGAGCAAATACTTTCGGCTGAGCAATTCCGTGTTTTTTAATAATAATATTTCTTGGATGGATTGAGTTTGATTTCTCATCGATCTCAACCGTCAGCTTTTCTTTTTCCTTGGTTGGGAAAAGGTTTTCGAATGTTCCGGTATACGCTGCAACAAGATCCAGGATCGTAGATTCCAGGCCGTTTATCGTTAAAACACCTGAGCCTTTTACTTTACCGATCTGCTGAAGAGAAGCATTACTCAGCTCTTCTTTTGATTCAATGATTAAGCTACCTATGTTTTTAGCCAATAAAGCATTTTCGTCAATATTGATTTCTGCTCCCAGCCTGTTTCCAAAACTCATTTTTGCTAAAGCTACCGCAACACCTCCTTCTTTAATGGTTTTTACGGAAACAATTTTTCCGGCTTTGATATTTTCAAAAATAAATTCGAAAATTTCTTTTAAGCTTTCATAGTTTGGAAGTCCGTTTTCCTGAGGAGTATGGCTGAAGAAATATATTTTATTTCCAGCCTGCTTAAATTCCGGGGAAATTACATTTTTCTTGTCACCATTGGCACAGGCAAATGAAATCAATGTTGGCGGAACATTCAGATCCTGGTAAGTACCGCTCATAGAATCTTTTCCTCCGATAGCTGCAAGGCCTAAATTAATCTGGGCATCATAAGCTCCTAAAAGAGAGGCTAAAGGTTTGCCCCATTTCTCAGGATTTTGGCCCAGTTTTTCGAAATATTCCTGGAAGCTCAATCTGATATTCTTGTAATCACCACCCATGGCAGCAATTTTAGCAACACTTTCCACTACAGCATAGGAAGCTCCCAACAGTGAATTCTGTTTTGAAATTCCGGTATCGAATCCCCAGCTTGCGAAGGAAACAGTTTCAATATCTTTTGCTCCCAGGATCGGCAGCGTCTGAGCACTTCCTTCCATCAGCGTCTGCTGGTATTTTCCTCCAAGAGGCATCGCTACTGTTGTTCCTCCTACAGAAGAGTCGAACATTTCCAGCAATCCTTTTTGGGAAGCTACATTTTTATCACTTAATATTTTAAGGAAGTTCTCTTTTGTAAAAGATGCTGTTTCTTCTTTTACTTGTTCAAGATGGGTGATTTTTACATCCTGTGATTTTGAACATCCGTTGGTATCTAAGAATTCTCTTGAAAGATCAACAATTTTATCTCCTTTCCAGAACATCTGCATTCTTCCAGAATCGGTCACTTTTGCTACTTCTACAGCTACAATGTTTTCATCTTCACAGAATTTGATGAACTGCTCTTTATCTTTCGGATCAACTACAACCGCCATTCTTTCCTGAGATTCGGAAATAGCAAGCTCAGTTCCGTTTAATCCTTCATATTTTAAAGGTAAAACATCAAGATTCACTTCTAAGGAATCTGCAATTTCCCCGATGGCTACAGAAACACCTCCTGCCCCGAAATCATTAGATTTTTTGATAAGTTTTGTTACTGCAGGGTTTCTGAACAGTCTCTGGATTTTACGTTCTTCAACGGCATTTCCTTTCTGAACCTCAGAGCTCATGGTATGAATAGAGGTTTCGTCCTGCTCTTTTGAGCTTCCGCTTGCTCCACCAACACCGTCACGGCCTGTAGCACCACCTAGGATGATAATAGAATCCCCATTGGCAGGTTTTTCACGTCTTACCCAATCTACAGGAACAGCTCCGGTAACGAAACCAACTTCCATTCTTTTGGCTTTGTAACCTTCATCATAAATCTCTGAAACCATTGTTGTGGCAAGACCGATCTGGTTTCCATAAGATGAATACCCGTTGGCAGCCTGTTTTGTGATGGTTTTCTGAGGTAATTTCCCTGGTAAAGTTTTGTCAACAGGTTCTAAAACATCAGCAGCACCAGTCAATCTCATCGCCTGAAACACGAATGATCTTCCGGACAAAGGATCTCTGATGGCACCTCCCAAACATGTTGAAGCACCTCCGAAAGGTTCAATTTCCGTAGGGTGATTGTGGGTTTCATTTTTGAATAATAAATACCACGGCTCTTTTTTACCATCGTATTCTGCTTCGATCTGGATGGTACATGCATTGATCTCGTCGGAAACAACAAGATTCTCCAGGTTTCCTGTTTTATGGAAATATCTTCCGCATACTGTTGCCAGATCCATTAAAGAGATCGGCTTCAGCTCACGGCCTAAGAATTTTCTTTTTTCGATATAGTCATTGAAAATAGTTTCCAATGTATGTTTAAAATCTCCTTCAAACTGAATGTCTGACAATTCTGTTTCAAAAGTGGTATGGCGACAGTGGTCGCTCCAGTAGGTGTCTAAAACCTTCAGTTCCGTTTCGGTAGGGTTTCTTTTTTCTGTTTTAAAGTATTCCTGAATGAATTTCAGGTCGTCCAATCCTAAAGCAAAGCCGTGATTATTGTAAAAGTTTTCAAGTTCTGTATCATCAAAACTGATAAAACCTTCGTGGATCAAAACTTTTGTCGGAACTTCATCTGCAGGAATATTTAAGATGGTAAGATCTTTTTCCTGAGATTCCACTTTATTGATCAGAAGATCTTTGATCTTTACAAGGTCTGCTTCAGAAACTCCTTCAAATTGGATCAGCTTTCCGCTTCTTACTTTTGATTTTTCATTCTCCGTAAGCAAAGCGATACACTGCTGCGCAGAATCTGCACGCTGGTCATACTGGCCGGGCAAAAATTCCATGGCAAAATGGATTCCTTCGGCAGGATTTTCTTCATGTAAAATATCAGTAACCGGATCTACGAAAGTGCTGTTGACAACCTTTCCGAATTCACCGTCATTCAAATTGAAAATATCGTACACATTGTACACTTTCACACTTTTGATTGACGGTACAACCGCTTTTACTTCATCAAAAATTTTTGGACTTTCAACATCGAAAATTCCTCTTTTTTCTACGAAAATTCTTTTGTTATTAGACATTAGATGTCAGATTTTAAATATTAGATTTATTACTTTCTTTTTACTTTTCAGAATCAGTAGCTGATTCTTTATAATTTATTCGGATTATCTGGATGTTCTTTTTGAAATTGCTTAGCCTGTTCGGTTTCATTTTTCAGCCATTTTTGAAAAGGGATTTTTTCATTTCCAAATTCAAGTGCAAAAATATTTTTACCGTCTTCTGAGATTAAAAATTGATAATCCGATATTCCTGCTTCCGTTTTTCTATAATCATATGTATTAACCTGATAGAACGGGAAATTTTCTTTTGGTCTTTCTACAATTTCAAAAAATAACTTCTTCTCATTATCAGAGAGTTTTGTGTAATGATTTACATAATAGATTTCTGAAAGCTTTTTATTTTGTTGATTGAAAAACTGAAGAATCGTCTTCTCCTTTTCATTATAATTAAAAGGGTTTGGATAATATTTCCCTCCAACTTCTACCGCATTCTCTGATTTTGAAATAGGTGTTGCCATTTCCCCTTTGAAATTCATTACTCCCCAAGTCCCGCCAACGATTGCCTTGTGCTCATCTTCTGTTTTTTCCCAGTCACAACCATCACAGAAAGCAGTGTAACCATAATTGAAAGGCGATGCAAAATCATGAGTAGGCTCAATAACAACTTTTCCATTTCTGTCCACAAAACCCACTTTTCCATTTTTAACAAACCTTCTTACACCTTCGGAAAAATAATCTGCTCCGTTGTCGTAAGATAAAGGTCTATAAAGGAAATTCCCTTTTTTATCGTAGACATACCCCCATGCATTTTTTTCTTTTGCCTCTCCTTTTTTAACACCATCAAAATAAATGGTTTCCCCTTCAACTAATTCTCCATCTTCAAGGTTTGAGAAGATTTTAAATTGTGCAGGAACAACGATGTCCCCTTTCTGATTCTTAACTCCTACCAAAGAATCTTTAGCAATAAAATATTTTAAAACCTCTTTCTTCTGGGAAAAAGAAAGTGTGGGTATCATGGAAATGAGTAAAAGAATTCTTTTCATGTTGAATCAAATAAAATATGCAGCCCAAAAGGACTGCATATGTTTTATACTTTAAGATCAGCCTCCAGTCCTATCAAGTCTTTATTTTTATCCAGAATCGGCTGGACTTCATTGCTAATGAACTCCTCTGTCTGGATCGGTGCGAAACCTATAAAGTTTTTAGGATCTAAAACTTCTTTTAATTTTGATTTATCTAGTTTTAAAGAATCATCGTTTAAGATTCTTTCAATAAGGTCATTTTCTTTGCCTTCCTCTTTCACCTTCTTGGAAGCTTCCATAGAATGAACTCTGATCACTTCGTGAATTTCCTGACGGTCACCGCCGGCTTTCACTTCTTCCATGATGATATATTCCGTGGCCATGAAAGGAAGTTCTTCCATAATATGCTTGTTGATTCTGTTGGGATATACAACGATTCCATTCATGATGTTGTTCCAGATTAACAGGATGGCATCAACAGCAAGGAATGCCTGAGGAATCGTCAGTCTTTTGTTCGCAGAATCATCCAGTGTTCTTTCAAACCACTGTGTAGAAGCTACCATCGCAGAACTTGTCGTCAGGGACATTACATATTTTGCCAAAGCTCCGATTCTTTCACTTCTCATTGGGTTACGTTTGTAAGCCATTGCTGATGAACCGATCTGGTTTTTCTCGAACGGCTCTTCAATTTCTTTAAGATTTTGAAGAAGACGCAAATCGTTGGTGAATTTATGGGCAGACTGGGCAATATTTCCTAATAAAGCCACTACTTTAGCATCAATTTTTCGGTCATAAGTCTGACCCGAAACACCGAATACTTTTTCGAAACCAAATCTTTTTGAAAGCTCCTTATCTAAGTGTTTCACTTTGGAATAGTCACCATTGAAAAGCTCTAAGAAACTTGCAGCAGTTCCTGTAGTTCCTTTTACTCCTCTGAAACGAAGTGTTTCCAGGAAGAAATCCAGCTCTTCAATATCAAGAACCAAACTCTGTAGCCAAAGTGTAGCTCTTTTTCCAACTGTAGTCAGCTGAGCCGGTTGGAAATGGGTAAATCCAAGGGTAGGAAGATCTTTATACTGAATAGAAAAATCTGCTAAGTTTTTCATCACATTAACCAGCTTTTTCTTTAAGATCAAAAGCCCGTCACGGATCTGAATAAGGTCTGTATTATCTCCTACAAAAGCCGAAGTAGCACCTAAGTGGATAATTCCTTTTGCCGAAGGCGCCACATCACCATAAGTGTGAACGTGAGCCATTACATCATGACGGAATTTTTTTTCGTACTCAGCTGCTTTATCGTAATCGATGTTTTCGGCATTGGCTTTCAGCTCAGTGATCTGTCCGTCTGTAATATCAAGACCTAAATCTTTTTCAATTTCAGCCAAAGCTATCCAAAGCTTTCTCCAGGTACGGAATTTGTTATTATGTGAGAAATTAAACAACATTTCTTCACTGGAATAGCGCTCTTCCAATGGATTTTTGTAGGAATTCATTCTTTCTTTTACTTTTAGATGTACAAAAATACGGATTTTCAGTGAGAGATGAAAATTGTGAATGCTGTTTTAAATTTTGATTAAAGCTGATTATTTATTCTATATTATTAAACAGTTAAACTGTTTTGCAATTTATTTTACTACGATGAATTTTAATTTTTCAACAAAAAGTGATTTTGTTTTAATTTATTTTCTAATTTAGTAAAACGTAAAGCTTAAGTTACGAAATAAAATAACAAATCTAAAATCAAACTTATTATGAAAAATCTAAAAAAACTATCAAAAACTGATTTAAAAATGATTTCGGGAGGATGGGTTCCACCACCAGGTGGGTACTGCCCTGCAGGGGCTTGCCAATATACAGAAAATGGACCATGCAGAATTTATGATCCTGAGAAATGCTATTAAAAAGATAAGTCTAAATAGTATAACCAAAGCCGTTCTTCCGAACGGCTTTATTGTTTGTTTAGAACAAATAACATAAAGAAATTATTAATCTTTATATTATTTGGGGAAAGGATCGAATGCTACAAGGCAAGTCCACATTCTGTCCCTACCGGGATACATTTTCTCACGAATGAGCACCAGAAATAACCTGGCAAACACATAGGAATACCTCCCTGAACTGTTTTCAATTCTTGTTTTGTAAGCTTTTTTAGATTTTTCATAATACTATTTTTTGTTTTTTTCTAATTATCAGCTTTTCGGATTTAGCTATAATTTGGTCATACCAATATACATTTTTTTAGTTAAAAGTATAATTTAATCTTTATTATTTATTTTTTTCCAACATTATCAAAGAATATTTTTAACTGAAAACACATCAAAACCTGTCAGCATTTCATAAAAAAAGCCACTCTTTTTCCGAGTGGCTTTATGTATTAAAATTGGATCTACTGATAAATCACAACATTGTCTTTTTTAATCTGATATCCTTTTTTCTTAAAAGGAACCAAAACATAAGCTTCTTTAATATAGCTTCCACTTTTCCACATTTTGCTTTTTCCTGCTCTCTCAAGGATAATGCTTTGTGCATTTTCATAAGGAATGAAAACTTCAGCTTTTTTCATATCCTTACTAAAAATAACAGCTGTCATTGAAGTGTAACTTTTATCTGAGTTCACATCTTTTAATTTAATTTTCTGTTCGAAAACCCTCACACAATCATTTTTTATTTGTGAATACGTATAACCTGCGGAACCTCTACAGCCATGAACGTCTTTATCACCTCCCAGAACAGGAGATTTTTGTTGGGCAAAGGCTAAAAAGCCAAGGGACATTGTGCACAATAAAATAGTTTTTCTCATATTAAAATATTAATGGTTAAGTTTTTATACAATAACAATAGTAAAAGGTATTAGTTAATCTAAGATACAAAAAACCGCTCATTTTGAAAGGGTTACAAATATATTATTTAGTTATGTATTTCCTGGATATTATATCATCAGAGTTCGGTCCGATCATATTATACAATTCTCCAGGACCCTGGTAGAAACTATGTGTTCGTAGAATTACACTCTTTATGCAATTAAGAAAAGAGACTGTCTTAACGGACAGCCTCAATTGTACTTTATAATCTGGATTTACTGATAAATCACAACATTGTCTTTTTTAAGCTGATATGCGTTCTTTTTGAAAGGAACCAAAACATATCCATCTTTTTTCCAGATTTTGCTTTTCCCAGTTCTTGTAAGAATCAGGCTTTCTCCATCTGTATCCGGAACGAAAACTTCGGCTTTTTTCAAATCTTTACTGAAAATAACGGCGGCCATTGAGGTAGAGCTTCCTTTAGGGGCAACTTCTGTTAATTTAATCTTCTGCTCAAAAACCCTTACACAATCTTTTTTAATCTGGGAATAGGTATATCCCGCAGATCCTATACATCCGTGGGCATCTCTGTCACCACCTTTTATCTGTGCGAATATAAAAGAGCCCAAAAACATTGCGCCAAGTAAAATCGTTTTTTTCATAATTATTATCTTAAAGTTATAACTGTGCTATTAAAAATCATGCCAAAAGGAAAAGCCACTCAAAGAATGGCTTTAGCTTTTATTATTTTGTCCAGTTGATTTTTGAGTGTTTCACATCATCAGAATTGGTTCCGATCATGATATCAAATTCTCCCGGTTCCCAGTCAAATTTCAATTCTCCATTATAGAATTTCAAGCTTTCCGGTGTAATATCGAAGGTTACTTTTTTAGATTCTCCTTTTTTCAGGAAGATTTTCTGGAATCCTTTCAGTTCTTTCACCGGTCTGGTAATGCTTCCTACCATATCTCTAATATACAGCTGCACCACTTCAGCTCCGTCATAGTTTCCTGAATTGGTAACCGTTACTGAAGCCTGAACTGTCTGATTTCCTTTTGGATTAAGGTTTGAAACTGATATATCAGAATAGCTGAATTTAGAATAACTCAGACCATAACCGAACGGATATAAAGGTGTATTACATTCATCCATATAATTGGAACGGAATCTTTCGTATACACATTTATCAACTTTATCCTGGCTTAGCGGACGTCCAGTATTTTTTGCATTATAATAAATCGGGACCTGTCCTAAGCTTCTTGGGAAGGTCATCGGAAGTTTTCCTGAAGGATTTACTTTTCCGAATAAAACATCTGAGATAGCATTTCCCGCTTCGGAGCCGGCAAACCATGCATTCAGGATAGCATCAGGCGTATCTTTTACATTGGTTAAAGCTAAAGGACGCCCTGTATAAAGTACCATCGCAATAGGCTTTCCGGTCTTTTTCAGTTCATTTAACAAATCAACCTGAGACTGAGGAATGGTAATTTCTGTTCTTGATGAAGATTCACCGCTCATTTCCGCAGACTCTCCAATTGCCAGAACGATAACATCTGCTTTGTTGGCTACATCAACAGCTTCTTTTAATAACTGTTCTTTGGAACGGTTGTCTCGGTCTGTCTTTTTACCGTGAGCTGCATAAATATCTTCTAATTTGGCATCGTAATCAATGTTAGCACCTTTTGCAGAAAGGAATTTCACTTCTTTCCCGTAGTTAGCCTGAAGACCCTGCATTAATGAAACTGAAGCCGCATGTTTAGTAGCAACACTCCATGTTCCGGCCATATTCAGAGAATTATTGACCAACGGACCGATGACGGCTACGGTACCTGATTTTTTCAGTGGCAATACCTGATTCTCATTTTTTAATAAAACCATAGACTGTGCTGCTGCACTTCTTGCGATGTTACGGTTTTCCATATTGTAAACCTCTTTTGCAGCTAATTTTGCGTCACCGTAACGGTATGGATCATCGAATAATCCAAGATCATATTTTGCTTCAAGAATCCGTCTTGCTGCCATGTCAATCTCAGCTTGTGTAACTTTCCCTTCATTCAGAGATTTTTTAAGAGTCGTTAAAAATCCTTCTCCTACCATATCCATATCTACTCCGGCTTTCAAAGCTAAAGCTGATACCTGCTGAAGGTCTCCCATTCCGTGTTCTGTCATTTCATTGATCCCGGTATAATCGGTCACTACGAAACCTTTGAAATTCCACATTTTTCTGAGCACATCGGTTTGCAGCCATCTATTTCCGGTTGCCGGAACTCCGTCCACTTCATTGAAAGAGGCCATTACAGAAGCCACTCCAGCATCTACAGCTGCTTTATATGGAGGAAAATATTCATTGAACATTCTCACATGGCTCATGTCCACAGTATTATAATCACGGCCGGCCTCGCCTGCACCATATAATGCGAAATGCTTTACACAGGCTAAAATGGTATTACTAACGGAAAGATCTTTTCCCTGATAGCCATAGACCATATTTTTAGAAACTTCACTTCCTAAATAAGGATCTTCTCCGGAGCCTTCGGAAACTCTTCCCCATCTCGGTTCACGGGAAATATCCACCATTGGCGAGAAGGTCCAGTTGATCCCGTCTGAAGAAGCTTCTTTTGCAGCAATTCTTGCAGACTGCTGTACCAGGTTCATATCCCAGGAAGCAGCAAGACCCAATGGAATCGGGAAAGTGGTTTCGTAACCATGGATAACATCCATACCGAAGATCAAAGGAATTTTCAGACGGCTTTTTTCTATAGCCACTTTCTGAACTGCTTTGATTTTATCAGCTCCTTTTATATTGAATAGTCCTCCTACTAATCCCTGCTCTACTTTTTTTCCGATGTCTGAACTTTGAGCCTGCCCTGTTGTAAAATCTCCGGAGGTAGGCAGATTGAGCTGACCAATCTTTTCATCTAAAGTCATTTTAGACAAAAGATTTTCTACGAAAGCTTTTCTTTTTGCCTGATACTGGGCTGTCTGATAAGACTGAACCGGCTTTGTTACCATTTCCTGTGCGGAAAACACGGGAGAAAGCGCTAAGGCTGCGAGTACAATTAACTTTTTCATAAATCTATCTTCTTAAATTATAGTTCTAATTTTATTGTTTACTGGGGTTGTTGTTGTTTGCTGGATAACGCAAAAGCGCTATTTTTTCCAAACTTGATGCTTTAAGGCTCAAAAAATTGGTTACATTTTCATTTTTCGCCTTTTTTAAACATATATAATTCTTAGTTCTTCACTATTTATCAAACCTCTATTTTCCTTTTTTCTTAGATAACATCCATTCGTACAGTTTAGGGTCTGAATAGGTGGAATCCCAGGAATTATGGTTATCATCGGGAAAAATAGTTAATGTAGCCGTTGGGTTTACTTTTTTTAAAGCCTGATACATTTCTATCGAATTCATTGGAGAAACGACATCATCATTCCCCCCGTGAAAAATTTTTACAGGCAACTGTTTAAACCGATCAATATTGGCTCCCATTACTCTGTCTGCCGGAGCACATACAGGAACTACCGCTGCAAACATTTCCGGATGTTCCATAGCTAATTTCCAAGTTCCCCAGCCTCCCATCGAAAGTCCTGTAAGGTAAATTCTTGAGTCATCAATTTTATATTTTTTCTGAATTTCTTTGATCAGGTTATAAACCGTTATGGTATCCCACCATGAATCTGCAGGACACTGTGGCGCCAGAATAGCTACGGGTTCCTTGATCAGGTTTTTATAGGTAAACGGACTATGCGCCTTGACTGCTTCAAGATTATTTCCCCTTTCTCCTGAACCGTGAAGGAACACGATCAGGGGAACATTGCCTTTTACCTTTTGAGGGTAATCGAGAATGTAAGATATTTTTTCTGTTCTTTTAACTTCTTTATTGAGTTCGGCTTTTATTTCCTGGGCATTCACCTGTAATGAAAATGGAAGGAGTAAAAAAGGCAGATGTTTCAGTTTTAACTTCATATTGTTATTCGATTTTGGCTAAAGCCTTTTGGTATATTGTTTTTTATTTAAACTGGCTAAAGCCCGTTTCTATTGAATAAAAATAGCATTTAAAAATCAGATTATTTGATTCCGTACTTTTCAGACTGGAAACTTAATTTTTTAAGGCCCTGCTGAATTTCGGGTGCATTCATAAATAATTTCCAGAGGAATCCGGTTCTGTAGTTTTCAATCATAGGCGCTATTGTTCCCTGATCTATGGCCAAATACCTTGGTGTAAACCAGTTGTTGTAATTTACTGACGTTGCATCATAAGGTCCTGCTGACCCAATAAATTCTGGTTTCTGAGTATATAGGAATCTCAGAAAGTTCATAGATTCTTTTGGAGTGTACGGAAAGCTGCTCAGTGCTGCGGTAGGGGTTATTACTCCGCTGTCATTGGTAGGCATATGAGCGGTATACCCTGTACTTCCGTCTTTATTTCTTGTGTATCCGGCTGTCAGTCCCCAGTAATTTGGTCCGTAACCTTTCCACTGTTTTGGATTTTCAACGCAGTATTTATAGTCGATAAGAACTTGATTTTTGTTTAAGTCAAAATAATTTTTCACCTGCTTATCAGAAAGCCCGGTAGGATCCAGACCGATATAGGAATATTGTGACCAGAAAAGCGGTCCGCCGTATTCTTCGGCATAATTGTGTTTTACATACAGAGGAAGTCCGTATTTTGTTTTATCCGTAAGGTATTTCCCGTTTCTCGTCCAGCCTTTGTAATAGGTTTCGGCATCAATAGGATGTGTAGGTGATGAAGCGGCTAAGATGTAGGTAATCAGACATTCATTGTATCCTTCCAGCGGAAAATTCATTTCCCACTGATATTCCGGCGACCAGTGCCAGTAAAGGACTTTTTCACCTCCTTTTGTATACCAGTTCCATTGAATTCCTTTCCAAAGCTCATCACATTTTGAGGCAAGAGCTTTTTCTTCTGCATTCCCGTTTTTAAAATACTCGCGTACCATAAGAATTCCCGAGGTAAGAAATGCCGTTTCAACGAGGTCTCCGCCGTTATCTTTCTTTCCGAAAGGAACTGTTTTTCCTGTTTCTCCGTTGATCCAGTGAGGCCAGGCACCTTTATGACGATCTGCTTTGGCAAGGAAATCCATCATATGGGTCAGCCTTTTTACAGCTTCCTGTCTTGGGATAAAACCTCTCTCTACTCCTACCAGAAGCGTTGCCAGTCCAAATCCTGAACCACCTGTAGTCACTACATGCTTGTCATTATCCGGATAAATATTGTCTTCGTGATAGCGCTCTCTTCCCAGCATGGATGTTGGTTCAGCATAATCCCAAAAATATTTCAGGGCATCTTTCTGAACCCTGTCCATGAGCTGTTCATCGGTGATGTTACTTTTCACAGCGTTGGCTTGAGCAGTTTCCTTTTTTAATGTCTGAGAATTTTTGCAAGAATATGCAAAGAATAAAGATGCTACAGCAATTGATAATACGGTCCTTTTCATGAAATCTTTTTTTTTCCTGATTCTACTAAAAGAAGAGGAGAACTTTCATTCTCCTCTAAAGTTTATGGTTTATTTTTAATAACCGGGGTTTTGGGTTAAAATGCCATTACTGTCGTTAATTGCATTTAATGGAATTGGTAACAATTCATTTTTTCCAGTCTTAAATCCTAATGGACCCAAAACTGTAGCAGCTTGCCCTGTTCTTAACAAATCTGGAAATCTATCGTTTTCCATAGCCAGTTCAACTTTTCTTTCTTGCCAGATAGCGTTTCGCATTGCAACCTGAGTTGATGCCGTAGTGTTTGCTAAAGTTGCCCTATTTCTGACTTTATTTAATGAGGTTGCAGCTCCCGAAATATTTCCTAATTCATTTGCGGCTTCTGCATTTATCAATAATATATCTGCAAAACGCAAAATTCTTATATTTTGTTCAGAACCTTGATCACAACCTGTTTGATGGGATTTGGGAACATATACTTTTTGATTAAAAGTTGTCACAGACAGAGGATCTTGCATAGCAATAAGATCACCTTCAGGAGTAGTTTCTCCATTTCTAAGAATTGTTAATTCTTTACGAATATCTCCTGGCTCGAATGCGTTTTCCAAAGCAGGAGAAGGAGTAAAGAACCCCCATCCAAACTGATTTCTAACACCCTGTACCTGAGCGTATTGAGACCCTCCAAAAGCTCCCGTACATTGGCTATTTACTTCAAATACAGATTCCGATCCAAATTCGCCTTCAATTCTGAACAAATGATTAAAATTAGGATCCAAACTATAACCCATTGCTATTACTTCATTAGAAGTCTCATATGCTTTTTGCCAATCTTTTTTGTATAAATATACTTTTGACAGCATACCTTTTGCAGCTCCTTTAGTTGCACGCCCTAAGTCACTCGCAGGATAAGATGGTGGTAAACCATCAGCTGCTTCATTTAGGTTTTTTATAATATAGTCATAGACCTCGCTTACTGAGTTCCTTGGTATGTTATAATTAAAATCGGAAGGATTTACAGGAATATTATCAAAAATTGGTACCCCACCCCATAATCTCACTAAATTAAAATAAAAATAGGCTTTTAAAAATTTAGCTTCTGCAACTAATCTATTTTTAAGATTTACATTCATTTCTATCAAAGGAACATGGGTAATAACACGGTTACATAATGCAATTCCTTTCCATTGTGCTTTCCAATAACTTTCAATACCTGCATCCGAAACGGTGTAAGAATAATTGTCATATGCATTAATAAATGAAGAGTCTCCTGGATTACTACCTTTAACTACATCATCTCCTGTAACTCCCATTACATATTGAAAAGGGAAAGCCGAATTATCCCACCCTTTTAAGAAAGCATAAATAGCGGCAGTGCCTGACATTGCATCTGCCTCTGTTTTAAAAAATTCTTCTGCCAAAACAGCATTTTCAACTCTATTTTCCAAAAAATCATTACTACATGAAAGAGAGGACAATATAAGGATTGATGATATTATTATTTTTTTCATTGCTCAATTTTTAAAATGTTAAGTTTAACCCTAAAGTATAAATTGCTGATATAGGAGTAATATTATTGTCAACTCCCATTTGTACTCTATCTGAGTTTAAGATCTCCGGAGAGAAACCATTATACTTGAAACTTGTCCATGGATTTTGTGCAGAAACATAAATTCTTAATTTCTGAATGTTAAGAGATTTTGTAAAATCAGATCCTAATGTATAACCTAATAATATATTTCTAATCCTAAAGAAGCTTCCATCTTCTACATAAAAACTACTTGGTACAATAATTTGCTGATCAGTAGAAATTGCAGAATTTGTATTAGAAGTGCCTTCACCATGCCAACGGTTTTTGTACATATCTAAATCCCAGCTTTCATTCCCATAGCGTTGCTCCCTATTGTAATTATATATCTTATTCCCTTGTACACCTTGGAAATCAATTGCGAAGTCAAAATTATATCCTGATAAATTGAATCCAAAACCATAAGTATAATCAGGAATTGGACTACCCAAAAATGCCTTGTCTCTGCTATCTATAACACCATTCCCATCTCTATCTTCAAACATAAACCCTCCAACTTGTTTCTTCACAGATGAATATGTTGGAGCAGAGTCTACCTGTGCCTGATTTTGAAATACGCCTACTACATTATATCCATAGAAAGAACCCACAGCCTGACCTTTTTCCAGTCTTGTAATGGTATTACCAAATAAATAAGGCCCAGTTTCGTTAAATGAATTATTAATAACACTTGTGATTTGATTATCAAGTGTTGTTAAGTTACCATATACCCCCAATTTAATTTTATCAGTAATATTAGTGTTATATGCTAAATTAAATTCAAAGCCTTTATTATAAAATGAGAAAGCATTGGTTGTTAACTTATTGCCAGCCCCAGATATTGCAGGCTGTGTTACTGCATAAACTACATCTCTAGAATCTTTACGATAATAATTTGCGTCCAATGTTAATTTATTATTGAAAAAACCAAGCTCAACTCCAGCATCTTTGCCCTCAATAGTTTCCCAACCAATGTTTAGATCATAAATATCAGTAGTACTATATCCATCAATCCCCGTATTTCCAAAATAAGCACCACCTATTTTTATAGCTCGGTTGTCATAAGATCTTGGTACATCAGGATTACCCATTTTAGCCCAGCTTGCTTTTAATTTCAGTAGACTAAGCACATTTTGATCTGCTAAAAAACTTTCCTTTGATACAACCCATCCTAAGCCAACTGCTGGAAACCAACGGGACCTGTCACTCTCTGAAAAATTATTAGAGGCATCCCTTCTTATAGATGCATTCAGTAAGTATTTACCTGCATAATCATAATTAATTCTGGCAAAATATCCCCACAGTCTACTTGTTTTGACTTCTGTTTCTTCAACAGTCATATTAATTCCTCCATTTATGAGAAATAAACTGCCATCATCGCCACTATATTTTACACCTTCAGCCTTTCCGGTCAATCTATAAGCTTTAGCCTCTTGAGCAGATGTACCTATTAAACCAACAAGATGATGTGCTCCCAAATTTTTAGTCCATGTTAATGTATTGTCAAAAACATAATTTCTTGCATTTGAAGTAAACTTAGACAATTTAGATCTATCATTATTTCCTGGTAGATAACTTGAGGGACTTGTAAAAATAAATCCACTTGAATCTCCATTATCTTGAGTGAAATTCGTTTTAAAAACTAAATCTTTCAAAATTTTATATTCACCCCAAAGGTTAATAATATATCTATTTTCTTTATTTCTATCACGAGTGAGATCCAATTGAGCCCTTGGGTTTGCTAGAGATGTTAGTGTCTGATAACCATAAGACCCATCAGGGTTTATTGGGTCATAAATTGGTGGTGAACTATATGCAGTTAATAATGGATTTACTGCATTATTTCTGCTCATTTGGGACCAGGAAGAGTTTGTTCCTACTGTTAATTTATCCGTCAATTTATAGGTTACATTTATTCTTGAAGTAAATCTTTTAAAATCATTTCCGGAGTTAATCCCTTTTCCTGCATCCAAATTCCCTTGATCAGTCAAATACCCCAAACTTAAAAAGTAGTTTATCTTATCCGTAGACCCAGAAGCTGAGATATCATTTGAATTGATGATGGAAGGTTTAAGAATTTCTTTAAACCAGTCTGTACTAGTACTGTAATTATTGGGATTTAAAAAGCCAGATGTAGCTCCAGAATATTTTAGTTTTTCATTATAAAGCTCAATATATTGATCCTTATTTACCATATCAACAACATTTGGCACTGTCTTTACTCCTATATAAGAGTTAAAATTAAAAGAAGTCTTCCCTTTACCCCCTTTTGTTTTAATAATAACAGCACCATTGGTAGCTCTACTTCCGTATATTGCTAAAGACGATGGATCTTTTAATATACTCATAGATTCAATATCTAAAGGATTAAGGTATGAAATATCTGTGGTAATAATCCCATCAACAATAAATACCGTTGCTCCATTTAAAGAGCTAATACCTCTAATATCTACTCTTGGAGAGACTCCCGGCGCGCCAGGATTAACAATGTTAACACCTGCTACCTTTCCCTGAATAGAGCTCATAGGATTAGAGTTAGGCCTATCTGCCAAATCTTTTGCACTTACAGTACCTATACTTCCAGTAATATTTAATTTTTTCTGTCCACCATATCCGATCAAAACTACCTCCTCGATCTTCTGCTCTTTCACAGCAGTATCTTTAGGAGTAGTCTGCCCATTTACATTCATACCGAAGTACAAAACTGCAATGAGGCATGAATACTTTAAATCACGTTGTTTCATATAGTTCAATTTTATTCGTTTTTAAAAAATCTTATAATATCCTTAATAGTAGAGTTATTTAAATTCTCAAAAAAAGACATTACTCAAAAATAGAAAAAAAATCGAACATTGTTAACATATCATAAAAATTTAAAAAAAACAGAAAAATAATAAACAGAAAGTTGAATAAAGTGAATTAAGGTAATTAAAATTTATTATAAGCATCAAATTATAATAAAATACCCAATTGAAAATCTTTTAGTTTTCATAAGAAATCCCCCAAATTGGTAATAAGAATTTAATATTTTGTTAATACGGTTATAGTGTTTACCTTTGGCGCAATATTTGGAAAAATAAGAAAAAAGATCAATGAAAAAATACATTATAGCAGCAGCGCTATTAATTGGAACCGGAACATTAATTTTCACCAGTATTCAATCGTGCACAACAGTAGCTACTTCTGACCTTGGCTTATCTATTATTAAAAGGATTTTGCTGAACGGCATAGATAAAGGGATGGGTATTTACAGCAACAAGGAAGCTTTCCTTCAAAATAATATGGTGGATAAGGCTCTTCCAAAGGAGCTGAGAGACATCAACTCTACTCTTGAAAAAATTGCCCCTTCACTGGTAGCTAAGGAAAGAGATTTTATCGCTCAGGCAGCAGCGTATACCGTTAACATATCAAAACCTATTCTGCAGGGAGCTGTAAACAGTTTAAATGCACAGGACGTTACGAGAATCATCCAGGGTACAACAGCAACACAGATCTTAAAGGAGAAGACTTCCCAACAGCTCGTGGCTGCCATCGCTCCCAAAGTGGATGAGAAACTGAATGAATATGGAATTGCAAAAACAATCAATACCGCTCTTTCAGGAAATAATCTTTTGGGAAGTCTTCTTGGCGGAAGCAACACTAATGTAAATACCGGTGGATTAAGCAAATTAGCCTCTGAACAGCTGGTAAACGGACTGTTCAATATCATCGAAGACTATGAGCATCAGAACTCCAAAGCGCTGCTTGGACCTCTTGGAAAATAGAAAAATTTTCGCTATATTTATATATAATTTAACAACTGCAGATGGACATATTACAAGGAAATCAACACGCAAGCCCACAGGATTTTTACAATTCCCTGAAGGAAAAACTGGAAGGTCACCATGACTTTCCTGAGGATTATTTATTTAAATTTATCATTCCCACAGATCAGGCAAAACTTACTGAAATTTATAAAGTTTTTGACGGCATCAAGTTTACGCTAGGAAACCGTGAAAGCAAAAACGGAAAATACACTGCATGCAATATCAACGCATTCGTTCTGGATGCAGATCAGGTAGTGAATATTTATAAAGAAGTCGCCAAAATAGAAGGCGTTATTTTATTGTAGAAAAAAGAAAAGTCAGCTTTCGCTGGCTTTTTTATTTGTATTATTTTTCAATAAAGAATTTCACATTTTCAATAGGTCTTCCCAGCATAGCAACAGATCCTTTGATCAGGATAGGCCTCTGTATCAGGGAAGGATTCTCAGACAGGATATTGATCCACTCTTCTTCAGAATAATTTTTATCAGCGTAATTTTCCATATACAGCTTATCCGTTTTACGGATCATATGAAATACGCTCTGATTCAGCTTTTTCAATACTGTTTTTATTTCTAAGACGCTCAGCGGATCTTCCATGATATTGATGATCTCAAAAGGCACACCGTTTTCATCAAGATACTCGAGTACAGCATTTGATTTAGAACAGTTTCCGTTATGTAAAACCTTAACCATCATAATATAATCTTTAATATTAAACTCCTTCTCAAATTTAGGAAGAAATCAATTGAAAGCTGTCTTAAATTCTGATAAAAATTTGTTAAAACAAGCCGTTCAGCTCTGCTTCAATCTTTTCAAGAATAAATCCAAAATCTTCGGGCTTTTCTACGAAATCCAGATCATCCACCTCGATGACCAGAAGTTTTCCTTCTGTATAATCGGAGATCCATTTTTCGTATTTCTGATTAAGCTTTGACAGATATTCAATACTGATTGATGCTTCATATTCCCTTCCTCTTTTGTAAATCTTTTTTACAAGATTCGGAACATCAGACTTAAGGTAAATTAAAAGATCCGGAGCAGAAACGAAAGACTTCATTAAGCCAAAAACAGATACATAATTATTGAAATCCCTGTCCGAAAGCAGTTTCATATCATTCAGGTTTTCAGCAAAAATATGGGCATCTTCATAGATCGTACGGTCCTGGATAATATTCTTACCGCTTTCTCTGATTTCTTTTACCTGGCGGAATCTGCTTCCTAAAAAGTAGATCTGCAGTGCAAAACTCCACTTGCTCATATCTGCATAAAAATCTTCGAGGTAAGGGTTGTGGTCTACATCCTCAAACTGTGCATCCCATCCGTAATGCTTGGCAAGCATCGTGGTCAAAGTTGTTTTACCGGCTCCAATATTTCCTGTAACTGCAATATGCATTCTCCTTAGTATTTTTTATTAATCCTGACTAAACACCTGCAGCCTGAACTTCGGAAGCATCTTCCATCAGCTTCTGGAGAGTATTATCCGGAGCCTTTTCATCAGATTCCTTCTTCTCCTCCCCGTCAGTTTTTTTCACCTCTTCTGTTTTTTCAGATGACGGCTCTGTGGCTGGCGGTGCAGTTTCCTGCTTGATTTCGGGCTCTGTCTGCTGTTTAGTTTCTTTTATTTTTTCAAGGCTGTAAAGATAGAGTTTGTTCACTTTGATTTCAAAATAAGAAAGGATGTTTTTATCCACAATTTGCGCCTCTTTATCTTCAAAAATTTTAATCATTCCTTTTTCGGGATCATACTTCAGAATCGAATTGTCGGCGACCACTAAAATAACATCGTTCTCCCGTCTGAATCTTTTCCCGTTTTCCAGCGGAGCTTCAAAGAGTTTTTCAAATTTCAGAGAGTATACTCTGATATGCTTTCTGGTTAAAATATAGACTTTATTTTCAAATACCAGCAGATCCATCAGATCATCAAAACTGATATCAAAGGGAAAAGAATTGATTGTTGTATCGTTTCTGAAGTTATACTGGATCAGTCGTTTCGTACTGTCATCCAGCAACCACAGCTGCTGAAGATCTTCAGCGTAGGCCATTTTTATAAAACCGAATTTCTGTCTGAAATCAATCTTCTGGATTTCATTCATATTCTGGTCCACAAATTTCATTTCCTGGGCATTCTCTGAAAATAATGCCAGGCTCAGCGGATTCTGTACGGACTGTACTTTATAAGGCATCGTAAACATCATTTTACCAAGCTGCTTTCCTAAAGAATCATATTTGGTAAAACTGAAATCTTTATTTTTATAGATATACAGATTACCGTAATCGTCTGCCAGCATATCTTTAGCTTCCTTCAGTTTCAAAGTATCCAAAGGAAGGGATTTCTGCGCATTTACTGTCCAGAAAAACAAGATAAATATGATGCAAACTAATCTCAAAGTCTATTTTGGTAAAGATAACTTTCCTGTGCGAAATGCCGGCAATTTACACACTTTTATTTAAATTAAAAAAATCAATTACTGAATAATAATCTCATTCATTTTTAATCGATCCGTTAGTGAAAAACAGCGCTCCTGAGGAACGCTGTTTTCTATCGATAAATCTCAATCTAGATTATTTGATCTGAACTTCATAGATTTTCGGCCAGTTTTTACCGGTTACAAGCATATGATCACCTTTGAAAGCGATACCGTTCAAAACATCATCACTTCCCTTGGTATTCTGCTTGGCAATATCTGTAAAATCAAACGTACCTACTACTTCTCCTGTTGCTGGATTAATCTTTAATACAACAGGTTTCTGCCATACATTTGCATAGATAAATCCATTGTGGTATTCCAGTTCGTTCAGCTGATCATAGATCTGTGAGCTTCCTGCCACTGCAACATATTTGATCAGTTTTGAAGGGTCGTTAACATCAAGGAAGTATAAAAGCTTGCTTCCGTCTGATGCGATCAGGCTTTTCCCGTCATAGGTAAGTCCCCAGCCTTCACCCAAAACATTCGGGTAAGCAAATTCTGAAAGGAGCTTTAAAGAGCTTTTATCATAGATATAGCCTTTTTTGCTCTGCCACGTCAGCTGATATACTTTATCGCCAACGATCGTGCTTCCTTCTGAGAAATCTTCCTGGGCCTGTTTTGTAGAAGCCAGCGGAGTTGTAGTTCCTAATGTATATTTAAGGATTTGTGAAGAACCGTTCTGCCCGTCACTTTCATAGATCGTATTCCCTTCAATCTGGAAACCCTGCACAAAATTCTTTGGATCATGCGGGTATTCAGCTATGATCTGATAAGCGATATTTTTTTCAGGATTTTTTGCAAATACATTAATGGTTGCATCCTGATTAAGAGTTTTCCCGCCTTTTGTTTTGATATTAAAGGTAACGGCATTGTCACCTAATGTAAAGAATTTAGGATCAACAGTTAAACTTGAAGTTTCTTTGTCTCCAAAGCTGATACTGATACTTTCTGCATTCTCCGTCACCTCTTTCGGAAGCTCAAGTTTATCACCGAAATGATATCCTTTTTCTACCATTGAATTATTATACTCATTCAGAGTGTTCAGGATTTTCTCATCTTTATTACAAGACGCCAACATCAAAACCACTGCTAAACCTACTATTATATTCTTTTTCATTGAATTTCTAAATATTTCCCCAAAAATAGCAAATTTTATTCCGTATTGCCAATATTATCAGCTGCCTGAACGAATTGTAATATATAATCACTGTTTCCATACACCGCAAACTCCCTTCTGTCCTATTCAAAAGTCTGATCTCACTGCAGATTTACTTTTATTTAAATCTTTTGGAATGCAGCGCTGTAATATTGTCATTGCTTAAGGGCTTCAAATATATCCTTATTAATTTTCATATTAACGGAAAGCCATAGCTCGTTATCGATACTGACTTCGCTCATGACATCCGGATCAATCTCAAACCCTACTTTTTTATAGCATTCAATGGCTCCGGTATTCCAGTCGTATACATTAAGCTCGGCTGTTTTCCTATCAAAATGGCTGAAGCCGTATTTCAGCAGTTCCTGTACAATTTTCTTTCCATAGCCTTTCCCCCTGTTATTTTCATCCCAGATCAGGATTCTGCCAAGCAGGAAGGTATGCTCTTTCAAAAAAATCTGGGCGTGCCCTATCCCATTTTGTTCTGTTCTGTCAAAAATTCTGAACATGAATCGGTTTTCGTTTTCCAGATCATTTTCCAGCTGTTCTTCTGTCAGAGGAAAATGATAGGCAGGCCCGGCAAACTGAAGAAGTGCTCTTTTGTCTTTTATTTTAGAAATCAGTTCAGGAGCATCTTCTGCTTTAAAGAATTGCAGTTCAACCATATCTTTTATTTTTCCAGGTATTCTTTCAGGTTTTTCCCAATAATCCCATTCCAGCCTTCGGTAAAATTTTTCAAGGAAAAATTTTCATCCAGACCATTGAAACCTTCAAGATCATCATGGGTCAAGGTTACCAGCGTACCAATATCTTCTTTCTCAAGCTCCCATGTTACGGTAGTTACAGCATCTGAAAGTTCAGGATATGACCAGGTATGCTTTAATTTTTTATTAGGAATAATTTCCAGAATCCGGCACTGGTGGTGATATTTTTTTTCTTCACCGGGCTCATAGAAATTAAACTCTTTTCCTTCTTCCAAAGTAAAATCCGGGATATCGAAATACCAAGATTTCATTTCATTTTTATCAGTTAAAGCATTCCAGACTTTTTCTACCGGAATATTTATTTTGTACTGAACAGTGATTGGTGTATTCATCTTATCAGGTTTTATTATGGTTTAGCTGTGGGAGAATCCGGTGATCTTCGCTTCATCAAAATCCAGCTGCATCTCAATGGTTCTCATGACGTGGTCATCAAAAATTTTCTCTTTTTTCATCCGGTGCAGCTCGTTTCTTTGTGCCTGGATAATCTGGCGGAGCACCTCTTTATTTTCATTGATCGCATTGACATAATCTCCTGTAGATGCTATACATTGAGCTTTATCTGCCATCAGCATCATTTCGGTTTCCAACCTATGTTTCTGATGGCGAACCAACGTATTTTTTTCTGCCAGGTCGGAAAAATCATTCTCCATTTTGTGCAGTGCTGTTTCTTTAAGTTTACGCATCAGGATTACTTCCTGTTTTTCTTCAGGCAGCTCACTTCCTGCATCATCTATTTTTAACCATTTCAGGATAGGAGTCAGAAGCAGTCCCTGCCCTACCAGCGTGATCAATATAATAACGAAAGTTACGAATAAAATAATATTACGGTGCGGAAAAGCTTCTCCGTTGGGTAAAAAAGCAGGAATTGAAAGTGCTGCAGCCAGCGAAACCACTCCTCTCATGGCCGCAAAACTGATAATAAAAGGTTCCCGCCAGTCCGGTTTGGGAATTTTTAATCTTAATTCTTTTGAGCAGAGTCTCGGGAAATACATAACGGCATAGCTGTACAGTATTCTGGTAAAAATGATAGCCCCACCAATTACAACGCTGTAAAAGATTCCTTCCGAAATTGTATAGTCTTTCATAGCGGCAACCACCACCGGAAGTTCAAGCCCGATAAGGATAAAAATAATAGTATTCATCAGGAATATGAGCACACTCCAGACATTTCCCGACTGTATTCTTGAGGTATGACTTAAATAGCAATGTGAATTATAGGACATTAAAAGACCTCCAGCAACCACTGCCAGCACTCCTGAAAAGTGGAAGTGTTCTGCTCCAACATACATAATGTACGGAACGATCAGCGTAATCACTGTATCAATATTGGAATTGGAAGGAATGATCCTCAACAATGCCCCAAACAGAAGTCCTGTGGCTATTCCCACTGCGACTCCACCTACTGCCATCAGAAAGAAATCCTGAATAGCATCTCTCCATATAAACTGCCCTGAAATCACAGCTGCCAAGGCAAATTTAAATACAATTAAACTGGAAGCATCGTTGATGAGACTTTCGCCTTCCAGGATACTGGTGATCTTTTTAGGGATCTTCATATGTTTCAGTACTGAAGTGGCAGCCACTGCATCCGGCGGAGAATTCACCCCTCCAAGGAGAAATCCCATGGCAACGGTAAGTCCGGGAATAATGGAAGATGAAAGATAAGCCACTACAACTGAAGTTAAAAATACAAGCCCGAAAGCCATCGAAAAGATCTGTTTTCTCCATTTATGAAAATCCTGCCATGAGGTAAACCAGGCGGCTTCAAAAAGAATCGGGGGAAGGAAGATCAGGAAGACAAGATCCGGCTCTATTTCAATATGCGGCATTCCGGGGATCAGGCTGATCAAAAGACCAGCGATAACCAGGAAGATGGGATACGCTACTTTCAGCTTCTGCCCTATCATCACCAATATCATTACAGACAAAAGGACCGCAATGGATATGATAACATAATTGTGAATCATTTTGGTTCGTTTTTAAATTGTTTTTGATTTGAAGCTGGTCAAAACAGAAGGTTGTTTTAACTTTGAATATTTTATGTAAATAATTATAACCTTGTATTTAACCTTATTCTATTTTAAAGGACAATATTATTTTTGGGAGTAATAGCTGGCGGAAGGTCAGTTTCATCCAGCATATCTCTCATGTCAATCTCTATGGTACGGCTTATTTGTGTAATTGGAACATCGTTCGGGCTTCCTTCAAAAGGGTTTACAGAAGCTTCACCTACACTGTCCAGTGTGTGAAAACACCAGGTTACCATCAGCGAAAACGGAATATTGAACCATATTGTCAAGCCTTCCAAAACAGTTCCTTCACCCAGTTTATCCAGTTCTTTCAGTAGCCCAAAAGGAACGAAAAGAATGAACAGAAGCAAAAGATAGGTTGTAATGGATGAAAAGTTTCTCGGATAAGGAAAATTCTTGATCCTTTCTGCTTTTCCCTGATCGTCTGTAAATTTTACCAGCTGCTGGTTGATCTGTGTCCATTGAAAGTCGTTGATATCCCCTCTGGCATAGGCTTCAGACAGTTCTTTGCTCTGAGTGGCCATTAGCTGTGTTGCCCTGTTTTTCTTACTTAAAATATACTGAAGTTCGGTTTCTGAAATATAATTTTTCAGCTCATCGTCCAGCTTGCTTAGCCTTTCCGGGATATCATACTTTTTAGAATATTCATCGTACTGTGCAGTTCCCATATTCTCCCAGGCTCTTGGCTCTCTCAGCTGAAAACGGAGTGCCGTAAGCCATGCATAATGACGGAGAAACATCTCTTTTACTTTTTGGGAATCTTTTGCCAAAAGAGAATCTCTCAAAATATATCCGAAACTGCGGCTGTCATTGATGATGGCGCCATAAATCTGCCTGGCTTCCCAAAGTCTGCTGTAGCTGGCGTTATTCTTAAAGCCTACAATAAAAGCTACCGCGGTCCCCAGAATGGCGATTGGCTGCCAGGGAACGGAAACAAATTTCCAGCCTAAAAAGTACAATACTGTGGGTATTGCTGACAATATCGTTAAAACGTAGATACTGCGTCTTGTCCAGGTAGCGAACTCAAGCGCCCCAAATCTTTTCCCTGAATGCATATGTGTTTATTTATTTTGATCTGTTGATTATATTTTCTAAACTAACAGTTTTTTCTTCTTCATAAAGGCATCCCGGCATAGACTGTCAGTATTAATTTTTATTAAAAGGAATATTATTATAAAACCCGATCTGGATTTGTCCGCGGTTTCTGTTTTCCTGGATCTGGTTCATATAACCGGCTTCTATCCTTATATTTTTATTGATAACATACCCTAAAGCTCCGTATACCCTGTTTCTGTCGAAGACCGGACTGTCAACATGCAGAAAAATCTCATTATATACTGAAGCATACAGGGACTTCGGGAGCATTTCTTTTTGAGTGATTGGTATATTCAGTCCGATCATATAACGGAATCTCATCCTGAAATCATCCTGCAGAAAACGTTCTTCCAACCGGTATCTGTGCTGAAAGTTAAAGCGTCCAAACTTCTGCTTTGTAATGAACTGCTGGAAGATCCTGTGTTCAATGTTCTCTTTTTTCTCGCCGTTTACGTAGGGCTGGCTTAAAATAAAACCGTAACCCAGTAAAATATTATTGTTATTTTCGGTAAGGTCATACCCAATCCCTGTACGGATCAACAGCTGTTCAAGGTCTCCTGCTGCATCAAAATTCCGGTACTGGATTTCGTTGTGCCAGTTCAGCTTCTTGTTGATCTTATTATTTCCAAAGTACATGTACCATGCTCCCAAATCATTTTTCTGTGCAGCGGCCGTTATTGACCCCAGACTCGATACTGTAAATATCAGCTTCGTAAAGATCTTTCTCATGTTATTCAATTACTATTATCTATCGTACACAACAAAATTAATAATTTAAATCAATAATAGCAAACAATATTGAATGGGAATTTAATTGAAGATTTCAATAAAAGTAATTCAGATTCATGAAAATAATAGTTCTTAATTAGCCGGGAATCTGCTCTGTCAGAATCTCATTGCCTTCCGTATCAAAATAAGTGCATGTCATGGCATTAAGATCTATTTCCCAGCCTTTTACTCCGTTCTCAGCACAGTCGCTGCAGAATGTGGGATAATCTGTTCCACCCTGCTGATGAAGCTTTAATCTTGTTTTAAACTGATCAAGATTCAGATGTTCTGAAACAGTAAGGTTATCATACTTTTTTCCGGTCTGTGCTGTTTCGTTATCTGTATCAAAATACTGAGTATTCCCATCAGTAACATAAACGGTGTACTTTGAAACTCCAAGATTCTTTATGGCCTGAATATATTTGGGAAAATCTGCGCCGCTTTTAACTTTTTGGTGTTCTGTTTTAATCTGGTCAATTGTAAATTTCATCTGTGTTTATTTTTTTTATCTAAAAATGCATTGAAATGCAAATATATTATAAAATAAAACCGGCAGATATCTCAGCCGGCTATTTTACTATAATCTTAAGGATGTTGCTGCATTTTCGCAGGATCATCATAGTTGACCATCCAGTTGATTCCGAACTTATCGGTAAACATTCCGAAATAGGCTCCCCAGAAAGTATCCGCCATAGGCATAGTCACCTGTCCACCGGCAGAAAGCCCATTGAATAATTTATCTGCCTCTTCCTTAGATTCTGCATTGATGGAAATAGAGAAATTATTTCCTTCTTTAAAGCTGGAAGACCATTCACCGCCTGTATCGCTTCCCATTAAAACAGTTTCTTTTGAAATTGGAAGAGAAACGTGCATAATTTTGTTTTTATCTTCTTCAGGAGTTTCTTTGCCTTCCATTGGAGGCATTTCTCCGAAAGTTCCGATGTAAGGATATTCTCCTCCGAAAACTGATTTATAGAAGTCGAATGCCTCTCTGCAGTTTCCATTAAATGTTAAATAAACGTTTACTGATGCCATTGATTGTTTTTTATGAGTTAAGTTTAATGAATTTGTTTTTAAGGTTTTTCAGATAATTCTTTTAACCTGGACAATCCTTTCTGATAATCTTTTCCAATAGCATCTTCCATATTCATAAACAATTTCATTACTGTGAAAGGGTAAGGTATTTTTGAGGTGAATCCCCACGTAGCTTTGCTTCCGCTACCTTCCGGAACAATTTTCACATAGGCATTGGCTTCACTTTCATACGGTGTTAAAAATTTGATCTCCGTATCTATTCTTTTGCCTGCTGCATCCACTTTCTTTACTTCCTGGCATCCTTTTCCGGCAGCATCTTTTTCACTGTCCCAGCATACTTTTTCTCCGGACTGTCCGGTAGTTCCGGTCCAGTCTTTTTTCATTTCCGGATCCAAATCATTCCAGGGGCTCCACTGGTCCATAGCTCTTAGTGTATTGGTCTGCTGCCATACTTTTTCAGCCGGTGCATTAATCGTGATTGATTTTTCATAGACACAGTCTCCTGAAACAAAGGCAGCCACAACCATCCATAAAATAAGGATAGAAGCCAGGACAAGGATAATTCTTTTTAATATTTTCATAAACTTTGATTATCGGTGTTGGTCAATTAATATCATGTTTCCGTCCGGATCTTTCAGGAAGATATGTTCAGGGCCGGAAGTGGTTTCATCCGCGGTTTTCTCAAGCTCGACTCCATTTTCTTTTAAATGTTTCTGTATATCACGAACATCATCAAAAGATTCCAGGTTGCGGGCGTCTTCGTCCCAACCCGGATTGAAGGTAAGCATATTTCCGTCGAACATAGCCTGAAAAAGACCAATCAGGGTACTTCCGTTCTTCATGATGAGATAATTCTGCTCCGTACTTCCGCCCATAGCAGAAAAACCTAATTTTTCGTAAAAATCTTTAGACTTCTGAAGATCTTTTACACTTAAACTGATTGAGAATGCTCCTAATTTCATAGGTGTCTTTTATTTTTTAAAGCTAATTTACTTCCTGCAAATACCAGTCCCCATACAAGAATTCCTAAGATCCAGAACCAGATTGGAGTAGGAAGGGAAAACATCATATAAATCGTAATAAGCAAAAAAACAATTCCACAGATCACTGCAGCGGTATGCTTTCCGTTATTGGAAATTTTTGAAGCTGTGAAACCTGAAACAAAAGCTGCCAGCGCATATCCAATGATCACAAAGAAGAGTGCCATAAAAGGAGCATGGGCAACGTAGTCTTTCATTGCCGCCATATCTCCGCTTGCGGCTCCGGCAGGAGGCGGATACAGCTGATGGCCTATTTTTTCAATGATCGTAATGCAGATAATGCCTGCAATGATCCCGGCCGGAACAGCCAGTATTTTTCTTAACATGGCTATTGATTTTTTAAACGGGTTTTGAAGTCCAGTTTTCCGTCATAACTTTTCCAATCACCAATAAATTCTATATACTGACCTTCTACTTTTTCAGTTTTTTTATTCCATTTGAAGGTATAAATAAATTTACCTTTAAAAATACCGGAATGTTTTCCTTTGGGTTCTTCTGCAAGCTCATAATCTCCAAATACAACCCCTTTTCTTTTGGCATCTTTATACTTTGTAATGGTTACTTTACCTTCGTACTTCGCATAGTTGTCATCCACAAGAGAATAGCCGGAAATAAAATATTCCTGGTCATTTTTTTTGTTCTGTTCGGAAATATTAACCTTAAGCTTCAGTTGCTGTCCGCGGTCTCCTATTGTTCCGATGTAAGGTTTGCTGTTATTCAGCCAGACTGTTGAAATATCCGGCATCTGGCCCCATGCAAAATTGCAGGCAAGAATGAGGATCCATAAAAGTTTTTTCATAATGTGTAATGTTTAAACGCCAAATTGGGACAGGTGATGGTTCAGATGCTTGGCAAACATATTGTTCCACTGCTGCGAGGTTAATTTACCAAAAGAAAATGATTCTTTTCCATCGAAAGCTTCTGCGCCCAGCTGCTGGGTTTTTTGAATAAAGCCGATCAGCCTTTTCTTCTCATCGTCAAAATTTTTTCTTCCGGTAATTAAGAACTGAGGAGCCGTAGGGGAATCTCTTGGATAAGCTTTTTCTCCAACTACTTTAGGCTTTACAAAAGTCTTTAAAATAAATTTTGCAATAGAACCCGGCTTTTTATGCTTTTCAGGTTCATATACCATTTCATAGGATACGCTGCAATGGGCAAGCATCTGGTCGACCGTCATTTTCCCCCACAAACCGTGGGTATCCTCTACCAGCTTATTTATCCTATCAATATAGTTCTGAGCATCTTTTGCATCAAATACATTTTCCATAATATGTCTAATTATCTGAAAGCAAATATATCAGTTTTTTCCTTTGATTTTACAGGATCATGAAAAAAACGGTGACGTGTTTTGAGGATAATGTATGCCGGTTATGAAGTGCAGGATTACAAGTTCCGGGTTATAGGTTATGGAAATTGCCGGTGTAAGTTAATATTTAACACTTATATCCTAAATTCTAAGACTTTAGCAATCTCAAACTATCCCACTCTACCACTCTCAAACATCTTCAGTTTTCCTTGGTGTGGTATTTTTAAAAATAAACCAAAGCTTAATCTTTAAGGCAATCCAGCCAAGAACAGCATACACCAGAAGTAAAATATTTAAATGTTTTAAATAGGGAAATGTAAGTTCTACGGAGCCTTTCTGAATCAGTAAAATTTTAAAGGCCTGCAGAAAGGGAGTCAGGGGAATAATGTTGGCAATGAACTGAACAAAGGCAGGCATTGCACTTAACGGCCATGTAAATCCGCTGATAATAAATGCCGGTGAAGCAATAACCATTAAAATCTGGGTAGCTTTCAATGCATCCGGAATAAGGATACTGATCAATACGCCTAAAAACGAAGCGGAACCAACAAATACTGCTGTCAGAAGAATAAAATTGAGTATTCCCTCGGGCATCGGAACCCGGAAAATCATATGCATAAAGTAATAGACTCCAACAATAAGAACGGAGAAAACCCAGATGGGAATAACTTTGATCAGCATGGTTGGGAACGCCCATTTTTTCATCTTCAGGTATTCTTTTACAAAAGAGCCTCTTTCGAACTCAGCGGCAAAACTTACAGCCATTGCAAGGAGAATAACCTGCTGAAGAACTACAGCCAGCATCGCCGGCCACATGAAAATGAGATAATTTCCGGTGGTATTAAAGAGCGTGATATAGTTGGCTTTAAACGGCTCATATTGTGTAGCAGCTTTTGTAGCAGGCATCCCAGCTTTCTGCAAAGCTTTAATTGATGCTCCTGCCGAGAAAGTTCCTATGGTAAGCTGAAGTGCTTTGGATGCAAAATTGGCGGTAAGAACATTCCCGGTATTGATGTATACATTCAGCTCGGGGTACTTTTTCTGGAGCATTTCTGCCTCAAATCTGGATGGAATAATCACGACAGCTGCCGCTTCATGACGGATTACCTCATCTTTTATGCTTAAAGGTTCGCGGGCATATTTAATGATGCTGATGCTTTTATTATCATCCAGCATATCTGTTAATTGACTGGATAAAGGGGTATTATCTCTGTCAATGACAAGAACCGGAGTATTTTCCACTTTTCCGCTTTTATAGACGAAGCCCAGCAATGTGGCATAGAATACCGGAGCCAGAAAAAACACGGTCCTCAGGGTAGAATTGCCGATAAAAAGCTTGAATTCCCGTTTTAAAAGCCGAAAAAATTCTTTCATGATTATTTCAGGATAACGTTAGCATTCACCAATATACTTTTGGCCTTATTCACATCTGCAGGCTTTACTTTGATCTCGTAAACGGCGTCCTGCAGCTGGTAATCAGGATAAGCGGTTGTAATATCCGCATATCTTGTGAGCTGTTTGATGTATACAACGGTTCCGGTAAGGGTCTCTTTATTATAAACGACCTGCATATTGACCTCCTGTCCTTTTTTGTATCGGGCAATAGCGCTTTCCGGAACTGTAAACCTGAAATAAGTACTTCCGGGAATATATCCGTTGAATAAAGCAAAGCCTGCCGTAGCCAGCTCGCCAGTATTCAGGCTTATTGTTTCTATCTCCATATCATTTGTTGCGATGATGTATCTTTCGGAATAGGCAACATTGGCCTCCTGAAGGGCACCTTTTGCCTGTGAAGCCTGTCCAGCCGCCATTTCCACTTTTTCGAAACGGGTCCCTCTTTTCACATCGTCCAACTCAGCAACAACAGCATCATATTGGGCTTTTGCGCCCTGAAGTTTTGCATACACCTCATCGTATGCCTGAGGAGACATGAGGCTGTCCCGGTACATATTACTGGCCCTTTTAAATGATTTTTGGGCAAATTCATACTGTTCCTTCAAGCCTTTATATTTAGCCTGAAGCTGTCGCAGCTGGTCTGCCGTTGCTCCGTTTTTAGCCATCTGCTCCTGAGCCGTTGCGGCACTTACCGCGCCCTGAGCCTGAGCAATTTTCGCAGAAACCTCCGGTACATCAAGTAATGCCAGAGTATCGCCTTTTTTCACGGTCTGTCCTTCCGTTACATATATTTTCAGGATTCTTCCGGTCACTTTAGGAGCAAAAGAGATCACTTCTTTTTTAGTCTTGCCTTCGGAATCATTCAGGCTTTCTTTTTTTTCACTGCAGCTCCCTACTAGAAAAAGAACAGCAAAGACTATGAATATATTTTTATGCATCATTTTAATGGTAAGGGATTAATATAATTTAGTGATATCGAGCTCCTGAGTAGATCTCATCAGCTCTATTCCGGCTCTTCTCTGGTTAAAAAGGGCATTCTGGTATTCAAGTTCAACAATCTCCAGGTCATTTTCAGCCTCAATGAGCTGTGAAGATTTGCTCATTCCATATCTGAATTCTTTTTCGGCCTGAATCAGAGCATTTTTAGCGAGTTCTTTTTCCTTGGCTTTTAAAGCGATCTGAGCGGTTGTAATATCGTAATTGGTTTGATTATTGGCCAGATTAAGCGTTAATTTTTTTAAAGCATCTTCTTTTTTATTCTGAAGGACTTCTTTTCCCACTTTTGCGGTTTCTTCTGCGTGTTTTCCTTCTTTTCCGTCAAAGATTTCCCATTTAAAACCGACTCCGGCCGTCAACAATGGGAGTATATTTATATTAGTTGGTTTCCAGTCCAGTTTTGCGCCTTCATAACCCAAAGCCGGAACTGCAGGAATTACATTTTCCGAAGTTTTGATACGGCTTCCGTACAATCCGATATAGTATGCGGATGCCATCAGCTGTACTTTCGGGATCATCGAGGTTCTTTCGGCTTTTATTTTGTACTCTGCTGCTGTTATTCCATGTTCCAGTGCGCGGACCTCCGCTCTTTCCTGTATTCCTTTTTCTGAAGATAACAGTTCTACGGGAGAAAGTACAGGATCAATCATTCTGAGACGTTCTTTATCAATTCCCGTCAGAATATACAACTGGGTAAGAAGAAGCTCTTTTTTCCCTTCATATTCCACCATTTTAGCATCCAGGGTAGCCTGTGCCAGTTCTATTTTTTTATGATCATATGGAGTAATCAAGCCATAACCGAGAGCTTTATCTGCTGTTTTTCTATTGATATCCAGTCTTTTTTTACTTTCATCGAGCACTTTTTTAGACTGATGAATTAGGGCCAGCTGATCGTATGCCTTGGAAATATTGGCCACGACATCATCTTTGGTCTTTTCAAGGAGAATATCTTCGGAAATTTTCTTTTCTTCATTGGCTTTTTTGAGGTATTTTACCTTTCCGCCTGAATAGAGAAGCATTTTAGCATCTGCTTTGGCGATTCCTGAAAAGCCTGAAACGTTAAGATTATTATTGAAACTGCCTTCGGGAATATTGATAAAAGGCGCCAGATTAATTTCGGGCGATGTTAATCTTGTGGTGGCATTCAGGTAACCTACCTGTCCGCTTACTTCTAAAGTGGGAAGAAAAATGTCTTTCAGTTTATGCCCGTCAAGATCTGTGAGTTTGTTTTGGGTCATCTGCATTTTAAGATCGGAATCCCGGACCATCGCACTGTCTAAAAGTTCTTTAAAGTCCGGCGCAGACTGTGCCCAGCCAAAAGCAGGGAAAGCCAAGAAACTAAACGTAAAAATCAATAAATTGTTTTTCATGGTTTATGTTTATAACAAATATAATGCAAAAAAATGTTAAATCATTGGTGGTCATTCTTTAATATGACAAATTTAAAATACGTTTAAAAAATGTTTAGTTTTAATCCTCTATTTGTTACAAGGATAGCATATCCGTTTAACTTTAATTTGATGGATGTTTTAATTGAAAAAAAATGAATTTTTCTTTATTCATAGGAATATTTGCCTTTCTAATTTTATTATTTATCTTTTTGAAACATTAAGATAATGTGAAGGATGTAAGAATAGTTAAGAGAAAATCTAAAGATTTTTTTAAGCGTTGTTCTTTAAAGCAGAGCTAATCTGGATATTCTTAAAAACTTAATTTCATCTTAATGGTCTAAAGTTTTCAACATATCTGTGAGAAAAAAGCTCTCGGTTTACATCATACCTGCCACAAACAAAAACTCCCCACAAAAATGTGAGGAGTCATTTATTTAAATCATTCAGATTATCTCTGAACCGCTGATTTCATTTTAGCATCGGGACGTAAAATCCTGTAACGAACTTCAAGGTCTTTCGGTACATAAAATACCAAAGGTAACTTGCTGTTGTATCTTACGATCTCAGGTTTAAGCGTTACAAACTTCTTGGTCTTCTTCTGATCCTGGCAGGCCATCAATGTACCACCTGCTTCACCATTCGACTCTACTTCATAATAGTTGTAGCCCCAGCCCTGAAGATCCTGGGTTTTCACATTACCCATCAGGAAATATTTATTACAGTCCAGCATTTTTTCAGCACCTACAAAAAACTCTACTTTTAAATCGTTTTCATTTTTTGCGACAGGCAGCTGAATATATACCTGCTTAAATCCGTCTTTAGCTTTTGGGAACATCTCAATCTCCAGCTTCTCAAACTTTTCTGCCTTCTTTTGTGCGAAAGCATTTACACCTGCAAACATAATCAGTCCCGTCATTAAAGTTTTTGAAAATCTCATCTTATTTTATTTTAAAAATTTTTACTAGTTCCCTATAGCCAAAAATCATTCCAAAATCTGAACAGAGCTTCCTTTTGTGTGGGCATTCATCTGCGGCGCATAATAATTCTGCATTGTGGTAATCCCATTGGAGAACTTGCCGGCTGCATTGGAAACAAGGTCATATTCAAAGACATATTTTCCTTTTGGCATGTACTGAATATAGAAATTGGTGGAAGCATCTTTGGTAGACTGATAATAGCCTAAGCTGTTTTTCCACTGGTATCCGGACAGCGCATCGGTTGGTTCAAATCCTGCTGCACGCATATCTTTAATATGAATGAATTCCATAGCTCTGTCTGTGTTCAGGATCATTCTTACCGTTACTTTATCTCCTACTTTTAAAGGCGTGTCCGCTGAAATTTTCTGAAGTTCTTCTCCATTTACTGTTTTTACTTTTTTGTAAAGCTCTTTGGTGATCGAGATGTAGTTTTCAGAAGATTTAATTTTATCTAAATCTTCATAATACTGCCAGAACAATCCTCCCTGTACAATTCCAGGACCTGGTTTGGTAACGGTAACAGTTCCTAAATTCTTATCTAACACATCTGTTTTCACCGTTGATTTCACATAACCTGTAGCCTGGGTTTGCGGGGCTAATTCTTTTCCGCCCCAGACAATTGTTGCTTTGTCGCTTTCGGCACTTGTCCAAGATTTTCCTGAATTTAAGATTGTAAAGATCACTTCTGAGGTGCCTCTTGAGCTTCCCCATGAGTTGACTTCTTTCTGTGTGATCAGCCAAATCTTCATATCTTCGATCATTTTCTGATCATTAGGCTTTAATGTACTGAATGCTTCTAAAGCTCCTGCATGGTTTACTACTTTGGATCCGAACCAGCCCCAGTCGTTTAAGTTCTGTTTCCAGTAAACGCCCTGAGTTTTTGTATCGGCAGAGGTTTCTTTCAGGTAGTTCATTAGTTTATCTGAAACATCTTTTAGACCGTAATCATTCATCAGTAAAGCTGCACGGTGCAGTCCGAAGAAGGTGAAATCTGTGATCTTAGCCGTTTTAGCTTTCTGTTTTACCAGTGTTTTCAATGAAGCTCCTTTTCCTTTAAGCGGATGTTCTTTTTCCCAATAGTTTCGGGTATCAAGATAATCAATGGCCCAGTTGTTCCAGATGCTCTCCTTCACATTCCAGTATTTGTCGATCTCGTTGTCTACATACTGAACCAGTTTGGCCACGAATTCTTTCTGTTCTGTTCCCTGATAATCTTTTGCATTATCTTTTAACCATTTGTTGATTTTACCCAGGTTTTTAAGGATGTACAGAGATGTTCCGTAAGAACTTGGATATCCCGGATACCATGAGAAGCCTCCATCAGGATTCTGAAGTTTTCTAAGATCGTCCCAATCCTGACTGATTGAATTTCTCATCGTGTTGGCATCAAATAAAAGAGCCAGTTTCTGCATCTGTTCGCCTTCATTTTTACTTTCCAGCACCCAAGGGGTTTCTTCCAGTAAAAGCTGTTTCAGTTCCTGATTTTTTTCCAGATTTGAATTCAGTAATCCTTTATTCTGATATTCTTCAAAAACGGTCTTCATTTTCGGATTGGCCCTGAATATTTCCGAAGCCAATACATCTGCGAACCATTTGTTGAAAATTACATCGGCAGAGCTGTTCTGATCATTTTTCAGACTTGGTAATGCAAACATGATTTCCCAGATCGGATTTGTGGTCAGTTCCAGGGTATTGGAAACATTGGTGATCGTTGCAGAGCTTGTATTGGTAAGGTTATCCAGAACAAAAGTTTTGGTTTCACCTTCTTTCACAAACACAGGGACAGCATCTGTTACCAGCATCCTGTTCGGAAGTACGGCAACCGCCTGCTGCTCTCCGTCTGAATAAGCTCCTGCTTTTGCCACCACTTTTAAAATGATGGAAGATACATTATTGGGAACCTTCAGTTTCCATGTTAATGCACTGTTTCCTTGTTCATTTAAATTAAAATTCTGCGTTCCTGCACTGATTCCGAATTTGGATGAAATATTTTCGTTCGTAAAGGCATCCAGAATCTGAAGCTCTGCTGAACCGCTTAATTTTTTATCGGTAAGATTGGAAAGTTTCGACTGAAGATTCAGTTCGTCTCCTTCTCTTAAGAATCTTGGATAATTTGGTGTTACAGAAAATTCTTTCTGTGTGACCACCTGTTTCTCCAGTACTGCTGCTCTGGCATCTTTGGTATGAGCCAGGAACATCAGTTTCCATTTGGTTAATGCTTCCGGAGAAGTGAACTCAAAGCTTACATTTCCTTCGGCATCTGTTTTCAGATCAGGATAGAAGAATGCGGTTTCGTTTAGGTTCTGACGTACGGGAACTTTTCCTAAATTAGTTTCTGTTAATGATGATTCTTCTTTAGGAGCTTTAACTGCCTCTGGAACAACATTTTGAACAATTTCAATTTTATCTTCTGCCATAGCTGCTTTCGCAACTACACTTCTTTTTACACCTCCAATTGGGGATGGCGGAGGTGCGTAAGCAGGAGATTTTACGCCTTCCTGATTAGCTACATTTGCATAAACTGCATCATATATATCACCATCAAACCAGTTAAAGCTAGGCACCTCTACATATCTTCCATTGTAATATTTCAATCTTTTCTGATAGTATTGCTGAAGCAGATACTGTCTGATATCATAAGAAGTTACAAGAGAATATGGAGTATATAAATTCTGCCAGTTGAATGTATTCACGGCAAACTGATCCAGTGACATGTCGTACATATTCGCCAGTACTTCTGCATTTACTTTTTCTTTATCGTTTCCTGAAACTTTTACCGTCCATTTTTCTTTTGAGTTCGGTTCCAGCTTGTCTCTGAAGGTAACGGTTTCAATTTTTACAGGCTGCTCCGTATCTTTTATTTTTAAAGTCACAGACTGGGTCTGCACATCATTGAATGCAGCAATCTGAAACTGGATATTCAATGCTGACACGCTTTTGTCCTTCGGAATATCTGTAGTATATTCCAGGACGCCTTTTTTCATCTGATGTACTTCCGAAACCGTTTTCCCGGAACCGTCCTGAACAAATACGTTGACAATTGCATCCGGAACTGCGGAATAGACATACACTTTAGCCTTCTCTCCTCTTGAAAATTCATTCTTAGGCTCAATAACCGTCAGGAATGTTTTCTGTGAAGGTTTTAAAGAGCCTTTGTCCCAGATACTGAAGTTCTGAGAAGATTTTATGGTGTCTTTTCCTTCGATATTATAGAGTTCAAGCTGATAATCGCCAGCTTCCAGCTTTCCTAAATCCAATTCCGTGGCCGGTTGCTGCTGTTTTTCAGAAATTACCTTTTCTGCTTTCAGGTTTTTGGTCTCTTCGGTTTTATCAAAAAGATCGTGTGGAAATTTGCTGATGAATTCTTCTCTGGAATATTTCGGAAGGTCCTGAACTTCTGCTGCAAAATTATCTCTGAAAATCCTATTCGGTACCGCTAGTTTTGACAGTTTAACATTATATGATTTTTTAAGATCCTGTTCATTATAATTCAGGGTTTCTACTTTCAGTTTTACATTTTCGTCACTGAACGTATTCTTGATTCCATCAGCTTTAATATAATGGGAAACTGAAGCTACTTTCAACTGTGTGTTGGCAGACTGAGTTTCACCGTTGATATCCGTCACCGAAGCGTTAATTTCATAATTATCAATCTGAATTCCCTCCAGTTTTTCGTCTTTTTTAAGATCAAGACGGATTACAAATTCTCCTTTTTCATTGGTTTTAGCTTCGCCAAGGATAGAATTTTCGTTATCGTCACCACGCGGATACCACCAGAAATATCTCCATCTGATGTTGTGTTTTTTAATCTCGTAATTAACGGTTGTGTTACTCAAAGCCACTCCGGAGAACATCATTGCTTTTCCTTTCAGCTCGATGGTCTGTCCGTATTTGTATTCTTCTTTTACAGGATTAAAAGTCACTTCAAACTTTGGCCTTTTATATTCTTCAACTCTTATGTCTTTATACCCCTGAGATCCTTCCTCTGTTCTAAGGTAAAAAACTCCGTTCAGCTGACCTTTCGGAAGAATAAAGCTTCCATGATAAGATCCGAATTCATTCGTTGAAAAACTCTGGGAAGAAACTTCCTGACTGTTGGCATCCAGAAGTGTAATTTTTTGTTTTAAGCCCGAAATGACAGCTTCTGTTTCTTTATCTATTTTAGTATTGATTACTTTGAAATAAACAGTCTGTCCAGGTCTGTAGATGGCTCTGTCCGTAAAGATCTGCGCCATTGTTCGGGTCTGTTTGTTTGGGTTGTAGTCTTCTGCATTTCCGTTATTTCCATACACCTGCATGATCTGGAAATCATTGGTCTTGGGCTGGCGGATCAGGAAAGTTCTGTAATATTCTTTGCTGTCTGTGGAAGGGAATTTAAAAACGCCGTTCGCATCAGTTTTTCCGTCAATTTTATTTAACGTTTTATTGGCAACAAATTCATAAAAAGTAAGACTTTCATTCGATGCAGGCTTTCCGTTCTCACTGTTGACCAGCCTCAATGTATTGGAAAGCTGATTTCTGTCTGTTTTGGTTTGATAGATCACTCTGTTCCCGGAAACGATGAAATAGAAATTCTGTCTGGAATTACCGTCTTTTACTTCAGATCCGGCAACGAAATATTCAACAACATAAATTCCCGAAGGAAGAGGTTTGATCTCCAAGGATATTTTATGAACCTGATAATCTTTGGAATCGCCAAGCTGAAAGGTTTCTTTTCTTACCAGACTTTTTTTAACCTTTCCAAAAGTATTATTGTAAGAATTCTGTACATACTGCATCAGTGTTGTAAAATCTTCTTTTACTTCATAAATGTTCAGAGAAAATTCCGCTACATTCTTATGGTCAGCTACAAAATGGATCGGCAGGTTATTCTGGGTCTGCTGTTCGTATTTGATGGTAAGAAACGGATTAATGATCTGATTTTCTTTATTTTTTATGTTCTCAATAAATGGAGATTTCGGATACTGATTCTTAGCCTGGGCCGCAATAGCCAAAGCTTCTTTCTCTTTCTTTTTGGCTAAGAGCTCACTCATGATATCTTCCATGATGATCACTTTGTAATCTCCGTCGGTATCAGATTTTAAAAGATTCTGAAGCTGTTCAAGCTTATCTTTACATTGATTATAATTACAGTTTTCCGCCAGCTTTTCTTTCATGAAAAACAGCTTCGGATTTCCGCTATTCTGTGCAATCAGTTCATCAAAAACAGTATTGATCTGTGTTCTGTTCTCAGTAAGTTCATTTTTTGTAAAAAGACTATTTTCAGAAAGAAAACCGATCTTTTTCATGGAATACCATTCATATACGGTCGGGAAGTAAGCAACATCCTTGATTTCTGTAAAAATATCTTTATACTTTGACAGGGAGATTTTCTTCATCTCCTGTTTCTGCTGGTCAAGTTCCTGATATCTTTTCGTCAGATAGTTTTTAAAGTCAAGCTTAGTCCAGGTTTCGATCTGTGAAAAATCCTGAGAATTGATATTGGTTCTGCTTTCTATTTCCCACGAATTCTGATTATAATAATCCATAAAGAAACCATTCAGAAGCACATTATACACTAATTTCCCTTCTCCTTTAAGTTTAATATCTGTTTCCTGAAGTTTCTTAAAAAATCGGGAAGCAGCATCGTTCTTATCATCATCTACCGTTTGGTTGACGATGCTGAATTCTGCTTTCAGGGAACGAATAAGCTGTATGGTATTATTTTCTTTCATCGCATGGTTTTGTATGTCTAAAATGATGGGAAGATTAGATTTATAGGCACCTTTTGCACTATTTTCAGTTACTTTTTTCCACTGGTCGTCGTAATATTTTTGCGCCGAAACAGCAGAAAAGCTCAGCATTAGAAGCAAAAGCATAAAAATCTTGGAAAATCTTTTCATATATGTTATTTTTGATAAATGAATTTCTTAAAAATACTGAAAAAAACTGTTATTGACAGCCAAATTTATGTCTCCGTTATGGGAACTTTATTTGCAGTATTTTTCATGAAAGAGCAAAACACATTCCGTTTCCCTACTGTAGTGCTCATTTTCATTACTTATTTCAGCGGTTATCTTTACACGAAATACCAATATACCAGGCATTTTTTGAAAATACTGATTCTGAACGCAGCTGCGGGCATTGTCTGTGCTTTTCTGATTATTCATAATCATAATGAGATCAGGCTTCTGAAATGGTTTATCATTGTGGTTCTGGGATTACTTTACAACAGTTTTTTCCTGGATGTCTATATCCGGAAGATTCCATTGCTGAAAGTATTTTATGTAGGCCTGGTCTGGGCCTTGGTCAACTGCTGGCTTACGCTTCCGGAATTCAGTCTTCCTATTTTTCTGATCAGCTTCTTTTTTATAACAGCACTCGTTCTGCCTTTTGATATCCGGGATATGAAAAGTGATACGGTGCAGACTTTTCCCAAACTAATCGGTGTACAGAATACAAAATACATTGCTTACCTGCTTGTCTTTGTCAGCATGCTTATTTCCGCAATTTACCTTAAACCTATTTTCGGTACTGCATTTTTTCTATCGGGAATCATCACCTTTATTCTGATCTATTTCTCTGAAAATAAAAGAGATGACGCTTATTTTTCTTTCGGGATAGAAACCTGTTCCGCACTTCCTTTTTTATTTTTACTAATAATGGAGTATTTTTGACGAATGATTATCAAAAAGCTTTCCCTTTACAATTTCAAAAACCACTCGGAGAAGAAGTTTGAATTCTCTCCGCAGATTAACTGCTTTGTGGGAAATAACGGCGCCGGAAAGACCAATATCCTGGATGCTCTGCATTATTTATCTGTAGGAAAGAGTTTTTTAGGAAATACTGATTTTAACAACATCAAAAGAGAGGAAGACTTTTTCACCATTGATGCAGAAATCCTTAATGAGGACAGTGAAGACATTATTAAGATCTCTCAGCCCAAAGAGGCTAAAAAAATCATTAAAAAGAATGATAAAAGCTATGACAGGCTTGCTGACCATATCGGCTATCTGCCAAGTGTGATGATCTCACCATATGACTCCAACCTGATTTCAGATTCGGGGGAAAGCCGGAGAAGGTTTCTGGATTCTATGATATCCCAAACGGATTCTGAGTATCTTTTTGACCTGATTCAATATCAGAAAACGGTACAGCAGAGAAATGCACTGTTAAAATATTTCGCTAAAAACAGAACCTGGGACAAGGCTTCTCTGGAAATCTATGATGCACCGATCTCAAAATTCGGGACCAATATTTTTGAGAAAAGAAGAAATTTTGTTGAAAAACTCGGGCCTATTGTTCAGAATTTTTACCGGATTATTTCCGGAGGAAAAGAAATGGTTTCCGTTTACTATCAGTCTGATTTAAGTGAAGGCTTCGACTCCGCTCAGCCTGACAGTGCTTTTCAGACACTTTTAACACAAAGTCTTGACAGAGACCGGATGCTGACCTATACTTCAAAGGGGATCCACAAGGATGATCTTCTTTTTGAAATGGATTATGTATTGATCAAAAAAACAGGATCACAGGGACAGCAGAAATCTTTTCTCATCTCTTTAAAGCTGGCTCAGATGAGTCTTGTAAAAGAACTGACAAAAAAAACTCCGATTCTTCTTCTTGATGATATTTTTGATAAGCTTGATGATACGCGGGTTTCCCAACTGATCGAGCTGGTTAATCAGGAAAGTTTCGGACAGATCTTCATTACAGATACGCACAGAGAACGTACGGAAAGTGTAGTGAAAAAAATTAATGAGGAAAGTATAATTTTTGATATATGATTCAAAGAATTTTTATCATCCTGTTTTCAATGTTTTTTATCTTTTCTTTCAGCCAGAAGAAGAAAAAAACGAAAGATTTGTTGGCTGAGCTGCACTCCTATCAGGATGGTGAAATTAATAAGAATTTCAAACCTATTCCTTTAGAAAAAAGAATTGTCAGATTTCCGTTTGGTAAGGCATCTAAAGTTAAAATTATATCTTACAATCTGAATTTCAAGAGAGCAAGAGGCTATGATCCGCCACCTCCGCCACCAAAAACAAAGGTAGATTCAGTAAATTTGGAAAAATATTACGAAAATCTAAAAAATAATTCTCCTGTTGAGTTAGAAGATCTCATTAACAGTATAAACAATGAAGGAGTACAAGAGTCAAAAACTCTCACGTTGACGGAAGTTTCTGAACTCAACAGTATTGTGTACAATACATGCAGCCAATATTATATATCTTTAATCTCTCAAAACGGATGTTTCTTCCCGAGAAATGCCATCCTTTTTTATGATGAGAATGATAAGGTATTTGCTTATTTTGAAATTTGCTTTGAATGTGCCGGAATAGAATCTTCCCCAAAAGAAATATTAGAACCTATTGAAACCTGCGAATTTCTTTATCCTGATTTAGAAAAGTTTTTTAAAAATAAAGGATTAACCACTGAATACATGCCGAAAAGATAATATGAGAAATAAAAAACGTGAATTTCAATCCTCGGAACTTGTAAAATCTTTTGCAAGAATCCATGGTTTTGAACATAAACTGATTGCTTTTGAAATTAAGGATTTTTTGGAAGATTATCTGGACGAAAGTCTTTTTAAAGAAATCAAAAGCGTTAATATTGAAGACAAATGCATCATAATCAGAATTGATTCTCCTTTACTTAAGCATGATTTTCAGATGCGTAAAAGTTTTTATCTTAAAAAATTCCAGGATAAGTTCGGAGAGGATACATTCAATGATATAAAAATTACGTGATCTTATTTAATCTAAACTCAGTTTTAAAATTAAATCATATATTTGGGACAACAAATAGATCACCAGAATATGAAAAATTTATCATCAAAAAGACTGACAAGAGAAAGATTAAAAACAATCCAGGGAGCTGCAGGCCAAATTTGCTGTGCTGTAAGCTGTGCCAATGAAAACGAATGTGCATACTGGACGCAATTTCCAACAAAATGTCCATTACTCCCTATCTGTATTTAAAAATTTAATAATGCTCCTTAACGGGAGCATTATTAATATGATATAAGGTATCCAATCAAAACAACTAACGCTCTTCCGGCTTATTAGAAATGGTACTGCTCATCAGGTCATCCGCCTTTTTATCCAATCCTGAACGCAACGGAATGAAAAACTTAAACGGGTGCTTTACAAAATATTTGAAAATCTCCCTGTAAATTTCACTTACCTGTCCAAAATTCATTTTCCTTGATCTGAACGCTAAAAACATGGACAGACTAAAACTTATCAGGAAGTTGAAGAATCCAATCAGGAAAACGGTGAAGAAGGATATCCAGAAAGTATAGGAATCCACTGAAAAATCTTTTCCGTAAAGTCCTAATGCAAAGTTTCCGGCCGCAAAAGTAATGTGTCTGATATCAAGATCCAATCCAAAAAATAAGCCTACCGGAGCTGTTGCCCCTAAAAATACTCCAAACCAGAAATTGGAAACAATTCCCGGCCAGTTTTTAGCATAATATTTAGATAAGCTTTTCGCAAATTTCTTTCCTAAAAAGCTTCTGATAGAAAGATTTTTCGCAATTCTTTCCGGAATCTGGTAGAAGACTGAATTGTTTCCTATGTTTCCTGAAATAATCCCTGAAATAAACAGGTAGAATCCTGCAATACTGGCATGCAGTACGGCTTTTGACTTGAACGGATCAAGGTCTTTCAGTAATTTATCTGATCGTTCCACCGCTAAATTCTGAGAGAAAAATACATCTAATCCATAAATAATCGCCAGTGCAATCGGAAAGGAGAGCAGCACATTTCCCACAAATGCAATGAACTGGCTTCTGAAAAGCTTTGATACAAGATGGGCAAATTCAGTATTATTACGCTTGCTGTTTCCCTCTTCAGACAGAACTTTGGTCATCGTAGCTGCAGTCATTGCGGGCTGTTTGGTAGCCAGTGTAAAACCCATCAGGTAGATCATAATGAACCCCATCGCGTAGTTCATCGAATATAGAAAAGCATGTGAAAAATCGCTTCCGGGAATATATCCGTAAAGCATTTTCAAAACACAAAGCACACCAACGATAATCCCTCCTCCGCTGGCTTTATAAAACATCGTCATATATTCCTTCCGGGTAGATGTAATGTAATGGGTGCCGGTTTCTGCCGTGTGGTTGGTAATAAGATGCGAGAGAAGACGTGTACTGTCGTTAATCAGGTCTGCAATATTATTTTTATGGGACTTGTAGTTAAGGATGTTAAAGATCAGCTGTTTAGACTTTATGGTAATATCCTGTTCATTATCAATCACCAAAAGCTGTACGATTTCATAGATCCTTTCGGTCTGCTGGCGGATCTTAAGCAGTGACTGGTTGATCTTTCCGGAAATCCCATATTTAGCTGAATTTTTAAAAGCGATATTGACAAATTCATGGCAATGCTCGGTATAGATTTTAATCTGCTTATAACGGCTGTCTTTGGAATGAAGCTGCAGCTCCGGATCATTTTTAAGATCTTCGGTAAGTGCTTCCAGCTCATTCTGAAGTGCCAGAAAGGGATTATCCAGATTTCTGTATTGAGGTGCCATTCTTACGACCTCCACCTCCATAGCCATCCCTGTAACACGCCAGGAAAGAATGCTCATGGAAAAGATCAGTTCTTTTTTGACATTCGGCTTAATGATAAAATCTGTAGCCCCGAGAAGGTTTAAAAACTCATCAATTTCATTCTCGGGAAGGTTGTGAAGATATTTCAGATCACTTTTGGGTCTTAAACTGACATTATCAATCATGTACCACACCGTTTTTTCATTTTCTACGGGTGGCAGTATTTTATTAAGGATTCTTTTTTTAAGTTCCGGAAAGAAGGCATTTTCTGAAAGAATATTAGCTTCGGTGAGGGAAAGATTAAAAGGTCTTCCTTTAAAAATATTATGGATGTAATGTTTAAAATTCTCAGCAAAATCCGGATTATTTTTCAGAAAGTTAAGGACATCTGTAAAATCAGCCCTTTTAATGCTCTCTAAAAACTCGGCAAATGGTTCTAAAGAAATAGTCTCGTTCTTAAAAGAGAAATATTTTTTAAGAACTGATTCAAAATTTGTGCTGGAATTAAAAAATTTCATTAGGGCAAAGATACTATTTCAAACTCACATTCCTCATCTGTCTCACGATCCAATTGTGTTTCTTTCTTAAATAAGGGGATGGATTTTTAGGATCATATTTCTTTGGATTAGGCAGTACAGCGGCAATCCATGCTGCATCTGAAGCACTTAAATCTTTAGAAGATTTTCCAAAATAATACTGAGCGGCAGCTTCTACCCCAAATACACCCTGCCCCATTTCTATAGAATTCAGATATCTTTCTAAAATGATATCCTTACTCCACACTTTCTCAATAATAAAGGTGTAAACAGCTTCCAGTCCTTTTCTGAACCAGCTTCTTCCCTGCCAAAGAAAAACATTCTTTGCAGTCTGCTGAGAAATGGTGCTTCCGCCGCGGATCTTCTTTCCTTTCTCGTTATTTTTCATTGCCTTTTCAATGGCTGTATAATCAAAACCGTTATGATGAAAGAATTTCTGGTCTTCTGAAGCAATAACCGCTTTTTTAACATTATTCCCCATTTCATCATAGGAAATATAATCCCTGTGCAATTTTCCAAACTCGAAAAGACCTCCAATCTGCGTAATGGTAATCGGCGGATTAAAAAATCTGCCCCAAATAATAAAAACTACATTCAGGACAAGAATAATAAAGATAGCCTGTTTAACTTTTTTCCACATAATTTTGTCTAAAAGGAACTGCAAAAATAAGCAATTCGCCCGAGTTATTGAAGCTCTTTCATATAGGTTAGCTGATATTCCGGAAGAAGTTCGGGATGAAAGATCCTGATGTAATCCTTCAGGATAAGATCAGCACGTACAGCACCGCTTTCGAAAAAGTCATTGGCTTTCAGTTTTTCTTTTCCCGCGACAGTATAGATTTTTCCTTTGTTGAACACTTCCAGCTTTCCATAGAAAGGATTCCCTGCCAGCATTTCTTTTTTTGAGGTATGATTTCCTGCATTCACCCAATACTGTACGTTGCCTGATTTGGCATATACTTCTTCAAAACTCATCGTGAGAGACTTTTCTTCTTTATTATCTTTCATGATATAGGAAGCATTGGCATCTGTAATATATTTGGCCGCAGAGGTTTTCCCGCCCGGCAGATACCATACATCTCCATACATTTCATTAGCCAGTACAACAGGTTTTTCTTTTGCTTTTAATGCCAGCTGTTTCAGGTCATTATAGTTTTTTTCAATTTCCTTATATTTAGCTTCAGCTTCTTTTTCTTTTCCGAAGAATTCTCCAAAAATTTTGATGTAGGCTGCTTTTTCTAACGGAAGCTGCTCCATATATTCATCCAGAAAAACCACCTGAATTCCATTATTTTTCAGAAGCTGATAGGCATTGTCGAAACTTGCAATATAATTGGTAAAAACAGCATCCGGTTTCATGGAAATGATCTTTTCTACATCATATTTCTGCTCGCTGCCTACATTCTGGATTTTTCCTTCTTTCAAAAGATTCTGAATTTTCTCTGAATAAATGTACTCCGGACTGGAAACTCCGACAACAAGATTTTCGGCTCCCAATTCAGAAATATATCCTGCCATGCTTGCATTTAAAAGAATTATTCTCTTAAACGGAGTCTGATCCGATTTAAAATTATAGGTAAAATTTCCTGACTTCAACTCTAAAAGGCCGTCGTGCTCTTTAAATTGAGTCCGGCTGGATATATTAGTCCAGTCCGGGGACGAATTTTTTTGTTCTCTTTTACAGGAGATTAGCGATATAACCGTAAATAAAAGTAAAATTCTCTGTTTCATCTTTCAAAGAAAAGAAAAAAGTGCTATATTTGCAAACCTTAAAACATCAAGGAAACGACGGCCTCGTGGCGCAACTGAATAGCGCATCTGATTACGGCTCAGAAGGTTACAGGTTTGAATCCTGTCGAGGTCACTTAATGAGACAACTATTTATTAGTTGTCTCTTTTTTTATAGGTATAACAAATTACTTATCAAACTGTTACAGGATCAAGCGCAAAAGTTGGGGGCTAAGCAAAAGCTTAGTTAACCTGAAGAGAAAAAATGTTCTGTCTTTCACACCTACTTATGGCTTGCTTATTTTCTTTAGCCTGGAACGAGTTCTGTGACTAATTAATGATTAAAATAACTCGGCAACCACTTCTTCCAGTTTTTTCTGTAACTGACCTATTTCAGCCGTTGTTACTTTTCGGTTGATTCTCATATCATTCCTGAGTTTCAGATAATAATCCAATTCGTTTTTTGCCGTTTGAGGTTTGATCTGATGAAAATTTGAGCTTATCCAATAATCACCTTTGCATTGATCATCATATAATTCTAAAAATATAAAATCGTCCTTTTTATCTCCATCGATGTCCTTAATAACGTACGCAGGAATAGTCAGATCACATCCTTTAACAGTCAAAACAGACTTAAACTTTGAAACCATCTGATTGGTTTTCGGGCTGATAAAAAAGTAGGTTAATGATGATGTCTCTTTATCCGCTCTCTCTACTGTGCAGATTGCCAATACAACCGGATCATTGTCTGCTTTTGTGAGATAAGCTTTTTTAAGTGTGACGGGAAACAGCTCTCCGGTATTATCATTTTTTATTTTTGAAGGCACAATCTGCTTTGCATAATTAAAAGTATCCTTTCTCCAATCAGGCAATATATTCTGGGGACTCGTTTTACTTTTCTGTGCAGTAACACTAATACATACCACCAGAGATATGAATAATAATAGTTTGTTGTTTTTTGTCATTTGTTACATATTTAGGATCTATGATAGATCATACGGTTACCGGATTTTTCAAAGCTTTTATTAAGCGGAAAAGAAATACAGCACAATTCAAGACATTATATCAGGTTAAAATACGAAAAATATGACTCAAAATTGAAATAGAAATTTTATTATTATGGTTACTGCTGAATATCTCATGTACGTCGGATGAATGGGTTTGCATCACAGAGATTTTTTCCAGAATCTATATCCTGCCGAATAGATCCCAAGCTCTTCCATTTTTTTAATGTAAGATTTTTCAAACATTGACAATTTAATTTCTGTTACCTCCACTGATCCGGATGTCTTATTTCCCTGTGAATCGAAAGAGATCTCCTCTTCTTTATGATCATCTTTAACAAGATAATAGTAGAAATCTTCACCTTCCCAATAAGACGCATTGGGGTCATTGTCATCAACAGCAAGTTCCTTGCAGTTTTTACTGATGTAGTCTTTGATCTTATTAAAATCAGTGTTACTTTTTGACGTCTTTCCCACTTCAAGATACACTAAGTTGCCTTTACGGTCCTCCACCATATCCATTTTTGGGAATGCTACTGTGTTTAAAATAGCGATCTTGTCTTTTTCAGGATCATAAGCTACCGTTTTGTAGCCATAGCCAAATATTTCGGTTGGTTTTTTATTTCTTACCATCCAGTCATTGGTTGGCTCCAAAGACAGATCCGTCGGGAATCTCCCATCCGTTTTATAATATCCTAAAGTATCTTTGACAAAAAATGCGTCATTTAAAAGATGTAAAGCTTCTTTCTTGTCCATAGTCTTAGGATCTTTCGAAATGATTTCATTGGTTTTTTTAATCCTGTTCAGATAAAATTCTGAGACGTCAAAATCATTCGATATTTTTGCCAGATCAACAATTTTATTGTCTTGAGAATGGCAGGATGTAAGAAGGAATAATGCGAAGATCAGATAAATTTTATTTTTCATTAGTTATTCGATTTGTAGGATACAAATTTATGATATTATTGATGATAATGATGCTACTTGAATTTAGCGGTTTCTTTAATATCATTTTATAAAATTTCCATCAGCAGCAGCTAAGAACGGTTCAAGGTTTGATGATTCTTAAGTTAAAATTATAGAATGGAAAAAAGGCCACATTTCAAAGCTACACTCACCTATCTTGCAACCGAAGATGGAGGTATTGTAACGCCTGTTTCTTCAGGTTTCAGAACCATCATCAAATTTCCCTATGATGAAAAAGAATTCATTGCCAGCCAAACATTTTTAGAGACAGAACTGGTATTTCCCGGAGATACGGTGATTGCCGATGTCATTTTATTGGAAGCTCAGGAAATGCTGGATAAAATATATAAAGGAATGGACTTCGAGCTTATTATCAATTCAGGTACAATCGGAAGTGGTGTAATCACTGACATTTATCCTTTCGAAGATAAAAACTGATAAGGCTTAAAAAGAATATAGATTTTATCCCCTCTCCTATTTTGGACTTTTAAACGGCCGTTTTTGATGATGGTAAAAAATCCTGTAGCAGCCTTCAGCTATAGAATATATCCTGAATAAGATTTTAAACAGTAAACGATTAAATAATTGTTTAATTGTATCTCTCAAAAAGATTTCTTTGAAGAAATTTTGTTAGTTTAGTACGTTAGAATATTCTACAATAATTATGTGTAATTAAAATGAAATACATTATCATACTTTCGTTTCTGCTATTCTCCAGCAATGCTTTTTCACAGGAAAACCATATCAAAAAAGAAAAGTGGCATTGGAACAACAGTAAAGCCAAACAAGATACAATTGCCGGTTATTGTCAGGTTTTAAAAGTTGACAATGTTCTTTATATTTCAGGTGCTGTAACAACTGATATTACTCCCGAAGGAATCAAATCCGTTTATGATGACTTAAAAGCTTCTTTAGCCAGTTTTGGAGCAACATTTGAAAATGTGGTAAAAGAAAATCTGTATACAACGGATATTGAAGCAATGAAAAAGCTCAATTATGTCAGAAAAAAATATTACAATAATGATTTTCCTGCCGCTACCTGGATTCAAATACAAAGGCTGTATATGCCTAAAGCAAAATTAGAGATTGAATTAATTGCCCATCTTCCAAAATAAATATTAACCTGTACCGCTGGTCAAAAACTCACCTTTTTCGTTCACGACCTGATTGCCCCACTCGGTAATAGCTTCCAAAACGGGAACAAAGCTCTTTCCAAAATCGGTTAAGCTGTACACTACTTTTACAGGTGGCTTTTTACCGTAAACTTTTCTTGAAATCAGCCCGTCCTTCTCTAATTGTTTCAACTGCAGGCTTAATGTCATTTCCGTGACGGAAGGAATTTCCTTGCGCAGTTCACTAAATCTTTTCGCTTCATTTTTTAAGTGGTAAAGAATAACGGCTTTCCATTTTCCACCCACCAAATCCATTGTAAGGCTTACCGTGCAGGGATAAGCTTTGCCATTCAGTTTCACGTAATCGCCGATACATTCTGTTTTCATTCCTCTGCTGTTAGACCTATCCGTTTGGATAGTTATTGCAAATATAAATTACTAAAATTAGTTTTGCAACTATAATTATGATAGTTCATATTAAACCTATTCAAAACAAATAAAGACAATGAAAATTTTAATTGTAATTGCACATCCGGAACCGAAAAGCTTTAATGCTGCCATGTATCAGGAAGCCATAAAAACACTGGAAGAAGAAGGTCACGAAGTAAAAACATCGGACCTATACCGGATGAATTTCAATCCTGTTTCTGACAGGAATAATTTCACAACTGTAAAAAACACAGCTTATTTCAGTCAACAAAACGAAGAACATTTCGCTTACGAAAACAATGGTTTTGCAAGTGATGTGCTTGCAGAGCAGGATAAAGTACTTTGGTGCGATCTGATGATCTGGCAATTTCCCCTTTGGTGGTTTTCTGTTCCTGCCATATTGAAAGGTTGGGTCGATAAGGTTTTTGCAATGGGAAAATTTTATGATAACGGCCGGATGTATGATACAGGTCTGCTCAAAGGGAAGAAAGCCCTGTTATCAATAACAACAGGTGGTCCGGAAAAGAATTACACAACTGCAAAATATGGAAGCACCGATCAGGTCCTGCATCCAATTCAGACAGGCATTCTTGAATTTGTCGGTTTTTCTGTACTGCCTTTGGAAATACATTGTTCTGTTGAACGCATTGAAGATGAAAAACGGAAAGAAATCTTAGAAAAATGGAGTAATCGCCTGAAAGATATTTTTACAGAACCTGTGGTCACAGCCGATAAATAATACCTTAATTGGTTTATTTGTCAGGACAAACTATTTCAGATTTACTATCTTACTAATTCGCAAAACAAATCTATATCAGTACATTTGCTAAAAATTACTATTTGTAAACTTTCAAACAACAAGAATATTAGGCATGAGCGACTTTATCATCGGGATAGGAAAGAGAATAAAAGACATCAGAAAAGCAAATAATCTCACCATCAACGAGCTGGCAAACCGAGCCAGTGTAAGTAACGGTCTGATTTCAAGAATAGAAAATGGCAGAACAATACCCTCCCTTCCTGTTTTGCTTGATCTTATTCAGTCACTGGAAATTGATGCAAGCTATTTTTTTGAAGGAGTAGAAAGAGGAAGTAATGCCAAGTTCATCTACATTCCGAAGGCCAACCAGCAGATTATTGAAAAGGAAGTGGAAGCCCAGGGCTTCAAATATATGCACATTTTCAGCAAAAGCTTAAATACATTAGGCTTTGAAGCCGTTTTGCTAACACTGGAACCCAATTCAAAGCGCGAAAAAGTAATTACCGATGCCTGGGAATTTAAATATATCCTGAAAGGAACTGTAAAATATTTAATAGATCAGGAAGAAATTATATTATCAGAAGGCGATGCGCTCTATTTCAACGGAAGATATCCCCATGTGCCACAAAGCATTTCCGACGAATCCTGCATTATGCTGGTTTTATATCTTTATTCCAATAATGGCTGATAAAAATTTCGTATTACCATCATAAAAGTTTACTATTTGTAAACTTTTATTTTTTCAAATTAACAAATAAATAACGTATCCTTAACAGCAAAATGGTTATTTTACAGTATAACGATAACCTACCCCGCATCATCACATTAAAATAACTAATTAATTTACAGGTCGTTACAACCATTCACACTAACCAAAGGGGATGACCTGACAGCATTCAGTGTAAGGTTTAAGAGCTAATTTGTTTACGTACAATTAATTTAAAAAGTTTATAAATATTAAAAATCAAGGCTATTTTTGCAATGCAATTTTAATATTTGTAAAAAAAATGAATGCCATACTTAAAAAAAGTCTCACCCCTTTGTTTGCATGCTGCACCATAGTAGTTTTTGCCCAGAAACAAATTGTGACCGGGCTTATATCGGATGATAATCAATCACTTCCGGGTGCTGTGATATCTGTTGAGGGAACTTCAAAGGTTACCATCACCGATGCGGAAGGAAGATTCACAATCAGCGACCTTAAAACCGGCCAGCATATTCTGAAAATAAGCTATATCGGTTTTGAGCCTAAAAACCTGAATATTGACCTTATTTCAGATCAGTCGCTTGATCTGGGAATCATTTCAATGGCTCAGAAACAGAGGAATATTGATGAAGTTGTAGTAACCGGATCTTTGAAAAACAGCGAAGCAAGAGCATTAAATATGCAGAAAAACGCCATCAACATTTCCAATGTTATTGCTTCAGACGGTATCGGAAAACTTCCGGACAGAAATGCAGCAGAGACTGTTCAGAGAGTGCAGGGTGTTTCAATTGAACGTGACCAGGGGGAAGGTAGGTTTGTTTCTCTAAGAGGGCTTCCACCATTTTGGGCTTCTACAACCATCAATGGAAACAGGCTTCCCACCGCTGAAGAGGAAACCACTTCCCGAGCTACAGCATTCGACTTTTTTCCGACTGAATTAATTTCTTATGTGCATGTCAACAAATCTTTTACTCCGGATATGGAAGCAGACGGAATTGGCGGAGGTGTAAATTTCATCACCAAAACTCCACCAATGAAAACCGAGTTCAGAGGAACTTTAGGAACAGGTTACAATGCAAAGTCAGATAAAGGAGTTTATAATCTTGGTTTGCTCTATGGTGGCAGAACGAAAAATAAAAAATTCGGATATCTTGTTAATTTTTCCCACTTTATCAGAAACTGGTCAACAGATAATTTTGAAGCAAGAAGAAGCGGTGACGAAGGGGTTTTCAGAATGGAACTCCGCGATTACAACGGGGTAAGAAAAACTACAGGTGCCAATGCAGCTTTAGAATATGTGTTCTCTCCCAAAAGCACATTGTATCTGAAAGGAATGTATGGAACCCTTTCTGACGATGAAACTCACTACAAACACAGGGTACGGTTTGACAAGTTCAGTGCAGCCAACAATACAGCAAGAGTTGAGCTTCAGAATATTCACAATTTGCTGATTACAGAACTCACGTCGGTTTCTTTAGGCGGAGTCCATCAGTTAAACAAAAGTAAAATAGACTGGGATCTTTCTTACTACAACAACCTTTTCAAATACGGAAACATTCCTGATCAGCAGAACAATTCCTACTATGTTATAAAATACACTCAAAGCGGTGTAGGCATCAATCCGGATTATATTTCAAATAAAGGATTGGGCCCGAGAGCCTACTGGAAAGCTGACGGCGGAAAGCTAGATTACAAAGATCCTGATGCACTATTTGGCTTTTACAGTAACCCGAACTTCAAAATGGATGCGGGCCAGATGAAATTTACCGATCTGGAATTCTATAAAGTGTATGTGCAGGAAAGAGATAAAATTGTAGCAGGTTTCAACCACGAAATCAATGTTTCAGAAAAACTAACTTTAAAATACGGATTAAAGTACCGGGACAAGGAACGTAATGCACGCTTCTCAGATATTTTCTACAATTGGTCGAACGGAACAGCTCCCTTATTATCAGATTTCAATCCGTATATCACAAGTCAGCCCGGTGCTGCGAAATACCTGAGCGAGATGAATGCCAATATCGGAAACACTTTCGGTCCGGTACTTTCGACGGGCGGAATGGATCAGTTCTGGTACCAGAATCAGGGAAATTTAGCGATCAACAAAACCGATTCAGAAGCACTGGAATATAATAAGGCATTAGGAAGAAATTTTGATGTCTTCGAAAAACATGCGGACGCTTACGGAATGGGAACCTATAAGATCAATGATAAAATAATCATTTTAGGAGGTCTGAGATTATCGAATACCCATACCAAAGTAAAAGGTTACCATATTGTTGACGATGTTCTGATACCGGTGGAGAACACCAAAAACTATCTTGCAGTTTTACCAATGCTGCATTTTAAATATACCATCAACGAAAAAACCAACTTAAGATTTGCGGCAACCCGTACATTTTCAAGACCTAATTTCGGAGATATTACACCGGGTGGAACCTATATCGAAGCTGACAACGAGTTTAAAGGCGGAAACCCGAATCTGAACCCTACCTACTCTATCAACCTGGATCTCATGGGTGAATATTATTTCTCCAATGTCGGGATTCTAAGCGGCGGGATTTTCTATAAATCCATCACAGATCCTATCTTCCAGGATTCTTTCATAGGAAATTACAACGGAATCACCGGAGTCCAGTTCAGTGCTCCAAACAACGGAAAAGCAGCATGGCTTGGCGGAATGGAACTGGGAATCAACAGAAGGTTTGATTTTTTACCAGGGTTTCTTCAGTATTTCGGAACACAATTGAATGCCACATTCATGACTTCAGAAATGGAAAAACCAAGCGGCAGAAAAGTAAAGCTTCCGTATCAGGCGAAAGAATTGTACAATATTCAGTTATTCTTTGAGAAAAGCGGATTCAATGCAAGGCTGGCTTACAATCATAAAGGAAAGTTTGCGGTAGAATATGCAGAAGAAAATCTTTATGATTCTTATTACGGAAAATACAGCAATTTAGACTTCGGGGCGTCTTATCAGATCAACAAACACCTTACTGTTTTTGCGGATGTCAACAATATCCTGAACAAACCGTTGATTTATCATTTCGGAAAAGACGAGCAAAGACCGGAACAGGTAGAATATTACGGAGTAAGAGGAAACGTTGGGGTAAAACTTAATTTCTAACGCAATGATTACTTCTCTATTAAAGAACAACACATGGAATGTAACTCTGAAAGCGGCCATTGCTGCTTTCGGGGTCTACTTCTGCATGTACGCGTTCAGGAAACCTTTTGTAGTAGCCTCATTCAGCAATCTGGATTTTTTTGGTTTCGATTACAAAATCTTGATTATTCTAGCACAGGCGGTCGGCTATTTTATCTCAAAATTTATCGGAATTAAATTCATTTCAGAATTAAAACCTCAGAAAAGAATTCTTTTTCTTTTGATTTTTATCGGAGCAGCTGAGATCGCTTTGTTAGGCTTTGCAATTGTTCCGGCGCCATACAACATTTTGTTCATGTTCATCAACGGAATTCCTTTGGGAATGATTTGGGGGATTGTTTTCTCCTATATTGAAGGAAGAAAAACCACCGAAATTATCGGTTTATTTCTCTGCTCAAGCTTTGTGGTTTCTTCAGGAGTGGTAAAATCTGCCGGAAAGTTTTTAATGGACAGTTTCGGAGTTTCAGAATTCTGGATGCCGTTTGCTACCGGCTTAATTTTCATTATCCCATTAATTATTTTTGCCGTTTTTTTGAATAAAATCCCTCCTCCGGATGAAGAAGATATCGCTTTGAAAAAAGAAAGAAAACCATTGAGTAAAGAGGAAAGAATGCTTTTGGTCAAAAAGTTTTTTCTTCCTTTGTTCAGCATCACAATACTTTACATTTGTCTTACTGTTTTAAGGGATTTCCGGGACAATTTCAGCCGTGAAATTTGGGATGAGATGAGCGGTGCTGCAGACAGCTCGGTCTTCACTTTAACTGAAATTCCGATCTCAGTGATGGTACTGCTGATTCTGGGTTTTATGGTAAAAGTAAAAAACAACAGAAAAGCCTTTGATTACTATCATTATATTCTTTTTGGCGGAATTATTTTAGTCGTGTGTTCCACCATTTTATTTCAGAGCAAAATCATTTCTCCATTCTTATGGATGACGGTATCAGGCTTCGGAATGTATCTTTGCTATATTCCATTTAACGGAATTTATTTCGACCGGATGATTGCCGCATTTAAAATTAAAGGAAATGTAGGATTTTTCATCTACTTCGTGGATGCTTTTGGATATTTGGGAAGTGTTTCGGTACTGTTTCTGAAAAATCTAGGTTCGCAGGACCGCTCCTGGCTTCATTTTTACATCCATCTTAATTACATTATCGCTGTTACTGTTTTAATTTTTTCAGTCATTGCTTTTTTAGCATTTCAAAAAAAATCAGGGTCAAAATCTAATGCAGAAAACGAAAAAACATCGGAGGCGGTTCGTTTCGACGCTTTTAAAATTTAAAATAATGAATATGAATACTCAATATGATCTAATAGTTGTAGGAGGCGGAATTTTAGGAACATTTCATGCTTACCACGCATTGCAGAAAAACCTTAAAGTGGCAATTCTGGAAAGAAATTCTGTTCTTCAGGGAGCAACCGTAAGAAATTTCGGACAAGTCGTTCCCTCCGGAATGGATATCAAATGGCAGAATTTCGGAAAGGAAAGCTTAAAAATTTATAAAGATTTGCAGTCTAAAGCCGATCTTACCGTAAGACAGAATGGTTCAGTATATATCGCGTCCAATGATGAAGAGCTGCAGCTAATCGAAGAGCTTGCCCAGATCAATAAAAATAACGATTATGAATCAGTCATTCTTTCCAAAAGTGAATGTATTCAGAAGTTTGACGGTCTAAGATCTGATTACTGCAAAGGCGGGCTGTTCTTTCCGCAGGAGATCTCAGTAGATTCAAGTGAGATGATCATAAAGCTTCATCAATACCTAGAAAACCAGAAGGGTTTTGATATTTTCTATAATACCACAGTCGTTGAAACAACTGAAAATAATCGTCAATGTACCGTTGTAACCGCAGAAGGAAAGAAATTGAATGCCTCAAAAATCATTATCTGTGGCGGACACGAGTTCAAAACTTTGTATCCTGAAGTTTTTAATGAAAGTGATCTTGAAGTCAGTAAACTGCAGATGCTGCAAACCAAACCACAGGGAATTTACTCCCTTCCCGGCAATATCCTGACCGGTCTTTCTATCCGAAGATATGAGTCTTTTAGCGAATGTGCATCATTTAAAACCATTAAAGAAAAGGAGGATAAAAACTCTTTTGAAAAGAAATTCGGGATTCACATTTTGTTTAAACAGGCTTTGGATGGATCCGTCATTATCGGTGATTCTCACGAATATGCTGACGCAAAAAATGCAGACGATCTCGGCTATGACCTAAATATGGATATCGACGAATTTATGATCGGGGAAGCAAAAAAGATAATCGACCTTCCTACTTACGAAATACAGAGAAGGTGGTTTGGAATGTACTCCCAATGTAAAACCAAAGATATTTTCGAGCACCATATTTCGCCCAATATTCATATCATAACAGGCATCGGCGGAAAAGGAATGACGGGAAGCGGCGGCTTCGCAAAATTTAATATCAATACAATTTTTTCTTAGAAATGAATATACAATTATTGGTTCTGGATATGGCCGGAACAACGATAGACGAAGATAATGTAGTGTATAAAACACTTACAAAGGCGGTAAATGACTATGGCTACAAGGTAACTTTGGATAAAGTGCTTGAACTCTGCGCCGGCATGGAAAAAGCGAAAGCTATTAAAAATCTGCTGGAAAACATTGGCGGAAATACAGAAGACACTGAAGCCATATTCGAAAATTTCTCCAATGAATTGGCCCTTGCCTACAATGAGCTCAACGTAAAACCCATCGCTGGTGTGGAAGAATTTTTATTAAAAGTAAAAGCTGAGGGTAAAAAAGTCGTTTTAAATACCGGCTACACTCAAAAAATTGCACAGCAGCTGCTCCAAAAACTAAATTGGAAGGCTGATAAACATTATGATGCACTGATTACTGCCGATGATGTGTCTGAAAGCAGACCAAGTCCTGAAATGATTATTCTTGCCATGTCAAAATTCGGAATCACTGATCCCGGAGAAGTTTTGAAAGCGGGAGATTCCTGTATCGACATTCAGGAAGGAAAAAATGCAGGATGCGGAATGACCATTGCCGTACTGAGCGGTGCGCAAACCAGAGAGCAACTTGAGGCAGCACAACCCGATTATATCTTCAATAACCTTTCAGAAGTAGAAAAAATTCTTTACTAATTCTTCATAAAACTGTTTGCAGGAGCATGATTCTGTAAACAGTTTATTCAAATTTTTCAGCAATAAATCTTTAAATAAAATTAATATGAAAACAAAACTTTTTCCTGTTTTGGCGCTATCTGCTACCCTTTTGAGTGCACAGACCAAGAAAGTATTATTCATTGGGATCGACGGATGCAGATCTGATGTCATGATGTCAGCAAACACCCCGAATCTTCAGGGACTTCTGCCTACTGCAGTTTATTCTCTTGATGCTCTCACGCTGGCACCAACCTGGAGTGGAAACGGCTGGAGCACGATGCTTTCAGGAGTATATCACAACAAGCATAATGTTCAGGATAATAATTTTACAGCACCAAACTTTGCAAATTATCCCGATTTTCTGACGAGAATTGAATCGTATAATCCAAATTTAAGAACAATTTCTTTGGCACATTGGGCTCCTGTAAATAATAAAATTATCCAAAATGCAGATGTTAAAACAAATTTCAGCACAGATCTTGCAGTAAAAAATGCAGCAGTTAATGCCCTTCAAAATGACAATCCGGATGTTCTTTTTGTAGATTTCGACGATGTAGATCATGCGGGACATTCTTATGGTTTCTCTTCCTCGGTATCACAGTATGTGAATTCTATTCAGCTTACAGATACCTATGTTGGTGAGATTCTTACAGCCATGAAAAACAGAAGCAATTACAGCAATGAAGACTGGCTGGTGGTGGTAACTACCGACCACGGCGCAACGGACACATCTCATGGCGGAGGAAATCTTTCAGAGAGAGACATATTTTCAATTTATTCCAATCCGTCTTTCAGTCTGCAACAGATCAGCAAAACGCAGATTCAGAATACATCAACCTATAATCGTCTTAATTTTCCGGCAGGAACTTATGCTAAACCTTCTTCACAAAGCAGTTTTAATTTCGGAGCCAATCAGGATTTTACCATTGAGTTCTGGGTAAAACCTAATGCCAATTACAGCAGTGATCCTGTAATGATCAGCAATAAAAACTGGGCAAATGGAACTAATAAAGGTTTTGTAATTTCAGGATACTCCGGACAGACATTTAAAATGAATATCGGTGACGGAAGCGACAGACTTGATCTTGTAGGAGGAAAACTGAATACCAACGAATGGAAACATATTGCCGTAAGTTTCGACAGAGACGGCTTGGCAACGATGTATGACAATGGAGTTCCTGTAACCGTTGAAAAAATGAACCTGATTGGCGATATCAATTCGAACCTGCCTTTAACCATCAATCAGGACGGAACCAATACCTACGGACAGAACCTATCAGCTTCCTATAAAGATGTAAGAATCTGGAATACTGCCTTATCAAATGAAACAATTGTTCAGTGGGCCAGTCAGGAAGTGACAAGCCTACACCCCAATTACAGTCAGCTTTTGGCTAATTACAAAATGAATGAGACGTCAGGAAATATCTTGACAGATTCCGGACCTTTGGGTAATAATGCCGTGGTTACAGGATCACCAACGAGAAATCTTCAGACTTCAGAAACTTTTACCATCCAAAATTACCTGAATACTCCGAGGCAAACCGACCACTTCCCTACCGTTCTCAACTGGTTTTGCATCCCTGTACTGACTTCCTGGAAAATTGACGGAAGAAATAGAATTCCGGCATGTAGTCTTGGAAATTTAGCTGTAAATGAACCTTTAAAGAATAATTCTGATTTGAAAATTTATCCTAATCCGGCTAAAAACGAAATAACGGTTCAGATTAAATCAAGTGAAAATAAAATCAATTTGCAGATCATGGATTTCATGGGTAACACTGTTCTAACCAAAGATGCACAATCAGCAACAGGTGATTATAATGAAAAACTAAATATCTCGACCCTTCCAAATGCAACCTATTTTATTGTCGTAAAAGAAGGCACCAAAAGAACACAGAAAACCTTTATCAAAAACTAATAGTTAGAATAACTAATTTTTGGAGTACAGACTGAATTTTTGGTCTGTACTTTCAGACGTGCCAACCAAAAAATTATATTAAAAAGCAGGCTTCGAAGCAGTTTTGTCCTGTAATTTAATAACCTGTTCAAAACAGAACTATGATTCTGTCAACTTGAATATCATAGAAAATAGTACTGAAGCTAACAGAGGTTTATGCTAATAAAAGTCAGAAAATTCATTTGATATTTCATCAGCTAAGTCCTGATAAACTTAATAATTGTACTTTTACAGATCTATTATCCAAATAAATATGACGACACTTTTTATAAAAAATATGGTTTGTAACCGCTGCATTATGATGGTTCAGAATGAATTGGATAAGCTTGATCTGTCTACAATAAGTATAAAACTTGGTGAAATAGTTTTTGAAAAAGAACCAACTACTGGGGAAAAGAAAAAATTAGAGGAAGCTTTATCAGCATTGGGATTTCAAGTAATAGATGATAAAAAAAGCAGGATTATCGAAAAGATAAAAAACACCATCATTGAGTTGGTACATCATCAGGATAATGAGGCTAAAACCAATCTATCGGATATTTTGAGTACTGCACTTCACAATGACTACAATTATTTATCCAACCTTTTTTCAGAAGTAGAAGGCACAACGATTGAAAAATATTTTATCGCCCAGAAAATTGAGAAAGTAAAGGAATTATTGGTTTATGATGAATTGTCATTGAGTGAAATTGCTCTTCAGCTCAATTATTCCAGTGTTGCCTACCTCAGCAATCAATTCAAAAAAACGACCGGATTGACACCAAGTCACTTCAAACAAATCAAAGAAGAAAAAAGAAAACCTTTGGATAAGGTTTAGTAAATCTTACAAATCAATTCCATAATTCCACAATAACGATTCTCAATATTGTAGCCAATTTTGTATTGCAAATAAAGCAATCGAAATTATGGCTACAAATAACAATAGAGAAACAGTTTACATTCCTTTAGAAGATGTAGAAAGCGAACATTGTGCATTAATCGTTGAAAAAGGATTGGCAAAGGTGGATGGTGTTGAATCTCAAAAAGTAGAAATCAACAACCACAGAGCAGCCATTACCGTTAAAGAAACTGAAACGGTAGGCAAAGCCATTGCAGCTATTAAAGACTTGGGTTATGGTGTTCCAACCGTTAAAAGTTCTTTCCCTGTTTTGGGTATGACTTGTGCATCTTGTGCGGGCAGTGCGGAAAGTACCGTAAAGTATGAGCCCGGTGTAATTGAAGCTTCTGTCAATTATGCAACAGGAAATCTAACCGTTGAGTACCTTCCCAATATGACGGACGCCACCCAACTGCAAAAAGCGGTTCAGGATGTTGGTTATGATTTGCTTATTGTTGAAGAAACAAAGCAACAGGAATCCCTGGAGACCATCCATGCAGAGAAATTCAAAAAGTTAAAAAACAAAACTATTTGGGCAGTTATATTATCATTGCCCGTTGTAACGATCGGTATGTTTTTTATGGATATGCCTTACGGTAACGAAATCATGTGGTTCTTTTCCACTCCTGTGGTACTTTGGCTGGGTAAAGACTTTTTTATCAATGCATGGAAACAGGCCAAACACCGTTCTGCCAATATGGACACCTTGGTTGCACTGAGTACAGGTATTGCCTATATATTCAGCGTATTTAATATGCTTTTTGTGGATTTCTGGCACCAGAGAGGACTGCACGCACACGTCTATTTTGAAGCTGCGGCTGTGGTCATCGCATTTATTCTTTTAGGTAAATTGTTGGAAGAAAAAGCCAAAGGAAACACCTCTACTGCCATTAAAAAACTGATGGGCCTGCAACCTAAAACAGTTATGGTAATAGCACCGGATGGAACCGAAAAACAAACCGCTATTGAAGAGGTAAATGTTGATGATATAATCCTGGTAAAGCCCGGCGAAAAAATTGCGGTCGACGGAATGGTTACTTCCGGTAATTCGTATGTAGATGAAAGTATGCTGAGTGGCGAACCTGTTCCGGTATTAAAACAAGAAAATGAAAAAGTTTTTGCAGGGACCATTAATCAAAAAGGAAGTTTCCAATTTAAAGCTGTGAAAGTGGGTAAAGAAACCATGCTTGCCCAAATTATTAAAATGGTGCAGGATGCACAAGGCAGTAAAGCTCCCGTTCAAAAATTGGTAGATAAAATTGCAGGTATTTTCGTTCCGGTGGTGATCAGCATTGCTCTCTTCACATTTGTTTTGTGGCTTATTTTGGGTGGTGATAACGGTGTAGTCCAGGGATTGTTGGCAGCCGTTACGGTATTGGTTATTGCTTGCCCCTGTGCATTGGGACTGGCTACACCAACTGCCATTATGGTGGGTGTTGGCAAAGGTGCCGAAAATGGTATTTTAATTAAGGATGCCGAAAGCCTTGAACTAGCTAAAAAAGTAAATGCAATTGTATTGGATAAAACCGGAACAATAACACAAGGAAAACCCGAGGTAACAAGTATTCAATGGCTGAACAACAATGATGCAACCAGGGCTATTTTACTGAGCATTGAAAAACAATCAGAGCATCCATTGGCAGAAGCTGTAGTGAAACATTTGGGAGAAGTTGCTGCCATTGCTTTATCCAGCTTCGACAGTATTACAGGTAAAGGTGCTAAGGCGGAACACAATAACGAAACCTATTTTGTAGGAAACAAAAAGCTCCTGACAGAAAACAACATTGCGATTGCAGAACAGTTACAAAACAAATCCGATGAATGGGGCAAACAGTCCAAAACGGTCATTTGGTTTGCCAACAGCAAAGAGGCACTATCTGTTATCGCTATATCCGATAAAATCAAAGAAACATCGGTTCAGGCAATTAAAGAAATGCAGGAAATGGGTATTGAATTATATATGCTTACAGGCGACAATGAAGCTACAGCTAAAGCGATTGCCGGGCAAACAGGTATCCTGCATTACAAAGCTGAAGTACTGCCACAGCATAAAGCCGATTTTGTAAAAGAACTGCAGCAGCAAGGCAAAGTAGTAGCCATGGTAGGCGACGGCATTAATGACAGTACTGCCCTGGCAACAGCCGATGTAAGTATTGCGATGGGAAAAGGCAGCGACATTGCTATGGATGTAGCCAAAATGACCATCATCTCATCAGACCTTACCAAGATACCACAGGCAATACGTTTATCTAAACAAACCGTGGCCACCATTAAGCAAAATCTCTTTTGGGCATTTATTTACAATCTGATAGGCATTCCACTAGCTGCCGGCATATTGTACCCAATCAACGGATTCTTGCTAAATCCAATGATAGCAGGTGCTGCAATGGCTTTGAGCAGCGTAAGTGTAGTGACTAATAGTTTAAGATTGAAATGGAAGAAATAACAGTTTAGGGGTTTTTGACGTGGCAGAAATAGAAGTATAAATGTTTTTGTTTGTACAAAGGTTCAATCCCGAAGCTTCGGGATTGAACCTTTGCGGTTTCGTCCTGCTTTTGCAAAACATCTTTGTTAGCCGATGTGTTTTTATTCAGGCTTGATTTTCACAATTTTATTGTCACGTAAAACAACCAATTCGCTGTTTTTTGTTTTCTTAAAGTCTAAGAGCTTTTCATATACTTTTTCAAGTCCTTTTAAGATTTTAGCCTTTTCCTCTATTTGGATTTCAATTGTTGTCATAGTAAGCTTTTAAAAGATTATACTTCTCTTGATTTACAATATTAAGTAAACCATCAATATTTCTGTCCGCTAAAAGTTCGTGCTGTCCTTCTGAATTATCAAAAATTAAAGTTCCGTCCACAATTGGAAAATAAATGTCAAATAAGTTCTTAATTCCTCTGATGTATCTTCGTTCAATAACTTCAGGTTCAATATTGTGTCCGCCTTCCAAAACTCTTGTTTTCACACGTTCTTTAGCCAATTCAATACTTTGAAGCCAAAAGAATAATAATGTCACTCTATATCCTTTTTCTTTTGCCTCGATGATTTTATTTTTATAACTTTTAGTTGATAATGTGGTTTCAAATGCAAAGTTTTCATTTTCGGAAAGCAGTTCATTTATTCTGTTTAACATTATACGTCCCGCTTCAAACGATACTTTTTCGGGTTGGAAAGGAGATAATCCTTTTGCAATTTCGTCGGCATTCACAAATTCCTTACAATCTAAAATCTCAGGTAAAATCGTGAACGAAGCAGTAGTTTTACCTGCTCCGTTGCAACCTGCGATTATGTAAAGTTTTTTGTCATCCATATTCGCAAATTTACAAATTATTTTCGTTAGTTTTTGGACTCCTATTTTTTTAAAGTCTGTCGTTTTTTGAATATTGACCAATGTTTAGGTGTTATCCGATAGCGGAAATTGTCCAAACAAAAAAACATAAGATTGATGTAGGTCAAAAAACGGATGGTATCAAAAAATAAATCACTTCTAAATTCCTGTCCCGCCAAATACCATCACACCAAACAGTAAATATCACAAATCAAACAGGGAATAGCATAAAAAATAAGCGCAGAACAATACAGAAATTTGTAATACAAAAATTTATTTTAAATGAAAAATATAGAATTGAGCATACCGGATATGCAAAGTACACATTGCCAGGCAAGAGTAAATGGCGCAATCGCAGCTCTTGAAGGTATAAAAGTCGAAAAGGTAGAAGCTGGAAAATTATCGGTTGCTGTTGAAAGTGACGAAGTAAGAAAAGAGCTGGTAGAATCCATTGAAAAAGCCGGTTACAAAGTAGCCGGTAATGATAGCGAAAAAGATTCAATGACTACAGGCGGATGCTGCACCAACTAAAAGTTAGTTAATTTCAGGAATGCCGTATCAGCAATACGCTGCATTCCTGGAGTTTTAAATACAGACTGATATTGCTCAAGAATTTAATCTCAAACTTTATAATAAAAGCTGTGATACAATAAAATCAGGAACTGGCTGGTCAGAATAAAGCGTACAGTAAAAATCTTTTTTAATCTATGAAACTATTAATTAAAGGAATGGTATGCGACAGGTGCATCTATTTTCTGTCTGAAGAATTTCCTAAGCTTGGTTTGGAAATTTCCGACATTCGGTTAGGTGAGGTAATTCTAAAAGAAACGGATGAAATTACCATGGAAGAAGAAGTCATCAGAGCTATGCTCCAAAATAACGGATTTGATCTGTTATACAGTAAAGATCAAAAGATGATCGAGTTGATTAAAACTGCCGTTGAAAATGGAATACAGAAACAACTGGACACTGGTGCTGCTGTTAAATTTTCGGCATTTATCAGTAACGAATTGCATAAAGAGTATGATTCACTGAGTGCCTTATTTTCGTCTTTGGAAGGGTATACACTCGAAAAATTTATCATTTCAAAGAAGATAGAAAAAGTAAAAGAGCTTTTAGTTTATACAGATCAATCGCTGTCAGATATTGCTTACGCTTTAGGCTACGGCAGTCCGGCCTACCTGTCCAATCAGTTAAAAAAATACACAGGCTTTACTTCTAGCCATTATAAAAAAATAAGACATGAGAAGATGACCAACATCATTAATCATTCATAATACCTTTATTCATTTTCATTAGACAAATTTTATAAAGCTATTTAAATAAAATCATCTTGCAAACCCGTTCGCTATACGAGCAGGGTTTTCTGTTTTTAATAACATAATCCAAAACATGATAATTGCCAGGCACAAATTTAGGGTGCTGTTTTATCATTCCTGAACCCTAAACCACTTAAAACGGAAAATAGCAAAGCGTAAATTTTACAACTCTTACCTGTAATAGTCTGAAAACTGCGGCAGCCACGGCCTGTACCTTTGCTCTTAAATTTTAATTGTTTGTTACATCATTAAAACACAGGACATGTTATATAAATCTAAAATACAAAAGGCAGGGATTTTAATTCCGTTAGTGGGCATCTTATTGATTGCCTGTGAAAAAAAGTCAGAAAAGGTTTCGACAGAAAAGGCAACAACTAACGCAGATGCCGGCAAATTGCCGGTAGACATTATCATTGCTCAGGAAAAGTTGCTCAATCATGAAGAAGCTCTGGTAGGTACGATGATGCCTTACAGGGAGGTTTCTATCGTTAGTGAAATTCCCCAAAAAATAACGAAAGTAGCCTTTAAAGACGGCGGGTACGTTACCCAAGGCGCTGTACTGTACACACTGAATGACGCCGATATCAAATCCCGTTTAAAACAGGTCGGTGCTGAACTGGAATTGGCAAAACTCAACAAAGAGCGGATGAGTAATCTCTTGAAAACCGAAACCGTAAGACAGCAGGAATACGATGAAGCATTTACCCGTTTCCGCTCCTTAGTTGCACAACAGGATTTGCTACGTGTCGAACTCGCCAAAACGGTAATCAGGGCTCCATTTTCAGGGAAAATCGGAATTTCAAAAGTACATCTTGGTGCTTATGTTACTCCGGGTGCGGAGCTGGTGCTGCTGCAAGATCAAAGCAGCATCAAAATCAGTTTCTCTGTTCCGGAAAAATACCTGCCTTTAATACAGATGGGAGATAAAGTCCGGTTTACTGCTGAGTTATCCGGCCAGGAGTACGTAGCAACCATCAAAGCTACCGAACCGGGACTTGACCCTCGAGGCAGGAGTTTGCAGGTGCAGGCATTAGCCAATAATACCGGTGGCCAATTTAGGGCAGGACTTTCTGCAAAAGTCTATTTCAATGCTAGCGATAAGGGTGCAAAAGGAATATTGGTACCAACCGAAGCATTGGCTCCAGGCGAAAAAGGTTACACTGTTTTCATCATTAAAAATGGGGTGGCAAAACCTGCCGAAGTAACCATTAGTAAAAGGACAGAAACAGATGCAGTCATTACGTCCGGCATTGCAACCGGTGACAGTATCATTGTTTCAAATATGCTGCGCTTAGGAGATGGAATGCCTGTAAAAGCTGTCGTGTCCAAATAATTCATTTCAAATCTTAGCATTATGAGTATATCATCTTTAAGTATAAAAAAACCGGTTTTAGCCGGAGTATTTTCACTTCTGCTTATTATTTTGGGCATAGTAGGATGGAAACAGCTAGGTGTTCGCGAATTTCCGTTAACAGAACCTCCGGTTATTTCCGTTATTACTTTCTATCCCGGCGCAAGCCCTGATGTAATTGCATCTAAACTTACCCGGCCAATGGAAGAATCTATTGCCGAAGCGAACGGAATACGTACTATTTCTTCTGAATCCAGGGAACAGGTAAGTATCATTTCGGTAGAATTTAACCGTGAAGTGGATCTGGAAGATGCACTGAATGATGTAAGGGACAAAGTGGCCAAATCCCGTAAACAACTCCCTGGCGATGTAGATCCGCCCATTGTGCAAAAAGCATCTTCTCCGGACAATCTGGTGGCATTCCTCGAGGTGGAAAGTGACACCAAAGACATTAAAGAAGTCAGTCACCTCGCCTCTACCGTTATCAAAGACAAAATGCAGTCTATCCCGGGAATTAGCAATGTAGCGATTGTTGGCGAACACAAATACGCCATGCGCCTTCGCTTTGATCCCGCAAAACTTGCCGCTTATCAATTGACTCCTGCAGACATTCGCAAAGCTTTGGCAAGGGAAAATATTGATTTACCTGCGGGCCGGATAGAAGGAAACAACAGCGAGCTGAGTATCCGTACAATGGGCCGCCTTACTTCGGTAAATGATTTTGAAGAAATGCTCATCAAGCAAGTGGGCGGCACGGTAATTCGCCTCAAAGACATTGGCTCCGCCGAATTGGGCGAAGAAAACGAACGCACCGCCATCATCAACGAAACGGGAAACCTGAACCGCATCGGTATCGGGGTAGCCATCCAGATACAGCGTGGTGCCAATGCCATTGAAGTGGTAGATGAATTTTACAAGCGCTTAGAGCAGCTGCGCAAAGAAGTTCCATCTGAATACCGTTTGATTGTTGGTTTCGATTATACCAGTTCTGTACGGGAATCTATCAAAGAGGTAGAAGAAACCCTGTTTATTGCTTTCGGGCTGGTGGTACTGATTATTTTTCTGTTCCTGAGGGATTGGCGATCTACCATCATTCCGGTATTGGCTATTCCGGTATCCATCATTTCCGCATTTTTTATTATGTATGTAGCAGGTTTCTCCATCAATATATTAACCCTTTTGGGATTAGTGCTTGCCATAGGCCTGGTGGTGGATGATGCCATCGTTGTACTGGAAAATATTTATAAAAAGATAGAAGAAGGCATGACGCCCATACAGGCTGCATTTAAAGGTTCCAAAGAAATTTATTTTGCGGTTATTTCCACTACCATTACGTTAGCAGCCGTTTTTCTTCCCATAGTTTTCATGGGTGGAATTAGCGGACAGCTTTTCAAGGAATTTGCCATTGTGGTATCGGGTTCGGTGCTGGTATCGGCTTTGGTAGCTTTGACATTGACGCCAATGTTGAGTGCTTATTTTCTAAAGAAAAAAGTAAGACCGAGTTGGTTTTACCGTGCTACTGAGCCGTTTTTCGTGCGCTTAAATAATGGATATGCCCGTTTGCTTACCACATTTATGAAAGCCAGATGGCTAGCCTGGGTATTCTTAGTGGGCACTACTGCGCTCATTTATTTCGTAGGCAAAGAACTTCCTTCCGAATTGGCCCCCATTGAAGACCGTTCAAACATGAACCTCATCGCTGTTGCCCCGGAAGGTGTTTCTTTCGATTATATGAAAAAACATATGACCGAAGTTGGGAAATACGTCAACGACTCTACCGATGGATTATATCAAACCTATTCCATGGTCGCTATTTCCTTTATTCCTGCTCCGGCACCCGTGAATGTAGCGGTACAAAGTATCTATCTCAAAGATCCTAAAGAAAGAAAGCACAGTGTTCAGGACTTGTACAATCAATATGGCGCTGCATCAGGACAGTTCAGAGGATTTCTTCTGTTTCCATATCTGCCGCCAACTATCGGGAGCCGATATGGCGGAGGTATGCCGATACAGTTTGTATTACAGTCGCAAAACCTTGACAGTCTGACGGCAGCGCTTCCAAAATTCCTGGCTGCAGCACGCCAAAGTAAAAAACTGATGTTTATAGATGCTGATTTAAAGATTAATAAACCGGAAGTAAAAATAAATATCGATCGCCAGAAAGCTGCCTTGATGGGGGTGTCTATGGAAGAAGTAGCGCATACTTTGCAACTCTCCTTCTCCGGGCAGCGTTACGGATATTTCTTACGAAACGACCGTCAATATGAAGTCATTGGACAACTGGATAAAACGTATAGAAATGACAAAAGTGATCTGAGTGCAATCTACGTCCGTTCAACAACAGGTGAAATGATACCCTTGAGCAATCTGATCACCACAGAAGAAGCTGTAAGTCCTGCCGCTATTTACCGGTACGACCAATATACTTCTGCGACCGTATCGGCAGCAATGGCACCGGGAGTGAGCCTTGCCGAAGGAATACAGGAAATCGAAAAAATAAAGAAAGAAGTTTTGGGTGAAACGTTCAAAGCATCCTTAGCCGGTCAGTCAAGAGATTATACCGAAAGCCAGGGCAATATCACCTTTACTCTTATTCTGGCATTGGCACTTATTTATATGATCTTGGCCGCACAGTTCGGGAATTTACGTGATCCTTTGACCATTATGCTTACCGTACCCATGGCTATAACAGGAGCTATTCTCAGTCTTTCGTGGTTCGGTCAGAGTTTAAATGTCTTCAGCCAAATTGGAATAATTACCCTGATAGGATTAATTACCAAAAACGGAATATTGATTGTTGAATTTGCCAACCATCTTAAAAACACAGGACTTTCAAAACGAGAGGCAGCTATACAGGCAGCCGAGCAACGTTTCCGTCCTATTTTAATGACCTCTTTGGCGATGATATTCGGAGCCTTGCCCATTGCATTGACGGTTAACAGCCGGCAGTCTTTAGGGATTGTGATTGTAGGAGGATTAGCATTCTCCGGAATATTAACCCTGTTCATCATCCCTGCAGTTTATTCCTATTTATCAAGCAAAAAAGCTGAGAAAGTAATTGTAGAAGAAACCGAGGAAGAAAACATACCGGCCGAAACCGTATGATTTAAATCTTAAATAAGAAAAAAATGAAAAAAAACATCTCATATATAGTTACGATGCTGCTATTGATAAGCAGTGTAAATATAGTGTACGCACAGAAAAAAACGCTGTCTCTTACCGATGCATTGGAAATGGCAGAGCAGGGAAACAAAGCATTACAGGTACAGGTTTTGGAAGAAATTAATGCCAGAGAAAAAACCCATGAAACCAAAAGTGCTTTACTGCCTACTATTTCAGCCAACCTTGGCTATTCCTATTATTTCGACAGGCAGGTTATATTTATGCCCGGTTCGTTTGCAGGTACCAATAAGCCGGTGCAGGACATCGCCGTTGGCGGAAAAAATATCTATAACGGGTTTGTATCGCTCCATCAACCTATTTTTTCACCGGCCGCAAGTCAGCTAACAAAGGCTTCAAAAATCAATGAAAAAATAGAGTATGAAAAGACCGCCGACCTGAAAAGTCAGGTGGCCCTTCAGGTTTCAACCCGCTATCTGGATATATTAATGAGGAACAGCCAGTTGGGTTTACTTGACCAAAGCCTGGAACGCAATATCAAGGCACTGCAGGATTCTCGGGCATTATTAGCGCAGGGAAAAGGCTTAAAAGCTGATACGTTAAGGAGTTTTATAGCAGTAGAAAATTTAAAATCTTCTATTTCATATTTAAAAAATAATGTTGAGGTTTCGGGTATTGAATTAAAAAGATTGATCGGACTGGATGATGTATCTGAATTAGAATTGACCGATGACCTTGAGCTCGGTCTTGAAGCCAACAAAAGCGAATTTCACCAAGTTGATGAGGCATTCAAAATTGCAGAAGCCAACCGAAAAGACCTGAATATTCAAAAATTATCCATTATCCTTCAGCAAAAAAAATTAAAAGCTACGCAAGCCTTATTGTTGCCGCAGCTTTCTCTGATTGGGCAATATCAGATACAGGCACAGGCAGATGATATGAAGTTTGGGGAATACTCTTTACCAAGGACTTCTTTTCTGGGCTTACAATTGACTGTACCTATTTTTAACGGCTACCGTACTAAATCTCAAATCAGCCAGGCAAAAATTAAAGCAGCGCAAGAAGATATACGGTTAAACGATTTAAAAGATAAGGTTAAAACAGAACTGGCCACCATTATAAGCAAATGGAAAGAAGCCAATACCCAGATGGACATTCAGGAAACCACCGTGCAATCGGCAGAACTGAACCATCATATGATGGAAGACCGTTTCAAAAACGGCTTAGGTTCAAGGCTTGAATTGACGGATGCCGAATTGGCATTAACCCAAGCCAAGATCAACTATCTGAATGCTGTATATAACCTGCGAATGCTCCACGTAGAGCTGCAAAATGCGCTTGGGCTTCTAAGCCTGTAATTACTCATCAATACTTAAAAAAAAATAAAAAATATGAAACAACCAATAGACCAACCTGTCGCATACAGCAAACGCTGGTCGGCACTTTTCTTACTTTGTACTGCGCAGTTTATAGTAATTATGGACACTTCTATTATCGGGGTAGCTCTGCCGGCAATAAAAGCAGATCTCGGGTATTCACAAAGCGGCTTACAATGGATTTTTAATGCCTATGTTATCGCATTTGGCGGCTTTTTACTGCTCGGTGGCCGCCTGTCGGACTTGTTTGGTGCCCGCAAGGTTTTTATGTGGGGTTTTGTCATCCTTTCTGCTGCATCACTTCTGGCAGGTGTCGCTTGGTCAGAAGCAGCACTTAATGCCGGAAGGGCTTTGCAGGGCTTGGGTTCTGCGTTGATTGCCCCGGCAGCGCTTACCTTAGTACTATCCAAATTTACCGACCCGAAAGAACTCAATAAAGCATTAGGTTTTTGGGGCGCTTCTGCAGCGGCAGGTGGTTCTGCAGGAGTTTTCCTTGGCGGAGCTATTACCGAATGGCTTTCCTGGCATTGGGTATTCCTCATTAATATTCCTATAGGACTTGCTGTGCTGTTTTATAGCCGAAAACTGTTGTTTAAAGGCAGTACTCAAAAAGGGAAAGTGGATGTAGCAGGCGCAATTCTGGCAACAACCGCATTAGTGTTAGCCGTGTATGGTATTGTATCAGCTGAAGGTGCAGGATGGAAATCGCTTCAAACCATTGGGCTGTTAGCCCTGTCTTTAGTATTGTTCACTATCTTCTTTATCATCCAAAAGCAGAAAAAGGAACCCTTGGTTCCGCTAACCATTTTCAAAGTGCCCAATCTTTTATCAGGTAATCTGGTCATGGCTTTGTTGGCCGCAGCCTGGATACCTTTATGGTTTTTCCTCAACCTGTACCTGCAGCAAACGCTGAATTATTCTGCTTTCAATAGTGGACTGGCATTGCTGCCTATGACGATTGCTATCATGTTTCTGATGGTAGGGGTTACGGGTAAACTGGTAGCCAAATTTGGTTTCAAAACAAATCTTATAGCCGGGCTAATTGCACTTGCCGTTTCACTTTTCCTGTTTAGCACCATTCCTGCTGATGGAACGTTTCTGGTGAATGTATTGCCTGCATCTTTGCTGGGAGCGCTGGGTATGTCGTTAGCTTATATTCCGGGTACAATTGCTTCGATGTCGGGTGCCAAACCCGAGGAAACAGGGCTGGCTTCAGGATTGGTCAATACGAGTTACCAAGTAGGTTCGGCTTTGGGTCTGGCGATTATTGTTGCTATTTCTGCTGCAAAAACCAATGCTGTTAAAACAGCAGGAGCTACTGATATGGCAGCGCTGAATGCAGGTTTTCAAACAGCATTTTTCTCGGCTGCCGTTATATGTGCAATTGCTGCAATTATTGCTTTCTTTTCTGTAAAAACACTTAAAAATTAACCAGCTGCATGGAGCGGTTTAGATATGGAAGAACTTATTTCCCCAAATGAAACAGGAATAATAATGATCCCGGATATATCCGGTTTTACAGATTTTGTTATAAATACCAATATATTTATAGGAAAATATATAACTGAAAACCTTCTGAAATCAATAATTGACAGCAATAATCTTTCATTTAAAGTTTCTGAGATCGAGGGAGATGCGGTATTGTTTTATAAATACCGCAACATACCCTCGTTTGACGATACGCTAGCTCAGATTGTGATAATGTACAAGAATTTCAAAAAAGAGCTAGGCAGGTTATCATTGGAGCTTACGATGGAAATTTCTTTATCATTGAAAATTATTGTGCACTATGGCTCTTTTACCCAATATACAATTGGCAAGTTCAAAAAACTTTACGGGGCTACCGTTGTAGAAGCTCATCAAATGCTCAAAAACCGTATGGCAAAGTTTCCACCGTATGCTTTGTTCTCCGAAGCCTTTTTAAAAGCTAATTTCGAACAGCCTGCTCAGTCTACTATTGAATATGATAACTGCGACAACTGTATCTATCTGGCTAAAATTGGATACATCCATTACCTGTAATCTGAAACCAGACCTTCAATATCGTTAGCAGTACAAAAATCTGCAATCAGTAAATCTTACAAATCAAAACCCAAAAACCGCAATAGAAATCGTGTTATTTGGCTCAACTTTGTATCAATAAATAATTTAAAATAAATAAAAATGGAAAATACGAATTTTCAGTTCAAGACAAACATCAATTGCAGCAGCTGCGTAGCAAAAGTAACCCCTTTTCTAAATGATGCAGAAGGTATCGGGCAATGGGAAGTGGACACTGCCAACAGAGAGAAGATCCTAACCTTAAAATCTGAAGGAATTACTGAGCAAAAAGTGATAGAAGCAGTTCAAAAGGCAGGTTTCAAAATTGAAACTATAAAATAATTAAGATGAAAAAGGTCATCAATACATTGTTGGGCGTAACGGTTTGCTTAGTCACTTTATCGGCCTGTAACAATGTAGAAAATAAAAATAATAAAGATATGACAGCTCACGAGCATACAGACAAGGAAAGCGTTTACGCTTGCCCTATGCACCCGGAAGTAACCGGAAAACACGGGGATAAATGCCCTAAATGTGGCATGGATTTGAAAGCAGTTAATACTGAAAATGCAGTTGCGTATGAGGTGCAATTAACTACTTCGCCACACAATGTGGAAGCAGGAAAACCAACTCAATTGACACTTGCTGTAAAGCAAAACGAAAAAAATGTAGCCTTGGATATTTCACACGAGATGAAATTACATTTAATGGTAGTTAGCGAAGATTTAAGCTGGTTCCGCCACATCCATCCGGAAGAGCAGACTGACGGTGCGTATGCGATTACGGAAACATTCCCAACTGGTGGAAAGTATCTGCTGTTTTCTGATTTTAAACCGAGCGGTGGCGAACAGACCTTGAACAAACAGGAAATTGAAGTACAGGGAAATAGCAGTCCGGTTAATAATGATATTTCAACCAAGTATATCTCAAAAGTTGATGGATTTACCGTAACCCTCCTCAATGGAAGTGATTTTAAAACCAACAAAACGCAACATCTGGAAATCTCCATCGAAAAAGATGGAAAGAAGTTAACAGAAAAGGATTTGCAACAATATTTAGGAGCATCTGCCCATATCGTAATGATTGGGAAGGTAAACAAAGAATTTCTGCATATTCATCCTGTCTCAGACAGCCGTTTCCCAATTTTTGCGCAGACACATATCGAAAATGCGGGAGTTTACAGAATGTGGGCACAGTTTAAAATAGATGGAAAGGTGCATACAGCAGATTTTACCGTTGATGTATCAGAAGGAAAAAAAGGCGAAAACGAAGAAAAGACGCACAATCATCAACACTAAATTTCCTTACATTAAAGGATATCTGAAGGTAATTTTGTTTTGATACCAACAGCCCGATAGCGCTACTTGAAAGCAAGTGGCGCTATTTTTAATAAATTGATCTTAATCATAAGAGTTCAACTTTATAAATTGTCGTTAAACTCAATTACTCATATAGTATTAATCCGAAAAGTCTAAACAGACAGTCTAAAAGTGCTCTATCAGAGATTTCATCGGCATTGAAGTGTGGTTACAGAAATTTTTGATAGTTATCACTAAAGGACTTTTGACTACTGACATCATGTTGTCACAAACCAGACTTAAATTTGTCTCACAATTATTTATTAAACAATAAAACATGAGAGACATACACAGTACAGCATCCAATCAAACCGAATTTCCAAAGCCTACTATGATTTCAGTTAACCATGTGGTATTAGAAGTATTTGAAGCAGGAAAACAAAATTCAGACAAACCAATTGTTCTCTGTCACGGTTTTCCAGAACACGCATTTTCTTGGCGTTATCAGATACCAGCTCTTGTTGCAGCAGGTTATCATGTCATTATCCCAAATCAACGTGGCTATGGTAACTCATCTTGCCCAACCGAAGTAACTGATTATGATATAAAGCACCTGACTGGTGACCTTATTGCTCTACTCGACTACTACGGATACAAGGATGCCACCTTCGTCGGTCATGACTGGGGTGCAAATGTTGTCTGGAATCTGGCATTATTGTATCCTAAACGGGTCAACAAGATAATAAATTTAGCTCTGCCATATCAGGAGCGCGGAGAACAACCATGGATTGAATTTATGGAAACCATATTTGGAGAAGACTTCTATTTTGTTCATTTCAACAAGAAAGTGGGAGTTGCAGATTCTATAATGAATGAAAACACACCTCAATTCCTGCATAACATATTTCGCAAAGATGTCCCTCCCGCTCCACCTGCTCCGGGAATGCTAATGATAAATCTTGCAAGAGCAGAAAAACCTTTTGGGAAGCCCCTAATGGAAAACAATGAACTGTCTGTATTCGTTTCTGCTTTTAAATTATCTGGATTTACCGGAGCTATAAATTGGTACAGAAACCTTGATAGAAACTGGCACCTGATGGCGAACATAAAGCCCATCATTCATCAGCCAACTCTGATGATATATGGAGAACAGGATACGATTCCAAAGTCTGAAAACCTGAAAAATATCGTTCCTAATCTGGATATTGTCAGTTTAGATTGTGGTCATTGGATTCAGCAGGAAAAACCGGAGGAAACAAACCTTTCAATTTTAAAATGGTTAGCACAACAGAATGCATAATAAGGAAATTGGAACATATAGTCCACAAAGCCAAACAGATTGGAGACAATGGCTGGAAAAAAACCATCAGTCCAAACAATCTGTTTGGCTTGTCTTTTATACAAAAAAGTCAAATATCCCTTCATTAAGTTGGAGTGAAGCCGTTGATGAAGCTCTTTGTTTCGGTTGGATTGACAGCACAAGGAAAAAGATTAACGACATTTCGTTTATGCAGTTTTTCAGCAAACGTAAACCGAAAAGCAACTGGTCAAAAATCAACAAAGAAAAAGTCCAGCAGCTCATTGGCAACAAAAGGATGACAAAAGCAGGTTACGAAAGTGTTGAGATTGCGAAACAAAACGGATATTGGACAATCTTGGATGAAATAGAAGAAGTGATAATTCCGAACGACTTAGAAATTGCATTCGAAAAACATAATGGCTCGAAAGACTATTTTCTAGGTTTGAGCAAATCAACAAGAAAAATAATATTGAGCTGGATTATCCTCGTCAGAAAACAGGAAACCAGGCAAAAGCGCATAGAGGAAGTTGTAGAAAGTGCAGCACTGAATCTTAAACCAAAACATTTACGATAGAAAAGGCTCAAACGGGTAACTATTAATAAAGACTAGATGAAATTGAGAAAAGTTGATTTTTTTTGTTTTTTTGGTTCAAATTATAAATACAACTAACTTTTGATTATTAATTATCTGTTTATCAGTCAGTTGTCATTCAGCCATCCCTCAAAAACAGTAATAATTTATAAGTCATTGAGGTTCATTTTTTGTATCGGAATATTAAATTATCAACAGGATTCAAACAAAACATAAATAATTCATTTTCAAATACATAACTCTAATACATTTTCTTTACCAGTAAAAAAGGAGTTTGAATAGCGTCCTGTCGAGGTCATACATGGTCATCAGAATTAAAAAATTTTGGTGACCATTTTTACTTCCCTATAGTATTTTTTATCAGCAAGATATACTCAGAGAAACTGTTCATCCTAAGTGTTTGAAAATGCGTTCCTGTAAAGGTTACCTTTTCGGGATACATCAAACCAACAATTGCTCGCTTATCATCGGTATCTGCATGTTTGTAACGTTCCGATATATCACAAATTCCATTTATTGCTTTCTCCATTTTGATGGAATTTGATTTGTACCGAGGTATTTAAGAAATTTTATTCACCGTTTAGCGGGATAATTTCTCCTTTCATTGCAACAAATATCAAAAAGATAGAGCAAATCATCGATAGCAATTTGTTTGAGGGGTCTTCTTTGTAATGATCAGAACATAATTGGGATGGTCACCTACAATAAGCGCTTAAGGTTCTCTGTTCCGAACAACCATAAATATGTACTGAAAATCCGACTATAATATAACCAGAATACAAAAAATCCTATTTTTATCCTGGATTAGGAGCTAACAGATAAATCCGTTCATGAGAACGGATTTATCTGTTAGCTATTACGTTGTTGCTGAAAGCCTTGCGATAGAAGATGAAATATGATCTCAAGAATTGTGCGCAATCAGATCTGATTTTAATAGGCGTTTTTCACCGTTAGATTGTAAGTGTCTGGTGCGCCCGGGATTCCACTTCCAGGCACCGACGTTTTCACTAGCGTAACAGGAGTCGTAATATTAACATGGTATTTGCCATTACCATCTATAGTAACATCTGCTGTTCCACCTGAGGTAGCAGTTGCTGCATAATTAACTGCACCGCTTGTGACTGCAGTTCCCACGGTGCAAAGGAGCGACATATAACGTACATTAGGATTGGCCGACATTACACTACTGCTCGTCAATGTATATTTCCCTGCTCCTAAAGAAGACTGAAAAATAATTGTTAATGAGCTGCCCGAATAGGCACCATGGTTACCCCCATCTCCGGATGTCGTAACCGTCATTCCTGCCAAGCCACCGGTATTACTTTGAGAGGAAGCTCCTCTATTATAGGAATAGGTACCCAGTTTCCAACTAGATTCAGATGCAGGCGGTTCAGGAGCTGGATCATCATCTTTGCTCCCGCAAGAAAATAGTATTGTGGAGCTGGCAAGTAAAAAGTAAATAAGTGATGTTTTCATTTTATTTTATATTAGTTATTAATGGTCAAAATAGACGCTATTTTGATTGTACATTTTTATGACCTTCTGAATTTCCTGCCCAAGACCGCGATCAGTAAAATAATTAATATCGCTTTTATTGTCTTCATAACATTGGATTTGCTGCGAAAATACGGGGTTCTCAGTTAGGAAAAATGCTTTGCTGATAGATAAGTCGAATAGAGCAGATTAAAATACGTTATTGAAGGCAAATGGATTTTGTCGACAGAATAGCTTCATTTATAGGCCTATTTACGGTATCCGTCTTTTACCGATACCTTTCTTTTATAAAAATGTTATCTTTGATACTAACATGTCGATTGTAGAAAAAGCTATTCGCTATAGTACCATTTATCGGATTTCCAGCCACGTATTATTCTGGCTGGTAGTTTTCATTGTTCCTCAATATCAAACGGATATAAGTATCCGTGATATGCTGATCCAAAACTTATTTTACGTCTCTTTCTACATGATGGCCTCTTATTTTGTAGCTTATTTCATCATCCCCAAGTTTCAAAATGGAGAAAACTATTTGATCGTTATTCTTTATTTTATAATAGGCGGCTATCTACTTAGTGCTCTTTCAAGAATCATGGTTGTCTATGCACTGGAGCCCTTGATACGTAAGCCTCCATATAGCCAAGAGCCTATATTTGAAATTGTTACAGATCTGAGAAAACTCCTCACGGATTATTTTATTCAAAACTTTTCATTGGCATGGATTTTTGGCTTTATCAAGCTATCCAAAGACCAATATCGGACAAGACAGCGCACATTGCAGTTGGAGAAGGAAAAGGCTGCAGCGGAATTAAAGGCTCTTAAAGCACAATTAAATCCACATTTTCTATTTAATACCTTAAATAATATCTATAGTCTTTCGTTGGTCAATTCGCCAATCACTTCTTCGTCAATAGCGGGATTGGCAGAAATCTTAGATCATATACTATATCGCTGCAACAGCAATTTTGTTGCAATGTCCACAGAGATTAATCTGCTGGAGAATTACATTGCATTGGAAAAAATCAGATATGACAAGCGTCTAAACGTATGTTTCAATCATGTCATCGATCAAGATGTGCAGATTGTCCCGCTCATCCTATTATCAATTATAGAGAATGCATTCAAACATGGTGCTGGAGAAGATATCGGCGAGCCACGCATCGATATTGATCTAACAATTGAGGCAGGCGCTCTACGTTTTAAAGTGGAGAATACATATGTTGGTCAAGAAGAACATGTATACACGGAAAAAATAGGGATGAGCAATTTACGCAAACAATTAGCATTGGTCTACTCAAAAAATCATGAATTCAGAACATACATTTTAGAAGGTAGATTTGTAACTTTACTCACCATATACAATTTAACTATTGATGATACTCGATTCAAAAGCAAAAGTACGATGTCTTTTAGTTGATGATGAACCATTGGCAATTCAGTTGCTCCAAACTCATCTAAAAAAAATGGATATATTCGAAGTGGCAGCAACTTCGACCAATGCCCTAAAAGCCCTGGAAATTATACGGTATGAGGCAATTGACCTGATCTTTTTGGATATTAAGATGCCACAGATGAATGGGATAGATTTTTTAAAAACACTGAAGCATCCTCCGGCTGTTATTATTACGACTGCTTTCAGAGAATATGCCATTGAGGGATATGATCTGGATGTTGTAGATTATTTATTAAAACCGATTACTTTTGAGCGTTTTTTTAAAGCAATAGACCGTTATCTTAGAACCCGAAAGATCCAGTCCCAAGACATAATGCCTACGGCAAAAGATCAATCGATCACCATCAGGTCAGGTGGCAAATTTCATAGGTTGGACATTGCTGATATTCTTTATATTGAAAGTAACAAAGATTATATTACCATCCATTGTAGCCAACGACATGTGACAACGAAATATAGGATCACCATAATTGAACAAGAATTAAGGCAATTCAATTTTCTACGTATTCACCGATCATTCCTCATTAATATAAATAAAATTACAGCTTTTACTGCGAATGATATTGAAATTGGCGAACGGGTGATTCCAATTGGTACCAATTACAAAGAACTTGTCCAGCAAGCGTTAAAATATCACTATTTAAAATAATTTGCCGAAAATGGCTGGCCCGCAGGAATTCAATACAAATAATCAGTCTACTTAAAATTATTTTTATCACCCATCTTTTGAAAAGCTGACACAGCTTTCTCCTTTTGAACCGGTCGCAAAATATGCAATTCTAAGGTGGATCATATCATCATGGTAAAATACCTCTCCCACTAATTGAATCTAAGTAAGCATATTTTCTTATATATGATTGATCTCTTCGAAAATTAAATTAACTTTACATACTCCCTGAATTTTATCCATCATGAAGTTAGAGTTATATCAAATAGATTCTTTTACCGAAGAAATTTTCCATGGAAATCCCGCCTGTGTTGTGCCTTTAAAAAGTTGGTTACCTGATGAAACGCTCTTAAAAATAGCCCGTGAAAATGCCGTTGCGGAGACCGCTTTTTTTATCGATAATGGAGATAGCATTCACTTAAGATGGTTCACACCTGAGATTGAAATGGATTTATGCGGACATGCCACACTTGCTACAGCACATTGTTTGGTTTCACACTTGAACTATAAAACCGGTAGAATTGTTTTTGAAACGCAAGCTGGCGAATTAAAAGTCGAAGTAAAAGATGGTGTTTATTATATGGATTTCCCTTCCAGAATGCCAGCCCCTTCTACTCTGCCTGATATCATTAGTAGATCCCTCAATATACAACCTAAAAAGGTATTAAAGTCAAGAGATTATATTCTGGTATATGACGCTGAGGAGGACATAAAAAATATAAAAATTGAAAGGTCCATTTTTGATCTGATCAATCTGGATCCGGGAGGTGTGGTTGTGACAGCGGAAGGAACTGACAGTGATTTTGTTTCAAGATATTTTACGCCACAATCAACAATTCTTGAAGATCCGGTAACCGGTTCAGCATATTGCTCACTTATTCCGCTTTGGTCAGCAAGATTAGGAAAAAATAAGCTTTTCTCCCGCCAGCTTTCAGAAAGAGGTGGCCAGCTCTACTGTGAAAATAAAAATGAAAGAGTAATTGTTGCGGGTAAAGCTAGAACTTATGCGCTGGGGCAAATCTGGATAGAATAGATTTTTTTACAGGTCAGATAGAATTATGTCTAAAATAAAATTCTTATTACAGAATTTTACTACATCAGGATGATACACAGCACGCAATAATCCTTCGAATACATTCGGCATAAAACCACAACTATTAAAAACGAGATAGTTTAAGAAACGCGAATAGCCCGCCATTTTTCAAATGTCATTTCAAATTTCAAGGCCACAGGTTATCATATATGACTCCATTTTTCCATTGATTCAATAATTACGATCATAATTGATACTGTTGCAAATATTATCAACAACATATATTAAGGATATTTTCTAAATCTGCAAGAAATGGTTTGAAAATAATCCCATGGAGTTCACAAGACCGACATTTCAAGATTTCACTCTTTGAAGTTGTTTTTTTATTCCATATCATCATCTTTATCAGAAAGGTATAATCAGCAAAACTGTTCATCCTGGTATTTGAAAATAGTTTCCTGTAAAGGTTATCTTTAGGATACATCAAACCAATTATTGCTCGCTTATTCACCAGTAAGGTCAAAACCGGTATCTTTCACCATTTTTGATGACATCGTTCTCTAAATTTCACAATAGGCATCAGTAAGAAAGTTTGGTTGGCCGATTAAAAAAAGACTCACTACAAAGCTTTGGTCAATTTGAATTAAAATGAATACTATAAATCATTAAAGTACAAAAAAACCGAACTTGTAGCTCGGCTTTTCAATATATCTGTAGGTTCTTAATACACACTGAAATAAAGATCGGAAAAAACAATTGTTAATTATTAATAAGCCTTATTTTTTGGGTTTATATTTTTTTAATTTGTCGTCAATGTAATATGCTGTTTCTGTTTCCCCTTCACGAACCAGGAAATAAAATTTCAAATTTTTTCTATCTTCTAAATTATATCCTGCGACTAAATTCTTATCCGTACTGTAGTTAATTTCCTCAATTTTAAAGATTTTTTGTGGTCTAATTAACCAAGTCATTGTTAAAAAATCGAACACTCCATACAATTCTTTATTCGATTCGATGGAATAGCCATAATACTTCCTTTTTATAGAATGTTCTGAATCAATAAAAGAGAAATAGCCTTCTGTCTGACTTCTACTATTGCTGATTATATCATTTATGAGTTTTTTTTCACCATTCATATTTATGAAACCCTGTTCTCCTTCTATCGTTTTGTACTTGAGCCAAATGCTATCATTTTCTGTATAGACAAGATCTAAATGTGAATAATCAAAATCTAGATTTTTTAAAGTTTCACCGCTTGAATTTATAACTGCATATCTATTTTCTTTAATAGCGATAGCAAAATCCTCATTCTTATATTTGAATAATTGCGGACAGTAAGTATAATTGGATGAATAAGAAAAAATTGCATTATTAACAACATAAAATCCTTTTGAATATCCTTTTTTTATTGGACCTTCTGGTGGAGAAACTTCAAAAATCTGCCAGTTTTGCAAAGACACTTCTATTTCTTTCGTGTTATTGTTGATTTCAAAATAGGCAGTATTATTATAATTCCCTCTTAAATTTGGTTTGGCAAAATCTAATTGGTAATAGTTAGGTAAAACAACTATTTTATTGTTTTTTGCGTTTAAATAACCCATTCCTTTTTCAGTTTCATAAGGAACTAGATTTTTAAAGTCTGTTGTCTTAATATTTACAAAGTCCTTTTTGATAATATTTTTAATACTGTCTTCATATTTTTCCTGGGAAAAAGTAGAGCTACAAATAAAAATAAAAAATGGTAATAAGGATAGTTTTCTGGTCATAATTTTTTGATTGATTTAATAAGTTCTCTTGCTTATAGACGTTTGCAAGTAATGAAAACGAGTATTTTACAGTAGTATTTTTGATACAATATCAAGATTTAAAAAAAAATCCCGGATTAACGGGATTTTAAATTTTTCATATTTAAATTTATTTTATCTCTACAGGAACTGAGATTTTATCCCAATCCATTGTGAATCCATTACTGTTTACTTTATAAACTAAAGTTTCCTGTCTTGCCTGTAGAGTTTTTGTTTTTACATCAACACGTAAAGCATCCTTAGATTCCTCATATTTATAAGCGCCCCATTGTTTTGGCTCTTTGTTAAAAATCGCGGTCCAGGTTCCGGACTCTTTTGGGATTAAGAAAAAGCTGTATTTACCAGCAGGCAGTGATTTACCCTGAACGGTAATGGCTTTATCCGTTTCGAAAGTAGTTGCTTCATTGGCACCCGCACGCCAAACTTTGTTGTACGCTACCAAATCGCCCCAGATTGTACGTTCCTTAACTGAAGGACTGTTATAGGCTATGGTAATAGTTGCATCCTTAATTTTTCCCGTTGCAGTAGCCGGAGGGCTGGCAGGTTTTTTAGCTTCCTGTGCAAATGCATTTACTGAAATCGTCATTGCAGCGAAAAGTACAGTAACAGATTTAATCATTGTTTTCATAATATAATTGTTTGTTTGTTGTTCGTTTACGAATTTACTGCTTTCGGCTTATAAAACACTAACCCGATTGTCGAAAATATAATGACTGCCGCTGCCCCAATTACATTGAGCCAAAGGAAAGAAACGATATCAAATTGATAAACGGCAATAACCGCAATTTCTGATAAAATTGCAGAAATAAATACATTCGCTCCGTTGATTTTTTTATAGTAAAAGGCGACAAGAAAAATCCCTAATATAGGACCGTAGAAAAGAGAACCCAATACATTAACCGCTTCAATAAGGGAGCCCATCTGAGTCGCAAACATGGCTACGCCGATTGAGAAAACACCCCACGCTAAAGTGTGCAGGCGGCTGTATTTCAATTCGGTTGCATCATCAGGAATTTCTTTTCTGAATATCAGGTGAACATCCTTTAATGAGCAGGCGGCGAGGGAGTTCAGCGCTGCGGAAATTGAGCCCCAGCTGGCCAGAAAAATAATGGCAAACAGTAAACCGATCATCCCTACAGGCAAGGTATTTTTTACGAAATACAGGAAAATATAATTGGTATCCGTTTTCTCCGCATTATAGTTTGAATTGTTGATTGCTTCTTCTACCCTGCCGTGAAGTGCTTTTACCTGGGTTTGTGTATTTTTAAAATCCTGAATTGTTTTTTTAAGTTGAGGAGAATGAGTTTCTTTCAACTTTAGAATTTCTTTTGATTCTGCATTAAATTTTGTTTGCAGATCCTGATGCTCTTTTTCAAAAACCGCAGCCTGTTCGGGTTTTGTTTCTTTTAAATATTGATAAGAGCGTTCGTTAAAATAAATCGGAGCCGGCTTTAGAGAAAAGAAAGCGAAAAGCAAAGCACCGATCAGGAGGATAGCAAACTGCATCGGAATTTTAACCAACCCGTTCAAGAGCAAGCCCATTTTTGCATTGGTATTGTCTTTCGCAGTAATATACCTTCCGACCTGACTCTGGTCAGTACCGAAGTAAGAAAGTGCCAGAAAAAAACCACCGATCACCCCGCTCCAAATATTGTATTTATCTTTCCAATCGAATTCTGTAGTGATTACATTGAGCTTTCCGGATTTCCCTGCCAGATAAAGTGCATCCTTAAAACCAATTCCATTCGGCATATTCTGAATAAGCAGATAACCTGCAAAAGCCATTGTTCCAAGAATAATAAGAAACTGTAGTTTTTGGGTGTGAGCAATCGCTTTTGCACCGCCAACATAGGTGTAAATCATCAGAATTCCACCTGTTAAAACATTGGTTAAATAAATATTCCAGTTTAAAACGCTTGATAAGATGATACTCGGAGCATAAATGCTGATTCCTGTTGATAAGCCTCTGGAAAAAAGAAAAAGCAGTGAAGTGAGTACCCTTGTTTTTTTATCAAAACGGTTTTCCAAATATTCATAAGCTGTGTAAACATTTAAGCGTTGAAAAATCGGGATAAAAGTGATGCAGATAACAATCATCGCCAAAGGCAAACCAAAGTAATACTGTACGAAACGCATGCCGTCTGTATAAGCCTGGCCCGGTGCGGAAAGAAAGGTAATTGCACTGGCCTGTGTGGCCATAATACCTATAAGCACAATATACCAGGGCATTTTATTATCTGCTTTCAGGTAGGTTTCGTTGCTTTTTTGGCCCCGGCCGATGAATACGCCGTAAACAACCACTGCAACAAGTGTAAAAATGAGAACTGTCCAATCTATATTACTCATGCCCAGAATTTAGTAAACCAATAATAAAATGCGATCTGCAATACTAATGCAACTGCCAATAGTATGTACCAGGTATTCCAATTTTTAAGTTGTTTGTTCATCAGTTTTTTTGTGCAGATAAAAAGTTTAAAAATAAACGTGCCGCCCCAACATTTCCCGCAGGCAGCTGTCTGAAAAATGCCAACGGTGTATAAATAAAATTACCCTTCCCGTATTGGGCATATAAAGTTGATCCCTGCAGAGGCGCTTCATCCGTATCGTGCATTTCAAAAAGCGGCTCATACGCTGCATCCCATTGATCAGGAAAATAGGCGCCACGCTCCTGTACCCAGCCCTTGAAATCATCAGCAGTAATTTTGTTCGGAAAGTTCAGTAATTTATGATTGGGATTTAAAAACGTAACCGCAGCATTTTCTTCGGTAACCCGCTTATTGGCAATACTGAAATTGTACATCCCCAATTGGTTAACTGTTGTATCCTGGCTGGTGTTATACTGCATCACCAAATTACCTCCGCCTTTTACATAAGACCATAAAAAAGGCATCCAGCGACCCAGTTTTTTCTCTGTGTTATTGGCACGAACACCAAGCACGATGGCATCATACTGCGACAGCTTGTTTTGACTGCCATTTCCGCCGGATTCATCTAAGTTGCCATAAAAATCCTCGTCTTTCAGGACATCTACCTGAATACCTGCAATGCGTAGGAACTCAGGAATGAAATCGCCCGCACCTTCTATGTAACCCACCTTTTTAACCTTCGCCTGAATATCGCCTTTCATTACGGTTACCGTTGCAGGCGCAAAATATTGTAAGGAAGGTAAATGCGGGTACTGAATTAATACTTGTTTTTTATTATAAGTTACTCCATCTGCAACATAATTTGCATCCAATTGCAAACGAGCCGAATGTATTGAGGCAAGCTTAGTTTTTGGAATAACATAATCGATGGTAAAATCTTTCCCACTTATTGAATTTAAATCAGCGCTGCCTAATTGTTCTCCGTTATACATCAGATTTACTTTACCATTGTTGAATTTTTTACTGGAATTAACCTTAAAATTTAAACTCAAATGTAAATCTTCATTTTCTTTGCCCCAATAAAGAGGCTGTGTAAATTTCAGTTCCACTGCAGGAACAATGCGCAAGGCTTCGACCACATCACCGCGCACCGGATCTAATTTCTTGAAAGATAAAGGAAGTTTAACCTGAAACTTCTCTGAACCGATCCTTAAGCCAAGCAAAACATTCAGTGGTGATTCTGCCTCAGGCAAACCGACTAAAGTATCATTTGGAACAGAAAAAGTTGCTGCATTCGTGGCTGGCTTTGCTAACCAGTAAGGTTCTGTGAGTGCTGCATCAGCAGGAATCTGAATGTCATGCTGAATGGTAATTAAAGAATCTTTTGATAGTTTTCTGTTGAAGTTTTCTGACTTGCTTAACCAGTTTACATTTTCTAAAACGACAGGATCTGTAGCTCTGGAGACCAGATTTAACCTGAAATTGTAATGATCCCCGGCAACAGCTTCAGCCTGATTGGTAACTGCCTCGCCCATAAACCCGGCACAGCTTAAAATGATATTGTCAAGAGATTTAATTTTATCCCTTTTCAGGTCTGTATCTTTTAGCGCCATTATCTTTTTTCGCAAAACGAGCAAAGCAGGTAAGCTACGGTCTGGATTATTGAAATTGAAAGCGGAAATAATTTTATCCAATGACTGGTCGATATCAGCGTTTCCTTTTGCAGTCCATGTTTTAACTACTCCATCAAAAAGTGTTGCTTTGGCAGGCTCGCCAATAACGTGGGCAAAATATTCAGTTCGTATCCCGGCTACAGACTGTGTTCCCGCACCCTGGCTTTTATGTAAACTTCTGCTTAATCCTGCCAATTCACCATAGCCCATTCCCAGTTGCGCATCATATTGCCCAACAGTAACTTTCAATTGATTTTCCGCTGTCGTATTAACTCCACCGAATCGGAAAGTATTCCATAACACGCGTTTTGGCTGCCATACATTAACATACTTTAGTTGATGAGGGAAAGCAGTTTTATCACCTGCCAGCTTAAAAGCTTTTTCCGCAACCACAGCCGAAGCCGCATGTTGTCCGTGTCCTGCCGCAGCAGTAGGGGGAAAACGACAAATGATAACATCAGGACGGAATTTACGGATTACCCAAACTACATCAGCTGTAATACTGTCTGCATTCCATTGTTTAAAGGTATCGGTCGTATTTTTAGAGAACCCGAAATCAATCGCCCGGGTAAAAAACTGTTGGGCGCCGTCTAGCTTTCTTGCCTCTAAAAGCTCATGCGTTCTGATTAAACCCAATGCAGCCCCCTGCTCTGTGCCTAATAAATTCTGACCACCATCACCTCTGGTTAAAGATAAATAGCCTGTTTCTACATTTTGGTCATTGATTAACCAGGAGAGTAATCCTGTATTTTCATCATCGGGATGAGCCGCAAGGTATAAAACTTTAGGCAGCTGTTTAAGGGTTTTGAGTTCACGGTAAATTTCAGATGATTTTGTGGGCCGAACCTGTTGAGCCGAACAAAAAACCGTATAAAAGCCAAGGATAAATACAATGATTACTTTTCTGAACATTTGAATTTGCTTTGCGGGGCAAATATAAGTAAATCGTTTCTCTTTCAACCCTAAAAGAAAAAGCATTGAGCAACTCCAAACATTCTATTATATTCTTCCCGAAATCTTTGTGTAAAGGTAAAAGACAACCCAAGTATATTGCTGCTCGTTACTATTCTCGTTTGAAGTTGGCTTCAAAATATTTTTTAATGATTTTACACTTTTCCTCCTGCGGAAGATCAAGATATTCCAAGGCTGCATTATATATCATTTTAATGAAAAATTCTTCATAGTCCATAAGTTCTTTCTCATACATTCTTAGAAATAATGAGAATGTTTCATGATCATCAGGGTGCTTGGAAGCAATATTAATTAAAAGTCTGACTGGCGTTTCCATAATTTTCTATTTAATGATTTACTATCAAAATTCACTTTCTAAAATACTGTGAGATTACCATTAAAGAACCGGCTTTTACACTAAATTTCCTGTACCACATTTCTGTACTCCATTAAAGCACGTTCTCTTGCATATTGGTGTTCTACAATGGGACCTGGATAAGATGATGAACCGAATTCAGGCAGCCATTTTTTTACATACACACGATCTTTATCAAACTTTTCGAGCTGGATAGTAGGATTAAAGACTCTGAAATAAGGAGCTGCATCACATCCGCAACCCGCAGCCCACTGCCAGTTTCCGTTATTCGCTGCCAGATCGTAATCATTGAGTTTTGAAGCAAAATAAGCTTCTCCCCATTTCCAGTTGATCAGTAAGTGCTTGCACAAAAAGCCTGCTGTGATCATCCTTACCCGGTTGTGCATATAACCTGTCTGATTAAGCTGTCTCATTCCGGCATCTACAATAGGATACCCTGTTTTTCCCTCACACCAGCGGTTAAACTCTTCTTCATTATTTCTCCACTGGATCTGTTCATAGTTTTTTTTGAATGACTGATTGACTACCTGGGGATAATGATACAGAATCTGCATAAAAAACTCGCGCCAGATAAGCTCTGACAGCCATACTGAATTGTGTTTTAGGGCAAAACCTACACACTTCCGGATACTGATAGTACCAAAACGTAAGGCTATCCCCAATTCTGTGGTGTGCTGTAAAGCAGGAAAGTCCCGGTATTGATCATAGTGATCTATAATCTGAGGATCTAATTCCGGCAGCCTAAAATCAATATCTGTCCTTTCAAAGCCTACTTCCTGTAAGGTCATTATATCTGAATATTCCTGCGGGAAGAAGTTCTGAAAATCAAGTGGCAATGCCTTGTAATGGTGGGACATTAAGGTTTCTTTCCATCTCGCCGAATAAGGAGTATAGACCGTATATGGGAGCCCATCCTTCTTGAGAATGTTGCCTTTATCAAAAATCACCTGATCTTTGTAAGCTTTAAAAGGAATATTTCGCTGCGCAAAAAAATTATATACCTCTTTATCTCTCTCTATAGCATCCGGCTCATAATCTCTGTTACAAAAAACTCCCTGAATATCGAACTTTTCTGATAAATTTTTGAAAACCTCTACCGGATTACCGTAGCAGGTCTCTAATTTTGAATGGTATTTTTTTAATGTTCCGTTAATCGCGCTTAAAGCCTGATGAATATAGTCGACCCTGCGGTCTTTCCTGTTTTCCAGCTTCTCAAGGATAAAGGGATCAAAAATAAATACGGGCAACACCAGGTGTCCTGACCTGAGGGCATAATGCAGCCCCACGTTATCCTCTAGTCTAAGGTCCCGCCTGAACCAAAATACCGAAACTTTATTTTTCATGTTCAAAAATGCTTTTTTTACCATGCTTTACCCAGATAAGTTTCGTGGTATCATATCCTATACTCTGAGCTTTTTTTATATAGTCCCGTCTGATATTTTCCGGTATTGATTTTTCTCTTGACAAAATCCATAAATAATTAAGGTCTTTCCCGGCTACCAGAGCGTACCTGTAGTTTTCGTCCAGGGCAATGACATTATAGCCTGAATAAAAAGGTCCAAAAAAACTTACTTTCAATGCTGCAGTTTCTTTATTCCCCCTGAATTTAGCAATGCCTTCCACACAAACCCATTTGCTCTTTTTAAAGTTATAGCCGCTGTTCTTCACCTTAATGCTGCCATCACCATTAAGACTATACTGTGCCATAACATTATCCAGATTTTTTTCAAAACGGGAATCAAAACGGGCAATTTCATACCATGTACCGAGATAACGGTTGACATCAAAACGGTTTACCGGCTCAGCTTTTTCAGGAATTGAAGTACAGGAAAATAATATGACCAGAATGGCCATAGAAATAAGCAATCCTGTATATACTCTATTTTTCATGATGCATATATTTTTCAAAAAGGGTAAAAAAATAGATATTAAGCAGAAACTGGCTGTAACCATATACCATATCTTCTACCGGAATGGTTATCATCCTTACCCCCAGGAAATCAGCCGGATTATAGATGACTACCGGTGAGGGAATAACGGAGCCTGTCAGTATACCATTGACTGCGAAGAATCCTGGCATTAGGATCAAATAAATAAGACTCGCCTGCCCTATCCACTGTTGTTTGGCTATAAAATATAGGTAACAGAGTGTCAGAATAGTTACCAAAACGGTTATTAAAGTATACGTTTTATGATAATAAAGAAGCCCCGTTACACTTAAAAATATAACTGTTACGAATACAATAATAGTATTGAATGAATTAGCCCAGCTAAGATCAAAAAATTTATCCATGCAATAATAGGTAAATACACAGGCAAAGGGAATACAGTAAAAGAACAGCCACTCCTCCAGTGGCAGGCCGGCTATCACAATGTCCAGTGTATATTTTGTATCGAACCTCCATACACCTATCTTGGTAAACCAGATATCCCATCCTATGAATGGTAAGGCTACAACTGTACTGGACAGTAAAAAAGTTCCAAATAACCGATGGAACTGTATCCTCCTGTCAAAAGAAGCCAGAAAACAAATGATAACAGTGAAAAAATTGATTAATATGTAAGTATAAGCCATCACTTTTTATTAAAATACATTTTAAAATATTTAAAAGGAACCCACAAAAACCCGAAACATTCTCCACTCTCTTTCTGTATATGTTTATGATGCTGCTTATGGGCACGGCGAATGGCAAGCAGGTAACGGTTACGGGTATTTCTGAAGATTTTGGTTCTCTGGTGGATAAAAATATCATGAACAAAAAAATAAGCCATGCCGTACAGGCTTATCCCCAGCCCTATAAAGAATAAGGAGCTGAAATTCTGCCTGACACCTACATAAAGCAGGGCAATGGCAGGAGTAGCAAAAATGACAAAAAAAAGGTCATTTCTTTCCAGGGAACCGTCATTACTGTGGTCATGATGATCACGGTGCAGTACCCATAAAAAACCATGCATGATATATTTGTGGATCAGCCACGTGGCTCCTTCCATCGAAATAAATACCAGCAATACGATTAATAGGTTCATCTTATTTACTTTTCTGATTAAAAAAATCCTCCAGAAACCTATACCGGAAATTAAATATATCCTCCAGCTGTCTTCGTACAAATAAGGAATGTGCTATTGTTCCCAGTATTCCAAGCGGCAATGCATAATCCACCGTATCTTTCATCAGAACTCCGTGATCATTCGGAAGAAACTCATGCAGATGATTCCAGTATTTGTAAGGACCTTCTTTTTGAAAATCGATAAAGCTCTTTTGCTCTTCAACTTGTGTAATCACCGTTTTCCAGCGCATGGGAATTTTCAGTAGCGGAGATACGCGGTAATCTATCTCCATTCCTTCATAAATCGGCTGATCCGCCAAATTAGAAACCACTTTGAAGCTCATATCTTTAGGGGTGATTTTTGATAAATTAAACGGTGAAGAAAAGAAATTCCATGCAGTTTCTATATCACAGTTTAATTGTTGTTCTCTATATAATTGATAAAGCATGATTTGATCTTTTAAAATTGGTAAGTTCCTTAATGTTCAATAATTACATTACAGATAAGCAGACTTATACCGTATATAGCTTTTAAATGCAAGAAATATTTTTTGGGAATTGGGGATTCTGACTCTGTTTGTGAGGATGTTCTGGGAACTTGTCCTTTTTATTTTCTCAAATAATGAAAGGTAATAGCGGTAGGCCAGGTAAACCCCAAACATTGAACCACCGGGTAACTTTTTGATTCCAGTTAAAGCTTCTTTAAACTCAGCTTCAATTTCTTCTTCAATTTTATATTTTACGGAATTATCGAACACTGACATATTAATCCCCGGAAAATACGTACGTCCCAGCATCTGATAGTCCTCTTTGAGATCCCTTAAAAAGTTCACCTTCTGAAAGGCAGAACCCAGCTTCATGGCGAAAGGTTTGAGTTCTTCAAACTTTTGTTTATTTCCTTCCGTAAAAATATGCAGACACATGAGCCCCACCACTTCTGCAGATCCATAAATATATTCTTTGTACAGGTCCGAATTATAATTGACTTTCTGAAGGTCCATCTCCATGCTGTGCAAAAACTGTTCAATGAGATTATTGTCGATCCTGTAATTGCGGACGGTTTCCTGGAAAGACTGCAAAATAGGATTAAGGGAAATACCTTCTTCAAGAGCATTGCCTGTTTCTGTTTTTAACCTCAAAAGTAATTTTTCCTTATCATAGCCATGAAAACTGTCAACAATTTCATCTGCAAGGCGGACATAGCCGTAAATGGAATAAATAGCTGATCTTATGGAAGGATTCAGGGCCAATATTCCAAGAGAGAAACTGGTGCTGTATTTTTGAGTAGTACGTTTGCTCACCTCGTAAGATAATTCATCAAATAATCTTTTCATACTTTTTTGCTTTAAGGTTATTCACTTCTGATGCTGCAATTTTTCCTGAAATAATTGAAGGAGGAACTCCCGGCCCCGGAACAGTTAGCTGCCCGGTATAGAAAATGTTACGGACCTTAGTATTATTAATTTTGGGCTTTAGTACAGCAGTTTGCGATAAGGTATTGGCCAGACCATACGCATTTCCCTGGTAAGCATTATAATCGGACATAAAATCACTTACACAATAACTTCTTTTATATTCTATTCTTGAAATCAGATCCTTCGCACCGGTATGCTTTTCAATTCTAAGCAGCATTTTCAATAAATATTTTTCGCGCAGCTCTTCCTCATCATTAATTCCGGGAGCCAAGGGCATCAGTAAAAATAAGTTTTCGCAATTCTCCGGTGCCACTCCAGGATCTGTCTGCGATGGGCTACAACAATAAAACAAGGGTTTACCGGGCCATTTTTTATTCTCGTAAATACAGTCTATATGATCATCCAGATCGTTTTCAAAAAACAGGGTATGATGTTTTAAATCAGGAAGTTTACCTTTTATTCCCAGATAATAAATAAGGCATGAAGGGGCAAATGTTCTGTTCTGCCAGTATTCTTTATTATAATTTCTCAGATGTTTGGGAAGAAGGCTTTCCGTATGGTGATAATCGGAAGAGGCTATTACAGCATCAAATTCATGTTCTTCATCATCAATGATCAATGAATGGGCTCTTGCTCCTTCAGTGTTTATTTTCTGAACCGTCTTATTAAAATGGAAAGTAACTCCCTGATCTTCTGCAATTTTTTGCATCGCCAGAACAAGCTGATAAAAACCACCCATAGGATACCATGTGCCTAACGCATAACCACCGTAGTTCATCAGGCTATACATGGCAGGGATATTTTTGGGAGAAGCTCCCAGAAATATAACGGGAAATTCCATCAGAGCTCTGAGCTTAGGGTCCGTAAAGTACCGCGACACATAAGTTCTGAAATTGGTAAGGAGGTTAAGCCTGAGGGCATTGACTGCTATTTTCGGGGAAACAAATTCTAGCCAGCTATGACATGGTTTATCTATAAATTGCTGCATTCCTATTTCATATTTAAATTTTGCAGACTTCATAAACTTATCATACCTGATACCGGCTCCTTTCTCCACATTTTCAAATAATTGCCTGATGTCACTGTTTTTTTCTGGGACAAGAATCTTCTCATCCTGAAAAATCATCTCAAACTGGGGATTCAGTGAAACAAGTGTAAAGAAATCATTGACTTTATAGCCAAAATCCATGAAAAAATTTTCAATGATATCGGGCATCCAATACCAGCTTGGCCCCATATCGAAAACATAACCCTGGGGAGTAGTAAACTGTCTTGCACGTCCACCGGGTCCTGAATGTTTCTCAAAAACATGCACTTCATTTCCTGATTTCGCTGCATAGGCAGCGGCCGAAAGCCCGGAAAATCCAGAACCTATAACTGCTATTTTCTTTTTTGGTTTTTCTGTTTTCATGAATTCTCTTTTTACCGTTTCTTTAGCAATGCTCCTGTTTCAGAAATACTCATTTAATTTTTGTTCAGATGACTCAAGGCAACATCCAAAAGTTCCTTCGAGTCCAGATTCTTACAGTATATGGAATGATGGAAATTATTTAACTTGGAAAGCAGATCAATAAGCTTCATCTTTTCATTATAAGTAAGATCACCGGTAACAATTTGTGATGCCTGGCGGATCTTATCCATTCTGTCTTCCAATATTTCAAGCCCTTTTTCAGTAATTTTAATGACTTTCGTTCTTTTATCCGTGTCGGAATCACTCTGCTCTGCCCAGCCCTGATGAATCAGGCGGTTTATAATCTGTATTCCGGCAGGTTTATCATGTACATTAATTTTTATTAGTTCCGTTTTAGACATTGCTCCAAAGGATTTCAGGGTAATCAGGTAAATGAAATCTTCCTGGGTGGAAAACAGAGAATCATGTATAGCAGCCTTGGAATATGATTTCGCATACCTGTTCATATGCACAATCAAAGTGTTGATAACACTCTCTGCACTCCTGCCATTATTTTTACCTTCCCAGTCAGGTTCCGCTTTATCACAGTTTCTTTCAAATGAAGCCACCATCCATTCTCTGAAACCATTTATATCATTAGTGTAACTATTTTTATTTTGGTTTTCAAACTGTTCTACCAATTCAACAACCTCTTTTATCAGAGTATAATTCATACTTAACAATTAGTATACAAATATACTTATTTTAATTAAATTAGTACAATAATATACTTTTTAATTAAAATATTTTTCCCTTTTATCAGAGTTTGCATACGTTCTGTCTTTAAAGAGAATGGTTGAAGTATCCATACTGTTACTGTCTGGCAGATTTAGACACTATAGCTTTTTAGGCTGCGATACAGTCTGTTTCGGTTAGGATTTTTGTAAACAGCTCTATTAAAGCTCGTTGTTGTTACACGCCTGAGATAATCCATCTTGCTTGACAGCTTTGGAGTTTTGGTGTAATCTTTTAGGGGAAATATTATTTAGTTTATTGCCATTGAGCAATATTACTTAGGTAGTACAAAATCCGGAACAACTCCAAATGTAATACATCAGGAAAGCTTTACAAAAAATGCATTGGTATTAAAGGACAATATTCAAGATCAGATGAGCCAGTCGTGAGTTTATTGCTAAAAGATGATGAATAAAGCTACTTTATAATAATCTATTGTTTTCCGATGCCAAGGTAGGCTCGGAATTCGGATTTGGACCCATAGTGTTAACACCAACTGACGCTTTCAGTTCTAATTTACCGAAGCAAAAAATCATTTAAAACTGTATTTTTTCCATTTAGCAACAGTATTTCTACTGATCATAAAATGGTCAGCCACCTGGATGTCACTTAAGTTGTTGTTCTTTTGATAATCAAGAATCTGCTGTATGGTTTCCTTATCATATGAACGGTGTCTTTGGTTGATGGAAATATTTTCCGTAGTATACCCGAAAATAATACCATTAATTTTAATAATGTCGATACTGGATAACTGTTCTTTAGATAATATGGCTTTACATTTTTCCTTCTTTTCAGGGTGTTTTAGTTCTATAAGATCCGAGTATATTCTCTTATAATCCGGTCCTATTCTTTCCCGTGTTTTTTTATCCATTTATATAATGTTGTTTTGGGAATTCTGTACTCATTTACTATTTGAGATTTAGTTTTTTTTCCGGTTGCAATGAGCTCCAGAATGAAATCTATAATTTCTTTAGTATAAATGTTTTTCTGAAATCTGGGCAGTTCTGAATTTTCTTTACTGGAATCATCACTATACTTCACTGTTGAAGACTGCGGAGAGTATAAAATTAAATGATGGGAGTAGATCCTAAAGAAATCGTATTCTAATAATTTGCACCATTTTAAAAGTAAACCTGTTGAAAGGCTATCCTGTACCAACATATCTTCTATATCAGCTTCAGGACATTTAAAAAAGTTACAGATACGAGACATTTCTGTCTTACATTCTTTTATACGATGATTGATGAGAGTTCCTATATGTATTTCCTTGAAGTTCATTGTTTCTTTTTATGCCATAATAGGCCTACTATTGTAGCTTTGCATTTATAATTTGTATTACTTAATCCTGACCTGCAATCTTGCCTTTTATAAAACCGCCACAACGCTTCCAGGAGCCGAGAGGCAATCCGGAATATATACTTCGTTTAAATACATAAAAGAAGGTTTGCCTTATTCGAAAAGATATATGGAAAGTCTATAGGCTGTTTATTGTTGGTTTTGACATCTGTTTGAGGTAGGAGTCGTACACTAGATAATTAAACCCGTAATTCACCCATACATAGTCACCTTGATTAAAAAAAAACGGTTACTGCCATATTTGTTGCAGCTTTAAAAGGAAGGGCTTTTACAATCCCAACCTTAAGAAAAGGAAAACTGGGAAACTACTAAAATTACTAATTGTTTTTTCATCATTTGAATTTTTAAAATTGTTATAATACTTGAGCAGCAAAGATATTTTTTATCTTTCACAAAATATGATGAAGGAGCATCGATTTCACATATATCATTGATAATCAATAAATAATAGACTAATCAAATTCCGAATTTTGATAATGCATCTGAAAATATGATGATGAAATTAAAAATTCTATGGTGAGATAATTCTATAATTACTGATACATAAATTTAAATTCTAATCAAATAATTTTAGCTCATTCCGGATAATCGGCATATCTCGTTCCTAGTTGAAGTAACTTACAGCAAACAATTTCAATTAAGAGCGAAACAGATAAAGTCTTTAAATTACCACCCACTACAGTGGTAAGCAATTAATTATTATTTATTAAAGATTCCAGTCAGTATTATCTTTTGTCCATTGCTCCGCGGAAGTCGTTTCAATACCATTTTTTAAATTATAAGTTGCCTCTAACGGCCAGGAAACACCTTCTCTGCTCTAAGAACGGTATTCTAACAAAATTGGCGGGATCATTTTTAAAGAGATAACTGGTACACATCCCATGGAAATAATAATTCATTTTGTGACCTGAGGGACTCCCCGTACATTAAGCTGTTCATCAAAAGATCATGTGCACTGCCCCGTCCTAAAAAAATTCCTATATTACGAATAGTAAAAAAAACTATCCTCCCTGACATTTTTGTCCCATTTAATAGCATATTATAATCATGAAAGAACAAAATCCTTTTGAAATATTTCAAAAAGAATCTCCTGAAGTATTTAATGGCTTCAACGGCCTCGTGGAATCACTAATGCATACAACAGCCCTTGATCCGAAGACCAAACAATTAATTTATCTAGGTATGAAGGCGGCTCAGGGTGACCAAACAGCCATAATGTTCCATGTCCCGATGGCAAAAAAACTTGGAGCCTCCAGAGAGGAGATAAAAGAAACAATATTATTAACTTTAACAGTATGTGGTCTAAAAGGTATAAATACATGTTTAGCACAGGCCCTGGAAATCTATGACAATGAATAACGATGATTTGAGCCACCTTCCAAATATTGGAGAAGTATTAAAGGACAGGCTGATTGAAATAGGAATTAAAACGGCCACGGATTTAAGAAAAGCTGGTAGTGAAAATGCATTTTTAGCTCTCCGGGAAATTGATCCCGGTGCCTGCATTAATGAACTGATGGCATTGGAAGGTGCTGTACAGAATATCAGGTGGCACCATTTGGAAGAAGTTAAAAAACAGGAATTAAAGGAGTTTCATAAGCTTGTATCCCTCGGAAAAACCTAACTCGTCCTACTGTGGTTATGTATATTGAAGCGATGGGTTCATCCCCCTATAGGATCGGTAAAAAATGTTTTGAAAGTAATCCCGGCCTGATCACCAATAGTCAAACGGCGCCACTTATCTAAAAGTGGCGCCGTTTTTTAATATTCCCGGATTCCTTCTCGTTCCTCTCTGCATTTGACCTGGATTTTCACTGTTTTTTTCCTGAGCGGAAAGCCATTTATTAAATGATAATAATCATCAATAAGCATTCTGCTTAAGAAATGTCTCTATTTCAGAACTTTCTATTTTAGGATTGGCACCGGAATAACTTGCTACCAAAGCACCGACGGCACTGGCAAAATTAAGAGCTTCATCCGGATTTTGATCTGAAAGCAATTTTGCAATCAGGCTGGCCAAAAAAGAATCTCCTGCTCCTACTGTATCTGCTACTTTCACAGGATAACCCTCGTGCCTGTACAATTGATTATTCCACAGCAGGATAGATCCGTGTTTTCCTAAAGTGACACAGATTGCCGGCGTGTTTGTTTTTTCTGATATAAATTTGATGTTTGACTTCAGGTCCTCGGATTCAAATCCCATTCCGGCAGCAATTTCCAGTATCTCCTCATCATTAAATTTGATAAAATCCGCTCTGTTCATAAGGCTTTCCAGAAGCTGATTATTGTAAAAAGGCTTTCTTAAATTTACATCGAAAACTTTAAACATTTCATCGTTGGAATCTAATAGTGAGAAAAGCGTCTTTTGAGAAACATCATTTCTGCAGGCAAGGCTTCCGTAGAAAAAAACATCAGCCTCTTTTGCGGTATCCATTATTTTTTCATCAACACTGATAAAATCCCACGCCGCAGGAAACCTGATCTCGTATGTTGCAGAGCCACGTTCATTTAAAGAGACCTGAACAATTCCTGTTTCATATTCCGGAGAAACAATGATTCCAGCGGTTTCAAGAGCATTTTTTTTGCTATAATCCAGAATTACCTTTCCGTCTTCATCATTTCCTACGGCACTGATCATTGCAACGGGCAAACCATACGAGGCCGTTCTGAGAGCCAGATTGAGAGGAGCTCCCCCGATTTTTTTCTCTTCTCCAAAAACGTCGAAAAGTACTTCTCCAAAACTTATTACATTAATTTTCTTATTGATAAACATTAATTGGGATTTTTGATATTGATATTACTGAATGAACTCTCTGAAGCTAAAAATACTCCATTTTTTATTAATATATAAGATCTTCCGAAGAGGAATTCATTACATAAGCCGCAATTCTGTTTTTTGAATATTTTCATCAGCATCTTTTAGTATCCGTTATTTTGCTTGTACAGTCCCTGGCTGAAATTGATCTGTGCCAAAGGAATCGGACAGTATTCTTCAATTCCGTGATCAAATCCTGCCTGCGAATAGAAAGATCTTTTAGTTTTCTCTGTAGAATAATAACTGTTCATCGTTCCAGCTGTAACACCCCATCTCACGAGGTCAAAGAAACGGCTTCCTTCCATGGCAAACTCCATTCTTCTCTCCCATCGCAATGCTTTTCTTGCAAAATCCTGATTCCATGTGCAATTCACTCCAGGCTCATATTTACTGATAAGATTGTTGGTGGTATAACTTCCTGTAAGAACCGTACTATTGGCAGCCCGCTGTCTCACCTGATTGATCAGCGGTAAGGCATCATTAAATTGTCCAAGTTCTATCAATGCTTCCGCTTTCATCAGCAAAACATCGGAATATCGTATAATGATTCTGTTCTTGGAATTTCCGTAGAAAGGGTCAACATTTACGGTACAGCCACATCCCACAGGTACATTTTCTTTTAGCGAAGAATAATATCCATAAGTTCCCGGACTTCTGCTCCAGCTTTCCTGAAAGATTTTATTTTCTTCATACTTCCAAGGCAGTCCCGGCAAGGCAACGGTGTGATATAATCTGGGATCTACTTTGTAATTGTTCAGTTGGTTATAATTCAGATCCACATCGTTAAAAGTTTCAAACATCGGTAATCCCTGCGGTGTCGTTTTGAATGCGTTCACCAGATTCTGACTCGGCTTATGAAAATCGCAGCATCCCAAACCTTGCGGCACAGAAAGCATATCTCCGAAATTGAGCCTTCCGAAAAGCGTACCGTCATTGTCAGAATATTGAATAGAAAAGACCGCTTCCGGACCGTTCTCGTGGGTTCCCGGCAGGAAATTATACCCGAAATCCGGCTCCAAAGTGTAATTTCCGATCACCTGATTGGCAGCGTCGATAGATTTTTGAAGCGTTACCGGATTTACCTGCGTTACCGTATAGTTATCATCCTGTTCATAGGCCTGATACAGCCTTACTTTAGCAAGATAAGCATAGGCAGCACTTTTCTTTGGTCTTCCTGCTTCCGACTGTGCTGCAGGCAGATTAGCAGCTGCAAATTCAAAATTAGAAGCAATAGCTTCCCATAGCTGCTGGTCGGTTTTTGCTCTGTTTGAGATTTTCGGATACTCATCAATAGGTGTATTTTCATCCATATAAGGCACATATTTAAATAACGTTTTCAGCAAGAAGTAGTAATGTCCTCTCACGAAATTCATCTCGGCAATCCGCTTCTGCTTGTTTGGATATTCGGAATCTGAAAGCTGCTTAAGCGCCGCAATCGCTTTGTTACATCTGGAAATCCTTACATAATTAAGATACCATAATCTGTCTAATTCACCAAAATCCGAACGGACATTATTTGAAATCTCAAAAAAGTGAAAAGTCTGGATATCATTAGTTCCGCTTCCTCCCTTGTAGGCATCATCAGAACGGACGTTTCCATAAGGCCATAGACTGAAAGGGGTATCATAATGGTCGTTTCCAAGAGATGCATAGGCAGCAACCACAAAACCATCCACATTCTGAGGCGTTACCACATCGGCTTCCGACAGGACACCTCTCGGTTCATTATCCAGGAAATCGTTGCAGGAAGTAGTTCCCAGCAAAAAAGCAAAAGCTATTGTTAAAAGTATATTCTTTTTCATTTTTTATTATTTAAAATTATAGGGAAAAATTAACTCCAAAATTGAATGTCAGCGGTAACGGATAACCGAATGCCGGTGTTTCAGGATCTATTCCCGTAAAGCTTTTCGATTTTATTGTCCAAAGATTCTGAACACTTGCATATATCCTGAAATTAACAATGTTATACTGCTCCATTAAAGATTTCGGGAACGTATAGCCCAACTGTAGAACTCTCAGCTTCAGGTAACTTCCACTTTCTACATAATACGATGAGAATCTGGATTCTGCATTGCTGTCCACCGTTGTAAGTGCAGGAATATCCGAATTGGGATTCTGCGGCGACCATGCATTCAGGAGCCTTGTTCCTTTATTGGACCCTACATCATCCACGCTCCAGAAATCGGTCTGGTATTTTTTTGAATTAATGACATCTACGTCACCGATGCCCTGCCAGAATGTTGAAAGATCAAAGTTTTTATATGAAAAGTTGAGATTGATACCATACATAAATCCCGGATTCGGATTGCCAATCCATGTTCTGTCTTTGTCATCAATCATTCCGTCACCATTTAAATCCGCATAGCGAATCCTTCCCAAGCCTTTACCAGACTGACTTGCAGAATTATCCACTTCTGTCTGCGTTCTGAAAAGTCCGTCAGCAACATAGCCGTACATTGAGTTGACCGGGCGTCCCAAAATATTATCTGTTGTTCCGTTTCCGCCGTAATTGTTGATAACGGATTGCGGAAGCTCGGTAATTTTGTTACGGTTCATCGAAATGTTCCCTGAAATTTCATAGCGGAAACCTCCTGCGGTTTCATTCTGATAAGACAAAGCAACCTCAATCCCTGTATTTTCCATAGATGCACCATTAATCCATCGGTCTCCTCCTTCCCCGATCACACCAAGATAAGGCGGCAGTACAAGGATATCCTTTGTGGCTTTTTTATAGACATCGACACTACCTGTCAGTTTTTGATTAAAGAATCCGAAATCAAGCCCAAGATTAGTCTGCGTGGTGGTTTCCCATCTCAAATCATCATTTTTTGTCTGAGTTGCGATAAATCCTGATGGCAGTAACCCGCTTCCGACACCGGAAATATCATAAGCCGTACCATAAGATGTTGCCCACGTTGGATTTCCTCCTGCATAATTTGCTATATACAGCGAATAAACTGCCGAATTGCTTATTTCCTGGTTTCCGGTCTGTCCCCAGCCTGCTCTTAATCGTAAATCTGAAAAAAACGGAAGCAGATTTTCCGCAAAATATTCTTTATTGATTCTCCATCCTGCCGAGAATGCAGGAAAGGTTCCGAAACGGTTATTTTTACCGAATCTTGAAGAGCCGTCATAACGCATTGTTGCAGAGAAAAGATATCGGTTATCATAATCGTAAGAGAATTTTCCGAAGTAGGACAACAGGCTGTAATACGTGGAGCTACCGCCGTTGAAAGCATCTCCAGTTCCTGCGTCAGGATACATATAATCCGGTGTTTCTATCAGGAATCCTTCTTTTCTCAGCCAGGTATTTTTATATGTATCCCGGTACATTTCCATACCGCCCAAAATATCAAAATGGTGTTTTCCGGCTTTTGCAGTGTATTGTGCTGTGTTAGACCACGTCCATTTTTCTGTGTCCGACTGGTCGATGTTCACTGCATTGTTTTTGTTTTGCAGGTAGCCCGAAACATAGCTTCTCTGCAGCATTCTTTTGTAATAATTGGAAAGATCGATTCCGAAGCTGGATTTTAAGGTCAGATTTTTCACAGGCTGCAATTCTGCATAAACATTTCCGAAGAATCTTTGGTATTGGTAGCCGTTGTCTTTATTATATTCCAAAAGTCGTACAGGGTTCTGTCTGTCATTCATTCCGCCAACGGGACCGCCCCACCCGATTCCGTCTACAGTATGAACAGGAATGATGGGCAAAGCACGTAAAGCAGGATCCAAAACGCCCGGATCCATCAGCTCATTGGTTTTATTGAAGGTGAAGTTTTCCCCGATTTTCAGCTTTCCTTCGAAAAAATTATAAGAGGTATTGACACGGGCAGACAATCTTTTGAAATTGGTGAGTTTCACGATTCCATCATTGTTATAATACCCTAGAGAGAAAAAGTAAGAACCTTTGTCCGAAGCACTCGAGGCAGAAACATCCAGCGAATTGGCAACACCAGCCTGCGAAACCTCATCATACCAGTTGGTATCGGCTGACTTTATGGTTTTTGCGGCATCCAGATATTCAGGAACGTTGCTGCTATATAAGGTCGGAACTCCATTCTGAACACCCCAGTCAAAACTGTAGCTCAGATTATTGCTATTCGGATTAAGCCCATCATTGATATTAGCCTGCCAAAGTACCTGTCCGAATTGTTTTGCGTTCAGAACCTCTGTTTTCTTGGTGTATTGTGAATACGCCGTATAGTAATTGAGATCGATTCTCATCTTTCCTTTTTTTCCTTTTTTGGTGGTGATAATGATAACACCATTAGCCGCCCTGGAACCGTATATACTTGCCGAAGATGCATCTTTCAGCACCTGCATTGTTTCGATATCGCTTGGGTTAAGCTCGTTCATTCCTGATTTTGTGGGAATACCGTCGATCACATAAAGTGGGTCTGTATTATTTAACGTTCCTACACCACGAATCAGCACTTTTGTATTACCGCCGGAAGGAGATCCGTCGGCTGTGATATTAACACCTGCTACTCTTCCCTGCAAAGATTTGATCGGATTTGGTTCGGTCTGCTTGTTCAGGTCTTTCATATCCACCACGGAAACTGCACCAGTAATGTCTGTCTTTTTCTGCTTGGTATATCCGGTGACGATGACCTCATCTATACTTTTTATTTTCTCTGCAGCTAAAACGATGTTAAGAACCGTCTTTTCATCTACGACTATTTCACGGGTGGAATAATCAGGATAAGTGAAGATTAATGTGTTTCCTTTTTTCAGGTCATTGATCTGAAATGCACCGCTACTGTCTGTTGTGGTATTGGCTCCTGTTTCCGAAACGGTTACGATAACTCCGCTCAACGGCTTCTGATTGGAGGAAACTACCTTTCCTTTAATTACTTCCTGGGCAAATACGTACGAAAAAGGAAAAAGGCAAAAGGCTATGGCTATTTTGTATTTTTTCATAGTATAGTTTTTATTTGATATTAAGCTGATAAGCACTGATATTCAGAGCACTTCCTTTTGTATCTGTAGATAAGCTGAGCTCCGAAAAACTTTCATTAGGGAAGAATATTTCGGTCATTACCTTTTCTCCGTTATTGAAGAAAATTTCAATAGAAGTTTTATCCAGTACAATTTTGAATGCTGCATTTTGGTAGTTTTTTGCTAATGGCGCTTTTGAAACTCTGTCTGCAAAATTGTTCTTAAAATCTACTTTCCCAGATTTGGTACGGTCAATAAAAAGTTCCTGCTTATCATTATCGATTCCGAAAATCACTTGCTCTCCCAATGAATTTTTCAAAGCAAAAGTGTAAGTCCCTTTGGTCATTTTTTTTAAATCAATATCAATAACTGCTTTGGAAAGATCTATTTCTTCTTTACTGATGAGCTTTTTATCGGAAATAAGGTTAATTTCTTTTTTAATTGTCTTTCCTTCATAATTTTTAAGCTGGGAAACAGGAATATTTTTCAGAGTGTAACCCTCTTTTGATCTATTTAAAGTCACTTCACGAGGAATAGTAGAGCTTCCTCTCCATTTTTCCGTAGGCACATTCGGCGAATAATCCCAGTTCGACATCCACCCGATAATCACTCTTTTATTATCCGGAACATTATTAAAAGAGACACTCGCATAATTATCACGTCCCCAATCCAGCCAGGCCACTTTTTCTTTTTCCAGCTGCTTTGTAAAAACATCATCCATTTTAAAGGTTTTTCCGTCAAAATCACCTACAAAATACTGGGCAGCAGAACCTCCGTTCGGACCACCCGGATTGATGTTAACGATAAGCACCCATTTTTCTTCATGGGTTCCTTCTACCTTGATCGGGAAAAGATCCGGACATTCCCAAACGCCGCCGTGTCCGCCAATATCTTTACCAAACTCTGAAAGGAATACCCAATCTTTGAGGTTTTTTGAGGCATAAAAATGCTGTCTGTCCTGCGCTGCTACTCCCATTACCCACTGACTTCTTTTGGCATCCCAAAAAACTTTAGGATCGCGGAAATCTTTTATTCCCGGATTTTTCAGTACGGGATTATTGCTGTATTTAGTCCAGGTTTTCCCGTTATCGAGAGAATAAGCTATAGCCTGAGACTGCGCGTCAATTTCTCCTGCCTGCTCTTTTTTCATATCATGGTAAGTAAAAATGGCTACCACCGGAACATTCTTCCCGTCGCCAAATCCTGATGTATTATCCTTATCCACCACTGCACTTCCTGAGAATATTGCTCCTTTCTCATCGTACGCAATTGCAGGAGCTAGTTCTTCCCATTTGATAAGATCTTTACTGATGGCGTGCCCCCAATGCATCTTAGCAAAATCCGGCACACTCTGAAATGGTGTATACTGGTAAAATAAATGATAGGTTCCGTTAAGGTAAAACATCCCGTTCGGATCATTCATCCAGCCTTTTTGAGGGGTAAAGTGATAACCAGGTCTGTATAGTTGCTCTATGGAAGTTTTCGAGTCCGACTGTGCATTAAGCCCGGAATAAAACGTAGCAGCGATGATTAAAGTTGATATGATTTTCTTCATTATGATTATTTAATAAGAGTTTTTGAATTATTTTAAGAGTTCTTTTGCCAATAATTATATTGATCTTGTCAAGCTATTTCGTCAGTGTTTTGCTTAATTTTTCCAGTGATATACCCTTGGTTTCCGGCATCATAAACATCACAAACAATAACTGGAACACCATTGCAATGGTAAATACCAGAAACACGGTCCCGGCTCCGATGGTAGAAAATAATGTAGGAATCAATGAGGGAATAATCGCTGCCAAAAGCCAGTGTGTGGAACTGCCGAAAGCCTGTCCGGATGCCCTGAGATGATTTGGAAAAATCTCCGAAATGAACACCCAGATCACCGTTCCCTGACCAATAGCATGAGAAGCAATAAAGAGGAATAGAAAAATAGGTATCGCCAATCCCGACCAATGGAAATAAAACGCCATAGAAACCAGGCCTAAAGAAATGATATAACCTACGGAGCCCAAATACATCAGTGTTCTTCTCCCTACTTTATCAATAAGGTTAACCCCAACCAGAGTGAAAACCATATTCACAACACCAATCCCGATACTGCTGAGAAGGGCGGTTTTTTCACCCAAACCTGCTTCGCCAAAAATTCTTGGTGCATAATACAGGAATGCATTAATCCCTGACATCTGGTTGAAAAAAGCTACGAGAAAAGCCAAAATCAGCGGAAAACGGTATTTCTTCATAAAAATATTTTCGTTTGGCGATTCTGCGTGATCATCTTCCATCTGCATGATCAAAGTTTCAGAATCCTGATCCGGACTAAGGGCTTTCATCACTTTTTTAGCTTCTTCTATCCTGGATTGAGAAACCAGCCATCGGGGGCTTTCCGGAATGATGAATACACATAATGTATAAATAGCCGCGGGAATCGCCTGTACCCCGAGCATCCACCTCCAATCGTTGTCGCCGGTGCCACTTAATAAATAATTCGATAAAAATGCAATCAGAATCCCCAGAACAATATTGAATTGATAGAGGGAAACCATTCTTCCGCGGTCTTTTGCAGGCGCAATCTCTGAAATATAAGCCGGTGCGGCAATCGTAGAAGCACCTACTCCCAAACCACCCAAAAATCTGAAAAATGCAAACAGATAAGGATCATTGGAAAGTGCAGTTCCTATTGCAGAAAACGCATATAAGACACCAATGATCAGGAGCGTTTTTTTGCGCCCGAATTTATTGGTCGGTATTCCGCCGAAAATAGCACCTATCACTGTACCCCATAATGCCATCCCCATCACAACCGCTCCGTGAAATGCATCTGAGCTGTTCCAGAGTGTCTGCAATTTTTTGTCTGCGCCGGAAATCACTACCACATCAAATCCAAAAAGAAATCCGGCCAAAGCTGCCGTGATAGACCACATAACAATTTTATTCATCTGTTAAAATATTTATTTGTTTGTGGCTAATATATCCCGAGGCGTCAATCCGAAGGTCTAATTATGTAACTAAATATTTCAGTAAGGTTAACTATTTGTTAAATAATTGCAACTAATTGAATGCTAATGATTTATTTGGAAATAATTTTATTGAAGTTTAATAATGTTTCAAAAATGTAACATTGTTTTATAAAAATGTTACGTGCATTTTGGACTTTTAAGATTAAGAACCATTTACTATTATGAAAAGTTTATCCGAAAAATGGATTAAGGTGTGGGATTTTTGACTTATGAATTTTTAAGAATTATAAATCGTTTCGGAAAGTTGTTTATTCGGCCGAATGAAGGTGGTTGTTGAGAGAGTGTAATAAAAAAGCCGCAGCTTGATTTGCTGCTGCTGGATATGATAAAATATTGGATATGAAAACTGATGTTAAATATAAATTAAGCTTTGGATTTTTTTCTCGCAATGTTCATATTACATTCAACCATCTGATCATTTGATTTCAGAATTTCCATCAGTCTTTTCCAGCGGACTTTCTAAAAGCATTCGGCGATATGCCAAACTTATTTTTGAAAACAGTTGAGAAATAATTCGGGGAAGAAAACCCGGTTTTGTATGCAATCTCAGAAATCGTCAGTTCAGGATTTTGAAGCATTGACTTGGCCTGTTCCAGGCGGAAATTGTTGATGTAATCGCTCACATTTACATCAAACATCGCTTTTATTTTTCTATAAAGCTGGATTCTGGAAATATTGAGCAGGTCTGCAAGATTCTCCACTGAGAAATCGGGATTGTCTATATTGGTTTTAATAAGTTGGTTCAGGCTGTTCACAAAGGTTTGCTCTATGCTTCCAAACGACTTACTGTCCACAATTCTGCCGATATTGTTTGTATAGTAATAACGTAGCTTTTCACGGTTGTAAAGCAGCGCACGCAGCGACTGTATCAGAATCGGGTAACTGAAAGGTTTTGTAAGATAAAGGTCGACGCCGGATTTCAGTCCTTGCAGATAAGATTCTTTATTATCCAAAGCGGTCAGCAGAATAACCGGAATATGCGATGTGCGAAGGTCATTTTTTATAATTTCACAGATTTCAAAGCCATTTTTTTCAGGAAGATTAACGTCACAAACGATAATATCAGGAATTTCATTCAAAGCTTTATCAATTGCATCCGTACCGTCAGAAACCACCACCTCAAACTCATTCTGGAGTTTGTTACTTAAAAAGAAGGATAAATCCGAATTATCCTCCACCAAAAGAAGCGAGTAGCGCTCACCCTGAGATTCCTGGTTTTGGATATGCATCTCATCTTCCAATCCCATAAAAACAGTATCTTTTGCCAGGCTTCCGGCATCTGCGAGACTGGGTTCTTTCACCATTTGGTCTTCGTTGAAATGCTTGTTTCCCTTGTAAAGGCTGATGACAAACTCCGTTCCCTGAAAAGAGTTTACTTCTATCTTCCCAAGATGAAGCTCTATGAACTGCCTGCTGAGATGAAGCCCGATTCCTGAACTGTTTTTCCTGTTGTTGGAACCTTTGAAATACGCCTCAAAGACGTTGCTGATCTCTTTCTCGGGGATTCCTATTCCGTTATCTTTAAAGCTGATAACCGCCTGATTGCCTTTTTCCTGAATTGTGATTTCAATCTTTCCATTGTCCGGCGTAAATTTGAAAGCATTGGACAAAAGGTTGAAATAGACTTTATCCATCAGGTTTCTGTCTATGTAGAGTTCAAGGTTTTTATTTTGAGAATGAATTTCAAATTTGATATTTCTTTTTTTAGCTTCATTTTCAAAATCACGAAAAATTGCATAAGTAAAATCATAAATATTCGTCCTGGAAACTCTCAGATTAAACGTTTGACTTTCTATTTTCCTGAAATCAAGCAGGTTATCCACCAATCTCAATAATCTGTTGGAGTTTTTATTGATCAGCTCCAATTCATATGTTGGTTTCCCTTTAGTTTTACCGGAATCCATCAGAGATTCCAATGAACTGAGGATAAGTGTAATGGGTGTTTTAAATTCGTGTGATAATCCCGTGAAAAAATTAACTCTCGCTTCATTACTGTCTTTCAACTCATTGGCAATGGTTTCGATCTGGTTTCTTTGAATGGTAATTCTCTCGTTGGTAAGGGTAAGCTGTTTATTTTTTATCTTGATCGCATAAATAAGGTAAATGGAATAGGCTACCAGGCAAAACATCAAAATCAACAATATGATAGACCAGCGGAACAATTCTTTTTGAGAAGAATAAAGTTCAATCTGCTTTTTAACCGCCTGTACCTGATTTTCTATAACACCCTGCTGCTCAATGATTTTATCAAACTGATTGCGCATAATTTCCGCATTCATCCTGTCGATGATCGTTGTGCTGAGCTTGATTCGTTTCGGAACGGCAACTCCATTATGAATCTTAATGGCAGTCTCGATGGCTTCTGCTCCACCTGTCGGATAAAGTAAAGTGGCGTTCAGCTTTCCGTCCAGAACCATTTGTATTCCGCCGTCTTTTGTATTCAGTCCGTCAACACCGATAAATTTGATTTGATTTTCCAGACCGGCATTCCGAGCAATCTGCCACGCATTGGTGGCAAGCTCATCATTAAAGGCAAAAACGTACAGACTTTGATTCCCCAAGGAATCAATTGTTTTCCGGAAAGCATCTACAGGAAGGCCTCTAAATGTCTTTATCAGGTCTGTATTGGGATTGTTTTTGATGGTTTCCTGAAAGCCGAGACTTCTTTCTATGGTTGGAGAAGAATGGTCATCACCTCTTATTTCGATTACTTTTTTATAATCTTTAGAATCTGAAAGAATATAATTGGCCGCTTCTTTACCGATCTCCATATTGTCTGCCCCGATATAGGTCGTATATTTTTCTGAATTGATCTTCCTGTCGAGCAAAATAACCGGAATATTTTTGACAGCCGCTTTTTCCAAAACAGGAACCAGGGATTCGGGATCAATTGGTGAGATGATAATCACATCCACATGACGATCAATCATTTTTTGTATATCCTGAACCTGCTTGCTCACAGAGTTTTCTGCTTTCTGAATACTCAGTTCTACTTCGGAATGAAGCGATGCCTGTATCTCCATAGCATGGTTCATTGTCAATCTCCAGGGATGATTTCCCAGTCCTTGTGAAAATCCAATACTAATTTTATCTGAAGTTTTCTGAGATTCTTTACAAGAAGAAAAAACAAGGAAAAACAGAAGGAATAACATTCTATAAGCCTTAGAAAAACCAAAAACTTTCAAAAATTTTATTGTTGACATATTAACACAATATTAATGAAGTTGTGGCAGACAGGCAATTTTTAGTTACAGTATTTTGTATTAAATCTTCTCTATTTATCAGGTGCATATTTCGGTTATGATTTATAATTCGACAGAAATTCTGACCAATTTTAACAGTCTGTCAAGTTTAATCAATACTTCTTACCGGTTCATAGTACAGTATAACCGAACCTCCGTTAAAGATTCGCGTTTTTAAGAGCTTAAGAGTAATTCTGCTATTTATGTTTTCAAATAACTGCAGCCCATTTCCGACAACAACAGGATAAACACACAATTGAAATTCGTCTATCAGATTAAGTTTCATTAATTGTACAATCAAACTTCGGCTTCCTACTAAAATATCTTTACCTGCCTGCTGTTTTAATTTTATAATCTCTTCTTTCAGCTCCCCAGTGGCTAACTTGGCACTTTCCCATTCTATATTTTTCAGACTGTTGGAAAAAACAATTTTAGGAATTTTATCAATTGCCTGTGCAAAGTCGTCCATTGATTTTTCACCTGAGGAATTCTTTATATAAGGCCGCCAATATTCCATAAGCTGATAGGTTGTTCTACCATATAAAATAACATCTGCCTGGTTTAACAGATCAGTATAATGTTTGTGTATTTCTTCATCGGGAATACCTGCCGTATGATCACAAAACCCATCAAGTGTCATATTAAATGCTGCAATTACTTTTCTCATATCGGTCTACTGCTGTATTTGAGCATTAAATTTAAAAAATTACACTTTATCGGGACTTTACATAAGACAAGAAATGTTCAAAGAATAATTTTGAATTCTTTGTCAGTTATTAAAATGACTATACTCAGAATACACATTAGCAGTGAATTGTAATAGTGTTGAGATTCATTATGGGGAGAAAAAAAACAATTAAAAATGTAAAATAACTAGCCATTTTGCGTCAGGCGGACAGATTTACAAAACTCAACTTTTTTTTTATAAATTTGGTATCAATTCAAGGTTTAACGTTTGTGCGCAGTTTTACCCTGAATGCCAACCCGCGAGCCTTTAGCAGTCATTGCATAAAGACAACTCATTCAAATTTAAAAGCATGACAAACGGCAATGAACACCTAAAAGACTTTGAAAATTTTATGCAAGTAAGAATTAAAGTCTCTAAGTAGCAGTCTAAAATTACCGTTAACTCAAAATACACGCAATTTGCATTCTGAATATTTTAAACAATATTAATGATTTTTAGATGATGATTTATTTTATCTAGCGTTACTTTTAGAAAAAATATAAGGACATTTAATCCAAACACCCCCCTACGCCTGTTTCATATTATCGATTTCAAAACACTGATTTCAAACATAAATCCAAATATTTTTAATGTCAGGCCAAATGGTGCCACTTTACGATAAACAGTAACATTTTTAATGGATATAAAAGTTATAAAATATTCTTGCAAATAACTTTTATAAATTTATTTTAAAATAGGCTGTTGTACCTGAAAGTTTTTCAATTCTCTGGATAGATCCCATCCTTAACTCCATATGTTTTTAATTTTTTAGAAATTATCAATCTTGATAATAAATATTCTTCCTTATCTATTTCATTCGCTTTTAATTAAATACATTTTTTCATATTTAGAAAAAACACGTCAACTTATGACGCTGACCAATAGTACTTTTGTTTTCAAAGGGATATTCAGTATGATTTTATACATTATGAAATTATCATTAATACATGCGTATAACAACCATTTATTTAAAATAAATAATAATTAATTGATACTTCGATATAATTTTAAGGTTATGTGCCCGAAGGATCAAAAAATAAATATTGAAAATTATCATATAAAATCTATAAAAGAATGATCATATTTCATAAATTACGTTAATTTAGCAAAAAATATTTATTTAATATCGATTTTAGCAGAAATTTATGCAGTATTATAATAAGTAATTATTAAATTGAAGTAAGGCTTTTTAGATAGGATACATTATAAACAATTTGAAAACTTAAATATTTAATTATGATAAAAAAACTATTGTTGCTCATTGTGTTAGCTTCATCTTTTTCATTTGCTCAGACCTGGAATCTTGATGGAAACACAGGAACAAATCCTACATCGAACTTCTTGGGAACCACCGATGCCAAGGATCTTATTATTAAAACGGGTAATGTGGAGAGAATGAATATTAATTCTGTTGGAAAAATTACATTAAAACAACAATCGGATCTGGATCTTTCCTTTGAAACTTTTGGCCGTTTGCAGTTCAATACCGACACTACCTCTGATGGGATGCATATCTTTAATAATAAACAAATGATTGCTGGTGCTGACCTTGTTTGGATCAGTTCTGCGTATCAGCCTAATGATACAGGATTATTCAGTATTTCTTCTCCGCCAAATGCAGCGGACTGGTCTAAGCCTGTATTTTCTGTAAGATCTAATGGCAAAGTATTTATGGGGGTAAGATTAAATTTCATGCCGGCTTGTAGTGACTGTAATGAATATAGATTATTTGTTCAAGACGGTATAAGGACAGAAAAAGTAAAAATCGATGTGGCATCGGCAAATAACTGGGCAGATTATGTTTTCAAAAAAGAATATAAGCTTAGATCTTTAGAAGAAGTTGAAAAACATATTGAAGAAAATGGCCACTTGCCTAATATTCCTTCTGCGGAAGATGTTGTCAAAAATGGGATCAATGTTGCAGAGATGGACGCTAAGCTTTTAGAAAAGATAGAAGAACTTACTCTTACTCTTTATTCGATCGAACAAAATAAGAAACTGCAAAACCAAGCTGAGAAAATTGACAAACTTGAAAAACAGCTTTCTCAGATCACCTCCGAAAAAAACAAATAATAATGAAAAGAAAAATACTCTCAATGTTTTCTTTGTTCATTGGCTTTTTAGGCTTTTCACAAACTGAAGTGTATTTTAAATACGATGAAGCCGGAAACCAAAGATACAGAGGAACCAATGCTACTGGAAAACAGACTACTGAAGAGATCAAAGAATTACAAAAAGTTGAGGAACCAAAAACAGCAGCTGTTGTACAACAGTCTCCTTTTATGGATGAAAAAACTTTTTGGAAACAGGTAAGATTGTATCCTGTTCCTGTTAACGACTATCTCACTATCGACTGGACAGAAGAAGTTGACAGTCTTATTGAATCAGTATCATTATACCAGCACAGCACTGTTCATTGGAAATTTCAACAGCAAAATATTCCAAGTTTAAACAAACAGCTGAAAATCAATATGACCGGTTATTATTGGGGAGTTTACGTGCTTAATTTCACTTTGAAAGATGGTAGAGTTTTCAGCAGAAACGTAACCAAAAGATAAAAATTTAAACTAAAAATTATTATTAACAACAATAAAATGAAATTATTTTCATCATTTATACTGTCATTGTGTTCAGTCATAGCTTTTTCACAGACCATACTGTACCAGGCAGAAAGTACTACCCGAACGGTTCAGGATCCGCAGGCAGTTGTATTAGCTCAAGGATTTCAGGCAACAAGCAGTGTTTCAAATCCGTTTATAGCTAAGATCGGTCCCGCAACGGAAAGCCCGGGCGGAGGTCCCGCAACCTCTAATGCAGGAACTAATAACCCAAGCGGGACCCTTCAGACACAGGAAAATAAATATCATGATACAAAAGGTATTATAGAAGTTAACGGAAGCGGTCAATTACAGTTTAGTCTCCCAATAGATCTTCCATCAAGTGCAAAAAATGTAGGTCCGCAAATAAGTTTAGTTTACACAAGTGGAGCAGGAAACGGCATAGCGGGTTATGGATGGAACATCTCAGGGCTTTCAACCATTTCCAGAATAGGTAAAACCATCGAAAATGACGGTGAGGTAAAGGGTATTAAACTTGACTATTCGGATTATTACAGCTTAAACGGAGATAGATTAATATTAAAATCCGGAGAATATGGAAAAGACGGAGCAGAATATGTCACAGAAAAGTTTTCCAATGTAAGAATCAAATCTTTTGGGATGGCACGTTATGGTAACCAGCCATTAAACAAGCCTGCTACTTTTGAGGTAACATTTGAAGATGGCTCTATGGCATGGTATGGGGTTTCTCCTAATTCTGGACTTATGATTTCATTTGATTATGCCATAACGCCTACAGATTATTATCTTACAAGCTGGAAAGATACAAACGGAAATTATATTGATTATAAATACTCTCAGTCCACAACGAGTAATGTTGCGATGATTTCATCGATCAGATGGGGAGGTAATACAAACGCAAATACTTCTCACTACAATACGCTTGAATTTACTTATGCAGATAGACTTTTAAAAGAGCAGTCATTTAGCCAGGGAGTAGAATTTGTTCAAAATAATATTCTGAAAGAAATAACTGTCAGTTCAAACTCCCAGTTATACAAAAAATACAAGGTTGATTATAAAACTGACACTAATGGTACTGATTACCAATTTGTGGATAAAATTACTGAATTCAATTCAGATAATGAAGAAGCAAACCCTGTTACTTTTGAATACGAAGAATCAAAATTAGGAGGCTGGAAAGCTTCAAAATATGATTATACAGAAGATCATAAGGTTATAGGAGATTTTGATGGAGATGGTAAGATCGATATGTTAAAATATTCCAATGCAGTAAACTACTGCAAAACTTACAATACCCAAATTAATCAACATCCAACTGCAAATGAAAATGAAATTTCATATACGTATTATGATGATACCAAATGTATTGAATGGGTAAATGAACAAGCTGGCTTTTATTTATTCAAAAATATTTTTGATGATAATAAGCCCGATAAAATACTTGTTTCTTCAGACATTACAAAAGAATCTTTAGACAAGTCTCTGGCTATTGTGGTTAAGGATAACAATAACATCGTAAATTCAAAACAAAGCATTGTAATATTCAATAAAAATAAAGTTGGAAATACACTGGCATATGATATGGAATTTAAGGTGTATACTTTTTCAGACAATAATACACTTGATTTCCAATTTAGCAGATCTATCCCTTACATCCAGTATGCTGCAGATCCAATATATAGCTTTGACAATAACACAACCATCGATAGCCAGATCAAAGAAGTAGACATTAATGGTGATGGATTGTCAGAATTAATTATTGGCTTAAGGGATAAAAGTTGCTATGCTATTCCTATAGACCCTTCCGGTCCCACACTCAATTCTAATGGCGAAAAAATCTTGCCTCCCGGCGGGGGAACCACCTGTAACACCTTCTACAGGTATTTAAGAATTAGTTTAGATAAAAATGTAAGCAACGATAATTCATTTGCATCATTTTCTTTATATCCTTATAATTCGCCTGCTCTTAATAATTATTTAGTTGGAGACTTTGATGGAGACAGTAAAACCGACTTCTTGAGACTGAACGGAGGAAATCCGGTACTTGTAAGTTTAAAAGATGACGGACAAAACGTTTTAGTTGAAGAGACCAATATGGGAACAACACCTATTTCAGGAGTATTTGCCAGTTCTGTTTTAGGGGATTATAATGGTGATGGCAAAACAGATCTGATGATTCCTGCTGGATACGACTCTTCTGACTGGAGATTATACACTTCAACAGGATCTCATTTTAATGCAAAATATTACAGCAATTTCTGTTATTTTACCTCTTCACAAAATGACCCTACTAATTATATTCCTTGGTATTCCTTCCAAAGATCATATATTGCCCAGGATATCAATAAGGATGGCAAATCAGATTTTATTGAATTCTTCTCTCTTGTACAAATAAGCCAGGCAGGTGGCGGACAATCAAGATTTGTTATTAATTTATACGAAAACAGAGGCTACAAATCGAATAGCGGTATTGAATTTCAAAAAAAGAAATTAGTAAATTATACTCAATCTTCATCGTACGCAGGTGCAAGTCTTATTGAGAACCGCAGAGGCTCCCTACTGGTACAATAATAACAATACGTACTTTAGAACAAGTATGGAACAATTTACCTGGTCTGATGTGAAAGAGCACTATACTCCGCTATTCGGAAGCTTTAGGATAAATCTTTCAGACGAAAATATTCTTGTTTATCAAAAAAGCAGATTATTTAAGTTTAATTATTACGATGTCTCCAAAGAATCCAATATCAAGTCAATTACACAAGGTAAGGTTAAAACAGAGATCGATTATAAAGAGCTTGATCCTACAATTGATTCTAATTTTTACAAACCTATTAAAAAGGAATCCTATCCTTATATAGAACTAAACAAAGTCTATCAAACTTCACTTGTTTATCAGCTAAGAGAATCAGGCAAAAAGCAAGATTTTAGATACAGAGGTTTTATTTCCCATCTGGAAGGAAGAGGAATGATTGGCTTCCGCCAAGTTGCCCGATCATCATGGTACAGCGATGGATTAGAGAACACTAAAATATGGAGGGGAACAGAAATGGATCCTCTTTCTGAAGGCTTACCGATAAAGGAATGGACTATTAGAACAAACAATGAAAACCTTATTTTCCCAACGGATCTTTCAGAAAACAACACTACTTTATTATCATTTACCTCGACTCAATACCAGATAGACAAGTTGATAAATGGACAGGTCGTAACATCTATTCCTACTGCTGACAGATCTAAAGTTGTAACAGCTGGTGTACCGAAGTCCTCATTTAGTAAGGATTTTTTAACCAATACAATTACAACCAAAAATATAACTTATAATAATTATTATCTGCCAACGGAAGCCGTGACAAACATAAATAACGGATTTGCCATTTCAAATATAAAATTCGGATATTTAAACAATCCTAATGGAATTGGTAAAGATTATTATATCGGCAGACCATCAAGCAAACTTGAAAATAACAGTGCTTATTCATCTTCCAATAAAAAGGATCAATATTATACTTATGAAAACAATAGACTAAAATCAACATTAACCATAGTTGGAAATGTTTTTGATGACAATTTAACCGAAGAATATAAGTATGATGGTTTTGGAAACATAATTGAGACTAAAATAACCGCAGGCTATGATCAACAAAGCAAAACATCAAAATCACAATATGATCCGCTAGGAAGATTTATAGTTAAAAAAACCGATAATCTTGGACTGGAAACAAGTATTATTTATGATAACTGGGGACAAATTAAAAAGCAAACTGATCCCATTGGAAATACTATTGATAACGAATATGACAATTGGGGCAAATTGCTTAAATCTGCATCTAATACCGAAGGAGTTACAACGTATCAATATGCCAGATTGGATGGCAGTCAGGGTACAAAAGTAACAGAATATAGTCCGGATGGCAATGTAGTGATCACCTATACAAATATTCTTGGTCAGGAATATAAAACAACAACAAAAGCATTTGGCCTAGGCCAATACATCTCGAAAATTACTGAATTTGATGTCTTAGGTAGAAAGACCAGGGAGAGTGAACCTTTTATGGAAGGGCAAAATGCAAGTCAATGGAATACGATTGTTTATAATGATTTATATTATCCTGCAAAAATTAATGCGATTGCCTATACCGGGAAAGAAATGTCAACCGTTATTTCCGGAAATACAACAACAGTAAAAGAAGAAAATGGTAATGGAAGAACGACTTCAAAAACAATTGATGCGTTAGGAAATGTAATTACAAGCACTGATAAAGGTGGTACAATTACTTTTTCCTACAATTCCAACAGCCAGCAGATAAAAGCCCAATATGAACAGAATATTGTAACCACATCTTACGATGTATGGGGAAGAAAGTCCGAAGTAAATGATCCATCTAATGGCATTTATAAATTCGAATATGATGGTTTTGGACAAATTAAGAAAATAATAAGTCCAAAAGGGACTAAAGAATATATTTACAATAATCTTGGACAATTAATCACAAAAAAAGAACTTTCAACAAACGACGGAGGTAACGCAACAAATAAGATGATCTCTTTTGTATATGATGATAAGGGAAGAATAACTTCAAAATCAGGAATTTCAAAAGGCAAGTCTTATAGTTCAAATATCACTTATGATCAGCAGGGACGAATAATTTCAAATGTTGAGAGCAGCAATGATAAATATTTCATTCAAAAAGGTATTACTTATGATGATAAAGGAAGAGTGATATCTTATGAAAAAAGTCTATATTCATCAGGCATTATGACTAAAGTCGATGTCCAAAATTTTTACAGTGACTGGAATGGTGATCTTTACCAGATTAATGATAAAAAGTCGGGGAAAACTTTATGGACTCTTTTAGAAACTAATGAGAAAGGACAGATTACAAAAGAAAATTTAGGAAAATCAAGAATATTTAATAATTATGGAAATAATGGATTTCTTAACGGTATTGAGCATCAACATTGGGATCAATTGCAAGGTTCATCAAGTATTCTTCAAATAAATTATTCTTTTGATGCCATAAAAAATGAATTACAAAGCAGAAATACCTTAGGGGACTTCAATATTACTGAGTTATTTACTTATGATGATAACAACCGTTTGACTGGTTGGACAGATCCTGTTACAAATACCTTAATAGCAAATAGAAATATCTACGATAATAAAGGTAGAATACTTGAAAATGACCAGGTAGGAAAAATTAAGTTTGATAATTCAGCAAAAATTTATCAGCCTACCGGCATGACCTTAAATGCGGCAGGCACTCAAAATTACAATAATGATTTGATTCAGAGCGTATCTTATAACGAAAACAACGATCCTATCTTTATCGACGGAATGAAAGGTGATGTTGCTTTCCAGTATGGCCTTACCAGTATGAGGCAAAGAGTCACATATGGTGGTAATTTCAGTATAGACGGAGATGGAAAGTTCACGAAATTTTATAATGAGGACGGTAGTTTTGAAATTGTTAAAGATAACATTACAGGGAAAGAGAAACATATTCTTTATATTGGGGGAACACCTTATGAAAGTAATATTATTTATCTTAAAAATTATGATGAATCATCCGGATCATACAAGTTTTTGCATAAAGACTATTTAGGCAGCATCCTTGCAATAAGTGATGAAGAAGGCAATAAACTAGAACAAAGACATTATGATGCTTGGGGTAATTTTACTCATCTTAAAATAGGTAATGGAGCAATTATTACAGATAAAAACGTTATTAATAATGCCGCATTAATACTTGATAGAGGATATACAGGTCATGAGCATTTTGCAGAAGTAGGAATTATTCATATGAATGGCAGATTGTATGATCCGCTGCTTAGAAGATTTCTTAATGCTGATGAAAATATCCAGGATCCATACAATACTCAGAATTATAATAAATATGGATATGTATTAAATAACCCTTTGATGTACAATGATCCTACCGGAGAAGTATTTCAGTTCTTAATAGCCGCAGGAATGGCAGTTTTCTGGGCAACAGTTCTTACAGGAGCTATTATTTCGTCAGCTATTGCCACCTTTTTATATTTAGCAAAAGCATATTTAACCAAAAATTTCAGTGTTGGTGGCTTTTTAAAAGCCGTCACATTAGGATCTATTACAGGAGCCGTCACCGCCGGATTAGGCCAAGTGTTTAGCGCGGGTACTTTCTTGGCAACTGTAGGAAACGGAGCTTTAGCTGGCGCTGGCGGAGGAGCAATACAAGCATTATCCAGCGGAACAAACTTTTTACAGGGATTAGCTAAGGGAGCTGTTATAGGAGCTGTTATAGGGGCTGTAAGCTGGAAAATCGGAAAAATGATGACTCCGTCAAAAGATCAAGTTCAATTAAACGCGGAAGGAAGTTTTAGTTATGACGGGCAAAAGTTTGCAAACGAAAAAGAACTGATGGATTACATAAGAAAAACAAGTGGGAATCCGGATGTGATTATGAAAAAGCTAAAAATTTCAAGTATAGAATTAGCGTCAGACGCAAATCTGCCGGCATCAGATAGTAACAAAATCACAAAATTTGAAAATGGATTTATGATGGAGTATCAAAAAGATGCTTTAGGAAACTCAATAGCTAATAGTCGATCTCAAGTATTAGCAACTACCATAAGGCAAGATGGATATTCAAAGATATTTGTTTCGCCGGGATTGAAAGGAGTGCACTTAAATGGTCATTATTTGGCAAAAACATTTATTAATCATGAATTTATACATAGCTATCATCTAATGAAAGGACTTACAAATACTACCTATTTAGAAAGATCTGCATGGTCATATAACTTTGCTTATGCCAGAGCTAATAATTTAAATGTAAGTAGTTTTGTAAGAAGCTTAGGCCGATTTAATGGATTTAATATTCCTTCTGCCTACAAATGGAGCACATCAGGCATTTCAAAATTCATAAACTTATTTTAAAATGAAAACAAAAATAATAGTATGTATTATTGCAGTTTCTGCACTATATTCTTGTAGCAAAAAAGAAATACTTGAAAAGGACGGAGGAATTATTATTTCAGAGTCAAACAGGTATATTTCTACAAAAGATAGACTTGTGGTTGTTACCAGTACAAGTTTCACAGAAGGAGATAAATCAGATACTTTAAAAATACAGCTTTCTGATAAAGACTGGAATATTCTACAGAAAAGTTTTACTAAAAACCAGATATTTTCTATCAGTAATAATCATCCAGAGATAGGAGAAAAATCGAACTCAATCATACCATTTCCAAAAAAGATTGAAATCAAGACCAATAAGAGAAATTTAACAATCAACTATAATTACTTTGTTGGCAACGAGAAAATTGACACGGTCAAAAGTAAAAACTTAAAACAATTTATGAGGACATTTGATTCCATCATTTATTATAAAACAATTAAATAGTTATTTGGTTTTATTTAATACCTTTTTCCCTGCCTTATGGTAGGGATTTTTAAATCTATTGCTGTATTAACCGGAATTGATCGTGTTTACTAAAAATGAAAGCCTTTCAGTTCGTAAGAAAGTCTATGAAACCCAGGAAGCTTATCCCTTTGCCTGTCTGTCCTGTCGGATCGGTACTTATTGGCTGCTGCGAATTTATTAAGCAGGCATAAGAGCCGGAAAAGCAATAGGAAGAAGATGGAGAGACAGGCCTGCGGATTGGCTGCGGCGGGCATTTAAAGAATATATTATGTTCCACCTTTGGGAAAAATTTGGTACGCTTTGTTACACACTTTGATTTTACAGATTCTCATTTAGATATACTGGAAAACAGATTAAAATTGTATAATACCGTTGAGGCCAAGTAAAATAATAATATTAATTCGATAAAAATTGCTGTAGTGCTGTTTCATCTGAATTTTAAACGGGCAATCAATCAGAAAGAAAGGTGTAGAACCGGAGTTGAATTTGAAAACTGCCAATTCAGAACGTTAATCAAATTAATAATGGTTTATCTTCAGATCATCAATTTAAAGCTACTCTAAGCGGGATTTTCAGCCAATCGTAGTTTTACTACAATTTTGCAGATTTAATGAAATTTTATATTTAGCAACATATTTTTATCTAACTTAGGTGACATAATATCAAAAAACCGCACAAAATATTATGAAAAACACCTCAAATTCTGATAAAGTTTCAGAAAACCACATTTCAGGGATTAACCGTGTGGTAAAGCTGGACATTGTGGTTGAGGGCAAGGCTGTCAATCACTTCAAGCACTTCCGTCTACAACAAAGTGCAAGAAGGCACCATGATTTTGAACTGGTATTGGCTCATGACTCTTTAGGTGAGGCACAAAACCATCACCTTGAACAGGCTCAAAAGTTTTTAGGAAAAAGAATCACCGTTGTTTTTAAATATAAAGATGCTGAAAGTGAAAGTCCCGAAAGAACGTTTGTGGGTCTCATTACCAAAGTAGCATTCAGTCAGGAAAAAATGAGCCTGGGAAATATTATCTTGAAAGGAAAGAGCCCTACTATTCTGATGGATTCTGCTCCGCATACCCAAAGTTTCGGAGGAAATCAGGAAGTGAATACCCATATTATTGCCAACCGGATTATCAAGGAGACACTAGCCTCAAACAAATTTGATTTCAGGATAGATACCCAAAACAAAAGTTATATTAATTACAGTTCTCAATACAACGAAACCCATTACAATTACCTTACAAGAGTTGCAGAAGCCTACGGAGAACAGTTCTATTATGACGGTGAAATCCTTCATTTCGGGAAGCTCCCCTCTTCTGAAAAACCTATCATGCTGGTGTATGGAAGCAATGTAAATGATGTGAATATTGAGCTGAAAGCCGTTCACACCAAGCCGGAATATTTTGGCTATAACAGCAGCAGCCATACTAAAATGACAGGTGCTGATGATCGTATACAGCATCTGGGAGAATTATCCTCCAAAGCTTATGAACTGAATGATACTATTTTTACCTCCCGTTCACTCACCCCTGCTCCTATCAACGCCAATATGTTCCGTGATGTGGATGATTCTCAGAAGAGCGCAAGAGGAAGCAAGGCAGTAGAGGTTTTTACCGTTACAGGACAAACGACAGTTCCATTCCTCTATATTGGCTGTGTTGCAGATTTAGCCATGAGAAAGACCGGCAGTAATGAAACCTCACATTTTACAACGCTTATGATTACAGAGGTGAGCCACGAAGTTGATGCAAGAGGATACTATACAGGAAGTTTTGAAGCCATCGCTGAAGGCACTGGTTTTATGCCAAAACCTGATTTTGAAATGCCTAAAGCTGAACCGCAGGTGGCCACCGTCATATCCAATGTAGACCCATTGAACCAAGGCAGAATACAGGTCCGGTTTGACTGGCAGCTAAATGATACTACTCATTTTATCAGAATGATGAGTCCTGATGCTGGTGGAACAGATGCCGTAACACAAAACAGGGGCTTTGTAGCTGTTCCCGAGATTGGAGATCAGGTTATGGTGGGATTTGAATACCACAACCCCGATTTTCCTTTTGCCATGGGTGGAATGTTTCATGGGCAGGTAGGCCTGGGCGGAGGTGTCAATAATCATCTGAAGTCTATACAGACGCGAAGCGGTATTAAAGTTTTAATGAACGATGCAGAAAAAAGTGTAACCATTAAAGATCCAAGCGGAAATACTTATTTTATGGATGGCCAGGGTAATATTCATGTTACTGCACCAAAGAATATGACTTTTACAGCAGGCGAAGATATGCATATTTCTGTGGGAAGGAATATGACCACTAAGATTGGACAGGACAGCACCATGCATATTGGAAATGATCATACCGAATCCATTACAAAGAGATACACGCAGACCTCTGAAAATAAAAGCGTTACCGTTAAGCAGGATCAGACAGAAACCACCGGTAATAAATTTAGAAGCACTTCCGGAGAAGCCGATATACAGACCTCTAAAGGCGATTTAAAACTAAGAGGAACATCATTGGCCGTATTCCAGGGAGGAAAAGACGTTAAAGTAAGTAAGGGATAAATTTATAACGATGGATAAAAGTAAGTTTTCATTGGCTGCCTAGGAATATTATTCAAGCCGATACAATTGAATCCAATCCAAAATAGTAACACATGGAAAATCAGGATACTTCAGCGCATGATCGTAAGCTTTCTGAAAAAAGAGCAGAAAAACAAAAAAGAGCCAGCGAAGATTCTCCTTTAGAAAAAAGAGAAATGGTAATGCATGGAGCCAAGTTGAAATGTCCTTATGCTCAGGCGCCCGGAGAACTGAAAGTTACCTCAAACGAAATAATACTTCAGGATAAGCTATTTGCGACACATGGCGATGGAAACAATATGGTTAACCTTCAGTTTAAAGGAACTTGCGGGCATCCCAAATGGCCTGCAAGAAACATGTCTCCCCCACCCTGCATGAGCGTTATCAAATTAAGTCCGTGGCAAAATTTAGGTAGCACTATTGTTCAAAAACAAACAGTTCTGGTGAAAGAATCTTTTATTTTTTGCGACCCTACTCCTAATGTGGCTTCTGCTAAACCGATTCCACTTGAGGAGAGAATTTTAGCAGCACTAGATGACGTCTACACCGTTTCTGTTTTTTATAATGATGTGAAAATAGATCCTGAATCTTTCGTATTTATTTCACCGGAACCTGCAATGCCGAAAATAAGAATTGAAGTTTATATAGGAAAGGATTGTATACATAAAAGTTTACGGTTTAGATTAAAGACAGAATTTAAGTTTAAGGCAAGTGCAACGCTCTATGACAGAAATGATGTTGATTATTTTCCGGCAAAATCTGATGGAGGAGATGCATTTATGATTGCCAATAAAGGAAAAACTAAATGGGATGTTGATTTTCGTGGACTATTTAGAGGAGGCACTGCAACTGTAGAAATATGGAATGAAGCTAAAACTTCTATTTTAAGTACTTTCCAGTTTTATATAAGAGGAAAAAATCCTACGAAGGAAGCCGTGAAAAAATATATGAATGATAAGGGATATTTAAAATATTGGCCAGTATATAGAATGATTCTTCACGAATCAGGTAGCGAATTTCATCCAGTTGTAAGACAATTTTGGGATCCCGAGTTTGTAGGGAAAGGAAAAAACAGAAAAGAAGCAATATATGGACCTTCTGGAAGAGTATTTGAAAGCAAAGGAATACCAAACTACGGAGAACCAGATGGTTGGGGAATATGCCAAATAGATTTCAGTTATGAAAAAAGAAAAAAAACGGATCAAGATTATATTACAAGAATAAACAAGAACCCCAATTATATTTGGAATTGGAAGGAAAACTTATCCATAAAGATGGACAAAAAGATTTCGGACAAGTTAGACGCGGCTAAAGATTATTTGGAAAAACTATTAAAAAAAAGTAATTATTTAGTAAAACCAACTGAGCAAAAAGAAGGAAACCTCACCTATAAGTGGTGCCCAACAACTATTCCAGAACTTTCATATTTAAATAAATATATGCCACAAAAAGCTGATAATTCTTCTGTTAAATCCTTGCTAGATGCTGAATTTATAAAACTATATAATGGCGGACATTATATAACGAATATTAATAGCAATGGAAATGCAACTTTTAAAAATTATGAAGAATATAAAGGGATAAAAATTTCTTATGTTGAAAAGATTAGCAATATAACTGAATGAAAAATTACATTTTAATACTAATACTTTTGATTTCCTGTGCGAGAAATCAATCTAAAAGAACCCCAGACAAAGAGGATATCAATATAGCAAAAATTGATTCTACGGAAATTGGTGGTAAAATATCGGCGTCTTCCAAGAAGCAAAGTATGCAAAAATATGTAGATACATTGAGTATTCCTTTGCAATATGTGGTAACCATTCCGTTGGAAGTCAATAAAAAAAAGATGGACATTCGGTTGCGACTTTCGAAGTCTGAAGATTTGGCAGGACGAAAAAATTATACCATTCCTGAAATACAGGAAGACACCAATGGCCTTTTACCCAGGTCTGCCTACGAATGTATAGAAGGAACAGTTGAACTTCAGCATTGGCAAGTGATCAATAAGAGTTCATATTATGATACTTATTATTATTATAAGAATAAAGATTTTAAAGAAAATGATTTTGTAAGTAAGAAAAAAATGATTTTTCGTAATGAAGACTACAATTTTATATCAGTAACAGATGTTGATAATGATGGATATGAAGACCTTCTTATCCTCGATCTTGCAAGCTCTATGAGAGACAATGATATGTATCAATTTTACAAATGGTCTGAAAAAGAAAACAGATTTATATTTATGCCAGATTTTTTCGATAAAGCCCCTTTCTATGGATGGGACAAAACAGGAAAATATCTGATAACAGGAGTGAGTGATACCAAAGAAAGAACACTTTATAAAAATAAAATTGTTGGGGATAAATTGAAAACCATTGATCAATGTACAGAATATGCAGTATCAGATAAACTTTGTTGGTAGATGAATATCTTTAAAAGTGATCAAAATATAATAGCGTAAATGACTTTCAATAATCAGCTCAAAATAAAATGGTATGAGTGACGAACAACAAAAAGACGACTATTCTGTAAATCCCAATCAAAAGGTTTATGATATGCCACACCAGGTAGATCATGAAGTGAATGTGGTGAAAATATATTTTGCGAAACAGGTTCCTAAAATGACTTGGGAAACTAAAGAAGAAACTTATACCGTTAAAAGTGGAGGTCTGGTATCTGATGTAAAAAAGAAGTATGAAAAAAAAGGAAGAAGAAACATCAAGGCTGATAAAGAAGATTCTGTAAAATTAAATGCAAAAGAATCGGTAAAAATTACCTGGGAAGAAGAAGTGCAGGCAAAAAAAGCTGATGGCAGCCCGGATTTTGATTTTGAAAGAATAAACAGCACCATCATTAAAAAGAAAGTATGGGTGGTAGCCAATTGTGAAGGAGCAAGCGGAAAACTCTCTGTGGAAATCCATGAAAATAAATTGAAAAATGCAGAAAACATTTATGAAAATCCTGTAAAGTTTTTAGATGGCGAAGAAGAGAAAAGCAAAATAGAATTCACGATCAACGGAACCCTCGTTTATGCAAAAGAAATAACGATGCGTCCTAAAAGTGATGAAAATCTAAAGAAACTGATAGATAAATTTGCCAAAAGAGAGGATGTAAACGCCTTTTTATATTTCAAAGCTGAAGTAACAGGAACAGAAGATGAAATTAAATTTCCGGATGATACCCATGAATTTTTAAATAAAGACAATGAAAGGTTTGAGATCAGATATTGTAATTGTGGAAACAATTATGACATTACCTGTACCCGATATAGTAAAAAATATGGACCAGCCTACTGGGGATCGAAAAAACTTGAAAATTATTCCGATTGGGATACATTGATTGAAGAAAAGAAAATTACGGCTGAGGAAAAGGCTATTTTGGTGGGAATGTCTGAAAATGAAGGCAAGTTAGATTCTGTTCAATCCTACGACTGGGACCTTTCGGGTGAACAGATGATATTAACGGCAGGGGCCATGCAGAAAACAGTGGATCATACCGGAAAAGGTGAATTTACTACACAGGTTGAAGAATTTAAAGCTCAGCATCCTGAAAAATATGACGAGTTATTTGTATCATGTGGCTGGACGGTGGATTCCGGGATTTTATACTATAAAGATCCATCAGATCCTAAAGCAGAGAAAATTACGGGAAATACATTATCAAATAAAATCAGAGAAAACTGTAAAGAGTCTTTATTTGGAAAAACAGTGGAATGTAAGCCTTTGCAACCGATTGTAAATGCCGTTATTGATAAAGTATTTCAGGAAAAACAAGTGCTGGATTTTATTAAAAGATTGAAAGAAGTGGTACTTCCTTTAACTCCTACAGGCTATTCCTATAAATTGTCGGATTATTTAAAATCAAAATTAGGTAAAGCAACCGTACTGGATCATCACATTAACAGACCAGGATTTGTAAAAGATGATTTTGGTGCTGCACTAGACCGGTTTTTTGCAAAAAAAGATGCCAACACAACCAAAGAAAATAAAGCCAGAAAAGAAGGTGAAAAACTAGAAAAAGTATCAAGAAATCCTGGCGAATGGGGAGATATGCACGGCACATATGAGCAGGAAATTCTTGATGATTACGGTAATAAAAGAAGAGGTACAGATATGGATAAACGTTATGAAAAAATGGAAAAAAACTCAAACTTATCATGAAAAAATTGACATACATCCTAATGATTTTAGTCATTTTTATTACATGTGGAAACACGGTTTCCCATCGAAATCATTATGCGCAGAATCAAACAGTAAAGAAAGACACCACAATTACTTTAAATAATAATTTATCATTGTATTATGCTTCCTATAACAGTCCTATGAAACTATGGTATAATCTCCATATTATTAATAACAAGAAGAAGATAAAAGTAGGCAAAGGAACTGAATTTAAAGGTACCGGAAGTGAACTTTTTTCTTCATTATCCCCTAATGCAAAGTATGTGGTAGTGGACGGCATCATCAAAGAATATGTGCATGAAAACGATAAAGACAGTACCCTGCATGAAAACTACACCTGTGCTATTATCGACATAAAAAAAACAAAAATAATTAAGCAGATGCAACAGGATTGTGATGGGTCATGGAACAAAAAAAGTCAGTGGGTTTCCTCTGGAGGAAAAGTAGTTTTTGAGTAAATAATGAGCGAAAAGTTATGGAGCCCGTATTTCCCATAGATATTAAATTGAACCTTTCAGAAGGAAAGAAATTTTACCGCTATTCCTGTAATGAATATACCACCACCAATGGAAAAACGCATAGAAGCGAGCTCAACAAAAATTTTCATGTGACGCTGAAGCGTTTAGAAAAAGAAAGGTTTGAATACCATATCGAAATTTTTGACAGAGTTCATCGCGATAAGGAACTATCCCTGTCTGAAAAAGATTTTTTAGCCAGAATTGCAGAGATCAATGATGATGTAGTGCTTATAACAGACGAATATGGAAACTTAAAAAACATCCATGGATTGTCAGTTCTTCAGGATAAAGTAAAAAAAACAGTAGAAAGGCTCTCCCGTTCCTATGTTGGCAGACAGGCAGAAGATTCTTATCAGTTTTTAAAAACATTCTATCAACAGGAGAATTTGGTGGGTAAAGACTTTTTAAAAAATATTCATTTTGGAATGATCGTCCATAAGTTTTATGGCAGGTACGGAAAGGAAGACCAGGTAAAGCATACCGTGCGCTATAGTAATTTTATGGCCAATACCGTAATAGATATAGACGAGCATGTGCAACCCGAGGATATGCGTTGTGATGATGAATTATTACTGATACAGTACACCGGAAATATCCCTTCCGATAAAAATTGGGAAATGTTTTACGGGGAAATGAAAAGAAAGGAAATAGCATATAACAGGGAAACGGATTTTCCAGAACTGAACAAATATAAAGGGCAGATTTTATTAGATTTTAAAACCAAAGAAGTTTTGGAGCATAAACTAACCATAGAATTTTCCCTGGGAGAGAACTACCAAAAGAAAATCATCTATCATATAAAAGAAATAAGCCATGAAGAACTATAAAAAAATAAGATGGATTGAAGAGCCGAAGGATCAGCTGGATGAAAAATTTGGCAGTCAGAGCCTTACCTCATCGAAGGAAGATAAATCATGGATAATTCTCCTAAGGAAATATTGAAAACCCTGCATTAAAAAAGAAAATCTTAAAATGGCAACACGTATTACAATAACAGATTCCGGACAAACCCAGACTTTAAACGGTCCATTGGCTCCGGATACTCCCGATAACTCATTGCAGCGCGTTACTGAAGTTTATTTTGCCAAGAAAGCCACAACAGACAATGGAACAAGAGTAAATTTCACGAAAATTGATTCTGCTCATGTACAGCAGGATCATCAGAATCAAAATATTCCATACGATTCCATACTAGGAAAAACTGTGTATCTGATCATAGAGACCAACAATATGCAGACTTTGAGTGTAGATGTGGTCATAAGACCTTCAGCAGGTACCATGACAGAAAATACAGATCCATTACAGTTGATGCGTTTTGTATCTCCTGACAGATATGAAGCACAGAGGCTGTTTACGGTACAGGTAGGAAATTTTGATGCCCTTAACAATAGACAAGGCAGCCATGGCCATTATGTCAACTTAGGTGACCATAGCAATAAAGCCATTATTAAACTGCAACTAAGACCTGATGGAAGAGCTCTTTTTGATGACTGGACCAGAAGACTGGCAGATAACAGCATTAATTTGGAAGTGGCAGTAGAAAGAACGGACAATAATCCCTGTGCCTATGGAGATGGACAGGAAGAAGTAAACGGAGCCGGTATTTTCTTAAATGATGACAGAGGAAGATTCAGAGTCGTCAATAGGAATATATATTCCATTTACCATAGCAGTAATACGTACAATACTCTAGCAGTGATCAGCCCAAATCCGGAAAGAAGAAGAAGGATTCAGAAAGTTCTGAACAGGCATTCTGATGAAGTTATCTTTTTTTATTACGACCAAAATGATAATGAACACAGGATATGTGCCAGAACTAAAGAAACTGTAACCAGAAAAAGAAGAGTCAATACCATTCCGCCACTTGCCCAAAGGGGAAATCTTTTGGACACAATAGATTTCACAGCAAACAGAGCTGCCGGAGAAAATATAGATGCTCACCAGCTATTGGTGTATGCCAACGGAACTTTGGGTGATGGGGCTACCGACAAATGGTACGCCAATCAACCGGGAAATGTCGAGTTGGTCGATATGGATATTTTAGCGAATAATGGTGTAGGACCTCAGATTTTTGAAGCATTCAATTATAATCGGGACGGCGTCATCATCCGGTATGGATTTCAGCATACCAGAAGAAGAAGCGTTCAGCCGGATTTATTTGCCGGTTTCTTAGGGTCATTGGCACAATTCAGACAGGAAGGACACACTCATTATATTGTGTCTCAAGGTTTTTCTTATTCCGATGCCTCCTGCTATCCCAGTGCAGAACATGTGAACGGAGAAGCAGGAGATCTGAATTTATTAACGACTCTGCAAAACGGTGCCAATACAGTCCTTTCGGCAGCGAATTTTGATTATGACAGCCAGGTTATTCTTCGGAATATTCTTTTTGATTTCGGATTCAGCTCAGGCCGTTCAGAGAATTTTTCCAATACCTCAAATGCCAGTGCTGCAGACAATGCCAGTACGCGGTTACCTCATACCACGCACACCGCTACACCAAGACACAATAACCATTTGCATGTTCACGGTTTCACCCCAATACTAGATATATATGCCTAAAATTAATATCGCCTGTTTTACTGTTCTGTTTTTTCTTTTTTCCTGCTCCACTAAGGCTCAAACAGAAAATAACGTAAACACAGAGGCACATTCAACAGGTAAAGGATCAGTTCTATTTAACACCAATAAAGCTGATTGTATCAATCTTCCATTTGGGTATTCAGATATTTCAAAACGGATAAGTGTTGACTCTATTCTATCTGCCATACAGGATGAAAATAAATTAAAGGAAATCAATGCATTACAATTTAACAAAGTAATCAAAAAAGATCTTATAAAGCTTCCTGAAGAATACCATGTTTTCCTGCCATTCAGCAAAAATGTCAATGAAAAATATGATCGGATTAAAATAGCCTCAGATTTTCTGTGTTATGGAGACTATTCCCTGTACTTTATGGCGGTCTATAATACCACTCGCTATGCCGATCCGTTTATTGAAAAAATGTATCTGATTTCAACGAAGAACAGTAAGCTGACCGATATGAAGAGAATCTATCATAATCATCAGGGAGAAATGGGATTTGCCAGCTACACCCTGTTTGATATCGATAAAAATTATATCATTTCTCTACAGGATTATGAGTTAACTGAAGGTCCTTTTAAGCTAAAACCTTTACAGAAATACCAGATTCTGCCCTCCGGAAAATTTACAAGATACTACGATCATGACGGCCCATATAAAGATGATGAAGAACAGGGCATGGTGAAAAATCACCATAAAGAAGGAAAATGGACAGAATACAAACCCAACGGATCCATAGATTTACAAAAATATCCGGAGTTTACGGATCCCTATACTTACCTGGAAGCAGAGTATAAAAACGGGTTGCCCACCGGAACATGGAAGTTTTATAAATTACTGCAAAAATATAATGAAGAAACCGGAGAACCTTTATTCAATACAAGAAAAAAGGGGCCACTGATCTCTACTGAAATATACAGAGAAGGTGTATTAGAAAAACAGGAACTTCATTTTTAACGCAAAGGTTTTATAAGATCCTTATGATTTTGAGGAAAGCAAAGGATAGCCGTTTCACGCTGATTAAGCGCAAGGATAAAACGACCGCTTCATCAATCAATCAAAGATTGATTCTCTCTTTGCCTTCCTAGTCTATGCATCATTACATGAAACCTTTGCGTTAATGAAATTTCTATTCTGTTTTGAAATTCTTGAAAAATAAGAGCAGATCATTTTAACGCAAAGGTTATAAGTTCCTTATGGTTTTAAGGAAAGCAAAGGATGGCCGTTTCACGCTGATTAAGCGCAAGGATAAAACGACCGCTTCATCAATCAATCAAAGATTGATTCTCTCTTTGCCTTCCTAGTCTATGCATCATTACATTAAACCTTTGCGTTAAAAAGCCCCCGCTACCGCACGAATCCTTTCGTGTGGTTTTTAGCATTAAATTAAATATTCGAAAAAACATCCATAATAACCCACCACAAAGCCTATAACCCCTTCCCAGCCCCCTCCAGGCACTTCCTCAACCCCCTGCAGGGTCTTCCAAACAGTCTATATCCCCTTGAGGAACGGGCGACTCCCCCTTACCTAAGGGGTAAAACCGGTTCTGTAAGAGGGTAAAGGAACTTCCAAACGGCCTTTATACCGTTATCCAAGGGAATGCAGCCCCTTATCATACGCCCTTGAGTGGGTTATGAACGTGGGTAAAGGATAGATGATGTAATGTCCAGAAATAGCTGGCCAGATTCTTTATGTTCTCTGCGGTGCTAAGGATCAATCTAGCTTAAAAAAGAAATAAATTACCGCTGTCCATTCTTTTTTAATGCCTTTGGCATAGCCAATAGTACTGTGACTGCTGTTTTCTACCGTTCCATCGTCTTTGATGTAACCCACGGTGGAATGACTGCTGTTTTCTACGGTGCCATCTTTTTTAACGTATCCTACCGTAGAATGACTTTCGTTTTCTATGGTGCCGTCACTTTTGATGTACCCGATGGTCGAATGGCTTTTATTCTCGATCGTTCCGTCTGACCTGATGTATCCTACGGTGGAATGGCTGCTGTTCTCAATCGTGCCGTCCGGTTTGATGTAACCCGTCGTGCTGTGGCTTCCCGACTCAATGGTTTGTGCACTTACCAGGAAAAGACTGAAGAGAAGGAAACCAAGGACTGTTGTTTTTATCATGATTTTAGAGTTTTTAACGGGTTTATTATTTTTGTTTTGATGATGTATTAAATATAGCGATTAGTTAAAAAAAACAGCGCCACTTATCTTTAAGTGGCGCTATTTTGAAAGATTTAAGTCTAAAGAAACCTTTTTGGTATTAAAGTTTTACTATTTACCGCTTGATAACTTTCACCATTCTTACCAGGTCATTAGCAGCCTTCACTTTAATCAGATACCCCCCTGATACAAGTCCCGAAACATCAATAGTTCCTTTAGTATCATTGATTGTCTTCGTAAGTACCTGCTGTCCGGCTGCATTGTAAACCGATACCGACAGAATCTTCTGATCAAATGAAATGGTCAGGATATCCTGTACCGGATTGGGATAAACTTTCAGCTGATCTGCCTTTGATGAAACTTCATTAACAGTTAAACCGGCTTTAGCGAGAGTCGAAACTTTATGAACAGTCACACTACCTGTACCACAGGCAACGGGAATAAAAATTTTCTTTTGAATATAAGTACCGTCTCCTAACTGTCCCTTAAGGTTATAGCCACTGATTGCCAGAAATCCGTTAGTATTTACAGCAAGCGTATTATTAGCTCCCGCTGCAATACTTTGCCAATCAGTTGCAGTTCCTATACGCATGGGTGTAGATCTGTGTATCTCTGTACCATCTCCCAATTGTCCCCAGCCATTATAACCCCAGGCCCATAGTGTTCCATCTGTTTTTATGGCTAAAGTAGAACCATATGTACCAGTCTTCACACTTTGCCAGTTGGCTTCTGTTCCTGCTTGCGTCGGAATATTCTTTGAAATTGTAGTACCATCACCTAATTGTCCCCTGTCATTATACCCCCAGGTCCATAGCGTTCCATCTGTTTTGAGTGCTATCGAATGATCGGTACCTGCAGTAACAGTTTTCCAATCCGTTGCCGTTCCGATTTGAGTAGGGGAACTTACTGCTATAGTGGTACCATCACCTAACTGTCCCCTGTCATTATACCCCCAGGCCCATAGCGTTCCATCTGTTTTTACAGCAAGGGTATGAGATTCTCCGGAGGCGATACTTAGCCAGTCTGTTGTGGCCCCGATTTGCACAGGTATGCTTTTGCTGATGATGGTGCCATCACCTAACTGACCTCTGTTATTATAACCCCAGGCCCAAAGTGTTCCATCTGATTTTATAGCAAATGTCTGCTTTCCCCCCGTTGCAATATCCACCCAGTCTGTTGCGGTTCCTACCTGCATTGGAATATTTCTCGTGGTTGTCGTTCCATCACCTAACTGTCCTCTGCTATTCTCCCCCCAGGTCCATATTGATCCATCGGTCTTCATACCTACTGAAAAATAAGCTCCAGCCACTATTTTCGCCCAGGTATTTTCGGTCCCTATCTGTGTTGGGGTATTTCTGTTGATCATAGTTCCGTCTCCCAACTCGCCATCATAGTTATTTCCCCAGGCCCATAGCGTTCCGTCTTTTTTGATCCCCATTGAGTAATCAATACCTCCACTCACACTTTGCCAGCAGCCTGTTGCAGTGGTAGGAAGTGTAGTAAAAGAACCTCCCGGCATCCAGACAAAGGGGCTGAATCCACAATTGGATCCCACCCACCAATAGTACGTGGTATCAGGTAGTAAATTGGTCAGATTTGCTGTTGTAGAAGTAGAAGGCACACCTCCTTCAATACCTCCAAGTGTTGGGCTGGTACTGTAAAGATACACATACCCCTGGCCGGGAGTCACAGTTGCTGCCGTCCAGTTAAGACTAGCTGTTTCAGAAGTGATATTGGATGATGAAAATGGTGTTGGAGGAATACAGTATCCGGGACAAGCCATAGCAGTTAATGTATTTTTGTTAACTCTTGTACCGTCACCTAGCTGCCCATTGTCATTTCGTCCACAAGCTTTTAGAAAACCGTCAAATTTTTGTACAAGAATATGACTTTCTCCGGCAAAAACCTGCTTATTGTCTGAAGAGGAATCTACCTGTGCAGGTATTGTATTATTTCCTGTACTTGTACCATTACCCAACTGTCCAAAGCTATTGCCACCCCATGACCAGATTGTTCCGTCTGTCTTTGTTGCAAATGTAAAATTATTTCCAACCGCTGCAGTTTGCCAGTCGGTTGCTGTTCCTATTTGTATTTGGGTATATTTTGAAATGGTAGTGCCGTCTCCAAGCTGCCCATTACTGTTATTTCCCCAGGCCCATAACGTTCCGTCTGTTTTGAGTCCTACCGAATGCTGAACTCCCGTATCAATACTTTTCCAATTAGCAGCAGTTCCAATTTGTGTCGGGATATTTTTTGAAACTGAAGTTCCGTCTCCAAGCTGCCCGGAGGTGTTAATTCCCCATCCCCAAAGCGTTCCATCGGTTTTTATCGCTAACGTCTGATAATTGGCTGCACGAATACTTTTCCAATCCGTGGCAGTTCCGATTTGTGTTGGGATATTTTTTGAAATGGCAGTTCCATCTCCCAATTGCCCATAGCTGTTACGCCCCCAGGTCCAAAGCGTTCCATCGGTTTTGAGTCCTACCGAATGTTCAATTCCGCCGCCAAGACTTTGCCAGTCCGTTGCTGTTCCTATCTGAGTAGGAACCTTTCTGTCAATTAAAGTTCCGTCACCTAATTGCCCAAATGCATTATCTCCCCAGGCCCATAGTGTTCCATCAGTTTTAATGGCAAGTGTATGCTTATGGCCTACGTAAATGCTTTTCCAGTTATTTGCGGTTCCTATTTTTACAGGAACAGATCTGGAAGATATGGTTCCGTCCCCTAATTGTCCGTCGCTGTTAACGCCCCATGCCCACAATGTTCCGTCTGTTTTGAGTCCTACCGAATGGTCTCCTCTTGTAGCAAGGGTTTGCCAACAGCCTGTAAAAGCTGTGGTCTGTACATCAATAACATTTCTGAAAACAGGCCCCCAAACACCCGTATTGTCTTTCACACGGACATTAAATATGTGCAGGCCATTAGCAGGTAAAGGAATTCCTGCATCGGTCAGTTGCTCAAAAGAGCTGTTAAAATTGGCATCAGCAGCCAATAAAGCGGTTCCATTTCCCACACCGGGATCAGTATCCCAAAAATACTCCGCCTGGGAGACAGTGATTATGGGAGATGCCGAAGTTTGCTGAATATTAATAACATGGGTAAAAGCCGGTCCCCAAACTCCCATATTGTCCCTGATGCGGACACTGAATGTATGCAAACCGCTACCCGGTGTAGCAACTCCTGCGGTACTGAGTTGTTCAATAACGCTGTCAAAAGTCCCATCGGCTGCCAATACGAGATTCCCATTTCCAGCTCCCGGATCAGTATCCCAAAAATATTCCGCCTGGGAAACAGCTATGATGGCAGAGGTCTGATTGGGCTGAACATCAATAATGTTGGTAAAAACCGGTCCCCAGACTCCCGTATTGTCTTTGACACGGATACTGAATTTATGTAACCCGCTGCCCGGTGTGGCAATGTCTGTTTTGGAAAGCTCTTCAACAACGTTATCGAAAGTCCCGTCGGCAGCCCATACCGGAGTCCCGTTTCCTGTTCCCGGATCGATATCCCAAAAATATTCTGCCTGGCTGACCAGTACTTGTGCCGGGCACAGCATGACCATCAACAAAGCAATTATACTGTAGATATAATTTTTCATATTGCTATATCATTAGAAATTATTTAGAAAAACCAGACGCACTGATGTTAAATGTTCCGCTGGTAACAGATCTTGGGGTGGACAGATAGTTTACCTGAGGTTTATTACCATTATTTGCCGGCCAGTAATTCGTCCAGCTGTTAGAGCCTCCATAATGCCCGGCGTCGTTTCTTGTTAAGTCCAAATCGGTGTATTTTATACCAGGATTTCCAGCATTTACATTCATCCCGGTTACTGTATAGGCTACATTGTCGAAGTTCAGGTTCAATGATCCTGAATTGTCATTTTGGGTCATGTTACCTTCTGTTACAAAAGCATTGGTGAATACATTATAGTTAGCTGTTACCGTAACACTATTACTTTTGTTTTGAATGCAGGCATTGGTTCCTCCTATTTCAAAAGAAGCGGCATTGTTCATAATAGCAATATTCCCTGCATTAGTGCTATTCCCTAAGTTCACATAAAGCGGAGCCGTATCTGCGGGAACAGGATTATAGACGGTATTGTTAATGATTTCGTTAGAGCTTCCTGCTTTAATATTATAAATATAAATACCGGTACAGAAATTATTGCTGAACTTAAAATTATAGTTGGATTGTGAATTGGATATAAATGAGTTGGATACATTCCCGTACACCTCAATATCAGATCCGATAGGACTGTTATCCTGCGTAGCTACCACGGCAATACTTTCTGCTCTATTAGCTGTACATCTTCCGTGAGAAAACTTCAGGATTCCACTAATCGTACAACCGGAAATGTTGGTAGTGAAATTCACTTTATCTGTTAGAACATTATGCAGTTCACAGTTCACAATATTAACGAAAGTTCTTCCTGTACCTATTGGAAAATTTGCCTGTACATTATAACTTCCGTAATAGCCCGAGCTCATATTGCTGATCGTCACCGTTCTTCCTGTTGCCGGATTGATGGTCACATTTCCCTGAATAATATACTTAGTATAATTGGTTTCTGAAACAAAAGTCAGCGATTTGTTGATAATCAGATTTTCTACATAAGCCTCTCCATTGGCTTTAGGCTGAATAATGATACGGTCCCCGTCTGAAGCTGCTGTGATTGCTGTACTTACAGTAGGATAAGCTCCGCCTGCTCCCCCATCTCTAACATATAAATCCGCTGCAAAAGCCATAGTACACGATAAGCCTGTGAAGGCAATGGTTAGTAGTTTCTTTGTCATAATAATGTAAAAATTAATGAGTTTGATATTAAATTATTGTTTGGTTTTAAATCAGCGCTAGCTGCCATTTTTCCATCCATGTTGCTGAGCACAGGATTATGGTATAAGGATTTAATCAATAAATAAACATTGATTTTTGAAAGGGGTCCGCAGATCAAACAGCATCATTACTGACACCATATGAGACGTCCCAAAACTTCAATATAAACAGTGCCCGCCCCAGATCGAAAGCGAAGTCCCGGTATACTTTCATACCGGATATTCTTTCGTCTGATTGGCAGAATCATGAAATAAATCCTATGGGTTTTATAGGGCTATGGCACTAAAGAAATTGTGAAATTTACTGTTGTTTTAAATTGCTGGAAACAATGAGTTTTGATGTTTTCGTAAGAATAGGTGCAGCGTAGTTTTGTTCATTTTTCATGATGTAATTAGTTTTCTGGTTAGTTTTTAGTTTTTTAGAGGGCAACACGGTCTGTTATCAGAACTTTATGTGTTGATTACAAAAGTATATTTTTATTATGGATCATCAAAGCTAAAAAATAAAAAGGAATTTTTATCTCCAGTCCCCTTGTTCTCTGATCTGATATTGAAATATGTTAAAATATTTTTTTTTATTTTGCGGCCTCAAAGTCTGGAGACTTTGTACAGCGGTTTCATAAAAAAATGATCTTTCCATATTTTTTACAGGATCTTTCAAAAGAAACTCCTGAATATTCCGTTTAATTCTTAAATTTAACTCATGCAAAAGTATCTTTATCTCATCATTATATCATTTTCTCTTAGCAGTTGCTACACGTACCAGGTGAAAAAGCCAGTGGATCCGGCGGCCGACGCTAAGCAAAATTCAGCTGTGCAATTGAAAAGTACAACCGCTGAATCCCAAAGCCCGAACGCACCACAGGCACCTGCTCCCATCAATGTTCAGGAGAAACTGGCAGCTGGAAAAAATGTTAGAATTGAAGCAGATGGCAGGAGTTATAAAGTAATCGTTGACAGATGGGAAAGCGACAGCCTGGTGGCACACCCGGTTCATAATCCAAAGAAAATTCTGAAATTCCATAAAAACCAGATCAATAGCGAGAAAATTGCAGAAAAACGCTTTTCACAACCCATCGCTGATATTCTTACGGTTACAGCTTATGCTGCAATTGGTGTTGGAATCTATCTTCTTCTCCGCTAGTTTTTTAAAGCTTTTCCGGAATTTATAGATTACCAGAAGTTATTATTCTGCAGTCTGCAAGTCAGCCGTACCTCGAATACTTCAAAAAATTCATCTGATTCTTTTTACAATTATAATTTTATTTAATATTGCAAAAAAGAACCATGAAAAACTCAAAATTAGTATTAGCCGCTATTTTAATGCTATTCTCGGCAGTGAACGTAACTGCACAAAAAAAGAAACCGGCAGCTCCGTCAAGGCCTGGACCGTTAGAAATGCCTAAAGATACCGAAATCAAGGTAATGCCCGGGGGTGAAGAATTTGAAAACAGCCTTTATGAGCTTGAAAAACTGGTCACCTTCAAATTTGATGCAAAACATAAAAATGCAGAGGTTTACATTACCGAAAATGGCAAACAAAAATTAATGTATAAAGCCAGGCTGGATGAAACCGGTGTTGATACAAAATTAAAGGCAGGAATCGACAACCGTAAAATATATAGCTTAGACGGTAAAACACTTTTGTTCACCTACGAAACGGAACCATCGGCTACCAGCTTAATAAAAATGATCTATAATTCTCCGGAAAAAAAATCTGCCATTTTTGATTTTTCAAAAGTATACGGGAGTGATGAATATACTATCGGTAAAACAGAAACTTTTAAATATTATCCTGTGTATCTGTATTACTCAACATTTGATGCGCCAAGATAATCACTGCATTATTTTACAGAATATAGAATCTCCAAAGTCAGTAGACTTTGGAGATTTCATTTCTCATTTAATATCCTAAAAGAAGAATAAAAGACAGCGCAGAATTGAATTATCGGTCTTCAGGTTTACATAGTTTCAAAAGATTCATACTGGAGATCAGCCTCCGTGATCTGTGTATTCAATGGATTGTAAGCATCCGGCTCCGGCATTTCTGCGAGTACTTTAGAATCATGGACCAGTTTTCCTTCCGTATTATACATTTTTATGATGATCCATTTTCCGCTACGCTCCAGTTCCTTTAAGCCGGATTCAGATTTGTACTTAAGCTTTCCGGTCTCAAAGACACCGTTTTTTACCACTGCTTTATTCGCAGGTTTTCCTTTGACATACTGTACAATCTGTGCTGTGAAACCGTCACCCTGCTCAACCGGATGGCTGTAAGTACAGGCAACAGCTCCATTTTCATCATAAACGGTAGAATTGTACACGGTCTGATCTGCATTGATTTTTGTTTCTGTTTTTAAATTTCCCTCCAGCCTGAAAGACTTCGATTGCATTAAAACACCGTCTTTATAATGCTGTTCCATAAGTTCTTCGTACAGCGTACCATGATAAGGCATATCATCTTTATACGTCACAGAACCTTTTAGCTGTCCGTCCGGGTGGTAATATCTGATTTCCTGGATTACCTCATCTTTTAACATCTGCTCGGAAGATAATTTCCCATGCTCATCAAAATATGTATTCAGAACTGCAGACCCGTTTTTATAAATATTAACAGCGGTGAATCCGGAAAACTCATAATTAAACACATATTCTTCTCCGTCCTGCGGCTTGTAATAATCAGTTTCTTTATCATAGCTATAGGTAAGACCGCCTATCTGCTTACCTGTTTCATCATACGTTTTTTGATAGCCCCCTTTTTTATTTTTCTTTTCTTCCTGCAAAATTCCCCCATTTTGGGAGTAGATAATGCTTTCCGTTACCTTTCCGTCTTTAGTTTGTTTTTCGATTTTGGAGACCTTCATTGGATTCTGATAATACTCTACAGTTACTTTATTGCCGGAATCACCGGAACTGTTCGAGCCAATATATTTTCCTTTTTCGCCATAAAATTTAGTTTCAAGCAACTCTTTACCGTCACTAAGTACTTCATAACGGATTCCTTTAATATCTTCATCATACACAATTGTTTTGAAACTATCCGGAGTTTCATAGGTTGTAATAATGTTATAATAAGACAGTTCCCCGGGATCTTTATAGCTGTATATTTTGCCTGTAAAAGTACCGTCCGTATTATAAATCAGATCCTCCAGAGGTCTTCCCTGCTCATCAAAAGTCTTGGCTGGCCCGATTTGCTGGCCTGCAGAATATGTCCCTGTGCTCAGGACTTTACCTTCAGGATTGTACCAGGTAATTTTACCTTCATAGATTTCGCTGCCCGGTGTAACATCTGAAACAAGACCTTCCATCTGAAGGGTTCCGTTTTTATAAAAGTCTCTGATTAAAGTAAGTTTTCCTTTGTTCTCGGTTTCACGGTAAAATTCCATTTTGTCCTGAGTAGTTTTCTCCCAGTTTTCATCAAAATAGATTTTCTGCTGTGCCCCTGCGTGAATGTTTATGATCAGGGCAAAAACCGCTGATGTAAATAATTTCTTCATGTTTTTAAAAGATTAAGATAGATGCAAGAGCCATAAAAAAACAGCTCTGTCACCGTTTTATATTATATTTTCCAACAAAGGAAAAGTTTCATCATTGTGTTTTTTTTGTCCTGAAATGACTGAACAAAGATCTGTAAAATCACGTTTGCAGAAAATCCCTGCTTTCAGCTAATTTGTGGGAATGATACCTGTCAATAAAAAGAAATGCTATATGATAATGCAGCTTGAAATAGGCAAAACAAATCGATTTATATTACGTTTCTTACTGTGAAGTCCACAAAATAACGCCATATAAATCATATGGCGTTATTGTTATATTTATTTCATAATCAAATCGATAAAAATAAAAGACTGGGTTTGAAAATTTTAATAAAGTATTTTCCGGCCTTCGATTTTCACCATATTTTCGCTTTCCATTTTCTTAACGGTTCTTATGACCGTTTCAACACGTAATCCTGTAAGGTTGGCAATCTGCTGCCTGGTATAAGGCACCTGAAAAGTCTGGTTACGGTCATTACACTGGGTTGCCTTTAAATAGTCCATAACCGTTTTGATCTTAAACTGTGGATCCGTAGATGAAATATTAAAAAGCATTAAATATTTGTAATAAAGCCGGTCCGCCATGCATCTGAACATGTCCATCATCACATTCTTATTCTGATGAATAAGCGAGAAGAAATCTACCTGAGACAGTTTCAGCATGGTACATTGCGTTTTAGCAACAGCGCTCATAGGATAAGGCTTATCATTAAAAAGCAATGATTCTCCAATACTTTGCCCATCAGAAAGAATATTCTGCGTGAATTCTTTACCATCCTCATGGTAATTATTGAGCTCTACAACACCATTAACAATTTGAAAATAAAATTTAGCAAAGCTTCCTTCACTAAAAATAGTTTCATTGGGTAAATAGGTTTCATATTCACCTCCATAAGCTAACAAAAGGTCTTCACTGATTATCATATCTTAAAATTTTATTGTTAAGTAATGAACATCTTAGTAAGAATTGGTGCTTTTCCAATATCAAAAAGCAAGCCATATTCATTTATTGTTGCTAAAAAAGTTTAAACAAAAAAAATTAAACGGATTATGATCGAGATAATAATGCAAATAAGGGTTGTTTACTAATTTTATGAAAGATTAGTATGCCTGATGGTAAGCATTAAACAATACGGTTTTATAATAGCAGGGATCAATCTGTTCCCTTCAATAACTGCCCGTAAAAGCATTGAAGCATGTATTTCCGGCCTCCTGTTAAGATAACCGTAATATAACTGATCCGTTTTTGGTGCCATTATTGGAGGATAATCAAAACAATTCCAAATATCAATTAACATGAAAAAGCACATCATTATTGTTGGTGGAGGATTTGCAGGAATTAATCTTATTAAATCCTTAAAAAATGACGATCGGTTTCTTATTACTCTTGTTGATAAGAACAATTATCATTTCTTTCCTCCTCTTATTTACCAGGTGGCTACTTCTTTTATTCAGGCATCGAATATCAGCTATCCTTTCCGGAGATTATTTTCAAAATATAAAAATGTGAATTTCCACATGGGAAGCCTTCTTAAAGTTGATCCCGAAAACAATACCATAGAAACGGATACGGGAAATCTGACGTATGATTATCTGGTTATTGCATTGGGTACTGAATCCAACTTTTTCGGAATGGATAATGTACAGCGATGTGCACTTCCCATGAAAAGTATCGAAGAGGCACTTTACCTGCGAAATCATATGCTGCTCAACCTCGAAGAAGCTGCCAGGAATAAAGACCCGAAAAAGGCAGAAAAGTTACAGAATGTGGTTATAGCAGGCGGCGGACCTACCGGGGTTGAACTGGCAGGAATGATCGCTGAAATGGGAAAATATATTGCTGAAAAAGAATATCCCGAGATCAGGCTCAGTCTCTCCAATCTGTATCTGATTGATGCATTGCCTACCCTTCTTTCCCCGATGAGTAAAATGGCGCAGGAGACTTCCTATAAGACTTTACAGGAACTTGGTGTAAAAATACTTCTTAATGTTTCGGTAAAAGACTATATCAATAATCAGGTGCTCCTGTCCGACGGAACATCGATAGATACTGAAACCCTGATCTGGACCTCAGGAGTTATAGGACGGGAAGTTCCCGGAATTCCGGAAGATAAGATCGGAAAAGGAAGAAGAATTCTGACCGATGAGTACAACAGGGTTGAAGGAATGAAGAATATCTATGCTGCAGGCGATATCGCTCTTCAGTTAACGGATAAAGAATTCCCGAAAGGACATCCCCAGCTGGCCCAGGTGGCCATACAGCAGGCTAAAAATATGGCTAAAAATTTCATCAGGATCGAAGAAGAAAAAACACTTGTTCCCTTTGAATATAATGACAAGGGCAGTATGGCGATCATTTCAAAATTCAACGCTGTGGTAGATCTTCCTAAATTCTCATTCAAAGGTTTCCTGGCCTGGCTTACATGGCTGTTCATCCACATCATTCCGTTGGTAGGGTTCAGAAGCAAAATCAGGTTAGCACTGGATTGGTTCCGGCTGTTTATCACCAATAACCCATCCATCCGTTTAATTCTTTATCCAAAAAGAAATACAAGCAAACAACAATAATAACTGCCTAAAAAAATAGAATATGAAAGATAAAAAGAAACCCCCGTTTTCCGGGAAAACAGTGGTGATCACAGGAGCCTCCAGCGGTGTAGGAAAAGCAACTGCAGAAGCTTTCGCGAGAGAGGGTGCTGACCTGGTTCTTGCTTCACGGGGTGAGGAGGCACTAACAGAAACAGCGGAAGCCTGTAGAAAATACGGCAGCATGGTACTTACCCTTGTTACCGATACCTCAGTTCCGGAAGACGTTTATCACCTTGCAGAAAAGGCATTTATTCTGAATAACCGGATCGATTACTGGATCAATAATGCAGGAGTCCTGTCGTTTGGGAAATTTGAAGAAACCCCAATTGAAGTGGTAGACCAGGTGATTAAAACCAATCTTTTGGGCTATATACATTCGGCACACGCTGTACTGCCGATTTTTAAAAAGCAGAAAAAAGGGGTTCTTATTAACAATATTTCCATTGGCGGCTGGATGCCTGCGCCGTACGGAACAGCATATACCGCTTCAAAATTTGGTATCCGGGGCATGGTAGAAACCCTTCAGGGAGAGGTATCCGACTATCCCGACATTCATATCTGTGCCCTGTATCCTGGGTTTCAGAAGTCTTCAGGGATAGAGCATGCAGCTAATTATTCAGGAATTAAACTGAGTACGCCGCCACCGTATTTCGATCCCCGTGATCTGGCTAAAGCTATTGTTGAGGTGGCCAAAAATCCAGTTGATTCCAGTTATCCCGACTGGTTTTCTGTAGTATTTAAAAATCTGTATACTTTTTTTCCCGGAACGATCAGGAATATCTCTTCATCGCTTATGAGGCTTGTCATGAAAAAGGCAAATGCAGATGATGATACGGCAGGAAACGTATTGGAACCTTCAAAAGGAAACATGGGTATTGAAGGAAGAACCCTTCTTCCGTCGCAAGAAACATTCAAAATAGCGGCAGCAGGAATTGTTGGACTGGGCATTATCGGCATTCTTTTTTCGCTTAAAAATCCAAAAAAACTGAATTCTTTAGGAAAAGATTTTTAAAAGTCGATGCATAAGCCTGACCGATAAAAATAAGTTTGAACCATTAAGACCATTACAAAAAATAGAGTATGAAAACAGAAGAAACTGTAGCCGTCCTCAATGACCTGCTGCATATTACCAACGACAGGATAGAAGGATTTGAAAAAGTTGAGGGAAAAATCTGGGAAATGTATCCTGGAATAAAAGATGAGTATGACCGCATGATCTCACAGTCAAAGATTATGAAAAATGAACTGATCAACCTGATCAATGAAAAAAACGGAGAACCTGAGGATTCCACTTCTATTGCGGGAGCTCTCCACAGAACATGGATTGATGTTAAAAATTCATTCACCCTCGGAAACCTCGAAGAATCTACTTTAGAGAATGTAATCTTTGGTGAAAAAGCGGCTATTGAGGCCTATCAAAAAGCTCTTGACAGTGGAGATCTCTGTGAAAAAAGTGAAAAAATTGTTTCGGAACAATTACACAGCCTGAAAGTATCTTATCAGCAGTTTAAAAAGATTGAAGAATATAAAAAGAAAGAATAAGGATATGAAAATTTAAGTTCAAAATCACACACCAAATCTTAAATAACATGGAAAAAGAAATCACACGAAGAAATGCTATAGGGAAAATAGCGACAACAATTGCTGTGGCTGCCGTTGCTCCAAGTGCTTTTGCCCAGTCACGAAAAGATTCCAGAAATACCACCGGACCGGACCTTACCGATCCTACGACAAAATATCCCAAACCTCCGTTCAAAAGACAGTTTCAGCCTTTTCCTGGATTAGCCAGTAAAATGACACCTGTTCCGGATCACGGGGAAGAAAGCTATGTCGGCTCCGGAAGGTTAACTGGCCGAAAAGCTTTAGTTACGGGAGGAGATTCAGGGATCGGACGTGCCGCAGCCATCGCTTATGCAAGAGAGGGAGCAGATGTCGCCATCAATTACCTTCCTGAAGAGGAGCCGGACGCTGTACAGGTTATTGAATTAATTAAAAAAGCAGGACGAAAAGCAGTAGCCATTCCGGGAGACCTGCGCGACGAATCGTTTTGTAATAAGCTGGTTGCACAGGCGGTACAGCAATTGGGCGGACTGGATATCCTGGTTAATAATGCAGGGCATCAGAAAACCCATGAATCCATCCTCGACATCAGTACGGAGGAATTTGAAAGAACAATGAAAACCAATATTTATGCCCCGTTCTGGATCATCAAAGCAGCCTTGCCCCATCTGAAGCCCGGTTCATGCATCATAGGACTATCTTCCGTACAGGCATATGATCCTTCGGCTGACCTGTATGATTATGCCCAAACAAAAGCTGCCACAACAAGCTACGTGAAATCTTTGGCCAAACAATTGGGGCCGAAAGGGATACGGGTAAACGGTGTCGCACCTGGCCCGGTTTGGACGGCACTTGAAATCAGTGGCGGACAAACTCAGGAAAAAATTGAAAAATTCGGTGGTGATACTCCATTGGGCAGACCCGGCCAGCCTGCTGAACTGGCATCTATATTTGTTCAGCTGGCCGCCAATGATGCCAGCTTTGCAACCGGACAGATCTATGGTGCTGCGGGAGGAAGCGGACAGCCTTAATAGAAGATCATATCAATACTGAAGCCACCTCCAGGGTGGCTTTTTAATCGATCACAGTTAGCTTTTTACTGTAAAAAGCTTTATCTAAAGTTCAATTCTATGCAAATCCTTTACCGTAGGACCTGTCAGCATTTTCCCATTGACATTGAACCTGGAGCCATGGCAGGGACAGTCCCAGCTTATCTCTGCACTGTTCCAGCGTACTTCACATTTCATGTGTGGACAGGTGCTTTTAACAAGATGTATTTTCCCTCCGCTGTCTTTATATACAGCATAGGATTCGCCCTCATATCTTACCACTTTAGCCTCGCCTTCAGTAAGTTCGGTCAGTGAATTTATTTTCTCAATGAACAGTTTATCTTTTACAAAATCCAATACTACGCTGGCCTGCTCTTTCACGAAATTGGCAAAACCGGCAACCGGCTTTATTCTTCCCGGATCGAAAAGTTCTTTATACTTACTGGAACCGGTTAAGATTAAGTCTCCAAGAATTTGTGAGGAAATAGTTCCAAAGATCATCCCGTTTCCCCGGAATCCCGTGGCTGTATAGATGTTTTTGCACCCCGGCAGTAGCCCGATATAGGGAAGTCCGTCAGCAGGCTCATAGTATTGGCTGGACCAGCTGTAAACAGCGGTATCTACCTCGAAATGCTCTCTCACATAGTTTTCTAATTTTGAAAAGCATTCTCCGGTATCCTCCGTATGCCCTGTTTTATGGTCTTCACCACCGGCAATAAGCAGGTTTTCGCCATTTACTTCCTGAATTCTGTAGTAATGATAAGGATCAGTAAGGTCATATCCGAGATCTTCAGGATAATGATCCCCTTTCAGGCTGAATGCGATGGCATAACTTCGGTAAGGAGCATTCATCAGATGAAGGACACTCACACCCGGAGGAATATGGGTGGCATAAATAACATGGCTTGCACTAACGTTTCCTTTTGAAGTTTGCAAAATTACTGAACTCTGCTGTTCCTCATGCCCTTCGCAAACACATTCCTCTACGAGTGCCCCGCCCAGGCTGATAAATGCCTCTGCCAGACTTCTGATGTATTTGATGGGATGAAACTGTGCCTGATTGGGAATAACAGCCGCTTTTTTGAATGAAAAAGGAAAAGGAATTTCATTGGTAAATGTCATCTGGTGTCCCACCTGTGATGCTCCTTTTACAATATCTTCCAACTGTTTTTCCTGCTTTTCATCCAAAGCAAAAAGGTAGGCTGTCTTGCTTTCAAAATCACAGTCGATGTTAAATTCCCTGATGTTGTTCCTGATGATATTTTTGGCTTCAATGCCCACATATTTCAGGAGTTTTGCGTTATTTAAACCAAAATCCTTAATGGCCTGGGCATAGGTGGTATCAAAGAAGTCATTTAAGTGGGCCGTGGTTCCTCCGGTAGTTCCGAAACCAATGTTGGAAGCTTCCAGAACAATACACTTCTGACCTTCTTTCTGTAGTCTTATTGCGGCAGAAATGCCGGTAATACCGGCTCCAACGATGGCAACATCATAGTGTTTTTCCAAGGCTGGATCTAAAGAAAACTTTTTAATTTCCTCCTGCCATATGCTTTTTCTGGCTCCATCCCTGTTCATCACTATTTAGCTTTTAAAGTGTCACTTTTTATTCTCAGATCGTTTTGCTTCTGTGCTTCATCATCGTCTACTTCACAACGGCAGGCGGCTAAACTCACAAGGCAAAATGCCATTAAAATGATTGTCTTCATAATTTTTTTGTTAAGGTTTGTCTATTATTATATTGTTTGATAAAGATTTTTTATTGTTCAGTAACAGGTTTCTGCATTTCTCCCATCCTGTAAGCGGCCATATCATCTGTTGCAAGATTGGTGATGGCTACCGTGAGCTTATTTTTGAATCCTGAAATTATTTTATCATCTCCGTTCATTAAAGCATTATAGCCGTCTATTGCCACCTCCTCGGGACTTGCAAGACTTTCTTTGTTCTCCAGGATTTTACTCCTGTTCATATCAGCTTTATTGAAAAAGTCTGTATCTGTAGGGCCCGGCAAAAGAGCCGTTACAGTAATTCCCGAGTCTTTTAATTCTTCACGGATGGCCTCAGACCATGATAAAATAAAGGCTTTTGTTCCATGATAAACGGAATGCCAGGGACCGGGAGCTTTGCTCGCAATGGAAGCAAGGTTCAAGATCTTTCCAGATCCTTTGTGCAGACGGTCTTTTAAAAACAGCTTGGTCAGCAGGATAACCGAGATAATGTTCAGATTGACAATATTGATCTCCCGGTGAATATCTGTATCCTGAAATTTGCCGTAGACGCCCTGCCCGGCATCATTAACAAGAATTTCAGGACTGATCCCATTGAGCTGCAGTTCTGAATACAGCGAGTACACCTCATCCTGCAGGAATAAATTTTTCGAGATGGAAATAACATTCACGCCATACGCCTTGAACTCTTCAGCTTTGTTTTTCAGCTCTTCGTGGTTTCGGGCAACAATCACAAGATCATAGCCGTTTTTTGCAAACTGTTTGGCCAGCTCATACCCTATTCCACTCGTTGCTCCTGTGATTAAAGCATATTGATATTTACGTTCCATAATTTTTGATTTTAAATTAACAGCTTATTCATTCATTGAATAAATCAGCATGGTAAATGACCTTCAATTCATTTTTTATTTAAAACTCTGAAAGTTTCCAGGGGTCAAGTACGACTTTCACACATCCGTCCTTCTTCTTGTCAAAGATTTCGTATCCCGTAGAAACATCTTCAAGGGAAAGACGATGCGTAATAATATCATCCAGCTTCACACGGCCACTCTGTACATGATCCATAAGTGTATCAATAATAGGATGTACATTACACTGTCCTGCTTTTATAGTAATTCCTTTGTCGAAAATCTGCCCAAGCTTAAAATTGTCATAGTTCACCGGATAAACCCCTAAAATTGAAACAGTTCCGCCTCTTCTTACGCTGCTCATACAGGCTTCGAGGACTTTTATGGATCCTTTTTCAAAATTTAAAACGGCTTTTGCCCTGTCCAGCAGGTCTCTCTCGGGTTCAAATCCTACGGCATCTATGCATAAATCTGCACCGCGGCCGTCTGTCATCTCTCTTATCTGCTGAATAACATCTTCAGCATCTTCCCATAATACCGTTTCACAGCCTGTAAGCTTTTTAATCTGGTCGAGTCTGTACTGCAGGGTATCTATAACGATCACTTTTCCTGCATTATGCAGAATGGCACTTTTGGCAGACATGGAGCCTACTGGTCCCGCTCCGAAAATAGCTACAGTTTCCCCGCCTTTTAATGCTCCCCACATCACTCCTGTATAGCCCGTGGGAAAAATATCTGTCAGAAATAAAACCTGCTCATCACTTAAGCCTTCAGGAACTTTTCTGGGTCCAAAGTGTGCATAAGGAACCCTTACATACTGAGCCTGTCCCCCGTTATAGCCGCCATACAGATCAGTATAACCGAACAATGCTCCTCCTTTTTCAGTAAGAATGCCTCCTTCAGGTCCGTAATGCTCCGGGTTGCTGTGCTCACATGCCGTAGGAAGGTCATGCTGGCAGAAATAGCATCCGCCACAGGCAACAGGAAACGGGATAACGACACGGTCTCCCACTTTCAGGTGGCTGATATTTTTTCCGGTTTCCTCAACGATTCCCATGAATTCGTGTCCCATAACCATAGGCCGGAGCTGAGGGATGCCTCCGGAATACATATGCAGATCACTGCCACAGATCGCCGTTGAAGTTACTTTGAGAATAATATCGTTGGGGTCTTCAATTACAGGATCATCTACAGTATCGCATGTGATGATTCCGGGTGAGTGAAAAACTGCTGCTTTCATAATGTCAATATTTAGGGTGTGAAGGGTGTGTTCAGACAATATAGATCTGGTAGTTTCCGGATTAAAATGCCATATAGATTTTAAAAATCCATATGGCATGATGTATTATTTTGATTTAATCTTCCTGTTCTGCATCAAAGTTGATGAAGGTTTCAGCAATTTCGGTAAGATTATAATCTGTATCTTCTTCTTCCTGAAGTGTTTTTTCGAGCAGGTCTGCCGCCTTATCGTGACCCATGGTAATGGCAAGCTGAGCCAGGCCGCCGTAGGTTGCAATCTCGTAATGCTCTACTTTCTGCGCAGCAATAATCAGAGCTGCATCTCTTGTCATAGAGCCTTCTTCTGTAGATTTTATAACCTCCTCGCCTTCTTTTATGATTCCTTTTATTGCTTCACATTCTTTTTTTGCTGGAGTCTCATCGATCAGCTTAAAGACTTTTTCCAAACGGCTCACATGCTTTTTGGTCTGAAGCTGGTGGTCTTCAAATGCCTCTTTCAGCTCTTCGGTTGTTGCTGCTTCCTGCATTTTTTCCAGGGCATCGATGATGGCATTTTCCGCAAAATAGATGTCTTTAAGAGCAGTCACAAAGAATTTGTGCAGCGGAGAGTTTTTCATTTCGTTTTTGTCTACCGAAGCATTATCTACTTTCATTTTCTTATCTGCAGCAGATGTGGTTGCAGTGCCTGCAGATGTGGCTGTGCTATTTTCTGTTGTTTTTGTTGCCATGATATATGTATATGATGTGGTGTTGAAATTAAATTAAAAGATTACCTCTTTATAAAGCTGTAAAGAGGTAATCTAAAAAAATTATGAATTATTACGTCTGCCTCCAAATCCTGATCTTCCTGAACCGGAGGATCTTCCGCCGCCATGAGAAGCTTGTCCTCCCATACGGGCAATCCTGGTACGCTCAGCCTTACTCATGGATGCAAAACCTCTTCTTGAAGTGCCGTTTCCTGAATTTCCTGAGCCGGAACCACGACCTGATCCACCGCCGTTCCCTGATCTTGAGCCTGAACCTCTTGAACTACCGCCTGAGCCTGATCTTCCTGAATTGGAATTGGAAGATCTGCCGCCGCCGTGAGAAGCTTCTCCTCCCATACGGGCGATTCTGGTACGCTCGGCCTTACTCATGGATGCAAAACCTCTTCTTGAAGTTCCGCTTCCCGAACCTGAAGATGATCTTCCTCTTCCTCCTGATGAGCCTGATCTTGAGCCAGAACCTGATCTTGAGCCTCCTCTGCCTCCGGAAGTAAATCTTCCCTGGCTGTCTCTCTGCTGATTACCACCTCTGGAGCCTCCTCGTCCTCCGGAGCTTCCACGCCCTCTGTTATCGTCTTCGTCCTCGTCATCATCATATTCTTCATCGTCATAATCTTCATCATCATCATCGTAGTCGTCATCATCATAATCCTCATCGTCATAGCTGTTTTCATAATCATCATAATAATCCTCATAATCAGAGAAATCATCGTCATAATCCTCATCTTCGGATGCATCGTTATAACCGTGGTCATAACCTAACTGATAAACTTCCTCTAAAGTAGATCTTTCACTGTTTGAAGAATTACTTCTTGAACTACGATTGTTTGAATTTCTAGTGTTCATAACTGAATGTTTTAAATAATTAATATATAAGTGATGTATTGCAGTTCTTAACTAGTATCAGAAAAGCAATGGTTTTGGTGTATTGATGATAATTTTATTAAGCCGAACAGCTTATGTGTAACTTCCATTAAGGAAGAATCCGATTTTTAATCAGTTTGATATTTCAAATTTACAACAGAATAATTCTCTTGTTTATGACTCGCATCATATTGAATAATTTAATATAAAATTTTTCTGTTGATGATCTTCAGAATATTGTCTTTCTCCATCCGCTTGATGGTTTTTATCGCCGTCTCTACACGGATTCCGGTAAGGGATGCCAGCTGCTGCCGGGTTAAAGGTATCTGAAAGGAGAAAAGACATTGTTTTTTCTGAAAGCTCTTGAAGTAATCCATAATACCTCTTAGTCTTTCTTCGGGACTTTCCAAAGAATTTTTCTGCAGCATGATGTATTTGTAATATAAAGAGTCGGACAAGCCTTTACAAAAATCAAAATACAGTTGAGGATCTTTTTCAAGCAGTCTCAAAAAATCATCTTTGTACAGCCTTATAATAGTACACTGGGAAACTGCAACAGCATTCATAGGATATTTTCTGTCACCAAACAGTAAAGATTCGCCGAAACTCTGGCCCTGAAAGAATATATTCTGAATGAATTCTTTTCCGTCTGTGTTGTAATTGTTCGCTTTCACCTCTCCGTCTACGATCTGATAATAGTAAAGAGGCATGCTCCCTTCATGAAAAATAGTTTCTTCGGGGTGGTATTGTTTTAACCCGGCACCTGCCGAGCTTAAAATTTCTTCGTCAATAATCATACTTTTTTTTTTACTGTTAATAAATTTTAACGATCATCTTAGCAAAATTTATTAAGGTTGAAAATCAGTATTAGCAATACTTGAATGTACTGCTGTGTCAGTATCCAATTAACTCTTTAGTTAAGAAAAGCTGTTATAGCCGTCAATAAGTTAACCGGCTATTTCAAAGATACTGTACCTGGTGATGAAGTATCGGCCGCAATGGCATCGATTGGCTCCGCGGGATCCTGCTTCCCGGTAAAACTTTATGCTTCCCGGATTCCATAGGGACATTACCCGGCTGGGACTGAATATGAGATATTTTTTTCCGTGTGACGGCAAAAATATCTGCGTTATGCTGATGTGATGTAATAGATTTCATAATATTAAATTTTGTGCTGTATGTATTTCAAAATTACGACCCTATATGATGTATTTTTATGATTTACGTCATAAAAATAAATATTCTTCAACATAATCGCGAATTTTAAATATTATTAAATAAAATAACATATTTTAACAACTACATTATTTAAATAAAACACAGCAAATTAATAATCAACATAAAAAAATACAAACCACTGAATACAAGAAAGCCTTCCTGAGTAGGAAGGCCAGAATATATGGGGTCTAAAAAAAGTGTTTAAAAAGCTATAGAATTATTTTTCATTTCTTCTGTTTCCAGTACCGGAACTGTTATTACAAATCCAGTTTCCACATAAGAAGTTACTTTATTTATTCTTGATTACTTATTCAAATTTATTCACTTATTTTTTTGCAGTTTATGAGCTAGATCACAAAGTGTATTTTTTTTAATCAACATGAATAAGGATAGAATTAAATGTTTCCACGTCCATTATTCGGCTAAAAACCATTCATCACAGTTTATTAATCAGACAAAAGTACCTTTCTGCTCTATCAGTTTTCCAGATGATTATTTTTTAAAAACTCTCCTATTTTATTCCATTCAATCTGTCCGGCAATGGAGTTGGAATTGGCATCAAAAACATGTTCCCCGTAAGGAATTTCGACATAGGAAACGGGAAGCTTCATTTCTTCTGTCTTTTTTACAAATTTTCGTGTAGCTTCTACGTTTACAACATGATCTATTTCGCCGGCAATAATGAACGTCGGGGAGATTCCTTCGGAAAGCTGGTCTATTAAGTTCAGCTGTGCATAGCGCTGTGGGAACTCGGTGGGCGAACCTCCGAGATATTTTCTGGCTGCATATTTGAGGTCAATATTCTTTTTTTCATCTATTTTCTGCCAAAGCTCGGATAGGCTGACAGGCGGATAAATAGCAATAACTCCAGCCGGAAGCGGAGGCTGTGGGGAATCATAAGATTTTGCAAAGCCTTTCCTCAATCCTAAATCGGCCTGCATCACCAAAGCTGCCCCCGCAGAGCCGCCTACCAAAACTATTTTGTTCGGATCAACATTGAATTTTTCTGCGTTTTTCACAACAAACCCCATCGAAGTCACCACTGAATTAACAGCAGACTCCCAATTGTGCCGGTCTTCCTTTCCCAAAGGATAATCGATGGAGAAAACGGTGTACCCATGATCCTTAAACCAGTCGGCAGCATATCCTACCTGGGTTCTGTTTCCTTCGATAAAAGCACCTCCATGGACAAGAATAACGGGAATTGCAGGCGCTGAAGATTTTCTTTCCGGACGGTAAACATCTATATGCTGCTGTTCATTGTAAATCGTAAGATAAGAATAGGTCTCTGTAGGCTTTACCGGCTCTCCAGAACTTTTTAGTCCCTGAGAAAAGGAAACCTGGGTATTGTATTTCTTTGCCGTGGAAAACATGACGGCAGTGAAGTAAATCTGGGCAATAAAAAACAGAATGGAAAGAGCCAAATTGGCTATCAGTAATTTCCTCCAGTATTTTCCATACCGGTAGAAAAGAAAACAGATGAATGCTAAAACCAACCCTAAAACAACAAACTGTGAATTGAACTGCATGGCAAACGAACTGCTGTAACCGCTCAGAAGCATAGGTGCTTTCAGATACACTGAAATCATGGGAATAAGCAGTAATACCAGGATAATGAAGAGTAAAACTGCAAAAAATATAGGTAAGAACTTTTTCATGGTATTAAAATTTATAAGTTACCGTAAAATATCCGGAAGTAGGCGGAATGGCAATGGTAAAATAAGGCGTATTATTAGCTACTGCAGAGGCATATTCGGCCTGGGTAAAGTTTTCGAAGCCGGCAAGCTGCTGCTGAAGGGTTCCCGGCCTCTGGTAGCTCATCACTCCGTATTTATTAAATACATTGTTCACATTGATGAGCATGCTTAGATTTTCATTTAGATTGTATCCTAGCCCGAGGTCAAACTGTGAAAATGCAGGCAATTTGTAAACGTTGGTATTACTGCCTTCCCTTTCCCCCATATAATTCCAGGTTACAAATCCGAATGCTTTACCCACTTTCAGATTGGGAGTGATATTGGCCATAATTTTCGGTGTATAGGCAATGGTAGTTCCTGAATATGAAAATACAGTATCATCCGCAGGGCCTGGGGCGCTCCCAAGGTTCCATAAATAGCCTTCCTTCACTTTCGGGTCCTGCAGTGTAAGGACTGCCCTGACGCTGAAATTATCGGTCGGTCTTATATTGGTTTCCAGTTCAATTCCATAGGTTTCGTTTTTATTATACAAGGACGGAGTTGTATAGAACCCGCCTTTCCCGTCATCTGCCAGAAAGCTGTAGGGAACATTGCTCAGTAAACTGTAGAATGGGGTTACAAAAGCATCAAAATATGTTGTTTTAGCCTTAAATCCCATTTCCACCTGCTGTGTTTTTCTGGATTGCGGATTGAGTAAACCTATTGTTTCCGGTCTGTTGGCTGCAAAGAACATATCGAGATCCGGAGATTTGCTTCCTTTGGAATACCTGGCGTATACCGCGAGGTTGTTATTGAATTTATAGTTCACTGCAGCTGAATAGGAGAAGTTTTCCAGCTGTCTGCTATAAACAACATTTGTAAGTTTTGTCAAAGCATTGTTATTGTAAAGGGTATAGATGCTGCCATCCGTGCCTCCGTTTTTATCGGAGAACAGATAAGTTCTGGTATTATCTCCTTTGATCCACACTTTTTCATACCGTATCCCCCAATCCAGCGTCAGATGATCCGTAATATCCCAGGTATGTCCGAAAAAAACAGCTCCCTGCTGTTGTTTAGCTTTGAATTCCAGTAAATCTCCTGTGCTTCCGGCTGCCTGCGCAAAACCGTCATTATTGGTCAGCTGATACACACCGGGTTTTGTAAAATCTAAAGTAGTAACCCCTGTTAAGCTTAAGGTCATCATTCTGGGACGGTTCTCTAAGGTGGTAAGTCCGATCCCATTAATTCCGGAAAACCTCCAGACATCGGAATAGCCGTAATAACCGCCAAATGAGAAATTCATATTGTTCCATTTTTTATTGATGGTCAGCTGGTTCATAGATTCCTTCACTTTATTTTCATAAAAATTAAGGGCTGACATTACAAATGAATTATTCTGAATAGACTGGCCCGGCAACTGATTTTTGGTGATCTGATAAACAGGCAACCCTCCGGCTCCCAGGGCAGCATTCACACTGGCAAGCTCCTGGCCTGTAAGCGCATCTTTAAAGGAATAGGTTCCCACTCCCAGTCCGCCGACCAAAAAATAAGAGGTCATATCATCCAGCGAGGTAAGAAAAGAATTCCCTACGCTGTTCTGTACCACATCATTATCAGAATACTTGCTTGCCAGGAACAGCTTCCAGCCATTACCAAGGTTATGGTCCCAGTTCAGTCCTACGGAACGGTATTTATTGCTGACCAGACGGCCTGAGTTATAATCTATATTTCCTCCATGAATAAAATCCGGGGAATTGTACTGTAATTTTGGGATCAGTAAGGACGAACTGCTGCTGAATCCTTCTGCTGGCTCAGGGTCTGTATAATTTCTTGTAGGAACCAATTGGGCATAGCCGTTTTTGTCATCAAGGTACTTTAGAAATACTTTCAGGCTTCCTTTACTGTATTTTTTTACAATGTTTGCTTTTACCTGTCCGCCATTATTAAAAGGATAGCCGGCATATCTGGCTCCCAAATCGTAGCGGTAAAATCCTCCGATATTAAAAAACCAGTTGTTTCCCAAAGGCCCGCCAAAGTTGGCATCAATTCTGTGGTATCCGGAATTACCCGCTCCCTGAACACCATATTTTGCCCGGATCTCACCTCCGAATGTATTGCCGCCCGTTTTGGAAATATAATTGAAAATTCCGCCCGGCGCATTGGCCGCTGTAATAGAAGCAGGGCCTCCTCTTACTGCATCAATCTGAGAAATGGTGGCATCGGCTCTCAGAAAAAAATCAGGACCGTAATTATAATAAGTGGTATTGGTTACCGGCAAACCGTCTTCCTGCATAGAGATATATTCATAAGCAAAAGTACCGTCTGAAGAACCGGCACTGATCCCTCTTGAGCTTACATTATTCCTGATCTCTCCCAGGGATGAATTCACATAGACTCCGGGAACATTTTTGAGCAGGTCGGCAGCACTGTTGGGAACCTGCTTTTCAATGACATCGCTTTTCAGAACAGAGATCGCAACGGGTGCATTCATTCTTGTTCTTTTATCAAATACCCCGGTCATGATCACCTCATCAATATCTTTTGTTTTCACAGTGTCAGCTTCTTTTTTCTGGGCCGTTACACTGGAAGAGACTGCCAGGAAAAGTAGGGCTACCCTGATTTTTGTATTTAAAAATGTAGTCTTCATATTTTTATCATTAATTTGTGCCATACTTTTTAAGCCATTCCGCCACATTGCTGAATACCATCTGCTCATCTGCCGGTAATTTTGTAATAAGATGTCCTGCTCCGGGAACTACTACCAATTTGTACTGAACGCCTTTTGCTTTCAGCGCTTTTTCCAGGATATAAGCCTGCTGGACAGGGACTACCTCATCTTTATCGCCATGAATAATCATCGTGGGAATCTGGTTCACAAATTTTACAGGACTGGTTTTAGCATAAGCTTCCGGGATAGCATCACCGGGATTCCAGGCTGTTTTGTTTCCTGACATTTTATCCAGAACCTCCAAAAGGTTAGCTGCTTTTACATGCGTCAGAGTCTGGACATCTGTAAAATCCACAGGGCCGCACATTTCTATAATGGTTTTGATCTGGGGATTTTTTGTGTACCCATACATCAGCGAAACATGCGCGCCGGAGCTTCCTCCTGAAATTGAAAATCCGCTTTTTCTTGTATTCCACTCATTAGAATGGGAAGAAAGATATTTTACAACGTGATCAATATCCTCTAAAAGCTCAGGAAGATGGGTATCGGTAAGGTTGGCATAACGGTAGTTGAGATTGGCTACAGCAATTCCCTGTGAAAGAAGATACTCGGAAATTTTACCATCATATGTTCTGTCACCCTGCGTCCAGGCTCCTCCGTGTATGTTAACAAGAAAGGCAGTTTTCGGGCTTCTGTTTGCCGGGAGATAGACATCCATTACGTTTCTTTCGTGTGAACCGTATTGTATATCGGTAAGCTTTTCTTCCTTCTGGCTTACATAAGCTGTTTTGGCGTTTTCCGCTTTTTGTGTGGAGCAGCTTACCGCCAGTAATGTAATGGACAGGGCTGCGATTTTAAAATAATTCATTTCAGTTGTTTTTTTAAATTCTTTTTAAGTATTTTTCCTGTAGCGCTTAAGGGCATTTCGTCTATAAACTCTATGATTCTCGGATATTTATATTTGGCAATTCTTTCTTTTGTCCACAGCCTGATATCTTCTTCTGAAGCGTTGCTGTCTTTTTTTTTCACCACAAATGCTTTAATTTCTTCCCCCAGTTTTTCATTATCAATTCCGATAATGGCCACCATGGAAATATCAGGATTTCTCATCATCACCTCTTCTACTTCACGCGGATAAACGTTCATTCCGCCCCGGATGATCATTTCTTTTTTACGGTCGACGATAAAGAAGAATCCATCTTCATCTTTTACAGCAATATCTCCTGAAAACATCCATCCGTTCTTCAGAACTTCTTCAGTTTCTTCAGGCTTTTTGTAATAGGCTTTCATTACATTGGGACCACGATAGATGAGCTCTCCTTTTTCACCAGCCGGGAGTTCATTGCACTGATCATCTACAATTTTTACCTCAACTCCCCAGATCGGAGTTCCTATAGAGCCAGGTTTACGTCCTATTGCCAGCTGGTTGAATGTCACCACGGGAGAACCTTCGGACATTCCATACCCTTCAATAATCGGAACGCCAAAACGGTTTTCAAATTCATCAATGATCTTTACAGGAAGGGAAGCCCCACCGGAAACGCAGATCCTTAACTGTTTAATGATCCTTCTGTTTTCTTCAGTATCTTCTTCATTCAAAAGCGCCCAATACATCGAGGGAACGCCTGCAAAAATTCTGACATCAAATTGGGTAATGAGACGGTAAACTGCTTTGGCATCAAATTTTGGAAGTAAAATCAAATGGAGTGATCTCCGGATTCCCGCAAGCATCATTACTGTTAATCCAAAAATGTGAAATAGTGGTAGAACGACAAGCTGGGCTTCAAATTCGGCAGATGCAATAATGGTTGTGCTGGCTTCTGCATTGGTGAAAAGATTAATATGTGAAAGCTCTGCACCTTTTGGTTTTCCTGTAGTTCCTGAAGTATAAATAATGACAGCTGTATCCTCTGATGAGGTAATGTAAGATTCAAAATCTGTTTCTTCATTTTTAATGAAATCATCAAAATCCTGAATATCTTCTGCTATAGCTCCTATACTGATAAAATCTTTGCATGACGCACTTTTATCAAAGCCTTCTTTCCCGAACTTTCCAACAGGCATTTCCTGAGTTCCGGCAAAACACAGGAACATGATACTGTCGGAATCGGAAAGCTGGTAAGCAATTTCCTCAGGCTTAAGAAAAATACTAAGCGGAACAACAGCTGCTCCGGTCTTTAATATGGCAAAAAAAATAACGGGGAATTGAAGAATATTAGGACAGAGCAAAGCAACCTTGTCTCCGTAACCTATTCCTTTTTTTGTCAATGCATTGGCCGCCTGGCAGACTTTTTCATGGAAAATTCTGTAGTTGACTGTAGTGTATCCAAGGCTTAAAGCTGGTTTTTCAGGATCTCTTCTTGCACTTTCTTCCACTAAAATTGATAAGTTCAGCATAGTTTTGTTCATATTTAGTTAATGTTGATATGAAAAATGCCTTGGCTAAAGGAAATTTCATATGAACTAATCTTAACTCCAAATTAATGATATGCTGGACAGCTGCTGACACGAAAAGGAAATTCCGTGATACGAAAAAGAAATTTTTTCAAAGTGTATAAGAATATAACCTCACATAAATGTCAGATATAGCAGACATTTATGAAATTCTATATAAAAGCGTTTAAGTTTTACAGACGTTCTTCGGAAGGAAGTTTTCCGAAATGGCGGAGATAAAGCTGGGAAAAATGTCCCCGGTTATTATAGCCGATGAAATCGCTGATCTCTCCCACTGACTTTTCGGTTTCCAGAAGCATGGACCGGGCTGTTTCCATCCTGGCTTTAATGATGTACTGATGGATAGGCAATTGGGTATAGTCCTTGAATCCTTTTTTGAGGTCGCTGCTGTTGAGTCCGCAATAGCGGCTGATTTCCCTGATCGCCAGGCTCTGGAATGTGTTGGTATCCACAAAATCTTTAGCCAGTTTTATTTTGTCTTCAAATGCCTTCTTGTGCTCAAAGGTTTTTTCATCAGAAAGCAGGTAATGAATCCAGTAACTTAAAAACTCGAGAATTCTGCTTTCGAGAATGATACTGCAGGAGGCATCATCATATGGAGTATCAAAAATAGTTTTGAGCTTATCCTGGCTCAGATAATTACGCTGTGCATTTTCAAGCTTCTCTTTCAGGAGTCCGTTATCTTTTGGAAAGATACTTTTCGGGACAAAAATTCTTACCCCGTCAATATCTGTCGTATTGTGCTCAAATTCTTTTTCATTATTGATAAAATTACTGCTGATCTTTCCTTCTTTGTTGATCCGGAAATCCATCATTCCGTTGTCGCCTACTTTATGTGGGGAATGGAAAATAGTTTCTTCGTGAAAATTCCAGGTTCCGCGGAAAAAATGAAAATTCCTTTTGTTGAAAAGAATCAGCTTCCCGTTTCCCAAATCCTCCGGCATCTCCAGAACAGTAGAGTTCAGGAAATCTTTGTCACAAAATCTGTAATCCTTCATGAGACCTTGCTTAAATCCATCCGGTTCCAGATAAGGAAGGAGTAATTCCATACAACGGTAATTTATTGGTGTAAGTTAATAAAATTTCAAAACATGACAAATATCATGTTTTTTATTTAAAGATCTGCTGAGCGAAATAATAGAGAGATCTCCTCCAGGTAAGCCATTCATGGCGTGTTTCAGGAGATTTGTATTGAAAATAAGGATAATTATTCTTGTTTAAAAAATCCGTCAATATTTGATTAAATTTAAAAAACATTACATCTTCTTTTTCCCCGATTCCGATGAAGAAGTACGGCTTTTTCTTAGACTTCAGTAAGTTTCCGATGGGAAGTTCTTTAAAAGGTTCTGCCTCAGTTCCTTCATAAATCACAGGACTGAATGCCCCGATCGCCGAAAATGTTTCAGGATGAGAAGCCCCGATAAGCATAGCCTGATAACTGCCGCGGGAAAGTCCTGCGATGGCTTTTTTACCTGAAGTTTTATACTTTTTCTCAATATAAGGCATCAGCTCCCGGGTAACGATTTTATCAAGATTTTTGGAAGAAAGCACCGTTCTGGAATAGTTGTCCGGCATTTTTTCCTGTTCTGGACTCAGTGCTACTCCATAGTCCATCACCACAATCATTTCCCTGGCTTTTTTCTCTGCGAAAAGATTATCCAGAATATTAATGATATACCCTTGTTTCTCCCAGCCAGTGATATCTTCTCCTGTTCCGTGGTACAGATATAAAACAGGCAGTTTTTTGGATCCGTAACCGGGTGGAAGATATACTTTAAAGTTCCGCTGACTCTGTATTATTTCTGAATGTAAACTGTCATTAACAATTTTTCCGTGTTTTACATTTTTCTCTAAAAAAAAGTCTTCTCCTGAAGAAACTTCAATTCCGCTGGTCGGCTGGCCGTACCCGAAATACAGCTGTGTATTGGGGTCGTTCGTACGCTGCCCATCCACATTGAACCAGTAGTAATGAAAGCCTATTTCCATTGGCGTGGTGGAAATGTTCCAAAAGCCATTTTTTTCTTTGGAAACGGAGGATTTTACACTTTTCATTCCGTCTCCTCCATCTAAAGTTACAGATTTTGCATCCGGGAAATAAACACGAAATTCCGCTTTTTTCGCTGCATCTATTTTCGGAAATTCTTTTCCCGGTAAAGCTGTTGAAGAAGTTTTATAGGCCTGAGAGAATACAACTGAAGAAAATAAAACGAGAATTAAAGGTATTTTTTTTGAGTGCTGCATTATTTTAATTTTAGAAGATGGGATTCACAGTCAGACGGCTTCCTGAAGAAAAGGCCTCTTTTATTTCTGTTATCCTACGTTATTACATCAATATTAAGGAAAATATTTTTTTCTGTATTTAAATCTGTAGAATATTGTTCTTATTTCAAGTCAAGATTTTTCTACTTCTTTCTATCCTGATTATTTAAGAAACTGTTTCATCATTCTCAGTGTGATTTCCATGCTTCCGGGAAGCGGCATTCCGTGGGCATAGCCTGCAAAAACATGTAATTCTGTGAAAATACCTGCTTTTATCAGGCGATCTGCGTAAGCAATTCCACTGTCCCGCAAAGGATCCGTTCCGGCTACAAAAATTACAGCGGGAGGAAGACTGGAAACCTCTTTGATATTTCCGGGCAGCACATATTTTTCTTTTGAATTACCGTTTTTTCCTATATAGAAATCTTTTAAAACCGGGAAATCATCACTTTTAAGACCGGGGATTCTTTTAAATTCAACAACAGACGGATAATCCATCCCGAAATCACCGGGAGGAATTTCCAGAACCTGTAATCGGATTTCCGGGCCCTTCTGATCTCTTGCGTATTGTGCCAGGCTTCCGGATATCCCGGCTCCTGCACTGGAACCTCCCACCGCGATCAGTTCTGGATTCCCACCGATATTTTTTGCATTTTTACTGGCCCATAATAATGAAGCATAGGCATCGTGAAGAGCTGCAGGAAAGGGGTTTTCCGGAGCGAAACGGTAATCTATATTAACAACCACAGCTTTTCCTTTCAGAGCATAATCTGCACACCTCTGATGATCCCATTTAGGAGTTCCATACACAAAACCTCCACCGTGGAACCAAAGAAACAGAGGAAGATTTTCAGCATTTTTGGGCTTATAAACCGTGACCGGAATTTCAGGATCTTTTGCATTCAGTCCCGGGATTTTAGTACTGATTATTTCAAGGCTGTCTTTATTTTTTAGTTCCGGCCAGGGCATTTCTGACTGGGTTTTGCGGTCTTTTTTCACTTCTTCCAGGGTAATATCCTGAACCGGAGCATTAATCATGGCTCTAAACTGAGGCAGCAATCTTTTTTCAGCTTCCTGAAGGGTTAGTGGACGGTATTGTTGTGCCAATGATAAGCCCGGAATCAGAAAAGACAGTAAGAAGAACAGGTATTTTTTCATAACAATCATGGTAATTCTATTCTTTCAAAAGTAATATTATGCTTACCACCGGATGATACGAAAAGGAAATTTTGTGATACGGAAAAGAAATTTTTATAAAACTAATCCAATTATATATTTTTCACATCTTCATGTATAAGTTGTGAAATTAATTCCTTTTAAAAATATAATGTGATACAATTAAGCATATTCACCCTGCTATTTTTTTACATGCCCAGACCTGAAAGGAATTGACTAATCCTTTCATTTATTTGATCCGGGAACTCTCCGTTTATTGCATGTGATGCCGCTGGCCAGACCTCAGCCTCAACATGATTTGAAAGACTTTTTGCAAAGGCTAAGGCCTTAGAAGAATTATGAACGATGCTCTTCCCCGCAAAAATGACAAGTATTGGAACATGAATAGAATTTAACTCTTCAGCGGTAAACTGTTTAGGCGGTGGTGTTTTGATGGTAAATTCTTTTAATCCAATCGAAATAAGGATGGAAGTAGAGTTTTGTGAGTCAATTTCTGCTCCTCCGGAAATCCAGCTCATTGACTTTTCACGCCATTTTTCAGGGATAAAGGGAAGAGTAGTGATCAATGAAAAAAGAATAATTTTTAAAGAAAACGGAGCAAAAACCAAAGCTGGGTCCAACAAAATGATTGACGCAATGCATTTGGGGTAATTGACGGCATAGTTCACTACCGACCATCCTCCGAAAGAAACACCCAGCAGGTGTACTTTCGTTAACTTCAATTTCATTATTACCTCTTCTACCCAACTTGCCTGTTGTTTATTATCTTTAATCGGATGTGTTTGAATACTTAAGCCAGGCTCTCCCAGAAGGTCCATAGCATAAACATCATAAGTCTTAAGCAGACCGGTAAGATTAGGTTCCCACATCGGAGTTGAAGCTGCCCTCCCGGGGAAAAGCAGAATAGGAATCCCTCCCCGATTTCCAAACCTATATACTCTTACATTTCCATAAGCAGTACTTATATCAAATGTATCCTGCGGTACCGGCAGTTTTTTCATGGCTTCATCATAAAATTTAAGAAATTTCTGATGTGCTTCCTGTGATTTGAATTGACTGTTTTCCATAAAAAATTCTATTATTTGTTGAAAATAACGGATATTGAACAAACAATTTTATAGCGTTGTTTCTGTCCATCTTAGTTTAGAACTCAATACGGTTAATATCAAGATTAATCTGGCTAAGTTATAACTTAAAAATTAGCAGATCGCTTTATAATATAATTCTGAGTATCGTTTTACATAAATTCCGGTATTCGTCCGCAATGGATTTTTATTTAATTTTTAAACTGCTTCCGGAAAGCAGCAGCTGTCATGCCCTTATGCTTCTTAAACTGTCTGCTTAAATGGCTCTCATCGGAGAATCCCAAGTCATCTGCAATTTGCCCGATGGAATATTCACTGTAGATCAAACGCTGTTCTACAATATTCATTTTATACTGGGTGAGATAACAGTGTAAACTATCTCCGGTAAGATTTTTAAAATATTCACCGATATAATTGGCAGAGAGATTAAACTGTTCTGCAAGATGCTTTATCCTTAAATGTTTAGGACAGTGTATATGCTGATGCAGGTAAACCAGTATTTTATTGATCAAAGGTTCATCCATGGTTGAATCTGATACGGTCTGCTGAGGGTTGACGTTACGGGAAATGATATTTAAAACCAGAATTACCAAATGCTGTAAATTTTCATCAAAATAGGAAGGCTTGTTATTGTATTCTATGATCATGTTTTGAATTAATGAAGTAATCATATCACAATCTCTCTGCTCTTTAATTAAAACCTCTTCAAACCGGTTGTGGTGTGTAAAAATGGCTTCCAGTTGCTTTAACCATTTTATGACTTTCTCTTTCTCGTGTTTGGTTTTATACTGTTCAAGAAAAACTTCAGAAAACCGGATGGAGCAATAACGCGTAGGGGTCGTGCTTTCAAAGCCTCTGCAGTCTAATGGCGTGAATAAAAAAATACTCCCTTTACTGTATGAAAACTTATTTTCATTGACAATTCTGGTACCTTCGCCGTCTAGGATCTGTACAATTTCGAAGAACTGATAGATCAGCGGACGCTCATCCCAATGCTCCATATCTGATACAAACAGGTCTAAAGGTTTATGTAAATGTTTAGCTTTCATTACCCGAAATGTACAAAAAAAACCGCTTGATATTCCTGTTCTCGTCTGTTGCCTCATGCTAATTTTGTCAAAAAAAGAATATGTCACAGAAAAAATTAACCACGCCATTGATCAATGAGAGCATTTTTCTTTCCAGCAGAGCTGTCATGGCTCCTATGAACCGTAGAAGAGCTGTTAAAGGCATACCGCCACCATCTATGATCACCTATTACCAGCAAAGAGCCGGTGCAGGATTATTAATATCAGACAATATTGCTGTTTCTTCCAATGGTGGAGCGTATATGAATACTCCGGGAATATATAATGAAGAACAAAAAGATGCCTGGAAAAAAGTAGTGAAGGGAGTACATGCAAAAGGCGGAAAAATATTTGCACAACTGGTACAGTCAGGCCGTGTAGGACATCCTGCCATTCAAAATAACGAGCCATTGGTAGCCCCATCTGCCATCCCCGTGAATGAAACCATCCGGATTCCTGATAACAGCTATCAAAGCATGACGATACCCGTTGCCATCAGCACAGAAGAGATTCCGGTTTGGGTACAGGCTTTTAAAGTGGCGGCTATCAACGCAATGGAAGCTGGATTCGACGGGGTTGAAATCCATGCGGCCCACGGCTTTCTGATCGATCAGTTCATCAATCCTCTAAGCAATACCCGAACGGATGAATACGGCGGAAGTATTGAAAACAGAACGAGGTTTCTCTTTGAAGTTATGAAGGAAGCTATTACAGCAGTTGGTAAGAATAAAGTAGGTATAAGACTTTCTCCTTTCCGCGAAATTTATGATCTGAAAACTTATCCTGAGGAACTGGCAACCCATGAATATATCCTTGATGAGCTGCAGAAACTGGATATCCTGTACATTCACTTTTCTAATGCAATAAATGATGGCAAACCTTCAATTCGGGTAAGCTTTCTACAGAATGCCAGACAACGCTTTAAAAATACCATCATGATCGCAGGTGGATTTACAGTAAAAACAGCGGAAGAGATTCTGCAAACCGGTCTTGTTGATCTGGTTGCTTTCGGCAAGCTTTATATTTCTAATCCTGACCTTGTGGAACGTATAAAAAGTGACCTTCCATTGGCAGATTGGGATGAGGAAACGTTTTATCATGGCGGAAACAAAGGGTATATTGATTATCCGGACTTCTCTTACAGCAAGTGTATCAATTACTAAAAATAAATTGTTAATCACTCCATAGCATCTCTGGGTTCATGTCATTGGAAGCAGAGAATATCTTTAAAATCCTGTGATTTTCACGGGATTTTATCTTTTAAACTAACCGTGGATCTCACTGCGTTTAACGATATAATAAGCTAATTCACCGTCTGTTCTTTTCAGATTATCAATCCGGTTAAAACCTGCCTTCTCCAATACTTTTTGTGAGCCTGTATTATTCAGGTCAGTAACGGCTACAACTTCATTTGTCGCAGTCTTTAAAAAGCAATATTTTACGAGAGCACGGCTCACTTCTGTGGCTATACCTTTCCCCCAGTATTTTTTACTCAAAGTATATCCTATTTCAATCTGACCGGGGGCATCTGCAAAGTTTCTGGCCAGGCACATGCCGACAAAATCATTATTTTCAGAATTGAATATTCCAAAACGGCCGAACGGACCTTTAAGATAATCTTCCAAAGCTATTTCAAACATTTCCGTATACTGCTCAGGAGAACGGTATGGAAGGTATTCTGTAACCTCTTCATCTTCAAAAAGATCACAAAACAGGTTTCGTTCCTCCGGTAAAAATTCACGGATCATAAAGTTCTGATCCTGATGTAAAATATGCATATTAAAATTCTAATTGATGAGAAAGTAAAGGTACAAATTAATGCTTCGCTGTAATAATGCGTACTTCTGCAGACTCATATTTTAGTTTCTAAATATGCGGTCTTTGAAAATAAAACCTTCCCTTTAATAACCTTTGAGGCCGATTGATTATCTTTGAGTAAACTTAAGAACAAATATACCAGGCTTCTTTGAAATTGTTTAATAGATGACCTTAAATATGAAAAAAAAATTATTTTCAATTGTATTGTGCTGTTCGATGGTTACAGCTGCTTTTTCCCAATCGAAAGCTTACATTCCTGTTTCAAAAGAACTCTATAATACCATCATAAAAAAAGACAGTATTCTTTTTGCTGCTGCCAATTCCGGCAATATGGATAAACTGAAGACTTTCTTCACTGAAGACCTTGAGTTCTTTCATGACGTTGGCGGCTTGGCAGACTATCAGGAAACTGTTGACAATTTCAGCAGAGTAGCTAAAAATTACTCCTATACCCGGAGAGTTTGGTTCCGGAGTCTGTAGAAGTATATCCCATTAAGGATTATGGAGCTGTACAAACCGGAATTCATCAATTCTGCCGCCTTGAAAACGGCTCCCTGATTAACTGTGGTACATTTAAGTTTGTTCACGTGTGGAAAAAGACTCCCGACGGATGGAAAATTTCAAGAGTGGTCAGCTATGGACACTAAATGCAAATAAATTATAAATGTCCCCCCGACAAATGATTTGCAAACCTTCTCACATGCAATGGTATGCATAATATCAACAGATCTTCCATCCCGGATATTAAAAAAAAATCTTACTTTTGCTTGAAATAATAAAAATTGTTTAGAAACTTTTTATTAGTAATTTTAAGACACAAATTTATAAAACATTAAAATCCCTTCCACATGAGAAAAATAATTCTACTCATTACATGCATGTTCGGTATTTCAGTTTTCTCACAGATTAAAGTGCTGAAAAATGAAAGCTTGGTGGAAATTGGCAAAGATAATTCCGTAGGTTTATATAAAAAAGAGGATAAATTTACCATCAACTACCAGGATCTTAATACAAGTAACCTGAATACGATAAGATCTTTTTCCTTCCAGAACCTGAACAGCGATGTATCCGGTCTGTATAAACTGCTCATGGATGGCTTTATATCTTCCCCGGACGAAAACATTATCCTGGAACTTCCTAATGATATTATTGAACTTCATTACGAGAAAAATTACGGCCAGCCGACCGTACAGTTTATCCAATACATCAATAAAAACCGTAAGTATGTTGGAAAATCACAGTTTTTAACAAAAAAACAGGTCGATAAAGTATTTGGAAGAACGAACGGAAAATCCGCTATGTATGAGAAGTCTGCTACCATGCACCAGGTCAATGGTACAAAGTCTTCCTCAAATCAGGCATCCACTGCTGCACCAGCATCAAACAGCGGCAGTAAAAACAAGAAATCAAGGAAATAGTCATTTTATTTTTCAATATTACTGAACTCATTCTCCGGATGAGTTTTTTATTTTTACTTTTGTATAAAGACATTATTTATTATGCCGCTTCAGATAATCAATTTAACCAAGAAATTTGGGGAACAGACTGCACTAGACAACATCAATATTTCTATTGATAAAAATGAGATCATCGGCCTTTTGGGTCCTAACGGGGCCGGAAAATCCACCCTTATGAAATCTATTGTCGGAGCATTGAAAATTGACCAGGGCGAAATTATCTTTAACGGACTGAATATTTCCGAAAACGAGATCGAAAGCAAGAAAAAAATAGGTTTTCTTCCCGAAAACAATCCGCTGTATCTGGAAATGTATGTCAGAGAATACCTTCAGTTTGTGGCTAATATTCATAAAATTTCTTCAGCCAGAGTAGATGAGGTAATTGAGCTTGTGGGAATTACTCCTGAAAAGTCAAAAAAGATCGGGCAGCTGTCTAAAGGATATAAACAAAGGGTTGGTCTTGCGCAGGCCATCATTCATCAGCCGGACCTGTTGATCCTGGATGAACCAACCAACGGCCTGGATCCTAACCAGATCATCGAGATAAGAAATGTAGTAAAAGAGATCGGGCAACAGAAAACAGTACTTCTGTCTACTCACATTATGCAGGAAGTGAAAGCGCTTTGTTCACGTGTCATTCTGATTCATAAGGGAAACATTCTTCAGGATTGCCCTATCGATGAATTTAAAGGCAGATTCGACAGTCTGGAAGAAGCTTTTGCGAGCTATACGGCTGTTTCTTAATTACTCATGGAAATTCACATCACTCACGGACAGAACATTATCAAAGTTCTGTACGATGGTTTTGCCAGCTGCTTAATCATCAGGCGTCCTGTGGCCGTTAACTGGCCGGATTCCAGAGGTAGTGTGGGTGAATATTATGCAGTATCGGAACTCTCTGATGAAGAGAAAATAATATTGGCCGACAGTCTCAACCGTTCTCTTACCGATGGAACAGAAACTGAAATCATGGCCGGGATTGAGGATTTTCTCAGGCTTTTTGAAAGTGGCAGTTACCAGGTGAATCTGGGTACAATTCCGTTTGAAAATTCCAACTTTTATATGGCCAGGCCTTTACCTGCCGATAAAAACATTCCTGATTACAAGCGGTTTTCCGGCTGGTTCTACCCTTTCCAGGATTTTAATTACCTGTATACGCTGGAAAGTAAAAGCATAGATCCCAAAAGAATAGAATATTATATGGATCTTATCAGAAAAGGAGGCCGCCCGAAACCCATTGTATTTTACAGTCTCTACCATCTGGATCCCATGATGAGCTGTGCCTTTGTTTTGGACGGACACCATAAAATTGAAGCGTATACCCGTCTGAAAATGGACATCCCCGCAGTTTTTATTGTAAAGGATAATAACGGTTACAGTTCTGCATCAGAGATCATGCATGGAGCACACGATCTCCTTCAGGATATTGAGTTTGAACATCTTTTTCAGAACAATGAAGAAAATCTGCCCAACATTAATTTTATCAATGATGAACTACTGACCAATGCCCTGGATAAAATGCTGAAAGAATCGGAAAGAATTGACACCTCTATCATTGAAGTTTTGATCAGGCATCATGAGTCCGGTTCTACAGATGATAGAAAGTGGCTGGACAAGCGGCTCGCTTTTTTAAGGGAAAACATTCACCTTAGCTTTTTTAGTTTTAAAAAGGGTTTAAATGTCTATTCGCCTCAATATTCTGAAAGACATAAGACCAATATATGGTTTCTGACAACGCTTAAAAACACAATGGAGCTGAATGCATGGATCACAGAAACGATCTTACGATAAACACCCAATGGCTTCATATTTGATGGGTTTATTAATCTAACCAATAACCTATCGTGCAATGATTAAAAGAATCTTATTAGGAGCATTTTGTATAACTCAGTTTTCCTTAGCATATGCAATTGAGACTCCGGCATCATCCCATTGTATTTCTGTTTCCAGCGAGATACTTCCTTCCCAGCAAGTTCCGAAAACAGTGATCATCAAAACGAAAAAATTTAAAATCAGGATCGATAAACAGCCAAACGGAAAATATCTTTACCAGTCGTGGTCTGCCAATGCCAGGCTCACGTCAAAGCCAAGCATGATCATCAGCGACGGTGAACTGATCCCTGACGGTTCCGGAGGAAACTATTATTTCAATTTTACCAATAAAGGGTTTACCTATCAGGTATGGAGGAATTATCTTACCGATTCCGCTTCCAAAGCACCTTACACTCTGACCGTGAATGATGAAAATGACCAGGAAATTGTACGTCAGGACGGCTTTGTGGTGAAGCAATAAAATTACGAGCCAAACTGTCTCAGCTGTGTATGGAAACTGCTTGTTTCATAGCTTTCCTCAGCAGCTTTATATCCTATATTAAAAATTTCTTCCAAACGGTCTTTTTTGCGTTCAAAAGTTCCGTAGGAGGAAAGTTTTTGGGAAGAAATAAACCAGTCGCAGTAATCGAATTTTCCTTTTTCAACTCTATAGGAAAGAAGGTCGTAGGAACGGGAAACGATGGCTTTGATGGATTTCAGATCTTTAATATCAATATCATGCGGCGGTGACACAAAAACACCGATGAGTTTATCACATTCTTTCCTGATGATATCTGCAGGAAAATTGTTCAGTACCCCTCCATCGCAGTACATTTCCTCACCAATGATATACGGTGTTGTAACTCCGGGAATAGAGCATGATGCAATGATGGCATCTACCACTTCGAAATTTTTGTCAAAGATTTTCTGGGTCCCCGACACCAGCTCTGTGGCTACAATTTTCACTTCCTTTTTCAGATCTCCCAACTTCATATCATTAAAAATAGGCTTAAGATAATTTCTGAAAATCACAGAAGAAACCAATCCCGGCTGGTTGAAAGTGAAATGTTTCCAGTTGAAGAAATAAACCGAATTGAAGAATTCCAAGATCTCATCCGGCGTTTTTCCTACGGCATATAAACATCCTACAATAGACCCTGCGCTGCAGCATGACAGCACGTCAATGTCTATGTTTTTTTCATTCAAGAATTTTAAAACTCCTGCATGGGCGATGCCTTTGGTACCGCCTCCTGACAAAACCAACCCTGTTCTCTCAAAATTCATAGTATAAAATTAAGAAAAGAGGACGAGAAATTGTAGTTAATTTTATTAATATTGCATTTTATAGCTATTCTGGAAGTCTGAATACTTTAAAGTTGGTTAAAAATATCAACCTGAAGAGCTATCATAAAAGATAAGCCCGAAAAAATTCCGGGCTTATATCAATTAATGGTAAAAGATATTTATTCAAGCAGATATTCCTGCATAAAACGGATTACCGCAAGACGCTGAAAATCTACATTTTCTTTCTTTCTGAATCCGTGCCCTTCATTTTTAGCTTCCAGATACCACACTGTTTTTCCCTGGGCTTTCAGCTTATCTCTCATCTGAACAGCTTCGGTAACAGGCACTCTGGGATCATTGGTTCCCTGAATGATAAACATCGGCTTTTTGATCTTGTCAATATTATTCAGAGGAGCAATTTTCTTGAAGAATTCGGCCATTTTAGGGATCCTTTCATCGCCATACTCTACCCTTCTCAGGTCTCTTCTGTATTCTTCCGTATTCTTAAGGAAAGTATTAAAATCTGATATTCCCACAATATCTACGGAACATCTGATCTTATCAGCATACTCATAAGCTGTAGCTAAGGTCATAAATCCGCCATAACTTCCTCCCATGATCATAATCCTGTCTTTATCCAGCTCAGGCTGTTTTGCGATCCAATCCAGAAGGGCTCCGATATCTTTTACGGAATTCATTCTTAAATCCCAGTTATCGGCAGCAATAAATGTTTTCCCAAATCCGGATGAACCTCTTACATTAGGATAAATCATGGCAACTCCCATTTCATTGGTAAAATAGTTGGAAGATCCTATAGAGGAAGCCATAGACTGTCCTTCCGGACCACCATGGATACTAATAATCACGGGTCTTTTTCCAGTAAATTTAGAGGCTGCGGGATAATAAAAGCCTGATATCTTCATTTGGTCAAAGCTCTTCCATTCGATGAGGCTGGGAACAGACATATCGGCTGGCTGCATTTCGCCCTGCTCACTTTCCGTCCATCTTTCTATGTTTTGGGTGGCTACATCCATTCTATAAACATCCGACCCGGAATTGGCTGCAGATCTGGAAAAATAAAGAGATCTTCCATCATTGGAAAACTTAACACCGCCAATCAGGCCAGTTGGAATCTGACTTACAGGGATATATTTTTTGGATGACGTATCAAGGATATACAGTTTGTTGATGCCGCTTTCATTTGTGACAAAGGCAAGTTTAGCGTTATCTTCAGATAGATCATAATTTTCTACGTTCCAAGGAATGGAAGAGGTAAGATATTCCGTTTTCTTCGTTTTCAAATTTAAAACGGCCAGTCTGCTGAATTCATTATCCCTGTCTGTGACATAGAAAATTTCGTCAGGATTTTTACTGAAAGAAGCATTACCCTGTACCACTCCTTTTTCCTTTCTGTCGGTAATGGGTTCCAGTTTTTTGGTTTCCAGATCATACATATAGAGATAAGAATCATTAGCAGAGACATATTCTGCGATCAGAAGCTTTTTGCCGTCTTGTGAAAGATCAGAGATTCCCCAGCCTCCGCCTTTTACTTCCAGTACCAGCTGTGTATCTTCCGGTTTTAAAGGATTCATATAATAAATATCCCTGTCGCCGCCGTTTCTTTTGGTTGATGAAAAATAAAATCCTGATCCGTCTTTTTTCCAGGTTACTCCGCCATTCTGTGATCTTCCGCCGTCTGTAAGAAGCTTGGATTCCAGGGTTTTCAGATCCAGCCTGAAAAGCTGTCCGAATTCATTTCCCCCTGTATCTTTCGTATAGATCAGATAATCTCCTTTTACAGGCTCATAAGATGCTGTTCCGACAGGCTCATCAAAGAAAGTAATCTGTTTTCTTGCTCCCATTGGGACAGAAATCTTATGAAGCTGATTGGTAGATGCAAAACGGGTCACAGCAATGATCTCTTTCCCATTGGGATGAATGTCTGCAATGCCTGCATTTCTGCTTTCGGAATATTTTTTAATAGCCTGATTCAGGGTTTTGGGAATAGGCAGAATATTTTCGGCAATAAGATTCTCGTTGGGGCTTACAAAGTCATTTTTCGTCTGTGCACACAGGAGCCCGGCGAACAGAAAAGGAAGAATAATAGATCTGTTTTTCATGCTAAATTTTTGCCTGAATTTACAAAAAAACCACAGATATTATCCATGGTTTCATTTATTTACAAATCTCTGTATTATTTTTTCTCGTATCGTTCAAGGATCTTGATTAAATCTTCATCCTCAACCATTCCATCTATCAATAATGAAAGATCAGGGTACGCTCCAAATATTTCTTTCAACTGCGCTTTTACTCCGGGTGCTCTAAAATATATTTCATTAATATTTTTATTATTGCGCATGATCAGATAATCCGTGTTCTTTGTTTCATAGGTGTAGATGGGGCCGTTATAAAAGCTCTTTCTGTACCATTGTGCCTTATTACCCCTATACATTATCTGAAGCAGTCCGGAATCTTTAGAAAGAACGGATTTTGAATGAACGAATGTTCTTTTAATGTTCTTAAGATCCTTTATTTCCAGGTATTTAACATCATTTTCATTCACCTTCAGCTTTTTACCTGAGGCATCCAAAACTGTGATCTGCCGGATGTAGGTTGCCGGAGAAAACTCATCATTATCATATAATCCAATGTTCAGAATTTTTGTTTTTACGGTATCTTTAGAGTTTTTCAGGACATACTTTGCAGGAAAATATGTTTCTTTCTGAGAAAATAAAAAATTAAAACAAAGGAAAAGGAGTAATAAATTTATCTTTTTCATAATTGCAGCTATCATAAAAAAAGCCCAGAACAAATCTGAGCTTTAAATATAGTTATTAATATTTTAGTTATTAATATACTTTTCAAAAATAGCTGAAAAGTCTTTCTGGTTGTACTTTTCAAAACTGCTTTTTGACCAGTTGAAAACATATTCATTGACGTTCTGCAGCTCCTGGCTTTTCGATACATTTTCCTGCTTTCCTGCAGCCACTGTGGTAATCGCTTTCTGAAGACTGTCTACAGAGAAGCCTAAAAGCGACTGGTTATGGTGCACTTCCTGCTGGATCGCCAAAAGAGCTTTGTAAAGGTCTTTTAACTGATCGATCTGGCCTTTACTCACACTGATCATCAATGGAACATTTCCGATATGAAATGAAATTTCCACGTCAAGATCTATTGTTCCTGCAGTCTGCAGTGCAATATTTGAAAAAGGAAACTGGTAATATTCATATCTTCTTAAAATCCTTTTTTTGTCCAGAGCACTCGCCCCGTCAATATGGATTAACGCTCTGTTGGTAAAGCAGTATTCATCTCTTTTGGACTTGATCAGGAAGAAAATTTTCTCATTATCTTCGGACAAAATATAGTCATCAGAGTCTACTTTGTCATAATCCTGAGAAGGAATGATCTTTCCGATATCGCCAAGGCCTAATGCTTCTGCGGCAAGTTTTTTAAACATCTTTGAATAGAGTTATCCGTTAAATTGATTTAGATGTGGATTACTTCACCGTAAGCTGCTGCTGCTGCTTCCATAATTGCTTCAGAAACCGTTGGATGCGGGTGGATAGATTTGATGATCTCATGCCCTGTCGTTTCCAGTTTTCTGGCAACTACTGCTTCTGCAACCATATCTGTAACTCCTTCTCCAATCATGTGGCATCCTAACCATTCACCGTATTTGGCATCAAAAATAACTTTGATGAAACCGTCTGTATTTCCGTTGGCAGTTGCTTTACCACTTGCAGAAAGAGGGAATTTACCTACTTTGATTTCGTATCCTTTTTCTTTAGCCTGCTTTTCTGTAAGACCTACGGATGCTACCTCAGGGTGGCAGTAGGTACATCCCGGAATATTGCCATAGTCGATTTTCTCAACATGCATTCCTTTGATTTTCTCAACACAAGTGATTCCTTCAGCAGAAGCAACGTGTGCCAATGCCTGAGTAGGGATAATATCACCAATTGCATAGTAACCGGGAACGGAAGTTTCGTACCATTCGTTTACTAAAACTCTTCCTTTATCGGTCTGGATTCCTACTTCTTCCAATCCGATGTTTTCGATATTGGCAGCAATACCTACCGCAGACAGTAAGATATCGGCTTCAAGGGTAATGTTTCCGTTAGCCGTTTTTACAGTCGCTTTAACGCCTTCTCCGCTTGTGTCAACGCTTTCAACTGATGCATTGGTCATAATCTCGATTCCTGTCTTTTTAAGAGATTTTTCCAAGTGCTTGGAAATTTCCTCATCTTCTACAGGAACGATATTTGGCATAAATTCTACAACCGTTACTTTAGTACCCATTGTATTATAGAAATCGGCAAATTCTACCCCGATAGCCCCAGAACCTACAACGATCATAGATTTCGGCTGCTCAGGAAGAGATAATGCCTGTCTGTATCCGATTACTTTTTTACCATCCTGAGGAAGGTTTGGAAGTTCTCTTGAACGTGCTCCTGTTGCGATAATGATGTTCTCTGCTGCATATTCAGCCACTTTACCGTCTTTATCTGTAACAGAAACTTTTTTACCTTTCTGAACTTTAGCTGTACCAAGAATCACGTCGATCTTGTTCTTCTTCATAAGGAATTCAATTCCTTTGCTCATTTTGCTGGCTACGCCACGGCTTCTCTGGATCACGTTTGGAAATTCAAAGCTGGCTTCCACTTTATTCAGACCATAGTCTTCAGCATGGTTGATATAATGAAAAACCTGAGCAGACTTCAGTAAAGCTTTCGTAGGAATACATCCCCAGTTCAGGCAGATACCTCCTAAGTTTTCTTTCTCGATAATTGCAGTTTTGAAACCCAATTGTGCTGCTCTGATCGCTGTAACATAACCGCCAGGACCGCTTCCGATGACAATGATATCGTAGTTCATTATTTTAAAAATTTTTATGCGAATTTAAGGAAAAATATTGGATGTTATATGTTCTGTCATTTCATATTTCACTGAAAGCTAACTTCATTTTACCGGTTACCGTTCAATTTGATATTTCAGAATCTCATTTTTAAGTAAATCATTAATATTATTTAAAGTTCAGATAGTATAATTTAAACCTTCACCAAATAATTTAAGTATAAAAATTGAAAACAATCATCTGTAAATTAATAATTTATAATATTTTTTATATTTTTGCATGAAAATAAACATATAATGAAAACAAAGAATATTATTTCGTTCTTTCTTTTATGGAGTTTGGCCTTTAGCGCGCAGGTTGGTATTAAGACCTCCACGCCTAACAGTACTTTAGCTGTTGCAGGATCTCTGGGAGCCGACTATAAGCAGATTACCACAACCACCTATACTATTACAGCTACGGATCATTACCTGACGTATAACGGAGCAGCCAATGCTACGTTTACACTTCCGGTCATCGGAACCGGTGCAACAAGTTATACGGGAAGAATTTATAAAATAAAAAACATCTCTGCATCCGGCATTACACTTCAGGCATCCAGCGGTAATACTCTGAGAATAGACAATACTCCGGTTGCTTCTTTTGTGATTCCTACAGGCGCTTATGCTGAAGTTGTGAACAACAGCAATACCACCGGAGGAACCTGGGATTTATCCTTTACTGTTCTTCCTAAACCGAGCAATGTAGAAATTTATGGGGTACAGCTTTCTATTCCTCCTCATGGCAACGGAACAGGTACTATAGCAGACTGGTCCAACCATACAATAACTTCCTATGATACAGGAACAGGTACAGATGCATGGTGGGTTATCAGTAAAACGTCTACCACTTATGCCCATACATCCACTTATTCTAATGCAAGCAGAATGATGATTGTATATGAATACCAGGGGACGCCTTTCAATGTGACCAATATGTATCCTATCTTAACGGCAGGAAACAATTCCAGCTTTCCGGACATTTTTACAACATCTTTTGTAAGTCTTGCAAATGTCAGCGGAAAAACGAGGCTTACCGTTTCTGTTTCCCGTATTGACTTTATAGGAAGTAACGGATCAAACAACAGTAACTGGACCGGGACTTTCCTTCTTAACTTATTACTGGCCAGAAAATTATATTAAAATAAATTAGGACAAGTACGAAAGAGGCTGAGAATAATTATAGAATAATATAAGGAAGCCGTTTCACAACCTGTGAAACGGCTTTTTAATATTTCAAGTTTATACCAGTAAAACGGTAGTATTACATTTTTCTAAGTAATCTTTTCTCGGTCCGGTATCTTTCATTTAAAGCTTTCATCTGATCTCTTTTCATCTTTTTTGTCGAAAGCGGATGATTCATAATCAGTTTCTTTTCTGTATTGTATTTTTTGTCCAGCTCACGCGATTTACTGCTGATTAGTTCGCTTTTGGACGGATGCGGAGGAGCCGGAGGACGTTTCTGGGCATTAACATTCATTGATAAGCCCAATAATACTAATGTTGATATAAAAAACTTTTTCATGACATTTACTTTTTAAAATGATTTTAAATGATTAGTTACCAATTAAATTCATTAGGTTTAGGTAAATATTACATATATCATACCATAATTTTTATCATTGTCAAGTTAGCCTTACAGACCAGAAGAAGCAAGCTTTATTAATCGGCAAGCTTATTTATTTAATAGGTCAGTCAGTGCATTATCGAGATCCGGATAAGAAAATTGAAAGCCTTTTCTGATGAGCTTTTCGGGATAAACATTTCTGCTTTTGAGCAAAAGTTCAGTTTCTGTATTCAAAAAGAGGGAAGCTATTTCCAATTGCCATACGGGAGCATTGAGTCCAAAAGGAATTTTCAGATATCTTCTCATCTTTTTCATAAGATCTTCGTTAGAGACAGGGTTTGGAGCTGTTATATTGACCGGGCCTGATATATCTTCACGATCAATGATCCATTGAACAGCTTTACAGAAATCATCGATATGGATCCAGCTTACTCTCTGCTCTCCCCGCCCTTGTTTTCCACCCAATCCAAGTTTTGTAATCATACGAAGCTTTGGAAAAGCACCGCCATTATTTCCTAAAACAATAGAAGTTCTCAAAGCTGCTTTTCTTACATTTTCGTTATTAAACTTGAAAAATTCTTTTTCCCAGCTTTTACAGATATTCATAGAAAAGTCGTCGCCAATGGCACCATCTTCTTCTGTATTCAACTGTGTTTCCGAATGGACATAAATGGTTGCAGAAGCCGCGTTCAGCCATACTTTAGGTTTACTGGTACACTGATCCACTGCCTCCTGTAATATCCTTGTGCTGTCGATTCTTGAAGCATAAATTTCTTTTTTATTTTTCTCGTGGTACCGGCAGTCTACAGATTTTCCGGTCAGATTGATGAGGACATCAGCTCCGTCAATGCTATGTTTCCATTCCCCTAATGTGCGGGCATCCCAGTATATTTCGTTATCACGCTTTGGTTTTCTTGTCAGGATACAGATCTGGAAACCTTTTTCTCTAAAATGTTTTTCAAGACTTTCACCGAGAAATCCTGTTCCACCAGCAATTATTATTTTCATTGTTTTAGTTATTTCAAATTAATTAATTGTTTCTGCAGTTTTCTTAATTAATTCATTCCGTTCCCATAAGAAGTTTTTCATGTAATCTTTAAGGAAAATGTGATTAAAAAATCTTCCGACCAATCCAAGTGGAGATTCAAATTCAAAGATATCGATCATTAATGTGCTGTCCTTTCTTTTCTTGAAGATGTGCTGATGCTTCATGGTTTTGAATGCTCCTTTAAGCATGATATCGGTAAACTGAGATGGTTTTTCCATGCTTATGATTTTTGTGGTCAAAGTCTGAGTAACTCCTAAATGTTTTGCTTTCCAGGTAACGGTTTCCCCTTCTTCAATGAGTCCTGAGGTCCTTCCTGCTATTGCTTTTTCATTGGTTCTTCGTGTTGACTTTTGATGAAGGTCAATATCTCTCGCCAGATCAAAAACTGTATGAATATCTGCTTTGATGAGGGTTTCTAAATAAATTGTAGCCATTATTTTGTTTTTAAAAGTTTCCAGACTCATATTTCGGGATACATATCAGTTTTAGGGGTTTCATGGGTGTCGTGATGAACAGTCCATACTGCACAGAATGCCATTAAAAATTCACCGGAAACCATGATCAACAACCTTTAGAATAAATATTGCACATGAGACATTTATTGTCGTAGATCAGGGTGTGATTTTTTAAGGTTTTCATAGCGATTATTTATAAGATTTGTAAAGTCTGTAATTATCATAGATGTAGATTACGGCCATAACCGGACTGTAAAATAGTGCGCCAATTAGGATCAGCAGAAGCAATTCAGCAATATCCGGATGTACCTTAAGCCCGACAACGAGCAGCAAAGAAATCCAGACCGGTAGAATTAAAATCCCATAAATGATATATAAAACAGATTTTTTTTCCGGCTGGAGAGCTCTGATCAAAAAGCTAACGAACTGTGGAATACCGACCACAAAATAAAATGCTCCACCAAATACGCCCATACTTTCGGTTACAAATCCGGCAACCAATATTGCCAATTGAATATAAAAGTCATATCGTGCAAATGTTTTCATGATCATTTATTTTAAAAGGTTAAAAAATCTCCACGGGTTCTTTTATTAGAGGATCTGAAGGTGATATACATCCAGATTTTAAAGATGAGTGTTTTCATTTTCGATGAATTTTTCTTTATTAATAGCATGTTTACGTCCTTTCAGAAACAGAAGGAGGTTAAGAAGCATCATCAGTCCGAGATAGATAGAAAAGCCTCCGATTTTTTTACTTAAAGCAACAACCAGTCTTTCTATGGATTCAATCTGAAAAAACTCAATGATGCACAAAGCAAATCCGATGTTCAGGAGATAAAATCCTATTTTAAAGAGTGAATTTGTTGCCATCGCAATGTCTTCCTTCTGGTGAAAAATATCGATCATGAATGTTTTTGAGTTTTTGAACAGAAACTGTGATACCAGTATGGTAAGAGTAATCACAATTGGCAGATAGATCATGTACGCAGAAAAATTGTACGTCTCGGTTAAAACTGTTGTGGCCATAGCTGTATTATTTTAGGGTTAATTTGTTTCTTAAGAAGTAAAGTGTAAAAATGTTCATATAATGAAGGATACAAAGAATCAGAGCAATATATCCGATACGGACGGCAGTAACTGCTATGACTTCTTCAATAGAACCGACCCGGTCCCAAAATGCAAGATTGACAGCAATATATCCGAGATTCAGGAGGTAATAGCATCCAAGAAGTATCCTGTTGATCGTAAGACACATCTCGCTATCATGAATAAGATATTCCAGATAAGCCTTTCCTGCCTGAAAACATCTCCTTCCCACATCTATGGTAATGTAAAAACTCACCGTAAGAAAAATAACATATGAGATTATATTAAACATTTTATAAATATTATATTTTCAGTAATTTTTGAAAACTAAATTCAAATAAAAAAGGATCATATCCTCTTCTATTTTAGCAGGTTGGTAATTTTTCCTACCAGCCAATGATCGTCACTTTTTATCGCCAGATCCATAATATTGTTGATCTTTCCGGTTACAGAGCTGAAATCATCCATCAGCTTTATAAATTCTTTTGCTTCCTGGGAATCGTTGTCTTCTATATTTTTCAGCTCTTCCAGGAAAGAAATGACAGGTTCTATTTCCCTTTTTCTCCGTTCCTTTGTAATCTGTTTGAACAGGTACCAAACATCTTTTTCTGCTACGAAATATTCTTTACGGTCCCCTTTTATAAATTCCTTTCTTACAATTCCCCAGTCTATCAAAGCCCTGAGATTCATATTGGCATTTCCCCTTGAAATTTCCAGCTGCTCCATTACTTCATCAGTGGAAAGCGGTTTTCCAGTGGCCAGAAGCAGTGCGTGAACCTGTGCCATTGTACGGTTGATTCCCCAGTTGGTGGCAAAGGTGCCCCAAGTCTGAATGTACTTTTCTTTTGCTTCTGAAAGTTTCATTTGTTTCTCCATTTTCAATTTCTATAACAAATGTAATTATATTTTTTGAATTTTCAATAAATTTTGAAAACTAAATTTAAAATAAAACAGACATTTTAAAGCAATGTCTGTTTTAATGCTATTTTTGGATAGATTTATAGGTTTCTACCAGTCTTACAAATTCAGACCTATACCCTTCTTCATCTTTATTCTTACCTTCTCTGGCAAGTGTTTCAATACCGTTAAGGTCTTTTTTGCTTATTAATTTCGAATCTCTCAGCACTAATCCAAACCATGCAACAGATGATGCAAATTTAAAATCAGGACTTGCAGATAGTATTGAATGATCAGTATTTTTCACAGTCTGGACTATTTCTGTACTGGTATCTCCATCCGTTTTCTTGTGACGGAATTTAATAGTTGCCAACTCATCGCTAAAATTTTCAGAAGGAGAAGTTTTATTGTATTTCAGTTTATTCTCTTCAGGCAGAAATTCAGATTGCACGCCGGCTGGAATTACTTCATATAAAGCTGTTACCGTGTGCCCGCTTCCCAGTTCTCCGGCATCGATCTTATCATTGGTAAAATCTTCATTTCTCAGTTTTCTGTTTTCATATCCAATGAGGCGGTAAGAGCTCACATATTTAGGATTAAATTCAATCTGAATCTTAACATCTTTAGCAATCGCGTAGATATTTCCCGCAAACTCTTTTCCAAGGAATTTATTAGCTTCCTGAAGATTGTCAATGTAGGCATAATTCCCGTTTCCTTTATCGGCAAGTGTTTCAAGCGTATTATCTTTATAGTTACCCATTCCAAAGCCCAGACACGTCAGAAAAACTCCGGATTTTCTTTTTTCTTCAATTAAAGTTTTAATGTCTGAAGTGGAAGAAGCACCTACATTAAAATCTCCATCTGTAGCTATAATTACCCGGTTGTTGCCATTTTTAATAAAATTTTCCTGTGCCAGCTTATAGGCCAGCTCAATTCCTGCTCCGCCTGCCGTACTTCCTCCTGCCTGGAGATTATCCAGTGCAAGAACAATTTTTTCTTTCTCCCTGGCAGAAGTTGGTGGCAAAACCAAGCCCGCACTTCCCGCATACACTACAATTCCCACTTTATCTTCAGGTCTGAGCTGTTCTAATAGCACTTTGAAAGAAGACTTCAATAGGGGAAGTTTATTCGGTTCATTCATGGATCCCGAAACATCAATCAGGAATATAAGATTAGATGCCGGCACTTTATCCATCGCTATATTCTTTCCCTGAAGACCTATTTTTAAAAGCTTATGGGCGGGATTCCAGGGGGCATTGCTGTATTCGGTATTAATGGAAAACGGATCGTTATTTTTCGGCTGAGGATAGCTATATTTAAAATAATTGATCATTTCTTCGATCCTTACTGCATTTTTATCTACAGCTTGCCCATTATTGATCATTCTTCTGATGTTGGAATAGGCTGCATTATCTACATCAATAGAAAAAGTTGACAAAGGCTGGCTTTTGGTCAATTCAAAAGGATTTTCTTCAAATGCATCATAACCGTCATTATCGGAAACAGTGTTCTGTTTGTATTGGCTGATTGTTTTCTGTATTTCCTCCATCCTTCTTTTCTCTTTCCTGGAAAGTCTTTTAGTTTTTACTACAATAACTCCGTTCGCTCCCCTGCTTCCAAATAATGCTGATGCAGTAGCTCCTTTTACAACTTCCACACTTTCAACCTTTTTAGGATTCAATGCATTGAAATAATCACGCTGTACTATTTCACCATTCACTACAAATAAAGGCTCGTTTGTACTTTTCAGACTTGCAGCACCTCTTATCATTATTTGATTATTATCTGAATAGCCATTATTAATTGTATTGATTTTATCTGCAATTTTATCATTTTTTCTCCGCCTAGTTCCATAGGCCTGAACCTGAACACCCGCTACTTTTCCCTGAAGTGTCTGGGATGTGGTATTTGAAGCAATATAATTAGACTGTACGCTGCTAACGGCACTTGAGGTATAATTCTGTGCTTTTTTAGGCTTAAACCCTGCTAAAAGAACTTCTTCAATATTCTGCGTCTGTAAAGTATCTTTCCATTTCCCGCCTCTTGCAGCAGGAACATCACCAGCTCCATTCTTTTTGATGTCATATTCATTTGTTGAGTAAGCACTTTTCCCTGAAGCATACCTCTCGTCATTCTTATTAACGGCTAAAGCTTTACTCATGTTGTCCGGCTCTTTAATAGCTTCATTTTTTGCTAAAGAAAGGGGGTTCTGTAATGATTTTGAAATTTCAATTTCCTTTTCAATATTCGATTTAACTGTGCTGTCTACTGTATAAATGGTCTTTTTTTCAGGATGTATTTCAGTACTGTTTTCTACAATTAAAGGGGCTGAATTTTCAACAGTTCCATTTTTAGTCATAAAATAAAATGCTCCCAAACCAAGAATCAGACTGGCTGCTACTCCATAAGGAAGCCAAACCGGCAATATTCTCTTTTTCTCTTCTTTTTGATCTAATTTTTCTTCAACTTTCGCCCAAACTTTATCAAAACCCTGAAAAACAGCCGGTTCTTCTGAAAGCCTAGAAGCATCATTGAATCTTTTATCTATGTCGTGATTATTTTCCATTTTCCTAAAGTTTAAATGTTCTGATTGACTAAAAGTTCCTGTAGTTTTTTCCTGGCGAAATTGAGCTGGGATTTAGAAGTCCCTTCGCTTATGGAAAGCATGGATGCAATTTCTTTATGCGGATATCCTTCAATGGCAAACAGGTTGAAAATTGCTCTGCATCCTTCGGGAAGAAAGTTCAGCAGACTCAGAATATCTTTTTCAAATGAAATGCTTTCTGATAAGGTTCCGGAGGTTTCTGCAAAACTGTCATCCATGGAGACAAACTGTGCTTTGGCAGCTCTCAGTTTCTGCAGACATTCATTGACTGCAATTTTTTTAGCCCATCCTTCAAAAGTGTCCAGATTCTGAAGCTGGGTGATCTTGGTGAATATTTTGTAAAAAGTATCGGCCAATACTTCTTCAATATCTTCATCATTTTTCAGATAGCGTCTGCAGACAGAGTACAGCCTGCCCGCCATTTTCTCGTAGACCTTACGCTGGGCACTACGGCTGTTACGCTGGCATTCTATTAGTAATTCTTTTTCCATAGTCAGGCTTTATACTGTAATAGATGCATAAACTTTTGAATAGGTTGGAAACATTTAAATCTTTTTTTGATAAAAAGCAAAATACTTAATAAACTGGTAACAAATAAATTAATTTACTTTGAAATTTTTGACTACCAAATTTAACTTTTCCCTTTGTAACATATCTCTAGTATGAACGACTATTCATATAAATAATCTTTTTATAGTAATGAAAAATACCAAAATTGCCTCATTACTTTTTGTTTTGTCTGCAGGAAGTATGATGTTTGCCCAAGATGACTTGATCAACAAATTAAAAAACAATCAATCTCAAAATGCTAATTTTCAGTTCATCGCGTTAAAAGACGTGGGAGCTACTTCAGTAAAAAACCAGGGTTCATCCGGGACATGCTGGAGCTATTCGGGGAATTCTTTCCTTGAATCCGAAATGCAGAGAATGGGTAAAAAACCTGTAGATCTTGCTGAAATTTTCACGGCAAGAAATTCTTACCACGATAAAGCTAAATTATATGTACTGAACAACGGAGCAATCAGCTGGGGAGACGGCGGCGAACTGCACGATGTGGTCAATATGTACAAAAAATACGGTGCTGTACCTCAGGATGTTTATACGGGACTAAAATCTGGGCAGACCCTTAATAACTTTAAGGAAATGCAGGGGAAATTAAAACCTGTTTTAGACAGCCTTGTTCAGGCAGGATCAAAAGCAAAGCTTACTGATAACTGGATGGATTCCGTAGATGCCATTCTGGACGAATACCTTGGAAAAGTTCCGGCTAACTTTACGTATGAAGGAAAAAATTACACTCCCAAGACATTCGCTAAAGAAGTTGTAGGCATCAATCCTGAAGATTATATCGAAATCTCTTCTTACAAAGATTATCCGTATTACCAGAAATTTGTAGTTCCTATTCCTGATAACTGGAGCCATGATTCTGACTGGAATGTTCCCATGAAAGATCTCACATCTATTATTGATAACGCTGTGAACAAAGGATATTCTGTGGGATGGGCAACGGATGTTTCCGAACCTTATTTTTCTTACAAAAACGGAGTGGCCTATGTTCCGGATATGGATCTGAACCAGATTACTGCAGACAACAAGCAGACGTTGTTTACTGAGCCTAAAAAAGATAAAACCATTACGGAAGATATGCGTCAGAAAGCTCTTAACAACCTTTCTACAACGGATGACCACGGTATGCATATCGTAGGATTGGCAAAAGACCAGACCGGTAAGGAATATTATATGGTTAAAAATTCCTGGGGTGTAACCAATGATTTTGAAGGGTATCTGTATGTAACAAGACCGTATGTAGAATACAAATCAACGGCTATATTGGTTCATAAGAATGCTGTTCCAAAAAGTATCCTTAAACAGCTGAAGCCTACAAAAAACATCGGTTTATAATAAACAATCACTGTTACCGTGTTCACTACACGGTAATTTTAGATATTTAAATCTGTTAAAACCGCGTTCCAATATTTTGGAGCGCGGTTATTTTTTTTTGTCTTGATATTTATTTACATTATACTTCGCCATTTAGTGAAAATAGTATACTTTTATTAACCAACAAATTATTACCATATGAAAAATTTAAAAAAATTAGCAAAATCTAACTTAAAGAAAATTAATGGTGGAAATGCGCCTGACTGTCCGTCAGGAACAACGGCATGTTATATTCCGCCAACAAACGGCTTTCCATCGCGCTGGAAATGTATTTCAGACACTATGGAATGTCCGGATTAAGAATAATCAAAACCCGCTTTCAGAAATTCTGAAAGCGGGTTTCTTTTAAATAAATAGGTGAAAATTTATAATATAAAATAAAGAAAAAATATAATTTATAAACGGTCAATTGTGAACGGTCAATTTTTCTTCGCAAGTGAATAGAATTAACAATTCACTTAATTTCAACAAAAATAAAAATTGACTGCGAAGCGAATTCACCATTCACCTCTCCATCTTAATACAGTTTCGCCATGCTTTCTGCTGAAAAATCAAGAAGCTCTTCTGTATTTCCGGTTTTTATTTTCTGAACCCACTGAGGATCCTGTAAAAGCGCACGTCCTACTGCAACAAGATCAAATTCTTCATTGTCCAGTCTTTTGATCAGTTCGCTAAGGTCGGTTTTTTCAGTTCCCTGTCCTGCGAAAGCACTCATAAAATCTCCTTTCAGTCCTACAGAACCTACGGTGATCGTCGGCTGCCCCGTAATTTTCTTTGCCCAGCCGGCAAAATTTAGATCTGAACCTTCGAATTCCGGTTCCCAGAAACGACGCTGTGAACAATGGAAAATATCTACTCCGGCTTCTTTTAATGGCAATAACCATTCTTCCATTTCTGTTGGATTAGCAGTCAGTCTGCTGCTGTAATCCTGCTGCTTCCATTGTGAAAGACGGAGAATAATAGTAAAATCCTCTCCTACTGCAGCTCTGATGGCTTTTATGACATCTACAGCAAAACGGTTTCTTGCTTTTATCGTTTTTCCGCCATATTCATCGGTTCTTGTATTGGTTACTTCCCAAAAGAACTGATCGATAAGGTAGCCATGTGCTCCATGAACTTCAACGACATCAAATCCTAAATCTTTTGCAGATTTTGCAGAAGCAGCAAACTGAGCAATGGTATCCTGAATATCTTCTAAAGTCATGGTAGAAGCTTTCTCCATGGGAGCCAGAGGATAATCTTCAGACATCCTCGTGTCTCCTACATGCCAGATCTGCGGACCCATTTTACCACCATTCTGATGAACGGCACTGATCACGTTTTTCCAGCCTGCCAATGCTTCATTTCCATAAAAATCAGGAATATTCTGCATGTTTTTTGAAGACGGCCTGTTGATCACAGTTCCTTCAGAAAGAATCAATCCCACTTCTGAAGCTGCCCTTCTTGAATAGTACTCTGCGATATTTTGGGTAGGAACTCCATTATCAGACTGTGCTCTGGTCATAGGAGCCATTACGATTCTATTTTTAAGTTCCAGGTTTTTGTAAACAAACGGTTTAAATAATGATTCTATATTCATTTTTAAATTGGTATTTTATAATTGTTACACAAAGTAACTAATAATAGTTCGTTTTTGTATCTTTTATCAAAAAAATAGTGGTAACTTCGCAGTAACTTACATTAGTAACATAAAAGTAACGCATGGTAAAAAGTGAACTGATGAAATACAGCTGTCCTCTGGGCAAAGCAATGTCTGCGTTGGGCAGCAAGTGGAAACCCATCATTGTATTGGTGATTAAAGACCGTAAACTTCGTTTTGGAGAACTTGCCGTACGAATTAATGTGATCTCCAGAAAAGTACTGACCGATCAGTTAAAAGAAATGCAAAATGACGGATTAATTATCAGAGAAGAGTTTAAAGAACTCCCTCCGAGGGTTGAATATTCTCTGACAGAAAAGGGATTGGCCTTGCTGCCGATTTTATATCTGCTGGAAGAATGGGAGGCGAAATTTACTACTGAAGATTTTAATTCTGAAAAAAACTGTAGTTTATTGAATAAGGAAACGAAAAAAGCAGCTGAAGCTTGATTTTATTTTTGATTAATTTGGCGGAAGATTGTTTAATTTTATCTGAAGATTCTCTGAATAATTTCCATTCAAATAATAAACAAAGCCCTTTCGTATTATCGCTTTTGAGCCTGCATTAGGAATTGAATCCTTATATTTAAAATAAAGGGTATCATTTTTTAATTTATAATTTCCAATATAAATATCTTTATCCCGCATCATTCCCTGAGAGATAAATTCAAAGCTTTTATCATCATACATTTTTAAATAAATCCAGCCTAAAGGAGCTTCTCTATCAGCTGAAAAAACTTCTTTTCTATTATCTTTACAGCTTATCATTATTAGCATAAAGAACATATAGAATAAATATAAAAAATTGATTTTCATTAATTTACAATTAAGTTGTTTTCAACAAAAATAACAAAAAACCGCTTCCATAAGTTCTGAAAGCGGCTTAATTTTATCTAAAAATCCCAATTAAAATACCGCAGGATATTTCTGAGGGTTTGTTTCATTAAACATCGCGTAGATTCTTTCTACCATATCATCTGAAGATGGCTTACTGAAATAATCTCCGTCACTTGCATACGCAGGTCTGTGATCGTTGGCAGCAATCGTCAACGGATCAGAATCTAAATATCTGAATGCTTTCTGCTTCTCAAGGATCTGCTGAAGAATAAACGCTGAAGTTCCGCCTTCCACATCTTCGTCGATTACAACCAATCTGTTGGTTCTCTTGACGCTTTCAGCAATTTCATTTGTTAAATCGAAAGGAATTAAAGACTGAACATCAATCACTTCTGCAGAAATTCCCAGTTTTTCCAATTGTTCTGCAGCATCCATTACAATTCTCCAGGTGGAACCGTAAGTTACCAGAGTAACATCTTTTCCTTCTTTGGTTACCTCAATTTTTCCTACAGGAACTGTGAATTCGCCTAAGTTTTCAGGCTGTTTTTCTTTTAATCTGTATCCGTTCAGACATTCAACGATAACCGCCGGATCATCACTTTGAAGCATTGTATTGTAGAATCCTGCCGCTTTCGTTAAATTTCTAGGTACCAATACCAGAATTCCTTTAGAAAGGTTTAGAATTCCCGCCATTGGAGAACCTGAATGCCAGACACCTTCCAGCCTGTGACCTCTTGTTCTGATGATTACAGGAGCTTTCTGACCACCTTTCGTTCTGTATTGAACAGTCGCCAGATCATCACTCATTCCCTGTAAACAGTAAAGAATATAATCCAGGTACTGGATCTCAGCAATAGGTCTCAAACCTCTCATCGCCATACCGATACCCTGCCCAAGAATGGTCGCTTCACGGATTCCGGTATCTGCAACACGTACTTCGCCGTATTTTTCCTGCATTCCTTCTAATCCCTGGTTTACATCACCGATATTTCCGGCATCTTCACCAAATACTAAAGTTTCAGGATATTTTTCGAAAATTTTATCAAAATTATTTCTTATCACTACTCTTCCGTCCACTTCTTCAGAATTTTCCGAGAAAACAGGCTTCACTTCTTTTACATTTTCAGCTTTCCACTGAGACTGTGAATATAAGTGAGAAGAATAGTTATCTTTTTCTATTTCAAAAACTTCATTGTACTTCTGCATCAACTGGGTTCTTTCCGCAGAATTTGTTCCTCTTGTTGCCAGTAAAGCTTTTCTTGTAAGATGGAAAACATCTTTTTTAGCTTTTGAAACCAATTTATTGAACTGTGCAATATATCCTTCGATTTCAGGATTCTGACCTTTAAGGTTTTCAACCAACGGAAGAACAGACTGAACCAAATCCGTAATAGTCTTCTGGTAATTATCCCAGGCATTTTTTTGGCCTGCTTTTACTATTTTTTTAGCTTCTTCATCTATTGCATCCAATTCTTCTGCTGAAGCAATAATTTCTTCTTTTCCTTCAATTTCGATTGAATAATTCAGGATCCATTCTTTAAATTTCATCATTCCATCAAAATCTGCCTCCCAGGAAAGTCGTTCTTCATTTTTATATCTTTCATGAGATCCTGAAGTGGAATGTCCCTGAGGCTGGGTAACTTCAATAACATGTACCACAACCGGAATACTTTCTGTTCTGGCAAAATGTTCAGCTCTGGCATAAGCATCCAGTAATGCAGGATAATCCCATGCTTTTACCTGAATAATCTCACAGCCCTGGTTTTCGCCTTCTTTTCTCTGAAAACCGCTTAGCATTTCAGCAATGTCCGCTTTTGCTCTCTGGTTTCTGGTTGGAACTGAAATTCCGTATCCGTCATCCCATATAGAAACAATCATTGGAACCTGAAGTGCACAGGCTGCATTTAGGGTTTCCCAAAAATGACCTTCTGCTGTAGAAGCATCCCCGATTGTTCCGAACGCCACTTCATTTCCTCCCTTTGAGAACTTTTCAGAACCGTCAAATTTTATACTCTTATACACTTTGGAAGCCTGAGCCAGACCTAATAATCTAGGCATCTGTCCTGCTGTAGGGGAAATATCCGAAGAAATATTTTTCTGTGCCGTAAGATCTTTCCAGCTTCCGTCTTGGTTTAAACTTCTTGTGGCAAAATGCCCGTTCATCTGCCTTCCGGCTGATGCAGGTTCTCTTTCAACGCTTGTATCTGCATACAGCTGCGCAAAAAAGCTTTCAACCGTTAAGGCATTTATTGCTAATGCAAAAGTCTGATCCCTGTAATATCCTGAACGGAAGTCACCATTTCTGAAAACTTTCGCCATGGCCAGCTGAGGAAGTTCCTTACCATCCCCAAAAATTCCGAATTTAGCTTTTCCTGTAAGCACTTCTCGTCTTCCAAGATAAGACATCTCGCGTGATATCTTTCCTAACCTGTAATCTTCAAGTATCTGGTTTTTAAAGTCCTGGAAAGAAATTTGCTGTGTTTCAATATAGGTTGTCTGCATAGCTAGATATAAAAGTTTTTATTCTTCAAGTATGCCGCTAATATACAATTTTTAAATTAATTTTAATTTTCAATAATCTTTTTTAAAAATTTGATAATAAAAGAATTGTATTTTATATTGTAAAAAATTGTATATAATGGAAAAAAAATCAACTCACATCCTGAATGCATCCAGTAATCTTTTAGGTTTTTCCCTGATTATCATCACTTCTCTCAAAATCACTAAAATCAGTGGGAATACACATCTGGATGAGTTTGCGGGTATAGCATGCCTGTTATTTTCCTGCAGCTGCTTTTTTTCGTTTATGGCGATCAGGACTAAAAATGCAAAGCGAGAAAATAAATATGAGACCATTGCGGATTATCTATTTTTAATCGCTTTATTTTGTATTGTTTTAGCAGTTATTATTGTGACTGTAAAAATAATTGATTAAATCTATAATCTAAATTGTTCCTTTTTCAAATTTATTTTCTTTAAAAAAAATAATTCACTTGTTTGTTCCTGTGGACAGAATAAGATATGAGACTTTGTTATTAAGATTAAATCAATCATAAGGGGTATTTTTACATATTTCGTAATATTTTACTCAAAAAAACACCATAAATTATCATACTGTTAATCATTCTTTCTATAATGGTATAAAATTTGATTAATGAAATGAAATTTTATGTATTTTTAACACACAAAAGAAAAAAAATTAAATCGATGAGAAAAAAAATTATCTCACTTCTTGGCGTTGTTTTAACGTCAGGTATTGCCTACGCGCAAGTAGGCATAAACACAAACAATCCACAAGCTACTTTCCATATTGACGCCGCAAAAGACAACCCTCTGACGGGTATACCTTCTGCCGTACAGCAGGCTAATGATTTTGTTATAACCGGCAATGCCAATGTAGGTATTGGGACTACAAGTCCAACAGAGAAGCTAGATGTAGCTTCAGGAAATGCACGGATCCGGAACATTAACTCAAACATTGGAACCGGAGGAACCGACAGAGTGGTAGTAGCGGATGCCAATGGAGTTTTGAAAACTATAAATTTTAACTCTTATTCTTTATTTCACGCAAGATTAGCAGCTAACCAGACAGCCTCGATTTCAATTACAACGTTACGATTTTCCGCACCGCTTGCTACTTCTCCCTATTACAGTTATAGTACCTCAACAGGTGTATTAACGTTTAATCAGGCGGGAAACTATCTGGTAACTCTACAGGCTAGTTTTGCCAGTGCTCCGGTCGGCACACAATTATTAATAGGAATAAGACCAGTTCCGGATGCAGATTATTTAGGCAGAGGAAGTCACTACAATGCTGTAGCTACAGGAGCCAGCATCGGAGAATTAATGAACTACACCACATTATTGATCATTCCCACTGCCGGTTATCAGGTGCGGTTCACAGCTGCTCCTAATCAAAATGCTACTGTTTTAGCTACTGAAACAGGAAGTACAGGAAGTGGAAATGTCACCAATGTTACGATACAAAAAATTTAAAATTTCATTTATCTGAGAGACCGGCTGAATATTATAAACGTTCGGGCTCAAAATTTACCATATTATCAATCATTCTTTCTGTATAAAATTGATAATCAGAATGGAATGTTAGGTAATTTTAATATACAAAAAGAAAAAAAATTAAGATGAGAAAAAAAACTATTTCGTTTCTTGGCGTTTTCTTAACGTCAGGTATTATCTATGCACAAATAGGTATAAACACTAACAATCCACAAGCTACTTTCCATGTTGACGCCGCAAAAGACAATCCATTGTCAGGTGCACCTTCAGCCGTGCAGCAGGTTAATGATTTTGTGGTAACAAGCACTGCCAATGTAGGTATTGGGACTACAAGCCCAACAGAAAAACTGGATGTAGCTTCAGGAAACGCACGAATCCGAAACATCAACTCAAATATTGGAATCGGAGGAACTGACAGAGTGGTAGTAGCGGATGCTACAGGGGTTTTGAAGACCATTAATTTTAATTCGTACTCTTTATTTCATGCCCGCCTTACAGCTAATCAAAGTTTGACAACAGGTAACATTAGTACTTTAGTATTTTCCACACCGCTTGCCACTTCTCCTTATTACAGTTATAGTACCTCAACAGGTGTTTTAACGTTTAATCAGGCGGGAAATTATCTGGTAACTCTACAGGCTAGTTTTACAAATATGCCAGCAGGAACCCAGCTATTGTTGGGGATAAGACCTGTTCCGGATGCAGATTATCTGGGAAGGGGGAGCCATTACAATGCTTCTGCTAACTCAGGAAGTGTGGGAGAATTAATGAATTACACTACATTACTGATTATACCTACAGCAGGATATCAGGTTCGTTTTACGGCTGCTCCCAATCAAAATGCTACTGTTTTATCTACTGAAACCGGAAGTACAGGAAGCGGTAACGTGACCAATGTAACAATTCAGAAAATATAAAAACAAAAATCGGAATGGGATCAGCCATTCCGATTTTTTATTTATGATTTCAATTCTTAAAACTTTCTCTCAATTACATAATCCAGCATCAGATGTAAGGATTTTTTAGGTTCTGAGTCAGGAAATTCATTGAGTATATCTTTGGCTTTCTGCTGAAAATCTTTCATAACCTGTATAGCGTAATCCATACCGCCGGAACTTTTTACAAATTGTATAAGTTCTTTCACTCTCTTTGGGTCATTATTGTAACGCTTTATCGTATTGAAATAATATTTTCTGTCTTTTTCGCCGGCTATTTTTAAAGTATGAATTAAAGGAAGCGTCATTTTCTGTTCTTTAATATCAATACCGACAGGTTTTCCGATGACGTTGGAACTCAGATAATCGAAAAGGTCATCTTTGATCTGGAAAGCCATCCCCGTGTAGGTTCCGAAATTCATCATCTTTTTAGCCAGAGTTTCATCAGCATTATTAGACAGGACACCTATTTCACAGCAGGCAGCAATTAAAGTAGCTGTTTTCTGACGGATAATTTCATAATAAACATCTTCAGTGATATCCAGCTTTCTTGCTTTTTCAAGTTGTAAAAGCTCGCCTTCGGACATTTCACGGATCGTTCTGGAAATCACCCCCAAAAGGTCGTAATCTTTATGGTCTGTAGAAAGCAAGACGGATTTTGACAAAAGGTAGTCTCCTACTAAAACCGCAATTTTATTTTTCCATAAAGCATTGATCGAAAAAAAGTTACGTCGCTTAAAACTTTCATCCACCACATCATCATGTACAAGAGTTGCCGTATGGATCAGCTCGATCATGGAAGCTCCGCGGTAGGTTTTTTCATTGACCTCACCGATAAGCTTTGCGCACAGGAATACGAACATAGGACGCATCTGCTTTCCTTTGGTAGTAACAATAAAACGGGTTACTTTATCCAATAAAGGCACTTTGCTCTGCATCGATTCATAAAACTTCTGTTCGAAAAGTTTCATTTCATCATTGATCGGTCGTTTGATTTCTTCTACGATGTTTGCCAAAATCTGTGAATGAAGGGTAAATACTTATTAATTCTCACAAAGATAATTTTTTTCACGCAATTTCAGGACAAAATTAATCTTTGAGTTCTCCATTTGGAATAAAATAAAGTGACGGCTGTGCACTTCCCAATCCTGACCTGAATTTCTCCCCTGAAATATAGATTCCTGATTCATTAACAGCAATGCCCTCAATCTGTCCTACTGCCAAAGCACTGCCCAGATAATAATGTTTCGGCTTTTCTTTAAAAAAAATGCCGGGCTCTGTTTCTGTAAAAACATTAAGAAATACTTCCGTTTTCTTGGTATAACCTACCAGATAAAGCTTTCTGTTAAAATAAGCAGCATCGGTAACCACAAAATTAGTTTTGTAAGATTCTGTTTTCTCTGCTTTCTGTTTTTCAGATACTGCAGGATCAATGATATAATGGGAGGTTGATCTTGATCTCCATTCTTTGGTAAACAGGTGCAGCTTTCCGTTCAGGTAAATCATCGCTTCTGCATCAAAATCATTGTCGGTATATTTTGGGATAAATTCCGTCTGTTCCGGATAATAGAATGATATTTTAGTAATAGAATCATTCTTTACATCACCGTTTTCAAAAGGCAGCTTATAGATCTCCAGATCTCTTCTTGTTCCTCCGTTATTGCCGATATCTCCGACGTAGAAATTTTTGCCGTCATTAGTCAAAGCCTCCCAGTCTTTATTTTTGGCATTAATTGTCAATGTATTTTTAATATTGCCGGAAGCTTCATCCAGTTCAAAAAGTTCCGGAGCATTGCCGCTGTCATTGAATGTATACAGCTTACCATTCAAAATGTTCAGTCCTGATGTTTCACGGATTTTATCATCCAGATAACCGAGTCTGTATTTTCTAATTTTTAAAAATTCCGTCTGCTGCGAAAATGAAAGTTGAAAGAGGATAACAGCAATAAGAAGAATGAATTTTTTCATAGAACAAAAATAAGCGTTTATGAACAATTGGAGAACTTTTGTCGAAAGTATCAGGGAGGTTTTATTTTTGCTTTTGTTCCTGCTTTTTTACATAATCTTTCTGATATTGTCTTACTGTCTTTCCTGTACCATCATGTCTCCAGCCCGGAGAATTAAAAATATAATTGATCCGATCGGAAAATCTGAGTTCCGGCTGCCTGATATCTTTCCAGATCTTTCTCCATTCATAAAGAAGAACGGTGTCAGGCTTATTGTCCGGCATTTTTGGATAAATTCCATATTTCACGGGAACATCCGGATCTTCTTTTTCGAAGGTTCCGAATATTTTATCCCAGATGATAAGGCACATGCCCATATTTCTATCTAGATATTTGATGTTGCAGGCATGATGTACCCTATGATGTGAAGGAGTTACCAGGATATATTCCAGAATTCCCAGTTTTTTTACAGTCTGTGTATGCACCCAGGTTCCGTACACTTGTCCAATTGCATAAACCACCATAATATGCCACGGATTAAAGCCTAAAAAAGCAAGCGGAGAAAAATAAAGATACCTGTACAGGGGTTGCAGTACGGGACTTCTAAAGCCTGTTGTAAGATTGAAATACTCTGAATTGTGGTGGGTGATATGAACTGCCCAGAAAGCCCTGGAATGATGATCTACATAATGCAGCACATAATAGGCAAAATCTGTGATGATAAAACAGATGAGCCAGTACCAGACTGTAAAATCCCATGTAAAAAGCCTTTGATTATAAAAGAAAAACATGACGCCCATGGCAAAAGCCTTCATGATCAGGTCCAGTCCGAAATTCATTAAAGCAAGATAAACACTTGTGGCAACATCTTTTCCGTTGTACAGCTTAGCTTCAGAAATGTGACTGTAGATCATTTCAGCCAAAATAACGGCAGCATGAAACGGAATAGCCCATGCGTAAATATTCTCCAAACCGTCCTCGCTCATAAAGAAGTCCATACTAAACTTTCTACTTTACGTAAAGGTAGGATTTTAGGAAATTATCAGGGAAAAGTTTTGAATTTTTTAAGGAAATTTTAATCCGTGGTTTTATTGGCCAATTGCCCACAGGCAGCATCAATATCCCCGCCACGGCTTTTTCTGATCATTACAGTAATCCCGGCATTTTCCAGCTGACGTACATAATTATCCTCCGCCTGCTTATTGCACTGGTCATATTTTCCGTCTCCGATAGGATTGTACTGAATCAGATTCACTTTGGAAGGAACCTGTTTACAGTATCTGATCAAAGCTTTGATATCTTCATCCCCGTCATTGATCCCTTTCCATACACAGTATTCGAAAGTAATGACAGAACCTGTTTTTTGGTACCAGTACTGAAGTGCCTCCATAATATCCGTCAACGGAAATTTATCCGAGAAAGGCATGATCTCATTCCGTTTAGACTCAATAGCTGAGTGAAGCGAAAGTGCCAGCTTTACACGCAGCTCATCGTCTGCAAGCATTTTGATCATCTTCGGAATTCCGGATGTAGAAACGGTAATTCTTCTTGGCGACATTCCCAGACCTTCCGGCTGGGTAATTTTTCTGATGGCTTCCACTACATTTTTGTAATTCATCATCGGCTCTCCCATTCCCATAAAAACGATATTGGAAAGCGGCCTGTCAAAATACATTTTACTTTGGCTGTCGATCAGGGCCACCTGGTCTACAATTTCGGCTACTTCAAGGTTTCTCATTCTTTTGAGCCTTGCCGTTGCACAGAATTCGCAGTTTAATGAACATCCCACCTGTGAAGAAACGCAGGCTGTGGTTCTTGTTTCTGTAGGAATAAGAACAGATTCCACCAGCAGTCCGTCGTGAAGCTTCACACCGTTTTTGATAGTTCCGTCTTTGCTTCTCTGAAGCTGATCTACAGAAACGGGGTTAATAGTGTATTCCTCGGAAATTTTTTCGCGGAGAGATTTCGAAAGATTCGTCATTTCATCAATCGAATGGAGATTTTTACTCCATAACCAGTCATAAACCTGTTTCGCACGAAACGGTTTTTCCCCTAAAGTCAAAAAGTAGTCTTTAAGCTGGTCTAGTGATAAAACTCGGATATCTTTCAAAATAGTAGTGATTATAGATTTTAAATTATAAATTTTAGATTAAAATCCTTTACAGAAGTTGGGGACTCAATCTAAAATTTATAATCTATAATTTAAAATTAATTACAAAATAAGCATGGCATCACCGTAAGAATAGAATTTATACTTTTCTTTTACGGCTTCTTCATAGGCATGCATGATAAAATCTTTTCCGGCAAACGCAGCAATCATCATCAATAATGTTGATTTCGGCGTGTGGAAGTTGGTGATCATTGAGTTGGCAACTCCAAAATCATGAGGCGGATAAATAAATTTGTTTGTCCAACCATTGAATGCAGAGATCTTTCTGTTTGAAGAAACAGAAGTTTCCAATGCTCTCATCGTTGTAGTACCTACCGCACAGACTCTTCTGTGAGCATCTACCGCTTTATTGATGATGTCAGCATTTTTCTCATCGATAATGATTTCTTCAGACTCCATTTTGTGCTTGGAAAGATCTTCCACCTCAATCGGGTTGAAAGTTCCTAAACCTACGTGCAGTGTTACTTCAGCGAAATCAATTCCTTTGATCTCCAATTTCTTCATCAGATGCTTGGAGAAGTGAAGACCTGCTGTAGGTGCAGCAACAGCTCCTTCTATTTTTGCATAGATTGTTTGATACCTTTCTGCATCTTCCGGCTCTACTGCTCTTTTGATATATTTCGGAAGTGGAGTTTCTCCTAATTCCTTCAGTTTTGTTCTGAATTCGTCATAAGAACCATCGAATAGGAATCTCAATGTTCTTCCTCTTGAAGTTGTGTTATCGATTACTTCAGCTACTAAAGATTCATCTTCAGTAAAGAATAATTTGTTACCGATTCTGATTTTTCTCGCAGGATCTACAAGAACATCCCATACTCTGGTTTCTTTATCCAGCTCTCTTAAAAGGAAAACTTCAATTTTAGCACCTGTTTTTTCTTTATTTCCATAAAGACGCGCAGGGAAAACTTTAGTATTGTTGAAAATGAATAGATCTTTCTCCTCGAAATAATCCACAACATCTTTAAACAGCTTATGCTCAATGGTTTCTGTTTTTCTGTTAAGAACCATTAATTTGGCTTCGTCTCTGTGTTCAGACGGGTGTTCTGCTAATAATTCCGCAGGAAGATCAAAATTAAAATCTGATGTTTTCATTTTTTTAAATTACGGTTTAAAAATTATTCAAATTACAAGTGTAATTTTCGGTGTGCAAATATACGACATTCAATACCCCTTTGTCAAGTATTATTTAAAATCAAATATAAAACCGTGATTCTACGGTGATCTATGAAGGAAAAAAAGATTATTTTTGGAAATATTTAAAAAAAATTACACTATGAGCAAATATTCATTGGAAGCTTTCGTCAACGAAACTAAAGAAAATCCACAACAGAGAGATTATTTTGAGCTTGAAACGCCCCATATGCTGGAAATTAACCTCAACAATCAGGCGGTTTGGACCAAAAGAGGAAGTATGGTAGGCTATGTAGGAGGCATCAACTTCGAAAGACAGGGAATGCTGGCAGGAGGTATCGGTAATCTTTTAAAGAAAGCAATCAGCGGTGAAGGAACCAAACTGATGAAAGCCGAAGGAAACGGCAAGCTGTATGTGGCAGATGCCGGGAAGAAAGTGCGTATTCTATATCTGGACAATGAATCGGTATGTGTGAATGGAAATGATGTTCTTGCTCACGAACAGACTGTAAAAAGCGATATCACTATGCTTAAAAGCGTTGCCGGAATGATGGCCGGCGGTCTCTTCCAGGTAAAACTTTCCGGAACCGGGCATATTGCCATAACGACTCATGGTGAACCGTTAACTCTTATGGTAACCCCGGACAACCCTGTTTTCACAGATCCTAATGCTACAGTAGCATGGTCCGGTAATTTAAGCCCAGATCTGAAAACCAATGTTTCTTTTAAAAGCCTTATCGGAAGAGGAAGCGGCGAAGAATTTCAGATGAAGTTTTCAGGAAACGGATGGGTACTGATCCAGCCGTACGAAGAAGTATATTTCACAGAAAAATAATATATAGAAACAGATGATTGTAAAATGGCTGCTCTTCCTATCAGGAGACAGCCATTTTTATTTACCTTTAAAACTGAACATCAAAATCACATCTTCAAACTTTAAAACCCTCCTACTCTAAACCCCAAACCTGAATCCCATGCCCGCCACCTCACAACTTTTTAATATATTTAATAAAAAATTTTAATGGACGCCACCTCTTCACGCAGAAACTTTATTAAAACCGCTGCCCTGGCAAGTTTTGGAGCATTGGTTTTACCTAATTCTTTATTTGCTTATTCCAATGATTTTAAGTCAGATAAAAAAATCCGTGTCGGTTTTATCGGTGTAGGTCTTCGCGGACAAGAGCATGTAAAGCTGCTGGCAAAACGTAATGATGTAGAAATTGTAGCTTTTGCAGATCCTGATAAACGAATGCTTCTTGCTTCTCAGAAAATACTGAAAGATAATAATAAATCTGCCGCCCAGGAATTTTCAAACGGCGAGTATGACTACCGGAATCTTTTAAAATTAAAAACCATTGATGCTGTTGTCATTGCTACTCCATGGGAATGGCATCTTCCGCAGGGAACGGAAGCGATGAAAGCCAGAAAGATTGTAGGAATGGAGGTTTCCGGGGCAATAAAGCTTCAGGATTGTTGGGAGTTTGTAAAGGTATATGAAGAAACAAAGGTTCCTATTTTCATGATGGAGAATGTTTGTTACCGAAGAGATATCATGGCTGTTCTGAATATGGTCCGTAAAGGAATGTTCGGAGAGCTGGTTCATGGAAGAGGCGGCTATCAGCATGATTTAAGAGGTGTCCTTTTCAATGACGGAGTCACGCCTTACAATTCGGGCGCTGAATTCGGAGAGAAAGGCTTCAGCGAGGCCCACTGGAGAACGGAGCATTATGTAAAACGCAACGGAGAGCTTTATCCAACACACGGATTGGGCCCTGTGGCAGTGATGATGGATATTAACCGTGGGAACCGCCTGACGAGGCTTTCATCATTCTCTTCAAAGTCTGTTGGACTGCACAAATACATCGTGGAACATCCTAAGGGCGGCGAAAATCATCCGAATGCCAAAGCAAAATTCAACCAGGGAGATATTGTCACCACACAGATTGCATGTGCCAATGGTGAGACCATCCTTTTAACCCATGATACAAGTTTGCAGAGACCTTATGATCTGGGGTTCAGGGTACAGGGAACGGAAGGCCTGTGGCAGGATTTCGGCTGGGGAGATTTCAGCCAGGGGCATATTTATTTTGAAAAAACAATGAATCACAGCCACCGGTGGGAGAATACAGAAAAATGGATGAAAGAATTTGACCATCCTATGTGGAAAAAATTTGAAAGTACAGCTGCAGGTGCTGGACACGGAGGAATGGATTTCTTCGTCATGAATACCTTTATCGAATGTATCAAACGAAATATAGAATTCCCGATGGATGTATATGATCTTGCTTTATGGTATTCTATTACGCCACTCAGCGAGGAATCTATTGCTAAAGGAGGCCAGGCTGTTGATATACCGGATTTTACCAACGGAAAATGGAAAACCCGCAAACCTGTATTTGGAATGACCGATGAATTCTAAAAAGACACTGCTTATATTAGCCGGCGGCCTGGGAAGCCGTTACAAAGGCCTGAAACAGATAGACGGAATATTGGATAACGCCTCGCCAATCCTGGAATATTCCATATATGATGCATTGAAAGCAGGCTTCAGCAAAGTCGTTATTGTTGTGAACAGACTAATTCCTCAAAGCTATATTGACCGGTTAAATACCATATCCGGAAAAGCAGATTTTGAGCTTCACTGGGTGTATCAGGAGAAAGAAAATTGCCTGCCACCGGATTTTGACTTCTCACAGCGGGAGAAACCATGGGGAACCGGCCATGCTGTTCTCTGTGCAAAAAATGTGGTGCAGGAGCCTTTTGTTATGATCAATGCCGATGATTTTTATGGAAAAGAGGTGTATCAGCTGGCAGCTGAAGAAACTGATGTGCATATTTCAGGATCGCAGTTCGGAATGGCGGCCTACCCAGTGGGATCTACTTTGAGCGGAAACGGAAATGTAGCCCGGGGAATATGTACTTTAGATGCTGAAAATTATCTCGTAAAAATAGAGGAACAGACTTCTATCCGGAAGGAAGGAAATTTGATTATGTATACTGAGAAAGGAAAGGATATGAAAATAGATCTCGATGCACTTATATCCATGAATTTTTTCATTTTTCATCCAAATATTTTTGATGCCCTTGAAACTTATTTTAATGATTTTATAAAATCAGATCCGGGGTTATCGCAGGAGTTTTATATTCCTTCAGCCGTACAGAGAATGATTGATGAGAAAAAGGCAAAAGTATTGGTAAAAGCTTCTCCTTCGCAATGGATGGGTGTTACCTATGCAGATGATAAAAGCAGTATTAAAGATTTTCTGGCATCAGAGATCAAAAAAAACAGATATCCTGAAGATTTATGGAATTAAAACAAATTGTGGCCGGATTTACCGGAACTGAAGACTGTACGGTCACTCCTATTGCAAATGGGCTGATCAATACGACCTATTTAGTGGAAGACTCTGATTCTGGGGAAAAATTTATCCTTCAAAAAATCAGCACCCAGGTTTTTCAGTTTCCGGAAGTCATCACCCGGAATCATATCCTGATCAACGGAATGCTGGAAAACGGAAACTATCCGCTGCAGCTTGTAAAACCGAAAGAATCTTTATCGGGTAACTATATTCTGAAAGATGAACACGGGGAATCGTGGAGAATGCTGAGTTTTATTGAAGATACAAGAACTTTCTTTAAGATTCCGGATATAAAAACCGCCTATGAATCAGCAAAGGCTGTAGGATGCTTTTTAAATACGGTAAATCCTGAACATCTTCCGGACATTCAGTCCCCAATTCCTGATTTCATTAATTTTGAAAAAAGAATCCTGGATTACCAGACGTCTTTACGATATGCGAATGAGGATCTGCTGAAGGATGCAGGTCCGGAAATCGGAACAATGAACGGGCTGCTTTTTCTTCCTCAAAAATGGATAGAAATGGAAAAAAACGGCCTGTTGCCCAAAAGAATTATACATGGAGATCCCAATGTAAGAAATATTCTTTTTGATGAGAATTCGAGGCCCCTGGCTGTTATTGACCTGGATACGGTAACGGTATCTACCATTCTGTATGATTTCGGTGATATGGCAAGGTCTTATACCAATACTTTGGATGAGGATAATGGATATGCAGATCATAATTTTAATCCCCATATTTACAGAACCGTAAAAGACGGTTTTCTGTTGTATTTAAAAGATAAACTGACTTTTGAAGAGCTTGAAAACCTCGACTATGCAGCACAGACTGTCATTTATATTCAGGCAATACGTTTTCTGACTGATTATCTGAATGGAAACAGGTATTATTCAACAAGATATACTGAACACAATCTGGACAGGACAAGAAATCAGCTGGAGCTGCTGAAAGGCCTGAGAAAATACCTGCGTGTTGATTAGCTTCCTCACGGATTTCACGGATTGCCACGCAATGCTGTCATTGCGAGCGAAGCGAAACAATCTCATGGGAACATTTTTATAGTCTCTATCCGTAATAGTAACTGTTTTTAAACTGAGATTGCTTCGCTTCGCTCGCAATGACAGGGGAAGCTTAAATCAGGAACTCTAAAATCATCTTCCATTCTTCCAGTTTCTTATCCAATGACACCGTATGAAGCGGGCTTGTGGAAGGAAGCTGAAAAATGGGTAATCTAAAGTTCTTTCCTAAAATTTTCTGCAGGTTTTTATATGATTTTCCTCCGTTACAAAAAATAGCTTTGATATTGGGATGTTCCTCTAGAAGCTCATCAATCCGGTTGGCTTCTTCGTTCTTGATCTCCGAATCCAGGCTTCCTTTTCTTTCGCAGGAATCGATAACGTCCCAGACAGCTATGTGATGTTTCTTTAAAATATTTATCCGTTCAGCATAATCTTCAGTAAATTTCTCATTGAACAGTTCAAAAATAATAGTCCAGAATTTATTTTGCGGATGTGCATAATACTGCTGTTTTTCCAAAGATTTTACTCCGGGAATTGAACCTAAAATTAAAATTTCAGACTGATGATCGATTATTGGCGGAAACGAGGAAATTCTGTTTTGCATATTCAAATATATAAAATTTGGCTAAAGCCTTTCAATCTGAAAACAAAAAGCGGGCTAAAGCCCGCTCCTATTGAATTTTGAACATTTGGAAATTGATATTTCCGTATATTTATTTACATTTTTAATTACAAAGTTTCCTTCAGCCAGTCGAAGAATTCTCTCTGCCATACCAATCCGTTTTGAGGATGAAGTACCCAGTGGTTTTCGTTCGGGAAATAAACTAATTTAGATTTCAGTCCTCTTAACTTGGCTGCCTGGAAAGCTTCCTGTCCCTGCTCGTAAGGTACACGGAAATCGATTCCTCCCTGAACAATCATAATAGGCTTGTTCCATTTTTCAACGAAATTGCTTGGATTGAATTCTGTATATGCTTTCGGAAGCGGTTTTTCCCATGGAGAACCAAGGTCCCAGTTCGCAAACCAAAGCTCTTCTGTAGTCAGGTACCATGATTTCATGTCGAATAATCCATCATGTGCGATAAATGTTTTAAATCTGTTTTCGTGGATTCCGGCTAACATAAATACACTGTATCCGCCATAACTTGCTCCTACTGCGGCTACTCTTTCACCGTCTACATATGGTAAAGTTTTTGCGAAATCTGTTGCTGCCAGGTAATCTCTCATCGGCTGTCCGCCCCAGTCTTTAGAAATCTCTTCGTTCCATTTTGTTCCCCATCCCGGCATTCCTCTTCTGTTTGGAGCAACTACGATGTATCCGTTGGCTGCCATTAAAGAGAAGTTCCATCTTGTGCTGAAAAACTGTGTAAGTGCAGATTGTGGACCTCCCTGGCAGTATACCAGTGTAGGATATTTTTTATTTGGATCAAAGTTCGGCGGATAATGGAACCATACCCCCATTTCTTTTCCGTCCGATGTTTTCACCATCTTCAGCTCAGATTTCCCCTGAGCGAGCTTGGCGTAAGCATCTTTATTGACTTCGGTCACCTGTTTCATTTCACCGTTTTTCAGGTTGACAGAAAATAATTCCGTTGCATGGTTTATATCTGTTCTCCCTACTAAAAGTGAGGATTTATTGTCAGTGAAAATCTCATTCACATCAAAATCACCTTTTGTGATCTGCTGTACTTTTGCTGCTTTAGGGTCTAAAGAGAAAAGCTGTTTTGTTCCTCTGAATGCTGCTGTAAAATAGATGGATTTTGAGTCTCCGCTCCAGAATACATCTCCTGAAACACTTTCATCCCAGCCAGCAGTAAGATTCGTTATTTTCCCGGATTTCCAATCCATGATTTTCACATCATTTTTGTCGGCTTCATACCCGTCTCTGGCCATGCTTTGCCAAACAAGTGATTTTCCGTCCGGACTGAATTTTGGGTTAACATCATATCCTGGATTCGATTCTGTTAAATTCTTTGTTGTCCCTGAAGCCAGATCGTAGGCAAAGATATCTGTGTTGGTGCTTGTAGAGTACTCTTTCCCGCTTTTAGGTTTTGTAACATATAAAAGCTGTGAAGAATCCGGGCTCCAGATAAAATCTTCTGTTCCTCCGAAGGGCCTTTGAGGAGAATCCCATGTTTTACCTTCCAACAGGTCTTTTGCAGATTCTGCTTTATCTGTGACATTTACTACAAACACATGGTTATATTTCCCTTCATTGAAATAATCCCAGTGTCTGTGGTTCAGGTCTGTATATACCTGAGCTGTCGTTTTAGGAGTATCGCTGTATTTGTCTTTCCCCATTAATTTTTCTACGAGAACCTGTTTGCTGAATGCAATTTTTTTACCGTCAGGAGAGATCACAATATTATCTGCTTCCCCGATGGTGTAAAATTCAGTCCATGATTTTCCGTTGTCTTTTGAAAGGAAAATCTTATCTCCTTCCTGTGCATAAATCCCGTTTTTATCCCACTGAATAAGGGCTTTTTTACCGAAATCTATTTTGGAAGACTGGTTATTGAGAACATTAAGAAAGTAGTTCTCATTTTTTGTTTTTTCTGTTTTCAGATCTACCTGTCCCACTTTATAGATCAGTGAAGACTGATCCGGTGAAACGGCCTGCACTCCTACTTTTTTCAAAGTCCAAAGAATTTCAGGCGTCATTAACTGTTGTGCATTCATTAAGAGCGGAGCTGCCAGAGCCAGCAGACTGTACTTAAGTTTCATATGTTGATATTCATTTTTAACGGAATTATTTAACCATTCTGATTTCATCAATCCCTTTTTAATTAATTCAAAGATGGCCAAAGTTAATATTTAAAATAAAAAGGAGCGAAAGAATTAACATTAAAATTTTGATTTATCCTGCATTCGGTATGAATATTTTTGAAAATGAAATTTTCCGGTTTAAAGCAATAAAAAAGTCTGCCGTAAAAACAGCAGACTTATGATTGTATAATATTGGATCAATTTAATCTCCATCTGAAAACATGGAATTGGCCAGTGAAGTCACAAAGGACAGCAGCACACTGAAGATCAATGCCCACCAGAAGCCGTCTACCACCATACTGTCTATAAAATAATCTGCGATCAAAATGATCACTGCGTTGATCACTAAAGCAAACAATCCTAAAGTAATAATTGTAAGCGGCAGACCAAAAAGTCCCAAAATAGGTTTTACAAAAATATTTAATACGCCCAATACGATGGCAAAAATAATGGCCGAGGAAAATCCTTCGAAATGTACACCCGGAAGCACCTTAGTCAAAAGGTAGGCAACGATCGCTGTAATGAACAGCCTGATAATTAAGTTCATATTATTATTTTTTAATGTTATGCTATTTACGTTGCAAATCCTGTTCCAATTACTCTTAAAAAAAGCCGGTAATCCCTGTATTTACCGAATATTTTTGGCTGCGGTTCTATTTATTTGATCCTCATCATGGTTACCAATGAAGTCGCTACATGACTTTCTGAACCGGTACTTTCATCAAGAACATAAATTTCAGTTCTTACCACAATAATTTTTACGCCACCTTTTATAACATAAGACCTCGATATCAGGGCATCTCCCAATGCAGGACGAAGATAATTCACCTTCAGCTCAACAGTCACTACATAACAGTCATCTTTATAATGGCTTACTGAGGCATATCCTGAAGAAACGTCCACCAGAGAAGCAATCATAGCACCATTGAACATTCCGGCTTTACGGGTCATCATTTCCATTTTGGGAATTTTGATCGAGACAAAATCAGTATCTACTTCCAGCAATTCGGCATTGTAAAATTTCAGTGTTTCTGAACGGCCAAAGCTGTCTGTGATGAGTTTCTTTTTTTCTGGGGTCATGAATAGTATTTTAATCTGAATCTAAATACAAAGTACACAAATGTTTTTCAGAAATACCAGAAAATTCAAAACAAGTTTACTTCTTAGCGTTGAACGTTAAGTTTTTTTAAGTTTTTAAGAATATTAAGCAGAGCTTCGCTTTTAAAGTACATCTAAAAAAAATCTTTTCCTTAACAATTCTTATCATCTTCGCTGATCTTAATGGTTAAAAATTATTCAAATATTGATCCGTGTTATCAAGAAGATCGGTGTGAATAAAAATTGCAAACTACAAAGTCACAAAAGTTTATTGAACACTTAAGTATTTTTAAGCTAAATATATTGCGCATAAAAGGACACTTAAGTTTCTATGAAATCTTTGATTTTCACGACACCTGTTGTTTATTGGACAATTACTCCCATCCTCTGAATGGGGTGGCGAAAATTCAAAATTTTTTTGACGGCGTGGTTCCCAAAAACACTTACAAAAACAGTAGCTTTGCAGTAAACAGTATCCATATGATCACAACAAAGATCTTCACCTTTTTAAGCCTGGTGGTTTGCTGTATTTTTCAGGCTCAGACCCTGCATCTGTACGGCGGCTCCAGCCAGGATCAATATCTTGGCTGCTTAAACTGTGATACATTTGATAAAGATTCTGTCTGGAATTCTTTCGGCGATTACGGAAATGTGCTCAGCTCAAAATCCATTTGGAACGGTTATGGAAACTACGGAAGTTCATACAGTACCTATTCTCCGTGGAGCAGCTATGCGTCTTATCCTCCGGCGATTGTTGATCAGGATGGCAATTTTTTCGGTTACCTTACTTTAAACACCTATAAATCCGAAAGATCAGAGCTGGAATTGGCGCAGATCTTATATAAATACCATGAGGTCATCAAAAAAGACATCAGTGGATGGTACGATAAATTATTCCGTTAAATTTACGAAAGCTGTACCTGGAAATCTTCTCCCAGTGCTAAAACTCCTTCTGTTAAGGCTTCAGAATGTGTTGTAAATCCTTTCAGCTTTGAAGTTTTCCCTTTTAAAACAAGATCTAGAAGCTGTTTATCTGATAATTTTTTTCCGAAAATGTCAAAAGTAATTTTAAAACCACAGTTCTTGAAATCAGAGCATCCTACAGCTGCTTTCCCTTTGATCAGGTGATGTTCTTTACATTTCGGACATTGGGTTTCTTCCCAGGACTGAAGCTCTTTTTTTACGGCAGGCTCGCGTTTTTTCTTTTCTATAACCTCTTCCTTTTCTTCGTACAGTGTAATTACTTTTCCTTTTCCATACACCACTTTTTCAGTCAGTTCCGTTACCATCTGAATCAGTTCTTCTTTGAACTGGTTGGCTTCATATTCTCCTTTTTCAATTTTACGGAGTTTTGATTCCCATTCTCCGGTTAGCTCGGGACTTTTCAGCAGTTCGTCTTCAATGGTATCAATTAACTGAATTCCGGTTTGGGTAGCGATCAGATTTTTCCTTTTCTTTTCGATATATTTCCTTTTGAAAAGGGTTTCGATGATATTGGCACGGGTAGATGGTCTTCCGATTCCGTTATTCTTCAGAAGCTCACGTAGTTCCTCATCCTCTACCTGTTTTCCGGCAGTTTCCATCGCCCTCAGCAGAGTTGCCTCGGTGTATGGTTTGGGTGGTGTTGTTTTTCCCTGGTGGATCATCGGGTCGTGTGGCCCGGTTTCTCCAACGGTAAATTCAGGAATAGTCTGTTCTTCTTCCTTTTCTTTTTCTTTATCTGTAGATTCTTCTTTGGGCTCTTTGGCATATACCGCTCTCCATCCCGGTTCCAGGACCTGTCTTCCGCTTGTTTTGAAGGGAATAGTTCCCACTTTTCCTTCCACCAGTGTATTGGAAATTTTACATTCAGGATAAAAAACAGAAATAAAACGTTTTGCAATCAGGTCATAAACCAGCTTTTCCTCCCTGCTCAGGTTTTGGGAAGGCGGAACCTCCGTAGGGATAATCGCATGGTGATCAGTTACTTTCGTATCATCAAAAACAGCTTTTGACTTAGGAATAGGTGCTTCCAATAACGGGGAAATCAGATCCTGATAAAAATGCATTTTCCGAAGGATACCTTCTATTTTCGGATACAGACTTTCGGATAGATAAGTAGTATCCACACGCGGATAAGTGACATGCTTTTTTTCGTACAGGCTTTGAATATAATTTAAGGTATTTTCTGCAGAGTAGCCATATTTTTTATTGGCTTCCACCTGAAGTCCTGTCAAATCAAAAAGTCTCAGATTTTTTTCTTTTCCTTCTTTAATCTCAAAAGAAACGATCTCAAAAGGATTCAGTTTAAGATATTCAAGTCCTTTTTCTGCACGGTCTAAGGTTTTTAAACGGTCAATCGCTGCATTGAAAATTACGTCACGGTATTTGGTTTTAAGTTCCCAATATTCTTCGGTATTGAATGCATCAATCTCTTTCTGACGCTGAACCAGCATCGCCAATGTAGGCGTCTGCACCCTTCCGATGGAAAGAACGGCTTTATTACCGCCAAATTTCTTGGTGAATAATCTTGTCGCATTTATTCCCAGCAGCCAGTCGCCAATCGCTCTTGCATTTCCTGCCAGGTACAGATTTTTATAGTCTTCAGCCGGCTTCAGATTTTCAAAACCTTCTTTAATTGCTTCTTCAGTAAGGGACGAGATCCATAAACGCTGGATAGGTTTATTGCATTTTGCTTTCTGCAGAACCCACCGCTGGATCAGTTCTCCCTCCTGCCCGGCATCACCACAGTTAATGACCTCATCACATTCTTCCACTAATCTTTCGATGACCTTGAACTGGTTTTCAACACCTTTATTGGGAATTAATTTAATCCCAAAACTGGCTGGGATGATGGGCAATAAAAATAAATTCCAGGATTTGTACTGGGGACCGTAATCATGAGGTTCCTTCAGGGTACAAAGGTGCCCGAATGTCCATGTCACACAGTATCCGTTACCTTCCATATAGCCCTGTTTAGGCGTAGTAGCACCTAATACTTTGGCGATATCTCTGGCAACACTGGGCTTTTCGGCAATACAAAGTTTCATGAATTTCGGAATTATTGAAGGGGGACAAAAGTCGGGATTTTTTTTGGATTTTGCTAATTTAGTTCGGGAGTTGGTGTTTGATAAATTGCAGACACAAAGGTTATAAAGAGGTCCGTAAATTAATCTGAACAGAAATATTAACAAAAATTAAAACAAAATAATACACTGAAAAACAATTAATTAAAATTTTTAAAAATAAAAAACATCAAAAAGTCTATTGTTTTAGTGGACTAATAAAAATATATGTTCTATATTTGCAACCGTATTCAGGAAAAGAAATAAAATGATAAAAGGATTTAAACATCAGTCAGTAAAGAAACAGACCATCAAAACTATGATGATGTGCAACTGTATGCCTATACATCAGAAATCCCGTGGCTGACCTTAAATTAAATTACCATATTCTAAAGGCCTTACCACGTTGTAGGGCCTTTTTATTTTAATGCACATTATACAAAATATAGAGATGAGCACTTCTAAAAACAGCTGGCTGGTACCAGTAGCATTTATCAATATTTACGTGATTTGGGGAATTACATTTCTTGCCATTTCATTTGGTCTGAAAGGATTTCCTCCTTTTATTCTTTCCGGATTCCGCTTTTTGGCAGCAGGACTTCTGATGATCGGCTGGCTGCTGGCCAAGGGTGAAAAAGCCAATTCTCTGATCAACTGGAAGAAAAATGCCATCACAGGAATACTTATCCTTACCGGTGGAACAGGTCTTGTAGCCTGGGGTGAGCAATATGTATCGGCTTCTGAAGCTGCGATTGCCATTGCTACAGGGCCATTCTGGTTTATTGCTATTGACAGGAAGAACTGGAAATATTATTTCTCAGACAAATTTATCCCGCTCGGTCTGATCATAGGTTTTGCAGGATTGATCTTATTCCTGAACGGAAGCGTTTCCGGTGCTCACCATACAGCAGCAGGCAGCAACCTTCGTATCACCGCCTTCATTGTGCTCGCATTAAGTTCTGTAGCATGGGTTCTGGGATCTTTATATTCAAAGAAAAACCCGGCCTCCCAATCAACGTTTATGAATATCGCCCAGCAGCTAATCACAGCAGGTGTTGCCGCTTTTATTATTGCTGCATTCAGAAAAGAATGGCATAGTTTTTCATTCTCCAATGTTCCGGTATCGGCATGGACAGGTGTACTTTTCCTGATATTCTTCGGATCGATTGTCGCTTATTTATCTTATATATGGCTGCTTTCTGTAAAACCCGCAGCTTTGGTGAGTACGCATACTTACATCAACCCTATTGTTACCGTATTGGCAGGCTGGATTGTAGCCGGACAGACCATTAACGGCAGCCAGCTGTACGGATTGTCCATTATATTACTGGGAGTTCTTCTTACGAATGCCACCAGGTATTTCAGACTTTCAAAAAGGTCAAAAGTGAAGATAAGAAGACTGAAACGGCTTTTCAATAAGACCGCAAGACCGTATCAGCCAATTTAAAATTAAAACTATACATTAAAAATGATAGAAATCAAAAACATTTCAAAAACATTTCATCAGAAGAAGCAGTCCTTCAAGGCACTGGACAAGGTAAGCCTGAGCATAGAAAAAGGAGATATTGTTGGAATCATCGGATTTTCCGGAGCTGGAAAAAGCACTTTGATCCGTACCGTGAATCTTCTGGAAAGACCTGATGAAGGCCAGATTATCATCAACGGAAGAGACTTTACTAAGCTAAGCTCAAAACAGCTTGCGGGTGAGCGGAAAAAAATCGGGATGATCTTCCAGCATTTTAACCTGCTTTCATCAAGAACTGTTTTTGACAATGTAGCCCTTTCATTAGAACTGGATCATGTCAGTAAGAATGAGATCAACAGAAAAGTAAATGAACTGCTGAAGATCGTCGGACTGGAAGAAAAAGCCAATGACTATCCAAGGAGCCTTTCAGGTGGACAGAAACAGAGGGTAGCCATTGCAAGAGCATTAGCCAATGATCCTTACCTTCTTCTATGTGACGAAGCTACGAGCGCGCTGGATCCCGCAACTACACAGTCTATTCTGCAGCTTTTAAGGGATATTAACCAAAGGCTCGGCATCACTATTCTGCTGATTACCCACGAAATGGAAGTTATCAAGGCAGTCTGCAATCATGTGGCTGTTATTGACAAAGGAAAATTATTAGCAAAAGGAACATTAAGCGAGATCATTTCGGATAAAGAAAATCCGGTGATCCGACAATTTATAAATTCAGATATCATGACGATTCCTCAGGAACTCAATAAAAAACTGCAGAAAGAGCCACAGGACGGTTTATTTCCGCTGGTTGAAATAGAACTCAACGAAAACATCAGTGTTGAAAAACTGCTTTCAACGCTTTATGACCAATATAAAATACCTTACCGGCTTCTGAAAGCTGATGTAGAATATCTCGGTAATTCAAACTTCGGAAAACTTCTGCTTCAGCTGCAGGGAGAAACCGAGGAAAACCAGAAAGCGATCTACTATTTAAACCAGAATAAAATTCAAAATACAGTAAAAGGATATGCTTAGTGATGCGGTAATCTCTCTTTTAGGAAAGGGACTTTGGGAAACGGTTTATATGACATTTGTTTCTGGATTTTTCGGATTTGTTTTAGGTCTACCGGTCGGGATTCTATTATTTTTAACAAGGAAAGGGCAGCTGTTGGAAAATGCAGTGTATTACAGAGTCATCTCTATTCTGGTTAATATTTTCCGGTCTATTCCTTTTATTATTTTAATTGTCTGGATGATCCCTTTTACGAGAGTGATCATAGGAACTTCAATAGGAATGAATGCAGCCTTAGTTCCACTGAGTGTAGGAGCAGCTCCGTTTATTGCCAGACTGGTGGAAAACAGCCTTCTTGAAGTTCCGTATGGCTTGATAGAAACAGCAAGGGCTTTGGGGGCCTCTCCTTTACAGATCATTCAAAAAGTACTTCTTCCGGAAGCACTTCCTTCCCTGATCAACAATGCCGCTATTACCCTGATCACTCTGGTAGGTTATTCTGCGATGGGTGGAGCACTGGGAGCCGGCGGACTGGGACAGATTGGTTATCAGTACGGGTATATCGGGTATGATGCGGTGATTATGAATGTGGTACTCGTACTGTTGGTGGCACTGGTATTTATCATACAGTTTGCAGGAGACAGATTGGCGAAAAAGTTTGATCACAGATAAGCGAAAGGGGAAAACATTAAGGTGAATTTCTCTTTACCAAAAATATTCAATTGAAATAACAACAGGTGGTTTCGAGAGTCTCAGCCACCTTTAATCATAAATAATTCTAATGAAAAAGATAAAAATATTAGCCCTTTTGGCGGCTGGACTTTTCGTATTCAATGCATGTTCCGGAAAGAAAGACAATCCCAATCATATTGTGGTAGGAATTACCTATGGTCCGGAACTGGAAATTGCCGAAGCAGCTAAAAAAGTAGCCAAGGAAAAATACAATCTTGATGTGGAGCTGATTCCTTTTAATGATTATGTAGTCCCGAATGAAGCTTTGAACAACGGAGATATTGAAGCCAATGCTTTCCAGCATGTTCCTTACCTGAACGAACAGTCGAAGCAGAGAGGTTATAAACTGGCTGTGGTAGGAAATACTTTCGTTTATCCTATTGTAGCCTATTCTAAGAAGATCCGAACAATCAGCCAACTTCAGAACGGAAGCACCGTCGTCATTCCGAATGATCCGACCAACGGCGGACGCTCACTTCTTTTACTTCAGAAAAACGGGCTTTTAAAGTTAAAAGAAGGAATCGGACTTCTTCCCAAAGTCACAGATATCACTGAAAATCCAAAACAGCTGAGAATTCTTGAGATCGAAGCGCCACAGCTTCCGAGAGTGCTGGATGATAAAGAAGTGGTTATTGCTGTTATCAATAACAATTTTGCATCACAGGCTGGCTTGGATGCTGCTAAACAGGGGGTATTCAGTGAGGATAAAGATTCACCATATGTCAATGTAATCGTTGCTACCCATGACAATAAAAATTCCGCTAAAGTGAAAAACTTTGTAAAAGCCTACCAGTCTGATGAAGTGGCTAGAAAAGCTGAGGAAATATTCAAAGGTGGTGCTGTGAAGGGATGGGAAAATCATGAGTAATATGTTTTTATGGTATAGGAGTTTAAGAGTCGGAGCGTTTTTAGAGTTTTAGAATTTCGGAGTGCGGATTGTACATCTTAACAGAAAACTCAAAACCCCGGAACACGAAACTCTCAAACTCTCCTACCCTCAAACTTTGAGACTCGAGATCAAAAAAATTTATTGATTAAAAATTATTTTCTCAATTTGAGATAATAAAAATTTTACTTACTTTTGTTGTTAATCAATAAAAAGGCATTTTATGTTCAAGAAAACCGCCATTGTAAGTTTATTCACTTTTATTGCTGCTTCATATATGGCCCAGACTCATACCCAACCCGTTTATTTAGATGAATCAAAACCTGTAGAGCAGCGTATTCAGGATGCTCTTTCGAGAATGACCGTGGAAGAAAAAGTGGCTATGCTGCATGCACAGTCCAAGTTCAGTTCGCCCGGCGTTCCAAGGCTGGGAATTCCTGAATTCTGGACTACAGACGGTCCTCACGGAGTACGTCCGGAAGTGATGTGGGACGAATGGGACCAGGCCGGATGGACGAACGACTCTATCATTGCCTACCCTGCCCTGACGGCACTTTCTGCAACATGGAACAAGAAAATGTCCTGGAATTACGGGAAAGCCTTAGGGGAAGAAGCCCGATACAGAAAAAAAGATATTCTTCTGGGACCCGGTGTTAATATCTACAGAACACCTTTGAACGGAAGAAACTTCGAATATATGGGTGAAGACCCTTACCTGACCTCAAAAATGGTGGTTCCATATATCAAAGGAGTACAATCCAATGGTGTGGCCACTTCTGTAAAGCATTTTGCTTTAAATAACCAGGAAATGTTCCGCCATACAAGCAATGTAAATATTGATGACAGAGCGCTTTATGAAATATATCTTCCTCCATTTAAAGCCGCGGTAACTGAAGGAGATTCATGGACGATCATGGGGGCTTACGATATGTACAAAAACCAGTATGCCAGCCAAAACCAGTATCTTTTAAATGACATTCTGAAAAAGGAATGGGGTTACAAAGGCGTTGTGGTATCAGACTGGGGAGCGGTAAACAATACGGAACAGGCGATCCACAACGGATTAGACCTAGAATTCGGAAGCTGGACGAACGGACTTTCTGCGGGGACAAAAAATGCCTACGACAATTATTACTTGGCAAAACCTTATTTGGATCTTATCAAAGCCGGAAAAGTAGGAACACAGGAGCTTGACGATAAAGTGACCAGATTGCTTCGTTTAGCCTACAAAACTACGATGAACAGGAACAAACCTTTCGGGAATATTGCTTCTGAAGAACATAAAGCCGTAGCCAAAGAGATCGGGGAAGAAGGAATTGTATTGCTGAAAAATCAGGGAAATGTACTTCCTATTGATCTTAATAAAGCTAAAAAAATTGCGGTGATCGGTGAAAATGCCATCAAGATCATGACCGTCGGCGGAGGTTCTTCCTCTTTAAAGGTAAAATATGAAACACTTCCGCTGGACGGAATCAAATCCAGATTTGGAAAGCAGGCTGACGTGCAGTACGCAAGAGGATATGTAGGGGACATCGGGGGTGAATATAACGGGGTGAAATCCGGACAGAACCTGAAAGACGACCGTTCTGCAGCTGAATTACTGAACGAAGCTGTAGAGTTGGCCAGGAAATCCGACTATGTGATTTTCGTTGGAGGACTGAATAAATCTGATTTCCAGGACAGTGAAGGTAATGACAGAAAAAGTTACGGACTTCCTTATAATCAGGACAATTTGATTTCTGCATTAGCGAAAGCAAACAAAAATCTTGCAGTGGTTCTGGTTTCCGGAAATGCAGTGGCTATGCCTTGGATTAAAGAAGTTCCTTCTGTTGTACAGTCGTGGTATCTTGGTTCCGAGGCCGGAAATTCTATTGCTTCTGTATTGGCTGGTGATGCAAATCCGTCAGGAAAACTTCCCTTTACTTTCCCTGTGAAGCTGGAAGATAATTCGGCACATAAACTGGGAGAATATCCCGGACAGAAAGATGAACTGGCTGCAGGAAAAGGAAAAGACCAGAAAAATCCGATCAATATTACCTATAACGAAGGTGTTTTTGTGGGTTACCGCTGGCACGACACAAAAAAGATCAAACCTTTGTTCAGTTTCGGACATGGATTGAGCTACACCACATTTGAGTTTGGAAAGGCTTCTGCTGATAAAACAGTGATGTCTCAGGACGATAAAATTACATTCACTGTAACAGTAAAAAATACAGGAAAGAAAGCAGGTGCTGAAGTTGCACAACTTTATATTAGTGATATCAAAGCTTCTGTCCCGCGCCCTGCAAAGGAGCTTAAAGGTTTTGAAAAGATTTATTTAAATCCTGGCGAACAGAAAGAAGTGACTTTCACAATTGATAAAACAGCATTAAGCTATTTTGATGCAGAAAAGCACGAATGGACAGCTGAACCTGGAAATTTTGAAGCGCAGATCGGGAATTCTTCAGATGGAATTAAGACAAAGGTAAAGTTTACGCTGAAGTAATCATTATTAATATATTTAATATCAAAGCAGGTTCCACGGGATCTGCTTTTTCTGTAAAACCATTCTGCATTCCAAACAAAAGAACGAAAAATTCAAGACCTAGAACTTTCTGCTAAAAATGAAATTTGTTCTCTAAAAACTCTTGCAGAATTACTCTATATTAAAAGTCATAATTTTATCCGGATTGATAGTATCATTTGATACTATCAAGAACCTTAATCATTTCATCCACAAAAAATGCCCGGATCTCTCCGGACATCGCAAATTTACAAGGATTAAAAAACAGATATGCTAGTTGGCACTCTCAAAATAATGGATCATTCCGCCTTCAGGAAGATGATATTTCTGTGTATTAATTTCTGACTCTTCATTACCACTGTTTTCCAAAAAGGAATTGCTGAAAAGAGCATAAGATGGCTGCTCGGCAAATTCATTTTTCAACATCTGATGAGCTTCTACTATTGTTTTGCCATAAAGCTTTTTAAAATTCCCGATCGTATACTGTGAAAATTTTCCATAGTGGACAATGAATTTCAACGACATGTCGATGGCTGTACTGAGTTCCTGGCTTAACTCTTTAATCTTTTGGTTAAATGCATTCCGCATGTTCCAGAGCATTTTTGAAATATGCTCATAAGACGGATGATTGTCGTACCTGTAAAATAAAATGGCATCGCCCTCGATTTCTGAAATCTCAAAATACTGATCATTCATATCGATCAGCGTAGATAGCAGTTGTCTTACGATATATTCTCCTGTATAAAGTTTGGTATTGAACACAAATTCAGTAAACCCGCTGAAATCAGGAATAAGAATGATACCCTCATGTATATTTGTATTCTTCATAATGATTTAGTTTAAAAACCTGCTGCATGATGATAGACGAAGCAGGTTCCATTTTACTTTACTGCCAGCCGCCGCCAACCGCTCTGTACAGAGAAGTGATGGCATTCAATCGTTGTGCTTTCAGGGAAGCCAGGTCCAGTTCTGCCTGAAGCTTATTGCTTTGCGCAATGATCACCTCCACATAAGTCGCTGAATTGTATTTAAATAAAATATCAGCTTTTTTCACGGCCTCACCGGATTTCACGGCCAGCCCTTCTGCAATTTTCTGCTGTTCTTCCAGCTTCTGAATCTGGACCAGTGCATCAGAAACTTCTCCAACTGCTTTTAAGACGGACTGCTTAAAATTAATTTCAGCCTGATCTGCCAGCACTTTAGACTGCTCATATTGCGTTTTCAGCTGTTTTCCGTTTAAAATAGGCTGTGCAATCATGCCCGCCGCCATTCCGAAAAGGGAACCGGGAACACTGAACCAGTGGCTTGCCTGAAATGCATTCAGGCCGCCCTGAGCCGTGATATTCAGGGAAGGATACATACTCATTTTTGCGACATGAATAGCTGCTGCACTTTTCCTTACTTCAAGTTCTGCCGTTTTAATATCAGGCCGGTAGCTTAACAGTTCTGACGGGATTCCTGCTGCAATCCTGTCCGGCGACTGTACATTATTCAGGCTTGCGCTTCTTTCAATCTTATCAGGCATGGAGCCTGTAAGCAGACTCAGTGCATTTTCCTGAACTGCAATAGAACTTTCAATAGCAGGGACCGTTTTTAAAATCTGATCTTTCACTATTTCCTGTTGCTGTACGGCCAAAGCGGTCGTTAAGCCCAATTCCTGCTGCTTGGTTAAAAACTTCAGCGTTGTATCAGAATATTCCAGATTGGATTTTGTAATCTGAAGTTGGGTATCCAGCATCAGTAAATTATAATATCCCTGTACAACAGATGCTACCAGCTGGGTTTTAACCGCCTTGGCTGCTTCCTGGGTTTTCAGATATTCTGTCAGAGCCTGCTCTTTTCTTCCTTTGATCTTTCCCCAGATGTCTGCTTCCCATGAGATGTTCACAGATGTTGTATAATCTTCTGTATATTTTTTCCCCATGAACTGTCCGGCCATCATTCCGTTCATACTGTTGTCCGAAGGGCGGCTGATACTTACATTCGCAACGGTTGCACTGATCGTGGGAACATTCCCCCACTTGCTCTGGTTATAAGCAAGGGAGGCATATTCTATCTGTTTCAATGCAACAAGAAAGTCATTATTCTGTGCGATGGCTTTATCAATAAGGTTGATCAGAACCGGATCTTTAAAAAAATCTCTGTAGCTGGTCTTTGCTATGTTTTCCTGAGTTTCTGCAACAATGCTGTCATTTCTGAAGGCTTCAGGTATTTTTATTTCAGGCTGTTCATACTTCTGAACTTTGCACGAAACGGCAACTCCTGAGATCAATGCGAAATATGCTATGTTTTTAATTGAATTCATTTTAATAATCATTTGGATTAATATTCCCAGTCTGCTGCTGTCACTACTTTCCCGCTCATTCTTTCATGTAAAGCCTGGAAGACTACAAAAAGTACAGGGACCACGAATATCCCTAAAACAGTTCCGAAAATCATCCCTGAAACGGCGGCATATCCAATGGAATGGTTTCCTAAAGCCGAAGGTCCTATTACAAACAGTAAGGGAAGAAGTCCGGCAATAAATGCCAATGAGGTCATCAGGATCGGACGCAAACGCGCTTTGGCTCCTTCTACCGCAGAAGCGATAAGGCTTTTCCCTGCTCTTCTACGCTGAATGGCAAATTCCACAATCAGAATTCCGTTTTTCGCTAATAAACCAATGAGCATTACCAAAGCGATCTGTACATAAATGTTGTTGGACAGGTCTGCCATCGTAATTCCTACAAATACACCTGATAAACCTACAGGAATTGCGATCAGTACAGCAAACGGAAGTACATAACTTTCATACTGCGCTGATAAAAGAAAGAAAACAAAGATTATACACAGTCCGAAGATCATCACCGACTGTGAACCTGCACTTACCTCCTCACGGCTCATCCCTTTATAATCGTAAGTATATCCCGGAGGAAGTACCTGCTTGCTTACCTCATCAATAGCTGCCATTGCCTGTCCCGTACTGAATCCGGGAGCCGGCATTACCGTTAGATTCGAAGAGTTGAACAGATTGAAACGGTCTACTACTTCTGCTCCTGTTACCTGTTTTAAGCTAACCAATGTGTTGATAGGAACCATTTCTCCTAAATTATTTTTAACGAAAATACCATTCAGTGATTCTTTATCTTCTCTCATTTCCGGAGTAGACTGAACCAATACTCTGTAGTATTTCCCGAACCGGTTGAAATCCGAAGACTGAATACTCCCGTAATATCCCTGCATTACACCCAGCACATCGGAAACATTCACGCCAAGCTGCGCTGCTTTCACCTCATCTACCAGCACTTCAAACTGCGGATAGGTTACATCAAAAGTTGTAAACGCAACGGCCACTTCCGGTCTCTGCATCAAGGCACCCATCATTCCGTAAGAAATATTTCCAAGATTCTGAAGTTCCCCGTTCGTACGGTCCTGGAGCACAAGCTCCATTCCGCTGGTATTTCCGAAACCGTCTACTGTAGGCGTATTGATGACAAGGAAATTTGCTCTTTTATCCTGTGAAAGTGTTCCCTGAACCTGACCGATGATGTCATTGATATTACTTACATTTCCTCTTTCCTCCGTTTTTTTCAGTTTAACGAAAATAGAAGCCGCGGAAGATGACATGGATCCACTGAATAAGTTCAGCCCGTCCACAGAAATTACTTTTTCCACTGCCGGATTTTTCATTAACAGGTCTTCGGTATCAGAAACTACTTTAGTCGTTCTGTCTTTGGATGCTCCCGGAGCAAGATTGGCCGTTACGATGATAAAACTCTGGTCTTCATCAGGAATAAATCCTTTAGGCGTTGTCATAGACATCCATACAAACAGTCCTCCGAATACAAGAATAAGGATCCCCGCTACCCATTTTCTTTTTAATAGGAATAGAACCGCTTTTCCGTAACGGAAGGTCAGCTTATTAAAACTTGCATTAAAACCGGCAAAGAAACGGTCTTTGAAATTCATTTTCTCATGGGTTCCCGGATGATGCTGTTTTAAGAATATAGCACACAAAGCAGGGCTCAACGTCAATGCATTAATAGCTGAAATCACAATGGCAATCGCCAATGTCAGGGCAAACTGCTGATAAAACAATCCCGTAGAACCACTCATAAAAGCTACCGGAACGAATACCGCAGACATCACTAATGTAATGGAAACAATAGCTCCTGTGATCTCACTCATCGCCGACATGGTCGCAGCCCTTGGGTTAAGCTTTTTATGTTCCATTTTAGCATGGACTGCTTCCACGACGACAATGGCGTCATCCACCACAATACCAATGGCCAGTACCAGGGCGAACAACGTCAGGATATTAATAGAAAAACCAAACAAATTCATAAAGAAGAAAGTTCCCACAATAGACACCGGAACCGCAATAGCAGGGATCAGCGTAGAGCGGAAATCCTGCAGGAAGATGTATACCACGATGAATACAAGAATAAATGCCTCAATCAGGGTATGGATTACCTGATCAATAGACTGGTCCAGTGCTTCTTTTGTAGCATAGGGAATTTCATAGCTCATTCCTTCCGGGAACGATTTTTCAAGTTCCTTCATTCTTTCCTGAAGGGCGATCTGTACCTCGTTGGCATTAGATCCGGCCATCTGGAAAATTGCCATCGTTACCGACGGTTTTTTGTTAAAATTGGAAGAAACGGTATAACTGTATGCCCCAAATTCTACTTTGGCAACATCTTTCAGCTTTAAAACAGAACCATCGTTCAATGCTTTAATTGTAATATTCTCATACTGTTCCGGCTCAGTGAATTTGCCTTTGTAACGAAGGACATATTCCATTGCTTCCTTACTTCTTTCCCCGAATCTTCCCGGAGCCGCCTCAAGGTTCTGCGACTGTATTGCCCGTGAAACATCTGAAGGCGTAAGATTGTAGGAAGTCAGTTTATTGGGATCAAGCCATACTCTCATGGAGTAATCTTTGTTTCCGTATACCATGGCATCCCCTACTCCTTTTACTCTTTTCAGTTCGGGAACGATATTGATTTTCGCATAGTTTTCAAGGAAAAGATCATCCATTGTACCATCCTTACTGGTCAGTGAAACCATGGCGATCATACTGTTCTGTCTTTTCACCGTTGTGATTCCGGCCTGAATAACTTCTGCCGGAAGCTGATTGGTTACCTGCGCCACTCTATTCTGAACGTTAATCGCAGCCTGGTCCGGATCCGTACCCAGTTTAAAGATTACGGTAATACTTAAAGTACCGTCATTACTGGCTGTGGACGTAATATAATCCATGTTTTCCACCCCGTTGATGGCATTTTCCAAGGGTGGGGCCACGGATCTGGCAATCGTTTCTGCATTGGCTCCGGGATACGCTGCAGTTACCATTACGGTAGGCGGAGCGATATCAGGAAATTTGGTGATCGGAAGGCTGACCATACCGACGATACCCAGAATAACAAGCAACACGGAGATTACCGTTGCCAGTACGGGTCTTTTTATAATTGTCTTTAACATGATTTTTTCTTACGATTTTTTCGGTTGGGCATTCTTCTTCTGAGCGATTACCGGCGCTCCCGGCTGCAGCCTGTCGAAACCTGTTACAATATACTCGTCACCGGCTTTCAGTCCTTTTGAAACGATGAAATTATCACCTGCTTTTCCGGTTACTTCTACCGGAAGCATCACTGCTTTTCCGTCTTTGATAGAGAACACAAAGATCTTATCCTGAATGGTTCTCGTAGAAGCTATGGGAAGCAAAACCACATTAGTGTAAAACTGATTCATTACAATTTTCCCGGTATTTCCGCTTCTCAAAAGATTGTCCGGATTGTTGAATTTTGCTCTTAATGTGATGGAACCCGTAGTTTTGTTGAACTGTCCCTCTACAGCATCTATTTTTCCGGTCTGTGCGAATTTCTCACCTCCGGAAAGCAATAGGGAAACAGCCGGCGTATTTTTGATGATCTCGTTGATGTTACTTCCTGCCTGCTGTTTCTGGAAGCTGTTAAAATCATTTTCACTCATGCTGAAATAGGTATAAACCTCATGAATATCAGATAAAAGTGTGATAGGTTCCTGATTGGAAGGTGTCATTAAACTTCCCAGGCGGTAATTGAATCTCCCGATAAATCCGCTTACCGGAGCTTTAATGGTAGAAAAATTAAGATTGATCTTTGCTGATTCAATGGCAGATACCGACTGACTTACGGCACCTCTGGCTGCATTGTAAGCTGCTTCCGCTTCTTTTACCTGGATATCAGAAACCATTTTGTTTCTTAGCAATTCCTTTTTCCTGTCGAGATCAATTTTCGAAGTGGAAAGATTGGCCTGCGCTGTGATCAGGGCTGCCTGAGCACTTTTCATCTGCTCACGAAAGATCTGGTCTTCTATTTTGAAAAGCGGTTGGCCTGCTCTTACATAATCTCCTTCATCTACAAAGATCTTACTTAAATATCCCGTAACCTGCGGCCTAATTTCTACATTGGAGATTCCTTCCACTGATGCTGCATATTCCCTGGAAACAGAAGCGTCTCCCTGCTTCACTTTATCTACCGGAAGTTCGGGGGCCTGCTGTTGATAAGACTGGTTTTGATTGTTTTTCCTGCATCCTGTCAAGACGATCAGCGAGAGGAAAAGTATAGTTGATTTTTGAATAAAAAATCTCTGCATAACAATATTCCTTTAAATTTACCAGGCAAAATTCGCCCTAAAAAAATTCAACCGAAATATTCAAAAAACTCCTTATTTTGTCGAAAAGACTCCTAATTCTTTAAAACATGAGAAATATCATTTAATACCTTTTAATAAAATATACAAAGAATATAATTCTACTTTTTATCTCAAAAAATATTAGCAATTTAGCAAAAAGACATCAAAACCAAGCATTACAACCCATTAAAGGATTGATTATCAATATAAATCATCTTTTTTATATTCCAATGGCGACCTTCCTGTATGCTTTTTAAAGAATTTACTGAAAGATGCCTGATCAGAAAACTTCAGCTCTACAGCAACATGACTGACATTGAGGTTCGGATTTTTGAGAAGAAGTCTGGCTTCTACAGCCAATACCTGATGAATGATATCACGTGGTGATTTGAACATCGTTTTATTGATTACTTTGGTCAGATATTTACGGCTGATGCATAGTTTGTCTGCATAAAACTGTACATTATGCTCATCTTTAAAATGTTCCCGGACGAGGGTAAAAAAGCTGGTCGTCAGTTCATCCTCACGATGGGTTACCTGATGCGGTTTTTCAATTTTCTTAAAATAATTGTCGATTTCATAGATCACCAGAGAAAAGTGATGCCAGATCATTTCATTGAAGTAATAATTTTCTTTTTCTGTATTGTTCAGTACTTTCAGTTCATCAACGTGGAAATTCAATCTTCTGTAGAGATCAGGTTCATTCCTGATGATGTGTGTAGGATCTGATGAGAGGCTTTTCAGAACATTATTCGACTTATAGTTAAATCCTGCATCCGAAATAAAATCCAGGGAAAAGAAAATATATTTAGCCCTGTAATCCTCTGAGATCATATCCACCCAGAATATTTCTGAAAAGGGACAGAAAATGATATCCCCTTCAGATACACCATAACTCTTGTCATCAAGTCTGAAACGGATTCCTCCCTGCTGTACCATAAAAATACAGAAGTAATCTGAACGGTAAGGCGTATTGAGCTTTATGGCATAATTAGCCTTATCGATTTCCATCACCACAAATTCCTTTATCCTAAGATCAAACTCTACTTCATTAAGAAGTTCTTCAAAGGTAAATAAGGATACAAATTCTACGGGGTCTGTGGTGGACTTTTTAGCCATTAAGGATGAATTAGAGTACGAAATTAGGCTATTTAAGCCAAAAGGGCAAAAGAGTTTAAAATGGGATCCAGAGTTACTGTGATAAAAAAGAACAACTGAAGTTTGTTTTTCTTAATTTACTGAAGATCAAACCACAATTACCCTCAGGAATTGAAAACTCAATACTAACTTCCCTCTTGCACTCTCAACTTCTTACTTTATTATCTAAAATTACCAATTTACGGGAACCCGTAAAGATCGGGTTTTTAATGTTTTTAATTTTGAACCATTAAAAAATAACAAAAGATTAGAAAAGAAATCAAAACAATATAACCATACCTATGAATACAATGATTCAAGATTCTATTTCCAATACTGATGTGATCCTGGAAAGAATTAAATCGGAACTGCAAAATGCAAAATCAGAAATACTGATCGCAATGGCCTGGTTTACAAATCAGGACCTATATAACATCATCCGGAACAAGCTACAGGAAAATGTAAAGGTTTCCCTTATTCTTTCGGATCAACCGGACAATGAAAAACTGGATTTTGATATTCTGGTCAACCAGGGTTTAAACTTTATAAAAATAAAAAATATAGGTTATGGAATGATGAATCTTAAGTTTTGTGTCATAGACCGGTCTATAGCTATTTCAGGTTCATATAACTGGTCCAATAATGCCAAAAACAATCATGAACAGGTTTTGGTGACTAATTTTCCTAAAACAGTGAACGAGCTCATCGGGAGTTTTTCCAAAATTAAAAACAGAATCGAAAAACTGAATAGCGGTCTAAGCATGGATGAAATTGAAAGAGAAGAAAAAGTGTTTACGGAAGTTCCGGTAAACATGATGAAAACTGAAGTAAAATCACTACCTCTGAACTTTCAGGAGCAGTCATTGAAGGAGTTTAAAGATGTTCTGGATAATATTATAGCTACGGAAGTAGGCTCATTTGATAAAAGTCTGCTGAAGGAAAATGCCTATCAGAGGGCTTTTGAGAACCAAGGTGATCATCAGGTTCTTCCCCAGGCGATGGACAGCCTGTACTCAAACTTCATTAATGAAATAGAAGTGATTACAGAAAAGAAAAACAGACTAAAAAACAGGATTGAGGAGCAGCTTAAGATGAGTATCAGCAATGTGGAAATGAAGACTCAGAATGAAACCGATACACTGCATTACAATCTCTCTACGGAAATCCAGAATATTGAAGGTAACATCCGGGAAACTGAAAAAAATATTGAAAATAAAAATCACGGTATTGAATCTAATACCACTATTAAGATACCCTTTATTCAGGACAAGATCAATGCTTTGACACAAAAAATAAACGAACTAAAAGTTGACTTTGTAAAACCTCCTATAAACTGGCCACTTACTTTATTATTTAGCTTTATAACCCTGATGCTTGTCCTTTATATTTTTATTTTTTATTCATCAGTAGCTTATATTTTTATATTTTCAAAAGAGGATATTATAGCCGAACTCAGAAAAGGTTTTGTTACGGAAATGCCGGAAGTTTTCAATGCTCATGCTATAACAAAAATCTGGAATAAAGGAGCTGGGGGAATATTATTTCTTTTTCTTTTTGTGAGTATACCTCTTGCGCTTGGACTGCTAAAATTAATCAAGCCGGAGAATACGCTTTCTGATACCGCAGATCAAAAACCAAAATCAAAAATTTCACTTTTTATTGACGAAAATAAAGGTTTACTGCTGATCTTCCTTGTAGACTGTTTTATCGCCTATAAAGTAGCTAAAAACATTAATGATATTGAATACCTTATCAACCAAACAGATCAAAAAGCTAATTTCTCAGAAATTGTTTTTTCACAGAACTTTTTATTGGTCTTTACCCTGGGAACGTTGAGTGTTTATCTTTTCGGACTGGTGATTGACAAGCTTTACCATTCTTATCACAAAAGAACCAAAACCCATCATCAGGAAAAGACAGAATTCATTGTGAGCAAACTGGAAGATGAAAAAGAGGAATATCTGGTGCAAGTAAACAATTTAAAAGAGGAAAACAACAAACTGAACAATGAAATTCAAGGATTGGAAAGAAACAAAATAACCATGAATAAACAGCTTCAGGACCTTCCGATATTAACCAATACTAAAATAAACAGTCTGAAACAACTGCTGCTTACATTCAGGGAAAAAGTGGAAAACCTTGCACAAATTTACAAAAGCCAGGTTGATAATGACAGACTTCCAATCTCAAAGCCTGAAATGGAAAACAGGGTGAATATTTTCATGGAAGGATGGAGCAAATATCTATATGAAATTTACTCCGTGAATAAAGCGGAGATCAAAACTACTGAAGCTATCAGAGAATGTGAAAATTGGCTGAATGTCATTGCATTTCATGAAAACTTCATATCAGAAATATCCCAAAACTAATTCAACCCTCAGATGAAAACAAAAACAAGAACAGTATTCATTATATTGAAAATATCATTATTGTTCATTACATGGTGTTGTAGAAAAGAACCTGATCCAAAAACTCTAAAGCAAAACTCTGTTAAAATCTATGACTATAATGTTTTAATTGTTCCGGACCTCTCTAACAGAATCAATCCTGAAATACACCCAAAACCACTGAATGACACCTTATTGATCAATAACATTGCAAATCATATAAATGATCTGTTAAAAATAAAAAGCAGGCAAATGAACCAATTGGATATTTATACATTCGATTTTATCAACCGAGGAATACTCAACCAGCATATTGCCGACACGGAACATCTGGAAATCAACTTCAGAAAATTCAAGAATCAGACACAAAAAGCTTCCAATTACAAAAGACATAACCTGAAATCAGACATTGTATCATTTAAAAAGAATATTGCAAAGGTCTATGACTATTCACTTGCCAACTCTGCAGGATCGGATGTATGGAATTATTTTAATCAGAATATCAAAAGCTCAATGATCAATGAATCCGATCAAACAGTTGAAATTGCAAAAGATGAATTTGTCGTTACAGGCACCAGAAATATTGTCGTTTTATTTACGGACGGATATATTGAGAGTGCCAACAACAGTTCAGGATTTAGATTAGATCAGGATCTTATAAAAAAAATCAGAAAGGAATATGCAGGCAGTGGATCTGTTGATCTTGAAAAATTCATTATATCAAAACCGGAATATCTTATCAGGAAAACATCTGATCTTAATCACCTCAATGTTCTTGTATTCGAAATGGTAGACCGTTCGCTAGATAAAAACGGGGCAACAACCATACAACCTACAGATTTTGAGATCATGAAAATCATCTGGAAAAAATGGCTGAAAGATTCCGGCGCCGCACAAGTGGAAATTTATCCAGCTTTTTCCAATAAGGCTGATGCCTATGAAGCACTTAAAAAGTTCATGGAAGAAATTAAGTAACTTTTATACTTCAATGATCAGTTCTTTTTCATAGCCGTTGGTTTTAAGATAAACAAAGCTGTTTCACTTATTGATAAGCAATACAAAGGGAAGTTATATTGTATTACTTTGCTGAATGAAATGCCCTTGTTTATCTTACTATACATAGAAGAAAATCTCCTTTGTTTGCCTTTGCGATAAGAATACAATTGTTTTCAGGCATTTGCCGAGTTCAGTTTATTTAATAAGAATTAACCTATCAGACCTATTTATAACCAAATAACTATTATAATCTTATATGTTCTTTTGTCTTAAAACAAAGGAACCAAAAGTTCAAGGCTGGAATCTTTCGCTAACAATTAAAACTTGCTTCTAAAATTCTCAAACTCGTGTGGATTTATTGTTGCTGCTTCAGTTCAATATTCGTCCCGCACTCAGACACTGGGAATTTTTTAACGAATCAAATTAATTTTCTTAACGCTACAGCTTCCCGGCCAGCATTAACGGCCACAACAAAAAAGAACGCAGATATTTTTATACTTATCTTCTTGATCAACAAAAGCTGTCTTCTTATTTTCGTTCAGAAAGAAGCAGTAACTCCTGCGTTAAGATTATGAATTTTATTACGAAACGGCTATTTTGGCCGATCTGGTTTTTAAACTTTTAACAATGAAATACAGCAGCATTCCAAGAGCCAGAAGAGCATATCCAACCAGGATGATCAGACTTAAATCTCCAACTGCATATTGGGAAGGAAAGATCTGGCTCATCAAAGTCATGAACGAAAGTCCAATACCAGCTCCCAGGAAGTAACTTGTAGAGCTCAGACTGGATGCCACGCCATAATGCGCAGGTTCCACATCCTGAATTCCCATCACCGAAAGCGCTGTAAAACAGAATGTCATTCCGATTCCTGAAATACATGCAGCTCCCAGTAAAACAACAGCCAGCGGATGTCCCGTATACACAGCAATCAGTAAAGATAGAGCGCCTGCCAGCATAAAACTCCATCCAAAAATGCCCATCTGCGAAGAATTTAATCTCTTGGAAATATAAGGCAAAACAAATTTTGCCGCCAGTGCAGACATGATACTGAAAGGTACAAGCATCAGCCCTGCAGCCGCCGCAGTGTGTCCCATATCTTTCTGAAGCATTAATGAAATAAGAAACAAGAACCCTATAAAGAATGCTCCCAACATGAAGAAAACCGCATTAGAAACCTTCAGCGATCTGTGTTTCAACAACTGCAAATCGATCAGAGGCTGGGCTACAGATCTCAGTCTTATAAATACAGCAGTCAAAAGCAGAACGGCAAGTACCAGAGATCCGATAATCATAAAAGAATTTTCTTTTATATGAACCAGCTCATGCGTTCCGTAGGTAAGGCTCAGCAATCCTAAAACTAGCAGCAATCCCGATATAAGGTCTGTTTTCTGACCAGTTTCACTTTTTTCATCTGCAGGCAGATATTGATAGGCAAAAATTAGTGTTAGGAAAAGAACCGGTACATTGATCAGGAAAACCCAGTGCCAGCTCAGATAAGTACTGATAATTCCACCTACAGAAAGTCCGCTTCCCGAACCAATCGCCGCAAAAGAACTGAAAATCCCAATGGCACGGTTACGTTCCTGCTCTCCTCTGAACGTATTCGTCACAATGGATAAAGCGGAAGGCATAATCAGAGCTGCCCCCAGCCCCTGAAGAGCACGGAATATGGCCAAAAATTCAAAGCTATGCGAAAGTCCGGCACCTAAAGAAGTCAGCATAAAAATAAGGCCTCCGATCAGGAATACTTTTTTACGCCCGATCTGATCGGAAAGTTTTCCGCCAATGATCAGAAAACCTCCGAAAAACAGTACATAAAGGGTCTGCAGCCACTGTACCGTCTCCGCTCCTATATGAAACTGCTCCTGAATAGAAGGCATCGTTAAATTAATAATGGCAATATCCAAAGCCTCCACAAAAGTTCCTACTGATGCTAAAATTAATATTAAGTTTTTCCTTGTACTCATGTATTCAAATTTCCTGCAAAATTAATTTTAAAAGAACATATGTAAAAATTATATAGTAAATTTAGAACGAATTTATTATTTAATTAATTTTAAAAGAACAAATACACTATTACCATCAACAACAAGCTTAAAAACAGAACAAATGACTGCAGAACACTATACTCCTGACGAAAAAGACCTTTCTATTCTGCGTTTGCTGCAGAAAGACTCCAAAATGAGTGTTCGTGATATCTCAGCAAGGATCAATCTGAGCCCTACTCCTACTCATGAACGCATCAAGCGGATGGAAAAACTTGGAATCATCAAGGAATACACCGCTGTACTGGACCGCAAAAAAGTAAATAAAGGCATGATGGTGATCTGTATGATCGCCCTTAATGTCCACAATAAAAAAACGGCCGGAAAATTCATTGAAGAAGTTGGTAAGCTGAAAGAAGTTGTAGAATTTTATAACATCAGCGGGGATTTTGATTTTATGCTGAAGATCCTTGCCCCGAACATGGATGAGTTCCATGAGTTTTTTGTGAATAAGCTTTCTGAAATTGAAGGGATCGGGCAGACAAAAAGTATTTTTGTGATGAACAGCATTAAGGAGAGCGTACAGATTTTATAAGTTTTTAATCTAAAATTGACACTATCCCGTGAAGTGTGTAAGTTAAAAAGTTAAGGCTTAGATTTTATAATCTGAGCCTTTTTTCAAAAATAAGGATAAATTGGTTTAAAATAATTCCCCAATTTTGAATAGGCATTGTCC